>OCAO01000001.1_pt1 | contig 418996 bp, 333 predicted proteins | sample 1477151 | NCBI WGS metagenome assembly OCAO01 (sample SAMEA2580298, study PRJEB22360) | human gut metagenome | biome: human gut; feature: human-associated habitat; material: faeces | place: Denmark | collected 2008/2010 | reverse complement strand
TCACAGGCGGATTGGACTGGCGGGAGGCTGGGGGATGGATAGAATGCGTGGATGGGTAGAGTGTGTGGCTGGATAGAATGCGTGTAATGGGTAGAATGTGTGGATGGGTAGAATGTGTGGATAGGAGAAATGGGGAATAAAATATTGTAAAATTTGTGGGGGAATGGTAGACTTTTTGGGTGAAATGATGCAAACTAGAGGGAGAGGACAGTGAATACGGAGGAAAGGGGGGAGACTATGAATGATGTTGTGGCATTGATTAATGAGCTGCGCAGTGAGGAACGGGATTATTTGAATAATTATCTGGCGAATGCGCCGAAGTGGCTGCTGGAAGCGTTTCAGATCGTGCGTCTGAAAAAGGGAACCACGTTTATCCATGAAAACGCGCATGTGGATACTGTATATATTCTGGTAGAGGGGATTGTGAAAGCAACGGACTACCGGATTCAGGAGGTGGCGTACGATTATACCCGCTTTTATCCGATTGAGGTGTTTGGAGCCATGGAATTTCTTATGGGGTATGATCTGTATAAGACGACTTTAATGACGGAGACGGACTGCCGGTTCCTCTGTGTGTCCAAGGACCAGTTCAGCCGGTGGATGCTGACGGATATTCACGCGGTGCTGGAACAGGTGAAGGCCATGAGCGTTTATCTGGTAGAACAGGTGAGGAAGGAACGTCTCTTTCTCTTCCTTCAGGGTATTGACCGGCTTTTTCTTTTGTTTATGCAGATTTACCGGGATTCTGCCAGACGGGGAGTCTGCCGGATCCATTTGACGAGAAAGGATTTGTCCAACAGCACGGGGCTGTGTGTGAAGACGGTGAACCGGTGCATCAGCCAGATGGAGGATGAGGGATACATTTCCCGGGAGGGAAGAGGAATTATCATCAGTGAGGAACAGTATCAGAGAATTAAATCGGCCATGGCGGATAAGATCGATGAGAATGATATTTAATTTGCAAAGAGAAAGGGAGGTTATTTATGACAAATTATTCGGAAAATGAAGGAAAACAGTATCACATCCAGGTAGGAAAGGGTGATGTGGGCCGGTATGTGATTATGCCGGGTGATCCGAAGCGGTGCGCGCTGATAGCAAAATATTTTGATGATCCGAAGCTGATCGCGGACAACCGGGAATATGTAACGTATACCGGAACGCTTGACGGGACGCCTGTCAGCGTTACCTCCACAGGAATCGGCGGACCGTCGGCTTCCATCGCCATGGAGGAACTGGTGATGTCGGGGGCGGATACCTTTATCAGGATCGGTACCTGCGGCGGTATGGATGTGAATGTAAAGAGTGGTGATCTGGTGATTGCAAACGGCGCCATCCGTATGGAGGGCACCAGCCGGGAATATGCGCCGATTGAGTTTCCGGCGGTACCTGATTTTGATGTGACCAACGCGCTTGTGGCGGCGACAAAAAAACTGGAAAAACCGTACCATGTAGGGGTTGTGCAGTGCAAGGATTCATTCTATGGCCAGCATTCGCCGGAGACGAAGCCGGTATCGTATGAGCTGCTGAATAAATGGAACGCCTGGCTGCAGCTGGGCTGCAAGGCTTCCGAGATGGAGTCGGCGGCGCTGTTTATCGTGGCCAGCGCGCTGAAGGTGAGAGCTGGATCAGTATTCCTGGTTTTGGCTAACCAGGAGAGGGCGAAGCAGGGGCTTGAGAATCCGATCGTCCATGACACGGATGCGGCGATCCGGACAGCGGTAGAAGCGATCCGGCTGATGATTCAGGAAGAAAACGGGAAAAAATAAGGCGCGGTTAAAGCGCAGCAAATGGAAAAGGAGACGAATTATGAGTGTGACACCAACCGCCCACAATGGGGCAAAACAGGGAGAGATAGCGAAGACGGTTCTGATGCCGGGCGATCCGCTGCGGGCCAAATATATTGCAGAGACGTATCTGGAAAATCCGGTGTTAGTGACATCGGTGCGCAACATGTTCGGTTATACCGGAATGTATAAGGGAAGAGAGATTTCCGTGATGGGCGGCGGTATGGGAATGCCGTCTGTCGGTATCTACACGTATGAACTGTTCCATTTCTATGGTGTGGAGCAGATTATACGGATCGGCTCTGCCGGAGCGCTGCAGGATGGAGTGAAGCTGATGGACGTGGTAATCGGTATGGGAGCCTGTACGGATTCCAATTACGCGTATCAGTACGGTCTTCCGGGTACATTTGCACCGATTGCCGACTACGGTCTGCTGGCGAAAGCGGTGGATACGGCGAAAGCACAGGGAACGAATGTGGTAGTAGGCAATATTCTTTCTTCCGACATTTTCTACAATGCGGATACTACCGTGAATGATAAATGGAGAAGCATGGGCGTGCTGGCCGTAGAGATGGAAGCGGCGGCGCTGTATATGAACGCGGCAGCGGCGGGAAAGAAAGCGCTCTGTCTGCTGACAATTTCGGATCTCATCTATGGAGAGGAGAAATTAAGCGCCGAGGAGCGTCAGCTCGGTTTCGGGAAAATGATGGAGATTGCGCTGGAACTGTAGAACGCGTCCAGACATTGTTTTCCGGCAGATGAAGCGTCACACTTTGCGGTAAAATTAGTTTACAGGAGGAAATTATGGACGGAAAAGAAATGTTAAAATATGTGGATCATACTCTGTTAACCCAGACAGCCACATGGGAGGAAATCAAAAAAATATGTGATGAGGCTATGGAATACGGGACCGCATCGGTCTGCATTCCGCCTTCTTATGTGAAGGCGGCAAAAGAGTATATGAAGGACCGCATGGCGGTCTGCACAGTCATCGGTTTTCCCAATGGTTATGCAACTACCGCAGTCAAGGCATTTGAGACGAAGGACGCTATTGCAGACGGAGCCGACGAGATTGACATGGTCATCAACATCGGCTGGGTAAAAGACGGAAAATATGACGAGGTGGAAGAGGAAATCCGTACTTTAAAGGGCTGCTGCGGAGATAAGATATTAAAGGTTATCATCGAGACCTGCCTTCTTACGGAGGAGGAAAAAATTAAAATGTGCGAGGTGGTGACCCGTTCCGGCGCCGACTTTATCAAGACCTCCACCGGATTTTCCAAAGCCGGGGCGACCTTCGATGATGTGGCCCTCTTTCGGGCACACGTGGGCAAGAATGTGAAGATTAAGGCCGCAGGAGGAATCTCTTCCATCGAGGACTCTGAAAAATTCCTGGAACTGGGCGCGGAGCGCCTGGGAACCAGCCGGATGATTAAGCTGGTGAAACAGGAGAAGAGTGACGGGGGTTATTAATAACGGTAGGAATACCGGACTGTTTGGAGAAGAAAAGGAGGCCGTTATGGATCGTACGGAGGAACTGGCTGCACTTAAGGAAAAGCTTCCGGTGGAGGAACTGATATCCCAGGCATTTTCGGCCATGGCAAAGGCATATACACCCTATTCCGGCTTTCAAGTCGGAGCAGCGCTTCTTACGGCTGACGGAGTGATCTATCAGGGATGCAACATTGAAAACGCGGCGTATACACCCAGCAACTGTGCGGAGCGGACTGCATTTTTCAAAGCTGTCAGCGAAGGTGTGAGAGAGTTTCAGGCGATCTGTATCGTTGGCGGGAAGGATGGGATTCCGTCTGGACTGACGGCTCCCTGCGGCGTCTGCCGCCAGGTCATGATGGAATTTTGCGACCCGGAGACATTTCAGATTATACTGCCTTCCGGCAGGGAAGAGTATGAGATTTATACGCTGAAGGAATTGCTGCCGGTTGGATTTGGACCGAAGAATCTGCTGTAGAAGGTGAAAAAGGTAAATTATTTGGGCCGGTATAGAGACAGAAAGACCATAAATACATGCGCTATCATGTATTTGTGGTCTTTCTGCTTTTTTCGTTATGCTTTCCGCTCATAACAGAAGCAGGTAGTCAAGTGATCGTTCACCATACCGATAGACTGCATATAGGCGTATAGAATGGTGGGCCCCACAAATTTAAACCCCATCCCTTTTAAATCTTTGCTGATCTTCTCCGCAAGAGGTGTACTGGCAGGGATTTCATCCATAGTTTTCCATGCGTTTTTTATAGGTTTTCCATCTACATAAGACCATAGGAAATGGTCGAGGGAACCGTATTTTTCACACAGTGAAAAATAAGCATTTGCATTGGTAATGGCAGCGTTGATTTTTAAACGGTTTCTGATAATACCTGTGTTCTGCATCAGTTCTTCAACCTTTTCTTCACCATAATTTCTGATAATAGAAGGATCGAAGTCGTCGAAAGCTTTAGTAAAAGCTTCTCTTTTCTTTAGTATAGTGATCCAGCTCAAACCCGCCTGCATACCTTCCAGAATCAGCATTTGGAAAAGCGTTTTGTCATCATGGACGGGTATCCCCCATTCTCTGTCGTGGTATTCCCGGTTCCATTCATCGTGGGCAGCCCATTCACATCGTATAATTTCGTTCGCCATTGTACTTACCTCCTTCTAATTTTCCCTTTCCTAATTATAATAGAAATCCGCATTATCCGCAATCGTCAGCCAGGAAGAATAAATAACTGATCGGTTAATTGTCACTGTCATTCCTTAAGACTGGCAGTTTTGATGATATTCCAAAAATCATTTATATAAGGCCGGTTTAGTACATGGGAATTGCAGTAGCAGTAAAGAGATATTGCGGTATCCGGTTCAATTACTGGAAAACTAAAAAAATCATCAGACTCTGGTTCGGGATCTCCCGATACAAAATAACACATGGCATGCCTGCACATATTTAGTGCTCCGGCCCTGGAATAGCATTCCCCCATTTTACTTTCTATCAGATTATTTTTACGTAAATAATCATTCATGACATCCATTTTATTATAAGATTTCGTTTTGGTTAAGGAGAAGTAAGGAACCCCATTCAGCTCCCGTAAAGCGATACCGGATTTCCAACAGGCTATTTTCTCCTCCAGATTTTCTGGAAAATACTGCAGTAAAAGATCGACATGAATCAGTACGTAACAGTGATCTTTTCGCATGGTCACTCTTAATAAAGAGGAATCGGAATCACAATTTACATAACTCGAGGAAAAAGCAAAGTCAAGAGCCCCTTCCTGAACTTTTTGAATTGAAAGAGAGGACGTGTATTCTGTGAAAATAAATTTCACCTGGGGATGTGCAGCTTTATATTTTTGAAGCGGAAGTAAATCCACATAATCATTGGGATGAGCCGCTCGGCAGCCTAATCGCAATTCACAGTTTGAGGTATAGCTTTTCTTGGAAACATCAATACGTTGATAAATATTTTGTATTTCCAATGCTTCCTGATACAAAATTTTTCCGAATTCTGTAAGTTCAAACTTGGGATGACGCGTAAAAAGTTCCAGACCGTAATACGATTCCAACCGTTTTAGATAAGAACTCAAATTTTGCTGTGTTACAAATAGTTCTTGTGATGCTTTGGTCAGGCTTTTGTATTTTGCGATAACCAAAAAGAACTCTAAAGATGGGTAAGCCATGATATTACCTCTTTCTGAACAAATTTCATTTGTAAGTACCTGTCGATCTATTTGTTGTACAAATGGACGACATGTTTGTATAATTTGTATATAATGATGGGGCGATATAAAATCTTATAACACAATTTATATACAATAAAAATTTGTACCTGTCAATCTGTTTGGCAAAAAGTATGATGACAAATAATGGTACTGACAATGAAAGGAAGGGAATATGGCGCTATTAACCTTAAATTTTGAAAGTGAATTTCTAAAGGGGAATACAGAAATTCATGTTATCATGCCTGATCGTGAACAGGAACTTGATGCAAAAAAATTTTATACGAGCGGAAAGCTGTACCCGGTACTCTGGCTTCTACATGGAGGTGGCGGGGATTACTCAGATTGGATCCGAAAAACTAAATTAGAATTGTATGCATGTGAAAATGAACTGGTGGTGGTTACGTTCTCGGGATGCAATACAATGTATGCGAACTGGAAGACCTTTGCCGATGGGATGGATTACGAACGTTTTTTCTTTGAGGAGCTGATGCCTTTCATCTACGGCTGGTTACCTGTCTCACCTGCGAAAACTGATAATTTTATAGCGGGACTATCCATGGGAGGCGCCGGGGCATTAAAGTTTGCGATATGGCATCCTGAGCTGTTTTATGGCTGTGCCTGCCTTTCCTCATCAGGAAAAAAGTATTCACTGCGGGATATGGATTTTGAAACGGAAGTCAATCCGGTAGAAAACCAGAAACGGAATGCTGTCTTAAACGCTGGAGGATCAGAGAAATTTTACTATTCATGGGATAATATTCGCTTACAGCTTAAAAGACTGGCCGAACGCCGGGAACTGGGGATCCTTCCGGATCTGTTTATCAGCTGTGGTAAGGCAGACCATCATTATGAAGAAGTAAAGGACTTTATGGAGTATACCAGTCAATTAGGGGTGGCCGTCGAATATGAATTTATTCCTGAATACAGACATGAGTGGAGATTCTGGGATCTGGCTGTCCAGCACGCTTTGAAACATTTCGGTTTTTCGACAAGGATTCAAGAATAATGAGACAGGAGGCAGATCACTATGGCATTAGCAGTATTTGATTTTGAAAGCCAGTATTTAACAGGGAATACAAAAGTAGGGATTATCATGCCGGATAAACCGCGTGGGGTGTCACCGGGACAGTTCTACTTATCAAAAAGGAAATATAAAGTTTTGTGGCTGCTCCATGGAGGAAGCGGAGATTATTCTGACTGGATACGCAAAAGCAATGTAGAATTATATGCATGTGAACATGAACTGATTGTAGTTATGCCATCAGCTTCAAACAGTTGGTATATTGACTGCCCCGGTTTTGGTAATGGCTATTACTTCGAAAAATATTTTGTGGAAGAATTGATGCCGTTGATACATCATTGGTTTCCGGCATCGGATAAGAGGGAGGACAACTATATTGCAGGTTTGGCCATGGGAGGACGCGGCGCTTTTAAGCTGGCCATCGAGCATCCGGAAAAGTTCTGTGCAGCAGCTAACTTTTCGGGGGATATACCGGACTGGGAAAAAGCATTTGAAAGCAATAATCCGAGAATAAAGAAGAGAACCAGCAATATGACTGCACAGGAGGGAAGCAGAGAAAACCTTCTGAAATCAGGAATCAATATACGCCGGACTCTGAAGCAGATTTCAGAAGCCGGACGGTTAGATGAGATGCCGAAGCTGTTTTTTGCAGGGGGAAAAGCTGAAAGAAGGTATTCTGATTTTATTGACAGCATTGCTTTTGGCAGAAGCCTTGGATTTACCATATACCAGGGAAACTCTGAAGGCGGACATTCTTGGGAATATTGGGATAAAGAGCTGGAAGAAGCCCTGCAGTTTTTTGGATTCGATACAAAAGAGGAATTAGGAAATGTTTATTAACTCATACTTAATGGGAACAGGAGAAAATTATGTCATTGGCGGTTTTTGATTTTGAAAGTCAATATTTACATATGAATACAAAGGTGGGTGTGATACTTCCTGATTTGCCTCAGGAGATGGAGCCCGAAGATTTTTATATAACCTCAGGTGTAAAATATAAGGTTTTATGGCTGCTGCATGGGACTTATGGAGATTATTCCGATTGGATCAGGAAAAGCAAAATCGAACTGTATGCCTGCAAATATCAGCTGATGGTTGTAATGCCGTCTGCCTTAAACAGCAATTATACAAACTGGCCTAAGTTTGGTCAGGGATTCTATATGGATGATTACCTTATAAAGGAGCTGATGCCTCTCGTTCAAACGTGGTTTCCGGCATCGGAAAAACGGGAGGACAACTATATTGCAGGACTATCCATGGGGGGAAACGGCGCATTAAAGTATGCGGTTAATTACCCGGACAGATTTGCTGCCGCCGCTGTTCTATCGTCAGGAGCTAGACAATACTCTGAAGGCTTTTTTCTTAAAGAGCGGGAGAAAGGAAAATGCCGATTTGATAATCTGATTGACAACTTTGACGGATTGGAAAAGTTCTTGAATTCAGATGTGAACATTAGAAATCAACTGAGTAAGCTTTCTGCCGGCGATGGTCTGGAAATACTTCCGTCCCTCTTTTTTGCATACGGAGATAAAGATCATGGTTATGAAAATTTTTTGGAATTTATTGATTATATGAAAACTAACGGGATACCAGGGGTTTATGAAATAATACCCGGATACCGTCACGAATGGAGATTTTGGGACATGGCCATCCAGGATGCACTTTCCTTTTTTGATATCGGTAAACCAGCCGGAAGAGAAAATACCTGGGAAGAAATTTAAGGAGTATACGAATATGGCATTTTTAACATTTAACTTCGAAAGCCGTTATTTAAACGGAAATACAGAAATAGGCATGATTCTTCCAGAGTGCAGCAGGCGTATGGAGGCGGCGGAGTTCTATCGGCCGGGAAAAAAATATAGGGTATTATGGCTGCTGCATGGAGGGCGAGGAGATTATTCTGACTGGATACGAAAAAGTATGATAGAAGTATATGCGTGCGAGCATGATCTGGTGGTAATCATGCCTTCCGCCATGAACAGCGCTTATACAGACTGGCCCTCCTTTTCCGTAGGATATGATATGTATGGCTTCTTTTTGAAAGAACTGATGAAGATGGTTTACAGTTGGTTTCCGGTTTCTGACAGGAGGGAGGATAATTATATAGCCGGACTTTCCATGGGAGGATGGGGGGCTGGGAAATTTGCAGTCAATAATCCGGAATTGTTTGCCGGGGCGGCCATTCTCTCATCAACAGTCAGAAATTACGATTTTATGTTTGAAGAAAAGAGTCCGGAGGTCTGCCTGCAGTATGGAAATCTGATCCGGAATTCTGGCGGACTTGAGGCATTCCATGAATCATTGGATTACTGTACCAGGGGGATTTTGCAAAAAACAGTAGAGGAGGGAAAGAAAAAAAATCTGCCGAAGCTGTTTATCGGGTATGGAGACGAGGATCATCACAGAGAGGAATTTGAAGATTTTGTTGATTTTTGCCGGAAGATAAAACTGCCTTTCGAACTCAAGATTTACTCCGGATATGGCCATGAATGGCGCATGTGGGATTTGGGAATTCAAGATGCACTTTCTTTTTTGGGATTCGGTATGCTGGAACACAGAGAGATTAATTAACATTATTTGGAGGTGGATTTATGGGAAAGTTAAAAGCTGGCGCAGTAAAGAAATGTATTACACCGACAGCGGATTTTTATCCAATGACAGGATTTATGGGAATGCGTGGGGCGGAAGAAGTTTTGCATGATTTGTATATAAGAATCGTCGTGCTGGAAAATGAATATACAAGATTCCTGTTCTTGAATATTGACAGTGGACCGAGCCCGGACGCCGAAATAAAGGAGGAGATAAGTGAAAAATTTCAGATTCCAACTGGCCATATGGTTGCTGTCTGGACTCATAATCATTCTGCGGGGATTAAGTGGAGCAATGATCCTGCCAAGGAAAAGGAGTATAAGTATTTTAAGCAGATTGTCGAACCAGCCATTTTTTCGGGTATAGCAGAAGCGTTAGAAAGGTTAATACCAGCCAGATACGGCTTTGGAGAAGGAAAAAGCTATATCAACGTATGTCGTGACCGGCAGTTTGAGGATGGACACTGGATGCAGGCACCCAATTTCGAAGGGCCTTCAGATAAAACACTCGCCGTTATGAAATTTGAGGATTATGAAGGAAACCTGATTGCCGCTGTTGTAAACTATGGGTGCCATGCAACTGCAGCGTTTATGACTCCTGATTTTGACGGGAAGATTAAGACAACTGGCGGATTTCCAAGTATTGCAGGAGATTATGTCGAGGAACGTTATGGAAACGATGCTGTATGCCTCTGGACAAGCGGTTCAGCAGGAGATCAGAATCCTGTAGCGGCAATCGGTTTTCTGCGCAGGTACGAAGTGGATGGATACAATGAACCTCTGCAGTATCCTCCGGGAGTTGCCTATCTGCTGCAGCGTTCTATCGCCCAGGAGCATGCAGTAGATATCATCAGGACCCTGAAGACAATTAACCGTATGAAAGATCATATGGAAATTATGGGGACAACTTCAGTTCTTGATATGCCGGGGCATCATCCGGAGGAGGGGGCTAATGTGCGGATTACGTGGCAGATAACAGAAAATAATATTCGCAATACAAAGCCGGAATTATTGGTAAACGACCGCTCGCCATTAAAGAGCACACGGTGCAAAATGATACAGGAGGGACAGTCGCATATGCAGATGCAGGTATCTGTTCTGGGAGATGTTGCCTGGGTAGGTGCTTCTGGAGAACTGTATTCGGAGATTGGCATGAAATTAAAAGATGCCTCTCCCTTTAAAAATACAGTCGTCGTTACACATACACACGGAGATGCCATGTTTAACGGCGGATACATATTAAGTGATTCTGCGGCAGATCACGATGTTTTTCAATTTTACAGTTCAGAAACACATCCGGGGCATAACGATGATGCCATCGTAAACAATATGATGAATATGTTTGATCAACTGATTTGACATAGAAAAAAAGGAGGGTTTTAAAAATGAAGAAAGTTATGGGGGCAGCTTTAATCATGGCAATGGTTGTTTCGCTGGCAGCATGTGGTTCGGAGAAAACTGCAGATGAGACGAAACCGACAGAAGGGAGTATGCCGGTACAGACGGAGGCAAAAAAACAGGATCCCCCGTCTGACAATGGAAGAATTGACGTTGTTGCAGGTGTAAACGCTGATTTTGGCGGACTGGATCCTTTCGGTACGGCATCAAATGTGAAGTCGACATGGACACCGGGCGTGTATCAGACTCTGTTTGTTCTGGAGGAGTACGGCGGAGAACCGGTAAGTGTTATGGCAGACCACTATGAAAGAGTGGATGATACAACCTTTGATATTACAATATACGATTATATTTACGACAGCCAGGGAAATCACATTACTGCGGAAGATGTGGTTTACAGCTACGAATACGCAAAAGACTGCGGAACCGTTACGAAGATGTATTATGTGGATTCTATTGAACAGACGGGGGACTACAGTGTACAGCTGAAAACATCTTCCAACAGCCTGGGAGTCTGGGAATACGCACTCACTAACGTATATATTGTCTCTAAGACAGCTCATGAAGCAAGCGGCGACAGCTTTGCTACTTCCTCCTGCGGTACAGGACCTTACGCGGTGGGAAATTATATTGCCTCATCTACATTAGAATTAATTAAAAGAGATGATTACTGGCAGAAGGACGAGAGTCTGAGTCCGGCAATGTATTCGGCCAATGCAGACCGCATTGTTTTTAATGTGCTGACGGAATCAACACAGATGGGGATTGCCATGGAAAATGGAAGTATAGACATGATTGCAGGCATTACAGGTTCTGAAGTAGACCGCTTTGTTGAGGCAGACGGTTTAACTGCAAAACAGGGCTATCATGTATCCAACCAGCTGAATTCACTGATCGACTGTATGTTTTTAAATATGGATGAGGGAAGCGTATTTGCAGATAATCCCCAGCTCCGCAAAGCTGTTCTGTATGGAGTTGATTCAGAAGCGATGGTAACTGCGGCACTGGAGGGTAAAGGGGAGTCCTGCAAAACGTTTGGAAGCCGGATTTACTCCGATTATCTGGATCAGTGGAACAATGAAGATTATTACGGATATGATTTCGATAAGGCACAGCAGCAGCTGACGGATTCCGGTTTTGTTCAGTCTAAGCCCTTCCGGATTTTATATCAGAACAGCGGACAGTACAAGGCAGAAGCAGAACTGATTCAGGCGTATTTACAGATGATGGGGCTGGAATGTGAACTGCTTGGATATGATACCTCCCTGTTTAATGATTATAAGTATAATCCGGCAGAGTGGGATATCAAACTGGATCCCTGTAAATCACCTGATATACTGCCAAACTTATGGGGATATTGCCTGAACAGTGATAACTACGAAAATGGGACGACTAACTTTATTCATAATGACACTCTCCAGGAAATGACAATAGCAATAGCCACGGAGACGGGGCACACGGAGGAAAAACTGGATGAATATCATAAGTATCTGCTTGATAATGCCTGGTTCAGAGCGCTGATTAATCCTTATAATTATATTATAACAAAAGATAGTATAACGGAGATAATGGTAAATGCCAAAGGCTATCCGGCAGTATGGGCCTGCACATTTGCAGAAAAATAAAGGAGTAGGAAATGACTAGGTATATTGGAAAACGCTTATTGTTAATGATTCCGGTGGTCTTAAGTGTCGCAGTTATCATATTTACCATAATGTATTTTGTACCTGGAGATCCTGCAGAAATTATTTTAGGCGTTACGGCCACTCAGGAGGAATTGGAGGCCTGTCGGGAATCACTGGGCTTAAATCAGCCCTATCTGATTAGGTTGGGTAAATTTTTAGAGGATCTGTTTCTTCACTTTGATTTTGGAACCTCCTATATAGACGGCACTTCTGTAAGAACAAATATTATCAACAGACTGCCTAATACTCTTATTATCAGCCTTGGTTCCATGCTGGTGGCCATGGTACTGGGAGTGTCACTGGGAATTAATGCTGCGATTCATCAAAATGGAATTGCAGACAGAATCTCGATGCTCATCGCTTTAGTTGGTATCTCAATGCCGGGATTCTGGCTGGCACTAATGCTGGTCCTGCTGTTTGCGCTAAAGCTGAATTGGCTGCCTTCCTATGGTACCGGAGGCATCAAATATTTTATATTGCCGTGGATTGCAGCAGCGCTGCCTGAAATGGCCAGGCTGGCAAGGCAGTCGCGTTCCAGTATGTTGGAAGTGATTCATTCGGATTATATTACCACGGCGCTGGCCAAGGGCGTAAAAAAAAGAGATGTTATTCTAAGGCATGCCCTGCCCAATGCTCTGATTCCTATTATAACAGTCTTTGGAGGTGGACTAGCCCACGGAATGGGGGGCGCGCTTATTATTGAGAGCGTCTTCTCAATTCCGGGATTAGGGCTGTACATAGTAAACTCTATCAATAATCGTGATTATCCTTCTGTGCAGGGAACCATTGTTTTCTTCTCTATTTTATTTAGCATTATTATGCTTCTGGTTGATTTGGCGTATGCAGCAGTTGATCCGAGAATTAAGGCGGCTTTCAGCCGGAGCAGTGTGGGACACAGGAAAGTGGGGTGAAAGCAGATGAATAAAAAAGAAAACGATACCGGCAAAGGCCAGAGTAATTTCAGGCTTGTTATGAAACGGTTAATGAAAAATCCTAATGCTGTGGCCGGAATGGTTATTTTGGCGGTAATCCTTGCGGTTGGATTATTCACGGAAGTAATAGCACCTTATGGGTATGCGGAGATCAATATGGCTGACCGCCTTCAGGGACCTTCACTAAGACATTTCTTTGGCACAGATGAAATGGGAAGAGATTTATTCAGTCGGATTATATATGGTACCAGGTCCACGCTGATGATCAGTTTTGGAACCGTAGCCTTTGGAACAGGAATTGGAATTATTTTAGGTTCTGCAGCCGGTTACTTTGGAGGCAGGGCAGATAATATTATCATGCGATTCCTGGATGTGATATCCGCAATTCCCGGAATTTTACTGGCCATCTGTATATCTGCAGTGCTTGGAAATGGGATGGTTCCTACAATCGCGGCGTTGGGAGTCGGTGGTGTAGCTGGGGCTGCGCGTATCCTCAGGGCATCAATGATTAGTATCCGGGAACAGGAATATGTGGAAGCAGCTGTCTCTATTAACGCAGGAAATTTACGGATTATAGCAAAACATGTATTTCCTAATGCAATGTCACCATTGATTATATCGGCCTCCATGAGTCTTGCCAATGCTATTATTGTTGCTTCGAGTTTGAGTTTCATTGGATTGGGTATTCAGCCGCCTAATCCTGAGTGGGGGGCGCTGCTGGCAGCCGGACGCAATATGATTCGTGACTATCCGCATCTGGTTATGTTTCCAGGGGTGATGATTATGATTACGGTACTTGCCATGAATCTTTTTGGCGATGCGCTGCGGGATGCGTTGGATCCGAAACTGAAGAGATAGAGGGGGATAATAGCTGTTATGAATAGAGAAAAAGATAAAGAATCACTATTGTCCGTCAAAGATTTATATGTGGAATATACTTCAGAGGGGATAGGGATTCACGCTGTAAACGGCGTATCGTTTGATTTAAAACGGGGAAAAACGCTGGGACTTGTGGGAGAAACAGGAGCAGGAAAGACTTCTATTGCAAAAGCTGTGTTACAGGTATTGCCGGAGTTTTCCACTAAACATTGTAGTGGAATAATTGAATTTGAAGGTAAAAATTTGATGAATCTGTCGGAAGATGAAATTTATAAAATCCGTGGTAAGAAAATCTCTATGATTTTTCAGGATCCAATGACTGCGCTGAATCCGGTTATGCGTGTGGGCGATCAGATTGCGGAGGGAGTGAAGCTGCACAGTAATATTTCTAAAAAAGAGGCAAAGGCAAGAGCAGTAGAGATGCTTGAAATGGTTGGTATTCCGGCGGAGCGGTATGTAGAATATCCGCATCAGTTTTCCGGCGGAATGAAACAGCGGGTTGTCATTGCAATTGCTCTTGCATGTAAACCGGATCTTCTGCTTGCAGATGAACCGACGACGGCTCTGGATGTTACGATTCAGGCTCAGGTGCTGGATATGATTGTAAAACTGCGGAATGAAATGGATATGTCCATGATTATGATTACCCATGATCTGGGCGTGGTCGCAGAAGTCTGTGACTATGTGGCGGTGATTTACGCCGGAGAAATCGTTGAATATGGAACGCTGGCTGAAATTTACCACAATCCTTCTCATCCCTATACAAAAGGGTTGTTTGGAGCTCTTCCGGATATCAATGGAAGGGCGGAGCGTCTACAGTCTATCAGTGGAATGCCTCCGAATCCGGCCAGACTGCCAGAGGGATGTAAATTTGCGCCAAGGTGCCCATATGCGTCTGACAGATGTACGTCTGCACCGGTTTCTCTCACTGTGATAAGTGGAGAACACAGCTGTCGATGTATGCAGTACGAGGAGGAAAAATAATGGCTGCCGTTATCGAAATCAAAGGATTAAAAAAATATTTTGATACGCCAAAGGGGAAGCTGCATGCTGTCGATGGTGTTTCCTTTAAGATTGAAAAAGGAAAAACAATGGGGGTTGTAGGGGAATCCGGCTGTGGAAAATCAACGCTGGGACGCACAATCATCCATTTGCTGGAAAGCACAGGCGGGCAGATTTTGTTTCAGGGAGAGGATGTAACTCACGTTTCCGGAAAACAGCTGCGAAAAGTGAGGGAAAATATGCAGATTATATTCCAGGACCCCTTTTCCTCATTGAATCCAAGAATGACGGTGAGCGAAATGATTCAGGAACCGCTTCTTCTTTCTGGCAGATACAGTAAAGTACAAATTGTGGAAGAAACCAGGAAATTAATGGATTTAGTGGGGATAGAAAACCGTTTGAGAAACGCCTATCCGCATGAACTGGACGGAGGCAGAAGGCAGCGTGTTGGAATCGGACGGGCTATCGCATTGATGCCGGAATTTATAGTATGCGATGAACCGGTTTCGGCATTGGATGTATCAATTCAGGCACAGGTTTTAAATCTCCTTCAGGACTTACAGAAGGAATATGGGTTGACTTATATGTTCGTAACCCATGACTTATCGGTGGTCAGACATATATCTGATCATATCTGTGTCATGTATCTTGGTCAGATGGTGGAGACATGCGCTGCCATGGAATTATTTGAGGCACCGCTGCATCCTTATACGAAAGCGCTGCTCTCCGCAATTCCTTCCGTAGATATTGATCATCGTCGCGAGCGGATTATTCTGAAGGGAGAACTTGTTTCACCGGTTAATCCGGCACCAGGATGCCGTTTTGCTGCAAGGTGCCCGTATGCCCGTGAGGAGTGTTACAGGGAACAGGAGCTGGAAGAAATACTGCCGGGCCATTACGTATCCTGTAACCAGGTAAAGGAAATTAATAAATTAACCTGAAAGAAAAGCAAGTGCATACAGGACCGTATTATGAAGGTCTGTGGTCCTGTAGTCTGCTGAGGAGTTATAATGCCTAAAATATACGCTTACATAGGAAGCTGGGGTGGTCCTAGAAGTAATCATGATCAGGGAATCAGTATTGCCCGTTATGATATGGGAAAGGGTACATTTCATGTATTGAACCGTGTTTTACCGGAGATTAACTGCGGCGGAATGTGTCTTGATGATGAAAAGAAAATTTTATACTGTGTAAATGAACGAAGGCAGATCGCAGGAAAGCCTCCTGGAGGGGAAGTCTATGCTCTGAGTATAAACAGTTCTAGCGGTAATTTGAAAGTTTTAAGCTGTGAACCGTCTTATGGTCTGCTGCCCAGCTACTGTGCTGTAAACGGTGATAAAAAATACTTAATAATTACGAATCATTCCAGCGATGATACGATACTCGAAACAGTAAGGACTGAGAGTGGCTCATACCAGCTGGCAGAGAAATATTCAGAATCGTCAGTGGTCATGTATCAATTGAGGCCAGACGGAACAATCGGAAAGCTTTGTGACATCGTAAAACATATCCCGGTAAAAAAGAAGGGGAATTCTCATGTGCATAGTGTGTACTGCTCTCCTTCAGGAAAACTTTTGGCAGTCTGTGATAAAGGAAATGATACAATATCCTTTTATCGGATCGACAGCCAAAAGGAGAAACTTGTACTTTGTGACCAGATGTCCGCAGCGGAAGGCAGCTCCCCGAGATATGCGGCATTCCATCCTGCAGAGCCATATCTGTATTTTAACAATGAAACAAAAACAATTGTTAATATGGTTAGATATTCGGCAAATGGAAAAATGACTCCGATTTGTCTGGTGAGTTGTCTGGCAGATAAAAATATGGAAAGAACTGGCTGGCAATCGGATATTAAAATTCATCCGTCGGGAAAATACATCTATGACTTACTCCGTGAAGACAGCATCATTACAGTATATCGGATTGATAATGCATTGGGAATTCCCCAACTGATTCAGACGATTGCATGTGGCAGCAGCCATGGGGGCAGAGGGATGGCGATATCACCTGATGGAAAATTTCTGCACCTGGCGGCTCATCCAGAAGACTCCATTTATACATTTTTAATTGGTGAAGACGGGAGGCTGGAGGCAGTCAGGAGAGTTGATCATATTCCGGGGCAAGGCAATATTGTTTTTTTTAAGACCGATAATTGATTTAGTATGGGAATAGAAATGAGGGACTTATGAAAATAACAGCAGGAAAACAGAATGTAGGAATGAATCTGACTGAAGGTCCGGTTTTTCAATCACTGGTGCTCTTTGCAATACCAATTATATTGACAAATCTAATACAGCAGCTTTATGGTATGGTTGATCTCATGGTAATCGGACAGTTTGTGGGGAGCACCGGAACCGTGGGCGTATCAACGGGCGGAGAAATGTCAGATATGGTGACACCTGTGGCGACTGCGTTTGCAATGGCCGGACAGACCTTTATAGCACAGTTGGTAGGCGCCAAAAAGGATCAAAAGATTAAGGATGCGATAGGTACGTTTCTTACTTTCATGTTGATTTTATCAATCTTACTGGCGTTTCTGGTAATCTTTTTCTGCCGTCCGATTCTGTCACTGCTGAATTGTCCTACAGAAGCCTTTGGACAGGCAGAAACGTATTTGATTATTACAGCTGTCGGCTTTCCCTTTATTTTTGGATATAATGCGGTATGCGGTATTTTGCGGGGAATGGGGGAATCAAAACGTCCGTTGATGTTTGTTTCTGTTGCTGCCATCGTTAATATTGTACTGGACCTTCTTCTTGTCGTTGTATTTGATATGCAGGCGGCAGGGACTGCTATTGCAACTGCTTTTTCTCAACTGGGGTCTTTTCTGGCAGCATTCATTTACATGTATAAAGTAAGAGATAAAGTTGGATTTGAATTGAAGCCAGGTTATTTTACAATTAAATTTGATATATTGCGGGTAATTCTACGACTGGGAATTCCATCAGCAATTCGTTCGTTGCTTGTCCGTTTTTCCCTGCTTTGGGTAAATTCCAACATCAATGCTTATGGTCTGGTGGTTTCTGCAACAAATAGTGTGGGAAATAAAATCCAAAAATTTATGGAAGTTTTTATGCAGGGAGTCGATACTGCTTCAGCTGCTATGGTAGGACAGAATTTAGGGGCGGAAAAGACAGAACGAGCGGGAAAGGTAACCTGGTCAACGTTAGCCATGACATTGGTGTGTGCGGTTTTTGCATCATTTCTGTGTTTAAAAATACCAAAAGAGATCTATGGCATTTTCACTACGGATGAGGCAGTAAAAGAATTAGGCGTACTATATTTACAGATTATGGTGATTCATTTTTTTGCCTCTTCATTTGTAGGTGCTTTTCAGGCAATGGTAAACGGCAGTGGATTTGTAGAATTGGGCTTTATCATAGGTATTTTAGATGGAATTATCTGTAAAATAGGTCTAAGCATAATTTTCGTGTATATATTTCATATGGGTTATATTGGATATTTCTGGGGAATTGCGTGTTCCCGAATCCTGCCTGGATTGGTATGCTTTATCTATTTTATAAGTGGAAAGTGGAAAGTGAGAAAACTGCTCATAGAAAAATAGAGGGGTACCGTTCATACTTCCTGTCAATAAACGGGAATAGCAGAGAACATAAATTGAAAGACATAGAGTGTGAAATATTGGAATTGATATAGACGCAGGAAATCATAACAAGGTTTGATTTCCTGCGTTTGTTTTAAACACATCATCTATGAAAGATCGCCATGGCGGTTGTTGATGCTTTTGAATGTGGATGTGGGCCACCGGTAATATTTAGATAAACATTTATATTCTGTCGTATCTTACGGATAAAAACTATCATCATGTGAGCGTTTATGATATACTAGTTTGAAAAAAGCTGGAGAGAAGTAAAATGATTAATCATATGATCATGATCATTATGGCGCTTGGCGCTGTGGCTGGCGGAATTGACCGCATCATGGGGAACCGCTTTGGATATGGAAAAAAATTCGAGGAAGGCTTTCAGTATCTGGGACCTACCGCGCTGTCGATGGTGGGGATCATCTGTCTGGCTCCGCTGGTATCCGGGACGTTAGGGAAGCTGATCATTCCGGTTTACCGTTTTTTGGGTGTGGATCCGGCCATGTTTGGAAGTCTTCTGGCGATTGATATGGGCGGATACCAGCTCTCTATGGAACTGGCTGAGAATCCGATGATCGGAAGGTATGCGGGAATTGTGGCGGCTTCCGTGTTTGGCTGTACGATTGTTTTTACTGTTCCGGTGGGGATGGGACTGATCGAAGAGAGAGACAGGACTGTATTTGCCAGAGGAATCATGCTGGGGCTGGCAGCCATGCCGGCGGCGCTGATTGCCGGAGGGGCTGTGTGCGGCCTGGGGTTTTGGGAGATTCTTCATCAGAATCTTCCTGTTCTGGTTCTGGCACTTTTGTTGGGAATTGGTCTGTACCGTGTCCCCGATGGCATGGTGAAGGGGTTTGAAGTGTTCGCTGTTTTAATCCGGGCAGTCATAACTGCAGGGCTTGTGCTGGCAGCGGTTACATATATGACTGGCTTTGTGGTGATACCCGGTATGGCTCCTGTCGAGGAGGCCATGGCGGTGGTATCGTCTATCGGTGTAGTGCTTCTGGGAAGTCTTCCGGTGACGGAATTTCTGCAGAGAATACTAAAGAGGCCGTGTACGGTCCTGGGAGCAAAAATCGGACTGGACAGCATCAGTGTATTAGGACTTTTGGTAAGCATTGTGAGTCCCATTCCGGCACTGGCCATGATGAAGGATATGAATGAGAAAGGAAAGCTGGTCAATGTGGCTTATATGGTAAGCGCGGCCTCCATGCTGGCGGCTCATCTGGGATTTACAGTGAGCACGGAACCGGATATGCTGCCTGTGCTGCTGATCTCAAAAGCGGCCGGCTGTACAGCAGCTGTTTTGCTTGGACTGGTTCTCCCGGAGGCAGATGGTGTTGGGTAAAGATATACCGGCGGTTAGCCGCAATCGTTTCTCTTTGTCAATGGAGAAACGATTGCGGCTATACTTTTATCCCGCGATATACTGATATACTGTGCCGGCGGCTTTCGTTTATTCTGTTTTAGCCCCGTCTTTCCCTACGCGGGTTCCGTCCTCTAAAACTGTATCTTCAGCCATCCGGCCTTTGGTACCATCGGATACGGGGTTAAAATAATATTGTTTTCCGTCAATTGTATTCCAGCCTGTGACCATGGTGCCCTCCGGTTTCAGATAGAACCAGCCTCCGTATGCCGGATCGAAAATCCAGCCGGTGGCCATCTGGCCGCAGGAAGGAGCATCTTCGCTCAGATAATACCAGAAGCCGTTTTGATTGATCCAGCCGGCGGCGATATATCCGCTCTCTTTAAAATAGTACCATTTCCCGTTAATCCTTTCCCAGGAGGAAGATGGATATGTTCCGTCCTCTCTCTGAAGCCACCAGCCTGTGCCGTTCAGAATCCACGTACCGCTTGTGGTATCAGATGTAATAGATGTGCTTGGAATGAATCCTGAATAGCTGCCGGGGCCAGCCGGAGAATAGGAATTCCCGCTGCTGCTGCCAGAAGAGGAGGAGCGGCGCGTAACGGTCACGGTACAGGAGGCATACCCCTCGCCGGCCCTCGCGGTGATGACGGCAGTTCCGGGACGGAGGGCCAGTATTTCTCCCTCAGGGCTGACATCGGCAATGGATGGATGATCGGAGGAGAAGAATACGGTTACCTCCTCGTCTGATTCTACCGTTACCTGAAGCTTGCAGGTCTCCCCCTGAGTCATTGTGAGAGATTCCCTGTCTAAATGTACCTTCGCTGGAATCTTCTCTGTGATTTCAACGGTGCAGGAGGTTCGAAGGCTGTGGTCAGCCAGACTGACTGCGGTTACGCGGACGGTTCCGGCCGACCTGGCAGTCATTACATGCACGGATTCCCCGCTCTCTGAGAGGATATCCCCAGTCTCGATACTGCTCATATCTCCGGCAATTTCCCAGTAAATCTGGTCAGTGCCGGGGTTGAAGTATTCGCTGTCAGAGAACAGCGTAGCAGTGAAATCAATCGGAAGCTCCTCACCAGGAGCTAATGCCAGTTTGATTTTCCCGTTTTTTACAGCGCCGTCCTCAGAATACAGGTTCAGGCCGCCAGGGTAATTTACCATGTTTGAGCCGCCCTTTAAATACCCGCTCTCCATGGCCGCTGCAGCCGCAAAGGTCCAGCACAGACTGCTGATTCCCTGATGCTTTGGAACTGTAACCTGGTTTTCATCCCTTAAGTCATAGGAGGAAGGAAGGTTTACATGAAGCGGAGCCGCAGCAATACTGAGAGGATTTGGCAATGTCCTCATTCCATCTTCGGACAGTGACGGCCTTTTGGCCGCATTGGAACCGGAAGAGATCATGCGTTCTGTTTGATTCGCATTGGCCGGGCTGGATAAAGGTTCACGGATATTGGTCAGGGTGATCTTCTCCTTCATGGAAGGAGCGTTGGTATAAGCAAATATGGAGGGGTAAAGTCCGTTTTCCGAGATATCATGCCTCTCCCACGTACCATCCTCCAAAAGTTCGTACTGATAGGAGATTCCCTTCTGGCTTTTAATCCCGTCAATCCACCCGGGCGTGTTGTGTGCAAAAAAGAAACGTAATATATTTTGCCTGTCTTCCGGAATAAGGATTTTGACAATGACTTCAAACTCGGTTTCAGCGGGAAGCAGAATACCGGTATCCAGGCGCTCCGTATGAAATCCTCCGTATTTTTCATATCCAGATTTTGCTAAAAAAGGTTTATCTTCTCCGATTCTTACATAGATCCGATAGGAGAAATCCGGGTTGGACAAGATAAAACCGGCAGCCCGCAGCATTTCAGGGGCATGTCCAGTATGGAATACCTGTGACAATATCAGTTCTGTATAATCCTCCAGAGGCAGATCGATGGATCCATTGGCGGAATTGCTGTACATATGGCTGTAGTTATCAATACGTTCACCGGCTGGATAGACAACAGCCAACATTCCGGGATATCCGAGAAAGGCATCCTCATAGGAAATATAATAGTATCCTGTTCCGTCCGTTAATATTGGATCTGTTCCGTAAGAGTCTTTGCAGATCCAGGCCCCGTCCTCCTCAGGAGTCCATGCATTGCTTCCGGAACTGACCGTAAATTTTTCTTTGGGTACAGAATCGTCCCAGCCGACAATCGTAGTTGCATGGCCACCCATTAGTTCATCTGAAAGTTCAGGTGGAAGATAAAGATATCCGGGTTCAGCGGACGTATAGTAAGGGGGCAGGAAATACAGTCCGGAGTGAATTGCGCTGTAAGTCATAATGGCATTCTTCCAGTGCTCTTTATATCCTTTGGTATCGCTGGTCGGCAGCATATAAGCGTTCGGAATATGGTATTCCCGGGAGGTCCGGGAGGCATCAACATATTTTATATAATTGCTGGGTGTCTCCATGTAGCTTCCATCATTGGGATAGGGAGCTGCGGAATTTTTTACAGGCCCCTGCCAGTGGGCCAGGTAATTGAGTACTTCTATGGAACTGCCGCCGCGGTCCAGTTCATCGTCTTCCAGATCCATCCAACGGTAAGGAGAGCGTTTATTGAAGGTGACTCCGGCGATATGTGCCTCCGAATAATCCGGCATTACAGTTTTGTCGGTCTGGCGCCGTATCTTAAGCTCATATTCCGCGTAGTCTGTTCCGGGCTGAGGACTTACTGTTACTGTGTATGTACCTGCGGTGAGACCGGCTCTTTCAATACTCTGGTCATGAGGCAGGCTGGATTCTTCCACCACAACTCCATGATCAGACAGTACAACCTGGCAGGGCGCAGACGATTCCAGGGTAAGTATCACGTCCTCCGGGTCCTCCAGCGTAAAGTTAAAAACGTCTGTGTCTTCCGGGGAAGAGATCGTAGAATGAATCTGGCTTGGAAAGGTCAGAAGCACATCTCCGTGGGCTTCTATTTTTTCCCACAGGTCTTCATCTTCTGAATCGTAGAATGATGAAAGGATGCGGGATTCTGTGGGAATGGCCATAGCCTCTAAGACAGGCGTTAACGGCAGCACCTCACTGGAAAAGAAGACGGACAGCAGTATGACTGCTGTCAAACGTCTGCTTTTAAAAGAAAATCCACGAAACTTTTTTTTCATTGTTACCTCCTGTATCTGAATTTGCTGTGAAGCCTGCTGTTATTTTAACTTATAACTGAGAAGAAAACAACCAGATTAACAACTGGAAAAAAACAACTTGTTCACACTATGGTACAAGTGCTACTGTTATAGTATAATAATATCAGTGATAAGGAGGATTTTTTTATGGAGATGAAAGCATACAAGTTTTGGTTTGCCACGGGTTCCCAGGACCTTTACGGAGACGAGTGCCTGAGAAAGGTGGCCGAGCATTCCAGAATCATCGTGGAGGGGCTGAATCAGTCGGGACTTCTTCCCTATGAGGTGGTCTGGAAGCCGACCCTGATTGACAATACCTCGATCCGCACGCTGTTTAACGAGGCCAACCGGGACGGGGAGTGCGCGGGTGTCATTACGTGGATGCATACATTTTCACCGGCCAAATCCTGGATCTTAGGGCTTCAGGAATACAGAAAACCGCTCCTTCACTTACATACCCAGTTTAATCAGGAAATCCCTTACGACACGATCGATATGGATTTTATGAATGAGAACCAGTCCGCTCACGGCGACCGGGAGTTCGGTCATATGGTGACGAGAATGGGCATCGAGAGAAAGGTCATCGTCGGTTTCTGGGATGACAAAACGGTTCAGACGGAAATCGGTTCCTGGATGAGAACTGCGGTTGGCGTCATGGAAAGCAGCCATATCCGTGTGGTCCGTGTAGCCGACAATATGAGAAATGTGGCTGTAACCGAAGGTGACAAGGTGGAAGCCCAGATGAAGTTTGGCTGGGAGATCGACGCCTATCCGGTCAATGAGATCGCAGACTATGTAAAAGAGATTCCGGCTGGCGATGTAAGCGCTCTGGTGGAGGAGTATTACGACAGATACGATATTCTTCTGGAAGGAAGAGACGCCGCGGAATTTAAGCGCCATGTGGCGGTACAGGCGCAGATCGAACTGGGATTTGAGAAGTTCCTGGAAGAGAAGAATTATCAGGCAATCGTTACTCATTTCGGAGACCTGGGTTCCTTAAAACAGCTTCCGGGTCTGGCAATTCAGCGTCTGATGGAAAAGGGCTACGGCTTCGGCGGAGAGGGAGACTGGAAGACAGCCGCCATGGTCCGCCTGATGAAAATCATGACGGCAGGAATGGAAGGGGCGAAGGGAACGTCCTTTATGGAGGACTACACCTACAATCTGGTTCCCGGAAAAGAGGGAATCTTACAGGCGCATATGCTGGAGGTATGCCCGTCCATCGCCGGCAGCCGCATTGCAGTCAAGGTATGCCCGCTCTCCATGGGAGACAGGGAGGATCCGGCCCGTCTCGTATTTACGGCGAAGGAAGGCAGGGCGGTGGCCACGTCGCTGGTAGATTTAGGCAGCAGATTCCGCCTTATCATCAATACCGTGAACTGCAAAAAGGTGGAAAAGCCCATGCCGAAGCTTCCGGTTGCCACGGCGTTCTGGACTCCGGAACCAAACTTAAAGACAGGAGCCGAAGCATGGATTCTGGCAGGCGGTGCCCACCATACGGCATTCTCCTACGATTTGACGGCAGAACAGATGGGAGACTGGGCTGCTTCCATGGGGATCGAGGCTGTCTTCATTGACGAGGACACAACGATCCGCGGTCTCAAAAACGAACTCAGATGGAACTCAGTTTTCTATCGACAGATGCTTTAGAGCGTATCTGAATCATGAAGGGGTGTAAAACTATGACAAGTGTTTTTAAGGAAAAAGAAGAAGCGATGCAGGAGGAAGTATGCCGGAACATGATAAATGGCAGAACGGCGCTGGGGATTGAGCTGGGATCTACACGGATCAAGGCGGTGCTGGTGGATGAGCACCAGAAGCCAGTTGCCTCCGGAAGCCATGACTGGGAGAACCGGCTGGTGGAAGGTGTCTGGACGTATACTCTGGAGGACATCTGGGAAGGTGTTCAGGACAGTTTTGCAAAGCTTAAGGAGGACGTGAAGGCGCGGTACGGTGTGACGCTGACCACCGTAGGTTCCATCGGAATTTCTGCCATGATGCACGGTTATATGGCTTTCAACAGGGCAGGGGAAATTCTGGTTCCATTTCGTACCTGGAGAAATACCATGACGGAAGAAGCTTCGGAAAAACTGACGGAGCTGTTTCAATATCACATTCCACAGAGGTGGAGCATCGCCCATTTATATCAGGCAATCTTAAAAAAAGAGCCGCACGTGCCGGAGATCGATTACTTAATCACGCTGGAGGGCTACGTACACTGGAAACTGACCGGACAGAAGGTTCTGGGAATCGGTGACTGCGCCGGCATGTTTCCGATTGACACCGGCAAAAAGGATTTTCATGAGAGGATGATTGCACAGTTTGATGAACTGACAGCCGGAGAACAACTGCCGTGGAAGCTCCGTGATATCCTTCCGAAGGTTCTGACTGCAGGGGAGGAGGCTGGAGTGCTGACGGAAGAAGGCGCGAAGCTTCTCGATCCGTCCGGGGCGTTAAAGCCAGGTATTCCTCTCTGCCCGCCGGAGGGAGATGCCGGAACCGGTATGGTGGCTACGAACAGCGTCGCGAAGCGCACCGGCAATGTATCCGCAGGCACCAGTGTGTTCGCCATGGTGGTTCTGGAACATGAACTGAAAAACGTTCATGAGGAACTGGATCTGGTGACGACGCCGGCCGGTGATCTGGTTGCCATGGTGCACTGCAATAACTGTACTTCTGATTTAAATGCATGGGTGAATTTGTTTGAAGAGTTTTCCCTGGCTATGGGAATGAAGGTGGACAGAAACCAGTTGTTTTCCACCCTTTATAATCTTGCCCTGGAAGGGGATCCGGACTGCGGCGGCCTGCTGGCCTATAATTATTTCTCCGGAGAGCATATCACACATTTTGAAGAGGGACGCCCTGCATTTGTGCGTCTGCCCGACAGCCGGTTTAACCTGGCAAACTTCATGCGCGTACATTTATATACGTCGCTGGGAGCGCTCCGTGTCGGTATGGATATTCTGTTTAAGGAGGAGGGCGTGAAGCTGGACAGTCTGCTGGGCCATGGCGGATTATTTAAGACAAAGGGCGTAGGCCAGCGGATTATGGCGGCGGCAGCCGGCGTTCCGGTGACCGTTATGGAGACAGCCGGTGAAGGCGGTGCATGGGGGGCAGCAATTCTTGCATCCTATATGCGTTACAGAAGAGACGGAGGCAGCGCCGCCCTTGACCAGTACTTAACGGACTGCGTCTTTGCGGACGAAGAAGGTGTGGTTATGGAACCGCAGGAAGAGGATGAGCGTGGTTTCGAGGCATTTATGGAGCGGTATATAAACGGTCTGCCGATTGAGCGCGCCGCTGTCGATTGTCTGGGCGGAACGGCCGGTAATTGATTAAACAGAATTGAAACAATTAGAAAAGAGGAAATGGCACGATGCTGGAAGAATTAAAAAAAGAGGTCTATGAGGCTAATATGGAACTGCCGAGAAGGGGGCTCATCACTTATACCTGGGGGAATGTCAGCGGAATTGACCGGGAAAGGGGACTGTTTGTCATCAAGCCAAGCGGTGTGGATTACGGTCAATTAAGACCGGAAGACATGGTGGTTATGGATCTGGACGGAAATAAGGTGGAGGGAGACTTAAATCCCTCCTCCGACACGGCCACTCATTTAGAACTGTATAAAGCGTTTGGGGAGATTGGCGGAATCGTTCATACCCATTCTCCCATGGCTACGGCCTGGGCCCAGGCAGGCCGCGGGCTGCCTTGCTACGGTACGACCCATGCGGACTATTTTTATGGGGAGATTCCATGCGCCAGGAATTTAACGCCGGAGGAGATCGAAAAGGGGTATGAAAAGAACACCGGCCTGGTGATTATTGAAACCTTCCGCGGCAAAGATCCGGTTCATGTGCCGGCGGTGCTGTGCAAAAACCACGGACCGTTTACCTGGGGAAAGGACGCTGCGGGAGCAGTTCATAATGCCGTGGTGCTGGAAGAGATCGCAAAGATGAATTTTGTGACTGAGATGTTGAACCGTGATGCAGAGCCTGCACCACAGTCCATGCAGGATAAGCATTTTATGCGCAAGCATGGGCCCAATGCGTATTATGGGCAGAGATAGCGGCCGCCCGTTAAGCCGGGAAGAGAACGAGGGCGGAAAGACAAAGTACTATATTCTGATGGAGGAGTTAAAGCGCGATATGATATCCGGCAGGTTTCAGCCGGGGGACAGGCTTCCATCGGAGAATGAGCTGTCTTCATCCCACCATGTGAGCCGCCATACCGTGCGAAAGGCGCTGTCCATCCTGGAACAGGAGGGATTTATCGAGGCGGAGCACGGCAGAGGTACCTTTGTCTCCAGGAAGCCGGGAAGGGGAAAGTCCCTCTCACCAGCCTTGGGCGGAACATATCGAAAGGGGTCCGGCAATATCGCGGTGATTACCACATACTTATCGGATTATATATTTCCCCGGCTGATTCAGGGAATTGACAGCGTGCTGACAGCGGAGGGCTACAGTATTATCCTGAAAAATACCGGCAACAGCCGCGTGAAGGAGAGCCGTTGTCTGGAGGAAATTCTGGAGAAAGATATCGACGGACTGATCGTGGAACCCAGCAAAAGCGAGATTCTCTGTGCCAACAGGCCACTGTATGAAAAACTCGATTTTTATCAGATTCCCTATGTCTTCATACAGGGATACTACGCACAGATGAAGAATAAGCCGCACATTCTGATGGACGACTGTCTGGGCGGGTATCTGGTGACAAACTATCTGATCAAATCAGGGCACCGCCGGATCCTGGGGATTTTTAAGGCGGATGACAGTCAGGGAAAGGAACGCCATAAGGGGTATGTGAAGGCACTTCAGGAGGCTGGCTGCGCCTACGATCCCGATATGGTGATCTGGTTTCATACGGAGGATCGTGCGGTGAAGCCGGCGAAGGTGCTGGAGCTCATACTGGAAAGCGGCGTCACCATGGACGGGATCGTCTGTTATAACGACCAGATTGCCCTGGAGGTGATAAAGGCGCTTCAAAAGATGAAGATCCGTATTCCGGAGGATATCTCTGTAACAGGATATGACAACTCCTTTATAGCGGAAAACGGTGCGGTGAAGCTGACGACCATCGCCCACCCGCAGGAAAAGCTGGGGGCCATGGCGGCGGAACTGCTGCTGGAAAAGATAAAAGGCGTGCCGGATGAAGAGAGCCGGGTGGAGCGGATCCTTAAGCCGGAACTGATTGTGAGGGAGTCATGTATGAAGAGAGAGGCAGGAGAGTAATTTACTTTTCTGCTTCTTTTTTTGTGCGTAATGCATAACTTTTTTTGAATGAAAAGGGGAGAAAAAACAAAAAAAGTATAAAAATATGAAAATATTACATCTTTAAAAAGCAGAAATCTTGAAATATTACTATAATTCAGCAAATTATTTATTTTTGCCAGTATTTCCCAATGTTATACTTTTGGTGTAAAATCTAAACTTTAATTATCATTGTCATACTCTGCTTTGCTGTGATTTTACAGGCATTTTCTGCCGTAAATCGTGGAGAAACAGTTTTGGATACTGCCGATAATACTAATTATGTAAAGTATTATCGGTATTTTTGTGTTGAAATTAAGGTATCTTTCTATTTGCGTTCTGACTATTCAACTTCTTTTATCAAAAGAAATTTTTTCTTCTATGCGTACAGCAGCCGCTATTCCCCAATACCGAAAAATTAAGTCTACCATAATTAGTATTATACTTTCAAAATCGAAAACTGGTATGACCAGGATAAGATAATTTAAGAACAGGGAGGATAAAAAAATGAAAAAAAGAAGATAAAGCAGAAATGATTTTACAAAAAAGAGGTCAAAAAACAGCAAGGGGGAAATATCGTTATGCAAAAAACAAGCAAATTTTTCAAACGAAAAGCCGCGGGCATGATGGCGGCAGTCATGATGATGAGTGCGATTCCTGTCAATATGGTTGGATTTGCTGATACATCAGTGAACAACTCGGACAGATATGCCGCAAATGACCGCACTGCGACAGATTCCAATGCCAGTCTTTCAACCGCGTCCAATGCGTTAAAGATGCAGACGGAAGGGACAACCTACTACGTGGATGCCAGAGATGGAAATGATACGGCAGATGGAAAGACAGAGGATACCGCCTGGAAATCCTTTGACAGGGTGAATTCCAAAACATTTCTTCCCGGAGACAGAATTCTCCTGAAGGCAGATTGTATCTGGAACCAGCCGCTGAATCCAAAAGGAAGCGGTCAGGAAGGGGCTCCCATAACCATCGATATGTACGGGGAAGGAAGCCGCCCTGTGATTAATGGAAATGGTACCTCCGGTCCGTCGATTACCGGAGCTGTTACTATATATAACGAGGAATACTGGGAGATTTATAATCTGGAAGTTACAAACCTGGAGAGTACTGATAAGATGGGGGAGGCCATGGACAGCGGAACCAGTGAACGTGCCGGCATCTTAATCTATTCCTCCAATCAGAAAGAGATTTATAAGCACATTGTGGTTAAGAACTGTTACGTCCATGATGTAAACTCCAATTTTAAGGGAGGAAAAACCTCCGGTGGTATTATCGTCATGGGACACTATCTCGATAAGGATGGAAACCGTGTTACCATTGATGATAATGGCAATATGACAGCCAAGGCCATGGGGCGCGCTGCATTTGAAGATGTCCTGATTGAAGGAAACTACGTGAAGAACGTGGCGATTGAGGGAATCCGGAACAAGTGCAACACGGATATCGGAAGCAGCGGATGGGGAAAGAATGAATTCCTCAAAAATTATTCCAACGTAACAATCCGAAACAACTATCTTGAAAATGTTGTCGGAGACGGAATTGTACTGACAGAGACGAAAGGCGGTCTGGTGGAAGGGAACATGGTCAATTCCTCCTGCGGACTGGACCGGGGAACTGTGAACTATGCCCAGTGCTGGACCATGTTTGCCGACGATGTCATTGTACAGTACAATGAGGCGTACGGAAATAAATACGGCTATGATGACGGCGAAGCATTTGACTCCGACATGATGAACGTGGACAATATTTTCCAGTATAATTTGAGCCACGACTGCGGCGGCGGCGCCATGCTGTTCATGTCCAGCCAGAAAAATACGATTTTCCGTTATAATGTCAGCATCAATGACGGAACCGGCACGTATCCGAACGGAAGCAGGATGCAGCAGCAGACCTTCCATTACGATAACACCAGCTCTGCCGGACCAAATGTCGGAAAGATCTATAACAACACGATTGTGGTGTTTGGGGAAGGAAAGAATACCTCCCTGTTTGGCGGGAAGAGTAAGCGTACCTGTTTTGTGGACTTTAAGAACAACATCGTTCTGGCCAAAGACGGCGCTTCCATTGATTTTGCAGTGCTGGAGCAGGGGTCTACGATACATGAGGACAGTATAATCGAAAACAACTGTTTCTATCCGGATACCATTGCCAATACAGCGGCCGGAAGTGTTCTGGATAAGAACTCGTTAATGGAAAAAGGCAATATTTTTGCAGATCCGATGCTGAAGAACTATAAAGCGGGAGAGACGTATTCCAACTATCAGTATCCATTAGAGGATCTGGAAGAGCTGATTGATTCCGATTTCACGAAAGAACGAATTCAAAGTCTGGTGGAGCCGTATCAGCTGACCGGGGAGTCTCCGTGTATCCAGGCCGGACAGCGAATTGAGGGTATGCCAACTGAAGATATCATGGGAAATACCATTGCCGGACGTGTGGATATCGGAGCGCTGGAATACTCAAACCAGGATGAAGAGGCGGAAGAAGTAGAGACTGTCAATCTGGTTACCACACTGGGCGTTGTACCGGAACTTCCGAAGACCTTAAAAATAGTCCTGGATGGGGAAACGTATCAGTATCCGGTGGAATGGGAAGAACTGACAAAGGAGGACTGCATGGAATCCGGTGTCATTGAACTTCCGGGTGTGCTTCCCGGTCTTTCCAACCAGGTTACAGCGACGATTGTAGTGGCCGATGCACCGGAGAGCTACGAGCGTGTAGAGGTTACGACGTTTGCCGGAATTTATCCGGAGCTTCCGGACCGTGTGAATGCTGTATTTGCCGGCGGACTTACGATGGAGCTGGATGTCCGGTGGGATAAGGTGGCTCTGGATCAGTACTCTCACGAAGGTGAATTTACCGTAGAAGGCCGGGTGGCCGGATTAAAACAGACTTGTACGGCTGCCGTTAAGGTAATCGGTGAACTTGGCGACGGCAAGACGGTAAAAGAGAAAAGGGCAGCCAAGGATGCTTATACACAGGAAGCAGACGGGAACAAGGCTTACGGCAAATCCGATCCGAACGTCATCAAGGTAAAGACAGCCAATAATGCTCCATCCTATACGAGAAGAGGTATCATTGGATTTGACTTATCCGAAGAGACGGAAATGCTTAAGTCAGCGACAAACATTACCGTTAAGCTTCAGATGACCAGACCGAACAGCGAAGATGACTATAAAAAAATTAACAATCATTTCTATCTGAAGGTATATGAGGTAAGCGATGAGTGGAAGGAAGATGAGGTGACATGGAACTCGACGCCTGATTTCTCCGCAGATAACCTGGTAATAAAGGACAAGAAGATCGTTTATACAGATATCAGAGATAATCATGACAATATTGTAGAACTGGATGTTACCGACTGGGTGAAGAAAGCATATGCTAAAAATGGACAGACATCATTTTCATTTCTGATGGTGACCGATTATTTTGGAGAGTATGCGACCGGTGACAACGGAGGCATAGACTTTGCATCCAAAGAGGCAGCCGGAAAGATGGCGCCGACAATTGTTCTGAGTAATGTGTATGAGACGAAGGTGGAGGCTGTGTCTGTATCCACTCCGGCAGGAAAGAAACCGGTTCTTCCGGAAACGGTAACGGTTACGTACTCAAACGAGGAAACAAAGAATGTGACTGTCGAATGGAATTCCATGAACCCTGCCAGCTATCAGACAGAAGGAACCTTTGTCGTATATGGAAAAGCAGACGGAATCAATCTGCCGATCGCCTGTACCGTCAATGTCATGGAAGCGCTTCACAAAGTGGTGAAGGTAAAGGATTTCGCCGGAATTATCCAGCTGGTGGGAACTCCGTGGGAGGAACTGGGACTTCCGGAGATGGCAGCCGTATTACTGGATAACGGTCAGGAGGCAGAAGTCGGCATTCAGTATTGGTTCCCGGATAACGCCTATGATCCTGAAAAAGAATTTTCTTATACCTGTATCGGTTATCTGGACTTGACCAACCATGATTCCATCGAAAATCCGGATCAGAAATTTGCAACCGTTTCAGTCAGCATTATTGAACCGGAAGATAAGAATGCGCTTCTCGTACTTTATACGGAAGCGGCGGAGCTGATCAACAATGGTGATGCAGCACAGCTGACAGAAGCGGCAAAGAACCGTTTCATGAAGGCATTTAATAAAGCTGCTGAGGTTCTGGTAAATACAAAGGCTACAGAACTGGAAGTACATACCGCCTATACAGAACTGATGGAAGCGATATGGAGTATGGATTCTGAAGAGAACCAGAAGGCGGATACCGATGCGCTGAGAGATCTCGTTCTGATCGCTGAGTCAAAGAAGAAAAAAGATTATACCGAAGAAACGTATGAGGCGATGAAAGAAGCATTATCGGAGGCGAAAGCAGTATTAAGGGATAAAACGCTGACGAAAGCAGACCAGCCGGTGGTAGACATGGCATATGAAAACCTGAAGGAGGCTGTCGACGCACTGGAATACAGCGGAAAGACAGATCCGGTAACGAAGGTCATGACCGGAATTAAAATCACATCACTTCCGACAAAGACGGAGTATAAAACCGGTGAACGTTTCAGCTCAGCAGGGCTGGTCGTAGCGGCCGTATACAGTGACGGAAGCACGAAGAACATAAGCGGATACGAGGTTGGAGATGTGAATACCGGAACAGCCGGAACGAAGGATGTAGTTGTTACCTACCGGGTAGCAGTCAATGATGCAATTAAAGTATTTACAGATACGTTCCAGATTACGGTTGTGAAAAAATCTTCCTCAGGCAGCAGTACAGGAAGCAGTTCAGGAAGCGGCTCCGGCTCTGTGAAAGTAAACCGTGCGCCGGTGAATGTAAGCGGCCAGTGGCAGAAGGCAGAGAATGACATCTGGAAATTCCAGAAGAGTGACGGAAGCTATGCAACGAATGAATGGGCCAGAATCAATGACAAGTGGTACCACTTTGATGGAAACAGCCACATGCAGACAGGATGGATTCTGGATGGAGACAAGTGGTATAAGTTAGGCAGCGATGGCTCCATGCACACAGGCTGGGTAAAGGAAGAAGCTGACGGCCAGTGGTACTATCTGGATGAATCAGGAGCAATGATGACCGGCTGGGTACTTGTAAATGGAAAATGGTATTACTTAAATCCGGTTACCCAGGGGAATACCGGATGGCAGAATGGGGAAAACGGAAAATGGAATCGTGGAGCTGCAGAGAGCGGCAGCCGTTCCGTTGGCTCGCTCTATACCGGCACTACAACGCCTGACGGATATCAGGTCGATGAAAACGGAGCATGGATTCAGTAGGGGGAACTGTTTTATGAAATTAAAATGGAAAAAACTGTGCGCGGCAGTGCTGGCAGTGACCATGACGATGGGAAATTTAACGTATGGCGCACCGCTGAATTCAGGGACAGCCTCGGTAAAATCCGTTTCGGATGAGGGGCTTGTATATTATTCTGATTTTGATGACAATACAGCCAGGGACTTAAGCGGCAGCGGAAACGATGGGACGATTAACGGCGGTATTACCTTTGTGGACGGAATCAAAGGAAAGGCGCTGTATGTGAACAATACGGGAAGCCAGGCAGGAAGCGACAGCAACGAGGCAGGCCAGTATGTGGATCTGGGCAGCAAGCTTACTTTTGGGAAAGAAGATTTCACGATTTCCCTTTGGATGAAGACAGACGGCCACGGAAGTACCAACTCTGCAATTTTGGGCAATAAAAACTATGCCAACGGCAGCAATGTGGGATTTGCCATCGGCAATTTTACCGGAGCATCCTATGGTCCGGATGTGAGAGCCAATTTTTCAGGAACGGGTTCAAGCCGTGTGGAGATCAAGGAGATCAAGGCCAATGACGATGCATGGCATCATCTGGCAGTGGTTTTCGACCGGGACGGGGAGATGACGGTCTATATGGACGGTACCAGGACCTCATCGGTCAGCATGGCAGGCCATGCCGGAAAAACCGTGGACACCGGCATGCCGGTGATCCTGGGAGCAGGAGGCAACAAAAAGAATGGGATGGCCAGATGCGCATTAGATGAAGTGAGAATGTATACAAGATCCTTAAGCGCTGCGGAGATTGAGAGGCTTTACCGTGACATCATGGATGAGAGCGGGACGGAAGCGCTCTTAAAGGATGGTCTGGTCATGCATTCCACCTTTGATGAGGAAAGTGTAACTGCGGCTCAGATTACCGATGTAACCGGAAACGGAAATAATGGAACCGTGGTTGGAACACCGGCGTATGAAAAGGGAATCCGCGGAAATGCCATCTCATTTGACAATGGGGAGTCTGCGGGTCAGGGAAATACAAAAGCAAAGCAGTATGTAAATTACGGCAAGCCGAAGGACCTGATGTTTGGCACCTCAGATTTTTCTTTATCCTTCTGGATAAAGACGGAGAATCACGGACAGAACAACGGCACCATACTCTCCAATAAAAATTATTTAAGCGGCAGTAATGTGGGATGGGCGTTTGGCAATTACGACAATGCCAGCGATACCGACGTGCGTATGAATTTTTCCGGAATATCGGGCAAAAGAGTGGAAATTAAGAAAATTTCCGCCAATGACGACCAGTGGCATCACATAGTCGGTACGTATGACCGGGATGGCAATATGACCGTTTACATGGACGGAGAGAAGTATTCCTCCGTTTCCATGGCGGAACACAGTGGAAAAACCGTGGACGCAGGATTCGATTTTGTCCTGGGAGGGGACGGAAGAGGCTGCTACGGGATGAGCCGCTGCATGGTGGATGAACTGCGGGTTTACAACAAGGTGCTCGCGGATTCCGCAGTAAAGACGATCTATGAGGCGGAGGGCGCTGCGGTGATCGTGGATCAGATGGCTGCCCAGCTTGCCGCAGTAAAACCTGGTTCCGAATATCCGCAGGACAGAATCGATGCAATGGCAGAAGAGATAGCGAAAACGAAACGCGCAGTGGAGGAACTGCAGGCAGCTGCTGCCATGGCGGCGGTCAAAGCACTGAGAGAGAAATATAATCAGTTCCTGGAGGGCAGCGAGCCTCTGGCAAGTTTTCAGGTAGTGTCTGACGTACATATCAAATCAGATGATTTGACGGAAACAAACGCAGCAAATATGATTGCGGGACTGAAGGATATTAAGGCCATGGATCCGGATACCCTGGGCATTATGAATCTGGGCGATTTCACCCAGAGCGGTACAAAGGCCCAGTACGACGGGATGTATAAGATCATGGACCAGTATTCACCGGTTTCCGATGACAAAGTTATGATAACGCTGGGCAATCACGATGTGCGCGGAACCAGCTCCGCGGACTGGAACAAGGATGAGACGGTGATCAGCAAGTACTGGCCGACCGCGAAGGCGCTCTATCTGGAGAGAAATGCCAGATATATGCCCAATACTGACGGGAAGCTGTATTTTGACCGCTGGCTGGGCGGCTACCATTTTATCGCGATCAATACGGAAAACGGCATCAAGGATGCCATGTATTTATCCGATGAACAGCTGGAGTGGCTGGATCAGACTCTGGCGGAAAATGCCAGCCCGGATAAACCGATCTTTGTCATGGGCCATAACGCGCTGAAGGACACCCACTGGAGAAGCAACATTTTGAATGATTTCGGCAACCAGGATGGACGCGTGAAGGAAATCTTCGCAAAATATCCGCAGGTGATCTACATGTCCGGCCATATTCATAATGGTTTCGGCGTTGTGGAGGCAATCGACCGGGAATTCGGCACGATGGTGGATCTTCCATCCTATAACGATTCAGAAAACGGAGTAAAGGAAACCGGAACCGGTTATCATGTGAAGATTTATGACGACAGTGTGGTATTCAAGGCAAGAAACTTTAAGACTTCGACCTGGCTGCCGGAATATGACATCACGGTGACGACGCCGAATCTTCCGTCTGTATATAAAGAGGCAAAGAAGCTGAATGCAGACGATTATACGGCGGATTCCTACCAGAAGCTGGAAACTCTTCTGAAGGAAGCAGAGGCTTTCTTTGCAACTGAGTATGATCAGAGTGATCTGACCTATGAAAAGGTGGGACCTCCTTCCAAAAGTCTTTTTACAGATGCTGTAAGAACCAGGATCAATGAACTGGCTGCGGAGATAACGGCTGCGATGGCGGAACTCAAGTCCGGTGAACAGGCGGTGACGGCCAGCCAGGATGTCTACCTTCAGGCAGGTAAGGATGCCGGAACGGTGAGCACGTCATTCAGCAATTACGATGCTTCCAAGCTTCGTGTGAAGTATTCAGACGGAGATCAGTCGTTTACCAGGAGGGCGCTGCTGAAGTTTGATCTGTCTGCGGTCGGAAGCGATACAAAGGAGGCGGAGCTGGTACTCCAGCTGACCGGAGGGATCAGCAATTCCAATCCGGCTAAGGACTTTACGTCGGCAGAGGTGCGGCAGATCGGAAATCAATGGGAAGCAGGTTCCGTTACATGGAACACCATACCCGCGAGAACAGCCGAAAAGGCGGCAGGGATTATTACCAAAGCGGAAATTTCCGGTGATCTGGTGACGGTTGATGTCAGTGAAGCTGTAACAGCGGCTCTGGCGAAGGGAGAAAAAGAGATTTCCTTTGAGATCAGCTGTCCAACGGAAGCCAACGATAACATGATTGATTTCTATTCCACCAGAGCAGAAGGAAAACAGGCGCCAAAGCTTGTAACCCGCAATTCCAGCACGGATAAGCCTGTAAATCAGGAGTTTGCACAGCTGAGAGAGAAATGGATGAACAACCTGCTGGGAGGGACCCTGGATACCGGTAATGCGGCGGTGCGTACCTATATAGCCGGATTGAATGAGAAGGCGCTGGAGTACTGGGACACCATGATAAAGAGCGGAGACGCATCCCGGACGAATCTCTGGAGCGACCTGGATATGAGCTATATATCAGGAACAGGAGCATCGGCAAAGGTGCATTCCGGAAATGTGGCTGAGACATTTAAGCGCATGAAGGAAATGGCAATTGCGTGGGCAACGGAAGGTTGTGAATTATATCAGAACGAAGAACTGAAGCAGGAGCTGATAACGGCCCTTGACTTCATGAATGAGAACCACTACAGCAGCAGTGACAGCCAGACACCGTTCTTTGGAAACTGGTGGCACTGGGAGATCGGCGGGCCGATTGCATTTATGGACACCGCACTGATTCTCTACGATGATCTGACATTGAAACAGATTAACAGCTATGCGGCGGCAGTCAACCGCTTTACCAATGTCTGCGACAAGCCGTCGGGATACCCGGGTTCTCCGGCCATGACGGGAGCGAATCTGATTGACAAGGGCATGGTTGTTGCCCAGGTCGCACTCCTGACAGATAACGGAAGCAAGCTGGAACACGTGAAAAAGGCCTATAAGACCGTGTTTGAGTATGTGACGACAGGAGACGGATTCTATGAAGACGGTTCGTTCATTCAGCATCAGGCGCTGGCCTATATGGGCGGATACGGTTCCCAGCTGTATGAGAAGCTGAGTATTCTGTTCAGTGTACTGGCGGGGTCCGATTATGAACTGACGTATGACGATCATGCGGAACAGCTGATCTTTGACATGGTATTTGAAGGAATCGAGCCGTTTCTTTACAATGGGCTGTGTATGGATATGATTTCCGGCAGGGACATTACCAGAAATACCTCCAGTGATAAGAAGAGAGGCGCCGGGATCATGGATGCCATGATGCTGATCGGAGATGCGATGCCGGAAGAACAGCAGCAGCGCTTTAACAGCATGATGAAATACTATGTTGGCATAGATGAAGAGTATTACTATAGCCGGAGCAGCCATATAGCTTCTCTGATGAAGGCGAATCAGATCATGAATGATGATACGATAGAGCCCAGAAGTGAATACGTGCTTCATAAGCTGTTTGCAAGCATGGATAAACTGGTGCATATCATGCCGGGGTACGGTTTTGCCTTATCGATGCACTCAAGCAGAACGTATGGGCATGAACTGATTAACGACGAAGGAAAGCGCACCTGGAACATTTCAGACGGAATGACCTATCTTTATAATGGAGACAGGGAGCAGTATGGAGAGGGATACTGGGCTACAGTAGATCCCAAACGTCTGGCCGGTACGACCACAGAGTATGTGACACGTCCCAATGGAGCCGGAGACCGAACGAAAAATGTCTACAGCTGGGTGGGAGGTTCCAGTCTGGGCGATTACGGAACCGCCGGAATGCACTACAAGACACTGGGCAGCAGTGGAAGTACGAGAAACGGAACAGATGCAAAGAAATCCTGGTTCATGTTTGACGATGAGATTGTTGCGGTAGGAAGCGGGATTACATCCTCCACCGGAAATTACGTGGAAACGGTAATTGATAACAGAAAGATCAAAGCGGATGGAAGCAATCAGGTTTTAATTGATGGAAATGAGAAATCCATCCGGGACGACGGCGCGGAAAGCGCAGAAAAGGGAACGAAGATTCCGGATGCCTCCTGGCTCTATCTGGAAGGAAATACCGAAGATTCAGATATTGGCTATTACTTCCCGGGAAAAGCCGACATCATGGCTTTAAAAGAAAAGAGGACCGGTAACTGGAGCGCGCAGGGGACTACGGAAGGACAGGAGACGAATCAGTTTGCAACGTTCTGGTTCGAGCATGGAAAGAAACCGTCCGGCGCGGATTACTCCTACGTCATTCTTCCTGGAAAAGACGCTGCGGGAACCGAGAGCTACGCCGCCAATCCTGATATTGAAGTACTGGAGTGCAGTGAAGACGCTCATGCAGTGAGGGAAAATTCCCTGGGGATAACCGGTGTGAATTTCTGGAACAGCAAGGGAAAAGCTGTGGCAGGCATCACCTCCAGCAAGCCGGCTTCCGTGACCGTGCAGGTATCAGATGGAATGGTGACGGCAGGCGTGGCGGATCCGACACAGGAGAATAACGGAACAATTGAACTTTCCATTCCTTATGCGGGCGGAGACATTGTAGAAAAAGACGGAAATGTCGAAGTACTTCAGAAGACACCGTTTATTAAACTGTCTGTGAAGACAGCAGGAACTACCGGCAGTACGAGCCAGGTAACTTTGAAGCTGGCGGACACCGGGCAGATCGAGCTTGTAGGTCTTTCGGAGGAGTTTGACAGAATAAAGGTGGCGCCTGGAACGAAATTTGCCGATATCAAACTGCCGGAAACGGTGAAAGCTTACGATAATGCCGGAAATATACATACGCTGGAGCTTACCTGGGAACGCGGTGAGTATCAGAAAGATGTGTACGGTGTTTATACACTGACAGGCGTTTTGAAGCTGCCGGAAGGCATTTCTAATTCGGCGGGAATTACAGCCTCTGTCGAAGTGCAGGTGGGAGACGAGTCCTCTGCCTCCATGGATGACGTGTATGTGCAGGGAGGAACCGATGGGGACAAGAACTTTAGCGGATCCACCAGTCTGATCGTTAAATACGATCTGGGCGCTCAGAATTATACGAGAAAATCCTTAATGAAGTTCAGCCTGGCTGAAGTGCCGGAGGACGCAGAACAGATTTATCTGACGTATGAGCTGACTGGAACCCCAAGTGCAGATTTTGAGGCCGCCAATATTTACCGTGTGGGCAATGACTGGGAAGGAAATTCAGTGACCTTCAACAGCTTCCCGGATCGAAAGAGTACAGAACCGGCTGCTGTTATGACGAAGCGCATGACCTCGGAGAGCCTGATCCAGCATCTGGATGTGACGGAGGCAGTGCGGGCGGCTGTGAGAGATGGGGAGAGCGAAATATCTTTTGAAATCAGCATCCCGACAGCGGCAGGAAACAACTATGTGGGAATTCATTCGTCCAGAACAGCGAAGGAAGGAGCAGTAAAACCGGCCTTAACATGGAAGACGGATTATGAACCGGAAAAAATTGTGAAAAAGAATCTGAGCTTTATCAAGGATCTGGCTTCCGCAATCAACACATCGGAATTCAGCAATGTGGATGAGGCGAGGCTGAAGCAGCTGATCGCAGACGCGGAGCGTATCCTTGCGGATGAAGATGCTTCCATGGAAGAAATTCACGAAATCGAGAGACTTTTGACACAGGAAATGGTAAAATACAGAAAGTATTAGAAAAACTGTCACGGGGCCGGGCGGAAACTCTCTGCCCGGTCCCGGATAAAACGGACGAAAAGGAGCGGAGGGAATCATGAGACTAAAAGCGTTTGGATTAAATCCGAAAAAGCTTTCCCGCACCGGTATTGCAGTGAGGATCTTACTGGGGCTGGTGCTGATCGGAATGCTGGTGGGAGCAGGAATCTGGCTGCATGGAAAAACGGATAAGCCCGTTATGCGGATTGGAACGTATGCAATCACTCAGGAACATTTGGCGCTTTATAAGGCAGATCTCCGCGCGTCAGTGAGTTCGTATTTTTATCAGACGTACCAGCAGGATCCCAACGAGGAGGGCTTCTGGGACACGGCCTTTCAGGGCGAAATTCCTTCCGCGGTTCTCCAGGAGGAAGCGATGAATGCGCTTCTGTCTGATACGGTGGAGCGGATTGAGGCGGCGAAGTACGGAATTGTCGTGGATGTTACGCTGGATGATATAAAAAAATCACTGGAAAAGGAAAATAAGCGAAGGGCAGAGCCGGGCCAGACCGCCTATGGGCCGAAAACGTATGGCCTGATGGAATATATCTCCAGGACACAGATGGAAGTGAGAGATGCTTTAAAGGAAAAGCTGCTGGAGACCCGGCTGAAGCCAACCAAAGAGCAGCTGGAAGAGCTGTATGACCATGCGGACCCCTCTTATTTTGACAGAGGCTGCAAGGCCAGAGTCGGCATTTATATGTATTATGGTATGAAGGTGGGAGAATTTCCGGAAGAACTGGATTCCGTATGGAGCTTTGTCAGGGAAGAACTGGAAAAGGGGACGGAACCGGAAGCGATCATCGAGGCGGCCGGAGAACGTTTTTCCTCTCCTGTCGAATACGAAGAAGTGGAATATGATACGAATCAAATGCCGAGAGACAACGAAGAACTGGCCTGGCTCGCAGAGCAGACCAGGGAATTGTCTGCCGGGCAGTGCAGCGGCGTATTGGATTACGGTGCTTCTCAGGGTATTTTAAAGGTACTGGATAAAACGGATTATGAGAAAGCCGGTTTTGAAGAATCTGAGACGATTCTTACTAACCTGTGGATCAATGAGGAGTATCCCAAATATTTGAACCAGTGTATGGACGCATATCGATAAGAAAAAAGAATCATGCAGGTTTCCACAGAACTGAGTGGGGCCGCTTCAAATCTGTTGAAGCGGCCCCTTTTTATATAATATGAGAGATATGTTAATGACTAAGCCGTCTCATATACCTTACACACAGGATAATCAACACTCCGGACAGTGCAAAAATCATCTGCATCCCGGACACCGGAAAGCCCCCGATCTGAAATTCCGGAAGAATTTTTAGCAGGGAGGCGCCCAGCAGCGTTGCGAAAAAGCCGCATAGCCCAGCGTAAGAGGAGTTGGCGCTCACGTAAGATACCCGCTTGTCGGCCGGGGCGTACTGATACTGGAGGCTGAAAACTGCGATGGCAATTCCACCCCATGCGGCTCCTGAGAGAGCCTGCAGAATGGGCTGCAGAATCAGGCAGGTTGCGGGCGTCATGAACAGCCAGGAAGTATGTACAAAGCCAAGCAGGAGCATGGAGCAGCGCGCCGCATGAAGCCAGGAGGTGGCGTCAGCCAGCCGTCCCCAGAAACAGGCCGCCACCACGCGGACGGAGGAGGCGATCAGTCCAAGGAAGGTGATATAGGTGTAGTCCAGAGAAAGCCCTGTTACCATGTATACACTGAAAAATGGTCCGGCTACCTGCAGCGCCAGATTCCAGAACATGTAGAGGCCGATGATCTTTCGGTATTCGCTGTCGAAAAGCGGATCGATGACAGCGGCCTTTAAGCTGCGCCGGTGAGGTTCAGAAACCGGCTCCCGGATTGAGGAAAGGCACCAGAAATCCGTGAAGGCGGTGGATAATACAATCAGGCCAATGATATAATACCCGGTCAGGTCCTGATGCGAACTTCTCATCCAGTCTAAAACACGGCCGCAGACCAGGCTGAGCACCGTGGTGAATGCAAATGCAAACGCATCCTTCCGCCCCAGATACGTTCCGCGGATGTTCTCAGGAACCAGGGAAAGAAGCCAGCTTCCGGTACCCGTACCGATAAACGCGCCGAAGAAGTGGGCGACTACATAGATGGCGACGACTGCCGCCAGGCGGCCCGCCTGGTTTTCGACCAGCAGCGGGACGAAAAAGAGAGAGGAGAGCAGAAGCCTGTGGATCAGTGCGAAGCAGGCGATTAAAAATTTCTTCTGTCTCAAGTTCTCCAGGACGACGGAAGAAAACATCTGCAGGGTGCACAAGAGCACCGGAACAGAGCCGATGATTCCGTTTAAGGAATCATCAGCGCCGAGATAGCCTGCGTAGCCGGACAGAAACGCCCCCGTTGTCAGGGTGACGACGCCGTTGGCGCAGCAGCCTTCGGCAATAAACAGCTTCCGGCCCCTGGAATAATCCGTCTCCGTCATGACAGTATCCCCGAAATACGCCTGGGACACCATTTGCTTTAATTGCAGAACTGTAACCATAAGCCAATATTTGCGGCGGAATTGCCGCAATCCCCTTTTCATTTATTGATTTTTCTGGTATTCTTGTGTTGGTAAGACGGGAAATTGACCGGTTTTTCCACGTTTTTAAGAGCTCTTATCTTCTTCTATATTGCCAGTTTGTGGTTGATTATACAAGAGGAGAAAGAAGAGAATAACTGGAGGATTCCGACTGTGGGTGCGGGATTCCGGCAGAAGCGAACCAGAGCACGGCGCCGCGGGGAAGAACCGGTAATCCGCAGAGGGAAAAGAAAAGGATGGAACATTTTCTGCATTTGAAGGCACTGCTGCCGGTACAGGCGCTAAATGCCGGTTATCTGGTGACAAAGGGATGGGGACGCCATGTGGAGCGTACCATGGATACATTTGAAATTATATACGTCAATTCCGGGACTTTGGGGATATTTGAGGAGGACGTGGAGTATGATGTGGAAAAAGGGGAGGCGCTGATCCTGTTTCCTGGGCGGCATCACGGAGGAACCAGGGATTTTGACGCGGATCTGACCTTTTACTGGCTCCATTTTACCATGGAGGAGGAGGCTCTCCGTATGGGAAGCGATATTATGGCGCTGCCTCAGCTGATCCGTCTGGCGAAGCCGGAGGCGTTTGAGGAGCTGTTCCGGCGTTTTATCCGGAGACAGAATGTGTGCCGCGATGACAAGACATTTTTGAATCTGGTGCTTTTGGAGCTTCTGTGCGAGCTTTCCGATTCCCTCTCTCCGCTGGAGGTCAGCGGACAGAAGGTTTATCTGGCCAACCAGGCGGCCAGATATATCCGGGAGCACTGGAAAGAACCGCTGTCCGCATCATTTCTGGCTGATAAGCTGGAATGTAATCCGGACCATCTGGGCCGGGTCTTTCACGCCGTGTACGGCAGAAACTTAACGGATGCTATCCATGAGGCCAGAATCAACCGGGCCTGCCGCCTGTTGATAGAAACGAATCTGACCGGCAGCGAGATCGCCTACGAGTGCGGGTACACGGATGTCGATTATTTTCGCAGACTGTTTAAGAAATACATGGGAATCACGGCGAAAGAGTACCGGCAGGCGTACTGCCTGGTGCTTCCGGAGGATCGTGTGGGAAAATAACTGAGCCGGCGTAAAGCCGCTGCTTTACGGTTATAACAACTGAATCTTTTTCTGATAGATCCGGCGGAATAAGACAGTCGTAAGGACGACGGAGATGATTTCCGCCAGAGGGAACGCATACCATACGGCATGAAGGCCGAATTCCGCTGCGAAGAACCAGGCAGCGGGCAGAATACATACCAGCTGTCGGGCTGCCGAAGTGATCAGGCTGTAGACTCCGTTGCCCAGAGCCTGGAATACAGAACCAATCACGATGCAGTACCCTGCGAACAGGAAGCTTAAGCTGATGATGCGGAGCGCTGGAACGCCGATTCCCATCATATTCTCTGAGGCGTCAAACAGATACAAAAGCTGCTCCGGGAATATCTGGAATATGGCCAGTCCCACCAGCATAATTGCGACTGCCGCAGTCACGCTGGCCCGGATGGTTTTCATAATGCGGTCTTTCTTAGCGGCTCCGTAGTTGTAGGCGACGATCGGAACCATCGCATTATTTAAGCCGAATACAGGCATGAAGATGAAGCTCTGAAGCTTGAAATAGATTCCGAATACGGATACCGCTGTCTCGGAGAACAGCAGCAGGATCTTGTTGACGCCGAAGGTCATGACCGAGCTGATGGACTGCATGATGATGGAAGGCAGTCCAACCCTGTAGATTTCAGCGATAATCTCCGCATTCGGGCGGAAGCTGCGCATGTTTAAATTCACGTCGGTATTTTTGGTGATATTGAAGTAGAGCAGCAGGAGCATGGCGGCAATCTGACCGATTACCGTGGCTGCCGCGGCACCCATGATTCCCATCCGGGGGAATCCCAGCAGTCCGAAGATCAGAATGGGATCCAGAATAATGTTGATGATGGCTCCGAGACCCTGCGTGATCATGTTATAGATCGTGCGTCCGGTAGACTGCATGATCCGTTCCAGCGCAATCTCTAAAAAGATACCAAAGGAAAAGATGGAGCAGATCGATAAGTAAGTGGTACCCTGCCGGATGATCTCCGGATTGGAGGTCTGAACCGTAAAATAGATTCTGGCAAAAAAGATGCCGAAGACGGCGAACAGCAGATAGCTTAGGAAGAAAACAAAGAGTCCGTTGACAGCCGCCAGATTGGCATTTTTCTGGTTCTTCTCTCCCAGAGAGCGGGACAGAAGCGCGTTGACGCCAACGCCGGTGCCGGTGGATACCGCGATAATTAAGTTCTGTACGGGAAATGCGAGCGATACGGCCGCCAGCGCGGTTTCCCCGAGCCGGGCGACAAAGATGCTGTCGATGACATTGTATAAGGCCTGTACCAGCATGGAAAGTATCATGGGCAGAGACATGGTGAACAGCAGACGGCTGATGGGCATGACGCCCATTTTGTTTTCGGCCGGTTTCCCGGAAATGGTCATATTTGACATGTAAAACCCCCCTGTCTAACATAGTAAACATGCAGATAATTGTACCCTGTTCGACAGGAAAAGTCAAGAAAAGAGCCGTGGATGCACAGAGCTGTTTCTGCGCAGATACAGCTCATTTGAATGGAATTTCACCAGAAAAGGTGCAGGATTCAGAAATATTTTATGTAAAATAGATATTGCAAAGAAAAAAAACGTGTGCTATCATATATGAAATTCATCGTAGTGCAGTGGTGAATTACAGATAAGACGAAAGGCTGAGAAAGAGACTCTGATTTAAGAAACTTGACAGGAAGAGGGCGTCACCGACTGAGAGCGCCGTCATGAGGGACTGAATTAAGGGAACACTCTGGAGCCGGTATGCCGAAGCGGCCGGAAGGATCTCCGGTGTCAGAGGTAGGTTTACCCGTGACACGCGTTAAGTGAAAGAGTGGAGATAGAAGTATAATATCTCAAAGCGGGTGGTACCGCGGGATCTTATGATAATAAGAGCCCCGTCCCGGAATATGTAACTGTATTCCGGGACGGGGCTTTTCCTGTTTCCGGAATCCAACCAATCTACATCTGGTAAGGAGCGTGCAGACATGGAATTTATGAAAGGTATCCAAAGAAAAGAAACTGTAGAACTGGCCGATTTGCTTTCCGGTGATTACACCGGAAAAACCGTGAGCCTAAACGGGGCGGTCCACACCATCCGCGACATGGGCGAGGTAAGCTTCGTGATCCTGAGAAAAGCGGAGGGACTTGTCCAGTGTGTCAGAGAGCGCTCTGTTCCTGTATACAGGGCAGGGGAACGCGGCGCGGGAGCGGCGCAGGAAGCAGTGGACGGCAGGCTGGAATTTGCGGACAACGGGCCGGAAATCCCTTCGGCAGAATTAAAGGAGGAGTCCGCCGTCACCGTCACAGGAATCGTATCGCCGGAGCCCCGTGCTCCCCACGGCGTGGAAATCCGTCTGACAGAGATCAAAGTACTGTCAACACCGGCAGAGGTTCTCCCCATCGCTGTCAGCAAATGGAAGCTGAACACGTCGCTGGAGACGAAGCTGGCCCTTCGCCCCATCACACTCCGCAATCCCATGGAGCGGGCGAAATTCCGGATTCAGGAAGGAATTGTCCGGGGATTCCGGGATTTTCTTTATTCGCAGGGATTTACCGAGATTCGCACACCGAAGATCGTGGCCCGCGGCGCAGAGGGAGGTTCCAATGTGTTCCGTCTCGATTACTTCAACAAGAAAGCAGAGCTGGGGCAGAGCCCGCAGTTTTACAAGCAGACCATGGTTGGCGTCTATGACCGGGTATTCGAGGCGGCTCCCGTGTTCCGGGCTGAGAAGCACAACACGACGCGCCATTTAAATGAATACACCAGCCTAGACTTCGAGATGGGATATATCGACGGCTTTGAGGACGTGATGGCCATGGAAACCGCCATGCTCCAGTACGTGATGAAGCTTCTTTCTGAGGAATACGAAAAAGAACTCCGGATGTTAAAGGTTACACTCCCGGACGTGACAAGAATTCCTGCCGTAACATTCAAACGGGCCAAGGAACTCGTTTCAGAGAAATACAGCCGTCCAATCCGTAATCCCTATGATTTAGAACCGGAAGAAGAACACTTAATCGGCCGGTATTTTAAAGAAGAATACGAAAGCGATTTCGTATTTGTCACCCATTACCCGTCAAAAAAACGTCCGTTTTATGCTATGGACGATCCCCATGATCCAAAATATACGTTAAGCTTTGACCTGCTGTTTAAGGGGCTGGAGATTACCACCGGAGGCCAGAGGATTCATGATTACGATACCATCATAAAGAAGATGGAGAAAAGAGGTATGGATCCGGAAGAACTTGCTTCTTATTTAATGATATTCAAATACGGAATGCCGCCCCACGGAGGTCTCGGAATTGGTCTGGAGCGGCTGACCATGCGGTTGTTAGATGAGCAGAATGTACGGGAAACGACCATGTTTCCGCGTGACGTGACTCGTCTGGAACCATAGTGTATATTTATATTGGCGGCACGGCTGCGTGCCCGGAATGAGGAGGGAATGAGATGGCATACAGGATTGATGATGCAACAATCGAATACGTGGGAATCCTGGCGAAGCTTGAATTGTCTGAGTCCGAAAAGGAAGATGCAAAAAAAGACATGGGACGTATGCTGGATTATATTGATAAACTGAACGAACTGGACACAGACGGGGTGGAACCCATGACCCATATTTTTTCGGTGACAAACGTGTTCCGCGAGGATACGGTGAGAGAAGCTGCTGACTCTTATGACACTACAGGGGAACACAGCAGTGATGGCAGGGAAAATACACTGAAAAATGCACCGGAACAGAAGAATGGCGCATTTAAAGTCCCGAAAACAGTGGAATAAGGAGGGAGCCCATGACGGAAAAAGAAATCTTATCATTGACCGCGGTACAGCTGGGAAAAAAGATAAAAGAAAAAGAAGTGACGTGCGAAGAGGCTCTGACAGCCGTATTCGCCCAGATTGAGAGGCAGGAATCCAGCCTTCACTGTTACGTAACTCTGGAAAAAGAAAAGGCTTTAAAACAGGCGCGGGAGATACAGAAAAAGATCGATGAAGGCCAGCTTGCCGGGCCTCTTGCAGGTGTTCCCGCTGCGGTAAAAGACAATATGTGTATAGAAGGTATGCGAACCACATGCAGCTCGAAGATTCTGGAGAACTTCGTCCCCACCTACACGGCGGAGGCAGTGGAAAACTTAAGGAAGGCGGGAGCCGTGATCATCGGCAAGACCAACATGGATGAGTTTGCCATGGGAAGTACGACGGAAACATCGGCCTTCGGTGTCACGAGAAATCCCTGGAATACGGATCACGTTCCCGGCGGCTCTTCAGGCGGTTCCTGCGCCGCAGTTGCGGCAAACGAATGCTTCTATGCGCTGGGTTCCGACACCGGCGGCTCCATACGGCAGCCCAGTTCTTTCTGTGGGGTGACCGGTTTAAAACCAACTTACGGGACCATTTCCCGGTATGGGCTTATCGCTTACGGCTCCTCTCTGGATCAGATCGGGCCGGTGGCGAAGGATGTGACGGACTGTGCGGTTATTCTGGAGGCATTGGCAAGTCATGACGCGAAGGACAGCACATCGGTGGACCGGGAAGCCGTGATGCGGCAGAAGATGGAACAGGGAGCAGCCGGCTGGACTTCAAATGGAGGCTGTGATTTCACATCTGCTTTGGTGGATGATGTAACGGGGATGAGAATTGGAATTCCCGGCGATTACCTGGGTGAAGGGCTTGATCCGGAGGTAAAAGAAGCTGTTTTAAAGGCGGCGGAGGTATTGAGGGAAAAGGGCGCCTCTGTGGAAGAGTTTGATTTGGGCATGGCAGAATATGCGATTCCGGCATATTATGTCATTGCCTCTGCGGAAGCCAGTTCCAACTTATCACGCTTCGACGGCGTTAAATACGGTTTTCGCGCAAAGGATTATGACGGCCTTCATGATATGTATAAAAAGAGCCGTTCCCAGGGATTCGGACCGGAAGTAAAGCGGCGTATTATGCTTGGCTCGTTCGTTTTGAGCTCCGGTTACTACGATGCCTATTATTTAAAAGCACTTCGGACCAAGGCATTGATTAAAAAGGCTTTTGACCGTGCCTTTGAGAAATACGATGTGATTCTCGGGCCGGCTTCACCGGCCACGGCGCCGAAGCTGGGAGAAAGCCTGAGTGATCCTTTAAAGATGTATCTCGGCGATATTTATACAATTTCCGTCAATCTGGCCGGGCTTCCGGGGCTTTCGGTGCCCTGCGGAAAAGATTCCGGAGGACTTCCCATCGGCCTTCAGCTGATCGGAGACTGTTTTCAGGAAAAGAATATCATCCGCGCCGGTTACGCGTTTGAGAGAAGCCGTTCTTATGAAATGCCGCCTTGTGCAGTGCCGGAAACGGCTGAGTCTGTGACGGTACAATCCGGCATGGCGGCCGGAAAGGAGGCGGAGTAGATGAGCAGACAGTATGAGACAGTCATTGGACTGGAGGTCCACGTGGAGCTTGCCACGAAAACGAAGATTTTCTGTTCCTGCTCTACGGAATTCGGCGGAGCACCCAACACCCACACCTGCCCGGTCTGCACCGGAATGCCGGGGGCGCTTCCTGTTCTGAACAGACAGGTGGTGGAATACGCCCTGGCGGTGGGGCTGGCGGTCAACTGTGAAATCAACCAGTACTGCCGGTTTGACCGGAAAAACTATTTTTATCCCGACAATCCCCAGAATTATCAGATCTCCCAGCTCTACCTCCCCATCTGCCACGACGGTTTCGTGGAGATCGAGACAGCGGCCGGTAAGAAGAAAGTGGGGATTCACGAGATCCACATGGAGGAGGATGCCGGAAAGCTGATCCATGATGAATGGGAAGACTGTTCCCTGGTGGATTATAACAGAAGCGGCGTTCCGCTTATCGAGATCGTCTCGGAACCGGATATGCGAAGCGCAGAGGAAGTGATCGCGTATTTGGAGAAGCTGCGGCTGATCATCCAGTATCTCGGGGCATCGGACTGCAAGCTTCAGGAAGGTTCCATGCGGGCGGATGTGAACCTGTCCGTTCGGGAAGCCGGAGCTCCGGAATTCGGTACCAGGACGGAAATGAAGAACTTAAACTCCTTTAAGGCCATTGCCAGAGCGATCGAGGGGGAACGAAAGCGCCAGATCGAGCTTCTGGAGGAAGGGAAGAAGGTGATCCAGGAGACACGGCGCTGGGATGATAATAAGGAAAGCTCCCGTGCCATGCGCTCCAAAGAGGATGCCAAAGATTACCGTTATTTCCCGGATCCCGACCTGCCTCCGGTGTTTATAAGCGATACCTGGATACAGGAGATAAAGGATCGCCAGCCGGAGTTTAAGACCGGGAAGATGGCGAGATACCAGGCTGAACTGGGGCTTTCCGAATATGATGCGGATATCATTACAGGATCAAAGCGCATGGCGGATATCTTTGAAGCAACCGTTTCCCTGTGCAAAAAGCCGAAAGAAGCGGCCAACTGGCTGATGGTAGAGGGTATGAGGCTGTTGAAGGAGGAGGCCCTGGAACCGGAGGCCATAAGATTTTCACCGGAAAATCTTGCAAAATTAATTGTTTTGGTGGATAATGGTACTATTACCCGCACGGTAGCGAAGGAAGTATTTGAAAAAATATTCGCTGAAGATATTGATCCCGAGGCCTATGTAGAAGAAAATGGGCTGAAGGTGGTAAATGACGAGGGAGCGCTCCGCGCCGTGATAGAGGAGGTTATAGCAGCAAATCCACAGTCTGTGACAGATTACCGTAATGGGAAAGAGAGAGCCAGAGGCTTTTTAGTCGGGCAGACGATGCGGGCGATGAAAGGGAAAGCGGACCCCGCCATGGTAAATAAGATGATAGAGGAACTGCTGTAATCCGGCAGCTGGCTGCCGTCTTGGGAGAGAAAACTCCCGGAAACGAATGAAGGAGATAATATGAGGAGGAAGAAGAAAGCGATGAAACCGTATGCAGAGATGACGAAGGAAGAGTTACAGGAACTTAGAAAACAGCTTTCCACCAAGTACAGGGAGTATCAGGGCAAGGATTTACGCCTCGATATGTCCAGAGGAAAGCCAAGTGTGGATCAGCTGGATTTATCCATGGGAATGATGGATGTGCTGAGCAGCGATGATGATTTAACGTGTGAAGACGGTACGGACTGCCGCAACTACGGCGTGCTCGACGGCATCAAGGAAGCGAAAGAACTGCTCGGCGACATGATGGAGGTTCATCCGGACCAGATCATCATCTACGGCAACTCCAGCTTAAATGTCATGTATGACACGGTTTCACGTTCCATGACACACGGTGTGATGGGAAATACCCCGTGGTGTAAATTAGATAAGGTAAAATTCCTCTGCCCGGTTCCGGGATATGACAGACATTTTGCCATTACGGAATACTTTGGCATTGAGATGATCAATGTTCCCATGACGCCAACAGGCCCGGATATGGATAAGGTGGAAGAACTGGTTGCAAATGACGAATCCATCAAGGGGATCTGGTGCGTGCCGAAATACTCCAATCCTCAGGGAATCTCCTACTCCGACGAGACGGTACGCCGCTTTGCCAGATTAAAACCGGCTGCTCCGGATTTCAGAATCTACTGGGATAATGCCTATACGATTCATCATTTATACGACCACGACCAGGATCATTTAATCGAAATCCTGGCGGAGTGCAAGAGAGCGGGGAATCCGGACCTGGTTTACAAGTTCGCTTCCACCTCCAAGGTAAGCTTCCCGGGTTCCGGTATCGCGGCTATCGCCTGCAGCCAGAACAATCTGGTAGACATCAAGAAGCAGTTAAAGATTCAGACCATCGGCCATGACAAGGTAAACCAGCTGCGCCACGTGCGTTTCTTCGGGGATATCCACGGAATGGTAGAACATATGAGAAAGCATGCGGATATCATGAGACCGAAGTTCGAAGCTGTAATCGAGATTCTGGAGAGAGAACTGGGCGGCCTTGGAATCGGTTCCTGGACCAGTCCAAAGGGCGGATATTTCATTTCCTTTGATTCACTGGATGGCTGTGCGAAGTCTATCGTAGCAAGATGTAAGAAGGCAGGTCTTATCATGACCGGTGCGGGCGCAACCTACCCATATGGAAAGGATCCGCATGACAGCAACATCCGTATCGCTCCGTCCTATCCGCCGTTATCTGATTTAATTCTGGCGATGGAATTATTTGCACTGTGCGTGAAGATTGTGAGTATTGATAAATTGCTGGCTGAGATGAATTAATAATAGAGATCGAAAATAAAAGAGAGCCATACAGTGAACGCTCTGAGTGAGAATGCTGTCAAAGCCAAATATTGGCCTTGGCAGCATTTTACTTATAAAGGTTATTTTTTTGCCTGAAAAAAGCAGCTGCAGGGGATTTCTTTACAGGGACTTAGGGCTATGATATGATAAAGCAGTCAGAGTATAAATGAAGCAGGTGAATACGTGAATATGAAATTTACAAAAATGCTGATGCATTACATAACAAAATATTTTCTGGGTTTTCTGATTGTTTTCCTGAGCAGTATTCTGGTGGCTTTCGTCGCTGGCCGAAGTATTGAGGCTTATATTATTGAGAAGGGAGAGATGAAAAACCAGGAGGGAATCAATGGTATTTATGAAATGGTAAATAAAATGGAACTGATAAATGAAATGATGGCCAAGAACCAGACATTCAGCACGATTGTTTACCAACAGGGAAAGATTCCCAAGGAGGATGTTTTAAAGCTGCGGGAGGCTAATAAAATGTTCAGTGAGATTGGCTTTGTAGCAGATTACACGCCATATGTGTTTATGCTGTTCAAAAATAATGACCTGTACCTGTCTACCAGCCAATGCAGCTTTAATTTTCAGGATTATTACAATAAATTTCTTCGGATTCGGCGGGAAGGTGTGGATTTATCAGACTCAAATGCAGTACATGACGAACTGTTCGGGAGGTATGCGCAGCACAATCAGTTTGTCAGAGTGGATCAAATAAAGTTTATTTATAATGAAAAGGAGCGCTCATTGGATGATGCAATTCTTTACCTGACGAGCAGCGAATTTACGCGGCTGAACCCACAGTATTTGTCTTGTTTTGTCATAGACAGAGATTATCTGATTAAAAGCATTATGATGCCGGAATTAGAGAAGGATGGATTTCTTTATATTCAGGATTCCAGGACCGGAGATGTTTTATTGAAGTATGGGAATGTTCCAGAGGGGATTGGGGCATATGAAAATGGCCAGGTAATCGAAGATGAGGGAAATTACCGACTGATTGTGAATCATCAGGAGGACTTACAGTGGAAGATTATTACCGGTATTCCAATGGCATTTATCAATAGTCAGATGTGGCCGGTAAACAGACTTCTTATTATTTATCTTTGTATTGGTATTCTGTTGGTAATCGGGTTGACTGCATTTTACAGTTATCAGCATTATTCCGGTATGAAACGGGTTCTGTTTGCCCTTCCTGCAGAAAATGAAATAGAGAACAGTAAAAAGAAATTTGACGAATATGGGCTTCTGACAGATAATATCATGGCGTTGAAGAAGAACGGTAATGAATACCGCATGAAGATGGAGGAACTGGCGAAACAGAACGAAGCCATGATGTTGGAGCATTTAATCGTCATGGGAATCTGGTTGCCAGAGGAACGGCGGGTATTCGAAAAATGCTTTGAGAAAGTGCCGGAATTTTTCTGTGTAGCAGTAGTACGCCTTCAACAGAAGGAATACGGAAATTCAGACATCGTAACACTTGCTATGGTAGAGTATGTGAAAAAGCATTATCCCGGAAAATTTACGAATGTGTACAGCGGGCTTTCCGACGAACTGTTCCTTTTTGAATTGAATCCGGAACAAGAGGCCAATGTTTTGGGAATCAAGAAGTTGTTTGAGGAGGTGGTCACCATGGTTACCGCTGCCTATGATGTGATTCTCCATGTTGGCATCAGTGCGATCGGAACAGATCTTGCAAATGTGAATAAATGTTATGAACAGGCTCGTCAGATTGTTCGGGCGCAGTACGCCTGCAGCAATGAAAATGTGATAAAGACATACGATATTTCTGCCAACGCTCTATATGCAAACCCGGTTAATATGGAATTTTTGAATCATCTCTATACGCTTCTAATCTGCGGTCAGCATGAGGAGATATGCATGCAGTTGAATAAGGTTGAGAACTACTACAGCAGGATGCCGTACTTATATGAGGCACAGAAGGAACAGATTTTTTACTCGATCCGCAATATCCTGTACTCGGCTTGGCTTCATCTGGACGGAGAGACGGATTCCAGGAAAAATTTTCCTGTGTTTCAGAAGAATTTAAAGTGTGGAGAAATGATGGAGATGCTGCGGAAAAGCTCAGCCGAACTCTGCGATTTTATCAGTCAGACGAAGAAAAGCAAGAACGAGGGGCTGAAGGAGAAGATTACTAAATATTTGAGCAGCCATTACGAGGAAGCAGGTCTCTCTGCCTACCGAGCCAGCAGCGAGATCGGAATTTCAGAAAAATATCTGTCCCAGTTTTTGAAGGAGCAGACTGGTGAGACATTCTCCTCTTATTTGTTGCAGCTGCGGATTGAAAAGGCAAAGGAACTTTTGGCGACTACGGATTACAGCAATGATAAGATTGCGCAGATGACCGGATTTGGGGCAGTTAATACCTTTTACCGGAATTTCAGCAAACAGGTGGGGGTTACACCGAAGGTCTATAAGGAAAACTGTGAAGGCCGGTAAAAACAACGGTTTTCCAATCATATCTCAGTACTATCTCATTCGTATTTTCATAAAAATCTTACCATATGAGAGGGCAGGAAAAATGTGAGACACCATTTTCTTACCCTCTGGTATTCTTTTTAATCTTTGACAGTATCCAAATAACAGTATAATGTGGTACGATACGTCCATCGAAAAACTACATATTGGAGAGGAGGCATAAAGATGCAGGAAACAGAAAAAGGTCCTCTTCTTACGGATGAGACATTTTTTCATAACTGTCTTGATTTAGGCAGGCAGGAAATGAAAGAAGTGCGTTATTTTGCGGAGAACCATGATTATGTTCAGGCAAGAAGAGCTCTGGCAGCGGTGCTGCGGTCCGGACTTGCCAGCCGGAAAGAACGTTTTTTTGCAATTCCGTATGAGGAACCGGAGAATGTCTGGAAATATCCGTATGAAACGGATAGAGAAGTGTGTGAACGTCTGCAAAGGCACGTTCTGGTATCAGTAGGAGTTCCCTGCGATTTTGGGGCTATGGGTGAGATTAACTGGAAAGCCAACCCTACCTATAATCAGTATAAAGAATGGACGTGGCAGCTGAACCGTCACCACGAGTGGAAAATACTGGCTCACGAGTATAACCGGACAAAGAATGTGGAATATGCTTATCAGGCTGTTCAATTCTTTCAATCCTGGGTCTGTCAGGCAGTGTGTCCGGATGCTTCTGTATCCGGGTACGATACCGAATGCTGGCGGACCATCGAGTGTGGAATCCGAATGGGAGCGAACTGGCCGTATGTGCTGTATACATTTTTCGATACGGAGGCATTTACCGACGATCTTCTGGTGGAATGGTATCAATCGGTATGGGAACATGGACAGAGACTTTACAGAAACAGGACACATGGAAACTGGCTGATTATGGAGATGAACGGGCTGGCTCAGACAGGAATACTTTATCCGCAGTTTAAACAGTCAGTAACGTGGCTGCAATCTGCGTTTTCTGCACTGGATGAGGAACTGGGGCGTCAGATTTATCCCGATGGATTCCAGTATGAATTATCCACCGGATATCATGATGTTGTTATCAATAATTATGAACGGTTGATTCTGGTGGCCCGCGCGTTCGATGTCCCGATTCCTGAGCGTATGACGGAGCGGCTGACAACCGCCTGTGAGATCGACGTGAAGCTTATGATGCCAAACGGCTGTCTGCCGGATATCAATGATGGCAAGATGGAGGAAACCCGGAAACTGCTGGAACCAAAGCTTACATTGATAGGAGAAGAGGCGGAACCCTCCATCCTTTGGGCGGCCAGTGGCGGAAAAAGGGGAACCTGTCCCGATTATCAGTCAATCGCGCTTCCATACTCGGGCTTCTTCGTTATGAGAAATGGCTGGGAGAGCGGCAGTGTATGGGGACTTCTGGATGCCGCGCCCTTTGGGCGGGCCCATCAACATGAAGATAAGCTGAATTTACTTATCTACGCGCAGGGAAAGTATCTGTTGACTGAAGGCGGAAATTATGCCTATGATGATTCCGAGATGCGCCGCTATGTCCTGTCGTCCAGAGCTCACAACACAGTCCTGGTGGATCAGAAGGGGCAGAACCGAAGAGCCTCATACACCTGGGAAGACAGCGATATCAAAAAGCTTTCCGGGATGAAGTGGGGAATCGGAGATACTTATGACTGGGCAGAAGGCTGCTATGATGAGATGTATGGCGGTATGGAATGCTGGAATTGGGGAAAACCCGGAAAGAATGAAGAAAACGCGGAAAATGAAATTCCGTCTCCGGAGGCAGGAGTGCGCCATACAAGATCGGTTTATTTTGTTAAAAAAGCACCGGAGGGCTTAAACCCGTTTTTCCTTGTGTCAGACCGTCTGGAATCTCAAAATTTCCATACATACGATTTCCTGTGGCATGTAGACAGTGAGAATCCTGTGATTACAAAGGCTGGGGTGGATTTAAAAAATATGGCCGTCTGTGTTTCAGGGAGCGGGAAAACTATGGAAGTAATCTGTGGGAGAGAGGAACCGGAGTGGCAGGGATATGCGGCCACCGGTACGGAGCAGGGGAGGTATCGGGAAATCAACTGTATCGTTGTCAGGGTAAAGTCTGACAACATCAGAATTATAACGGTTTTATATCCGCACAGCGCAGGGGAGATCACAGCCTGCCGCGTTTGTGGGGGTGAAAACATAGAGGATGGGAATATCGAAGTGGCATTTTCCGATGGTCGGACATATTCCTTCCTGGAAGCAGCAATGAGAAACGAGAATGAAGGAGGAGAAGTTTCATGAGAAAAAAAGCAAAGAGAACAGCCGCGTTGGGTATGGCCGCGTTGATGACCGCAGCCGCATTATCAGGCTGCCAGAGCAAAAGTAGTGAGACGGCAGGCGGTACAGCAGATACAGGAGGTAATACCACGGCGGCGGAAGCAGAAACACAGGGCGGTGGTGACAATAAGCTGGTGGTCGCAATCCAGACGAATAGCTATGTGACAGATTATGATAACAATTACTTTACAAAATACCTGGAAGATAAGCTGGGAATTGAGCTGGAATTTTATCAACTTCCGGCGGCAACGGACGAAGTTAGAACCAAGGTATCCCTGATGGCCACTTCCAATGATAATCTTCCAGATGTACTGATTGTAGATAATGCGCTGACACCGGAAACAATTTTGGAATACGGCAGCAGTGGAGTGTTTCTGCCTTTGAACGAATATATGGAAGATTCTTCTAAAATGCCGAATTATAATGCAATTCCAGAAGAAGACAAGAAGGTGATGGAAGCGGCCCAGACGATGGCGGACGGAAATATGTACAGCTTATCCAAATATGAACCGGAGACTTGGAATGTGACCCCGAATCGCATGTTTATAAATAAAGCATGGATTGACAAGCTGGGACTTTCCATGCCTACGACAACCGATGAACTGAAAGCCGTACTAAAGGCGTTTCATGATCAGGATCCTAACGGAAATGGCGTTCAGGATGAGATCGGAGTTTATGGATACCAGGCGGGCGGATACGGCCAGAATATTACGGCAGCGCTCATGAATTCTTTTGAATTCTGGAATGGAGGCAGCTTAAACGGCGGTCTCGCCCTTGATAAGGATGGGAAAACAGTCATCGCACCATTTACGACAGAAGGCTGGAAAGCCGGACTGGCATACATGAATGATCTCTATAATGAGGGGCTGCTCTCACCGGCAATTTTTACCGATGACGATACGCAGTTTAAGGCCACATTAAATGAGGATACCAATGTGGTGGGACTGGTGTCCTTCGGCTCCCTCTCCAACTATCCGGATGCTGCAAACAACAGTAACTACCTGGAAATGGAGATTATGAATCCAGTTAAGGGACCGGATGGAACGAATTATACCCCATACACAGAATATTCCCCAAACCAGGAGTTCTTCATCTTTAACGGATGCAAAAATGTAGATCTGGCAGTGAAATTTGCGGATGCATTCTACGATCATGAGACCTCCACGGTCGCGAGGTTCGGTGAAAAGGGAGTTGATTATACCGACGATCCGGCACAGATGGAAAAGATGACGAATGCCTATGTGGCGGCCGGCCTTTACGACAAGGTAACCCTGGCTTACATCTCAAACTACTGGCTGGAGCCGTCAGCACAGACATGGCACGGAGTATCACCGAGATATGCAAGCCTTGAGGAAATGAATACCGTTGCAAACGGCATGGTGCCATACGACCCGGAAGACAAGACACAGTTAAATGCCAAGAGTTATGAGTATTATTTTGACAAGCATCCGGAGAAAGTTCTCCCACTTCTTCATTATACTGAGGATGAGGCAGGTCAGATACAGGAAGCACTTTCTAATATACCAACTTATGTTAATCAGACAATGGCAGAATTTATCACTGGAGCAAGGGATATTGAAACAGGATGGGATTCTTATATGTCAGAATTAAAGGGAATGGGACTCGATGAGTGGCAAAAGAGCGCCCAGGCGGCTTATGACCGTTCTGTAGAATAGACAAAACATGGCCTGTTTGAATATTGTTTTCAAACAGGCCGTAATACAAAAAGGAGGAATCTGATTGTGGCAGGAAACAGAAAAGACAGCCCGATCACGGGAAAGAGAGATTTAAAGAGACAGCTTCTCGCCCGATGGCAGTTGTACCTGATGCTTTTACTGCCGCTGATCTACATTGCGGTGTTTGCATACGTCCCGATGGGCGGACTGGTGATTGCATTTAAAAAATATAATGTGAGGCAGGGGATCTGGGGCAGTGCATGGGTAGGATTTGATAATTTTATCAAATTTTTCACTTCATACAAATTTCCGATTATCATGAAAAATACGTTGGTGATCTCCTTATACAGTCTCGCAGTTTCATTTCCAATCCCCATTATCTTTGCGCTGCTGTTAAATGCAATGTTGGGAAAACGGTATAAGAAAGCGATACAGACGATCACATATGTGCCATACTTCATCTCGACTGTAGTAATGGTAGGATTGATTTTCCAGGTACTAAATAACCGGAGTGGAATTTACGGGAGCCTCTATACGATGATAACCAACAGGACGGCACCAAATATTCTGGCCAACGGAAAGCTGTTTAAGCATATCTATGTCTGGTCGGGAGTATGGCAGACCACAGGATACAGTGCAATTATTTATATTGCTGCGCTGGCTGGTGTGGATCAGTCGCTTCATGAGGCAGCCGAAATCGACGGAGCAAGCAGGTTCCAGCGGCTGCGTTACATCGATGTCCCGGCCATTCTCCCGACAGCCAGCATTATGCTGATTCTGGCGGTTGGAAATATCATGAATGTGGGGTTTGAGAAAGTATTGCTGATGCAGAACAACCTGAATCTGAACTACAGCGAGATCATATCGACTTATGTATATAAGGTAGGACTTGCCAGTGGAATTAATGATTTTTCGCTGTCGACGGCCATTAGTATGTTTAACTCGGTGATCAACTTTATCCTCCTGATGATAGCAAACTGGGGGAGTAAGAAGCTGAGCGGCAATGGAATCTTTTAGGGAGGGCGGATATGCATAAATTCAAGAATTACAGTCTGAATGACAAACTATTTTACATTGTGATTACAGCCCTTCTGACGATGTTTTTTATCCTTGTGCTGTATCCCTGCATCTATGTGATCAGCGCGTCGTTTTCGTCCGGAACCGCGGTACAGAGCGGAAAGGTGGTTCTGTTTCCGGTGGATTTCAGTCTGGAAGGTTACAAAACCGTGTTTCATACGAAGACGGTATGGACGGGCTTCCGCAATTCGTTGTTCTATACATTTGCAGGAACGGCAATTAATATTGTCATGACACTGACGGCTGCTTACTGTCTGTCGAGGGATGATCTTCCGGGGCGGAATGCGGTCATGCTGATTTTTACGTTTACCATGTTCTTTAATGGCGGAATGATTACATCCTACATACTTGTGCAGAATCTGCATTTGCTGAATACGGTGTGGTCGCTGCTGCTTCCGGGAGCCATCGGGGTCTACAACCTGATTATAGCAAAGACATTTATTCAGAATTCTATCCCGGGAGAACTTCTGGAGGCGGCCAGGATAGATGGCTGTTCGGATTTTATGTATTTTATTCGAATCGTTCTGCCTCTTTCTAAGGCAATTGTGGCGGTGCTTGTGTTGTTCTATGGAGTGGGCCATTGGAATGCGTATTTTAATGCCATGATCTATCTTCACGATAAAGCGTTGTATCCACTGACACTGTTTTTACGGGAAATTCTGATGGCAGATCAGATCGATCCATCCACGGTAACGGATCCGGAACTGCAGGCACAGCTTGCTCAGGCTGCAGGTGTCATCAAGTACGCGCTGATCGTGGTGAGCATGGTTCCTGTGCTTTTGATATATCCTTTTATTCAGAAATACTTTGTAAAGGGAGTCATGATTGGATCGGTGAAAGGTTAAGTGCATCTGGTAACGGCGTTATTTACTAAAATGAAGGAGATAAAAGTATGTCAGAACAACTATTACTAAAGGCAGAGGAGCAGGCCTGGGCCAGTGAAACTCTGAAGAAAATAGAAAAAAAATTAAAGAAAGTGAGCGTACGCTCCGCACACAAGATCCCATATACAACGGTTGAGGGTGTTCATGATGACCGGTCTGGGGATGATAAAATAGACTGGTGGACCAATGGATTTTGGGGCGGTATGATGTGGCTGTTGTTTACATTGACGCATGATGAGGAATATAAGAAGATTGCCGTGGAAACGGAAGAAAAGATGGATAAAAATTTAATGTGTGCGGAGGGACTGACCCATGATAATGGATTTAAATGGTTATTGACTTCAGTTGCTGATTATCGGCTGACCGGTGACGGAAAGTCGAAGAATCGCAGTATGCTGGCTGCCTGTAATCTGGCCGGTCGGTACAATCCGCGAGGCCATTTTCTGCGGGCTTGGAATGACGGAATGGGATACCGGGATGAGGATAACCGCGGTTGGGCAATTATTGATTGTATGATGAACCTTCCTTTGCTTTACTGGGCGTTTGAGGAAACCAAGGATCCGAGATTCTATGAGATCGCTGTGGATCATGCGGATACGGCCATGAAGGCTTTTGTAAGAGATGATGGATCTGTAAGGCATATTGTGGAATTCAATCCTGAGACGGGTGAGATGGTAAGAGATTACGGTGGACAGGGATACGGGGAAGGATCTTCCTGGACCAGAGGTCAGGCATGGGGCTTATACGGTTTTGTAATAAGCTATTTGCATACGAAGGATAAAAAATATCTTAATACTGGCAAGAGAATTGCCAATTACTTTATAGCTAATATTCCGGAGGACAATCTGATTCCGGTGGATTTTAGACAGCCGGAGATTTGCAGTCTGGAAGATTCCACCGCTGCCGCCATTGGGGCCTGCGGACTTATTGAGATAGCTAAGCAGGAGAAGGGGCGGGAAAGCCGTGTCTATTTAAACGCGGCTTTCCGTCTGTTGAGGACGCTTGCTTCGGAGCGGTGCAGCTGGAATGAAGAGGAAGATCAACTGTTAGAAAAATGTACGGCAGCTTATCATGACAAGGAACACGAATTCTCGATTATATATGGGGATTACTATTTCCTGGAGGCATTGATGAAACTGACGGGAGACGAGTTTTTTCTGTGGTAAACCAGTGAGGTCATGGTCAGTCAAACAGCACCAGATTAATAAATGCCTGAAAACTCTCGCTTTGGAACTTGTCCTTATGAAACACCACGTGGTTCATGCAGCTGACATCGAAGTCCTTCACATCAATCTCCACAATCTCCCCGCGCTGAATGTAAGGATCGGCAAAGATCCGGGGAACGACGCCTATGCCCAGATTTTCACGGACAGCCTGGACGATCACGTCAGAATTGGTGCTGGACCACAGCGGAGCGGCGGTTAAGTTATGCAGGGTCAGAGCGCAGTCAAAGGCGTCCCGGATTGTACAGCCCTCCTCCCGCAGGATGAGAGGCTCTTCCAGGAGGCGTTCTAAGGATACGGGCTGACTGGTTTGCCGGGCAAATGGATGGTCGGGAGCGCAGATGACGGCCAGCGGGTAGGAGGAAAATGGGATTTTCTCCAGCTGCTCGTCGGGGACCACACCCTCGATCAGACCGATATCCAATTCGTTTCTAAGGAGAAGCTGAGCAATCTCTTTGGAATTGTTCACAGTGACTTTTATGACGGACTCCGGATTGCTTTTCATAAAACGGGAAATCACACCGGGGAGCAGGAAGCTGGCCAGAGTCACGCAGGAGCCGACCCGGAGCGGAGTCTGGCGGTTTAAGGCGCCGGAACAGGTTTCAAGATCGTGATAGAGCTCCAAAAGCGGTATCACTTTTGAGAGGTAGAATTTGCCGTTCTCATTGATGACGATTTTCCGGGAAACGCGGTCGAAGAGGGAGGCCCCTACGGATTCTTCCAGTTCGTTGATCGCGTGAGAAATAGCCGGCTGCGTCATGGACAGCGTTTTCGCCGCTCCGGTGATACTGCCCTCTTCACAGACGGTTTTGAAGATAGTAAGATGTCTTAAGTTCATGATCAGGATCCCTTCCATTACCAATACAACATATGATAATAGATATTATATCATTCTGATAATGAATTGAACAGAGATTTTTGTCTTTTTTTGAAAAATAATAGCAAAATAACAGCGAACCCTGGCGATCAGAGCGTTAAGAGCATGAGATACTCATCCGCATAGCTGCCATCCCGGTATTTAAACGAATGGGGGCGGCTGCCATAGATGCGGAAGCCGTATTTTTTATAAAGGGCGATCGCACGCTCATTTTCGCAGACTACCTCCAGTTCGATCATCTCGAGATCCATTTCTCTGGCGCATGTGATAATGGCCGACAGCAGCAGCGAACCGATTCCGAGCCCCCAGTACTCTTTCCGGATGGAAATACCGAAGGCGGCGCGGTGGCGGTACCGCTCCCTCTGGGCGATGGGGCTCAAGCCGGCGTTGGCGACGATGGTTCCATCCACAACAGCACAGATCATCAAGTCAGCGGGACTGTTCAGTGTGGTTTCCAGAAACTTTTCCTCCCGCTGGGGCGGCATGGTAATTTCATCGGAGTATCTGGCCATGAAGTCCGTCTCGCCGGAGGTAACCTTCATGAGATGAAGGATGGCGGCCGCGTCGGCGGGAAGAGGGCTTCTCAGACGGCAGACAGCACCGTTTTTCAGTATGTGATCTTTGGGTTTGTATCTCATGGACAGAACCTCCTGATATGAAAATTAGTTGTTTAAGAAAATCCCTCCGGTACCGTGAAATGACTCGCGGTGCGGAGGGATTTTACAGCAGCCGTCTGATTCCGTCAAAGACGGAGAGGGGGGCTTCCATTCCCTGCTTCAAACGAAGCAGACGGAACTTCCCTTAAAGACGGGCAGCAATTGCCTTGATAAAATCTTCGCTGTTTAATACAGTAGGATTGGGTATGGTAGTGATGAGCGCAAGGTCTTTCGTCATCTCGCCATTTTCAATGGTATCGATGGTAGCTTTCTCCAGTCTGTCTGCAAAATCCATCAGATCTTTGTTGCCGTCCAGTTCTCCCCGCTTTCTCAACGCACCGGTCCAGGCAAAAATGGTGGCCACAGAGTTGGTGGAGGTCTCTTCTCCCTTTAAGTGCTTGTAATAGTGACGCTGTACGGTTCCGTGGGCAGCCTCATATTCGTAATCGCCATCCGGAGATACGAGAACGGAGGTCATCATGGCGAGGGAGCCGAACGCGGAAGAAACCATGTCGCTCATAACGTCGCCGTCATAATTCTTGCAGGCCCAGATATAGCCGCCTTCAGATTTCATGACACGTGCAACCGCATCGTCGATCAGCGTATAGAAATAGGTGATTCCCGCTTCCTCAAACTTACCTGCGTATTCTGCATCAAAAATATCCTGGAAAATATCCTTAAAGGTATGGTCATATTTTTTGGAAATGGTATCCTTGGTGGCAAACCATAAGTCCTGCTTCGTATCCAGCGCGTAATTGAAACAGCTTCTGGCAAAGCTTTCTATGGAATTATTCAGGTTATGCATGCCCTGTACAATACCGGCGCCTGTAAAGTTATGTACCAGTTCGCGGGTCTCGCTTCCGTCTTCTGCCGTATAGACTAACTCGACTTTACCGGCTCCCGGAATCTTCATCTCGGAACCCTTATATACATCGCCGTAGGCATGTCTTGCGATGGTGATAGGCTTTTTCCAGTTTTTTACACATGGTTCGATTCCCTTCACTACGATCGGAGCACGGAATACGGTGCCATCCAGGATCGCACGGATGGTTCCGTTGGGGCTCTTCCACATTTCTTTTAAATGATACTCTTTTACACGGGCAGCATTGGGGGTGATGGTGGCACATTTGACTGCAACTTTATATTTTTTCGTGGCGTTGGCGGAATCGACGGTGACCTGATCGTCCGTTTCGTCGCGGTATTCCAGGCCGAGATCATAGTATTCGGTTTTTAAGTCGATGTAGGGAAGCAGTAAATGATCTTTAATCATCTTCCAGAGAATCCGTGTCATCTCGTCGCCGTCCATCTCGACGATGGGGGTTGTCATCTTAATCTTATCCATGTGTCTGTTCCTCCTTGTTATGAACACTCAGCAAGCGTACTCTGACCGCTTATGTGTGATACTCTTCATGTAACCTATAGTATACGACGAATTACGGATTCGCACAAGACTGTCTATGTAATTTTATCCATCCATTTTTTCAGATTATACACTGTTTTCGGATCGATGAAGTGTTCCACTTTTTCGGCCTGCTTCAGCTCATTGGTGGTTTGATTGATAAAGCAGAAGAAATCCTGCAGCACCGTATGGCGGAACAGGAGATAGCGCCCAAGCTGAAGCCCCGCTTCCGTCAGCGTGACGGTACCGTATTTCTCAAACCGCACAAGTCCGTGGCTGCGCAGGTTTCCAGCCATCTTTGAGGCGGATGACGGCCGGACATGAAGACATTTGGCAAGGTCCCCGATCCGGACCGGGGTGCCGTCCTGGCTGAGGCGGCAGATCATTTCCAGATAGTCCTCCATGGAGGAGGTGATCTGGATGTGCTCCAGAAGGGAATAGCCTTTTAGTGTATAAAAATTATCTTCCTGATCCATTTGTTTACCTCCGTTACGTCTCTGCATATCAGTTCAATATATTCCGGATGAGAACAATCTATGACGGCCGCGGCGGGGACTTAAAAATAATTGCCGTCAGGGAAACAGTCTGCCGTCAGGAAAGAAGGAAAAAATCTCCCGGAACCACTGTACCAGCCTTCGCATATGTTAGGATATGGAAACATTTACGGAGGTAAATTTAATGACAGAAGTAATCCAGTTAACAGACTTGAAAAAGGGTCAGAAAGCGGTAATTTCCGAACTGGCCGTTTTTGATGATATGAGACGGCGGCTTCAGGACATCGGTCTGATTGAAGGAACTGTAGTGGAGTGTGTGGGAAAGAGCCCGCTGGGTGACCCCTGCGCCTACATTATCCGGGGGGCGGTCATAGCCCTCAGGAGCGAGGACTCCGGCCGTGTGATGGTATATAGAAAGGAATCAGAACACCAGGGAGCGAGAGAGGGGAAGGAACAGCGTGATGAGGCCCCGGATATGGCTTTAGCCGCAGATACCGCCTCAATCTGTGAGGGGAAGGCAGGACAGGAGGAAACGGAGGACGTATTATGGGGTTAAGCAGAGATTCTGTGGGGATCAAGTCTGTGGACTGTGGACTTGAAATCAAAAAACGCCGGGAAGATGATAAGGTCATCGCGCTGGCAGGTAACCCGAATGTGGGGAAGAGTACGGTATTTAATGAAATGACTGGAATGAATCAGCATACCGGAAACTGGCCCGGCAAGACCGTGGCCAACGCCCAGGGCTACGCAAGTGACGGAGAGCAGGGCTACGTTATGGTGGATATCCCCGGCTGTTACTCTCTGATGGCCCATTCTACAGAGGAAGAGGTGGCAAGGGATTTTATCTGTTTTGAAAATCCGGATGCGGTCATCGTCGTCTGTGACGCCACCTGTCTGGAACGAAACTTAAACCTGGTGCTTCAGATCTTAGAGGCCAACAGGCGGGCGGTTGTCTGTGTCAACCTTATGGATGAAGCAAAGAAGAAATCCATTACGATCAGGTTCGATGTCCTGGAGGAGCGGCTGGGAGTTCCCGTCATCGGTACCACGGCCAGAAGCGGGAAAGGGCTGGAACAGATCTACGAAGGGCTTAACCGTGTGCTGGAACTGAAAAGAGAGATGGTGGAAGCAGAAGAGGTAGAGGCAGAAGAAGCCACAGAGGCAAAGGAAGCCACAGAGGCAGAAGAAGCCGTAGAAGCAGAAAAATCCGTAGACAGACGATTTGCGGAAAATCCGGCGCCGCGGATTCTTATCCGGTATCCGGAATACATTGAGGCGGCTATCGCCCGGCTTACCCCGGCGGTAAAGAAGACGGCCGGTGAAGGAGTCAATATCCGCTGGCTCTGTGCCCGTCTTCTGGATTCCAACGAAAATCTGATGGAGGCCGTCCGCAAATATCTCACACCGGTGGCAGAATCGGAGGAAGTCTCCTCCCTTCTGATGGAAATCCGGGAGGAATGGCAGGAACGCGGCATCTCGCAGAAACAGGTGAGCGATGATATGGCGTCCGTCTTTATCCGAAAAGCAGAATTTCTCTGCCGGGGCGCGGTTGTATTTGAAAATCAGACGTATGACAAGAAGGATCGCCTCCTGGACCGTCTGTTTACAAGCAAGGCCACAGGATTCCCCATTATGTTTCTGATTCTTCTGGGAGTTTTCTGGCTGACGATCACGGGAGCCAACTATCCGTCGGAACTGTTAAGCAGCGGCCTGTTCTGGCTGGAGGACCGGATCAGCGATCTGTTTCTTGCCGCCGGCATGCCTGTTGTCTTAAATGATCTTCTCGTCCACGGCGTTTACCGCGTGCTGGCCTGGGTTATTTCGGTTATGCTGCCGCCAATGGCAATCTTTTTCCCGCTGTTTACGCTTCTGGAGGACTTCGGTTATCTTCCTAGAGTTGCGTTTAACCTGGACCGGTGTTTCAAGCGCTGTGCCGCCTGCGGAAAACAGGCATTGACCATGTGCATGGGCTTTGGCTGCAATGCCGCCGGAATCATCGGCTGCCGCATCATCGACTCACCGAGGGAACGTCTGATCGCCATGATTACGAACAACTTTGTCCCATGCAATGGCCGTTTCCCGACCATGATTGCCATCATCACCATGTTTTTCGTGGGAAGTGCTGCCGGGGCATTTTCCTCCGTCCTGTCCGCTGCAATCCTGGCGGGAGTCATCGTGCTCGGCGTGCTCATGACGCTTCTGATTTCAAAGATTTTATCCGCTACCGTGTTAAAGGGCGTGCCCTCCTCCTTCACGCTGGAACTGCCGCCATACCGGAAGCCGCAGATTGGAAAGGTCGTCGTCCGCTCCATTTTCGACAGAACCTTATTCGTACTGGGCCGTGCCATCGCGGTGGCGGCACCGGCAGGGCTGATTATCTGGCTGATGGCGAACATCTCTGTGGGGGATGCAACGCTCCTGGCACACTGCTCCGGATTCTTAGATCCCTTTGCCCGGGTGATTGGAATGGACGGCGTTATACTGCTGGCGTTTATTCTCGGCTTTCCGGCTAATGAGATCGTGGTGCCGATCATCATCATGGCTTATCTGGCTGAGGGAAGCCTGCTGGATATCAGCGATCTATCGGTACTCCGGGACTTGCTGGTGAGCCATGGCTGGACCTGGATCACGGCGGTCAGCACCATGCTGTTCTCCCTGATGCACTGGCCCTGCTCCACGACGTGTCTGACAATCAAAAAAGAGACACAGAGTGTGAAATGGACGATTGCTTCCTTCCTGGTACCAACGGTTACGGGAATTGTCGTGTGTTTCTTATTTACGACCGCGGCGAGAGCATTTTTCTAGGAAAACAGAGGCAGAGACCGCAGCCATGTGTCAAATCATATGGTCTGCGGTCTCTGTTTTTGCTTAACCGCTGTTCTTCCTTGATTCCCGGTATTCTCCCGGTGTCATGTCTTCATACTTTTTAAATATTTTTGAGAAGTAATAAGAGTAGCTGAACCCTGTCTGTTCCGCAATTTCCTTGATGGAAAGGCTGGTTTCTTCCAGAAGCTTCCGGGATAGTTCTATCTTCTTCCGGTTTATATAATCATTGAAATTATAACCAGTCCTTTCCTTGATAATCTGGCTGATATAAAAACGGTTATAGTGGAAATGTTCAGTTAAATCCACCATCTGAATATTTTCTGTGAAATGTTCATTTAAGTAGGTAATGATTTCCTGGTCATCTGAGGCAGAGGACAGGCGTTCTGCAGAGCTGATGATTCTGCCTGTCATATCTTTAAGTTCTGCTTCAATCTTATCCAGATCATAGATTCCATCCATATACGGTGCGGGCATCTTCGAGATCGGGAAATCTCCGATGTCCAGCTTATTTTCATATATTACGTTATAGAGGCTGGAAAGAAGCTGAAAAAAGACAAAGGTGATCTCCTGTTTTTTTAAATGGTGGTACTGCTTCAGCTCGGAAAAAATGGCATGAAGCGCCTCAAGACTTTCTTCGTACAGCCCAAGACTTACCAAATGAGTGAAACGCCGTTCCTTTTCATAGGGATATTCGAAGGCGCTTCCCACATTTTTCTGAATCTGGTAGATGTTGATGACGGGAGAGTCGAATGTGGCGACGAAATTCAGCGCAGTGACCGAATCGGCATAACTTTTATACAGCTGCTGAATGGTTGGGACAAAACGGCCGATGCCGATATTGGTCTGAACATTCGTCTGCTGGAGAATACCGCGGCAAAGGTTTTCGGCGAATGCCGCAGCATCACCTATTTTCGACTCTTCATCCGCGTCTCCGGGTAAATGGAGTGCAATGGTGATTGCGTCCTTTTCTGTTTCGGCACAGAAGCCGGTGGCAGAGTCTGAGAACAACTGGCTTAAGATGGACAGAGTCTTTAATTTGACCTGCCATTTTTCATCCTCCGTATGTTGGCTGAATGCAGGTTTCAGAGTCATTACAATATAGTTTTCAAGCTTTAGACTGATATTCTGGCAGCGCAGTTTTTCCACCATCTCGTCCAGAGACCAGTCCGGAAGAGTGATGAGTTCTGTCAAAAGGTAATTCCGATAGATGGGAAGTGCCTCCTTTAAATGGGCCTTCATCGTCTGATTTTCTATCCTCATGCGTCCGATATAGTTATCGAGGGCCTCAAACTCCTCTGTATGAGCCGGTTCTGCTGAAATGATAGAGGAAAGGATCCTCCGGAGCGGACGAAACAGGCGGAGAAAGGCGTACAGGATAATGATGAGCGCGGCCAGAAACAGGGTGGCTACAAACAGGATGTAATAGATGTCAAGGCCGGCGAAGAGAACGGAGGGAGCCGGAGTTTCAAACAGGTAGATGAGCCCTGTGATTTCACTGACGAGTGTTGTCACAACCGTCTTATCGAAAATGACGGTGCCTTCGCCGGAAGATGGCCGTGTCCCCTCCCCCCAGATGCGTGAACCCTGGCTGTCAAATATGGACAGATGTTCACTGCCGGATACACAGTATTTGCGGACCAGTTCCTCTGATACGACTCTGGAGAAATTGATATTAACCACGAGGCAGCTCTGGCCATAGCCGTCAGAAGAGGGAACCTTCATGACGATGGAGGAAATGTTCTGCCCGCCGAGTACATGGCTATTGGAACGGCTGTACAGGGTGCGCAGACTTGTCCTTTTGTCCTGGGAAAGCATATGGGTGATGGGGGAGGGATCGAAAAAACGTTCAAACGGCATGGCGCCCATGGCTGTAGACAGAACCGTCTGGTAACCGGGCAGATAAAGATAGATGGAATCAAAGTATTCATTGACGGGCAGCATGGAGGAAAGATAGGACATGAGAGCCGTTTTGTGCTCAAAGGAATTGTCATAGGTTTCTACGATGCGGATGAATTCCCGGTTATTGTGCACCATGTTCCAGCAGGCAGTACGCATGAGATCCATGGAAGCATCAAACTCCCGTGATATCTGAAGTGCAGTATGATAGTTATCCTTCTTCAGCTGCTCTGTATACAGCTGCTGCGCCCGGTGGTTGTAAAGCAGCAGATTGAGAATAAGAATGAGGCACAGGGTCAGTGTCAGTAAAAGGACAAACTGTTTCTGTGCAGATTTTCGTGACGAAAAAGATTGATGCTTCATGGAAACTCCCCCTGTTTCTGATGAATAAAAACGTAGCTTTTTCTGGCGCTTCTGTGTCTGAATTATATCATTTGAGGAAATAAAAGTAAACAATCACAGGCGCTCTGCAATGGAGGGAAAATGGAAAAAACATCGAATTTGCGGGAAAAAACGGTGGGTAATAGATTTGTGAATCACATTTTTATTCATCGTGGGGCATCGGAGGAGTAAGGGGAAGTGTGCCGGGTGAGAGAATAGTTTTGTCAATTGCATTTATTATTATATACATTTGACCGGAAGGGGCTTAAGATGAAATTGCCAGCCATGGACAAGGCATTTCGTTTTTTATTACAATTGTTATATCTAAGGAGGAAGGGGCAATGAAGGTAATGACAGGTCCCCGGCCGGAGAACAGAGTCAGGAGCACATGCAGCTATATCTGGAGAAACAAGTACCTGTATCTGCTGATGCTTCCGGGAATCGTACTGCTGCTGGTGTTTAAATATGCACCCATGTATGGAATCCTGATGGCGTTTAAAGACTTCAGTTTCCGGGACGGAATTTTAGGCAGCCCATGGAATGATTTTGCACATTTTAAAAGGCTGTTTGCTTCACCGGATTTTTACAACGTTTTAAAAAATTCTATCGTATTAAATGTATTAAAGATTGTATTCTGTTTTCCCATACCGATCATACTTGCGGTCATGCTGAATGAAATCCGCTATAAGAGATTTAAAAAGATTACGCAGACGGCGGTGTATCTTCCATACTTTATATCCTGGGTGGTGCTGGTGTCAATTACCACAAATCTGTTGTCTACCAACGGAGGTCTGGTAAATGAACTGCTCAAAAGCCTGGGGATAGAGCCGATCATGTTTTTAGGGAAAAGCGAATGGTTCCGCCCTCTGATCGTGATTACCACCATATGGAAGGATACGGGATGGAATACCATCGTATATCTGGCGGCTTTGACGGCCATTGACCAGTCTCTTTATGAGGCAGCCATGGTAGACGGAGCATCGCATATTCAGAGAATCCTTCATATTACACTGCCCGGCATTGCCGCGACTATCGTTGTGCTGCTGATCTTAACCGTAGGTAAGGCAATGGAAAATGGATTTGAACAGATGTTCCTGTTTCAGAATTCGGTCAACATGCAGGTCTCCGATGTATTTGAAACGTATACCTACCGGGTAGGCATGGTGATGGGAGAATTCGCCTATGCTACCGCGGTCGGTTTATTCAAAGCGATAGTTGGTTTCATTCTGGTCGTAGGTTCTAACAAACTGGCCAATATGATGGGGCAGAAGGGAATCTATTGAGGGGGGAGGACACATGCTGAGAAGAAAAAAACTGAAGGGATTTTCGCTGTATGATTTCGTGATCTGTCTGTTTGTACTGGCGTTTGCAGTTCTCTGCATCCTGCCGTTCTGGTATACTTTTACATATTCCATTACACCGTATGCGGATTATTTAAAGAACCCGGTCAGCCTGATCCCGAGAAATGTTACGCTGGAGGCATATGCGGAGGCATTAAGATTCCCGCTGCTGACTACGGGATTTATTAATTCCATATTTATCGTAGTGGCAGGATCCGTGCTTCAGGTGCTGGTGCTGGTAATGACGGCTTACCCGCTGACAAAGAAGAATTTAAAGGGAACGAAAGCCGTAATGCTGCTGTATATCTTTACCATGTTTTTCTCAGGAGGAATTATACCAGAGTACTTCGTTATGCAGAAGCTTCATCTGATTAATTCGCTCTGGGCGCTGATTCTGTCCTCCGTAAACGGGGCATATTCCATCATACTGATGAAGAATTTTTTAAGCAGTATTTCGGAAAGCCTGACGGAGGCTGCTACAATCGATGGGGCCAATGACTTCCAGACGCTGTTTCGCATCGTGCTTCCTCTGTCAAAACCGGCGGTTGCCACCATGTTCCTGATGTATGCGGTGGTTAACTGGAACGAGTTTTTCAAGGCGATTATCTACACGACGAAACGGTCGGTATGGCCACTGCAGCTGGTTTTGCGGGAGATGATCCTGGAAGGAAATATGTCAGAGATGATGGCTGCCAATGAGCGGACGGTATTCCCGTTCAGCCTGCAGATGGCGACCGTGATGTTAAGTATAGTACCGATTATCTGTATGTATCCGTTTTTGCAGCGCTACTTTGTATCAGGGCTCACGATGGGGGCAGTAAAAGAATAAAAATTGAGAAGGAGAAGAAGATGATGGGTGATAGAAACATGAATGGAACGAAGAGTATGAAGAGAGTGGTGTGTTTATCCATGGCGGCGGTTTTGGCGGTATCCACTGCTGCATGCGGAAAAAAAGAGACAGAGACAGATGGAAATGGTGAGGCTCCAGCCACGATTCGTATCGTAACCAGTGTAGACGCGCAGTTCCAGGTTGATAACAATCCGGTTATTGAAGCTATTGAAAAAGCGGCCAATGTGAAACTGGAGATTGAGGTGCCTCCGATTAACAATTATCTGGATCGTTTAAATGTTATCATGGCATCAGGAGAACTGCCGGATATCGTCTTCCTTCAGGAAACCACGGATTCCTCTTTTTACAAATGGGCGGACGACGGGCTTTTAATCCCTCTCGACGAGTATCTGCCGTCACTTCCCAATGTCACGGCCAATACGACGGAGGAACAGCTGAAGGCGGGTGTGGTTCCCGCTTCCGGAAAACTGTATGCGTTTCCGCGGCCTCACGCGGAGAACTTTAACGGAGCGGTGATCCGTCAGGACTGGCTGGACAGGCTGGGATTAGAGCTGCCTGAGACAATCGAGGAGTTTGAGGAGGTGGCGACGGCGTTTACCTTCGATGATCCGGACGGGGATGGTCAGGATAATACATATGGATTTTCCATGACCAATGTGAATGATAATTATAATTACAACAATCTTTCCGTATTTTACAGTGCTTTTAACATACACAAGGCGTTTAGTCCGGATGAAAACGGAAAGGTCACGATAATACAGGATCAGCCGGGCTATTACGACATGATCGATTTCTTCCGGCGGATGTATGAGAAGGGCGTTATGGATCCGGAATGGTACACGAACCAGGGCTATGCGGAGACAGACAAATTTAAATTCGGGCAGACGGGGATTGATTCCCTGTATATCAAACCGGTCTCTCTTTTCAGTACGGATGTATATACCGGGACAAAGAGTGCGTTTCCGGAGTCCAGGCTTGGATTTATTTATCCGCTGAAGGCGGATGAAAATTCACAGAGTTATTATGAGACGCCTGCGTCCACCTGGGGCGGATATGCCGTTTCCAGCAGCTGTACTCAGGTAGAACGCGTTCTTCAGTTCATCGACTGGTGTTACTCAAAAGAGGGAAGGACCCTGATGAATCTCGGTGTCCAGGGAATTACCTATGACAGCTATACGACGACAGAGGACGGCACGCTGGCTAAGATAAATTATAAGGATGAGCAGTATGAGAACAGCCTGAAGTACGTCTCCAAGTATTTTACATTTATCACTGCATTGGATGGGATGCGTCTGGTCGCTGTCGGCGATTCCCCGGAAAATCAGGATGCCTATATTAACATGGAAACGACATACAGAAACAACGTGCAAATGGCGTATATTCCGACAATCCAGGTGCTGACGTCCTATTCCGCTCTTATGAAGGATAATCCGGAACTGGGATCCAAGCTGGATGAGGCATGTGCCAAATATATCATTGGAAACAGTACCCGGGAGGAGTTTGTGAACTATGTAGAAAATACATATGTTCCGCAATTTGCCGATGTGATTGCTGAGATGCAGGAATACTACGATACCAATTTAAAATAAGGGGATGAATGGGATGGAAAGAAAAAAGACAGCGGCATTTGAGTCCGCAGAATTGAAAGAAACGCTTCTTCCCGGGAGATATGCGCTTTCCAAAGAGCGTTTTCAGTATAAAAGGTTTCAGATTTCCAGGGAGAATTACGACAGACTTTCTGCGGTCCGCCTCACCATGGAGGTAACCAGCGGCAGGAGCGTGGTGGTGTTAAATCAGTATCTGGGAACAGAGCCGGAAGAAGTGGAGGGGCCAAACGCCGCGGTGCTATATCCGGCCAGCGTATGTGAGGCAGGGGAAAATGCTTTTGCATATAAGGGACAGGTAAAGCTAAAAGAGATTGAACTGGTCTATAAAGAGGATTCAGACACAGAGGCTGCATATAAAAGGCGGGAAACCGCCTGGATTGCGGACGGGACAGATCCCATCCTGGATACTGCCCAGTTCCTCCTTAATCTTCAGATACAGGAACCGGAACAGTCGCCGTTTAAAGGCGCCTGCTGGACGCTTTACGACTATGATGACGAATGTCCGCGGCTGGTCAACTGGCTGTGGGACAATGCCGTGGTGGTGGCCTGTATGGCGGAGCTTATCAAAAGCGGCTGTTATCCGGAAAAAGAAGCACTGTTTTTGCAGTTTGCCAGAGAGGCCGGAGAAGAATTTCTCCGCACTCAGATCCTGGAAGAAGGCAGCGAGGTTTACGGAGCACTGACGGCCAGGTGGGAATATCCGGGGCATCCGGAACATTCCTATGACTGCTATCTGGGGCCGAACGACGCGTCCTTTGCCGTTAAATGGGCGCTGCTTCCACTTTATGAACTGACAGGCGAAAGGCGGTATCTGGAGGCCTCCAGGCTGGCTCTCGACTGGGTTAAAAAATCCATCTATCTGCCGGACAGAGATTACCTGCCTCTGGATTACGATCTCACAGATGGAACGTGGGGAGATTATTCTATCATCGATACGGCATTTATTCCGGAGGGCTTTACGGAGTATGACCGGCTAAACCGCACCTGCGGGTACGAAGAGGACAGCCGGTTTTTCATGGATCGGTTTATCAGACAGTATCGCCTGGATAATGGATTTTACGGTCAGAATTACCACCCGGATACCGGAGTGGACCAGGTCCTCTTCACCAGAGGGCTGGGCTGGACGATCGAGGGACTGCTGGCGGCATACAGGGGAACCGGGGAAGAACGCTATTTAAAAGAAGCGGCTGCGCTGGCGCGTCTGACCGCGGAAGAACAGAATGAGGATGGATCCTTCAGCTATATTCTGGGGTATGAGGGGGTTCCGGCGCAGGAGGATAAAGACGGTACGGGAGTCTGTGAGAAAGCGACTGCCATTCTGGCCTATCTGTTCTACGACATCTGCACCCTGGATCAGACACAGAAGGAGCTAATCGAATCAGCAGACAGGGCCGTGAGCTGGTGTGAAGCCAATATTCACAAAGGGCCGGGGACCGGATACGGTGGAATTAAGGCTGCGGGAATCCGGTCCGGAATAACCTGCATGTCGTATTTAACGATTGCAACACAGTATGCCAACGCATTTTATATACTGGCGAAGTTAAAAAGGAGAGAGATATCATGCCTGAAAACAGAGTCATTCAGATAGAGGTTCCAACGAAACAGAAAGCCGGCAGCTATGAGCTGAGAATTTACAGCGACCGCAATGAACCGATCGTGAAAGAGAGTGATGCCTCTCCTGAGGATCCGGGGAGAGAGAGCCGGCTGTACGGGACAAAGTATGAGGGGATGTTTAATTTTAACTATTTGTTTCCCGTGGTGGATTTCGAATACGATGAGACAATGGAAGGCGTTCTTCTGTTTGAAGACGTTTTTTACGGGACATGGGCGATGAATCCCATGTATCACGGGGAGAAGCGTTTTCCCTTATCCTCAAAGGTCGTAGTTCCCGGCTGTTTTCTTGAGTGGTGGGAGAATATGTTTCATTACGATAATCCACAGGCGGGAGCGCTGGAATTTTATATGAGAAAAGTATATCCTTCCGAAACAGAGATGGTGAAAGAAGACATCAGGCTTCTGACCGATCAGTGGAAGGGGCGCATAGCTGTATGGGGAATTATGGAGGACAGTGAAACACTGCTGTGGGAGAAGGCGTTTGAGTTTGATTCCAATGGTCAGACGGAGCACGGAACGGGTACCCGGACCGGAAAGGAGCATGAAACCACTGGACGGCTGTCCAGAGAGACTCTGCTGGCCGCGTTGGAGGAAGACCTGGATTTTATTATGAAATCCCGGAACCGAAATCCGTATAGTGCGGTACCGGGAGGAACCTTTCTATTTTACGATTACGATGCCAGGACGTTCCGCCAGCGAAATTGGCTGTGGACCTTCGGTCCTGCTATGCAGACGCTGTTAAAGGCCAGGGATATACCGGAGATATCCGAACGGTACGGTTCAGACCAGCTGTTGGAAACCGCTGTCGCAATGGGAGACTTATGCGTGAATAACCAGGAACTGGATCCTGAAAAGCCCAATTACGGGCTGCTCCTGTGCCGGCTGGACCATGATACAGTCAACAGCAGGGTGGGCTATGAACTGAAATATTCCCCGCCGGACGGCTTATTCCAGGCCGGCTGGGGGATGATGCCCCTGTACCGGGCTACGGGGGATAAACGCTATCTGGAATTCTGCCGTATCATGACGGAGGCGACAGGACGCCTTCTGGATCGGGATGTGATGATCCAGCAGGATTACTTTGCAGTGACGAAGAGCTGGAAGACGAACACCATGGATGAGGCAGGCTTCGGCATGGAGGGAATTGCGGAGTTGTATCTGGATACCGGGGATCCCCGTATTGCGGAGATCGGCCGCAGATACATTGACCAGCTGATCCGGTACTTCGAGATGCCGGACGGCACATGGGCCCGGAATTATTTCCGGCACAGCCGGACTGTGGAACCGCCGTTTGATTTGACGAGGGGAGCAGGATGGGCCATGATGGGAATCTCGTCCGCCGCACGCATGGGACTGGGGGAGGAATACTTTGAAAAATGCCGCCGCATGGCCTCTGTCCTTATGAACTATCAGAATGAGGATGGCAGCTGGTGGTACCGCTTCAGTGAGGCGGACCCGGTAAACGGAATCGCAGAGAAGGGAACTGCGGTGTGGGCCGTTATGTTCTACCGGCTCTATAAAATGACCGGGGACGCCGCATATCTGGAGACGGCCAGAAAGGCTCTTGGCTGGCTGATCGGCAATCAGTATCGTGGTGCAGACCGGGACGGACGAGGCGGAGTTCCGGTGGCAGGTCCCATGTCCGGGGTATCCTACCGGCCGTTTTTCCGTATGGCATGTCAGTACACTGCCGGATTTCTGGGGCTGGCGCTGATTGAAGAACTGGGGCTGAAAAGTCAGGACAAATGAGGAAGGAGCGAAGCAGGATGCTGGCTGGATTAGAACAGGACTGTGTCTGGCTGGAGGAAGCCAGGCAGAAGCTTATTGAAAAAATGGAATGGGTAAGCCGCGCTTCCGCCGGTAAAATTCCGTATACCACCGTAAACGGACGACACGACGACCGCTCGGATAACTCTGCTGATTGGGATATGGGAAACGGAATCAACTGGTGGACCAATGGATTCTGGGGTGGTATTCAGTGGCTGATGGTTCAGGCGACGGGAGATGAACGTTACGTGACCATTGCCCGTGAAACGGAGGGGAAGCTGGACCGGTGTTTTGAACTGTACGAAGGGCTTCACCACGACACCGGGTTTATGTGGCTGCCTACCGCGGTAGCGGATTACCGTCTGACCGGAGACCCTCTTTCACGAAGGCGTGGGCTGCATGCGGCCAATCTGCTGGCCGGAAGGGTTAATATAAACGGCGGGTATATCCGTGCCTGGAACGAAAGCTTTTTTGGCGGAAATGCGGCGGGACTGGCTATTATTGACTGTATGATGAATATTCCGCTCCTCTACTGGGCATCAGAGGAACTGGACGATCCCAGGTACCGCAGTGTGGCCATGCTTCATGCGGACACAGTACTGCGAACCTTCTTCAGACCGGATGGCTCCTGCAGCCACATCGTGGAATTCGACCCGGTGACAGGGCAGAAGGTGAGAGTACATGGCGGACAGGGGCTTCGGGAGGATTCTTCCTGGACGAGAGGCCAGGGCTGGGCAATCTACGGATTTGCCGTCAGCGCGCGCCATACCGGGGAAGCCAGATATTTGCAGGCAGCCAGAAAAACAGCAGATTATTTTATCAGCAGGATACCGGAAAGCGGCCTCATCCCCGTGGATTTTGAACAGCCGGAGGTTCCGGCGTGGGAGGATTGTGCAGCGGCTGCTATTGCAGCCTGTGGGCTGATTGAACTTGCGGAACAGCTGGATGAAAAAGAAGGAAAACCGTATTTGCGGCAGGCTCTCAGGCTGTTAAAAACATTGTATGTGTACCGATGCAACTGGAGCAGGGAAGAGGACTGCATACTTGAAAACTGTACGGCAGCCTATCACGGGAAGGAGCATCATATCCATATGATCTATGGGGATTATTTTTTCATGGAGGCGGTATTCCGTCTGTGTCAGCCCATGGTTTCCATGTGGTGATTAAAGAAAAAAGCAGTGTGACACGTAACGGTGGTCACACTGTTTTTTTTGCATGTAACGAGCTGGGGGAATAAAAATCAAAAATATTACAGGTTAAATCGTAATATTTTACATGTATTTTTCAAAAAGTTGTAACCGTTTATAAAAACATGTAATTTTTCACAATAAGAAAAGAAATGAAATAATTAATTACATTCAAATGTCCCAAAATAATTGCTAAAATAAAACAAATCTTAGAAAGGAAGGGAGGATATGAATAAAAAATACAGGAAAAAAGCTTATTGTCCCGACACAATTGGCAAAAATCTGGTGGCACAGAAAGTTTCCTGTATGCGGAAGGCAATAAGCTTATGACTTATTATATCAGAAAAAAGGTTTTGTGAAAAGGATTCCTGTTTATAAAAGACGTCATCAGCTTCTGCCTTGTAACCAGTCATTAAAATCAGGGAGGCAAGGAAAATGAAGATGAAACAAATGGCAAAACAATCCCTTTGTTTTCTGCTCAGCGCGGGTATGGTTATGAACAGCGGAATGATGTTCAATCCGCCGGCTTACGCTGCGGCAGACTCAAACGTCCATGAAATTACCGTGGATGGGGATGTGATTGACCCGGTAAATACCTTTAGGGGATTTGGGGCAGTTACCTGCAACAACACGTCGAGACTGCTCATGGACTACAAAGAGGAGCATCCGGACAAGTACTGGGAGATGATGGAGCTTCTGTTCAATCCGGAAAAGGGCGCCGGCTTAAATCACATTAAAGTGGAAATGGGCGGAGATGTCAATTCTTCTTCCGGCACGGAACCGGCGACGATGCGTTCCCCCGAGGAAGAGGCTAACGTGCTGCGCGGAGCCGGATGGCATTTTGCAGCGGATGCCAAGACGATTAATCCGGACATTACCGTAGAAATTCTCCGTTGGGGAGAGCCGAAATGGACCCAGGAGGGGATTGGATACGAAACTTCGGAAAATCCAAAGTACGAAGCAAGATATCAGTGGTATAAGAAGACCATCGATGCGGTTTACGACGAATATGGCTACGAAATCAATTACGTAAGCCCTGGGCAGAATGAGCGCCGCAGGGATTACGGTGACAATACGGCATGGATTAAATACTGTGCGAACCGTCTGAATGAGGACGCAGAAAAAGAGGATGCGCGTTACGACTACAGCCAGATACAGATCGTGGCAGCGGATACGCATTCAAACAGCAAGGATATTGCGGGACGCATGCTGAGTGATTCGGAACTCATGGATCTGGTAGATGTCGTTTCGGATCACTATACCCTGTACGGCAATTCTGATTTAACGAAGGTGAATCAGGAATATGGAAAGGAAATCTGGTACAGCGAAGCAATCGCTCCGATGATTAATGCAAAATACCGGATTAACGTAGATCCGGACCGGGGCGGCGTAGGCGGAAAGGTTGGAATGGCAGATTTGGCCACCCGCTTTATCAACAGCTACAGCTATTCGGATGCAGGAGACAATCCGGCCCGAATGACCCGGTTTGAATTTCAGCCGGCGATCGGCGCCTTTTATGAAGGAAGTGCCTACAGCCCGAAACAGCTGATTGGCGCCTTTGATCCGTGGTCGGGTTATTACGATGCAGACGGCGGTCTGCAGATGGTAGGCCATTTTATGGAATTTGCAGACCTCGGCTGGAATTACCTTCCGGATGCCTGCTATGGAGACGGCTCCTACAGCGACGGCGGCGTTCTGGCTGATACGGGTACCAACAATTATCTGACCTTAAAGGATCCGGATACCGATGATTACTCCATGATCTTTGCAAACAACACATCCCAGACGAGAAAGTACAAGGTGACGGTTAAGAACTTAAAGAAGGCTTCCAGTCCGTTAAATGTATGGGAGACCAGGGGTCCTGACGAGGGGCAGGAATACGACAGCAACTGGATGCAGATGGTGGATTCCTTTACTCCGAATAAGGAAAGCTACGGTGTCTACAGCTTTACCTTAACTGTAAAGCCGTATTCCATTAAGACGGTGACCAGTCTTCTGGACCGGGGACAGGAGTACAGCCCGGGACAGAATGATCCCAATGTGGACCGCGATGTGCTGGCGCTTCCTTATACCGATGATTTCGAGTATGCGGATTATGATACGGATGAAAAAGGAAGAACTTATCTGGAGCGGAGAGGAGGAACTCCAAGATATACGACAGACCAGTACGGCGCCTTTGAAGTACGGGAGGGAAGCTTTGGAAACCATGTGCTGACCCAGATGATCAACTATGACAACCGGCCCTACGACTGGAACGTCTGGGGGAATGGAACCGATGAGAACAGCCAGACAACCGGCCGGCCGAGAACGGTACTGGGAGACCACCGGTGGACGAATTATACCGCGGGGATCGACTTTAAACTTGATCTGACAAGCCCGGAATGCTTTGAAAATTATGCGGGAATTGGCGTCAGAGAGGTCGTGCACGAGGGAACGAACGCCAATGATATAGCTACCTATACCTTCCAGGTCTTTCAGAACGGTTCGTACCAGCTCAGCTGCCGTACCGGCAAGAGTGTAAAGGGCACACTGGAGAATTTCGACAGCACAGTCTGGCATAATATGCAGTTATCTGCGGATGAAAATGTGCTGACAGCCTATGTAGACGGAAAAAAGGCAGCAGAACTGGTGGATGACAATCATACCTCCATGAGCGGCCGTGTCACACTGACCAGTGGTTTTTATAACACGCAGTTCGATAATCTGGAGGTGCTGCCGATTGAGGGAAAAGCAGCGGCGGCAGAACAGAAGCTGGATGACACCAGTGAACTGATTACATGGAACGGAAACTGGAATCATGTGCTGAACGAGGGCTATGGCCATTACAACCGTACAAGAACTTACGGCGGCTCCATAGAGAAGGGCGTATATGCACATAACAGCGGCCAGATCCGTTACTACAAGGGCGGCAACCCGCTGGCCTGGGGATCAAACGACAGCAATGCCTGGGGAAGCGCGGCGGATGAGGCGCACTATGAATTTGATTTCTATGGCACAGGAATTGAAATCTTCGGGGAAGCAAACGGAAGTAATGGAACCGGTGACGTCTATGTAGACGGGGAAAAAGTGGGAACCGTCAATTATAATTCCGGAAATGGCGGTACAGGCCATAATGTATTTAACCTGGATCTGGATCCTGACCAGCTTCACACCCTGAAGGTGACGGCAACCAGCTCCTTTATCAGCCTTCAGAAATTAAAAGTAATCGGCGAGCCGGATGATTCCGGTGAATCAAGAGAAAATTCCTTCAGTCTTACCTTCCATGGAACAGGCATCCAGGTATTTGGCAATTCCGGTGCCGCCACGATAAAGGTTGAGGTAGATGGAGAAATCAGGGAGGCGGCATATCAGACGCCGGCAGCGGGCAACCGCCAGACCACATATGCACTCCAGAACCTGCCGGAAGGAGAGCACACTGTAAAAATTACAGTAGAAGGCGGCACCTACTATGTAGATGGAATCGACGTGCTTGGCACAGCGGCCGAGGGCGCTGCGGTAAACACGGCAAAGCTGCTGACACTGATCGATACGGCAAAGAAGCTGACCAATGATGATGAAACGTATATGCCTGAAGACTGGGAGAATTTCCGGAAAGCGATTACAGCGGCGGAGGAAGCACTTGCCGGCGGCAGCGCCGAGGCTGTGAACCAGGCTTACTTAGCACTCCGCAATGCGATGGAGAAGCTTGGGCTGGCAGGCGCCATTACCGAGGTTACGGGACTTGAGAAGCTTTATATAACGACAAAAGGTACAGTCCCCAGGATGCCGGACAGAGTTTCCATTATCCGTCTTGACGGAAAAGTATCTGAGGCGGATGTTGTATGGAACCTGTCGGAAGAGCAGTTTGACACCGTTTATAAAACAGTAGAAGTAACCGGAGAGGCCGGGGAAGATAAGTATCCGGTGAAAGCCAGAGTTATGACAGTTCCGCAGGAACTCCGGTATTACATTGACTGCGCGGCTGACGTGCCTGTGAATCCCAACGGAGGCGGGGCGTTAGAGATCCGTTCCTCAGTCTATGAAGCAGTAGAAAAGTATTTTGAGGCTGGCGGAAAAGCGCTGCTTAACGATACCGCAGATCAGAAGTATGGTTCCGCAGCAGAACAGTGGGGATTTGAGATCACGGATTCCAAAAATCCCTTAAAGCCAAGTCCGGATGGAGCAGAAGGCGAGTATGATAACTCCTATACGGCCGGTTGGAGGACAAACGGTTCAGAGATTGTCTATCACCTGACACTGGATGCCGGTACGTATAAGATCACAAACGGATTCCATGACTGGTATGGAAGCCGTTCAAGGGATATGAGACCGGAACTGATCTATAAAGATGAAAACGGACAGGAACAGAAAATTACGTTTGACACCATTTTATCCCGTGGAACGGATATGGCGGTAACCAATAAATTTACGCTTCCGGTAAGCGGTGATGTAACCTATAAGCTGGTACACGCAGCCAATGAAAAGCCGATCATCAGCTGGCTGGCCGTGGAAGAATCTGCGAATTTAACGAGTATTGAAGTCAGTAAAATGCCGGATAAGACCATGTACTCCATCGGTGAAAAGCTGGATACAACAGGAATGGAGGTAACAGGCTATTACGATAACGGCACTGAAAGAAAACTGAGTGACAGCCAGTATTCCGTATCCGGATTTGATTCTTCTGTACCGGGAGAAAAGACCGTAACCATCACGGCGAAAGAAGATAACGTGACAGCGACAGTCAAGGTTACGGTTGGCGGCGACTCGGTGGAGGACATACCTGTGCTTCCGGTTGTGGCAGCGGAGGATCAGCTTCCTGAGACACTCACATTAAAAGTAAATGGAGAGATCAGGGATACGGCAGTAACCTGGAACTTAAAAGAAGGAGACTGGAGCCTTCCGGGAAGCACAGTGAAGCTGGAAGGCGTCCTTGAAAATCTGGACGCAGGAACCATCAGCTGGTCTCCGGTGGTTTACAGCAGTACGCAGGTGTACTTTATCGACTGCGGAATCGGTGTGAAGCGTGGAACCGTGGATAACACCGGCAGGACTTCAGAAATCTTTAACGCAGTGCACGATGCGGTGAAATATTTGAAGAACGACGTTCCGGATCAGGCAGGAGACGGCAATTCATGGGGAAGCGGCTCGGACTATGACGGCATAAAGGGATATGAAGAGAACCATGGTCTTCACGCAACCGGTTATTTCGGAAAGAACAGCATCGGAGATTCCTTTACTTACAAAGTGACCCTGGATGCAGGGGAATACAATATCACAACCGGACATACCGAGTGGTGGTCAGGCAACAGCCGTACCACAAAGGTGACAGCTTCCTATATTGGAACGGATGGAACCGTTGTAAAGACAGAACTGGGCAGCAGCGGCTCTACAGGGGGAACCCAGTGGAAGGAACTGTACGTACAGGGACATTTATCCGTACCTGAGAATGATACGGAAGTCACCCTGACGTTTACAGCAGCAGAGGCAAAGGGAGCGGCAGTTTCCTATATTGCCATTGAAAGAGGCGAAGCGCCCGTCACAAAGCAGGCCATCAATAAGATAAAGGTGGATACCATGCCAAACAAAACCGTCTATGAGTTAGGCGAGGAATTCGAACCTGTGGGCATGGTCATAAACGGATATCATGGAAGTGAACTGGTTCGTGAATTGAAAGAAGAGGAATATACCATGGATGGACCGGATATGAATGAAGCCGGGCTCTCCAAGGTAACAATTACTTATGAGGACGAAAACGGAAAAGAATATTCCGCAATTTTCAGAGTAACCGTTTACGATCCGGAGGATTTGAGAGCAGACAGTATTAAGGTGGTAAGGGAACCGGAGAAAACCGTATATCTTCCGGGTGAAAACTTTGATGCAGACGGCATGGAAGTACGTCTTCTGCTGAAGGCTACAGCCAGCAATGCTGTCCCTGCCAGGGCAGAAAAGCTGGAAGACGGAGAGTACGATGTAGTCAGTGATCTCTCTGATCCGGGAAGAAGAAGTGTCGAAATCTGTTATTCTTATTTCGATGATAACGGGGAAGAAAAAGTGCTGAGGGATACGATTAAGGTAACCGTATTGGATGAAGAGGACGAGTTTTACCAGAAAGGCATCAGCATCGCGAAGCAGCCAAAGAAAACCGTATATCCTGTGGACGGACAGTTTGATCCGGAGGGAATGGAAGTAGAGACCGTCATGAAGGCCAGCACCAGCAACGCCTCCTATGCGGAAAAAACTCTGGATTATGAGATTGGTAAATACGACTTCTCCGAACCGGGAAATAAGAAAATTAAGGTAACCCAGACGGGAACCGGAAAGGATGGAGAGGAAAAAGACTTTACTGCAGTAATAGAAGTAACGGTAACAGAAAACGAGGCGCTGGTGATGGAAGACAGGCTTGATTCCGTGATCCGCGATGCCTCCGAGATATTCGACAATGATACCGCAGCATATCGCACCATAAAGGAAAAACAGGATGCCGCCTCTGCCCTTCGTCATTCAGCAGCAGAAAGCTTTGCAGAGTATGAAGGCGAATTATCCAAAACAATGGTCCGGCAGATTGGAGAACTGGAAGACTACTTTATGGAGGCGTATCCCAATATCACCGTAAGAGTCAGCGGCGATCGTAATCTTACGGAAGGTGCAGCCGTCACCGGCGCAGTTCTGAGCGCTGATGCGGAACAGGAGAACCAGGTGATTACCCTGATGATGGAAGAAGCGGAAATACCGGATGGTCTGCCGGAGGTAAAAGCAGTGAAAGCGATGGATATCCGTCTGATGGTATCGGATGAGGAAATTCAGCCGGTGGTACCGCTGTTTTTGACAGCCAGAATACCGGAGGGGATAAGTCAGAAAAACCTGGTGATCTATCACGTAACAGAATCCGGGGAGATTGAAACCATAATACCGGAAACTGCCGATAACATGATGAGCTTTGGCGTATCATCCTTAAGTACCTTTGCAGTGGCAAATCCGGGAACGCTGACCGTTACAGGCATCAGGATTACAGCGAAACCGTACAAAACCGTTTATCAGATCGGTGAGTCCTTCGAGGCAGACGGCATGGTCGTGACGGCCGTCTATGAAAACGGTACGGAGGCAGTCGTAACAGAGTATGAACTGTCTAGTTTTGACTCTGCTTCAGCAGGAATCAAGCATGTTGTTATTACATACGGCGGCCGCAAGGCGATTCTGGATGTTACGGTTAAGTCAGAAACAGGGGACGAGCCGGATGACGGAGATAATCCGGGCAGCAGCGGCGGAAGCGGCAGCAGCGGAAGCAGCAGTGGAAGCAGGCCAAGGGTTAATACAACATCGACGGTAACAGGGACCTGGATGCAGGATCAGACCGGCTGGTGGTTTGCAAAGACGGCCGGCGGATACGTAAAAGCCGAGTGGGCGCAGATCAATGGAACCTGGTATTATTTCGGTGAAGACGGTTATATGAGAACCGGCTGGATACTGTCCGGTAACCAGTGGTATTACTTACAGCCAGATGGCTCCATGACAGATAACAACTGGATCTGCTACAAGGATCACTGGTATTTCCTGCAGCCTGGAGGAGCGATGGCCGTGAGCGGCTGGGTGACATGGAATGGCCGCAGCTATTACCTGAATGCGGATGGTACCATGGCCGTAAATACAACTACACCAGATGGATATGTCACAGGTGCCGACGGCGCCCGTATCTGATCTGAGAACAGCATCTGAGGAATGACAGAATACGGGCATGGCTTCTGAATACCGGACAGCCGTGCCCGTATCACAGTATGAAAAAAAATAAATAACGGGGGTTAATGATGAACCGAAAACCACTGAAACGCCTGACAGCCATCGCGCTGTCCATGGCAATGACTCTTCCGGGAGCCATGCCGGTCTATGCAGTACCGGAGGGAGCAGAACGATTTTCCAATACCATGCCCGGATATGAAGAGCTGATGGCAGCCGATTACACTCTGTATCTGGTAAAATGCGGAGCTTCCGATCCGGCGGCAGTACCGGACGGATATAAAATGGGACTGCTCCAGACAGTTACCGACCAGAAAAATGGCCGGGATGCCACCGGATATACCTGGGGATACATAGAGAACGATTCATCAATCATATACGGAAAACTGGATACGAATCCCTCCTCTCTGGAGGCGGGGCTTCGCTATATGAGCGATAAAATCGAGTATGATCCTGATGCAAGCGGAATTAAGTATCAATTTGAAATGCCGGAAGGCGAACGGACGTATCAGGTGACCCTGGGCTGTAAAAATCCCTGGGATACGAGACCGGCAGATATTACCCTGGAAGGTCAGACGGTAAAGAGCAGCTGGAGCTTTACCAAAGGCAGTCTGGCGGAAGAGACCTTCTCCGTGACCGTAAGCGACGGAGTGCTGGATGTCCGGGTCCATAACACGAACAGAACTTCCTCCAGTCAGGATGCGATGTTAAGCTACATAATCATAAAGGCTCCCTACGATCAGGAATACTTGAAAAACGCAATGAAGCAGTATACGCTGACCAGTCTGGAGCGGGAACTCTATTCGGTTCAGTCTCTGGAAAAATATGACGAGGCTTACGAATATGCCAGGAGAGCCGCGGAGTCGGAAGAGCCGGTATCTCAGGAAAAGATTGCTTCAAACTTAAAAAAACTGGCTGCTAAGTATAACGGTCTTCAGCCGAAGCAGGACGCCGTCAGTTATACCAGCTTTTCCGGTACCGACGGGGAGGTGTGGCTCGATCAAAACGGAACGCCCATCCAGGCACACGGCGGCCAGGTACAGAAGTTTACGCATAATGGGGTAACGAAATGGTACTGGTACGGAGAAGACAAGACGGACGGCTACCGCACCGTGGACGGAGGAGTCCGTGTGTATTCCTCCACAGACCTCTATAACTGGGCCGATGAAGGCATAGCGCTCCGCAACCTGACGGACGAATACGACTTCGAGGAAGACTATTTTCATGCCTTATACGGTGATTACACGGAGGAGCAGAGAGCCAGGGTTCTGCTGGCCATCAATGATACCACTTCCGTGATCGAACGGCCCAAGGTAATCTACAATGAAAAGAATGACAACTACGTCATGTGGTTCCACGCGGACGGCCCCACAGAGACCAGTAATTCCAACTATGCGGCGGCCAGCGCGGGCGTTGCAGTCAGCGACAGCCCTGTGGGTCCCTTCAAATTTATCGACCGTTACCGCTTAAACTATGTGGCCGGAAAGTACGACCAGAGCAAAGGCATGGCCCGCGATATGAACCTTTTCGTGGATGACGACGGTACGGGATATATCATCTACTCCAGTGAGGAGAATGCCACGCTGTTTATTTCAAAATTAAACGAAGACTACACCTATCTGTCGGCCAGCCCGGAGACAGCAGTGCAGGGCGTGGATTTTTTAAGAAGTGAGACATTTGCAGGACAGAAGCGGGAAGCGCCGGCCATGTTTAAATATGACGGAAAATACTATTTAATGACCTCCGGATGCACCGGATGGGGCGCCAATCAGGCCAGCTTTGCCGTGTCAGAAAACGGGATTCTGGGAGACTGGAAGATCATCGGTGATCCCTGTGTGACGGACACCTCAGTCTGCAGCTATACGAGTGCGCTGACCTTTGGAACCCAGTCCACCAACATCATTCCCATCGATGCCGCCAATGGAAAGTTTATCTATATGGGGGATCGTTGGAACAATAAGAGCCCCGGCCAGAACGAACTGGTCGATCCGCAGTATGTGTGGCTTCCGGTTGAATTTGACGGCGAGGGCAATATGATTCTGCGTCCTTATGCGGACTGGAAGCTGGAGATGCTGGATTATATGGCGCCGATTACCGTCAATACAGAACTTCCCAAAAGCATAAAGAAGGGAACCGCTCTGAGTGAACTTCCTCAGAAACTCAGCATTACCATCAATGGGGAGACAAAGGAAACCCCGGTAGAGTGGACGCTCGTTTCCGGCGATTTAAACAGTGTCGGACCCGTAACCATCAGCGGAAAGATGACGGGAACCGGAGGCCGTATGGTGACGATCGACGGATTCGTTTACTCCCGGGAACTGACATACCTGGTAGACTGCGGCGTCATGGAGGCGTCAGGAAGCCCGAAGGTATCCGGGCTTTATGAAGATGTTAAGAAGCACGTAACCCTTATGAACGAAACACCCGACCAGAAGGCGGAAGGAAGCAATACGTGGGGACACGGTTCCGGCTGCGATTCGCTTACCTGGAGAGCCGGCCTGGGACTTCACAGCACCGGCTGGTACGGCAAAGAGAATAAGACAGGAAATTCGTTTTCCTATGAATTTACACTGGACAAAGGCACGTATACCATTACGACGGGACACACGGAGTGGTGGAGTGCCGGCAGAACCACGAATGTAACCGCTTCTTATGAAGGCATCGCGGCCCCGGCAGAATTGGGAAGCGCGTCCTGGAGCGGCAGCAACGGCGGAATCACACAGAATGTAACGGGAAGCATTACCGTTCCGGCGGATCAGACAAAGGTAACCCTTACCTTTACAGCCGGAAGCGCCCAGGCGCCGGTAGTCTCTTACATTGCCATTGAAAAGAGCAGTATTGCAAACGTGTTTGATGATAATCTTTACCTGGCGGTCGCAGCCGGTAAGACGCCGGAGCTTCCGGAAACCGTGGAGGCAGAGATGGCGGACGGACAGATTACAGCGAAAAAGGTAATCTGGGATATGCCGGAAGAGGGCTTCCACGAGGTGTGGACAACGAAGAAGGTGACCGGTGTTTTAGAGGGAAGCGACGTTCTTGTGACTGCTTCTGTCGAGGTGGTTCCGGAAAATCTTGTATATTTTATTGACAGCGGTTTTGCAGACGGGAAGATCTCTGCCGCATGGCAGGGAATCAGCCGGAGCATGGACTTAAAAAATGAAGCGGCAGACCAGAAATTTGACGGGACATGGGGATACGTGGAAGAGGGAATCTCGCCGCGAAATACCAGCTCCGGAGACAAATATGAGAATGGTTTTTATGCGCAGAAGGACCAGGAAATTGTATATAAACTGGCTTTACCGGCAGGTACCTACCGGTTTGCCAGCGGTTATCAGGAATGGTGGGCGCAGTGGAACAGCGGCCGTTCCATGGCAGTGAGCCTCCGGTACACAGATGCGGAAGGCAGCATCCAGACGGAAGATCTGGGAACCATAACCCTTGGAAATGACGCCGCAGGACATGTGCTGGAGAGCAGCAGGGAATTTGAACTTCCGGCAGACGGAATCGTGGAATTCCATGTAAAGAAAAATGCAGCTCTTGACGTTGTGCTGAGCTGGATTGCAGTGCAGGAAGTGAAGAAGGTTTCTCCTTCCGAAGCGGTCGATCTCGATTATGAGGCATTAAACGTTTACAATATCAACGAGGTAAGAGGTAATTTAACGCTTCCGGAAACCGGAGCGAATGGTACCGTCATTACCTGGGAATCCTCCGATGAGTCCGTCATTGCTGTCACCGGACTGGCTGAGGGAACGCCGATCGGCGTTGTCAGCAGGCCTGTAACAGATACCGATGTTACGTTAACGGCCACAGTCACCGCAGGTGATGTCAGCAGAGAGAAGGTATTTACTGCATCTGTACTGGCTAAGCCGGAGGAGAAGCAGATGGAATCCTACGTCTTCGCTTATTTCAAAGGCGAGGGACTGTCAAACGGCGAACAGATTTATATGGCCTCCAGCAGAGACGGGATGAACTGGGAAGATTTAAATGCATCGAAACCGGTACTGACTTCCAGACTGGGAGAAAAAGGCCTTCGCGATCCCTTTATCATGCGGTCTGCGGAAGGCGATAAATTCTATCTGATCGCCACCGATTTGAAAATCAACGGCAATAACGACTGGACAGCGGCTCAGACCAGCGGCAGCCAGTCCATCATGATCTGGGAGTCTGCCGATCTGGTAAACTGGTCGGACCAGAGAATGGTAAAAGTAGCGGCAGAAGGAGCAGGCTGTACCTGGGCTCCGGAAGCATTTTACGATGAAACCACAGGAGAATACATCGTATTCTGGTCCTCCAAGATTCCGGCCAGCCAGAATGTGGAAAACAACGATTATACCCACCGGGTCTATTATGCAAAGACGAGGGATTTCTATACCTTTACAGAACCGGAGGTCTGGATTGAACTTCACAGCGAGAGCGGTGAGACGCTGAGCGTCATCGATGCCACGGTAATCAAAGTGGGAAATACGTATTACCGTTTTACCAAGAATGAGGCAGCGAAGCCTCATCGGGAGGGACTGCCATCCGGCGGCAAGTACACCATGCTGGAGACCAGTGATTCCCTGCTTGGCCAGTGGACAGAGATTGAGTCCGGCATCAACCAGATAAGCGGCGTGGAAGGCGCCACCGCATTCCGGTTAAACGGAGAACAGAAGTGGTGCCTGCTTCTGGATAATTTTGGAGGAGGCGGTTACTTCCCGCTGCTCACAGACGATATCGGAAGCGGAGCGTTTACGCGTCTGGACTCTTCAGAATATTCCTTCCCCGGGACCATGCGCCACGGAAGCGTCCTGCCGGTTACGGCTGACGAATACGGAGCCATCATGGATGAGTACGGACCTGCGGTTTTAAACAGCCCGGATCTGACGGGGACGGAACTGATGGAAGAGATTATCGGATCGGCAGCACCGGTCTATGAGGATACCTTTGACACGTATGAGACAGACGCCGCTGCAGATAAGAATGAGGTCCTCGAGAATGAGGATGGAACGAAGCAGTACGTGATGCTGAACGATTCCTTTCTTGTGAAGGAAGATGCAAAAGGAAACAAGTATTTGCAGGCAGCGGCGACGACCAATATAAAGCTGGCCCAGGCAGGGATCGCTGCCGGGGAGGCGGCAGGCCTTACGGATGCCCTGATTATGATGGATGTCATGATTCCGGGAACGGAAGAGAACTCTGTCAGATCCTATGCCCAGATCGGTACGGAGGGTGACCGTTCTTATGTGAAATTTGACTTAAAGAACTCGGCTGTCAATATCCGTGAAAATGGCCGGGACGACAGCGCTTCCTATACCTTCGAGCCGGGAGAAACGTATCACGTGGCCGTGCTGTATAAAGATGGATCGGCGTATGCCTATGTCAATGGAAAACTGATCCATAAAAAGGCGGCAAGCTCCTATGAAGAAGCAGGAATGGCCGTAATTGCAGTGGCCACGGGCGGAAAGATCGATAATGTACGGATTTACGATGCCTCTGCAGATGTAAGCGAATATGAGGCTGTTCTGGAATCGATGAAGCAGGTTGATGCGGAAGATTACGACGAAGAAGGCTGGGAAGAATTCGCGGCAGCGCTTAAAAAAGCGGAGAAGCTGATGAAATCGGCAGTGCCTTCCAAGGCGGATTTAGAGTCGGTTTTCCAGGCACTGACAGACGCTTATGAGAAACTGACGGCAGAGACAGAGTACTATACGGATTGCATTAAGATTACCCGGAAGCCTTACCAGACTGAGTACGAGCAGTACGATGATTTTAATCCGAAAGGCATGGAGGTGACCGAATACCGGATCGCCAGCGGCAGCAATGCAGTGAGAAAGACCGTACTTCCGGAAGACGCCTATGAACTGGAGTATGATTTCTCTGAACTGGGAGACAGAGAGGTGGCAGTATCCTATACGGCGGCCGGAGAAGATGGAGAAGAAGTGATCTTTACGGACTCCATCACCGTAAAAGTCCTGGAAGAAATCGAAGAGGCAGAGTACTATACCTCCAGAATCGCAGTCACGAAGAAGCCGGATAAGAGGGAGTATTCCATTGGCGAAACCTTCGATGCGTCTGGAATGGAGGTGACGGAGTACTTAAAAGCCAGCGCAAGCAACGCTTCACCGAGAAAACGGGTGCTGTCTGAGGAGGAATATGAGACTGTGTATGATTTCTCAGGAGAAGGCAGCCGCAAGGTGACGGTCGCTTATTACGGCACTGACAAAAAGGGCGAAGAAAAGAAGTTTACCGATTACATTGTGGTAAGCGTAATGGCTGACACAAGCCAGGGCGGGTATACGACTGGAATCAGAGTGACAGCCCGTCCGTTTAAGACGGAGTATGAGACAGGCGAAGAACTGGATACCGGCGGCATGATTGTAAAGCGCATGCTGGTAAAAGAAAACGGAGAGAAGGCCGAGGAAATTTTAAGCGAGGGTGATTATACCATCTTCTATGATTTTTCAAAGGCCGGAACGAAAAAGGTCGTCCTCTCTTATATAGCAGAAGGAAAAGACGGAGCAGAGGAAGTCTTTGAGACTGATTTCAAGGTGACGGTGAAAAAGGCCGGATCAGACAAGCCTTCCGGCGGGAACACCGGTTCCGGAGGTTCCTCAGGCGGCAGCTCGGGATCCGGAAGCTCTTCCGGCATCAAAGCAGCTTCCGGGAAGAGAGAGACTTACTATACGGAAGGAAGCTGGAGCAATACGGAGACCGGCTGGCAGTTTAAAAAGGCTGACGGCACCATTCCGAAGAGCGAGTGGATCTACACTGGCTGGGGAGATCAGGATGACTGGTACTTCTTTGATGAAAACGGAAATATGGTTACCGGCTGGCATCTTGCCGATGGAAAATGGTTCTACTTGAATCCGGTTTCCGACGGAACCAGAGGACGGATGGTAACCGGCTGGCAGCTGATTGACAACAAGTGGTACTATTTCAATCCGGTTTCCGATGGAACGAAAGGTGTGCTGACGACTGTTTCAGAATAAGAGAATAATCTCCTTTTAGAAGAAGGACCGAATCTGACAAGCAATGCTTTGGCGGATTTGGTCCTTTTTTCTGCTATTCAAAGCGAATGACAGCCTTCAGAACTTCTTCCGGATGCTGTCTGATCAGCTGAAATGCCTCCTCTGTCTGGCTGTAATGGAACGTATGAGTGACAAAGGTTTCCGGATGCAGGCTGCCGTCTTCAAAACCTTCTATGACTTCGTCAAAACAGTTGCAGTTTAATCGGGAACCGACTATCGTAAGCTCTTTTTTTGTGATATCCGCCATTGAAATGGCAGAAGGCTGATTTTTCAGGCCGATCACGACAATTCGCCCGGCAGGGCAGGCGAGCTGTACTGCTTGCTCAAGCGACAAAGGTGTGCAGACGGTGTCTACAATGACAGGGATTCCCTCTGAATCGGTAAAGTCCATAATCTCACATTCCAGGTCCTGGAGGGGAATTAAAATGGTTCGGTCTGCCCCCATTTTTCTGGCTTTTTCCAGGCGGGAGGCAACCAGATCGGTTATCATAACTGAGGCTCCGTTTCGTTTGGCTACCTGCATCGCCGTAATCCCTATGGGGCCGGAACCCATGATTAAAACTTTGTCTCCGGCTGTAATCCCACCTCTTCGATTGATCTCCACACCGATCGTAAACGGTTCCACCATACTCAGCAAAGACTGGTCAAAAGCGGTGTGGAACTTATGGACATTGCTCTCTGGAACACATACATATTCGCAGAAGCCTCCATCTCGATGAACACCCAGTACTTCGAGAGAAGAACATACGTTATGGCGTCCAATCCGGCAGGCATAGCAGTGACCGCAGCTCAAGACCGGATCTACGGAAACCAGATCTCCTTTTTTTACCGTATGTACGGAGGAACCGGTTTCTGTTACAATACCGCCGAACTCGTGTCCGATCAGGCGTGGGTAGGTGGCGAGTGAATTTGTTCCATTCCAGATTCCCATGTCAGAGCCGCAGATGCCGCAGGAAGTGATTTTTATGAGTACATCATTGGGAGTTTTTATCGTGGGTGTCGGAATATTTTCAATGCTAAGCTGAAACGGCTGGGGTATTTTAATTGCTTTCATACTGTGATCTCCTGTGCTCTTAAAATTAATATATTAGTTACGTGTAATAAATATAAGGTATATATGCGGAAATATCAATAATAAAACATAACTAATATATCAATTTAAAATTGTACATGTTTCACAAATTCCATATATATTTATTTGATGCTATGATTTATTGACGAAAGTGTGCATATGTGCTACTATTTTTATGAAAAATGTATTTTTTAAGAAAAAATATTACAGAAACTTTATGAATGATAGGATTAAGAGATGAAAGTGATATATTAGATAAGGAGATATCTATGAAGGTATTTGAAAAAAAACAGATGGAGAATAACAGAGAGTATGCATATCGGCTGTTGAGAGATAATATCATGACGTTTCGACTTGTTCCGGGTCAGTCTCTCAATGAGAATGAACTTTCGGAGCTGATGCATGTCAGCCGAACTCCGGTACATGAGGCAATTTTGATGCTGAAGGAGGAATCGTTAGTTGACGTGTTCCCCCAGAGTGGGTCGAGAGTGTCGGGGATTGACTTGGAGACGTTGAACGAGGGGCTGTTTTTAAGGCTTCAGGTAGAACCTGTAATCATATCACAGACAGCGGGAAATCTTACCAAAGAACAGATTGTGCGGTTGAAAGAGAATCTGGAGGCGCAGGAGACAGCCGCTTTGCAGGAAACGTACTTGGATACATTTTTCAAGATTGATGATGAATTTCATCGCATGATTTATGAATTTGCGAAAAAGGCAAGAGTCTGGCGGGCAGTAAGGAGTGTCTGTTCCCACTATGACAGGGTCCGTTATCTCGATGCGATTGATACAAAGGCAAATATCCAGATTTTTGTGGAAGAGCATAAGACGATATATAGCAGCCTGCTGTCAGGAGAAATCGTTGACTTTGATTTTCCGAAGTTTTATGAAGGCCACCTGGCTACCTACCGAAAGCATTTTCGGCAGATGCTTGAGAAATATCCGGAATATTTTAATCTGTAACAGAGAATAAAAGAGGGAAAGCCGTGAAAAATATTTTTTATAAGCTGAGCGTGAGAAATAAACTAATGGTGGTTCTGTTACCGCTTGTTTCTCTGTTCATTATTATTACAGGAACTGTATGTTACTTTTTATCCTCCGCACAGCTGAAGATCAATTCGGAAAAGCTTCTGGAGGATGCCGTCCATCAGGCCAGCGTGCGACTGGAGGAACGGTTTAAGATAGCATATTCTGCGGCAATCTCTCTGACGAATTCCGAAAGCCTGAAGTATTTTACATTTGTTTATGACGGAGAGACTATGGATAAGGAGTTTCTGATCAATAATCAGGAACTTAAGCAGCAGATTACCAGAATTTGTGTGGATTACCCTGATGTGATGGATTCCGTTGTTTTTAAGACAAAACATGACTACTCACTCTCGTATTCCAGCTACGCTTCGCCGTATGTGATTACTGAGAGTTTTGGGGAAATGCTGAAAAAAGTACGGATTGAGCAGCGTGGAGAACTGTTTCGCTATGCATGGCGCAGTTTACACGAAGAGGATCTGCTTCCTACGAGCCGGAAGCGAAATGTAATTTCTCTGTATTGTGTGGCTGGTAACGAAAATTCTGATGCAGGGATGCTTCTGGTAATTAATATGCTTCCGGAATCAGTGGCTGGTATTTTGAGAGATATTACCACGAGCCGCGGCAGCGTATCGGGAATTTTGGCGGAGGACTCGGTTCTGTATGATGGTGCTGAAAAAAAAGAGGTATTGAGAGAGGAAGACAGAGAGAAGCTGCTTCATGCAGAGCTGGAGGGTTCCTATATTTCACAGGATCTCAATGGGGAAAAAATACTGATCTCTTACGAAAGACTGCAATTGAATGGCTGGGTGATTTTTTCCGCAGTGCCGCTTAATAGTCTGATGGCCGGCAATGAGTTTATCGGTGTGATGATTGCAGTCTGCGTAGTGATCATGCTTTTGGTATCTTCCGTTCCCATTATTGTATTTTCCAGATATATGTCAGATGATATCAAACGGATTGCATGCCAGCTGGAGCAGTATGAGGCGGGAGATAAAACCATAATATTTGAGACGAAGGATGAAAAGGAGATTGGTGAACTGGTAGACGGACTGAATACATTTGTGGCAACGATTAACTGTCAGATCAGTACAATTGAGGATATATCGGAAAAGAAGCGTAAGGCAGAACTGCTGTTGTTACAGTCACAGATTAATCCGCATTTTCTCTACAATACCCTTATTTCTATCCAGGCATTAATAAATGCGAAGGATTATGACAGGGTGAGCAAAATGTATGAGTCTGTGGTGCGCTTCTACGTGCTGAGCTTAAGCAAGGGAATGGAGAAGGTGAAAATATCCGGCGAGCTGGACTTGATCCGTCACTATCTGACCATTCTCCAGATGAGGTATGATAACAGTTTTGAGTGGTGCATGAATGTGGATGACGAGATCCTGAATTGTGAGATTCCCAAGCTGACACTGCAGCCAATTGTAGAGAATGCCATCGATCACGGGCTGCGCCGTCAGAGTAAGAAGGGGATCCTGGATATTTCCGGCTGCCGTTTTGAGGATAAAGTGATTTTAACCGTATGGGACAATGGTGGTGGGATCAGTGAAAATAAACTGGCTGAATTGAATCAATATATTAAGATGGATGCGCCAGGGGATAAGGAGGTCGAGCATTTTGGCCTGTGGAACTGCAATCAGCGTATTGAGCTGTATTATGGGAAGGAATACGGCATCGAACTGGAAAGCGTGGAATCGAGTTATACAAGTACGCTGATTACGCTTCCATATACAGGGGAGAATGGAGGGGAATGGTATGACGAAACTTTTGATTGTTGATGATGAAAGGATTATCAGGGAGGACTTAACTCTGAATCTTCCGTGGAGGCAGCATGGCATCGAACTTGTTACCCCCGCCGGGAATGGACGGGAGGCAGTCGAGGTGATCGAGAGGGAGAAACCGGACATTGTTCTGGCCGATATCAATATGCCGGTTATGGACGGGCTGGAGTTGGCGGCATGGCTGGCGGAAAATCATAAAGAAATTAAAATCATGTTTCTTACGGGGTATGATGATTTTAAATATGCGAAGCGTGCTCTGGAGCTGCATGTGCAGGATTATATCTTAAAATATGAGTCGAGGGAAAAGATTATTGAAGCGGTCAAACGGTGTGAACTGGAATACCATGAGGCCAGGAAAGGAGAGACACTGATCCAAAAGTCAAAATCACTGCTGCAGTCCCGCTTTTTAACCCAGCTGATTATGGGAATCGCAGAGGAACAGGCGCTTGGTGAGTTTGAAAAAAAGAACAGGTTTGATATCTGTGATCCAATGTTTGATCTGGTACTCCTTCACATGGACTGTCAGGACAGTTACTTGAAAAGTGAAGGTCCTAATACCAATGAAATCTATGCATTTTCTGCAATTAACATTTTTAGGGAATTGGCGGAAGCTGAATTGCCGGAAAAAGATGTTTCCGTGTATTTTGGTACGTATGACGGTCAGGTTTTTGCTGTATTTGCGTTTCGGAAGGCCGGATACCGGGCGGAGTTCTCAAAATTGCTGGAAAGCGTGGTTGAGAATCTGAGAAAATTTTTAAATATGAAAGTAAAAATTGCCGTTAGTCAGGAATACCATCGGTTGAGTCAGACTGACGATGCATATAATGAGTCTTACCGGCTGCTGGAACTTATGAAGCTGGGGGACAGCGGCGCTGTGGTACACTGCTCAGATGGAAACTGCCGTCTGGTTAAGAAAAATGCCATAATGGAGGAGATCGAGGATTATATTATGGAACAGTATTCTGTTCCCGGTTTAAGTCTTAACGATCTGGCAAACCATATTCATCTTTCTCCGGCCCATTTGTGCAGGATTATCAAGAAAAATAAGAATACGAATTTCATGGCATGGCTTACCAGCGTGAGAATCGAAAAGGCGGCTTCCCTAATGAAGACGACCGATGACCGGATCTATGAGATATGCGAGAAGGTGGGATACAATAATCCGCAGTATTTCAGCGTAATATTTAAGAAGTATATGGGGGTGAGCCCCAGAGAATATATGGAGAAATAAAGTATTTGGCGGTTCCGATTCAGGGAGCCGCTTTTCTTATTTTTCCACAGGCTGCAAATAATCAAAATTCCAAACGTTTATATCAATCTGATTAATGTACTTTAACTCTTTTTTTTATTAGGATGATTAAAAAGAAGAAAAGAGAGGGCAATACAGATGCGAGGAAAAAAAAGACTGGATCATTATTATCCATATCTGCTTATTTTACCGACAGTCCTGTTGATTATTATATTTATTATGATACCAATTCTGGATGTGTTTAAGCTGAGCGCGCAGGATTACTCGACCAACAGTCTGAGCGGAGTCGGCACGTTTGTCGGATTTGAGAATTTCAGAAAGATTCTGATGGAGGATGAAGTATTTCGCAAGGCGGCGGGAATCAGTCTGAAATGGGTGGCATGCACGGTGGCAGGACAACTGGTGATCGGGATGGGGATTGCCCTTCTGCTGAACCAGAAAGTCTGGCTTCGCGGGTTGTTCCGTTCGGTTACATTCATGCCATGGGCGGTATCCGGAGTACTCGCCACTATGCTGTGGACCATTATGTACAACCAGAATGTGGGCGTGATCAATGACCTGCTTATCAAGGCCGGTATTCTGGAAAAGGGGGTGGCATGGCTTTCCAACCCCCATACAACCTTCTGGGCGGTGGTGGTGACAGAACTGTGGAGAGGAATCCCGTTCTTTGCCATCATGATTTTGGCAGGCCTTCAGTCGATTCCGGAGGAAATCTATGAATCCTGTAACGTGGATGGCTGTGGAGGTTTTCGGAAGTTTCTCTATATTACACTGCCATATTTAAAAGAAAGCCTTGTGTTTTCCACGTTGCTCCGATGTATCTGGGAATTTAATTCCATCGACTTAATCTTTACTATGACGAATGGAGGTCCGCTGCGGCTTACCACAACGCTTCCGGTATATTTGATGCAGAGGGCAGTGGTTGGCGGCCAGTACGGGTACGGTTCCGCCATGGCTGTGATGATGGGAGCTGGACTTCTGGTATTTGCATTCCTGTATTTGAAAATTACCCGCTATGGGAGGGAAGATGTATGACGAACAAACAGAAACGAACGGTAAAACGAATTCTTGGAATTTATATTCCCCTGTGCGTGACGGCGCTTTTTACAATTGCGCCTATTTTATGGAGTTTGATCACTTCTCTGAAAGAGCCTGGATCGGTTTTTAAACTGCCGGTACAGTATTTCCCAAGCCCGGCTACCCTGAAGAATTTTGTAACTGTTTGGGGAAGAAATAAATTTTCTCTCTATTTTGGAAACAGCCTTTATATCGGGGTTCTTTCCGTTGTATTTATTGTGATACTTGCCATATTAAACGGTTATGCGTTGGCGAGATTTAAGTTTAAGGCAAAGGGTGCATTTCTCTCTCTTCTGCTGCTCACTCAGATTATGCCGGTGATCATCTACATTGTGCCGCTGTTTTTAACCTTTAACAAATTTGGGCTGATCAATACGAGAGCGTCTGTTATTTTGTTTTACGTTGTGTCGCAGACGCCGTTTAATTCTCTGCTGATGAGAGGCTTTGTGTCTGACATACCGGTTGAGATCGAGGAAGCGGCCATGGTGGACGGCGCGGGAAGATTTTATATTATTACGAGAATGATACCGAAACTGATTCTTCCGGGGATTGTGGCGACCAGCGCGTTTGCTTTTGTGGGCTGTTGGAATGAGTTTCAGGTAGCATTTTCCTTTATTACACAGCAATCGAAGTTTACGATTCCGGTAGCCCTTAAATCTCTGGTCACCGAGGCGTCGGTGGATATGGCGGCATTGGCGGCCAGCAGCATTATTGCGCTGATTCCTCCGATTATCCTCTTTGCTTTTATTCAAAAGCACTTAATCAGTGGTATGGCGGCGGGAGCGGTGAAAGGTTGATGAGGAAAGAAAATGAATCAAACGGAAAGTTATGAGATAGAACGGGTCAGCCAGATCTTATCGGTGCTTAAGGCGGCTGTCAAAAAGAATGTGACAGTTCCGGAAAAATTGAGGTATGCGCCCGAAAAGCTGAATTTTAATCAATTGCCTGTTTTTCAGGAGTTTAGGAATGGGGGCTCCTGGGGAGGTTTTGACCAGTATGGCTGGTTTCAGTGCCTCTTTGAGATTCCGGAGAAAACAGAGGGCTGCGGACTCTGGATTGAGATTACGCAGAATAAGAGAGACTGGTATGCACAGAATCCCCAATTTCTGCTTTACTGCAATCAGATTCCGATGCAGGGATTTGATATTTACCATGAAGAATGCCTGATCACAGAACATGCGCGCGGCAAAGAGACTGTGTGTATAGATATTGACGCCTGGTCGGGCATGGTCCTTAAGGATGTGAGCTGGGATGACAGGGAAAACCGTCCGGGGATACTCTCCATTCGTTTTTATGAAAAGGACTGCAATACGGAACGGCTTTATTACGATATGAAATCGATGCTGGATACTGCGGTCTGCTGCGGAAAGGAGAGCGACGAAGGAATTATCCTGCTTCACGCTCTGCATGAGGCTGTCAATCTTCTGGATTTAAGAGAGATTGGGAGCGAGTCCTATGACAACAGCATAAAAGAAGCGGCGAAATACTTGAAAGAGGAATTTTTTCTGAAACGGTGCGGTTCAAATGGGAAGAAGGCCAGATGCGTAGGCCACACGCACATTGACGTGGCCTGGATGTGGCAGAAATCGCATACAAGAAATAAGACTGTGAGAAGCTTTCAGACAGCGTTAAAGCTGTTGGAGGAATATCCGGAATTCATATTTATGTCGAGCCAGCCGCAGCTTTACGAATACTTCCGGGAGGCGCAGCCGGAGGAGTTTGAGAAAATTAAAAAGTATACGAACCTCGGACGGTGGGAAGCGGAAGGAGGCATGTGGGTGGAGGCGGACTGTAATCTGACCAGCGGAGAGAGCCTGATCCGTCAGTTCCTGGAAGGAAAGCAGTATTTTAAAGAGCAGTTTGGAACGGAAAGCAGAATACTCTGGCTGCCGGATGTGTTTGGATATTCGGCAGCCCTGCCCCAGATTTGCCGGAAATGCGGGATCGACTATTTCATGACGACGAAGATCAGCTGGAATGAACAGGATCAAATTCCATATGATACATTTTTGTGGAAGGGAATAGACGGCAGCGAGCTGCTGACCCATTTTTCACCGTCCAGACGGTTTGACCATGTGGAATATAATTCATTTGGGTTTGCCCGAAGCCCGCATATAACGACGTACAATGCCGAACTGTCACCGGATTACGTTATGGGCGGCTGGAAACGCTATGCACAGAAGAGCCTGAACACGGAATTTTTAATGCCCTGTGGTTTTGGAGACGGTGGAGGCGGAACGACAAGAGAGATGGTGGAGTGTGGAAAGCGTATGAGCTATGGCCTGCCGGGCGCACCTGAAGTGCAGTTTTCCACGGCTGGAGAATTTTTTGAGAAGCTGGAGGCGGATACTGAGGGGAATCCGGCGCTCCCCGTGTGGTATGGGGAGCTTTATCTCGAATTTCATCGCGGTACCTATACCTCTGTTGGTGAAATCAAGCGTCTCAACCGTATTGCGGAGACCCTGCTTCAGCGATGTGAGTTTCTTTACAGCTTACTGGCACAGGCGGAAGGGCCGGAAATTTATCCGTACAGGAAGTTAAAGCAATGGATTCGGATAATTCTGACCAACCAGTTCCACGATATTCTGCCGGGATCTGCAATTGACGCCGTCTACGACGACTGCCGAAAGGAGTACGAGGAGATCCTGCCGGAAATGGAGTCTATGGCGGTTCAGGCGATGGAGCGGATCGCAGGAAAATGGAGCGGCCGGAGCCTTATTGCTTTTAACACGTTTGGCTTTGCAAGAAATTCCCGGATTTTATTCGCATGTGACAGCGACGCGGAGGTACTGATTTTAACCGGTGAAGATGGGATGGATATTCCCGCTCAGAAGACGCCTGACGGGCAGTACTGTGCCGAACTGAAAGCGGTTCCGGGCGCAGGTGCATTTCGTTACCGGATCAGGGAAACATGCGAACACGGTGGATTTACTATTACATACAGAGACAATATAATTGAGTCACCGTATTATAAAATCCGCCTCAATGAAAATGGAACAATGGCCTCCCTCTATGACAGGGAAGCAGACCGGGAACTGTTAGGCGGAGCCGCAAACGTGCTGGAAGTGTATGAGGACAGACCGTACCAGTATGATGCGTGGGAGCTGAGTCCGTATTACAGGGAAAAGAGGTATGAGCTGAACCACTGTACGGAGGTTGAACTTGTAGAGCAGGGACCTGTCAGGATCGGCCTGCGGTTTGTCTATCGGTATCTCTCCTCAACGGTAAGGCAGACTCTCTACGTCTACAGCAATTCCAGGCGGCTGGATTTTGTGACCGATATTGACTGGCAGGAAGAACATTTGCTGCTGAAAGCGGCATTTCCGGTAAATATCGTTTCACAGAAGGCGGTTTATGAAATACAGTTTGGTACAGTTGAGCGGCCGACCCATACGAACACTTCATGGGACGCGGAAAAATTCGAAACGTGTGCCCAGCGATTTGCTGATCTGTCGGAAGGAAACTATGGAGTATCACTCTTAAGTGACTGTAAGTATGGGTATGATATTCATGATGGGGTAATGCGCCTGTCGCTTCTTCGTTCTGCGGTGTTCCCGAACAGACAGGACAGAGGGTTCCACCACTTTACGTACTCCCTTTATCCGCATCCGGGAGATTACCGGGAGGCGGGAGTATTTCAGGAGGCATATGACTTATTAAGCCCTGTTCCGGCACTTTTCTCTAAGGTGGAGGGACAGCAATGCGGGACGTTTCCCTGCCGGCTGGCCGTCTGCAATACACCGGGAATATTTATTGAGACGGTAAAAAGGGCGGAGGATGGAGACGGCTGGATCATCAGAGCTTATGAAGGTTTTGGAAACCGCGTGAAGGCTGGTATTGAGATCATCACGGAAGCCCCCTGTACGCTGAAGGAGTGCGATATGCTGGAGCGGGGTGGAACAGAACTTTCGGCTGTCGGAAACTGTTTCACAGTTGTTTTTAATCCGTTTGAAATCAAAACATTTCGAATGCAAAAATAACAAACATTTCTGCAAATCTGGTTAATGGAGTTTTGCAGAAGGTAAAGATATAATGATACTATCAAAATACAGGTACAAAAAGAGTGCCGAAGTAAGGAGGATACAATGAGAAGGAAGCTTGCACTTGTTTTAACGGTGATTGCCGGTTTGTCTTTGGCAGGATGTTCTGCAAAGCCAGGGAATGAGACAACCGCAGAGGTGAAAACGCAAGGGGAAACAACCGTGGGGGAGAGCGCTGAAAAGGCGCCGGAGAGCAGTGAAAAGAGCGGGGAGACCAAAGGGGAAACGGTCAAACTAACATGGTGGATGGAGATGAGTACGCCAGAGTTAAATGAAGCATATGAAGCAGCGGCCGCAGCCTATATGGAGAAGAATCCTAACATTGAAATTGAGTTTCTGGGAATTCCGGGAAACTCTGCGGACGCCAAGGCAAAGCTGGATATGGCGTTTGCCACAGATTCTGCGCCGGATATCTTTGAGTGTGCCATGCCGGAATTTATTGCCAGGGGAAACGTACTTCCACTGGATGGCTATTATGAAAAATCTGAGCTTTATGGAAAAGTAAATGAGGAGGCGATCCGGGCGGATGCAAATCTGGATCCGAAGAAAGAACACCTCTACTATTTTCCGGCTTTCATGGATTTCAGAAACTTCTGGATCCGCCCGGATATTTACGCGGAAAAGGGTGTAGAGATTCCGGAAACCTGGGATGAATTCTTTGAAAGTGTGAAAAAGGTGGCCGATCCAGATAATAATCTTTACGGAACTACGATCCGCGGCGGATCCGGCGGAGCGTTCAATGTGATGTGTATGGCGTACGCCTACTCGGGGATTCCCCATGCTTTTGATGAAAATGGAAAATCAACCATGAACGATCCGCTTCATGTGGAATTTGTTGAAAAATATTTTGACCTTTATAAGAAGTATACGTCAGAGGATGATTTGAATAAAGGCTGGACAGAGATCGCCGCCTCTTTCACCTCAGGCTCCACGGCATCTATTTTTCACAATCTTGGTTCCGCACATATGATTTCAGAGACATTTGGAGGAGATGAGACAAAATTCCAGATGATGCCGTTTTTGAAGAGCGTCAACGGAGAACAGTGCCATCCGGAGGTAGGCGTAATGGGCTTCGGCATCTCAGCTTCCACAGAGCATCCGGACGAGGCGTGGGATTTCATCCAGTTTTTGAGCTCTGAAGGAACGGAGTACTGGGTAGAGAGCCGCGGAGGAATTCCGACCGAGCAGTCTGCACAGAAGGCGGACTGGGTGATGGAAAAGGATTACTACCAGAAGGCGATTTCAATTATGAACGATGAAAATACCGTTTTTTTTGAAGTACCGACATACCTTACAAACTATGTAAATATTGAAAATAATATAGCACAGCCGAAGCTGCAGGAGTGTATGGCAGGAATCTGTACCGCCCAGGAGTTCCTCGATGCATGGGCCGACGCCATGACGGAAGAAAAAGCGCGGTATGACGCAGAAAATGGGAATTAAACAGGAAGGAGCCTATCCATGGCAGAAAGAACAGCGAGACTTGTAATTGACCGTGCGGCAGTGACGGATGCGATCGACAGAAGGTTATTCGGCTCTTTTATCGAACACCTGGGAAGGGCTGTGTACGGCGGTCTCTATCAGCCCGGGCACCCGGAAGCAGACAGCCGCGGATACCGGCAGGATGTGATAAAACTTGTGAAGGAACTCGGTGTTTCCGTGATCCGGTATCCGGGAGGCAACTTTGTTTCCGGATACCGGTGGGAAGATGGAGTAGGACCAATGGCGCAGAGACCACGAAGGCTTGAACTGGCCTGGCGAAGCGTGGAATCGAATGAGGTAGGGCTGAACGAATTTGCAGAATGGGCGAAGCTGGTAAATTCTGAGGTCATGATGGCAGTCAATCTGGGGACGAGAGGAATCAGCGACGCCTGTAATCTGTTGGAATACTGCAATCATACATCTGGTACAAAATACAGTGATTTACGTATCAGCCACGGGGTAAAGGAGCCGCATAAGATTAAGCTGTGGTGTCTTGGCAATGAAATGGACGGTCCATGGCAGATCGGTCACAAGACGATGGATGAGTATGGAAGGCTGGCGGCGGAGACGGCAAAGGCCATGCGTCTGATCGATCCGGAGATCGAGCTGGTATCCTGCGGAAGCTCACAGATGTCCATGCCTACGTTTCCTGAATGGGAAGCTGCTACGCTGGAACACACCTATGATTTTGTAGATTATGTGTCCATGCACCAGTATTATGGCAACCGCCAGGAAGATTCTATGGATTATCTGGCCCAGTCTGACGATCTGGAACAGTTTATCAGGACGGTAACGGCCGTCTGTGACTACATAAAGGCCAAAAAACGCGGCAGAAAGAATATTAATATCAGTTTTGACGAGTGGAATGTATGGTTTCATTCCAAGGCGCAGGAGAAGGATACGGTCCAAAACCATCCATGGCAGCAGGCACCTCATCTGTTGGAGGATATTTATAACATGGAAGATGCGCTGATGGTAGGGCTGATGCTGATTACCCTGCTTAAACATGCTGATCGCGTAAAAATTGCCTGCATGGCTCAGTTGATTAACGTCATAGCGCCTGTTATGACAGAGGAGAACGGCACCGCCTGGAGGCAGACAATATTCTATCCGTTTTATCATGCGGCTTTATATGGAAAAGGTGTGGTTTTGCAGCCGATCGTCAATTCGCCCCTGCATGAGACGTCGGCCCATGGGCTGGTCACGGATGTGGAATGCGTATCTGTGTATGAGGACGAAGCTGGTCTGCTGACTGTCTTTGCGGTAAACAGGAATATTGAGGAAAATGTAATTTTGGATATTGACCTGAGAAGCTTTGAGGGGTATGAGCTTTTGGAGCATCTCGTTCTGGAAGGCGATTTAAAGCAGTGCAATGGCCCTGAAGGGGAAAAAATCCGGCCGATACGGGCAGAACGCTCGATAAAGGAAACAGGAAAACTTTCCAGTATGCTGGGAAAAGCGTCATGGAACGTGATCCGAATGAAAAAAAATAAAGAGACAGTTTGATAGAGAACCACAGACAGCGCTTATCTGTAAAGACGCTGCCTGTGGTTTTTATTAAGTGAGTGGGTTACCATGATGGCGTCGGTGGCCCTTGACCTGAAACTGCCTGCTTTTTCTTCCACAAATCGTTTCCCGGATTAAATTGACTTCTGCCATGGAACAATGATATAATTTTTACTTAATGAGCAGAAGGAGATATGATATGGAAGAAGACGGAATCCGCCTGAATAAATTCTTAAGCGGGGCTGGAATCTGTTCCAGAAGGGAAGCAGACCGGCTGATTGAAGAAGGTAAGGTGACGGTCGGCGGAAGAACCGCCGTTCCGGGCCAGAAGATAAAAAAGGGAGAAACAGTTGTCTGTAATGGACGGACAATCGCAGCAGGTTCCAGGGGTGCAGAGAAGAAACCGGAGCGTGTGCTTTTAGCTGTGCATAAACCGTGCGGAATTGTCTGCACCACCTCGGACAAGGACCGTGCTCCCAATATTGTGGACATGGTGGACTGTCCTGTGCGGATTTATCCGGCAGGACGCCTCGATAAGGAGTCCGAAGGGCTGATCCTGATGACCAACCAGGGCGACTTGGTCAACCGGATGATGCGCGGCAGCAGCGGCCATGAGAAAGAGTATCTCGTATGGATTGACCGGCCGGTGAAACCGGAATTTATTCAGAAAATGAGAAAGGGAGTATTCCTTCCAGAGCTTGATGTGACGACAAAGCCGTGTTTTGCAGAGAAGACGGGAGAAAAATCGTTCCGTATTGTCCTGACCCAGGGACTGAACCGCCAGATTCGCAGGATGTGCGAACAGCTTGGCTGTAAGGTGCGGAAGCTGAAGCGCGTCAGAATCATGAATATCGAGCTGGGCGATCTAAAAGCCGGCGAATCACGGCCGGTGTCAAAGAAGGAATACGCGGAGCTGATGCGCCGGCTGGAACATACTTCCGGCCTTTCCTTAAAGGATCGGGAGGAAAAACAAAAAAAAGACTCCGGAAAACGGAAATGATGCATGGAAAACTGCTGTTTCCGGTATGATATGGAATAGGAAAGAACGCAGTGAAAAGGAGATTGTAAGTGGACGAGAAAATCAGCAGAATGAAAGAACTGGCTGCCACTCTTACGGCCGCGGCGAAAACGTATTATCAGGAAAGCCGTGAGATCATGAGCAACTATGAATACGATAAATTATATGACGAACTGGCGGAGCTGGAAAAGGAGACCGGAGTCGTGCTGTCCAAGAGTCCGACTCAGAGCGTGGGATATGAGGTTCTCTCCGAGCTTCCGAAGGAACGCCATGAGAGCCCCATGCTTTCGCTGGACAAGACGAAGAGTACCGCCGATTTGCAGGAATGGCTGGGCGATCAGACGGGAATTCTCTCCTGGAAGCTGGACGGCCTGACCGTCGTACTCACTTACAGCGGCGGAACACTTAAAAAGGCTGTCACCCGCGGCAACGGAGAGATCGGAGAAGTGATTACCAGCAATGCCAGAGTATTTGCCAATGTACCGGTTACCATCTCCTTTCAGGGGGAACTGGTCCTGCGGGGGGAGGCTGTAATCCGTTATTCAGAATTCAATCGGATCAATGAAGCAATCGACGACGTGGATGCCAGATACAAGAATCCCAGAAATTTATGCAGCGGCTCGGTCCGTCAGCTGAACAGCCAGATCACGGCGGAGCGGAACGTGAATTTCGAGGCATTTGCACTGGTAACAGCTGAGGGCGTGGATTTTAACAACTCCAGGAAGGAACAGTTTGAGTGGCTGAAGAGACAGGGCTTCGATGTGGTAGAATACAGAACCGTTACGGCGGATACGCTGCCGGAAGCGGTAGAAGCGTTTGCCGAGGCTGTATCCGGATACGATATTCCTTCCGATGGTCTGGTCCTTCTCCTGGACGATATCGCCTATGGAGAATCCCTGGGACGGACGGCCAAATTTCCGAGAAACGCGATTGCTTTTAAATGGGCGGACGAGATCAGAGAGACGAAGCTCCAATACATTGAGTGGAGTCCGTCACGGACCGGCTTAATCAATCCGGTCGCCGTATTTGATCCGGTGGAGCTGGAGGGAACCACGGTAAGCCGTGCCAGCGTGCATAATTTGAGCATCATGGAATCGCTGGCCCTTGGGGAGGGCGATACCATCACCGTTTATAAAGCCAATATGATTATTCCGCAGATTGCCGATAACCTGACCAGAAGCGGGAAGATACAGATTCCGGAGAAATGTCCGGTCTGCGGCGGCAGGACGGAGATCCGCCAGGCAGGCGATGTCCGCAGCCTTTACTGCACCAATCCCGACTGCCAGGCCAAGCGGATCAAGAGCTTTTCCCTGTTTGTCAGCCGCGATGCGCTGAATATCGACGGCCTGTCGGAGGCAACGCTGGAGAAATTTATCGGCGCGGGATTTATTAAGGAGTTCGCTGACATTTTCCATCTTGACCGGTATGAGGAGACGATTACCCAGATGGAGGGCTTCGGGCAAAAATCGTATGATAACCTGATCCGGGCGACGGAAGCAGCCTCTCACACGACGCTTGCACGCATGGTTTACGGCCTCGGAATCTCAGGAATCGGTCTCGCCAATGCGAAGATGCTGTGCCGGAAATTTAAGTTCGATTTTGACCGGATGCGCCATGCTACAGCGGAGGAGCTGGTAGAAGTCGATGGGATCGGCGCCGTTCTGGCTGATGCGTGGATCCGTTACTTTGCAGATGAGAAGAATCAGGAGACTGTGGACCACCTTCTTTCTGAGCTGACTTTTGAGCAGGAGGAAGAATCGGCGGAGGAAGCGGTCTTTGAAGGGATGACCTTTGTAATCACCGGCAGTGTAGAGCATTTCGCCAACCGAAACGAACTTAAGGAGGCCATCGAAGCGCGGGGGGGCAAGGCCACAGGCTCTGTGACTTCGAAGACAACGTACCTGATCAACAATGACGTGACGTCTAATTCTTCCAAGAATAAGAAGGCAAAGGATTTAGGCGTGCCGATTATATCAGAGGAAGAGTTTATCAAGATGCTGGGGGAATAAGCGATGCCGATTAAAGTACAAAAAGATCTGCCTGCAAAGGCCATACTGGAAAAAGAAAATATCTTCATCATGGCGGAGGACCGGGCACTGAGCCAGGACATCCGCCCTCTGGAGATCCTTATATTAAATCTGATGCCGGTGAAGGAGGACACGGAGACGCAGCTTCTGCGGGCGCTCTCCAACACGCCTCTTCAGGTGGACTGCACTTTTTTGATGCTGGCCACCCATACGTCGAAAAATACGTCGGCCAGCCATTTAAACAAATTTTACGTCTATTTTGATGAGATTAAGAATAAGAAGTTCGACGGCATGATCATTACCGGGGCGCCTGTAGAGAATCTGGAGTATGAGGAAGTGAATTACTGGGATGAGCTCCAGACGATTATGGAGTGGGGCAAGACCCATGTGACGAGTACATTACATATCTGCTGGGGAGCCCAGGCCGGACTCTATTACCATTACGGGATTCCGAAATATAAGCGGGAGAAGAAGCTTTCCGGTATTTACCGCCACAGGGTTTTAGACCGTAAGGTGCCGCTGGTGCGCAGCATGGACGATTACATTATGGCTCCCCATTCCCGTTATACGGAGGTGCGCAGAAAAGACATAGAAAAAAATCCGGAGCTGGTGGTTCTGGCTGAGTCGGATGAGGCGGGAGTATTTTTAGTGATGAAGCGTGACGGAAGCCAGGTGTTCGTACAGGGCCATCCGGAATATGACCGCATGACGTTAAACAACGAGTATCACAGGGATTTAAAAAAGGGACTGAACCCGGAGCTGCCCTGCAATTACTATGAGGACAACGATCCCTTCGCGGTTCCGGTTCTTTCGTGGAGAAATGCGGCGAATACGCTGTATGGTAACTGGCTGAATTTCTACGTATATCAGATCACGCCCTATGATCTGGAGGGGAATCCCTGTAAGACGCTGTATTGACAAAACGCTTGTAAAATCAAGCCTTTTCGGGTATAGTAAAAGATATCCGAAACGAAAAAACGGGGGAAAAGTACCATGAAATATGAAAATGCCGGCCAGATGAATTTTTTCTCGGAAATGGCGGAACATCAGATTTCAGCACGTGAATTTTTCAGCAACGTTCTGCTGGATTCTCTGGATCGAAATTTTGGCTTGAAGCATGTGCTGATTTCCTATTTTGATACACATGGGAGATTTCTCTCATGGATCAACCGGAATGGCATTCTGCTGGACTGTGAAGAGCATCCATACAGGAAGTTCGTTGCCAATGATGTAATCAGACATGTCGTTTATCAGGATGCGGTCCGTGATCATCTGACCTATTTTAATGTGCTCCCCAGGCTGTATAAGTCTACTGACATCATAAGCCCTGTCGATTACGCCCACTCCGCCTACGTCCGCTTTCTGGAGGAAAATTTCCATGCGCATTACAGTGTGACCATGGCATTCGGCATTAATGCATACATCCAGGTGGCATTTTTTAAGAGTGAGGAAAGCGGGGACTTTACGGACAAGGAGATCGAGGCGTTAAACGAGATCTATGTCTATGTGGCCAATTCCTACAAGAATTTCAAAAAGTACGAACAGGCCAAGATCGTATCAAATATTCAGAGTGAGATTATATCCTCCGGTGAAAAAGCATATTTTGTGACAGATGATTTTATGCACATCATGAGCTATAATAAGACGGCGCAGAATTACTTAAAAGAGATTTTGGGGCCGTCTGTGGCTGATCAGATCAGCACCACAACGCCGTGCAGCTGGCTTCCGTTTCTTTTGGGAGGCGAGGAGAATAACAACACGGCTGACCGCGTCCAGACGCGGGTGATCAAAAATTATATTTTTACAATCTACACCTACGATCAGAGCTATTCCAACGGAATCATAGACCGGTATCACTGGATAACCATCTCCAGGAAAGAGGAGGGAAAGCTTTTGGACGGCACCGGTACGATGCTGCCGCTGACGCAGGCGGAACAGAGAGTGGCGGAGCTGATGTACAACGGCCTGACCTATAAGGCCATTGCCGATGAGCTTGTGATCAGCTACCATACGGTGAAGAAGCACGTACAGAACATCTACACCAAGTGCGGGGTGAAAAGCCGGTTTCAACTGTATAAGTGGCTGGAGAACAGAGAGCAGTAAAAGAGTTTCAGGCGGAATCACAGACGGGACATTGTCCTGTCCGGGGTTCCGCCTGATTTGTTTTTTCCCGGTCTCCGGGTTCTGACTGCCTTCCTGTTTGTCGAAATAGGGAACATTCCCTATATGAAATACTACAGATGGCCACTTTTATCGATAAAAAAGGTTTGATATAATTTTAACATACAAGAGAAAGTGAACATTGGGAGGAGGGGATTGATTGCCGCAGCAGGGAATCATATTTAATATTCAGCGCTTTACAATCCATGACGGACCTGGGATGCGCACAGAACTGTTTTTAAAAGGCTGTCCGCTCCGGTGCCGGTGGTGCAGCAACCCCGAGAGCTGGACTGCTTACATACAGCCGGGGATATACAAGACAAAATGCATTTCGCGGGGGAAATGCGGGGCCTGTGAAGAGGTCTGTCCCGAGAAGGGGATCTTACATTTCACGCGCGGAAAGCTTACCGCCATCGACAGGAGTAAATGTACCAACTGCCTGGCCTGCTATGACGCCTGCCCTTCGGATGCCGTCAAGCAGTGGGGAAAGAGCATGTCTGTAGAAGAATGTATGAAGGAGATCCGGCGGGATAAAGGATACTATGAGCGGTCCGGCGGAGGCGTCACGGTATCAGGCGGGGAGCCGTTAATTCAGAGCGATTTTGTCGCAGAGCTTTTTCAGGCATGCAGGGACGAAGGAATCCAGACCTGCTGTGAATCCACATTCCATGCAGACTGGAAAGAGATCGAAAAGATACTGCCGGTCACGGACATCATGATTTCAGATATCAAGCACATGGATCCCGAAATTCATAAAGAGTATACAGGAGTCACCAACGACAGAATTCTGGCCAACTTAAAGAGGCTGACAGAAGAGGAACGGGAGCTGATACTCCGGATTCCGGTTATCCCCCACGTCAATGACGACAAAAAGAACATGGAAGCCACGGCCGATTTCATCCGGAATGAGCTGGGGGGCCGGGTCAGAACCCTGCAGCTTTTGAGCTTTATGCGCCTCGGTGAGGAGAAATACGCTTCGCTGGGGCTGCCGTATCAGATGGAAGACGTAAAGATCAACCGGAAGTCCTTCCAGAAGCATGTAGAAGAGATTGCAGAGTACTTTAACAGCCGGGGAATCCACTGTATGGTGGGGACGAAAGAGAAACAGTAATTGAAATTATATCATCATTTTAATCAGGAGGAATTTCCATGAATATGAATCACACAACCGCGTGTGGAACAGAACCGTTTGACCATGTCTACAGCCTGGGATATCAGGTACACCATGAAGACTGGTCCCCATTTCCAAGGGTCAACCATTTACGGCAGACTTTTTTAGACAGACCGTACGAGGTCGATGTGGAGCGGCTTAGATTAGTGACGGAAAGCTATAAAGAGCATGAAGTCTGTCCGCGCAAGCTCCAGTGCGCCTACGCTTTCGAGAACATCCTGCTCAATGCAGCGCTGTATATCGATGACGAGGACTTAATTCTGGGTGAGATTGCCGCACCGGTGAAGGCGTCGCCGATCTATCCGGAATTCTCCGTAAACTGGATTATCGATGAGATTCTTCATTCACCCTTTGAGGAGCGTGAACACGACCAGTTCTACATAAGAAATGACGAGGAAAGAAAAGAGATTATCGAACTCTGCAAATACTGGCAGGGAAAAACCGTAGACGACATGATCAACGTAAGGCTGGAAGACGAACAGATCAAGGGTTCCGAAGCCGGCAAGAAGATCTTCCAGACAAACCTCTACCATTTTGCAGGAACCGGCCATCTGGCGATTGATTACGCGAAGCTGATGAAGGTGGGCTACAACGGCCTGATCGAACAGGCGAAGGAGTGCCTTGGCAGACTGGATAAGAGAGATCCGGAATACGGTGATAAGAGGGACTTCTATCAGGCAATGATTATCATGCATGAAGCCGCGAAAAAATATCTGGAGCGCTACGCAAAGCTGGCGGAGGAATACGCGGAGAAGGAAACCGGTTCCGTGAGAAAGAAAGAGCTGGAAGCGATCGCAGAAAACTGCCGTCAGATCGCAGGCGGAGCACCGAAGACCTTCTGGCAGGCCCTGCAGCTATTCAACATTGCAACCACACTGATCCAGGTGGAAAGCAACGGCCACTCCATCTCCTACGGCCGCATGGACCAGTGGCTGTATCCGTTCTATGAGGCGGACATGAAGAATGGCACCATCACGAAGGAATTTGCTCTCGAGCTTCTCGAGGTAGTCTATGTCAAGGTGAATAACCCGACTAAGCTTAAGGATAAAGGCAGTATGGCGGTCCGCAACGGCCGCGGCTTCGGCGGCGAGAGCCTTACCATCGGCGGCGTGAACCGTGACGGCAGCGATGCAACCAATGATTTGACGATGATGCTTCTGGAGGCCTCCGCTCATACGCGTATGATGAACCCGTGGGTCTGCGTGCGTATGCATGAAAACACGCCGTACGAGTTAAAGGTAAAGACCGTGGAATGTATCCGCGCGGGCTACGGCCATCCGAAGCTTTTCAATGACGCCCCGGCCATTAAGGGGATGATGCGGAAAGGAATGACTCTGGAGGAAGCGAGAGATTACTGCGTTGTTGGCTGCGTTGAGATCGATCTGCCCGGCAAAGAATACGGCTGGCACGACGCCGCTTACGTAAATACAGCGAAGATGATGGAGATGGTATTAAACGGCGGACGCTGCTTAGACTGCGGCCCCCACTGCATGAGATGGGAAACATGCGGAGCCCTGGGAGAGCATCTCGGCCCGGATACCGGAAGTCTGGCCACCTATCAGAGCTTTGATGAGGTTTTAGAGAGCGTGGATAAGCAGTTTGCCTACTGGACCGACCAGATGTGCAGCAGCTTAAATATCATTGACAATACCCACCGGGCATTAAAGCCGGTTCCCTACGTTTCCGCATTTTATGAGGACTGTATGGAGTCAGGGAAGGATTTAACAGAAGGCGGCGCCAAGTACAACGGAACCGGTCCCCAGGCCAGCGGTATGGCTACCTGTGCAGACAGCCTGGCAGCCATTAAGCAGCTGGTGTTCGACGAGAAGCGATGCAGCGGAGCGGAGCTGCTTCAGGCGGTTAAGGATAACTGGAAAGGCCACGAGAAGCTGTATGCCCTTGTAAACAGCAGTAAGGTCCATCACTACGGCAATGACGACGATTATGCGGATGAGATGTTTAAGTATATGTTTGAATGCTACTGCAGACACATCAGGGGCAGAAAGAACCCCAGAGGCGGCGAGTTCAGCCCGGGCGTATACTCTGTCAATGCCAATGTAGCCATGGGCTTAAATACCAATGCTTCCGTGGACGGACGCAGGGCAGGCGAGGCGATCTCCGACAACATGGGCCCGGTACACACCGACGGCGGTTCCCACGATTTCAGCGGCCCCACCGCCGTGGTAAACTCCTTAACAAAGGTGGATCACAGCCTGGCGTCCAACGGCACGCTGATGAACTTAAGGTTTCCGGAGGAATCTGTGGCCGGTATCGAGGGAAGAGATAATTTAATCAGCTTTATAGATGAGTATATCGCCAAGCAGGCGATGCATGTCCAGTTCAATATTATGAGCTCCGCAACGATGCGGGCAGCACAGAAGAAACCGGAAGATTACAGAGACATGCTCGTGCGCGTCGCCGGATACAGCGCGTACTTTGTCGAGCTGGGCAAGCCGCTCCAGAAGGATTTAATTCAGCGTACAGAGCTCCATTTCTAAATTCTAATGAAAACACATAGGGGGATATTATGACTTTTGAGTTTGATTTTATACTTGTCGGATTAATGCAGATTTTCGGCTTTTTTGTTCAGGGCTGTACGGGATTTGGCTGTACGGTTATCGCTGCCTCGGTTACAAACGGACTTCTGGGAACAGCAGAAGGCGTGCCCTATGGCACACTCCTCACGATTCCGTTTTTATACTATTTGGGAGTGAAGGCGTGGCGCGAAGTTTCCTGGAAGGACTTACTGAAAATAGTTGCTCTGTGTGCTCCCGGCATTCTGATCGGTAATTACCTGTTTTACACAATCAGCCCGACGACCGCAAAAATCTGCATCGGCGCCATGGTAACGATCATTGCGCTGATGAATATCTACAAACATATCATCAGGCCGCTGGTTCTGAAAAAAGTGGATGATGAGGATGCGCCTGACACCACAGGAAAGAAGATTTTCCGCTACGGCTGTCTGATCCTGGGCGGTATTGTCCACGGTGCGTTTACCATCGGCGGCCCGCTGATTACGGTCTATACGATCGAGGCGGTGAAGGACAAGGAAAAATTCCGCAACACGATGAACATGGTATGGGTGGTTTTAAATACGTGGAATATTTACACGCAGTGGCGCAATGGCGCATTTACCCCCCGTATGTGGAGTGCGCTGGCGATTGGACTTCCGTGTGCTGCCATCGGTTTCTTCCTTGGCATGGGCTTCTTAAAGAGAATTAACCGTGAGCAGTTCTTACGTATTGTCTATTGTGTTTTATTGTTTATCGGTGCTAATATGTTCATTACCAGTCTGATGGCAGTTTTATAAAAAAGGAGAACAGAAATGAAAGAGTTTCGTTTTAAAATACCGCAGAATATTGAATTTGGAGTGGGAAGCTTAAAAAAGCTTCCCGAAATCCTGAAAGAGAACCAGTCGGAGCACGTGTTCCTGATCTCCGACCGGGGCCTGGAGAAGATTGGCGTGGTAAAGAAGATTCAGGACATTATTGAAGCCGCAGGAATCAGCTGCACGGCCTACCTTGATGTCATCCCGAACCCGACGACCGATATCGTCAATGAAGCCACCGGGCTCTACAAAGGCTGCGGCGCAACCAGTATTGTGGCTCTCGGCGGCGGAAGCTCCATGGACGTGGCGAAGGCGGTGGGCGTGCTCGTAAATTACGGCGGAAGCATCACCGACTATGAAGGAAATCATAAGGTTCCGGGACCGATCGTTCCGATGATTGCCATTCCTACAACCGCCGGGACCGGAAGCGAGGTTACAGCCTCCGCTGTTATCACGGATGAAGCCAGAAATTATAAGCTGTCCGTATTCAGCTATGAGATCCTCCCGAAATACGCGGTTCTGGACCCGGAACTGATCATGACGGCACCGGCCTCCATCGCAGCGGCCTGCGGAGTCGATGCGCTGATCCACGCGATCGAAGCGTACCTCTCCACAAACGCCTCCCCGTTCTCGGATGCGATGGCGGAAAAGGCGATGGAGTTAATCGGCGGCAATCTCCGCCAGTTTGTGGCAAACAGAAAGAATGAAGAGGCCGCCTGCGCCATGATGGCAGGCAGCAATTTCGCGGGAATTGCCTTCGCATGGGCAAGACTTGGCAACGTACATGCCATGAGCCATCCGGTCAGCGCGTATTTTAATGTTCCCCACGGCGTTGCCAACTCCATTCTTCTTCCTGCGGTGCTTGAGTATAATGCGCTTGCCGACGACGGCCGCTACGAAGTGATCTATAATTACGTCCGTCAGGGCAGTGAGGAATTAAACGGTTTTAAACCGGAGATGCTTGTTGAGGAGATCAGAAGGCTGAATGAGGATTTGGGAATTCCAAAATCGCTTTCCCAAGTGGGCGTCAAAGAAGAGCTGATTCCGGCCATGGCGGAGGACGCCATGAAGAGCGGCAATATTCCGGCTAACCCGAGACAGACAAACGTGAAGGATATTATGGAACTTTATAAGAAAGCATTATAAAAAGCATGATAAAACAGGTTTTTCAGAATGAACATCCCAGATGTTCAGATGGTGATCCGCTGCGGTCTGCGGTCTTCGGCCCGCAGCCTGCGGCGGTGATCCATGCATTTGGGATCTGTTTTTTACCTGAGATTGATAAAAAAAAGACAATCCATACCGGGGGATTCTGCACCAGCACAGCGGGGCAGGAACAAAATTTCGAAATACATCCGGGATTGTAAAATGGGGAGACGAGAGAATGTTTACAACTTTAGATAAGAAAAAACAGATTGGCTGGACCATCAGTATCCTGATTCCGCTGATCATTGCTTTTATTCCGGTTTCGGAGAATTTTACGGTAAGTCTGAAGCTTTTTTTTATGATTACGCTGTTTATGATACTGATTATCGCGTTTGAGCTGTTTCCGCTGCTGGTTTCGGCAATTCTTTTGCCGTCCTTATATATGGTCAGCGGGATTGTCCCGGCATCAGCAGCCTTTGGATCGTGGTCCAATACGACGGTCTGGATGGTTCTGGGCGGGCTGATTTTCAGCACGGTGCTGGATGAATGCGGCCTGTTAAAACGCATCGCCTATTTTGTGATCAGAAAATGCGGCGGAACCTACGGCGGTGTGGTATACGGCTGTTTCATGATCGGTATTGTACTGAACCTGGTGACCTTCTGTTATGGCTGGGTGATTGCAGGCGCGCTGATATTCGGTGTGTGCAAAGCGATGGGATTAAAACCGTCGCGTGAGTCCTCCCTGGTGTGCTTTGCCGGAACAATCGGCTGTACGGGGAGCACGGTATTTCTGTATTATCCAAGCTACTATTCCATGATAGAGACGTCCTTACAGGAATTTGTGCCCGGATACAGCATGGGGATGTTTACGACCTTTATCTACAACGGCTGTTTTATTCTTTGGTGTGTACTGACTCTTTTTATCCTGATGAAGGTATATAAGACAAAGGAGCTGGGAGCGAAGCTGAACCGGAAGATTTTTGATGAAAAATATGAACAGCTCGGAACGATGAGCAGCAAAGAGAAAAAAGCGGTTGTCATGATAGTCTTATTGTTTGTCTATCTGTTTTCATCAAACTTTACCGGACTTCCGGCGGCGTACGGATTTATGACAATTCCATACCTGATGTTCCTTCCGGGAATTGAGATAGGCAATACCGAGGTGATCGGGAGAATCAATTTTTCCATGATTTTCCTGGTGGCGGCCTGTCTCGGGATTGGCGTTGTGGGGGCAGCCGTTGGATTTGGTGATTTCCTGACTAATATTGCGGTACCTCTTCTTTCCGGAAGGAGTGTTCTGACAGTATGCATCTGCTTTATGCTTTTTGGAATGATTGCCAACTTCTTTATGACACCGCTGGCCATGCTGGGCGGCCTGTCCATTCCGTTTGCTCAGATCGCCGTGTCGCTGGGGGTCAATCCGGTCGTGGCCTGCATGATTCTCGTATACGCGTGTGAGATGCTGTTCTTACCATATGAATCCAACGGAAATCTGATCATGTACGAGTACGGCATGATGCCGATGAAGGATTTTATCAAACAGGAAGGCTTAAAGACCGTGATCATGTTTGCCGGATTTATTGCAGTCATGTTTCCGCTGTGGAATCTGTTCGGGTTGATGTAGGGCAAAACGGAGGCTGCAGGATGGTTCCATCCTGCACGGTAATGATCCGGCTGCTGCTTTTGGCCGCTTCCGGTGAGTGGGTTACCATGAGGATGGTCTGCCCGGTGGTCCGGTTGATCTTTTGCAGCAGGCTCATGATATCCGCCCCCGCTCTGCTGTCCAAGTTTCCCGTGGGTTCGTCGGCAAAGAGAATCCCGGGATTCCCGATGAGTGCGCGGGCGATTGCGACCCGCTGCTGCTGACCGCCGGATAATTCCCGGGGCGTGTGCCTGCGCCTGTCAGTCAGGCCCACCACCTCCAGGATCTGATCCAGGCGGTCTTTTAAGTGCTCCATTTTCTGGCCGTCCAGAAGCAGCGGGAGCATGATGTTTTCTTCGGCATTTAAGTTGGGGATCAGATTATAAAACTGAAAGACGAATCCGATGCTCCGGCGCCGGAGCATGCTCATTTCTTTATCTCCGAAGCCGGAGATATCGGTTCCGTTTAACAGGACACGGCCGCTGGTGGGGGTGTCAAGGCCGCCGAGAATATAGAGCAGCGTGCTTTTTCCGGAGCCGGACGGCCCCATAATCGATACGAATTCCCCCTGCATCACCTGTAAGGACAGGTCCTTTAATACCTCGGTTACGGCATCGCCGGTCCGAAAATTTTTAACAATATGCCTGCCTTCGACGGCGGCAGTTTTTCCCATTGATTTCATCTTTTCTTCTCCATTTCTATAGTCTAATCAACTTTGATTTCTTCCACCAGCTTCATGTTCCGGCTTTTCATGACAGGGACGACAGACCCCAGCAGCGTGACAGCGATTCCCAGAAGTCCGGAGGTCAGAAACACGGAGGCATCCAATTCCGGCACGGTCTGTATTTTGGGGCCTGCCACGAGGAATATGGTCTGGATTTCCATATAAGAGATAAAAACAGCGAGGACCGCACTGATCAGACCGGCTGAAACGCTTTCAATCACCGTGATTTTTACCATCTGGCGATTGGAGAGCCCGATGGATTGATACATGGCGGTACTGCGGCGCTTCTGGATATGGCCGATCAAAAGGTTGTTGACGACGCCGACCGCGGCCAGCAGCAGGATAAACCAGGTCATGCTGTGCATGGGCTTTAAAAAGGTTCCGACCGTGGTTAAGGCATCCGTGTTAAATTCCTCTACCGTGCGGCTCCAGTTGGAGGTTTCGCCAAACAGGCTGCGGAGCTGTACCATGATGGCGTCGGGATCGGCGGCGGTATAGGCAGCAAAGCCGTAGGAGGAGGCTCCGAAATCGGAGACTGCACAGGCGGACGGAATGACGGCTTCCACGTCGGTGGCCCTTGATTTAAAACTGCCGGCGATCAGATAGTCCTGCTGAACGGTACCGTCAGAAAGGGACAAAAGTCCGCCCACAGTACTGCCGGTCCGCTCCATGCAGTCCGTGCTCAGAATGACCGCGCGTCCGGAGGCAAAGGCGGATATGGCAGAAGCCTCCATATCCTTTTCCGAATAATGGAGCGCCATCATGGGGCCGTACCAGTCCAGCCGGTCGGTTGCCTCCAGCCGGTTCAGTGGGATGCCGTCCGCCGTCATCCGGCTGTTGAATACGTAAAGCGGCAGTACCTTTTCTATTCCCTCCATGTCCTTCAGCTGACTGATAAATTCCGGCTCCATGTGTCCGTCGGCAAAGCCGTCAAGCTCAGCTCCTGCAAAGACATCGCTTACATACGATGTGACAAAATTGCCGACAACCGTGATGGCAGTCACTGCGGAGATACTGATAAAGAGCAGCGTGATATTCTGCGCTGTATTTTTATTGTCCCTCATATTCCGGGCGGCCAGCCAGCCTTCATTTCCCAGGAACCGGCAAAAGAGTGGTGTAAATGCCGCAGAACAGAGGTTGGTAAGCGTGGGAATGAGCAGCACGGCTGCTGCGATCATTCCAAGGAGAGAGAAGCCGCCGGCCGGATACCGCATCGGGCCTGATACCAGACGGGGCAGAAGCGCAGAGACGAGAAACAGGAGCACACAGACACCGGAGAGGAATCTGACGGAAGTGCGGGGCTCTTCCACCGTGCCGAGGACGATGTCCTTCACCGGCAGGCGGCCTGCGCGGCGGATCGGAAGCCAGGCGGACAGGAATGCTGATATGACTGCCGCGGCAAGTGAGAATACGGCATAGAGCGGGGAGACCACTGCCGGAATTTCGATGCCCTGAGTCAGAGACTGTCCCATGCCGTGAAGGATCAGCTTCAGAAGGGCAGTACCTGCCGGTATCCCCAGAAGTCCGCCTGCGCTTCCGTACAGAAGGCTTTCCAGAAGAAAGATGCAGGTCACGGTCTTTTTCTCCGCACCAATACTGCGAAAGGTCCCGATCACCGGCAGCCGGTCCAGGGTAATTACTTTATAACTGCTGTAAATAATGAAGACACTCATGGTCAGTGAAAAAAAGCTGATGAGGAAAAAAGGCATGGATTTCTGCCTTGCGTCGGCCTCGATCTGCGCCTGGTTGACCGTCTCGGATACGTGATAGGCGGGAGCGGGCAGGGCTGCGGATAATTCGCGTTTCAGCGCGGCAGTGTCGGCACCGGTTACGGGTTTTATCAGGATTTCGCTGTATCCGTCTGTCTGATCCAGGAGTCCGGCCAGGGTGGAGAGAGGAAGGAGCGCGGTCACCCCTCTTGTATGGCGGAGGAAAACGGTATCATAGTTGGCGATGTCCGCGACCCTCAGCGGAACCGGGGTGCCGTTTATCTGTAAATGAATGGTGTCGCCTTTCTTAATTCCGTATTTGGATGTGAAACGGTCGGGCAGGATCACCTGGCTGCCGGTGAAATCCGTGATTTTTTTACCGTTTGCCAGATGGGGCGGGTTGATTTTGTCCAGCTGCGTTAAGTCTGCGGCAAGTAAATCAACGGTCTCATAATAGCCGTCTTCGTGGTAGAGAGCCGACCCCTTTAAAACTCCCACTCCTGCGTCGATGGAAGGCAGCGGGGGAATCTCATCGGTCCCCACAGCCCGGTCCGCCGCCCTGACGGAGAGAACCGCACTGCCGGCCATTCCCCTCGCCATTTTCTGCTGTGCACTTTCGTAGGAGGCACCGATGGAAAAGGATACAAAGAGAAGCATGGACGAGAGCAGAACAGACAGGAACATGACCGCCGTCCGCAGCTTCCGCTCTTTGATATTGGTTAGAATATATTTCAGTATGATCTTCATTGCAACACCTGCTTTCAGTAGAAAAATTGTCTTGCTGCAGAAACGCGTTCCCGATATATAAAAAAAGCTGACAGCTATCATGTAAATCATGATAAACTGTCAGCCTTAAACGAACGTTCAGATAACCTTAAGTAACCTTAAGAAACAGGAAATTCTATCGAAAATACGATTCCTGCGCCGGGAGAGCCGGCAGCGGAGATGGTTCCGCCGTGCAGTTCGATGATGCTTTTTGCAATCGCCAGGCCCAGACCGGTTCCTTCCGGCTTCTCTCCGGTACTGGTACCGCGGTAATAGCGGTCAAAAAGGTGTTTGATCTCTTCCGGTCTCATGCCGTATCCGTTGTCAGCCACCTGGATACACGGCGAACCGCCGGAGACGGTTATCCGGAGCGAGACCTCCGCCTGTGCGCCTCCATGTACGAACGCATTGATGATCAGATTCCGAAAGGCTCTCGCCAAAAGCTTTGAATCAAACGAATAGAAGAGCGTGTCCTTTGCGCTGTCGAAATGGATGATGCGGTTCTCATATTCGGGTGAATTTAAAAGATCAATGGCCAGTTCTCTCAGGAAGCGGACCATATCCTGACATTCCCGATTCACAGGGAGCAGACCGCTTTCTAATTGATAAGTCAGCTTCAGATCTTCGATGAGCGCTTCCAGGCAGGAGACATTTTTTAACATGACGGCGGCGTAGCGTCCGTAATTGTCCTCCTGCCCGGCGTTTCCATCCCGTATGATCTCCGCATAGCCTTTGATCGGGGAGAGAGGAGTCTTCAGATCGTGGGTGATATTGGTAATCCATTCTTCGCGCATTTTCTCCGTCTCTTCCCTCAGGCGGTCGCTGGCTCTGATCTCGGAATCCAGTGCATTTAAGCCGGCGTATAAATCCTCGAATGTGCCGCGGCGGTGATCGGGAAGATAACAGCGAAGCGAGATATCATGAATGGAGGCAGTCAGCCGTTTTAACTGTCTGGCAGTCCAGAAGCCATAGAGCGCGCCGGTGATGAGAATGACCGGGAGCAGCACGCATAAGAGCGTCAGAATGACGGTCCTGCCGCCCGAAAACCGTTCGCCGTTTAAGTACATGGTGACGGCGGAGATTCTCATGGGGAAGCAGAGAAGATAGACGTAGTCTTCCCCCGCGTTATGGGCCGTGCCGGCAAATACGGAGATGGTGCGCTGTCCGGCGGCAGGGAATCCGTCCCGGGTAAGTTTTAGCAGTTCTGCGGCGGTATAGGATTCGCGGGCAGAATCAGGCTTCCCATAGCTGTACGCTTCCCGGCCATCCGGGTTCAGAATCTGGAGACCTGCGCCGTTGTCCTGAAGCAGGGCAGTTCCGGCCTGTGTAACGCAAGGCACGCCGTTTTGGAAGATAATCTGTTCTGCAAAACGGTCTGTAAACGCTTTCGGCCAGTCACTTCGGATAGGAGATCCGTCCGGCTTCTGAACCGTGATCAGTAAGAAAAAGAGTGAAACAGCCGCCAGTATGGTGCCGAGCAGCGTCAGGAGAAAGATAAAATATATATGGAATGTGGTGCGGTAACCGGATTTTTTCATCTATTCGATCCTCTTTTTAAGCTTATAACCCAGGCCTTTTACGGTGATGAGCTGCTGCGGCTTCGAAGGATCTGCCTCTGTTTTTTCTCGGAGATGGCGGATATGTACCATGATCGTGTTGTCGCAGATACAGCTGCTTTCCCCCCAGACCTGCTCGTAGAGCCGTTCTTTGCTTATGATTTTGTCCGTATTTTCCATAAGATAGGAAAGCAGGAGGAATTCGCGTCCCGTAAGGCTGATCTCCCGGCCATTCTTCCAGACACGTCCGCTCTCCTGATCCAGGGAGAGCGGGCCTGCGGTTAAGACAGAGGACACAGCAGGAGAAGGCGCGTTCTGATAGCTCTGGCGGCGAAGCTGGGCTTTTACACGGAAAGCGACCTCACGCGGGCTGAAGGGTTTGGTAATATAATCGTCTCCCCCGGAGGAGAGACCAAGAATTTTATCGATATCATCATTTCTGGAGGAAAGAAACAGGATGGAGCAATAAGAAAACTCCCGGATCCGGCGGCAGACCTCCAGACCGTCCATATCCGGAAGCATGACATCTAAAATGACGGCATCCGGCTGAAATTCGCGGCAGAGCGTTACCGCTTCACTGCCTCTGTAAGCTCTTCGGATTTCCAGAAAGCCGTCCTGACGCAGAACTTCCTCCATGAGATCTACAATATCTTTTTCGTCGTCTACTAATAAAATTTTACTGTCTGTCATGGCCGCCTGCTTTCTGATGCGTGATTTATCTGTTACTGCCTTGCCGTTTCCTTATTATAACATGATTCTGCTGCCGGCAGCAACCGGAAGCGGAGGAATCGATTGCACTAAAAGTTCTGTTGTGGTAAAATCCAAATAGTATGTGTACAGAGGCGCCGCACCGAGGTGCTGCAAAAGACGGGAGAAATTACAATGCCTAAAAAATTACTCGCACTGTTCCTTGTTCTTACCTGCGCAGCATCGGCCATTACAGGCTGCAGCAGCAGTAAAAACAGAGTAGTGAATGAAGATAACCAGATTGATCAGGAGATCGTAACCATCACATTTTTCGGCAACAAATATGAGCCTGAGAATGTAATTGTAATCGAGCAGATTATATCGGATTTCATGAGGGAGAACCCGTCTGTCCGGGTGTCCTATGAAAGTCTGAAGGGGAATGATTATTTTGAGGCTTTGGAAAAGCGAATGGAGCATGGCAGAGGCGACGATATCTTTATGGTGAACCATGATGTACTTCTGAAACTGGAAGCGGACGGGCAGGTCGCGGATCTGTCAGGACTTTCCACACTGCCTGATTTTACGGATGAGATGAGGAGCCAGATGGGAGAGGGGAAAATCACCTGGGTTCCGACAACCGTATCGATCTTCGGCCTTTACTGCAATCTGGATTTACTGAAGGAACATAAACAGGAGGTTCCCGGGACACTGTCTGAATGGGAAGCCGTCTGCGAATATTTTGTAAACTGCGGGATTACACCGGTTATAGCCAATAACGATATCTCATTAAAGACACTGGCCATTGGCCGGGGCTTTTGGCAGGTATATCAGGATAAGCGCCAGACGGAGGTGTTTGGCCAGCTTAATCACGGCAGGGAGACACTGAGCGAATACTTAACAGACGGTTTTTCGATTGTGGAGACGTTTATCCGCAGGGGATATCTGGACGCGGAAAAGACGTTAAACACCAAAAAGACCTCCGACGATTTGAACGATTTTATCCGGGGAGAGTCCCCTTTTCTGTTAACCGGCGCCTGGGCGGCCGGGCGTGTGGCCGGTATGGAACCGGACTTCCGGTTTGAGGTGGCTCCGCTGCCGATTCTCGACGAGGGCAGTATGCTGGTGATTAATCCCGATACCCGTCTGAGCATCAATGCGCAGAGCGATCATTTTGATGCTGCCATGAAGTTTGTGGAGTATTTTACAAAAGCCGAAAATATACAGAAGTTTGCCGACCAGCAGTCTTCCTTCAGTCCGCTGAAAGGGGGGAGCCCCTCCTCCGTTTTAGAGATTCAGCCCCTGATTGCCTGCTATGAATCAGGACAGACGGTGATTGGAACCGACGATCTGCTGAAATTACCCATATGGGAGCTGACGGCGGAAGTCTCACGGAAGCTGCTGGCAGGGGAAGAACTGGAATCTGCCATGAGCTGGATGGATCAGCAGGCTCAGGAAAGGATTGTACCATGATAAAGCAGCAGGAGGGAAAAGCAAGGATAAAAATAGCCATGGTAGCGCTTCTCGTCAGTGCGCTCATTGCATTCATCAGTGTCTTTTTTGTGAGCGCAGTGCGCGAGCAGCTCTGGCAGCAGTCTGTCGGTACCATTCGGGAGAGTACCCAGCAGGGAATGAATACACTGCGGGTTCAGCTGCAGGAAGAGTATGGGGAAATGGAATCCATGGCCGGTTATCTGAACCAGTACGACGCCGGCCAGCAGGAGGAGCTGAACGTGCTGATCAGCAGTTATGACCGTGTGGACGGCAGAATTTCATTCTATCTGGAAGACGGCCGTATTTTTCCGGAAGGGAATCCCGGTGACACGGCAGCTGCGGAGTTTCTGGCCAGTGCTTCCGGGGAACAGGGGATTATTGATCCCCATATCTGCAGTGCCAACGGGGTCAACGAGTTTAACCTGTACAGAAAAGCAGTGCTTAAGGATGGAACCGCAGGGTATCTTTTAAAGTCCTACGATGTGGGAGAGATTGTGGACAGCTTTACCGTCTCATTCTATCACGACGCGGGCTTTTCCTACGTGGTGGACATGGATGGGAATGTGCTGATCCGTCCGCCGCATCCGGGCAGCAACAAGACGGTGCAGAACCTGTTTGACATGCTTCCGGACTCTCAGAATGATTCTGATAAACTGGCGCAGTTTGCGCAGTCCCTGATCGATAAGCGGACAGGCTGGGCTACCTTTACCTATCAGGGGGAAGACACGGTATTCTGCTATATACCGCTGGGACTGAATTCGGACTGGTATCTGATTTCGATTATTCCCCAGGATGTGGTGGAAGCGCAGACGAATCAGATTTTAATCCGCACCTTTATTCTGATTGCGTTTATTCTGATCGGACTGGCTGTGCTGGTGACTGTTTACTTACGGTACGTCAATCAGATGAACCGGAAGCTCAGGAGCCAGGCCGGTTATATCGCGCATCTTTACAATGCGATACCGGAAGGGATCGCGCTGATGTCAGTGGAGGCGCCTTACCGCCTGCTGCAGCTGAACCGGGAAGGAATGCGGCTGCTGCATGTTCAGGAGGAGAACTCCAATGGAAAGCAGCTGATCGATTTCGTCCATCCGGACGATTATCCGATGGCTGCAGATATCTTCCGGGCGGCGGCCGGAGATGACAGGAAGCACTCCTTTGAGAACCGTGTCGTGAGGGAAGACGGGAGCTTTTTCTGGTCAGGCGGCCTGGTGGAGAAAACGCTGAACGAAGACGGAACGCCGATCCTGATCGCCACGTTTCATGACATTACCATGGAAAAGCTGGCGGAAGAAGAGGCGGAACGGGAGAAGCTTCAGGAGCGCAGGATGCTGATCAGTGCGATCTCCAACGTGTTCCCCGTCATTATCAGTCTGAATTTAACCAGCGATACTTTAAACTTTATCTATCTTCAGCCCGGCCTGCTGGCTGAAATGGGCGGACAGGAATCCTTCAGCAGACTGTACCAGGATTTCATGGAGGCGGTACATCCGGACTTCCAGGAGGATTTCCGGAATCGTCTGTCACCGGAAAATCTGAAAAAAACACTGGGCAGCAGCCGGCAGGAAGTGTTTTTGGAGGCCAGGATTTTATTGACGGATGGCCGGTATCACTGGACCTCCACCCAGATTATCTACGTGGAAAATCCTTATTCCGGCGACCAGCTGGCGATTCTTTTATCACGCCGGATTGATGAACAGAAGCATGAGGAGGAACAGCACCGCCAGGCGCTTCAGAGCGCTCTGGAGAGTGCAAAGGCGGCCAGTGTGGCAAAGAGCCGGTTCCTGTCTAATATGAGCCATGATATCAGAACGCCGATGAACGCCATTATGGGAATGACTGCGATCGCAGCCTCACATATGGACGATCAGGAGCGGGTGCGGGAGTGCCTGAGAAAGATTAATCTGTCGAGCAGCCATCTGCTCAGCCTGATCAATGATATTCTCGATATGTCTAAGATTGAGAGCGGAAAGATATCCCTGCGGGACGAACCGTTTAACTTTGCGGAGCTGGTGGCAGAGGTGGCGGAACTGATACGCCCTCAGGCTGACGCGGGTCACCTGGATATGAACCTCAGTCTGATGGATTTAAAAGATGAACTGGTAGCTGGAGATCCCCTCCGGGTCCGTCAGATCTGTTTTAATGTTCTGAGCAACGCCGTAAAATATACGCCGGAAGGCGGTCACATCAGCGTGAGGCTGTATCAGAGGGACAGCGGGCGAAGAGAGTATCAGAATTTTATATTTGAGTGCTCGGATACCGGCCTTGGCATGAGTCCGGAATTTCTGGATAAGCTTTTTCTGCCGTTTGAGCGGGTGCAGGATTCCACCCACAGCAGGGTAACCGGAACCGGCCTGGGTATGGCGATAACGAAGAATATTGTGGATATGATGGGCGGCGATATCCAGGTGGAGAGTGAACTGGGAGAAGGCTCTGCATTCACCGTGACGCTGCCGCTCCGTTTACAGAATGTTCCGCCGGAGGAGGTTTCTTCAAAATGGCTGGGCATTCACTGTCTGATTACGGATGACGACGTGCAGACCTGCAAAAGTGTCACGGAGCTTCTTGAGGATATCGGGATGCGTGCGGAATTTACGACAGAGGGAGTCACGGCGGTCAGCCTTGCGGCTCAGGCCATGGAACGTGAGGACCCGTTTGAGCTGATGATCATCGACTGGAAGATGCCGGATATGGATGGAGTGGAGATCACGAGGCGCATTCGAAAGACAGCGGGAGATGAAGTGCCGATCATCATTCTGACGGCATACGACTGGTCCGAGATTGAGGAAGAGGCCAGAGCGGCGGGAGTGACGGCTTTCCTGGCGAAACCGTTCTACCGCTCGAAGATCTGCTATCTCCTCCGGGAACTGGAGGAGAAAAAGAGTCCGGCGGATGATAAGGAGACTGCGGTCAGCCACGATTTTAGGGGCAGACGCGTCCTGCTGGCGGAAGACAATCTGCTGAACCGGGAGATTGCCCATACTCTCATTGAAGAGATGGGAGCATCTGTGGAAGATGCATGTGACGGTGCGGAGGCGGTTCGGAAGGTAGCCGCTTCGGAAGAGGGATACTACAGCCTGATTCTGATGGATGTGCAGATGCCTGTCATGAGCGGGTACGAGGCGACGAAAGCCATACGGAAGCTGGAACGCCGGGATGCCGGGAGGATTCCCATCGTTGCCATGACTGCCAATGCATTTGAGGATGACAGGCAGGAAGCGCTCCGTGCGGGGATGAACGCCCATTTTTCCAAGCCGATCGATGTCAAAGAGCTGGAGATGCTGCTGAGCCGGTATCTGGAGAGAACAGAAGAGAATGAGGAATGATAATTCAGGAAGCGGAGGCGGGGGCGCGATGAAGGATTTTAAAGTATCAAAGAAGCTATTTATCTCATATGCAGCCATCATGATCCTGTTTGTGGTAAGCTGTTTTGTGAGTATTACTGATTTTGTCAGTCTGGGGAAACAGATCGAGGCGTTCTATACCGGACCATTTACGGTAAATGAGAGCGCCAGTATCATCAACTCGAACTTTGAACGGATGCAGAAGGCTGTTTACAGATCCATTTCCAATACGGATCCTGAGATTACAAGCGAAGCGATTGCCAATGCCAGGGAATGCGCGGTTGCCATACAGGAACAGGTACCGGTTGTTAAGTCGCATTTTAAGGGCGATCAGCAGATCATAGACCGGCTGGAGGCTGCGCTGGAGAAACTGGAGCCGATGAGAGAGACGGTTCTTTCCCTTGCGGCAGAGAATAAAAACGCCGAGGCGGCGGACTATATGGAACACAACAACATCCTTGTGATTCATGAGGCACAGGAACAGCTGAATCAGTTAATAGAGAGCGGAAACCGGATGGGAGCGAGCCTGGTCTCCGGATTGAAAGAGAAACAGGCGCGGGCCGTGGTTAGCCTGATACTGCTGGGAAGTGCAAGTATGGCGGTCAGTATCGTCTTCGGGATCTATATAACACGCGGGATCACACGGCCGGTCAGGGAGCTGGAGCAGGCGGCTCTTGCCATGGCAAGGGGAGAGTTTTCTACTGTCCGTGTCGAATACGAATCCAAAGATGAACTGGGAAATCTTGCTTTCAGCATTCGCAGCATGGTGGATACTCTGGCGAATGTCCTTCAGAGCGAAACCCAGATGCTCAATGAGATGTCAGAAGGGAATTTCAGTGTCCGCAGCGGCAAAGACGAGTACTATATCGGGGAATTTGAGCGGCTTCTGTGTTCCATGCGCAAGATCAATCACGGATTAAGTGCGCTTCTGCTTCAGATCAGCCAGTCGGCAGACAGCGTGGCGGCCGGTTCAGAACAGGTATCCTCCAGTTCGCAGAATTTGGCCCAGGGAGCCACAGAACAGGCTGCTTCCGTAGAAGAACTGACCGGAATGATGAACGAAATATCGGATCAGGCGTACCGGAATTCCAGGGATGCACAGGAGGCCAGTGAAAAAACTCAGACTGTCAGAGACAATGCGGCGGAAAGCAGCCGCTGTATGCAGGAGATGCTGCATGCAATGGCAGAGATCAGTGATAAATCCGATGAGATCAGAAAAATCGTTAAGACGATTGAGGACTTTTCATTCCAGACCAACATCCTGTCGCTGAATGCGGCGGTGGAGGCTGCCCGTGCCGGGGACCGGGGCAAGGGTTTTTCCGTCGTGGCCAATGAGGTGAGGAGTCTGGCAAGCCAGTCGTCCGCTGCTTCCAGAAATACCGCAGCCCTGATTCAAAGTTCTCTCCAGGCGGTAGAGAACGGCAGAAAGATAGCCAATGAGACGAGTGAGGCGCTGACGGCAGTGGTCCAGGGGATTGAAACGGTGTCAGAGCTGCTGCACCAAATCACAGAGGCGTCATTAAAGCAGTCTGACGCGAACCGGCAGGTCACTGAGAATATCAATCTGATCTCCGATGTGGTTCAGACAAACTCATCCACGGCGGAAGAATGTGCCGCCGCAAGCGAGGAGCTGGCTTCCCAGGCACAGTTATTAAAGGAACTGGCCGGTAAGTTTCGATTAACGGATATCAATGATCGGAAGGTGTGAGAGATCGGGCAGAATATGGAACCCCGCCACCATTCCTATGCGTAACAGAAAACACCGGGGAAAGTCCGGCGGCTTTGAGTGAAGGCTCAAAGCCGCCGGACTTTTTGTGCTGCCGAAGCCCCTGCCGGAGGATACGGAAGCTGCCTGAAAGCTTCTCACTGTGAAGTATTGTGTTTTCTTTAAAACTGAATTATAATTGAAAGAGTCGTATATGAACAAGCTTTGTATCTGACAGATTATGGGGGATAAAACGGATGGAAGTGAATTTAAGCTATGACCAGTTGAATGATGAATACAGCATGCTGATGAGTGTGTTGGGAGCCAGTGTCAGCAAGCATCTGATCGATGAACACTATACCTGTATCTGGGCGAATGATTATTACTATGAATTAATCCATTATTCCAAGCCCGAATACGAAGCATTGTTTCAAAATCACTGTGATAAATATTTTTATAATAACCCGGAAGGCTGGAAGCTGCTCACGGAAAAGATTAACTCTGCGCTGGAGAAAAAGGAGAAGAGGTACACAATCTTTCTGCCCATGATTTATCCGGATGGAGAAAAATTCTGGGTCAAGCTGCAGTCGGTATTTACAGATGAGTGTATTGACGGATATCCCGTCGCCTACACTACGATGACGGATGTGACTGAGATGGTGCTGGCGCGCCAGGAGCAGGAGTATACGCAGCAGGTCGTCGAGAAAGTGACGCAGGAGCAGGAGATGTTAATGGGGGCGCTGAATGTCAGCGTCAGCAAGCATCTGATTGACGAACATTTTACGTGCGTCTGGGCCAACGAGCATTACTATAAACTGATCGGCTATCCGAAAGCAGAGTACGAGGCACTGTTTCACAATCATGCCGATGAATATTACAGAAATAATCCCGAGGGCTGGGAAATGCTTGCGAATAAGGTTCAGTCCGTTCTGGAAAGAGGAGAAGACCAGTATGAACTGATTATACCCATGAAATATAAGGATGGAACCGGATACTGGGTGAAGGTGTTCAGCTATTTCACAGACGAATATATCAACGGCATCCGCACATCCTATACCGTTATGACCGATGTGACGGAACTGGTACATATGAAGGATGAGCAGGAGATGCTGATGAAAACGATGAAGGTCAGCGTCAGCAGGCATCTGGTGGATGAACATTTTACCGTGCTTTGGGCCAATCATTTTTATTACGAACTGATTGGGTATTCGAAGCAGGAGTATGAAACATTGTTTCACAACCACTGCGATGAATATTTTCAGAACAATCAGGACAGCTGGAACGCGATTCACCGCAAGATTAACCAGATGTATGAGAATGGGAAAAAGAGCTATGAGGTCTTTCTTCCCCTTAAGATACCGGATGGCTCTACCTGCTGGGTTAAAATGGTGGGCTTCTTTACAGATGCCCGTCAGGACGGAAAGCAGCTGGCCTACACCACCATGGTCGATGTCACGGATATGATACAGATTCAGCAGGAAAAGACCATCGCCTACGATAATATCCCGGGTTTTATTGTCAAATACCGGGTTCTTCCGGAACGGCTTGAAATGATTGAGGCAAGTGACCGCATCACGGATATCTTCGATGTGGATCTCAGCCGTCTTTCGGCCCTGGACTGCTACTCCATTCTCCAGCCGGAGAGCAGAGCGGTGCTGGAGGCCAATCACCCCAGCTTTCTCAGGCGGGAACCTTTTGAGGGAAGTATCTGCGTGAAGGATAAGTATGGCCGGGACCGCTGGTTTCAGATTCACTGTGCGTGTATTGATTTCGTCGCGGATGATCCGGTCTATCTGACTGTCTTTATCGATATTACCGATATAACGGAACTTCGGGAGCTGCAGAGCAAGCTGGAAGAGCGCACGGTTATGCTGAACACCGCCCTTGAGGAAGCGAAACAGGCCAATGAGGCCAAATCGGATTTCCTTTCCCGTATGAGCCACGACATCCGCACTCCGATGAACGTGATAGCGGGTATGACAGAGATAGCCGGTTCTCACGTATATGAGCCGGAACGCGTGAAGGACTGCCTTCAGAAGATACGCCTTTCCAGCCACCATCTTCTTGGTCTGATCAATGACGTTCTGGATATGTCCAGAATTGAAAACGGGAATTTCCATATTAATATGGTGCCTGTTTCGCTCCCGGCAGTTTTAAGAGAAGTGATTATGATTACGCTGGCCGGAATCCGCGAGAAGGCTCAGATCTTCGACGTTCATCTGGTGAACCTGGAGGATGAGCAGTTTTACAGTGATGCACTCCGTCTTCGCCAGATCCTGTTGAATCTGCTGTCCAACGCCTGCAAATTTACGCCGGTGTCGGGACGGATCGTCTTTGAAGTGGAGCAGAAGGACAGAACTGCGCTTATATTTACCGTTTCTGATACCGGCGCGGGAATGAGTCCGGAGTTCCTTGAACATATATTTGAAGCGTTCACCCGCGAGCAGGACAGCAGGACAGACCAGATTGAGGGAAGCGGTCTCGGGATGTGCATCACAAAAAGGCTGGTGGATATGATGGAGGGAACCATTACCGTCAGCAGCTGCCCGGGAAAGGGAACCACGTTCCAGGTGACACTTCCCGCGGCGGTTGTCCAGGAGGAAGAAGAGACGGCATTCCAGGGAGTCCGTGTTCTGCTGGCCGATCATGATCCGGCAGTCCTTCAGTATGGCTGCCAGGCACTTTCTTCGCTGGGAGCAGAGGCGGAAGGTGCTGGAAGCGGTGAAGAAGCGGCCAGGCTGGTACTTTCCCGGCACAGGGAAGGCCGCGAGTTCAGTGCCGTGATTTTGGATTTGGATTTATCGGAGCCGGATTGGCTGGAGACGGTAAGAAAGATTCGGGAGGCCGGAGACGGCAGCCGGCCGCGCCTTATTCTATCCGCGTATGACTGGAACGACAGGAAGGAAGAGGCGATGCGCGCAGGAATCTGCGGATTCGTAGAAAAGCCGCTGTTTCGCTCCGCGTTAAAGGAGTGTCTCCTGGAACATCTAAACGGCAAAAAGCAATCGGAGCATCAGCAGATGTCCTTTGATTTCAGCGGAAAGACGTTCCTGCTGGCGGAGGACAATGAGTTAAACCGGGAGATTGCACTGGAGCTTCTGGGCAATATGGGAGCCGGGATGGAGACTGCGGTCAACGGCGAAGAGGCTGTAAAACGGTTTAAGGAGAGTCCGCCCAATTATTATTCTCTGATTTTAATGGATATACAGATGCCGGTGATGAACGGCTACGAGGCCGCGCGCGCAATCCGCTCGATGGACCGGCCGGATGCGAAAGCCGTGCCGATCATTGCCATGACGGCTGACGCCTTTGTAGAGGACATTCAGAATGCAAAGGCTGCCGGTATGAACGGACATATGGCCAAGCCCCTGGATTATGAGGGGCTGTCGCAGGAGATCAATAAGTATCTGAAGTAACAGCGGGATGCCGTGTTTAAAATTTCCTTTCTCTGCCAATACTTGTTACTATCAAACGAATATCAAAAACAAGCAGGTGAAAGTGAGGAAACAAGCATGAGCAGGCATTACCTTGTGTATTCCCTGTCAGATCCCTCGAAGGCACAGCGGATTGTCAGCGAGATCGGAAAAGTGGCAGGGGTGAAAATGGTGAATATCTCTGAGGACTTAAGAGAGTTAAAGATTGATGCGGAGGCGGCAGAGTTCAGCACGGTCATGGACCGGGTGGTAAACATCTGCAGTAAGGTATCCTACGGCTGCGAAGTGAAATACAAATTCACGTAAAATTCGTGAAAGGTGGTATAAGCGATATATGGGCTTATACCACCTTTTTTTGAAAAAATTAAATAAAAATTTAATAATATTAAGCCCATATCCTGAAGCCTTCAGGCTCGTGTCAGATCCTATATAAGGAATAGACGAAAATGCAAAAGAAATATTACAAAATTTAGTAAAATCATATTGACAAAACTTAATTACTGGTGTATATTTTAGATATAATTTAATTACTAATTAAATAAAAATTCAATAGTGTTTAACAAGGAGGAGAATCGTGAAAAGGAAATTAACAACAGTTCTTACAGTTGCCCTGGCGGCGGGGATGATGATGACGGGGTGCGGCAGTTCGAATTCAGGTACAGAGACAAAGGAAAGCGCAGCGACTGCGGCGGCAGATTCCACCGCAGCAGATACTACAGCAGCAACGGAAGCGGCAAAGAGCGGAGAGGTGACCACCATTCGTTTCTATGGCTCTGATTCCGAGTATAATCAGAATATCGTGGCAGGATTCCAGGCAGAGAATCCGGACATTAAGGTAGAGATCGTTCCGGTAGACTTTGATAACGCGGAGCAGGTCATCAAGACAGGTATTGCCTCCGGCGATCCGGTAGACGTAAGCTTCTTCTGGGGCAGCCAGATCAATGCGTTTACAGAGGACAACATGGCGTATGACTTAACTCCATATTTAACAGAGAACAACAACGAGTGGAAGGATATCTTCGTTCCGGCTTACATAGATGCGGGTATGGTGGATGGAAAGTATTACGCAGTCAGCTACCAGCCGGTTATTGAGACAATCTTCTATAATAAAGATTTATTTACCCAGTATAACGTAGAGCTTCCGACTACCTGGGACGAGATGGTGGAAGCATGTAAGGTGTTCAAGGATAACGGCGTGTACGGTATCGGCAACTGGAACGGCCAGAACCATCAGCTTCTTCAGTTCGCCTATCAGTATATGGCCAACGACGGAATCCTGGAAGAGTTTGTTTCCGGCAAAGGCGATTTTACACAGTGTGAAGGCTTAAAGAAATGTCTTGAGAACTGGAAGAGCGTATACGATGCAGGATACTGGTATCCGGGCGAGGGCGCGTTAACCTCCACGAAGGATCAGACACAGGCCGCATGGTATCAGGGAAAGGTTGCCATGATGTTTGACGCAGGCTCCAACGCAGGCGAATATACGAAGAACAGTGAATTTGAAGTTGGAATCCTTCCGTTCCCGTACGTAGCAGAAGGCGGAAAATACGCTCTGAACACAGTAACAAACGCACTGTTTATTCCGGCCAATGCAAAGCATCCGGAGGAAGCGGTAAGATTCATGAAGTATTATACAAGTGATGCAGGAATTGAAGAGATCATTAAGAGCGGAAGACTGCCTGCTACCATTTCCATGCAGGATAAGGTTGACAGCCAGATCTTAAAAGACCTTCTTGCCACAACTGTAGGCGACAACGTAGTGGGTTACAAGCAGATGCAGGGACTTTCTTCTGAGATCAATTCCTTCCTTCAGAATGATATGATCGGCATGGTCTGCAGCGGCACCAGTGTGGAAGACACACTGCAGCAGCTGGAAGATTTAAGGCAGGGAACCGTGAAAGGCGAATAAGGAAGAAGCAGGAAACATGCGCTGAGAGGGGAGTGCTGGCGGCGCTCCCCCTTTTCCTTACATAGAGGTAAAAAATATGCAGAAATCAAAGAGAAAAATGAGCAGTATCGAGAAAAAGTATATGGTTGCGGGATTTGCGTTCCTGATGCCCGCCATCGTCATCTATCTTATATTTGCCGTCATTCCTTTTTTTGACAGCTTTATCCTGTCATTCCAGGAGTGGAGCGGTTTCGGGCCGAGAAGCTTTCTTGGTTTCAAGAATTATATCTCCGCATTCCGCGATAAAACGTTTCTTATGGCCATCAGAAACAGCGTTTATCTCGGTGTGACATCGGCCTTTTTCAGCGTCATCATCGGTGTCCTGATGGCATGGCTGCTGCTTTATGTGGGGAAAAAATGGGGCGGTTTTTTCCGGACGATTCTATTCTCCCCGAGTATGATTCCGGCGGTTATCACAGCGCTGATCTTCGCGTTCGTGTATGAACCGGAAATCGGTATTTTAAATAATATTCTGGGGGCTGTCGGCCTGGAAAATTTACAGCACGCGTGGCTGACCAACAAGGGAACCGCGTTAAACTGTATTCTGTTCGTTTCGGCGTGGAAACAGGTGGGGCTTACCATGGTACTCTGTTTCGCCGGTATGCAGGGAATCGACAACTCGCTGATTGAGTCTGCCAGACTGGATGGGGCAACCGATTTCCAGATATTCAAGAAGATTATTCTGCCGTTGATTATGGCGTTTGTTCAGTTGTCAACAATCTTTGCGGTTATGAGCGGATTGAAGATTTACGATACGGTTGTGGCTTTGACCAACGGCGGTCCGGCCAAGGCGACCACGGTTATGCCGTTATGGATTCTTCAGAACTCTTTCTCATTTAACAATTACGGCTACGGTTCCGCGATGAGTATGATCTTCGTGCTGATCGTGCTGATCGGCATGATTCTGGTCAAGAAGCTGATAAAAGGAGGTAACGATGAGCGATAGAATGTTCAGTATGAATAAAGGTATGAAGGTGCTGGCCTACGCAGTGCTGGGCGCTTATACAATCGTGGTTGCCTACCCGATTTTATTCATGTTCTTTACTTCATTTAAGTCTAATAAAGAGTTCTTCGTGAACTTATTCGGTCTTCCGCAGAATGTGGAGATCATGAACTACGCGAAGGCGTGGAGTGTGGGAAAGCTGGGAACGTATTTTGGAAACAGTGTGTTCGTAACCGTCGTGTCTGTTGCGGTTACCACCATCGTTTCGCTGCTGGGCGGGTATGCTCTGGCTAAATTATATATTCCGAAGGCGAATATGATCATGGATGCATTTATGGTGTTCAATTTCATTCCGGGAATTGCCATTTACATTTCACTCTATTCCATGATGAGCAAGATGCATTTGACCGGAGGAAGAGCCAGCCTGATTTTACCGTATATTGCGTGGCAGATTCCATTTTCCATGTATATCATCAAGCAGTATTTTGAGACGATTCCGGAGGAATTGATCGAGAGCGGTCGTATCGACGGTTGTACGGAGTTTGAGGCGTTTTTCCATATCATGCTTCCGCTTGTGAAGCCGGCGATCGCTACCATTATCGTATTTACCTTTATCGGAAACTGGGGCGAACTGATGTGGGCCAATATTACGACGGCTTCCAACGCATTGATTAAGACGCTTCCTGTGGGACTTTTAAATTTTAAGACTGAGATGGGCGTTGAATGGGGGCAGTATACGGCCGGTATCTGTATGGTCACGCTGCCGCTGATGCTGGTGTTCGGTTATTTCCAGAAGTACTTTGTGTCCGGTCTGACGAATGGGGCCGTGAAGGGGTAACAGGGCTGCCGGAGCTAAACGGCTGAAAACTGCTGAATGGAAATTACCGAAGACGAATAACAGAATAAGGAAGGTGATTCGGATGAGATACACAGATTATAAGTTTCATGTGCCGGAAGAGAAGATTGTACGGCTGATCGTAGATACGGATGCCAAAAACGAGGCGGATGACCAGTTTGCCATTGTCCAGGCTCTGTTAAGTCCCAAATTTGAGAATGTGGGAATGGTGGCGGCCCATTATGGAACGAGACACGCAGATTCCATGGAACGCAGTTACCGGGAGCTGGAGGTTATCTTTGACAAGATGCATTTCCCGAAGGAAGGCATGATTTACCACGGTGCGCCTCATGCAATACCGGATAAGACGACTCCGGTCGTCAGCGAGGGTGCAGAGCTGATTGTGAGAGAGGCCATGAAGGAGGATGACCGGCCGCTGTTTGCCATTTTCCTGGGGCCGCTTACGGATCTTGCAAGCGCCCTTCTCATGGAGCCGCGGATTGCTGCCCGAATGACAGCGATCTGGATCGGCGGCGGAAGATATCCGGCCGGGGGTCCTGAGTTCAATCTGGGAAATGATATCCATGCGGCCAATGTGGTCTTCCAGAGTAAAATGGAGATCTGGCAGGTTCCGAAGAATGTCTACGAGATGATGCCGCTGTCACTGGCGGAACTGGAGTATAAGGTGGCCCCTTATGGAGAGATCGGTGAGTATTTACTGCAGCAGCTCGATGAGCACGCACAGGAGGAAGGGCCGAGAAACAGCGCATTCCGTACCGGCGAGACCTGGGTGGTCGGGGACAGTCCGGCCGTGGGGCTTCTGTTATATGAACACCGGTTCGAGTTTGACTGGTTAGAGGCTCCGCTGGTGACGGAGGATATGGCTTACATTCATACGAAGCTGAACAGGCCGATCCGTATTTACCATTCCATTGACAGCCGGTTGATTTTGGATGATTTCTTTGCGAAGCTGGCGTTGTTTCATGAGAAGCATCCGAAAGGGCTTATTTAGAGAAGTAAACCTTATTAGACGAAAGACCTCCGGATGATCTGTTTGGAGAATAATAAAATCCACTATCAATGCATGGTAGTGGATTTTATTAAATTTAAGGCAGCCGTTCAGACTCCGCTTCCGGTTACTGCTGCGGCTTACCTGTTTTTTAATTCTGTCATAAGTTTATGAAACCGTCTGTTTTCACTCCACTGCGGAAAGTGGCACGACTCTTCAAACCAGAAGAATTGTTTGTCCGTCTCGATGGTGTCAAAATATTCTTTTGCCAATTCCGATGAGACATGCATGTCATGTCTTCCTTCTATCAATACAACCGGTACTTTGTATATGGTTTTTTCCTCAAAATTGATCCCCATGAGCTCCGGCCATAAGCGTTCAATGGACTGGAGACTCCCCTTCTGCCTGCGGATTAAATCCGGTATCGAGTAATAGCGGGAAAACAGGAAGGGGATAATCAGATCATTATAATTGTTTCTTCCATAAAGCGAGCCTCCGTGTTTCACAACCTGTCCCGTCACGAAAAGCAGATCGTCCAGCCAGTTTTCTCCGGTATAGGTGCAGTCTGTGTGCTTCAGCCGTTCCAATGCCCTGGGGCCGGCGTGGGCTGCCGCAAAATCATAGGAAAGGCGGCAGGATTTTTTCATGTTTACGACCTGGCCGCAGCCGATATAAGCGTGCAGCATCTCCGGGTGGTCTGCGGCGTAGGTGAGCCCCAGCACACTTCCCCAGGAATGGCCCAGCAGAAAAAGCTTTTTTTGATGAAAGCGGTCGGTGAGAAGCATGATCAGGGAGTGAAGATCCTGCAGAAACGTGTCGATTGTGATGATGCTGTCCCCAAAATCGTAATAGGATTTTCCGGCTCCGCGCTGTTCCCATACAGCCACCGTGAAATGGCTTTCCAGCTCGCGGTTATATTTTAAGACCAGTGGAAGCGCGGCATCCCCGGGACCTCCGTGAAGATAAAGCAGAAGAGGCAGTCCGGCCTCTTCTGCCCGTATGGATACGTACTGCAATACTCCGTTAATGGGAAGTTTTAATTGTTCGTTGATCTGCATGGTTCCTCCGGTATGGCTGTATCAAACTGCGCACGCCACTGCTGCTGAATTTGCTGTTGGTTTCCTTATACTTTAAGTGCTGGGGGAGGGAATGTCAATATAAACTTGCGGAGATCCAAAAAGCCGCCCTCCGGAACTTCCGGGGACGGCTGATTTAATCAGTATTTATTTCGGTATTCAACTCTCTGTCCTGTTCTGCGCCTATTCCCGAACACTCTTCCTCTCGTGGAGCTTCACGGAAACCTCCGTCTTAATCATCACCTTCGTCTCTCCGCCAATCTTCTGTAAAAGCCGTAAGACTGCCAGTTCACCGAGGCGCTTTTTAGGAACCTCCATGGTGGTGAGGGGCGGCTCGAGGAAATCGCAGATGGGAGTGTCATCAAAGCCGATGATGGAGATATCTTCCGGTATCCGGTATCCGAATTCCTTGAATGCCCGCATGGCGCCGGCGGCGATTAAGTCATTGTCAGCAAAGTAGGCCGGGGCGACCGGCGTTTTTTCGCGAAGAAGTTCCGCCATATCGGTGTACGCGCCCTCCATGGAAGGGGTGAGTCTGTGGACGTAGGGATGGCCTGTGGGCAGGTTGTGATGGCGCAGCGCCTTGTAATATCCATCTGCCCGCTCTTCGAAATTGCCGATGGGGTAGGAGGAGCGCAGATAACCGACGTCTTTCAGCCCTTTTTCGATCAGATAGTTGGCCGCCAGATATGCGCCCTGCACATTATTAATCAGAACCGAGTCACAGGCAAGCTCTTCAAAATACGTATCCAGAACAACCATGGGAACCTTCAGCCTGGTAAACGGCTGGAAGTATTCCACACCCATCTCTGTACCCAGCAGGATAATCCCCTGACAGTTTTTCTCGGAAAGCTCCTGTATCTGAGAACTGATATCCTTGTGCTCATAAAAATAGGTAATCTGGAGTTCGTAGCCTTTCCCCTTGCAGGCCTGTTCGATGCCTTCGGTCAGCAGGGAAAAGAACGGCGTGTCCGCGACGACAGTTCCGTGCTTTTTATAAATAACATATAGGATACTGCCTTTTTCTTCGCCTGCATCCCATTTCTTTGAAAAATCGTATCCGTATTCTCTGGCAGCCTCCAGGACGAGATTCCTGGTCTTTTCGCTGATTCCAGGTTTGCGGTTTAATACCATGGAAACTGTAGCGGCTGATATATTTAACTTCTGAGCCAGCTCTTTTGCTGATATTGACATACTTGGCCCTCCTGATCCTTTTCATTCCGGTTCATGATCGAAAATCTTCTTTATATATATGATTTAATCATACAGGAATTCATTGAATTCGTCAATAGATAGTTCATACAATATTTAAAAAAATTAAGTTGAATTCAATTGACATTTCAAATGAAATTTAATATAATTAAGTTAATAATAAAGATATAATTTAATACAATTTAATTGCAGTTTAAGAGGAGGAAGCATATGGTATCGATCAAACTGGGGTTTGCACCTACACGAAGAAGTATTTTCAGCGCACCGGATGCACTGAAATTTGCAGGATTAACGAAGAAACGCCTGGAAGAGCTGGGAGTAGAATTTGTAAGTCTGGACGGGATCAATGAAGAGGGACTTTTATATGACGACAATGATCTGGAGGCCGTTGTAAAGCGTTTTGAGGAAGCCGGGGTAGACGGGCTGTTTCTGCCTCACTGTAATTTTGGAACGGAATACGTCTGTGCAAGGCTTGCAAAGCGTTTAAACGTGCCGGTGCTTTTATGGGGGCCGAGAGACGAGCGGCCGGATGAGAACGGAATCCGCTTAAGAGACAGCCAGTGCGGTTTATTTGCCACCGGAAAGGTTCTTCGCAGATTTCAGGTTCCGTTTACCTATTTAACAAACTGCCGTCTGGAAGATAAAGAATTCGAGAACGGCATTCGTAATTTCCTGGCGGTCTGCAACGTGGTAAAGGTATTCCGCCATACGAGAATTCTTCAGATCGGGCCCAGACCGTTTGACTTCTGGTCTACCATGTGCAACGAAGGCGAGCTGCTGGAGAAGTTTAACATTCAGCTGTCTCCGGTTCCGATTCCGGAGCTGACGTCTGAGATGAAGCGGGCGAAGGCGGAAGGCGCGGAGGTACAGGCCGTGATGGAGTACTGCAAAAGCAGTATGTGCGTGAAGATCAATGAGGAACAGCTGGAAAATGTGGCTGCCTTAAAGGTCGCCATGAAGCGTCTGGCCGGAAAGTACGGCTGCAATGCGATTGCCATCCAGTGCTGGAATGCCCTTCAGGGAGAAATCGGGATCATGCCGTGTACGGCCAATTCTTTATTAAATGAGGAAGGAATTCCTGTAGTCTGTGAGACGGACATTCACGGAGCCGTCACGGCTGTTATGGCTGAAGCGGCCGGTATGGATGAGGCGAGAACCTTCTTTGCGGACTGGACGGTGCGCCATCCGGACAATGAAAACGGCGAGCTGCTTCAGCACTGCGGCCCGTGGCCGGTTTCCGTGGCAAAAGAAAAACCAGCCATCGGTTATCCTCTGGCCTTCGACTATCCGGGAGCAGTGGAAGCGGAAGCAAAGCACGGGGATATGACGCTGTGCCGGTTTGACGGAGACAATGGGGAGTATTCTCTGCTTCTGGGGCATGCGAAAGGCGTGGAAGGGCCGTATACCAAGGGCACGTATGTGTGGGTCGAGGTGGAAGATTTAAAACGGCTGGAAAACAAGCTGGTCTGCGGGCCGTACATCCACCACTGCGTGGGGATTCATAAGGATGTGGTGCCGGTGCTCTATGAAGCGTGTAAATACATAGGGGTTGCCCCGGATTTGTATGACCCCATTGAGGAAGAGGTAAAAGCGGCCATATACAGCCCATCCGGAAAATAGAGCGGAACGTTTGGCGAGACATGGAGAATGGATTACGCACGCAGGCGGCCCGAAAGGCGTTGGCCGGTGCTCATAGCGAGGAGAACAGGCAATGAATGAAGAGTTAAAAGCGCTGGCGTATGCGCTTCGTAAAAATGTGCTGGACATGGTATACCGGGCAAAGACCGGTCATATCGGCGGAGATTTCAGCGTGATGGAAATTCTGACCAGCCTATACATGAAGGAAATGAATATCAGCCCCGAAAATCAGGACGATCCGGACCGCGATTACTTTGTAATGAGCAAGGGCCATTCCGTAGAAGCTTACTACTCGGTTCTGGCTGCAAAAGGATTTCTGGATATCGGGGATGTCATTCAGAATTTTTCCAAATTCGGTTCCGGATATATCGGCCATCCCAACAATAAACTGCCCGGAATCGAGATGAATTCCGGTTCCTTAGGACACGGGCTTCCGGTCTGTGTGGGCATAGCAAAGGCGTGCAGAATGGATGCACGCCCCAGCCGTGTCTATACGGTTATGGGGGACGGAGAACTGGCGGAAGGGTCTGTCTGGGAGGGCGTAATGGCTGCGTCCCAGTATAAACTGGATAATCTCTGTGCGGTTGTAGACAGAAACAGACTGCAGATATCCGGCTCCACGGAGGACGTGATGCACCACGACGATCTAGCTGCCCGCTTTGCGGCGTTTGGCTGGAATGCACTCAGCGTGCCGGGCAATGATATTGACGCCCTGCTGGAGGCGTTTGAACAGGCAAAGAAAACGAAAGGCTGTCCGACCGTTGTGATTGCCAATACAACGAAGGGCTGTGGCGTATCATTTATGGAGAACCGTGCGGAATGGCATCATAAGGTGCCGGATGAGGCACAGTATCAGGCGGCTGTCAGAGAACTGAGCCAACGGGAAGCCGGTGAACACTCGCGGAGTGCTCATAACAAGGAGGTTTTACGTGATGAATAAAATACCAAACAGACAGGTGATCTGTGATGTTTTGATGGAACGGGCCGGGAGCGACAGGGATATCGTGGTCCTGTGCAGTGACTCCAGAGGCAGCGCCTCCATGACGCCGTTTGCGGAAACGTATCCGGAGCAGTTTGTGGAAACCGGGATTGCGGAACAGAACTTAGTCAGCATATCCGCCGGTATGGCGAAGGCGGGAAAGAAGCCTTACGCGGCATCTCCGGCCTGCTTCTTAAGTACGAGAAGCTATGAACAGGCCAAGGTGGATGTGGCCTACTCCAACACAAATGTGAAGCTGATAGGAATCAGCGGAGGAATCAGCTACGGGGCCCTGGGAATGAGCCATCATTCGGCCCAGGATTTTGCGGCCATGTGCGCGATTCCGAACATGAGGGTCTACGTGCCAAGCGACCGCCATCAGACGAGAAAACTGATGGAAGCACTGGTTCAGGATGAGAAACCCGCCTATATCCGTGTCGGCAGAAATCCGGTGGAAGATATCTACGAAGAAGGCCGGGTACCGTTCGAGATGGACCGCGCGACGGCTGTCTGCGAGGGAACAGATATCGCCATAATAGCCTGTGGTGAGATGGTGCGTCCTGCGAAACAGGCGGCAGAGCTTTTGAAGAAGCACGGAATTTCAGCCTCTGTTCTTGATATGTACTGTTTAAAGCCGCTGGATGAGAAGGCTGTCATTGCGGCGGCAGAAGGAGTGCGGGCTGTGATTACGGTGGAGGAGCATGTGCCGTTCGGCGGTCTTGGTTCCATGGTCAGCCAGGTGCTTGGCAGGAACTGCCCGAGAAAAATGGGCATACTTGCCTTACCGGATGCACCGGTGATTACAGGTACCTCAAAGGAAGTATTCGACTATTACGGCCTGAACGCAGAAGGAATTGCGGCAAAGGCGATGGAGCTGTTGGCATGAAGCAGAACTATATCATAGGAATCGACCAGAGCACCCAGGGGACGAAGGCAATGCTGTTTGACGGAAACGGAATTCTGTTATGCCATGCGGACAAAAACCATGCCCAGCTGGTCGATGAACGGGGCTGGGTGGAGCACAATCCGGAAGAAATCTATCAGAATACACTTCTGGTGGTAAAAGAACTGATGAAAAAAAGCGGTGTGGACACCAGCGCAGTCGCCTGTGTGGGAATCAGTAATCAGAGAGAAACGGCCATGGCGTGGAACCGGAGCACCGGAAAGCCTGTGTATAACGCGATTGTCTGGCAGTGCGCCAGAGGAGAGGAGATCTGTAAGCGGATCACACAGTTAAATCCCGGCGCGGGCGAAGAGGTGAGAAGAAGAACGGGCCTTAGACTGTCCCCGTACTTTTCTGCCGCAAAGCTGGCCTGGATTCTGGAGCATGTAAAAGAAGCTGCAAGTCTGGCCGCCAGAGGAGAACTCTGCTGTGGAACGATGGACAGTTATCTGGTATACCGGCTGACGAAAGGGCGGGAGTTCCGAACGGATTATTCCAATGCCTCCAGAACCCAGCTGTTTCATATCCGTGAGTTAGCCTGGGATGAAACCCTCTGCGGGATATTTGGGATTCCGAGCGCCTGCCTGCCCGACGTAACCGATTCGGATGGATTTTTCGGAATGACGGATTTCGAGGGGATTTTGCCGGGAGAGGTGCCGATCCATGGCGTGATGGGGGATTCCCACGGCGCGCTGTTCGGACAGGGCTGCCTTTCGAAGGGGATGATGAAGACTACATACGGAACCGGTTCTTCGATTATGATGAATATCGGGGAAGCGCCCATTTTTTCAGACCTGGGAATTGTGACCTCGCTGGCGTGGAAGACAGGCGGCCGGGTCCAGTACGTACTGGAAGGGAACATCAATTATACGGGAGCCGTGATTACCTGGTTGAAAGACCAGCTGGGGCTGCTTGCGAGTGCGGGAGAGTCGGAAGAACTGGCGAAAAGAGCCAATCCGGCGGATCATACCTATCTGGTTCCGGCATTTTCAGGGCTGGGAGCACCGTACTGGCGCAGCGATGTGTCGGCGGCCTTTATAAGTATGAGCCGGACCACCGGCCGGGCGGAGCTGGTAAAAGCGGGACTCTGCAGCATTGCCTATCAGATCGCGGATATTGTGGAACTGATGAAGGAGGCCTCCGGAATCCATGAGGTAGAACTGCGGGTAGACGGAGGTCCTACAAAAAACAGCTTCCTCATGCAGTTTCAGAGTGATATACTTAACAGCAGGATCAGGGTGCCGGAGGTAGAAGAACTGTCCGGGCTGGGAGCCGCCTATGCGGCCGGGCTGGGAGCCGGTATCTATGACGAATCCCTGTTTGGAAACTTAAGAAGTAGGGAGTACGTACCTGCAATGGGGCCGGAAGAACGGGAAGAAAAGCTGAAAGGATGGACGGCGGCTGTAAAAATGGTGCTGGCCTCCGGAGAAGGAGATCAATCATGTTGGAGATCGTAAAAGTCTTAATGGATTATGAGAAGGACCCGGTGGGCGTAGAAGAAATGCCTCAGTTTAGCTGGAAACTGAAGTCGGATAAGCGGAACGTGGTTCAGAGCGCATACCGCCTTCAGATTGCAGAAAACAGGGATTTTCAAACGCCTGTCTATGACAGCGGAAGGGTCGAAAGCAGTGAATCTGCCCACGTCCGCCCGGCAGGGACAAAAGGGGACTCTGCCGCAATTCTCAAATCAGCAGTCAGGTATTACGTCCGGGTCCGCGTATGGACGGAGGAAGAGGAAAGCGGCTGGTGCTGCGGCGAATTTGTGACAGCACTGCTTGACAACGGGGAGTGGAAGGCGCCGTTTGTATCTGCGGAATCCGCACCGGCCTGCAGGGAGGAGTCCAGGGGCACTCTCGTAAGAGGGGATTTTTCCGTTGGAAAAGGCCTGACTGAGGCGTATGCTTTTACTACCGCGCTGGGGCTATATCAATTTTACTTAAATGGAAGCAAGGTGGGAACGGATGAGATGACACCCGGATGGACCTCCTACCGCAGGCATTTGCTTTATCAGACATACGATGTAACCGGCTGCCTGAAAGAGGGCATCAATACGGCGGGCGCGATGGTTGGGGCCGGCTGGTATAAAGGCGTCATGGGGCTTACGAGATCCCGCAATAACTATGGGGACCAGACGGCATTTGCCATGCAGATGGTGTTAAGATACGATGATGGCCGGGAAGAGGTGATCCGTACCGGAGAGGACTGGAAGGGTGCGGATGCACCTGTTGTATTTTCGGAGATATACCACGGAGAAACGTATGACGCCGCCCTGGAGATCCCGGGATGGTGCGGCGGTGAAGAGGCGGGAGAGGACCGGGCGTGTGAAACAGGGCGCGGCGAAGACCCGGAGACCTGGCATAGGACGGAGATCGTTCCGTTCGACGCTTCCGTCCTCCATGCGCAGGGAGGAGCAAGAGTAACGGTCATCGACAGGATTCCGGCAAAAGAAGTATTTGTCACTCCGAAAGGAGAGACGGTCATTGATTTCGGCCAGAATATGGCCGGCAGAATCTGTGTGACCGGATGCGGCAGGAAGGGCGATGTGATCGAGCTGCGGTGCTTTGAAATTCTGGACGCTGAAGGAAATGTCTATCTGGACAACCTCCGGAAGGCAAAAACGACCATGAAGTATGTGTTCGGGAAAGATGGGGAGATTACATATCATCCGTACTTTACCTATATGGGATTCCGTTACGCCCTTATAATCTCTTATCCGGGCACTCCGACTGCCGAAGCGTTTACAGCGGAAACCCTTCATTCGGAAATGGCGCCGGCGGGAGAAATCACCTGTTCCAACCCGCTGTTAAACCAGCTTCACCACAATTACCTGTGGGGCTTAAAAGGCAATTTCCTGGATGTTCCCACCGACTGTCCGCAGCGGGACGAGCGTCTTGGCTGGACGGGAGACGCCCAGATTTTCTGCCGGACAGCGTGTTATCTGATGGATACGTATACCTTTTATAAGAAATGGCTGTGGGATTTAAAGGCAGACCAGACTCCGGAAGGCGGAGTGCCCCACGTAATCCCCAATATCGAGGAGGAACATGCGGAGGGGAACTGGCTGTTAAAGCAGGGACCGCATTCCGCCTCGGCCTGGGCAGACGCGGCGGTGATCATTCCCTGGACCATGTATCTGATGTACGGCGATACGGCGATACTGGAGCGTCAGTATGACAGTATGAAGCGGTGGATTGGATTTATGAAGGAGCATTCGGAGGACTACATCTGGAATTACAGGCTCCAGCTGGGCGACTGGGTTGCGCTTGACGCCGAGGAGGGAAGCTTTTTCGGAGCCACACCTACCGATTTGACCTCCACCGCCTATTTTGCCTATTCCACCGGCTTATTTGCTAAAATTGCGGCCATATTAAAGAAAGAGGAAGCGGCGGAATACGAAGAGTTATATGGCCATATCGTGAAGAAATTCCAGGACACCTTTTTCCATGAAGACGGAACGATGACGGCTCAGACACAGACGGCCCACATCGTGGCCCTTTTCTTCGGACTGGTGCCGGAGGGGAAGAAGGAGACGGTTACCGATGGCCTGAAACGGCTTCTGGAGAAAGAAAACGGCCATCTTGTGACCGGTTTTATCGGAACCCCGTATTTCTGCCATGCATTGAGTCAGAATGGCTGTCTGAAAGAGGCGTATGACCTGCTCCTGAAGGAAGATTACCCTTCCTGGCTGTATCAGGTAAAAATGGGAGCCACCACGATCTGGGAACACTGGGACGGCATCAAACCGGATGGAACCATGTGGAGCCCGGGGATGAATTCTTTTAACCATTATGCTTACGGCGCCATCGGTGAATGGATGTACCGCGTCATGGCGGGAATTGATACGGATGAAGCAGAGGAGGGAGCCGGATTCCGGCACCTGGTGATCTGGCCGCGCATGGGCGGAGGACTGAGCTATACGGATGCCGTTCATGAGACGGTATATGGTCCGGTCCGCGTCCGTTGGGAGGCAGAGGGCAGCAGGATTTCGCTGCTTGCAGAAATCCCGGCCAACACCAGTGCATCCATACGCCTCGACCGTGCAGTTCGTGTGGAGGAAGCCGATGGACTGGAATTTCGGGCTATGGAAGGATTCATGGAGGCCAATACCGGTTCGGGGAGGTATCGGATTGTATTCGAACAGCAGATGACAGATTAAAATATAATTTATCATGATGCGCAGTATTCTGATATAAAATGACGCCTGGCTGTCCATACTATCCCTGAGGTGATAAGATGGAGAAAGAGAGTCATGAACTTGAAAAAGAGGTTGCAAAGGAAGTTGATACCTTTAATAACCACTGGGAAACCGGCCATTTTCTGGGACCCAACACACTGAGGTATGAAGAGAACAGGGAAGTTTATGAGGAAAAAGACAGCGAATAGCTGTCTTTTTCCTGTTCTAACATTTATCCAGGCAGCACATGGATAAGGGAAGCGGGAACCAGTTGATCCGGGATTCCAGACTCAGACGGTTTCTCATATCGTGGCGGTCAGGTGAAAAGAAGAGACGCGCTGCTTCTGTGCTGGACAGCTGCCAGGAGGTATAGGCTAAAGAATATCCGGTTCTATCCGTTTGATATAGGTTTCCAGTGAATTACGGTCAATAAGCGCCGGAATAACACCCTGCCGTGACACACAGAAACCGGCTGCGTAGGTAGCGATCTTGGCCGCTTTTGCAATCGTATGTCCGGAAGACAGATAGACGGCGAGAGCTGCAATGAAAGCGTCTGCCGCACCGGTTGTGTCAACCGGCGTAAAATCCGCAGCCGGAAGATAACCTGTAAATTCAGGGGCCTTGATGTAGCAGCCGGAATGCCCCAGGGTAATGATAACGGTCTTCGCTCCTTTTTTTAAGAAAGCCTCGGCTTTTCCCTCAATATCCGGAACTCCAGGACAGAGAAGTTCGGCTTCTTTCCTGTTTGGAACGAAAATATCAATGAGTTCCATGAGGGAATCACTGATGCGGTTCATGGCAGCCGGTTTTAAAATGTTGCAGACACCATGGCTGCGGGCCAGGAGAGCTGCCGTTTTTATGGCTTCTTCAGGAACTTCTGTCTGAAGAAGACAGTAACCGGCGTTTTCAAAAAGTTTGCCATAGGGAGTGATATCGGATGGCATCAGGTGCTGGTTTGCTCCGGTCAGGATGGTGATCATACTTTCGCCGTCATTCTGTACATGAATGTAGGCCTTGCCCGTTTCTGAATGGGGATCACGGCGGATACCCTGTACATCCACATGATTTTCCTCCATGCATGCGTAGACGATGGTGGAGTCGTAATCATTACCAACCTTTCCTATGAGGGATACTTCATTGCCGAGCTTTGCAGCCCCAACAGCCTGATTGGCCCCCTTCCCTCCCGGTATTACGGAGTGTTTGCTTGTGCTGACTGTTCTTCCTGGCTGGGGCAGTTCATCTACATTCAGAGTAACATCGATATTGATGCTGCCTACGACGATGATTTTCTTTGCATGGGAAGAAAATGGAACATCGATACTGCTGGTGTTTTCCAATGGATAGGCGGTGGAAAATACGGTAGCGGACGGTCCTTTCTTTTCGCATTTCTCAATGAGGCGTTCGCAGACAAAGGAACCGAATTCATAGTAGGGTATCTTGATGCTGGAGATTTCAGGAAAGGTCAGATTTTCTCTTACATCATCCCGGAGGCTTATGAGCGATAAATCGTAGGGAACCAGAAACTGGATTTTTGCCAGCTGCTTCATCAGAATCAGAGAGGAGGCATAGTGGGTACTGACAATTCCGGTTGGAGTGTGGGACAGCATGGCATTATACCAGTCATCTTTTTCCACAGGAAGATTCATCGTGTCGTAAAACGGGATGCCATGATCAAACAGACATTTTTTAAAACCGTCAAAGACCATGGCGGAACGGGCGCTGTCCTGTTTGGTGAGACATCCCAGTTTTGAATGGCCGTGGCGGATCAGGATCTGAGCTGCTTCATATCCCATCTGCGCGAAATCAATGGAGTAGGAGGCTGGATCATCGGGTCCATTGATGCGGCAGGTTTCGATGCCCTGCTCATTAAAATAACGCTCGTATTCCAGGCTTAGGTGACTGACCGGCTCCCAGATGACGCCATCAACGTTGTTCTTGCATAAAGATGTGATATTTTTTAATTCAACAGAAGTACTCTCTGCGCTGTCATATAAAAGAATGCTGTAACCGTTTTTTTGCGCGGCGAGGATGATTCCGTTTAAAAACAGGTTTGTTTTTGGCGTTGATTTTAACAGTACGCCAAGAATAAACGTTTTGGCCTCAGAAGTGTTTTTTGCAGTGCCATAGGGCGTATAATTATAATCTTTGACAATTTTTAATACTCTGTTTCTTGTCTCGACATTGATGTTCTCGTCTTTATTATTAACAATTTTGGATACGGTTGATATAGATACGCCGGCCAACTGGGCAATTTCCTTGATCGTCATGAAGCTCCCTCTCAGTCATTTACAATATTTGCCTTTTTCTGGCAATGATTTATCTCTATTATGGTATAGAAGATAAGCTTTGTCAATGTTAAAGTAAAAATGTGATATACAAAATATACAAGAAAACTATTTACAAAAATATTTTTGTAAAATAAAATGCATAAAAAGTATTGACAAGATAAAAAAGTATGATAATATAAAACTAAGAAAAAGATTTAGGAAAACATTTTCCTTGGCAAAATGACTTAAAAAGGAGGAAGAGATGAGTAAAGGCATATTGGTAGTGGGAAGCCTGAATATGGATATGTCTGTAAACCTTGAAAAAATTCCGACAGTCGGTGAAACGGTCCTTGGAAATGACTTGTCTTACAGAGCTGGAGGCAAAGGAGCGAACCAGGCGTGTGCTGCCGGCCTGCTGGGAGGAGAAGTAAGGATGCTGGGATGCGTTGGGAAGGATGAATTTGGTGAAAAACAGATAGAAAATCTAAAAAAGGCAGGGGTTGACACATCTTATTTGAAAAAAAGTGACGATCAGCCTACAGGAACTGCGGTTATCTGTGTGGATTCCCATGGTGATAATAATATTGTTGTGATTCCCGGCGCTAATAAAGAATGTGACGCGGAATATTTGAAGAGACAGAGAGAATTGTTTGAGTGGTGCGATTATGTTGTGCTTCAGATGGAGATTCCGTATGATTCCGTACTTTGTGCAGCGATGATGGCTAAGGAAGCGGGGAAGACGGTGATTCTCAATCCGGCCCCGGCGCCTGATGAACTGCCGGAGGAATTGTGCCGGAACGTTGATTATCTTACACCCAATGAAACAGAGCTGATGAAATTAAGCGGCGTGACAGACTGCAGCGTAAGCAGTATGAAAAAAGGAGCCATGATACTTTTGGAAAAAGGAGCGGGGTGCGTTATTGTTACACTGGGTGAGAAAGGAGCGCTTCTCGTTAAAAAAGGTGAGGAGTGTCTGTACCCTGCCAAAAAGGTTAAGGCGGTTGATACGACTGCAGCAGGAGACTGCTTTAACGGAGCGTTTGCGGCCGCGCTTGCGGAAGGAATGGAGGAAGGTGCCGCGCTGGGATTTGCTAATGCAGCTTCGGCTATTGCCGTGACGAGAAAAGGAGCACAGGAATCACTGCCTGCAAGAGAAGAATTGAAGGATTATCTGGGGGATGTGCTGGCGGTTTAAAAAAGAGGAGGATTTAATCATGGAGAAAGTGATACTCGATGTTGATACTGGAACGGATGATGCGATTGCCATTATGACTGCCCTGCAGTCACCGGAACTGGAGGTTATGGGCATTTGTTCGGTAAACGGTAACCGCGGTATTGAATTTACCACGGAAAATACTCTGCGGGTAGTAGAGTATATGGGGGCGTGCGATGTACCGGTACATAAAGGCTGCTCGCTTCCGATGGTGGTGTCGTTGACGCCGGGACGCAGGAAGGAAATCCCATATACGGGGCCGGAGGATCCGGAAGATAACGTTCATGGAGATTATGTGGAGCTGCCGCCGGCGACGATCAGTGCGGCGCCGGGGAATGCGGTGTCATGGCTGGTGGATACCCTGATGAAATCTGCTGGGGATATTACCCTGATACCAGTAGGGCCGCTTACAAATATAGCGATGGCACTCAGGATAGAACCAGCCATCGCTGCTAAGATTAAGCGGATCGTCCTGATGGGCGGAGGCTGCAGGGAGGTGAATATTACTCCTACCTCAGAATTTAATTTCTGGATTGATCCGGAGGCGGCAAAGATTGTAATTGACAGCGGCTGCGATATCACGATTGTGCCTCTGGACGCAACACATGCGGCCGCGGTTTCTATTGAGGACGCAAAAGAGTTAAGACGCATGGGAACAAAAGCTTCTGTTGTCTCTGCCGACATTATTGAACGGCGGTGGAGCGCTTATAAGAACTGGCAGCCGATGGATGATATCAATACAGTGCCGGTTCATGACGCGCTCGCTGTATGCGCGGTAATTAATCCGGCAGTTTTGAAAAATGTGGTCTCTGTTCATGTTGATGTGGATATAAATGGGGGTGCTTCCGATGGACAGTGTATCTGCGATGTCGGAAAGAGAAATAAGAGGGATGTCCCTAATGCAAAGGTTGCGTTGGGAGCGGATAAAGAGCTTTTTGCAGCGATGCTTAAGGAAATCCTTGGAAAATAGTAAATGTATTGAGATAAAATAATGATTGGAGGAAAAAACATGAAAAAATTAATGAAGGTAACAGCGTTACTTATGGCGGCGGCTATGACGCTTACTGCTTGCGGTGGGAAGACAACGAGTACAGAGACAGGCAAAGACACAACGCCGGCTAAGACGGAAAGCCAGGCGGAAGGCCAGACTGAGGCTGCAAAAGAAACAAAGAAGATGAGAGTGGCTTATGTGACGGCAGGTGCGCAGGGAGATAATGGTTTTACAGATTCTGTGGTACGGGGCATGAACCGGATTAAAGATGATTTTGGCGCTGAAATTACGGTGATAGAGAATAATAATGATGCGGCAAAATATGCAGAGTCCATGGAGGCCTGTTTCCAGTGGCAGCCTGATGTGGTGTTTGCAGACGCATATGGATTTGAGGAATTGTTTGCACAATATGCAGATCAGTATCCTGACGTTACGATGGTAAATCTGGACTTTGTCATCGAAAATTCCAATAAGACAGTCAGCAGCTATACCTTTATCAGCGAAGAAGGTGCGTTCCTGGCTGGTGTGCTTGCTGCGAAAGTGACAACCAGCGATCTGCCTTATGCAAATCCGGAGAAAACGGTTGGATTCGTAGGAGGACAGGAAATAACGGTAATCAAAGGCTTTTTGTCTGGATTTAAACAGGGAGTTGAATTTGTAGATCCGGAGATCAAAGTTCTTGTTTCTTATGTAGGGGATTTCTTTGATCCTGTAAAAGGCAAGACAGCAACGAAACAGCTGTATGCACAGGGGGCGGATATTGTATTCCAGGCGGCAGGAACCTCCGGAAATGGGGCTCTTGAAGCGGCAAATGAAGAACAGAAGTATGTGATTGGTGTAGATTCTAATCAGAACGGTTTATATCCGGGACATGTTGTTGCCTCCGTAATCAAGGATCTGGATGGAGCGGTTTATGATACCTTTTCGAAGATAGAGGACGGAACATTTGAAAAGGGTACGGTCTATTCGAAAGGTGCAGGCCCTTCCGGCGTTTATCTTGCAATTGACGAATACTCCAAAGAGATTCTGACTCCTGAAATGATCACGGAGATCAATGCGGTACAGGATGATATCGTAGATGGAAAGGTGACCGTAGAACGCTATACAGAGTAATTAATACAGAATAGATTTGTGAAAGGGGTATGGGCACTGTGGCTGATTCTTATATTGAGATGAGGAATATTGTTAAAGTGTATCCGCCGAATAATGTGGCTTTAAAGGATGTAAGCGTGGATATTACTCTGGGGGAGATTCATTCGATTATCGGAGAAAATGGCGCAGGAAAGTCAACTCTGATGAAGGTTTTGTTCGGGATGGAAAAATTGAATGAAGGGGAAATCGCAATAAATGGAAGCAAAACCGCCATTGGTTCTCCTAAAGAAGCCGTTGCAAAAGGAATTGGCATGGTGCATCAGGAATTCATGCTGATTGGCGAATATACAGTTTTGGAAAATGTTGTGCTGGGGAATGAACCTACGAAGAATGGACTGCTCAATCTGTCTGCAGCGAGAAAAAAGCTGGAGAAGATTATGACTGATTTTAAGTTTGATATTCCTCTGGATGAAAAAGTTAAAAATATCTCGATCGCGGCACAACAGAAAATTGAAATTATAAAATTGCTTTACCGTGATGTAGAAACATTGATTCTTGATGAGCCAACCGCAGTGCTGGCTCCTCAGGAGGTGGATGAACTTTTTGGACTTCTGGACCGGATCAAGTCGGAGGGCTGTACGATTCTGTTTATCAGTCATAAGCTGGATGAGGTACTGCGTATTTCTGACCGCATTACAGTTATGCGAGCTGGAAGACTGATATGGACCAGAAAGAATGAGGGACTTACAAAGGCTGATTTGGCCAGTGCCATGGTAGGAAGGGAAGTCATGCTTACCATAGATAAGAAAGCTGCAAAACCGGGAACAGCTGTACTGCAGATTGAAGATCTGGCGGTTGAAAATCCGGGGATACCAGGGAAGATGGATTTAGACCACGTTTCCATGACGGTTCATAAGGGAGAGATTGTCGGTGTTGCAGGTGTGGAGGGGAATGGCCAGTATGAGATGGTTCAGGCGGTAATGGGACTGATGGAATCGAAAGGCAGAGTACTGCTGGAGGGGAAAGATATTTCGAAAATGGATGTCCATGGAAGAAGACGTCTCATAGCCTATGTACCCCAGGACCGGAAGATCAGCGGTAGTTCTCTGGAAGACAGTATTGAAACAAATGTTATGATGACACATCACTACGTCAGTGACCGGCTGGTAGGAAAAACACGCCTTCTGGACAAAAAGAAATGTCGCCAGCTGTCAAACCAGATTATCAGTCAATATCAGGTGAGCTGCCAGGGCCCCCGAATGCCGATTGGCGCATTATCGGGAGGAAACCAGCAGAAGGTAATTGTCGGACGGGAGTTTGAACTTGACAGTTCTCTCCTGGTAGTTGACCAGCCGGTACGCGGCCTGGATGTCGGGTCGATCGAATACATACACCGAAAAATTGTTGATAAGCGGGACGAGGGCGAGGCAGTGCTTCTGGTCTCTGCAGACCTTGATGAGCTGTTTAATTTATCTGACCGTATAGTGGTTATGCACAAGGGAAAGATCGCTGCGGAGAAGCTGGCGTCGGAAACGACCAGAGAAGAGATCGGCGAATACATGCTGGGGGTGAAGAGTGACTGAAATGGAACAGAATAAGACGAATGTAAGCTTTGCGAAAAGGATTACTGCATCGCCGGAAGTGAAAAAGGGGTTTACGGTATTTCTCGGAGTAGTGACGGCGATTGTAATCGGTATGCTGATGCTGGCGTCTCAGGGATATTCCCCCATGGAAAGCTATGCAAGCATTTTGAAATACAGTTTATCCACGAGCGTGGGAATTTCCAATACAATTAACCGGGCAGTATTTTTGCTGATAGCGGGGGCATCGGCGTCGATTGCCCTTGGCTCGGGAGCCTCAAATCTTGGTCAGTTTGGCCAGCTTCTTATGGGGGCTATGGCGGCAACACTGATCGGGCTGTATGTACCGCTTCCTTCCTGGCTTTTGATTCCGCTTATGATAATTGGCGGGATGGCAGCGGGAGCGCTTTATGCGGGTCTTGCAGCACTCGGACGCCAGCGCTTTGGAATGAATGAATTTATTATAACGTTAATGCTTAATTTTATTGCAGATTATTTTACCAGATATTTGATTACAAATCCATTAAAGGATCCAGGGGCATCCTGGCCTGCCAGCCCGGTTGTGCCGGGAGGTGCGATTTTACCGGCGATGGGAAAGATAGACTGTGCTGCATTTATTATGATTGCCGTTTACATCATTGCAGTGTTCTATATGAAAAAAAGCCGAACAGGGTATGAAATGCGGATCATGGGGAAAAACGGGCTTTTTGCCCGGGTTGGCGGGTGCAAAACCGACAAAAATTTTATGAAGGTGATGTTAAGCAGCGGCGCTCTGGCAGGGCTGGTAGGAGTCATGATGATAATGGGAGCCAGCCAGCAGCATCGTTTCCTGGGCGGCCTTGGGCAGAGTTATGCTGATGACGGCCTCATGATATCCATCGTGTCTGGCAACCAGGTCACGGGTGTGTTTATCTATGCAATTATATTCTCGATTTTCCAGTCGGGATCTACGGGGATGCAGCTGGATACCGGAGTACCATCAGAATTCACAAAGATGCTTATCGCAATTACAGTTCTGTCGGTTGTGGCATTCCGTTCCTATTCCGGAATCTTTTTGGATAAGCTGGCTGCATTCAAGAAAACACGCAGTTTACATAAGGGGGTGAATCAGAGTGAATCTGTTCGTTGAAATTCTAAAATCGGCCTTACCGGCCATGATACCGGCGCTGCTTGCTGCTCTTGGAGGACTGTTTACCTGGCATGCTAACGTATTTAACATTTCTATGGAAGGGATGCTGCTGGTCAGCGCGTTTACTTCCGTTGTGGGATCGTACATGTTCGAATCCTGGGCTATGGGACTTTTGTTCGGAATTCTGGGAAGTATGTTGATTTCCCTGTTATTTGCTTTTTTTGTATTAAAGATGAAAACGGGTGAATTTATCACAGGTATTGCAATTAATACGTTTGTGCTCGGGGCGACAACCTATTTCCTGCGGCAGCTCTTTCAGGTAAAGGGATCTTTAATCAGCCCGAGAATTGAAGCGCTTCCGCGATGGAATATTCCGTTCGTTAAAGACATTCCTGTGCTGGGACAGATTGTCAGCGGCCATGCGTTTCCTCTTTATATTACCCTGATTGTTATTGTTCCCCTTGTGTACATATTGATTTATAAGACGTCTTTCGGCCTCAGGCTCAGGGCTTCGGGATTTGATGCGAAGGTAATTGACTCGGTGGGAATCAAATCTGAACTTCTGAAGTTTATTTCTATTTTAATATGCGGTTTTCTGTGCGGTATAGGAGGTACGTTCCTGTCCCTGGGAATTATGAGAATGTTTACAGAGAACATGTCCAATGGACGTGGCTGGATCAGCCTGGCTATCATTATTCTCTCGAAGGGGCACCCGGTCAAAGTTCTGGTTACCTGTCTGATTTTTGGCATGATGGAGGGCATTGGCCTTACGCTGCAGCAGGTTAGTATACCGAATCAAATTACGGATATGCTTCCTTATATTGCAGTCCTGGTTGCACTTTTTATCAACAGCCGAAACTGGAAAAAGGGAAGCAGCGCAGGTATGGAAATGTCGATTTAATGAATGCTTCTGCTGTGCGCCTTATGCTATCCGGTAAATACTGATGAGTCAGATTTACCGGATAGTTTCGCTTTGCATGAAAGAATTATGAGAAAAGAAGAAAACAGTTGACGCCACCTGATAAATATTATATATTATTGATAAATATATTTATCAACTAACCATTGGGAGGGATAACATTGAAAGTAAAAGTGAAAGACATTGCAAAAGCGGCAGGGGTATCGCCTACCACGGTGTCGCTGGTTTTGAATAACCGCCCTTCCAGAATTGCGGAGGACACGAAGGAGCACATTCTCCGTGTCGCCAGAGAAATGCAGTTTCAGAAGGAATCGGAGATTGACTTTTCGGAATTCAAGAAGGTGAAGACGCTTGGCATGGTGGTGCCGGATGTGATGAGTTCCTTCTATCACAGGCTGGCGGAGGAGACGTCGAGACATGCGTTTTACCAGGAATACACGGTCTTTCAGTGTTATACGAATGATGATATCCAGTGCTTTTATATGGCAATCGAAGGGCTGATGGCCAAGAATGTGGATGGGATACTTGTCATACCGCCCAGAACGATGGATAAAGAGAATGTAAAATTGTTAAAATCCCTTCAGAAAAGCGGAGTCCCCATGGTACTGCTGGACCGGGCCGCCTATGCGGTTTTCTGCGATTTCGTGACGGCGGATAATAAACACGGCGGCCGGATTGCCGCAGAGTACTTAATAAAACACGGCCATACCAGAATCGGCTGTCTCGTCGGTGAGATGAATGTCTATACTTCCAGAAAGCGGGTGGAAGGGTACCGCGAAGCGCTGGCTGCAGCAAAGATCCCTTTTGACAAGGATCTTGTGTATTATGGAAATTATGACATAGAGTCAGGGCGGGCCGGGATGGAGGTTCTGTGGGAGAAGGGCGTCACCGCAGTGGTTGCCGGAAATGATCTGATGGCTTACGGTGTCTATCTCTTTGCAAAGGAACACCGGCTTTCCATACCCGGCGACCTGTCTGTGATCGGCTACGATAACACGGAATTGTGCGGCCTCATGGATGTGCCCCTGACAAGCGTGGACCAGAATACGGATACAATGGCCTCCAAGGCGGTTGAAGTTCTGCTGCGCAGAATCGAGGCGCCGGCCTCTGATGAACCGGAGCCGGCCAGAAACTATTATTTCACACCGTTTGTGGTGGAGCGTGATTCGGTGGGAAGATTAAAATAAACAGATAAGATAAATAAAAAGATAAATAAAAGATAAATATCATACATCATAAAGGCGGAAAACGAAGAATACAGCATCGTTTTCCGCCTTTATTTTTTTTGGAATTTTTCATTTGAGAATTAAATGTGAAAACTAGGATGAAAATAAAGAATGTGATTTAACTTGCGTTTATCTGAGTGTATTTGGCTTATTTGCACAAAAAATATAAATAAAAGACTGATAAATAAGAATAAAACACGAATTAGAATCCATATAAATATGAAAATTCTGAATTTATTTTTCGTATTGACAAAAGTAGATAAAATGATATAATGAAATTACACAAATATTTATCATAAATTTATCAAAAGTCGACGGGTATCGTGAAAAAATCAGTGAAAAAGGAGAGAAAAGGAAATGAAAAAAAGACTTTTTGCAGCAGCTTTATCAGCGGCTATGGTAGGAACTCTTTTATCGGGGTGCAGCATATCTACCACCAGCACACCGGAGAGTGATGCATCGGGGGTAACAGCTGCAGGAGAGACAGCTTCGGCGGCCCAGGAGACGACAGCAGGCCAGGACTTAAAAGGGCGTGAGGAGATTACCCTGTGGTTCTGGGGAGCGGAGCCATACGCGCAGGAAGCGATGCAGCGGATTCTTGCAGATAAGTATAACAGTTCTCAGGATCAGTATAAGCTGTCGATTGAATTCAGACCTTCCGTTGATACGGATATGTCAACCGCTCTGGCGGCAAATCAGGGACCAGATATTGTATACGGTTCCGGCCCGTCTTTCGTTATGCCGCTTGTGGAGGCAGGCAAACTGGAGCCGTTGGATGAATACTCGGAAAAATATGGCTGGAGTGACCGGATTCTGAAACCTTTCTATGAATCAGGCACCGTAAACGGCAAACTGTACAGTTTAATCAGCGGGGTCAGCACGATGGGAGTCTTTTATAATAAGAAAGTACTTGCTGATAACGGCTGGGAAGTACCGAAGACCATCGGGGACATGGAAAAGATTATGGATGATGCCCTTGCAAAAGGACTATACGCTTCTGTCACGGGAAACAAAGGCTGGAAACCGGTAAATGAAAACTATGCTTCCGTATTTTTAACTCACGTTGCAGGGCCTGAGACCATGTACAAGTGTCTGACCGGAGAAGAAAAATGGAATAATCCGAATGTGACCGCGGCCATTGATAAGTCAAAAGAATGGTGGGATAAAGGATATCTCGCAGGCGATGATTATGTGAATTTGAATTTCAGCGAATCACTGCAGCTGTTGTCTGATGAAAAAGCGCCGTTCTTTGTTGGACCGTCAATCGCGTTCCAGTGGGCAGCCTCCTTCTTTACCGGGGATAAGACGGAAAATATTGCGTTTATTCCATTCCCTTCCACAGAAACCGTTCCTAACGAAACGTATACTCTGGGTGCTTCCTGCACGCTTTCCATCAATGCAAATGTGAGCCAGGAACATAAGGATGAAGCGGCCAAAATTATTGATATGATGTTCCAGCCGGAATTTATGCAGGAGATGACAGCTGCATGGCCGGGATACTGGGGAACGCCCCTGAAAGATTTATCCACGATTGACACCAGTCAGATGGGATACTTATCACAGTCTTTTGTTGATGTGGTAAAGAATATTTCAGCTGCAGTAGATAAAGGAAATTTCGGTTACTATGATAATGTATTCTTCCCGGCCTCCACTCAGCAGAGCATGGTGAATATTGAGGATGTCTGGTACGATACGGTATCGGTAAACGATTATCTGGATAAGGTAGACAAGGATTTTGCGGAAGCACTGGCTAAGGGCCTTGTACCTCCGATTCCAAAACCGGCAATGAACTGATAAACGCGATTGAAAAGGGATGAAGGGAGATGGCCGGTATGCAGAAATGAATCAGCATACCGGTCATTTTTCTCCAATGAAGAGGAGGTTTCCAATGAAGAGTAAAAAGATAAACTGGAATTATCTTTTGATTGCTCCGGCGCTGCTGATCAGCGTGTCCGTTATCCTGCTCCCGGGAATCATGACCATTGTCTATTCCTTTACGGATTATAACGGTATTTCACAGAATTTTAATTTCATAGGACTGCAGAATTTTAAAGAGCTGTTTCATGACAGGATTTTCTTTATGGCAATCCGCAATAATCTAATCTGGACCATTATGTTCATCACGATACCGGTGTGCATCGGCATGCTGGCGGCTATGCTTCTTCTCTCAAGGTCCAGGACGAGAAGCATCTATCAGGTGGCCTTTTTAATTCCCTACGTTCTGGCTCCCGCGGTAAATGCCATGCTGTGGCTGAACGTTATTTTCAGCCCGGTTGTAGGGGTCGTATCCTTTCTTAAGAACTTTGGGATTGATTTAGGCTCGCCTCTTGCCAGTATGAAAAGCGCGATATTTGCCTGCGCAGGCGTCGATATCTGGCATTACTGGAGTTATTTAACCGTAATCTACTTAGCGGCCTTAAGACAGACGCCGACCGATCAGGTGGAGGCAGCCAGAATCGACGGCTGTAATGGATGGCAGTTATTCCGCTACATTTATCTGCCGAATATTAAGTCCACGGTAAACCTGATGTTTGTAATGATAGTCATTGGTTCCTTCCTTGCATTTGATTACGTCAAGCTGCTGACCGGCGGAGGTCCGGCACATTCGACAGAGGTACTTGGTACATACGCCTACTCCTTTGCATTCAGTGAGATGAAAGTAGGCAAGGCGGCCGCGGTTGGTCTCTTTATGAGTTTCTTTGGGTTGATTGCTTCTCTGATTTATACGCGAATGAGCCGCAAAGAAAACATGGATTAGGAGGAGAATATGGGAGTTTCTTCGAAAAAGAAAAGAATATGGATCAATGTGCTGATTCATGTTGTATTGATTCTGCTTTTGCTTATCTGTCTGCTTCCGATTGCACTGGTGGTCATCAACGCTTTTAAGACAAATGCTGAAATCGTAAGGAATCCATTGTCGATTCCCAAAGTGCTTCATCTGGAGAATTTTATTCAGGCGTGGACGACGGGTAAATTTGCCCATGGGTTTATCAACAGTATCAAGCTGAGCGGCTGTACGATTCTCATTATTCTGGTCTGTTCCACTCTGGCGGGCTATGTGCTGTCGGGGTACCGGATCAAAGGGAGCGGCATCATCCTGACCTACTTTATGATGGCGATGACTGTGCCGATCCAGCTGTTCTTATTCCCGCTGTATTATGCATTTGCAAAGCTTAACCTGATTGGAAATATTCCGGCGACCAGTCTGATTCTGGCAGCCATGTTCATGCCGCTGTCAGTGTTCCTGATGAGAACATTTTTCTTAAATGTGCCGAAGGAACTGGAGGATGCCGCCAGAATTGACGGGGCAAACACCGGACAGGTGATCTGGCATGTCATGCGTCCCGTGGTTTCACCGGGATTGATTACTGTTGGGATTTTGATCGGCCTTCAGTCGTGGAATGAATATCTCGTATCCAGTACTTTTTTACAGGGAGAAAAGAATTTTACCGCGACGTTGGGATTCTTATCCATGAACGGAAGCTACGGCTCCAACATGTCCATTCTTATGGCCTCTTCGGTAATCCTGATTGCGCCGATCGTCGTTTTCTTCCTCTGCGCACAGAGATACTTTGTGGACGGCATGGTGAGCGGAGCAGTGAAAGGCTAGACGTACACATAAAACACGGCGGTACAGAGGCCGGCAATGAAAGAACTGGACTTGTCAGAGCCTGTTATTGACAGAAAATGGAGGGATTTAACGTGAAAAATATCATTCGTTTTAAAAATGACATCTATGCCGGAGTGCTCGGAAAGATCATCGGCGTCTATCTGGGACGGCCGGTAGAGGGGTGGACCTACGAGGCGATCCGGGACACCTTCGGTGAGATCAACTACTATAAAAATCACAGAACCGGGGCGCCTTTGATCGTTCCGGATGACGATATCTCGGGAACCTTCGCGTTTTTCCGCAGCCTGGAGGACAACAAATTCGATCCGGGGATCCGGGCGGAGCAGATCGGGGACAGCTGGCTTAACTATATCATTGAAAATGAGACCATCCTCTGGTGGGGCGGCCTTTCACGGAGCACGGAGCATACCGCATATCTCCGTCTGAAAAATGGCATCAGGGCTCCCAAAAGCGGTTCCATCCAGCTAAACGGGCGGAGCATGGCGGAACAGATCGGTTCGGAGATTTTTATCGATACATGGGCCATGGCAAATCCGGGGAATCCGGAGCGTGCGGCTAAGATGGCGAGGGAAGCAGCCAGCGTCAGCCATGACGGAATCGCAGTCGACGCGGCGGTTTATCTGGCGGTTATGGAGTCAATGGCATTTGTGGAGAAGGATATCGACAGGCTTCTGGACGCGGGGCTCGCTTATATTGAGAATCCGGAATTTATCCGTCTTGTGGGGGCTGTCAGGGAACAGTGTGCGAAGGCTTCCGACTGGCGGGAAGTGAGGCAGTGGATTGCAGAGAACCACGGATATGAGAAGTACCCCGGCAACTGCCCGATGGTCACGAACCATCTGACGCTTCTGACGGCATTCATCATGGGCGGTGACGATTTCCACAAATCGTGTATGATTGCCTGCAGCTCCGGCTGGGATACGGACTGCAATTCCGGCAACGTCGGCTGCCTCAATGGCATCCGTCTGGGGCTCGAAGGCTTTAAGAGGAGCACGGATTTGAGGAAAGCCGTGGCGGACCGTCTGTATGTGGTTACCAGCGACGGCGGTTCCTGCATTTCAGATGCGGTGCAGGAGTCACGGAAAATCTTAAAGGCGGCATGCCGTCTGGAGTTTGAACCGGTTGATTTCCCGGAGGAACGTCTGGCATTTGAATATCCGGGGGCCGTTCAGGGCGTGGTTCCCTATGATAAAAATACGGAAGAACAGGTGCTGTGCGGGATCGACAATCCCTATGAGGAAACGGGTGAGTACGGCTGCCGCCTTTCTTACCGCGGCTTAGGACCCGGAGTCCATGCGACAGCCTGCATCGATACGTTTATTGACCTTCAGCCGAAGGGGAAGGAAGGTACCAGCTATTTTGATGTGCTCTGTTCGCCTTCCCTGTACAGCGGTCAGGAGGTGAAGGCTGTGATTGCGGCAGGGGAAGGGGAAAATCCGGTATTTACCTTTTTTATTGAGTACTTCAATGAGAAAGATGAGCTGGAGACTGTATCCAGCAGCGCCTTCCGCCTTCATGCCGGGGATAATCAGTTAAAATGGCTGATTCCCGACGTGGGAGGCCATGCAGTTTACCGCCTGGGGCTGTCCTTAAGAAGCGGTGCACAGGGCGAACTGCCCGGAAATCCGATGGAAGGGCTGAGCGGAGCGGCAGGCTGTTCCCGTCTGGACGGTTCTGTGACCTTGAAATCACTCGACTGGTCGGGGGCTCCGGAGTGTTACCGCATGAGAAAATCCATGGAAATGACGCCGACTCTGACCCCGTGGACGACAACAACCGCGTGGCTGAAGACATTTGTCTCATCTGCAGATCATTTCTGCCCGGATTATACGACCACATTTTCGATCTCCCACTCAGCGCCCAACGGTGTTGCGACGACGGGAACCATGGACTGGGATAACTATACTGTGAGTTCTGTGATTACGTTTTCACAGCAGGATTCAGCGGGCCTGGTGGCCAGGGCGAAAGGACACAGAAGGTATTACGGGGCAGTGCTGAAGGACAAAAAGGCAGTGATCTATAAGCAGTGTGACGCAGAACGTACCGTGGTGGCAGAAGCTGCATTTGATTTTGAGATTGATGATACCAGGAAGCTTGCCTTTACGCTGGATGGCCCGGAACTTTCTCTGGCGGTGGACGGAAAAACAGTGGTGAGCGGGCTGGATGAGAGCTATCTGTGCGGCGGAGCGGGCTTCGTCGTAGATTCCGGGGCGATCCTGGCAGACGGCTTTGAAGTGAGAAAGATTGAGAGGTAAAAAGTGTGAGTGTATTAAAATTCAGAGAACAGATCTATGCGGGAGTGCTGGGGAAGATTATCGGTGTCTACTTGGGCCGCCCCGTAGAAGGCTGGAGTTACGATAAGATCCGGGAGACCTTTGATGAGGTGAAGTACTACGTTCACGAGAAAGTGGGAGTTCCGCTGATTGTGGCAGATGATGATATCTCAGGGACATTCGCGTTTTTCCGGGCCCTGGAGGACAATGGGTATGACAGAGAGCTGCCTGCAAAGGCATTTGGAGATACGTGGCTCAACTATATTATCGAGAACCGGACCATCCTCTGGTGGGGCGGCCTGGGCCGGTCGACAGAGCATACCGCCTTTTTGAATCTGAAGAACGGCATGAATGCACCGGAGAGCGGAGCCATCAAGACAAATGGAACGACGCTGGCGGAGCAGATCGGAGCACAGATTTTCATTGACGCGATTGCCATGGCGTGTCCCGATGATCCGGATCTGGCGGTCAGCCTGGTAAGAAAGGCAGCCAGTGTCAGCCACGACGGCATTGCGGTTGAAGCCGCCTGCCATTTAGCGGCGCTGGAGGCGATGGCATTTACGGAAAAAGACGTGAACGTGCTTCTGGACCGGGCTGGTGCCTATGTGAAAAATCAGGTTCTAAAGGATATGATCGGTGATGTCCGGGATATCTGCAGCAGAGAATCTGACTGGAGAAAGGTTCGGGATTACTTAGACCCGAAATACGGCTATGAAGTATTTCCGGGCTGCTGTCATATGATTCCCAATCACGCCATGGTGATCGCGGCAATCCTGCTGGGCGGAGATGATTTCCAGAAATCCATTTCCATCGCATCCTCGGCTGCCTGGGATACGGACTGCAATGCGGGCAATGTGGGCGCTTTTAACGGAATCCGGCTGGGGCTTGACGGGATTAACGCCGGTGCGGACTTCCGGACGCCGGTGGCCGATCTGATGTATGTCGTCACCTCGGATGGCGGATCGGTGGTATCGGATGCGGTGTCAGAGAGCAGGAAGGTGCTGAAGGCCGCGGGTGCCCTGCACGGGGAATCAGTTCCTGTGTCGGATAAACGGTACACCTTTGAATACCCCGGCTCTCTTCAGGGCTTTGCACCCTGTGACTATGACCACGGCAGCCAGGCCGCCGTCACGCTGTCCAATTATAATGAAAGATCGGGGGAGAACGGGCTGCTGATCAGCTGCCGCCATGTGGCGGACGGAGTGACGGCAAATGTTTCCACCCAGACCTTTATCGATTTCTCGAAGCTGGCACAGAACTTTTCCACGGTGGCTTCTCCGACCCTGTACTCCTCCCAGAAGGTGGTGACGGAGGCAGCGGTGGTCAGTTCTCCCGGAAGTTCCGGCCGGAATGAGGTGACTCTGCGCCCCTATATTCTCTATTATGATATTGAAAATCAGGTGAGAGCCATGTATGGGGATGCGGTTCTGCTGGATGAAACGAAGAAAACCTTTGAATGGACCGTACCGGATACGAAGGGCATGTCCATCTTTAAACTGGGCTATGAAGCTGCGAGCAGGAAACGCTTCGACGGTGATGTGGTGATCTGCAGCATCGACTGGAAGGGAGCGCCCACGGATTTTGCACAGAGGGGCATGCTGATGACTTCCATATGGAATACCAATCCGCTGTGGCTGGCCGGATTTGCCAGTTCCGCGGTTCAGTTTGCGGCTGATTTCAAACACACCTACTGTGTCTCCAATGTGGAGGAAGACGGGCTGGTAACGATCGGTACCAGGGAATGGGAAGATTATACCGTGTCATCGACGGTCTTTTACAGTCTTCACCAGGCTGGCGGTCTGGTTGTGAGGAGCAGGGGCCATAAACGATACTATGGAGCAGCGCTCATGGATTACAGCCGTGCCGTGGTATACGTTCAGAAGGACAGAGAACGGGTGATACTGGCGGAGGTTCCCTATTCTTATCAGGAGGACACGGGATATACGCTTACCTTTGGGGCCCACCGGGAGAAACTGGAATTCTCGGTAAACGGGGAAACGTTAATCGAGGTGACGGATGGCACCTATCAGGGCGGCGGAGCCGGATTTACAATTTCGAAGGGAACGATGACCTGCGACAGCTTTATTGTTTCATAGAAAACGTTCCGGCGCACGGCGGAGCAGAATATCCGGATTGCAGAACAGGAGGCAGGACATGGATTATATCATAGCATCAACGGTTGTGACTGACGAGATTAGATTTGCAGATAAAAAAACGGTGGTAAAAAAGGCTGGAGGAGCCGGAATCTATGCGCTGTGCGGAATCCGGCTCTGGTGCAGCAGCGTCATGCCTGTGACAGGTGTGGGAAGGGATTACGGGGAACTGTTCGGAGACTGGTATCAGAAGAACCATATTTCCATGGAAGGGCTGATTGAGAAGGATGAGAAAACGCCTTATAACATAATCCAGTATTTTGAGGATGGGGAGCGGAGTGAGACGGCCCTGTACGGAGCGGATCATTACCGGAAGATCGAGGTGACGCCAAACGAGCTGGAACCGTATTTTCAATCGGCAAAGGGGATCTATATTTTCAAGAATACCTCCCCGGATTTCTGGGAGCAGGTCCTTCCCATGATGGAGAAACGGAAAGCCGCCGCCTTGTGGGAGATCGCCAGCGATTCCACCTGTCCGGAATGCCTGGACGAGGTGAGGCGGACAGCCGGAAGTGTGGATATCTTTTCGATCAATTTAACAGAGGCCAGGAATTTATTCGGTACAGAGCGTTTGGACGAGATAATCGGAACATTCAGGGAATGGCTGGACAGTTCGAGTCACTCTGTACGGCAGAATCATTTGCAGATGGTTTTTCTGCGCAGAGGCTCTAAGGGAGCGGTGATGATCACGCAGGAAGAGACCGTGTACGTACCTACGGCAGACGGCGCGTATGTGGTGGACCCTACAGGCGGCGGCAACAGCTCGTCGGGTGCGGTTCTTTACGGCTGGTGCAGCGGCCATACTCCGGAGGAGTGCGGTCTGATGGGAAGCATTTCGGCCGCCATGTGTCTGGAGCAGTATGGCGTTCCTGAGGTAATCGGGGCGGAGAAGCGGGAGGCCGCGCAGAGACTTTTAGAGGCAATGAAAGGACGGAAGTTTAATGAAGAGTGAGGAAATCAGAAAGAAACCATCCATCAGACGGATTCACGAGCAGTATGAGTACTATAAAAATGTACCGGAACGGGGGCTCATGATCAAAGGACGCCCGGCGCTTACCCAGATTGACCACGAAAAGGTGGGGGATTTTGTCCTGATTACGGTGAGGGATCCCCTGTGTGCCTATGATGAGGACCCGGCGAAGAAGATTGCGGACAGACTGGACCATGCAGAGCTGATTGGCAATTCCGGGATGTTTACCTCTTATACCGGAACGTATAAAGGAGCGAAGATCACCGTGGTCAGCGGCGGCAGCGGATCGCCGGAAATGGAACTGATATTATACGATTTTATGGAATATACGGACGCGGGAACGTTTCTGCGGGTCGGCGGTTCCGGCGGAATCGGTGATGAGGTGAAGCCCGGAGACGTGGTGATCGCCAGCGGTGTGGTCAGGGAAGAGGCCATGACGAAAGCGTACATACCGGCAGGATATCCGGCGGTCAGCCACTATGAGGTGGTAGGCGCCATGGTGGAAGCCGCCGAAGCGCTGGGAGCGCCGTACCATGTGGGCGTGACCTTGTCTGTGGACAGCGATTTTGTGGGCGGAGGCAGGCCTGGCGTCGGCGGATACTTACAGCCATGGAATATTGAAACAGCCGGAATCTACAACCGGGCTGGTGTGCTGAACGGCGACCGGGAGTCAGCGGCGATCGTGACTCTGTCCGCGCTGTTTGGACGCAGGGGCGGTTCCATCTGTTCCGTTGCGGATAATCTTTGCACCGGAGAGAAGTTTGAAGCGGGCGGCGGCCATGAGTTTGCGATTGATATCGCACTGGAGGGCTGTGCGGTCTTAAACCGGTTAGATCAGGAAAAGAACGAGAAAAAGGCAGAGGAGAAACAGTGATATGAGTGAAAGACTGACGAAAGAGTATGACAATCCCATGTGCAGACAGGCGATGAGCCTTCCGGAGCTGATTCGGAGCCAGTATGAGGACCTGGAACCAAAGACCAGGAAAGTCCTGTCTTTTCAGGAGATATTTAATATTCAGCGTGTGGTGCTGACGGGATGCGGGGATTCCTATGCGGCGTGTATGGCCACAAAGCATGTGTTTGAGATGCTGACGGGGATTCAGGCTGAGGTGGTGACAGCCATCGATTTTGGCCGGTATTACAGTGAACGCCACATGGGCGTGGACTGTCAGAATCCCCTGGTGATTGTGGTCAGCAATTCGGGCCGCGTGGCCAGAATTTCGGAGGCGGTTCAGCGGGCGAAATTCCATGACTGTTTCGTCCTTGGAATCACAGGAAATTTGACTTCCCCACTGGCCCAGAACTCGGATAAGGTGCTGAAGCTGGATATTCCGCCCTTTGAGAGCGCGCCGGGAACGAGAAGCTATATGGTCAGCGTGATGGCGCTCCTTCTGCTGGCTGTCCGTATCGGTGAGGTGCGGGGCATGTACACCATGGATCAGGCCATGGACTACCGCTATGATATGAAAAATCAGGGGGATTTGCTGGAAGCGCTTCTGCCGCAGATGGCAGAAACGTGTGCCAAGATGGCGGAAGAATGGAAGGATTTCCCCTGCTTCGATTTTGTGGGAGCGGGCTTTGACTACGCGGCGGCATGGTTTGGCCAGGCGAAGATGCTGGAGGCCACAGGAAAATTTTCCATGCATATCAACTCGGAGGAATGGTTCCATTTGAACTGTTTCGCCAAGGACCCGGAACACATCGGCACCGTGGTGGTGTCCAATACCACGAATCCGGGGCTAAGCAGGACAAAGGACGTCATTCGTTATGGAAAGAAGCTGGGGCGGCCGATGTTAGTCATCACCGATGGAGCTGGAACGGAAGGCGTATCCTGTGTAACCGTGCCGTCTCCCAAATATCCGGTCAATATGCCGGTGACCCAGTTCGTTCCGATGTCTCTTCTCGCCGGTTACCTCTCCGCCATGTTGGGAGAGGAGTATGGGCGCGGATGTGAAGGACCATGGAGCTTCTGCGAAAATGGCTTCTGTGTCCAGAATAATGAGATCGTTTTGAAATAGCGGAGGATGGAAAAATGCTGAAAAACTTTAAAATAAAGACGAAGTATAATGAGGTTTACGATATTACGGAACACGTAAAGAAGGCGGTGGAGGAAAGCGGAGTAAAAGAGGGCACCTGCCTCGTTTACAACCCTCATTCCACAGCGGGGCTGGCGGTATTTTCTCCATGGGATCCGGACGGGTTCCTGGATCTGGACGAGGAGATCCGCAGGCTGGTGCCGACCCGGATTGATTTTAAACACCAGCACGATACTCCGCAGGATGCGGCGGGCCACGTAAAATCGGCGCTTCTCGGCATTTCCGGGAATTTTATCGTGCATGAGGGAAAGCTGTTGGTGGGTGGTTCCCAGGGGATCTATTTCCTGGAATTTGACGGACCAAGAAACCGGGAATTTTATGTGAAGATTCAGGCGGATGCATAGAAACACATCCGGTTCCTGAAAAATTTTCAGGAGCATTCAGATTAAGAAAAGAGGAGAATAAAATGGATAAGAAGAAAATAATCCTGGACTGTGATCCGGGTATGGATGATTCCATAGCCATTATTATGGCTTGTAAATCAAACGCTTTGGAGGTAAAGGCGATTACAGCGGTAAATGGAAACTACCGCGTCGATGTAACCAGCAAAAATGCATTGAAGGTGCTGGAACTGATCGGTAGAACGGATATTCCGGTTGGAAAGGGAATGCCGGAGCCCATGGTGAGAAAGTGCCCGAAGGACCCGTTTACCCATGGAAAGGATGGCCAGGCAGAAAATTATCTTCCCGATCCGGTGACTGCGCTGAGTGATAAGAATGCTGTGGAATTGATTATAGATACGGTAAAGGCAAATCCGGGAGAGATTTACATACTCTGCACCGGCCCGATGAGCAATGTGGCCATGGCTATGAAAAAGGCGCCTGAGATCAAGGAGATGATCGCCGGAATCTATGCCATATCAGGAGCGTTCGGACTGAACCGTTACGCATATACCAATGCTACAGGCGATACGCCGCAGAGCGAATGGAATGTGTATGTGGACCCGGAGGCGGCCGATATTGTATACAATTCCGGCGTGAAGCTGGTGGCTCTGGGCCTCGACGTGGCGACTCATTTCGATGTGAATTTGACAGATGAAGATATCCGTATGCTGGAGGCGAGCGATAAGCCGGAGGCAAAGTTCTTTTTACAGGCAGTTCATTTTGTAAATGAAAAAGGCTTTGAGGCGTACTGTGCGGTAATTGACTGTATGGCGGTGGGATACGCTATCGATGCTACCCTGGTAAAGACCATTTCCGGGCACGTGGGTATTGAGACGAAGAGTGATTTGACGCTGGGGATGACGGTGCTGGACCGGAGACACCATTTCGTATGGGAATCGCTGCCGGTTGTGGAAATCGGAGAGAGCGCCGATTATGAGAGATTCTTAAAGCTTCTCATGAAGCTTGTGCTGGCTTAAACGGGAGGTTTATACATGTTTGAAAAAGAAAAAATTTATATAGCCGGCCCCGAGTGCTTCTATCAGGGCGGACCGGATATTTTAAATGCAATGAGACGGAGGGCGGAGAGCCTGGGCTTTGGCGTTACGCTTCCCAACGAGCATCCGCTGGACATGGGGAATCCGGAGCTTCAGAAGCGGGCGGACAGTATTTTTGCGGATTTGAAAATGATAATGAAGGAAACTACGGTCATTATCGCCGACTTAGAGGCGTACCGCGGTTCTGAAGCGGACAGCGGAACCATCTACGAGATCGGAATGGCATATGCGGATGGATTAAAATGCTACGGCTATACGAGAGATAAGCGCCCCCTGGCATGGAAAGATCAGAAGTACGTGATGAAGGATGGCATTGTCTATGATGAAAATGGTAAAAAAGCACCTTACAGGGAACTGCCATTTTCACCAACCGTGGTAGGTTCGACGAAGATCGTAGAAGGTGATTTCGACGACTGCCTCGCCATGCTGATGACAGATTTGGAGGAGGAGTGGAAGGCAGAGGGAAGATCGGGCGCCATGGCCGCAGCGCAGGTTCCGGAGGCGTCCGGGGAGGCCAATAAGGCGCAGGGCCGGACTAATGAGACACATGATCCGGTCAACGCTCCGGTGAAGCCGAGAGTTTACTTATCCGATGTGATCCGGTATGAAGAGGACGCCAGGGAGGTCTACGGACGCCTGAAGGAGCTCTGCGCTTCTTACGGTCTGGAGGCTGTCACTCCCTGTGACTGGGCGGACGGATTCCCGAAGACAGAAAGCGCCAATCCCTATGTGAGGGCGGCTGCGCTGACGGAGAATTACTGCCGGCTGGTGAGAAGCTGTGATGCCGTCATCGCTGATCTGAATGATTACCGCGGCTATGAGTGCTCCAATGATGTGGGATTTGAATGCGGTATGGGATTTGAGATGGGGAAAAAGCTGTTTGGCTATATGAGAGATGCAAGGCCGTGCATCGAGAAGATTCCTCATCTGGGTGAAGCGGCAGAGTTCCGGGATATGACGGGATGCAATGTGGAGAATTTCAATTATCCGGCCAATTTGATGTTTGGAAGTTCCATGAAGATTTATGAGGGGGATTTTGAACAGATTATCGAGCGGGCGGCGAAGGAATTGAAGGAGTGAGAAAGGAAGTTTCAGAACATGGCTCGGATTTTAAATTATGGTTCGCTGAATATTGATCATGTGTACTCGGTTCCGCACATTGTCAGGCCGGGAGAAACCATTTCCGCTGTGGGATTTAAGGATTTCCCGGGCGGGAAAGGCTTAAACCAGTCAGTGGCGATGGCGAGAGCCGGAGCCATGGTCTTTCACGCCGGCAGGATTGGAAATGACGGCGGATTCCTGAAAGAGATCCTGGTGGCCAACGGCGTGGACTGTACCTGGCTGAAAAACAGCGAAGGGCCGAACGGCAGCGCCATCATACAGAAGGATAAGGACGGCCAGAATGCAATCATCTGTTATGCGGGAAGCAATGGAGAGATCAGTCCGGCGGAGATCGACGAGGTTCTGTCCCATTTCCGGGAAGGAGATATTCTTGTATCCCAGAATGAGATCAGCAATGTTCCATATCTGATTGAAATGGCGGGAAAACGGGGGATGCGGATCGCCTTTAATCCGTCCCCGATCGATGATACGGTGCTGCATATGGACTTGTCTCCGGTTTCCTGGCTCGTGATTAATGAGACGGAGGGATATGGCCTGACCGGAGAAGAGGAGCCGGAGAAGATAGTTAAAAATCTGATTACCCGGTATCCCGCTATGGCTGTTGTTCTGACGCTGGGAGAAGACGGCTCCATGTACTGCCAGGGGGACACGATCCTGCGGCAGGAAGCCTGTCACTTCGGAGTGAAGGATACGACTGCGGCCGGCGATACGTTTCTGGGGTACTTCCTGGGGACATATGAACTGGAAGGCGATGTGAAGGAAGCGCTCGATATGGCCGCCCGGGCGGCGGGGATCGCGGTGTCGAGAGAAGGGGCGGTGCCGTCGATTCCGAGGGGGGAGGAAGTCAGATAGTGATAACGGCAGGAGGACCCACCCTTCTCCTGCCAGTTACGGCGTTTCCAGGCGGTGGTATTTGTACGGAACAGTGTGTGGAAAGCAGGATGAAAATTATTTAAAAAAGTTATTGAAATATGAAAGCATATTCGGTATAATATAAATGTATTAAAGATAATACATTAAAACAAATAAGCGGAGGTAAAGACGAGATACAAAATCAGTTTTATTTTTTAGTATTAAATGTATTTATGTTAATACATTAATAACTATAGCTTAAAGGAGAGGAAAACTTTGGCAAAGAAAATGGTAATCATATCTGTGGATGCATTGGTAGGCGAAGATTTAGAACTTGCCTCCACACTTCCGGGGTTTAAAAAAATTATGGAAGGCGGAGCGAGAGTGGAGCAGGTCATGAGTGTCTATCCGACATTGACATATCCTATTCATGTAGTTCAGATGACAGGAAGAAATCTGATGAATCATGGAATTTACAACAATGAGCGCGTCATGCCGGGACGTCTTTCGCCAGACTGGTTCTGGCAGATCTGGGACTGCAGGGTTCCGACCATATTCGACGCGGCACACCGGAAGGGGCTTAAAACTCACGCCGTGATGTGGCCGGTGACGGCACAGGCGGACATCGACTGGCTTCTGCCGGAAGTATGGGATTTACAAAAATGGGAGGATCCTGCAATTATATATAAGAAAAACTGTTCCCCGCAGCTGTTTGACAAATATTTCGAAAAACACCGGTTTAAACTGGGCTGGCATCCGAAACCGGAGCTGGACGAATTCGGAGTATCTGTCGCAGAAGACGTGATCCGGAATGAAAAGCCTGATTTAACCATGATTCATGTGTCAGCAGTTGACATTGCGCGCCATGGAAACGGTATGTTTGGACCGGCGATTGACGATGCCATCCGGAAAGTGGACAGCTGGCTATGCAGACTGGAGCAGGCGGTTTCAGACAGCGGCTGGTTTGACGAAACCAATTTTATCATTGTCAGCGACCACGGGCACTTAAAGGTAGATAAGCAGGTGAATTTGAATGTACTTTTTAAAGAAGAGGGACTGATTCAGACGGACGATCACGGTGAGCTTGCAAGTTATCAGGCATACTGCCATTCTTCAGGGCTTTCTGCCCAGATTTTGCTGGCAGATGCGGCCGATACAGAGGTCCGGAAAAAAGTGGAAGCCATCTTGGAATATGCAAAAGACACAGAAGCATTTGGGATTCAGGCGATTTATACGAGGCGCGAAGCCGAGGAAAAATTCCAGCTGTCAGGTCCCTTTGAGTATGTGGTCGAGGGCGCAGGCGGCGTTGCATTTGCAGCAAAATGGGATGGAAGGGCCATTATCAACGAGGAAGATTCCGATTACGATTATGTGAAGACCTCTCATGGGCACCGGCCTCACTTAGGCCCGCAGCCGGTCTTGATGGCGAAGGGTCCGGATTTTAAGGAGAACATCGTAATCAGGGAGTGCAGCATTCTGGATGAGGTGCCGACATTTGCAGCAGTTCTGGGCGTAGAGATGGAAGGACTGGAAGGCAGATGCTTACATGAATTGTTAGCACACTATTGATACGGCATACTAACCTGGCCAAAAGAAGGGGGACTTTAAGTGGCTGAGATTATACTAAAGGATATTTGTAAGAGCTTTGGGGAGACTGCGGTGGTGAAGCACGTGGATCTGACGATCGAGGATGGAGCGTTTTCGGTAATCGTCGGGCCTTCCGGCTGTGGGAAATCTACGATTCTCCGGATGATTGCCGGGCTGGAGCAGCCGACTTCAGGAGAAATATGGATTTCGGGGAAATGTGTCAACTATGTTCCGCCGGGAAAACGGGATATCGCCATGGTTTTCCAGAATTATGCGATCTACCCGACGATGAGCGTGAGAGATAATATTGAATTTGGACTTAAGAACCGAAGGGTTCCGAAAGAAGAACGTGACAGTCTGATCGGGGATGTCAGCGAAATCGTGGGGCTGACAGAATACCTGGGCAGAAAGCCGAGCGAGCTTTCGGGCGGTCAGCGTCAGAGGGTTGCCCTGGCGAGGGCCATGGTGAAGAAGCCCAGTGTGTTCCTTATGGACGAACCATTATCCAATTTGGATGCAAAACTGCGTAATCAGATGAGAAGCGAGCTGATTCAGCTTCATGACAGACTGGGTACGACATTCATCTACGTGACTCATGACCAGGTAGAGGCGATGAGTATGGGCAATAAAATTGTTATTATGAATCAGGGAGAGATCATGCAGGTGGGAAAGCCAATGACGGTATACCACTGTCCTGAAAATATATTCTCTGCCCAGTTTATCGGAACACCGCCCATGAATATACTGGCGGCAGAGGGGCTTCATGATGCGGTGTGCTGTCCGCCGGGCTGCCGGTATGTGGGGTTTCGGCCGGAACGGATCAGCCTTGACAGGGAATGCGGCGAGGCGCTGGTCCTGTCGGCTGTCGTGCAGACGAGAGAACTTCTGGGAGCGGAGGCGGTCTATACCTTCGAGTCAGAGGCGGGTAAGATTCAGATGAAGAATTATTCAGAGTATTTGCCCGAGCCGGGAGAAAAGGTGAATCTGATCATAGAACGAAAACATCTCTTTTTCTTTGATGGCAGCGGAAAAGCGTTTGGTATGGACTGCGGGAAAAGAGAGGTGTAGAGAATATGAGAGATAAGCGGAAAGCTTCCCACGCATTTTGCAGGAGGAAAGCAAAGCAGACACTTCTGAAACAGACCTCATTCCGTGATGGGATCCGGCCGTATATGATGGTTCTGCCGTCGATTGCAGTTTTTCTGTTCTGTTATATTTATCCCATTTTCTACATGATTTACTTAAGTCTTTTTAAATGGGATTTTATAAGTCCAACCAAGGATTTCGTCGGCCTGAAGAACTTTATCACCCTGTTTTCCAAGGCGGAATTTCATCAGGTGCTGTCCAATGCACTGATTTATACATTCTGTTCCGTTGGAATAGCGATCGTACTTGCCCTTGTGCTGGCGGTCTGGTTAAACCATCCGGGAAAAATGTTTGCTTTTGTACAGGGAGCAATTTTCAGTCCCCACATTATATCTCTGGTATCCGTGTCCTTTATCTGGATGTGGATGATGGAACCGTCCTATGGGCTCTTAAACTGGCTGCTTGGGCTGTTTGGCGTCAAGCCCTCCATGTGGCTGCAGCGGCCGGACACGGCATTGATGTCGCTGGTGCTGGTATCTGTCTGGAAGCTGATTGGATACGATACTCTGATCCTGATATCGGCGCTGCAGAGTATTCCAAAGTCGATTTACGAAGCAGCACTGCTCGATAAGGCGCCCGGAATCGTCACCTTTTTTAAGATCATTCTCCCGATGATTTCGCCGAATCTGTTCTTTTTGGTGGTCATGAATACCCTGACCTCATTTCAGGCGTTTGAGACCGTGTCCATCATGACAGAGGGAGGACCAATGAATTCCACCAATACACTGGTTTACTATATCTACCAGAATGGCTTCCGTTTTTATAAAATGGGATATGCCTCTGCGGCGGGAGTCGTGCTGCTGGTACTGGTCGGAATTATGACGATTATTTATTTTAATTTACTGGGAAGAAAAGTACATTACCAATAGGGGGTGAAACGATTGCAACTGACATACCGATTGAAAAAAATAGTATTGACGGTGATACAGTATATCGGGTTTGCCATACTGCTGGTGCTGTTTATTATTCCATTTGTCTGGATGGTATCCACGTCAGTCAAGTCCATCGGGGAAACTCTGACAAATCCACCGATTTTTATTCCGTCTGATTTTCATTTTGAGAACTATATAAAGGCATGGAAATCGGGGCCGTTTCTCCATTTCTTTTTAAACAGTGCCATTATTACATTTTCCAGCATGATTCTGCAGCTGCTTTTTGTTGTTCCGGCTGCTTATGCATTTGCCCGGTGTAAATTCCGGGGAAAGACAATCCTGTTTGGAATTACGATGATGACGCTTATGATACCGGGACAGTTGATCTTTATGCCGCTGTTTTTGATCTTTTCCAGGATGGGGCTGATTAATTCCTATGCCAGCATGATTCTTCCGTTTTCTACTAGTGCGTTTGGCATATTTATGCTGCGGCAGAGTTTTATGCAGATTCCGGAAGAACTTTTAGAGGCGGCCAGGCTGGATCAGGCCAGCGAGTGGCAGATCATCCGGCACATTATGGTTCCGATGGCGAGACCAACCATCGTCACGCTGATGCTTTTAACATTTATCAGCCGCTGGAACGATTATTTCTGGCCGCTTGTTATGACAACCAATGATAAGGTCCGCACGCTTTCTATCGGTGTTTCCATGCTGAAAAACACGGAAGGCGGCGCTTCCTGGAACGTATTAATGGCAGGAAATGTGATTTTGGTTCTGCCGATTTTAATAGTCTTTGTTTGTGCCCAGCGCCAGATCATACGGGCGTTTACATATACAGGAGAAAAGTAAACAGAAAGAAAAGGAGAGGTGTAAGATGAAGAAAACATTAGCTATGATGTCAGTTTTGCTGGTTGCCGGCACCCTTTTAAGCGGCTGCGGAAAGAAGGCTGTTGAAGAGACGGCTGCGGTGCCTGATAATACCCAGGGAACCACACAGGCGGAGAACGTGACAGCGGCAGCCGATAACGGAGGAGAAAAGGTAAAAATCGAGTTCTGGTATGCCTGGGGAGATAAGATCGGAGAGACAAACGAGGAGCTGGCCAGACGGTTTAACGAGTCCCAGGATAAGATTGAGGTGGTGGCCTCCTATCAGGGCAGCTATGACGATGTGCAGTCCAAGACACAGGCCGCTTTTGCAGCAGGGGAGGCACCAGCCATTACGATGAACGAAACGGCTTCGGTAGGTACGTTCGCCCGGTCGGGAATATCAAGGGATTTAACGGATCTTGTCGCCCGGGACGGGTATGATCTGAACAACTTTAATACAGGTCTGATGACGAATTCCTATGTGGACGGAAAGCTTTACGCGCTTCCGTATATGCGCAGTACGCCTCTGATGTTCGTAAATACGGATATGCTGGAAGCCGCAGGACTCGATCCAAAGGGACCGGAAAACTGGGATGAGCTTACCCATTACGCGGAAGTGATGGCGGAGCAGGGGAAAGATGCCCTGTGCTTCCCGATCGTAAATGAATGGTATTTTGAGGCATTTTTAGGACAGGCAGGCGGAACCATTTTTAACAAAGAAGAAAATGGCTTTGACTTTAATAATGAAGCCGGTGAATCTGTATTAAATTATTGGAGAGATCTGCAGAAGACAGGAGGAGTTAACATTCTCTTTGGAAGCGATTCCAGCAATATGTCGAAAGCGGAATTTGCATCTCAGAACTGTGCCATGCTTTTTGCTTCAGTAGCGGATATCAATTACTTTCTGGATGTGGCAAAGGACAACGGATTTAACTGCGCGACTGCATTTTTGCCGGGAAATAAAACGTTTGCAATTCCAACCGGAGGCGCCAATTTAATTATTACCTCCAATAAGAGCGAGGAGGAAACCAATGCAGCATGGGAATTCATGAAATGGGTGCTGGAGGATGAGCAGACGATTTATGCGTCGCAGAATACAGGATACGTTCCGGTGACAAACAGTGCTGTGGAGAGTGATGCCATGAAGGCCTTCTACGCGGAAAAGCCGCAGTTTAAGGTAGCGGTGGATCAGCTGCAGTACATTCTGGCCAGACCGATTTCAAAACAGGGACCGGAAGTGCATAAGGCCATCAAAGACATGGTCACGGAGTTCCTTATGGACGAGAATGTCTCTGCCAAGGAGGTTCTCGATAAGACGGAAAAGCAGTGTATGGAAATTTTAAATGAGTGATAATCAGATATGGCTGCCGCAAAGGTGCGGCAGCCCGCAGAAGCAGGAGGAACCATGGGGGTAAAATTAATTGTGTGCGATGTGGATGGCACTTTGATTGATCATTCGGAAACCGTAATCCCGGAGCTGATTCAGATTGTGGATCAGTGCAGAAAAGAACACATTTATTTTTCTCTCGCTTCCGGAAGAACGAAGGAATTAATCGAGGATATCCGGTTGAAGCTGCATGTCACGGAACCGTATATCGCAGCAAACGGAGCGTGTGTGTTTGTGGATGACACCTGCGTCCTGATGAAAGGCTTCTGTGCAGATCCAATCAGGGACATCATAAGTGACGCAAACCGGGTGGGGCTTACGGTAACCTGTTCCGACGCTTACCAGGAGCGCGCTCTGAGTGTTACTGATTACGTTGCGGAGCACCGGAAATTAGGAAACCGGTTTAAGCAGCTGCTGGATTTTCATGCAGTGGACTGGAAAGAACAAAAATTTGTTAAAATCATGTTTATGGATGAACACAGAACAGGAAAAATAGAAAGGATCAGGAAGGCTTTAAAGCCATATTCCTCTCAATACTGGATAACGACGTACTCCGATGTAGCGGTTGAGCTGGGGCCGGTACAGTGTAATAAAGCGACGGGAGTCCGGGAACTGGCGGGACTTATGGGGATTGGTATGGAAGAGGTGATGGCCTGCGGGGACTTTACAAATGATCTGGAAATGATCCGGGAAGCGGGAATCGGAGTTGCGGTGGCAAATGCCAATGAAATTCTGAAGAGTTCGGCGGACTATGTCGCCGCTTCCGCCTGCGCCTGTGGGGTGATTGAGGCGGTGAAAAAGTTCTGTCTGTCAGGCAATGGAGTTCCATAATCTGGGAAATTATGATATACTGAATGTGTATAAAAACTGTTTTCTGCCGGATGTGCGATGCACAGACGGCGGGAATAATTGATCGAGTGCCGCCCGGCCCGGGAGTACTTGGCGAAGTGTTTCACTAAAATGATCAGAAGAGGAATGAAATAAATGGGGAACAGCAATGGTATCATGAATGAATCACCTATTCCACTCTACTACCAGATCTATGTCGATCTGAAAAACAAGCTGTTGATTAACAAGCTTGTAGATGAAAACGGAAAACTTCCGGCGGAAAAGGAACTGGCAGAATCATATAAAGTGAGCCGGGTTACCATGCGGCAGGCCATTGCGGAGCTGGAAAAGGACGGTCTGATTGTCCGCTACAGAGGCCGCGGATCTTTCCTGAAATCGCAGCCGAATCCGATTCTTCATAAGCTGGGACTGCCGGGGCAGGCGGGCAGAGTACAGATTGACAAGAGCCCTGAGATTGTGGAACTGAGCCATTTTGACACGACGTATGAGTATATTGGCCGTGCATTAAACTATGAGGGAGATATTTTCTTCATTAAGCGGATTTTCCGCGTCGATGGCAACCCGGTTGCCATTAACCGAATCTGGATTCCTGCGGTCTTCACCCCGGAACTGGATAAAAAAGGCTTATGTGTGGAAGGCTCTCTTTCGAAGACATTGAAGGAAGTATATCATTTGAAGATAGACCGCAGAGAAAATGTTATCGAGGCTGTAAGACCTTCGGTATCTGACATAGAACTGCTGAAGATCACGTATGACACACTGATTCTCCAGATCACGAGCAAATCCTTTTTAAAAGACAATTTACCGTACGAGTATTCCGTCACCTCCTGGATTGGAGATGCCATCAGGCTGGAGGTGGATGTGGAAGACATAGAACACGGTATTACATTTTTGAAATAAAGAACCCGGCAGATGTGTATTCTGCCGGGATTTTCTGTTGCAGAGGGAGTATTATTAAATCAGGAGGTTTTTAGAATGAATAAATTTCCGGTACAATTGGTGGTAAGTGATATTGACGACACTTTGATTCACAAAGAAGATCACTTAAATGAAAAGATAATTCAGACAATCGAGGAACTGAAAAGACGGGGGATCCAGTTTACGCTGGCGACAGGAAGAATGCCTTACCGCGCAGAGTCCTATGCAGGAGATGCAAAGCTTACGGTACCGTTTATTGCAAATAACGGAAGTATTTTGTATGACAGGGGGAGGATGATCTGGTGTAAGATGCTGTATGCAAAAATAATCCAGGAGATTACACAGCGATATATGGAAAGGAATCCCCAGTTTACGGTTATATTTAGTTTTACAGACCGGGAATGTCCTCTGGTAAGAACGGAGTGGATCAGGAAGCGCCTTGGTAAATATAAAGGATATGATCAAACTCTGGGAAACACGCCGGATGTCTGGAATCAGACCGTGCATAAAATTTATGTCCTGGACGATGCGAGATCAGGTATCATTGGAGCTTTTGCAGATGAACTGGAATATTATCGGAACGAGATCAGTTTTTTTCAGTATGGAGAGTTTTCGATCGAGATAGTGGCAGGCGGCTGTTCCAAGGCATCAGGCCTTACGAGACTCTTAGAATATCTTTCCATACCGGCTGACTGTGTCATGGCGGTAGGAGATCATACGAATGATATTGAATTGATCAAAAAGGCCGGTATTGGTGTGGCGGTGGCAAATGCTGATTCGCAGCTGAAAGCGGCGGCGGATTACGTCACTGCCGGAGAACGGGATTTGGGGGTAAAGGAGGCGATTGAAAAGTTTGTGCTTAGTGAGTGAGGGGGAGGCAAAGAAGAATATTAAGATTACTCACTGGGAAAGCACCGGCATACCTTTGACAGATTTTTATGATTAAATAGTTTGAAAGTAAAAAAAACATTTATTACTTGTGTTTTTCCTGAGGCCATGTTATACTATAATCATTCCATAGAAATTCTTATTCTGTGATAATCATGTAATCTGGCAAGTCTGCCAATTTTATTCCATGATACGAAAGAAACTAAATTATGAGGGAGTGATAAAAGTGGCAGAGCAGGATTATTATATGAAAATACTGCTGGAGGACAGAGACAGGTTTGCTGATTTTATCAATGTCAATGTTTTTCACGGAAAACAGGTGCTGGCAGCAGATAAATTAAGCCTGCTTAAGAATGAAGCGGGAATTGTGGTCGTTGATGAGGACGGGGTGAAACGAACGATTCAGAGACGTCGAGATGTCGTCATGAAAGCAGAGTTTGGGGCATACTTCTGTGTTGTGGCAAGTGAGAATCAGGGGAAGGTCCATTATGGCATGGCCGTTCGGGAAATGATGTATGATGCACTCGATTATACAGAGCAGATACGAAAAATCGAAGAAAAGCACAGAGCAGAAGGGGATAAGCTGGAAGGTGCTGATTTTCTGTCACATGTTACGAAGGCTGACAGACTCATACCTGTTGTGACCCTGACCCTTTACTATGGGAACGAAGCCTGGGATGGGCCGAAAAGCCTGTATGAAATGATGGGAATCGATGAGGGATGGGAAGAGACAGCACTGGTGAAAAAATGTCTTCCTGATTATAAGATTAACCTGATCGATATCAGGGAAGGAGAGAAACTTGATCAGTATAAGACCAGTTTACAACACGTTTTTGGGCTGGTAAAATATAATAAAAGCAAACAAAAACTCTATGAATATACAAGAGTTCACAGGGAAGAGATCAATCGTATGGACCGTGAGTCCAAGGCGGCGGCCCTTGCATTGATTGGAGAACAGAAGAGGCTGCAGAAAATTCTGGAGTCTAAGAGAGAGGAGGAGATGGATATGTGCCAGGCGATCGATGAGCTGATTGCGGATGGGGAAGTACGGGGAGAAGTACGGGGCATATTAATGGGAATGGAAAAAACAAAAATTAATTTTATCAGGAAGCAATACAAGAAGCAATTATCAAGCAGCCAGATAGCAAATATTCTGGATTTGGATGAGCGGTATGTGGAAAAAGTAATAAAACTTTTTAAACAGTATCCGGCTGGCTCCGATGATGAGATTGCCGGGTATCTATAAATATTAAGAAGTAAAAAGTATGATGTATGAATACATACCTTAGAGAATATATACAAAATCAGAAGTGAAATGCCTCTCTTCCGGCAAAACCAGTAATCAAAGGTTTTTTGCGGAAAGGAGGTATTTTTGTTATATTCCGCCTGGCCGCAGGCGATGCCCTAAATCTGGTTAAATATAAGATAAATTGTTAAAGAAAATCGACAAAATGCTGGACAACAAAAGGAGGAAAGGTGTATAATGAGGGAAAGTTGCTAAAGCGCTTTAGCATAAGAAAAAAGGAGGTATTTCTATGAAAAGGAAACGGTTATATTCAGCAGTACTTGCAGCTGTCATGGCAGGGGTGATGATAGCGGGCTGTTCTTCCGGAACAGGGAAGGAAACTGCAGATGCCCATGCACCGGAAGGAGCACAGACAGAGAATGCGGGGGAACAGAGGGACGCGCCGGCACAGGAGAAAGAATTGATTATGTGGCACAACCGGGGCGGCTCCAACGGAAAGTTTATCGAAGAGCAGCTGATTCCGGAGTTTAACGACACCGCCGGTAAATTGGCTGGAGTGAAGGTGGTGCCGGTCTATCAGGATGAAGACATTGTAAGTAAGCTAAAAGCGCTGATCCTGGCAAACGATGTAGCGAATATGCCTGACCTTGTCACTATTTATGCCGGCGATGTGGAGTACATGAGCACAGTAAAGAATGTCGTTCCTCTGGATTCGTTTCTCGAGACGGATGCAGATTTTAAGAAGGAGGACATGGTACAGTCCCTGTGGGATACGTATAATTTCAGAGGAAAACAGTACAGTATCCCATTTACAGGCGACGCCATGATCTTCTATTATAATAAGACTGCATTTGAGAAGGCGGGGCTCGATCCGGAAAAACCGCCGAAGACCATTGCGGAGATGGCTGACTGCGCGGAAAAACTGCTGATTAAAGATGGTGATACGGTGAAACAGTACGGAATCACCCTTGGCCTTCAGAATGTATATTTAAACAACTGGATCGGCGGCCAGGGCGATTACCATTTCATCGGCAACAATGAGGGCGGCAGGACAGGGCGCATGACGAAGGTGACCTTTGATGAGGATGGAACCATGCTGACGCTCCTGAATGAGTGGCAGAAGGTTCTCGATACGGGGGCTGTGCAGAGTGTTGATGTGGACGATCAGCCCAAGGACGAGTTCTGTTCAGGCTTAAGCGCCATGTTCTGCGGTGGAAACTGGGCTATGACTTCAATCATTGAAGCGGCCAATGAGAATGGATTTGAGCTGGGCATTTCGGAACTTCCCAGGGTTTTGGATACGGATAAAGGCGGAGTATGTCCGGGGGGAACCTCCCTTTATATTCTGGACAGAGGTGATTCAGATGTAGTGAATACCGGATGGGAATTTATGAAATACTGGTCCTCGGCAGAGACGCAGACAAAACTGTGTATCGCAACCGGCTATATACCGACCAATGGAAAAACTATGGAAACGGAAGAGATGAAAGCGTTTTTGAAAGACAATCCCAGCTACCGTGTGGCATTTGACTCCCTTATGAAATCCAACCCAAAGGTGCAGGAGCATCTGGCGCCGACTCAGCAGGAGTTCCAGCTGATTTTCAGAGATACTTCTTTGAGATGGGCCAAAGGAGAGATCACGGCACAGGAATGCGTGGACAGCATGGCGGAGCAGTGCAACAGAGCGCTGGATGAATACAATGAGGCGAATCCGGTCGAAGAGTAAGATCCTTCGCGAGAGTATATACGGGGAGAGGGGCGGAAACGTTGAAAAGAAAAAAGAAAATAACTCCATATCTGCTGATACTGCCATCCATGTTTTTCCTGGTGCTGTTTATTTATTATCCGGCAGTTAAGACGCTGTTTAAGAGTCTGTTTTTAATTAATTCCGGTAATATGCCTGTGAAATACGTAGGGCTGGGAAATTATCGGAAACTGTTCAGTGATGAAACATTTTTAAAATCCATTGTTGTAACATTCGAGTATGCACTGGTTGTCATACCGGTGACAATTCTGATGGGGTATCTCCTGGCGCTGATCTCCGCGTCCGGGAGACGCCTCTCTCCCGTTTATGAACTGATGTATGCAATGCCCATGGCGGTGTCCATGTCTGTAGCTTCTGTCATTTTCAAGCTTCTTTTAAATGGGAATCTGGGACTGGTCAATCATGTGTTTCACTTAAATATTATGTGGTTTACGGATAAGAAGTATGCGCTGTGGGCGATCATTATCATTGGCATCTGGATGGGACTGGGGCTGACTTACATATTCCTGTTGTCCGCAGTCCGGTCGGTATCGGAAGAATTGCTGGAAGCAGCCACCGCAGAAGGCGCCGGGATGTGGCAGAAGGTGCGCTATATCTATACCCCCATGATAAGTCCAACCCTGTTTTACCTGTTCTGTGTCAACGTAGGAAGCGCACTGATGATGTCAGGACCCGTGATTATCCTGACCCAGGGAGGACCGGACAGTTCCACATCTACCATTATGTACTATATGTACCAGAAAGGATTCTACGTATATAATTATGGTCTTTCGTATTCGGCGGCTGTGGTAGGTTTTATCATTGGATTTACGGTTATTCTTATTTCGTTTATCTGGGAGAAGAGAGGTGTTCATTACTGATGGGAAAACGCAGGATATGGAAGAGCGTGCTGTATCAGGCCGCGGCGACAGGAATCGGACTTCTGGTCATATTTCCTGTGTTGTATGCACTGGGCACCTCCTTTATGAAGAGTACGGAGATCCTGAGCCTGAATCCAGGAATGATCCCGAGGCGGATCGACTTTTCCAACTATCATGCGGTTTGGGAAAATACGATGATGCTGCGGTTTATCTGGAACTCGCTCTTTGTAACCACAATCACGTGCTGTCTGCGCGTGGTGACGGCGGCCCTGGCCGCTTATGGATACGCCTGCTTTGATTTTAAGGGAAAGAATCTGTTTTTTTATTTGACTGTGGGGACTATGCTTATTCCCGGTGAAGCGACGCTTCTCACCAATTATGAGACCATATCGAAGCTTCATATGATTAATACTTATCAGGGGATTATTATTATGTTTATTGGCTCTGCGACCAGTGTATTTATTATGAGACAGTATTTTCTGGGGGTCTCGGTTTCTATAAAAGAAGCGTCTGAGATGGACGGGTGCGGAGATATCCGCTTCTTTACCAGAATTCTGATTCCGATTTCAAAACCGATTCTGGTTACCGTATTTATCACAGCATTTGTTGAAATCTGGAATGTGTACTTATGGCCCATGCTGATTACGAACCGTAACGAGATGAGGACGGTCCAGGTAGGAATCGCTCAGCTGAACAGTTCGGAGGGATCCGCTTATGGCGTTATCATGGCGGGGGCTGTAATTGTCCTCATTCCGTCGCTTCTGGTATTTATCATCTTTCAGAAGCAGATTATCAATGGAATGGTAACTGGTTCGGTAAAAGAATAAAGAAAGATTGGAGAACATGATGATCTACGAGACCAGGGTGGAAAAAGCAATAGAAATAACGGAGAACGGCCAGCCTTACATCAATCCTTACGATGGCTGTGTGTCCGGCTGTCCGTTCTGCTACTGGCTGGAACGGGAGGGATGGGAAGGCAATATCGCCATTAGAATCAATATCGCAGAGGTACTGGACCAGGAGTGCGGGAGATGGCCGCAGGGAGTCCGGCTTTACATTGGCGACTACTGCGATCCGTACATGCCGGTGGAGGAGACGTACGGGCTGACGAGACAGTGTGTGGAAGTTATCAAAAAACACGGTATACCTCTTACCATCTGTACCAGCGCGAAGTCGCTTCTGATTGAGCGTGATCTGGATTTAATGAGGGGGATGAAAGAGCTGTGTATCGTGACAGAACTGTGCCGACTGGATGAAATAGAAAAGCTTAAGGCTGGAAAAGGGCATGCGGGGATTGAGACGGGAAACCGGCTGAGAGAAGCGGGGCTTCCGGTGATTGCGACATTTGCGCCCATCCTGCCGGGAATCACGGATGTGGATCTGGTGCTGGACGCCTTAAGACCGGATATTCCGCTCTATATTGACCGTTTCTACATGAAACCGGATTCCATACAGGAGATCAGGCTAATGGAATATTTGAGGGAAAAACGCCCGGAATTAATGGAGGAATACAGACGTCTGATCCGGGAGGGGAGCGACGCAGAATATGAGGCAGTGATACACCGCTGTCAGGGAAGCGGCCGGGTAAAGCAGCTCCCGTTCTGATTGACTGGAACCATTGCTTTTTAGGGGATTTTCATATACAATGATAGGTACACTTTTGTAAAAATATGGAAGTACTGTTAGACTGGAGACGTTATATGAAAATCACTGCAAAAGATATTGCCAGGGAAGCAGGGGTCTCAGAGGCCACGGTTTCCATTATTTTAAATAACAAGGCCGGCCACTACCGGATTTCTGAAAAGACGCGGCAGAAAGTACTGGAGATTGCGGAGCGTTACGAATTTACCTGCAACCCGATTGCGGTATCTCTGGCAACCCGGAAAACACATACGATAGGCCTTATTCTGCCAAACCTAGTGAACCCTTTTCTGGCCAATATATCTACGGGAATTGAAAAGTGTGCTCAGGAAAATGAGTACGCCCTTCTGTTGTGCAACTGTGAGGAAAATGTGAAGCAGTGTGTGAAGTACCTGGATATTCTTCAGAAGAGGTATGTGGACGGGATTCTGCTTGTTCTGCCGAGGGAAAAAGAAGTGAATGCCAATCAGAGACTGGTCGAGGCGGCACTGCGAAAATGCCGGGTACCGGTGATTCTGATTGAACATTACTTACAGAAGGCACCCTGCGATTTCATGGCTGTTGACAACGTGAAGGGAGGCTATCTGGCGGCCGAGTATCTTCTGAAAAAAGGACATACCAGGATCGGTCATATTGCGGGAGAGCAGTTTACCAGACAGCGTACCTGCGGCTATCTGAAAGCGTTGAAAGATTATGGTATACCAATGGACAGCGGTCTGGTGATGCAGGGGGATTTCTCGATTGAATCCGGATATGAATGTGGAAAACGCCTTCTGGAGCAGGGGGTGACGGCTGTCTTCGCGGGAAATGATTATATGGCGCTCGGTGTATGGCGGGCGGCCAGAGAACTGGGCCTTCGTATCCCGGAGGATGTATCTCTGATTGGTTTTGATGACGATCCGGTGGCGGTGGTGATGGATGTCCCGCTGACCACGGTCCGTCAGCCTGGCACCACGCTTGGAAAAGCTGCCAGTGAAATGCTGGTACAGAAGATAGGGGAAGAGCGGGGCACATATCAGCAGTATTACTTTGCACCGCAGCTGATTGAGAGAAGCAGCGTGGCAGCCCGGTAAGACGACAGGAAACCTGCATGGAGCTGTAAGTATAACAGAAAGTGGAGTCTGAACAGGAGTGAGTACATAAATACTTCTGATGCTCAGACTCCACTTTTGTTTTTTTCCATAAAACAGTGGTATGATCTGTCTCCAGACTACAGGTTATAGAATTTCTCCACAGACTGTTCGATGGTTTCATCCGCACAGATCAGTGAGATGCCTTTCTTTTTATGTTTCCGGTAGACCACAAGGATTTTGGAGAGATTCCAGGGAACCAGGATGCGATCCTTGTCGGATGCGGGGATGGTTACGGTTTTCGTAATCGTTTTTTCTTTTGTGTCTGTGGTCTCCGTACTGTAGCTGTAGCCAAATTTTGTCTCCAGCTCTGTGGTGAGCTTCAGTGTCAGGCCCTTCAGCAATCCGGAGGCTTCCCCCTTAATCAGGGAACGGACATCGACGGAGCATACATTTGTCTGTTTTAAGACGGATACCTGAGAGATTTTTATGGTAGTCGTCTGCGCCTGGCCCGCCGGAAAGGTCTGAATATTGGAGGGCGCGGTATAGGCCACATACAGGACGGCGCCAAAGTAGCTGTCAACGAGCTGCTGTTTCTTCATCATATTGTCGTACATCGGATCATTGATAGCCGGCCAGTATTTCTGAGGGATATCGCAGGGATCGGACAGGCTCAGGAAAACCGGTTTTGGGGGATAGCTGTACGGAATATTCAAAAGCTGGCTCAGCGGTTTGCCTGTATTTTCTCCCAAATCATGTTTTAATGCTTCCCAATTGGATATATCCATGGTATGTTCCTCCTTAATCCACTTTTGTAATGGTCAGCAGGTGATCGAAGTGGTGGCCCCTTGGCGGCAGTTCATTCCAGCCGTCTACGTTATACATTCCGGATACTTTTAATGAGGATTTATTGTCTTTTGAGTATGGAACTTCGATGGAAAGAGTCAGGGAACCACTCGCCCCAATCCAGGTACACTGGCCCTGATAGCCGGTGGCGGTACCTTTGGATGCCCGGATTCCAAATACTTCTTTGGTTTCTCCTGCGTTGATGGAGACAGGGGCGCTCTTATCCTTTCCTCCAAGGTACCAGATTCCCCAGTTCCGTTCCTCGTTATGTGCTACGAGTGTTTCCCCTGTCTGATTGCTGATTGTCATGTGGTAAGTCCATTCTGTACTGCTCATATTTTTTTGAAAGCCTGTCGTGAACAGGCCTTCTTCCTCCTTTCAAGAGTGGTGTGTAATTGGTGTCTGAATCAGTAGCGCTACACTATTAATCCAATCAATCGAACATATGTACGAATAAAGATAAAAAATAATTGAAAGATGCTCTGGAATTTTTCAATTTGTGCCTGTTGATCTGCGCACAGAAAGCTGTAGAATAATTCTGCAAATTATCCCATCTGTCCTTTTTCACCCCCGTCTTTTTTCCTATAATAAATACAGACAATATCTGCCGGAAGCGGCGGGATTTAAACTCATTACAGGAGAAGAGAAGGGGGCGTTTCTTTATGTTGCCATGTGATATTTTAATTAAAAATGCAGCGGTGCTGATGCCCGATATGAGCATTGCGAAAAATCAGACGATTGCCATTTCCGGCAGCCGGATTCTGGAGATTGCGGACACGGATAATTCAGATCAGACCATCAGCTGCCAGGCCGAAACGGTGATCGATGATCCGCATCTGCTGTGGATGCCGGGCCTCACTGACGGCCATCTTCACACCAGCCAGCAGTTCTTAAGGGGAAGTCTGCTGGACGAAAAGCCGGTGATCTGGAAGCGGATCAATGTGCCGTTTGAAGCATCTCTGACGGAAGAGACCATGGCGCTGTCAGCCAGACTTGCCGGTGCAGAGATGATAAAATGCGGAACCACATCCTTTGTGGATGCCGGAGGTCCTCATATCGAAGCAGCGGCAGAGGAGTATTTGAAGATGGGGATGCGCGGCGCTCTGACCTGGCAGACCACCGACGGAGCAAGCGTTCCGGATGGCCTGCGGATTGACACCAGGGAGGCATTGCCCCGCCTGGAAAAATTTCACAGGGAATACCACGGGAAAGGTGGCCTGCTTAAAGTATACTATTCCGTAACTTCTCTGATGGCCTGCACGGAAGACCTGTTTTATACGATATTTCTTGCGGCGAAGGAGCAGAACGTGACGGCAGAATGCCACATGAACGAGTATGCCAGCGAAGTGCTGGATTTTATTGAACGATACGGGGAACGTCCTTTCCTCTATCTGGAACGAATCGGTGCGTTATCGCCGCAGTTTGTTGCCGCCCACTGTATCATGCTGTCCGAATCCGAGATTCAGATTGTGCAGGATCGGGGGATTAAGGTGGTACACTGCCCGTTCAGCAACTGCGGCAAAGGCGTTCCCCAGACGCCGCGTCTCCTCGCGGCCGGGATTCCCGTGGCTTTTGGCTCCGACGGCGCAGGCCATGGGGGCCTGGATTTATTCCGTGAGATGCGGGCATTTCGATGCATCATGAATGTGGCCTGGGGAATCACCACAGGAAATCCTGAGATTATGCCTGCCAGAACCCTTCTGGCCATGGCTTTGGAGGGAGGAGCACAGGCACTGATGAACAGCAGTATCGGAAGTGTCCGCCGTGGAAATTTAGCGGACTTAATTGCCATTGATTTGGACCAGCCCCATTTGACGCCGACCGGGAGTATTGTCAATACCCTGATTGAGAGCGCCTCGGGAGCCGATGTAAAACATTCCATTATCAACGGAAAACTGGTAATGAAAGATCGGAAGCTTTTGACCATTGACGAAGAAAAAGTGTTGTCTGAGGCAAATCAGGCGATGAAAAGCCATGCTCTGTTTACAAAAGCTGGAGCATACACAGGCTGATTGAAGCACGACGCAAAAAAAAACAGCATTCCGGAAGAACATTCCGGAGTGCTGTTTTCGTAATAAAGGATCATAGAATCATCTCGTCCAGACTTCGTTTCGGTACGTAGTGCACCTGCTCCTCGTCCCGGTAATAGCGAACATCCCCATCCGCCCCAACCGGCACTACCACAACTTTCTCCTTTGGCTTCCCGAGAGCCAGTACGAGATCAATGGAGTATTTTGCGGTATCAATTCCCAGATGCTCCGCCAGACGTGTCCGCTCGACATTGCCGAGCATACAGCCGCCGTACCCCATCTCCACCGCTCCCAGCATGATGGTCTGGGCAGCGATTCCGTCATCCTGAAGCTTATTCTTCCCCAGGGCAAGGTCACAGAGGATAATAATATAGGCGGAAGGCCGTTCTCCCTTTTCAGGTCCATCCCAATCAGGCAGTGCGCCCGCCCATTTCAGAGTACCGAATACCTGCTCATTTTCCACTGCCGTATTGCAGATTCGAAACTTTAGCGCCTGAGAGTTCGCAGACGAAGCGGTCAGTCTGGCTAAATCCACCAATTCCCGCAGCGTCTCCGCCGATATTTTTTCTTCCTCATAAAAACGCCGGTAAGACCTGCAGCGGGTCACTAAATCCTTTAACATGGTAAATCCTCCTTTTATGACAATCCATATCTTTCCTCATTATACCTGTTCCTGAGCCATTTGTGAATCTGTAATTTTATGATATACCGGAAGCGGAAGTTGCAAAAGAACCCTGAAAATTTTTGCTTTCCACCTTGGCAGCCCCCTGCTGTCTGTGGTACAATACCTTGTCACGATTTTAGAATGGAGGATATTTCATGAATCATATGCAGAAGGTTTGGATTTGCGGAGCAAACGGCAGAGTCGGCCGCAAGATGACGGAACTTTTGGAGAATACACCGGTAGAGCTTCTGCTTACGGATCTTGATGCTGTCGATATCACCGATCCGAAAGCAGTCAGGGATTATGCCGGTATGAACCGGCCGCATTTCATTGTAAACTGCGCAGGGCTCACAGATGTGGCCATGTGCGAAGAGAATAAAGAGGAAGCATTTAAGGTCAATGCCCTGGGAGCCAGGAATTTAAGTGTGGCGGCCCGAATGGGAAAGGCCCGGATGATACAGCTTTCTACGGATGATGTGTTCGACGGAAGCGGACAGACTCCATATACGGAGTTTGATACGCCGAATCCGCAGACTGTTTATGGAAAATCAAAGCTTGCAGGGGAGAATTTCGTGAAGGAATTCTGTAACCGCCATATTATTGTCAGGAGTTCGTGGATATTTGGGGAAGGCAGCAGCTATTTTTCAAAGATCCTGAAGCTGGCCGGTGAGGGGAAGACGATCTATGCGGCTTCTGATCAGACCGCTGCGCCGACCGGAGCATCGGAGCTGGCAGAGAAGATCATCGAACTGATGGATTCTGCGCCGGATGGTCTGTACCATGTGACCGGGCAGGGCAGCTGCAGCCGGTTTGAATTTGCACAGGAAATCGTGCGCCTTTCCGGACATAAGGCGGAGGTGGTGCCGGTTGCGGCTGTGGACGATAAGCTGACCGCCATGCGGCCGTCGTATTCCGTTTTGGACAACATGATGCTGCGCATGTCCGGAATTGCCCAGCTTCCGGAATGGAGACTGATGCTGGAACGCTTTATGAGAGACAGGAAGGATTTTTTATCGTATGAAAAATAGAAAAAAACCAGGATTGACAACGAAGATATTCATTGGCCTGCTGGCAGGCGCTGCGACGGGAATTCTGCTCCATTATGCCGTGCCGGCAGGTGCCATACGCGATGAGTTTCTGATCGGCGGTATTTTCTACGTCGTTGGAAACGGATTTTTGCGGCTGATGCAGATGCTTGTGGTGCCGCTGGTGTTTTGCTCGCTGGTCTGCGGAAGCATGGCCATGGGAGATACGAAGAAGCTGGGAACGATCGGAGTGAAGACGCTGTTCTTCTATCTTTTTACGACGGCGCTCGCCATTACGGCCGCCATACTGGTGGCAAACGTGATTAACCCGGGCGTAGGCCTCGATATGTCCTCCATTGAGAGGAGTGAGATCGCTGTTGCGGATAAGGTGAGTCTGCCGGATACACTGCTGAATATCATACCAACCAATCCGCTGGGAGCGCTGGCCAGAGGGGATATGCTGCCGATCATCTTATTTGCGCTTATTGTGGGGATTATTCTCGCAAAATTGGGCGAGAGTGTGGAAACTGTCGGCAATTTCTTCAGCCAGTTTAACGATGTGATGATGGAAATGACAACTATGGTCATGAAACTGGCGCCTTACGGTGTGTTTTGCCTGATTGCAAAGACGTTTTCAGGGATAGGGTTCGATGCGTTTCTGCCGCTTCTCAAGTATATGGCGGGCGTGCTTCTGGCGCTGGTCGTACAGTGTCTGGTGGTTTACATGATGATGCTGAAAGGCTTTACGGGGCTGAGTCCCTTCCTTTTTATCAAGAAGTTTCTGCCTGTAATGGGCTTTGCGTTTTCCACGGCGACCTCCAATGCTACAATTCCCCTGTCCATCGATACCCTTCATCAGAAAATGGGGGTCTCCAAGAGGATTTCTTCTTTTACAATTCCTCTCGGAGCCACCATTAATATGGACGGAACGGCCATCATGCAGGGCGTTGCCGTGGTATTTGCCGCACAGGCATTTGGAATCAGCCTGTCCGTGGCCGATTATATAACCGTGATTCTGACGGCTACCCTGGCTTCAATCGGGACTGCCGGCGTACCGGGAGTGGGCCTGATCACCCTGTCCATGGTATTTACATCCGTGGGACTTCCGGTGGAAGCCATCGCGCTCATCATGGGAATTGACCGGATTCTCGATATGTGCCGGACTGCCGTCAACGTTACCGGCGATGCTGTGTGCACGACGATTGTCGCCTGCCAGGAAAAGGCAGTAAAAAAAGAGGTATTTCTAAATCCGGAGGCTGGTAAGCTGGCGGACTAAACTACACGATTGTAAGCTGCTGAACTGCTACGCTCCGCTGCTGAAATAATCGTATTCCCTTGCCATTCCCTCTCCTCTCCTGTATAATACTTAGATAAAACGATTCATAAAAGAATGCTTACGGAGATGATCCCATGATAGAGAAAAAAAAGCAGAATAAGGTCAAAATCGCAAAATTTATCCGTTATAAAGGCCATACATCCAAACCGGAGATAGCCGCAGAATTAGGAATCAGTATGCCTACAGTCCTGCAAAATGTAAAGGAACTGACAGAATCCGGTATTGTAGAGGAGATTGGGGAATACGAGTCCACCGGCGGCAGAAAGGCGAAAACCCTTTCTATTACCGCCTCATGGAAGATGGCGGTGGGCCTGGATATCACGTTAAACCATATCAGCATGGTCATGCTGGATTTAAAAGGAACCATAACAGGGAAAAAGCGCATCAGAAAGAATTACGAGAATTCCTACGAGTATTACCGGGAACTGGCGGATGAACTGGACTGTTTCGTGGAAGAGACGGGCACCGCGCCGGAAAAGATTCTGGGAGTTGGAATCTCCATACCGGGGGTGATTGACCAGAGCCGGGAACTGATTACCAGATCCCACGTTCTGCATCTGAACAACGTGAAGTTCCAGGCAGTCAGCCAGTTTATCCGGTATCCCGTGTCGTTTGAGAATGACGCCAACAGCGCGGCTCTGGCAGAGTTTGTCCACCGGGAACGGGACGCGGTGTATCTATCCCTGAGCAATTCGGTTGGAGGGGCAATCTATGTGAACCGGGGAATCTATGCGGGGGACAATTTTAAGAGCGCGGAATTTGGCCATATGATTCTGGAACCGGATGGAAAACTGTGCTACTGCGGAAAAAAAGGCTGTATGGACGCCTACTGCTCGGCCAGGGTCTTGTCGGATCACACCGGGGACAGCCTGGAACTGTTTTTTCAGAGGCTGGAGAGCGGTGATAAAACCATACGGGAGATCTGGAATTCCTACTTAAGCTATCTGGCGATAGCGGTGACAAATCTGCGTATGGCTTTTGACTGCGATATCATTCTGGGGGGATATATTGGGGAATATATAAAACCGTATATGGTCGAGTTAAGCCGGAGCATGAGCGGCTACAATATGTTCGAACAGGATGCCCTTTATCTGAAGAACAGCCGCTACGGCATGGAGGCGGCTGCAGTTGGAGGGGCCATGAAATATATTGAAGCTTATTTTGAAACACTATCATAAGAACTATCATAAAGGAGGGATCAGGCGGGCGCCTGGTCCCTTTAAAAGTTTAACGGAGTGTATGAAGCCGGGAATCGTAATCCGCGGTCTTTCCTTTACAGCCTCCAGGAAGTATGCTATACTGAAAAAACAGGCTGACCGGCCTGTTAAGGAGGCGGCTTATGAAGAACCATTCTATTTCCAATCTCAATAATCCCACGTAGAAATGAACAGCTTAAGAATTGTAATGCGTTTTGGCGCTGTATCCTGCAGGGCTTATTTTGTGTACCTGAAATGGAGTGGAAATTATGAATATAAAAAGAAATATCTATCTGATGTACGGAATCTCCCTTTTGCAGGGAATGGTGTTTTATGGGCCGATTGCCACGCTTTACCGGCAGGCGGCAGGGGTTTCCGTGTTTGAAATAACTCTGATCGAGAGTATTTCACTGGTCCTGTGCATCGCGCTGGAGATGCCGTGGGGAGTTGTGGCCGACAGGATCGGATATAAAAATACGCTGGTGATCAGTTCCCTGATCTATGTGGCGTCAAAGGTGGTATTCTGGAAGGCAGGAGGGTTCGGAGGTTTTTTGCTGGAACGGGTCATGTTAAGCGTTGTGATGGCAGGAATGTCGGGCTGTGACGTGAGCCTTCTGTATCTGTCCTGCCGCGAGGGGGAGAGTCACCGGGTGTTTGGCGTGTATAACCTCTTAAATACGGTGGGACTGCTGGCGGCGGCGTTACTGTTTTCCGTGGTGGTCGGCGATGATTACCGGCTGGCGGGATTTTTGACCGTACTGACCTATGCGGCAGCGGCGGTGCTGTCCTTTGGTTTAAAGGAAGTAAAGGAAATAGAGCGCAGTAAGCCGGTAAAAGGCCGGTTCCTGACTTGTCTGAAAGAGGTGGCGAGGGATAAGCGCTTTCTGCTTCTTCTGGTGGGGATGGCGTTTCTGGGGGAGACGAATCAGACGATTACGGTGTTTTTAAATCAGCTGAAATACGAGGCGTGCGGGATTGCTCCGGCCAGCATGGGATATATCTATATCCTGGTGACCGTAAGCGGAATGGCCGGAGTCTGGTCGGCCAGATGTACGGAGCAAATAGGAATGAAGCGGTTCGCACTCCTTTTATTTGGTGCCGCAGGGATTTCCTGTGTGGTCCTGGCCCTGACCGGAAGCCGTGTGCTGGCGGTGGGCGGCATCGTACTGCTGAGGCTGTCCGCCAGTCTTTTCGTGCCGCTTCAGACGGAAATACAGAACCGCCATGTGAAGGCGGCGGACCGGGCCACTGTTTTAAGTATTTATGCAGTTCTGGCGGAAGGGACCGGAATCGCCACCAATCTGCTGTTTGGCGCAGCGGCTCAGGCTGCTCTCCCGGCAGCCATGCTCTGCGGGGCTGTGATGTGTGCGCTGGGGGCAGCATTTTTCCTGATCTGGCACAGCTCGGCAAAATAAGATGGTCCGCCGGTGGTTGCGCGCTGCCTGCCGGGATGATATACTGAAAACATCTGGAGTTTAACTAAGATGAAAATCAGGCGGAGGTGACCGACATGAAAAAGTATCCGGGAATTATCCTGGCAATGACAACGGCGGTGATGATCACATCCTGCTCGTCTGTCATTAACGGGGGGAACACAAAGAGTACAGGGGAACATGCGGCCAGTGAGAGTGGTACCACGGAAGCGCAGACCGATATGATAAAAATAGAAAATGAGACGGATCCTGAGCCGTCTTCGGAACCGGAGACATCGCCTGAGGCGGAAACGGAAGCTCCGGTTCAGGAGTCGAAGCCCCGAGAGACAGAAGCGCTGCCGGTCTATGCCGTGACGGCGGTTCAGAAGACCATGTATGTGACACAGCCGGTCCATGTGAGGGCCAGCTATACCACGAAGTCCGATGTTCTCACAAGCTTTGGAACAGGCCAGAAGGTCGCTGTCACGGGCCAGTCGGCCAATGGCTGGATGCGGATTACTTATAAAGGCGGGGAAGCTTATATCTATAAGAAGTATTTAAGCAGCTCAAAGCCGGAGAGCGGCACCCGGGAGACGGCAGCGGCGTCTTCCGGCGATAATGCGGGATCCGGCCAGAAGGACTCGAATTCGTCCGGTTCCCAGAAGCCGTCTGCGCCGTCCGGTCCTTCGGTACCGGGCGGGAATGACGATATTCCTATTGTGGAGCCGTCGCCGCTGACCCCTTCCGTGGGAACGCAGAACACGAATTCTACAGCAGGTCCGGGCTCATCGACGGCACCGGGGAGCGGTAACGGCAGAGGAACCGGAACGATCACGGCGATTGGGCCGGGGATGTAAGCGGCAGGGAAGACAGACGGGAAGGAAGGCAGCTGCTCCAGGAGAAGAAATGCTCCCGGAGTAACTGCCTTCTTCTGTTTTTTTTACTTAATCCGCCTGAATCTCTCTCTTAAAGAAGTGGGCACCGGCCAGAAGCAGAAGGTAGCAGAGGGACAGAATCAGAATGTGAAAGCCGGTCCGGATAAACAGCGGAAGCGCTGCAAATGGATCGCAGACGGAGCCAGCAGCATAGTAGATACCGATTGCCATCACCATCAGCAGAGCCGGCTTTACGATCATATCCCATGCGTTCCAGGAAAAGGCCACCTGTTTTTTCAGGGAAAAGATGTGCATCAGGGCCAGGAGAAGTTCGCTGGCCAGCATGCCGATCAAATACGCCATGATACCAAATTTCGGAATGCCAAACAGCACGAATGCCAGGCGGACGAAGAGAGCCGTCACATTTTGAATAAAGGTAGTCGAAGTCTTTCCGAGGCCGTTTAAGATGCTGCCCATGGTGGTAACCAGATAAAGGAAGGGGCACAGCCATGCCAGAGTCATGATGAAGGAACCGGCATTTTCATCCTTAAAGACGCTGACTCCCAGATCATTGCCGAACAGGGTGAAGATTCCGATGCAGAGGATTCCTACGTACAGGCAGTAGCGCAGGGACATGGAGATGGTGCCTGCGATCCGCCGCTCATTTCCCTCCGACTGGGCCTCGGCTACCGTGGGAAGCAGCAGGACGGCCAGGGAATTAAAGATCGTGGAGGGAAACAGGATAAATGGCAGCGCCATTCCCGTAAGGACGCCGTAAATACTGAAGGCTTCCGAGTTTGACAGGCCGAACCGGTTTAAGGAGCCGGGAATCCAGATCGCCTCTGCACTGGAAAGAATATTCAGGACGAGACGGTTGCCCATGAGCGGCAGCGCCAGCGCCATAAGGGCCGGTGCTGTCTGGCGGAAGGAATCGGCCGCCGCTGTCAATCTGCGGCCTTTGGAATCCGGCTCAGCTGCATCGGTGCCATCCGGCAGCTTCGGCGGGAAGAACTGACTGGCTGCGACGGTATAGAGGGTGGAGGCAATCTCTCCGATCAGATGGCCGGCGACAGCCAGCTGGACGGTGATCTCCACACCGGCTTCCATCATAATATCCGCGATCAGGAAGACGGCACCGATGCGGACAGACTGTTCAACGACCTGAGCGAATGCCGGAACCCGGGTTCGCTGCATACCATAATAGTAGCCATTGATGCAGGCATGGATGGCGGCGCAGGGGACGGACACGGCTATGTAGGTGAGAAGCGGTGCACAGCGCGGTTCCATCAGGATGCTGCCGGCCAGAAAATCCTGGAACCGGATGATGAGCCATGCCAGGATAAACGAAGTGGACATGGAAATGACGAGTCCGGTTCGGAAGATGGAACGGCCTTTCCTTACATTGGCGGCCACAGACTGGGAGATGGCCGTCTGGATGGAACCTGCGCATAAGGCAAAACAAATGCCGAATACCGGATGGACCATGTTGTAGAGTCCCAGTCCTTCCGCACCGATGGTTCTGGAAAGAAAGATTCGGTAAAAGAACCCCAGCACGCGGGTGATGAGCCCTGTAGAAGTAAGGAGGAGAGTGCCCGTAAACAGGGCATATTTTCTTGGCGAAAGTTTTTGGGAAATCTTTAAAGAATCCTTCATGAAAACTCCATGATATGGGAATTATTACAATATATTTCACAGGAGGCCTCTTCATGACATTTTCTCCCTTCACTTTGCAGACAGCACCGTCCGCCCTTTGACGGCGCCGGAAATATAATGAAAACGATAACTATTCCTATTGAAATTATAGGAAATCTGTGTATAATAGAAAATGTAGATGAAGCTTTTAACTTTAGGACTACAGAAAGGCGGAACTAACAGGTATGAAACGATTTATTTATCTTGACAATGCAGCTACGACAAAGACACGGCCGGAGGTTGTGGAGGCGATGCTGCCGTATTTTACGGAATATTATGGGAATCCATCTTCCGTATATGAGTTTTCCAATGAATCCAAGAAGGCGATTAACCGTTCCAGAGAGACGATTGCAGAGGCCATTGGAGCGAAAACCAATGAGATTTACTTTACTGCAGGAGGCACCGAGTCGGATAACTGGGCGCTGGCTGCGACTGCTGAAGCCTATCAGGCGAAGGGAAATCACATTATTACCAGTAAAATTGAACACCATGCGGTTCTTCATACATGCGAATATCTGGAGAAACGCGGGTTTGAAGTGACTTATTTAGATGTGGATGAGAATGGCGTCATCAAACTTGATGAGTTAAAGAAGGCGATTCGCCCGACTACCATCCTGATCTCCATCATGTTTGCCAATAACGAAATCGGAACGATTGAACCGGTGAAGGAAATCGGTGAGATCGCAAAAGAGCACGGAATCATCTTCCACACCGATGCGGTTCAGGCCTTCGGCCACGTTCCGATCAATGTGGATGAGTATCATATAGATATGATGAGCGCCAGCGGCCATAAGCTGAACGGCCCCAAGGGAATCGGATTTTTATATATCCGTACCGGCATCAAGACCCGTTCCTTCATGCATGGCGGCGCCCAGGAGCGGAAGCGCCGCGGCGGTACCGAGAATGTACCGGGCATCGTCGGCTTTGGAAAGGCCGTGGAGATTGCCGTGAACACGATGGAAGAGCGGACGAAGAGAGAGTCGGAGCTGCGGGATTATCTGATGAACCGTGTAATGGCGGAGGTTCCCTATGTGAGAATCAACGGCCACAGAACCAGCCGGCTGTCCAACAATGTAAACTTCGCGTTCCAGTTTATTGAGGGAGAATCTCTGCTTATTATGCTGGATATGGATGGAATCTGCGGTTCCAGCGGATCCGCCTGTACGTCAGGATCCTTAGATCCGTCTCATGTGCTGTTAGCCATCGGTCTTCCTCATGAGATCGCACATGGATCGTTAAGACTGACACTGAATGCGGATAATACCATGGAAGAGATGGACTATGTGGCAGAGTCCATCAAGAAGATTGTAGAAAAGCTGCGCGGTATGTCACCTTTATATGAGGATTTTGTAAAGCGCCAGAACCGGTAATCGGGGGATTTTTACCTGGATTGACCACACATAAATTACTAAATGATAAAAATTAAATGCGGATATATAAAGAAATTGTCATCATAAATGAAACTGCCGGCCGGAGAAAAGGCGAATGGAGTCGGTAAAACGGCAGTCAATTGTCGATATATTACTGAAAATAGGAGAAAAATAAAAAATGTATACAGAAAAAGTTATGGATCATTTTGAACATCCAAGAAATGTAGGAGAAATTGAGAATGCCAGCGGCATGGGTACGGTGGGAAATGCGAAGTGCGGAGATATTATGAGAATTTATCTCGATATCGATGACAACGGAATCATCAGGGATGTGAAGTTTAAGACGTTTGGCTGCGGTGCAGCGGTAGCCACCAGCAGTATGGCAACGGAGATGGTGAAAGGCAAGTCGATTCAGGAAGCGATGGAAGTGACGAACAAGGCGGTATGTGAGGCACTTGACGGACTGCCGCCGGTTAAGGTACACTGTTCTTTACTGGCAGAAGAGGCTATCCACGCTGCCTTATGGGATTATGCCCAGAAGAACGGGATCGAGATTCAGGGGCTGAAGAAGCCAAAGTCTGACATCGGTGAGGAAGAAGTGGAAGAAGAATATTAAAGACGGCGGTGAACCGGATGCCGGCAGAAGAAACGGAATGTGATACGATGAATAAACCAAAAGTAGTAGTAGGAATGTCCGGCGGCGTGGATTCCTCCGTGGCAGCATGGCTGCTGAAGGAGCAGGGATATGATGTCATCGGCGTCACGATGCAGATCTGGCAGGACGAAGAGACGGAAGTCCAGGAGGAGAGCGGAGGCTGCTGCGGCTTAAGCGCAGTGGACGACGCCCGCCGCGTTGCCTGGGATTTGGGGATTCCATACTATGTGATGAATTTTAAAGAAGAGTTCAGAGAGAATGTAATTGATTATTTTGTGGACGAATACAGGAACGGCCGTACTCCCAACCCCTGTATCGCCTGCAACCGGTATGTCAAATGGGAGTCGCTGTTAAAGCGAAGCCTGGATATCGGGGCCGATTATATCGCTACAGGCCACTATGCCAGAATTGAACAGTTAGAAAACGGGCGTTACGCCCTGAAAATGTCCGTGACGGCGGCGAAGGACCAGACGTATGCGCTCTATAATTTGACGCAGTACCAGCTGGCCCATACGCTGATGCCGGTCGGCGCTTATTCCAAGGATCAGATCCGCGAAATTGCAGACCGGATCAATCTAAAGGTGGCCCATAAACCGGACAGTCAGGAGATCTGTTTCATTCCCGATCACGATTACGCCAGATTTATTGAAGAAAACACGGGAAAAGAGCCGGCGAAAGGAAATTTTGTGGATCTGGATGGCAATGTACTGGGCCGGCATGAGGGAATCACCCACTACACGGTCGGCCAGCGGAAGGGATTAAACCTGTCCATGGGCCATCCTGTTTTTGTCACGGAGATCAGACCGGAGACCAACGAGGTTGTCATCGGAAACTCGGCTGATGTCTTTTCTGACACGCTCCGCTGCAGCCGGATTAACTGGATGGCAATCGACGGGCTTCACGGCGGAGAGATGCGGGTAACCGCCAAAATCCGTTACAGCCACAAAGGCGCTCCCTGCACCATCCGGGAGGTGGGCGAGGATCTGGTGGAATGCCGGTTTGATGAGCCTCAGAGGGCGATTACACCGGGACAGGCCGTTGTATTTTATTTGGAGAACTACGTTGCCGGAGGAGGTACGATATTGTGAGCAGGAAAAAAAGAACCGGAATCTATATCATGGCCGCTCTCGTGTGCCTCCTGACGCTGGCCGGATGCGGCAGGAACTATGAGCCTGTCGAGGTACCGGCACTGGAGGAGGCCTCCGGGGATATCACGCCGGAAAACGGAGAAGAGACAGCGGTGGTTTCCATAGAAGCAGAGACCGGAAACGGGAAAAAGGATGCAGCTAAGCCGGGGAGCCAGGCGGGGACAAGCGCCCATGAGGCCGCGGTGACGACAGAGACGGCTCCTGCTTTTTCACCGGTGGATGAAACCGTATACGTCACAGGAAGCCAGGTTAATATCAGAAAGAGCGCGGGAACCAACGGTGCGGTTATCACTACGGTTTCAAAGGGAACGGCTCTGAAGCGGACCGGGTACAGCGACAGCTGGAGCCGCGTCATCTATCAGGATCAGGAATGCTACATATCCTCCCGCTTTGTGTCAAAAGAACAGCCGGCTCCGGAACCGGAGACAGCGGCACCGGCAGTGACCGGCAACGGTTCCGGCAAGATCATTGCCATTGATCCGGGACACCAGGCAAAGGGCAATTCCGAAAAAGAACCGATTGGACCGGGGGCATCGGAGAAAAAGGCCAAGGTTGCCTCCGGAACTCAGGGAAATGCGACGGGAATACCCGAATATAAGCTGACACTGGCAGTTTCCTTAAAGCTTAAGGAAGAGCTGCTAAACCGGGGATATCAGGTATATATGATCCGGGAGACGGACGATGTGAACATCAGCAATGCAGAGCGTGCCGAGATGGCCAACAGGAGCGGAGCGGATATTTTCGTCCGGGTCCACGCCAATTCGTTAAGTGATACCAGCGTTCACGGTGCGCTGACCATGTGCCAGACATCCAAAAATCCCTATAATGGAGATCTGTACAGCAAGAGCTCAGCACTGTCAAAGGCAGTGGTGAAGGGAATCTGTGATACAACAGGCTTCAAAGACCGGGGCGTTCAGGAGACTGATACCATGAGCGGAATTAACTGGTGTAAGATCCCGGTAACGATTGTAGAGATGGGATTTATGAGTAATGCAGAAGAAGATAAAAAGATGGCAACCGACGAGTACCGTGCGAAGATCGCAAAGGGAATCGCGGATGGGATTGATGCCTATTATGCAGCGGGGAATTAAAAAATCAGAAATGGTATATAAGATGCAGAAAGGTTTTATAAACAAAAAGAAACGGCAGATCCTTTGCCGTTTCTTTTTGTTTATAAATCATGTTTAAGGACACGTTTTTGTGCGATTTCATATACTTCGTCATCTTCCCGGACGCCGATTACAATAACCAGCATATGATCACTGCGTCGGATAAGCTGGTATACGATACGCAGACCAGCTCCACGGAGTTTTATTTTTAAAAAGCCGGATAGATTGGTGTTGTTTTTATTTCCCAGGACTTTGCCATAGCCGCCTTCGTTTTCTGGCAGTGGATTGCTGCAGACCTTCTGAATTGCTTTCCGTATCAGTATTTTCTGGCTGCCATCCAGTTTGCGGAGGTCTTCAAGGGCTTCAGGCAGGTATTTAACATTCCAACTCATTCAAATTCAATCCCCTCCGTATCTTCATAATCAAGAGGTGTGAATCCAAATTCCTGATCCACCTGTTCCTGGGAGATTGCAGTGGAAGGATTAAATTGTGACATCCGTTGTGCAGCGGTGGCTAAAAGACGAGCATCATTCGCTTCATCCAAAAGCCGGATATATTCTTCCGGAGAAAGGAGAACACATTCAGGAATATTGTTTTTCATGACAACTTTGGCGCCATAACGTTTTACCTCTTCAAAGATTTTACCAGCCAGACCACGGTTGAATTGGGAAATGGGAATCGTATTTTCAAGCGCACTTCTGATATTCATTATCATCACTCCTTTGATATAACGTATATGATATCAGTATAAATATTGATGTATTTACTGATAAAATAACTGATATAAATAGTATATGCTATTTTGTATATTTTATCAACTAAAACTGGAACTTTTTAAGGATTCCATATACGCTTTTGGGGTAACTCCAGTATATTTTCCAAATACCCGGATAAAACTGTTTGCGCTGTTAAATCCTACCATCAGGCTTACTTCTGCGATTTTAATCCCCGGTTTTTGCTGCAGCAATTCTTTGGCTTTTTCAATTCGATAGCGGTTTAGATAGTCTTTGAAGTTCTGGCCGCTCAGCTGTTTGAACAGAATTCCGCAGTATTTTGGTGAGATGTTAAACTGGTCTGCCATGTCGTTTAACATAATATCATCGGTGTAATTCGTGTGAATATAATGGATCATCTCATTGAGAAGCTTCTCATCATTGGTCTCTCCACGGCAGTTTACAGCGGTGAGAATGTCCTGTATCGCATGACGGAGCGTGGTGATGGTTACCGAGTCATTCCAGTGCTCGTATAAATATTTGAAGTTTAAGTCTTCCTTAAGAAGGGCCTCCGGCGATGTCTTCAGCTCCTGGAAGACACGGCCCAGTGTGCCGATCAGGACATAAACGAAGCTTTGAATTGACTCGATGGACAGTGTTTTGTCTGCCAGATTCGTTCGGATCAGCTGATCGAAGATCTGGAGCGCTTCCTCCTTGCCTTCCACGATACAGTGAACCAGCCTGTTCTCCATGGAGAGAGGATAGGAATAAGTGACTGCATCCACGGAACGGATCTGTTCAAAGGTCAGGATATTGGCATGGCCGTATACGTGTTTGTATTCCAGAATCCGCAGCGTCTCCTGATAGGCCAGCCATATCCGGTTTAAGCCGCTTCTGGGATTGCTTAAGGCAATCCACTGGTTGATCGTCTCATCCTCGGGCTTCTGTGTCAGATAGCGGAGCAGTTCGTAAAGCTGCAGGAGAATTTCATCCGTGCCGCCGTTTTTTACGATCATGGCGCACCGTGCGGAATCCAGGTCTACAAATGTCATATCCGGTATATTCATGGTAAACTCATGGACATACTGCTTTAAAATAACGATACAGCTGGGGGAGGAGCCCTCGTTTACCGGCTGGAACTCCACGACTGCCACGCTGTAATCCTCTTCCGGCTCCCCGCCGCATTCTGCATGGCTCTCCGGCTGGGGTGCGAAGAGGAGACGGCGGTATTGCTGCTGGGAGGCGAGGCGTTCGTTCTCGTCCATGGCCTCCATCAGTGTCTTGCTCAAGGATTTTATCTTCTCCGAATTCTGTCGTAAGATCTTAAATTCATCAATGGGTTTTCCGTCTTCGGGAGATTCCATGGAATCTTCCACAACTTCCCGGATTGGCTTATAGAGTGCTTCTACCAGCAGCGCGATGAAAAAGGTGAAAATGCAGGCCGCCGTGACCAGAATCAGCAGAAAGAATACGATCTGGCCGGAATCCAGCATGTAGCTGTCATAGATGTAGGCGATTTCCCAGCCAATGGCGGGCAGGGTTGTGGGAAATACGTATTCCTTCCCCAGCTTGAAGTATTCCTGCTGTCCGATGCCGGAGCCAGCCGCTTTCATTCCCAGATTTATCAGCTGGGAAAACAGTTCATCCATCTCGTCATCCCGATGGCTTACCGCCAGCAGCCGGTCGTCGCTGCAGAGCAGAAAACGGCCTGGCCTGGCAGAACCTGTGAGGGTTTCAATCGGAATGGTTACAAAGCAGAGAAGGCTGGAGGAATACCGGTAATCTTTTACGATATAGTAAACGGATTTTAACCGGTCCTCCTCGTAATGCGGCAGGCAAAACGGCCGGTTGGAAGCGGAAAAATGGTGATCCATGGATTCCATTTCTTCTACCGATAATCCCTTGATGCGTCTTAAAAACTGATCTCTGTCCACGGTTCCCGACTGATCCAGGACCATACCGTAGGTGTTTCCGTCAAATTCAAGCGGTCCTACCGTGGTAACGGCCAGCTCATAATTGAGCATGGAGGAGTCCGTCGTGATGATTCTCAGCTGTTTTAAGGCAGTGATGGAGTTGAAATAAAAATCATTGGCGGAAGAAGAATTTACCCATTTTGTGATGCTCTTATCACGGCTGACATCATTAACTGCCCGTGAAATCAGATTCATGGCAATATTGGAATTGGCTTCCAGCGCCGCCGTGGAGTTTGACAGATTGTGAATATAGCTGCTTTTTTGCTGCAGATGAAGGTAACTGCCCGACAGTACCGCAAGCAGAGTGATAACAATAGTACCGGTTGTAATCAGAATTTTATACAGGCGGTTTTTATAGATACCAGATGAAAACATAATGTCAGACCATCTACTTTCGTTTAATCTCCAGGGCGTACTTCTCCACCGCGCTGAGACCCTGATGATGCTCAAATCCCAGCGGATGGCGGCGGTAGCCTGCGGTACCTGCCGTCTTCAGGGAGAAGAAAGGGTCGTCGCTCTTTTTAAGATGCTGTTTCAGCAGGGAACGGTATCGTTCCAGAACCGGGGCGTACTCCTGTTTTCCTGCCAGGTTGGTTTTCTCATATCTGTCCCGTTTCATGTCGTAGAGCTCCTCGCTGTCCGGTTCCAGATAACAGATATACTTATACTCTTCATCGCAGATCATGCGTCCGGGGACGGTATAATCACGGAATTCATCGTACCATTCCGCCACGGCTGCGGTTCGGTCGGAACGGGTCTTTGCCCCCGTGATCTGTGGCATGAGGGAAATCCCTTCCACTCCAGCCGGGCAGGGAATGCCTGCATAGTCCAGAAGCGTGGGAACCAGGTCCAGAAGAGAGGTGATGCCGCCGATGCGGTTCTGTTTTTTGTACAGTGGGGCTGCATTCTTATTACAGGAGCCGGGAGTACCGGATTTGTTATCTCCGGCAGGGAGCGAGAAGAAAAATGGTACCCGGTTTGTCTCCTCGTAAAAAGCGCCATACTTTGTCACAAGGTGGTGAGACGCCATCCCTTCCCCGTGATCAGCCAGAAATACAACCATAGTCTGGTCTGCAGCTCCGCTTTCTGCAAGCGCTTCGAGAATCTGCCCGATCTGTTTGTCCACCATGGCCAGATAATAGTAATAGGCGTATAAATAGTGGCGGAAATCATCCTCCTTCCAGCCGCTGGCCTGGCGCTGTCTTCTGTGGGCACAGCAGAGATACTGGATGAATTCCGGCCGGTTGGCAATATCGTTAAAATCGTAATTTTCCGGCAGAGGCGGAAGCTCCCGTTCCAGCGGGAAATCCCCGTATCCTTCGCTGTGTTCTCCGATATAGGCACAGATATTGTGCGGATTCTGCAGGTCTGAGACCATGAGAAACGGCCCTTCTGGTCTGGAAGACAGGTACTGGACGGATTTTTCCGTGGTATCGATATCCAGGAAGGTTTCATAGTCGAATTTGATGGCTGGATTCGTGCGGGGAACGTGGATTTCCTCGGATTCAATCACCTGAAATCCTCTCAGAGCCCCATAGTCATGAGTCTTGCCAAAATGTACACAGTCATAACCGGCACGGGAAAACAGTTCTCCCAGCGTCGGAATCCCGTCGGAAACCGCGGGAAAGCCCTGATCCGGCAGGTTGGAGAGCACGCCGGTCTGGTGCGGATAGCGGGAGGTCCAGAAAGAGGCCCGGGCTGGCTGACAAAGAGGACAGGATGTATAGGCATACTCCATGACGGCGCTCCCGGCCGCCAGTCTGTCGAGATTCGGTGTGTCAGAATATGTATTGCCATAGGCACTTAACGCCGTGGCGGAAAGCTGATCGCAGATGATGATTAAAATATTTTTGTGCTGCTGCATGATAGTTACCCCCATTCATTTACTGTAACAGAATACTTTCACTGAAAAGCATGTAAAACGAGTATAAGGGAACGCGCAGTAAAAATCAACAAAATGACGCGAATCGGGTGAATTGGTGATGAGTTGAAAAATGAATATAAAAAAGCAGTCCTATTGCAGATGACCTGAAAAACAGTGATTTACTTTTCCTGCAGAACCGGTATAAAGTGGATTTCAGAGAAACGCTTCAGCCGCAAATCTGCCTGTTTTAATTTTGAGCTGAACCATTTCGAACAATATTCATTATGAGAGGGGAGTTACAAATGCTTAAGCAACCGGGTGGAAACAACAAGAAACAATCCTGCCTGCACCAGGTCAGAAAGAACTGGGATTTATACCTTCTTCTGCTTCCGGGTGTCCTGTGGTTCCTGGCTTTTGCCTACAAGCCCATGGCCGGTCTGGCGATTGCCTTTTACGATTACAACATATTTAAGGGAATCTCGGGAAGCACCTTCGTGGGGCTGGACAATTTTATTACCTTTTTAACAGGAAGGGATTTTTTAAGGGTTCTGAAAAACACACTGATGATCTCCTTCTGGCAGCTGGTAGTCTGTTTCCCGATACCGATCATTCTGGCAATCGCGGTTACGGAGATGAAGAACAAGTTTGTCAGCAAGATGACACAGATGACCACGCTTCTTCCCCATTTTGTATCAGTCGTAGTCGTATGCGGTATTGTGGTCAACTTTCTGTCTCCCAGTACCGGTATCGTCAATATGATCCTGGAGAAGCTGGGAATGGAGCCGGTATACTTTATGGTACAGCCTCAGTATTTCAGAGGGATCTACACGATTATGACCCTGTGGCAGAATGCGGGCTTCAATGCGCTGGTCTTTATAGCGGCAATCATGGGAATCGATCCGCAGCTGTATGAGGCGGCCACTGTGGATGGCGCCGGAAAATGGCAGAAAATCAAGAATATTACCGTACCGGCGATTCTTCCGACGATTGTCACCATGCTGGTGTTAAATATCGGAAAGATGGTAAAGGTGGGATACGAGGCTATCCTCCTGCTGTACCAGCCGTCCACGTTTGCCAAAGCAGATATCATCGCTACGTATTCCTACCGTCTTGGATTTGAAAATGGGAACTACGGCCTTGCCACCGCGGTCGGTATGTTCGAGGCGGTCGTTGCGCTGATACTTGTCACCATGGCCAACCGGTTAAGCCGTAAGCTTTCCGATACGGCACTTTGGTAAGGAGGAGCGAGATGAAAAAGAAAAAAAACCATCAGGGACAGGTAATCGGAACAGGCGAGAAGGTATTTAACATCGGTATGGCAATCCTTGGAATTCTGATCAGTCTGGTTGTGCTTTATCCGATCTATTACGTGCTGATTGCTTCGCTCAGCCAGCCGTATTATGTGGAGAGCGGCGATGTGATGTTTGCAGTCAAACATTTTACACTGGCAAGCTACAGGGAGGCAGTGAAGAAGAGCGGCATCTGGCTGGCATATGGAAACACCATATTCTACACGGTTGCCGGTGTGGCGGTAAATATGCTTTTTACGACGACCATGGCCTATGCTCTCAGTAAAAAGAAGCTGGTTTTCCGCAAGTTTTTTACTTTATTTACCATATTCACCATGTGGTTCAACGCGGGAATTATCCCCATGTACTTAACCTTCAAGGATTTCAGTCTGCTAAATACCAGAACGGCCATTGTCCTTGGATTTGCGATCAACACATACAACCTGATTATTATGAAGAGCTTCTTTGAGCAGCTTCCCGAGGCGCTGGAGGAAGCGGCCTTTATCGATGGAGCCAACCATATCATCACATTTTTCAAGATTTATTTGCCGCTTTCCAAGCCCGCGCTGGCTACGGTGGGACTGTTTTACGCGATTAACCGGTGGAACAGTTACTTCTGGGCCATGCAGCTGTTAAATGATGACAGAAAGGCGCCGCTGCAGGTACTGTTAAAGAAGATGATTGTAGACAGGGTGGCCAATGCCTCGGAGGCGGCAATCGTAACACAGAATTCATTAAGTTCTCCAACCACGGTAATTTATGCTATGATAATCATAGCCATTGTTCCGATGCTGGTGGTATTTCCGTTTGTGCAGAAATACTTTAAGACCGGTGTCACCGTTGGAGGCGTGAAGGGTTAAAACTAATATATCTATGAGGAGGTAACACAATGAGAAAAAGAAGACTTATGGCGGCGGCAATGGCGGCAGTAATGCTTGCGGGTACACTGGCAGGCTGTTCTGCAAAGAGCGGCAGCGATGGCACTGAGGCAGCAAAAGAGGAGAGCGGTACCGGACAGGCCGCTGCGGAGGAGACGCTGGAAGGCAGTCTGGTGAGTAAGGAGCCAAAGGAGTTTACCGTATTTTTAAACTTTAACAATATGCCGTTCGATTCCAGCTGGCAGGTATGGCAGGAGGCGGCAAAGAGAACGAATGTAAGCCTGAAGGGCACTATTTCCCTTTCGAATTCCAATGAAGAAGAGGCATTTAACCTGATGATGAGCTCCGGCAATCTGGCGGATATCATCGGTTACGTAGATGCTTCCTCACTGGAAAAGCTGGGGCGCGACGGCGGCATGATTCCGTTAAATGATCTGATTAAAGAGCATGCGCCCAATATCCAGAAGGTGCTGGATGAGGATGCCAGATTCCGCCAGACGGCGTATTCCCTGGACGGAAATATCTACCAGATTCCCAAAAATCAGGAACTGAAGGCCGCTGAATTCTGGTGGATCAGACAGGACTGGCTGGATAAGCTGAACTTAAAGGCTCCGACTACGGTCGATGAGCTTCATGATGTGCTGTACGCGTTCCGCAATGAAGATCCCAACGGAAACGGATTAAAGGACGAGATTCCGCTGTTTGACCGTGCCGGATGGAAACAGCCGGATGAGTACCTGTATCTCTGGGATACCAGCCTTGAATTTTATCCGAGAGACGGGCAGATGAAATACGAGCCTCTGGAAGAAAACTTTAAAACAGGCGTTACAAATATGATCAAATGGTATCAGGAAGGCTTAATTGATCCGGAAATCTTCACGAGGGGGGCATCCTCCCGGGATACTCTGCTTGGCGGAGATGTCGGGGGCTGTACACACGACTGGGTAAGTACGGCAAACTATAATACCACGCTTCAGGAGACCATTCCGGGATTTCAGATGGTGGCCATCGCACCGCCGGCTGACCAGAACGGCGTCGTTAAGGAACGTGTATCCAGATATCCTGGCGTAGGCTGGGGAATCTCTTCCCAGTGCAAGGATCCTGTGACCGTAATTAAATTTATGGACTACTTCTTCACGGAGGAAGGAAGCGACTTAATGAACTGGGGAATCGAGGGAGATACCTTCACAAGGGATGCCGATGGCAGTAAGCACTTTACTGACAAGGTTCTTCAGTCTGAGCTGACTCCGATCGGATATCTCCGCTCCATCGGCGCCCAGTACCGGATTGGTATGTGCCAGGATGGAGACTACGAGTATGCGACCATGAAGGAAGACGGAATCGAGGCAAATAAGCTGTACAACGGTCATGACGAGTGGTTCGACGATTCCCTGCCGCCTTACCTCGACGGAAAAATGGCGTTAAAGTATACGTCAGATGATGAGACAGAGTATAAAAACATCATGGCAAGCATCAAACCTTATGTAGATGAAAAATTCCAGTCCTGGATCCTCGGTGTCAATGATTTTGATTCGGAATATGATTCCTTTATCAAGGAGTTAAAGGCGAGAGGCATCGACCGGGCGCTGGAAATCAATCAGAAGGCGTATGAGACATTTCTGGGAGAAGACCGATAAATGAAAAAGAAGAATCTGTTATACATCTTTGCCGACCAGTGGCGTGCCCAGGCCATTGGTGCGGCGGGAGAGGATCATGTGAGCACGCCTCATATGGACCGTTTTGCCGGGGAGAGCATGGCATTTGACCACGCGGTCAGCACGTATCCGCTGTGCTCGCCCCACCGTGCCTCTCTGCTGACCGGGAAGTATCCGTACTGCTGCGGCATGTGGACCAACTGTAAGACCGGTCTGGACGAAGCTGTCATGTTAAGGCCTCAGGAGGTAACCATCTCCGATGTCCTTCATGAAAACGGGTATGAGACCGCTTATGTGGGCAAATACCATCTCGACGCCAGCGAGATGAACTTTCATGAAAAGCCGGAATCCGGCGCGGTGAACTGGGATGCCTTTACTCCTCCGGGAGAGAGACGCCATCACTTTGATTTCTGGTATTCCTACGGAGCAATGGATCAGCATATGTCGCCCCATTACTGGAGAGACGACCCTCAAAAGATGGAAGGCAGAACCTGGTCGCCGGAGCATGAGACGGATGTGGTGCTGGATTATTTGGACAACCGGAATAAGGAGAAGCCGTTCTGCCTGTTCCTGTCCTGGAATCCGCCCCATCCCCCTTACGATCTGCTTCCGGAAAAATACGCGGACCATTACCGGGGAAAGGAACTTGTATTTCGCGGAAACGTTCCGGAGGAGTTAAGATCCGATGAAGCGTTCCGAAAGAAATTCGCAGAGTACTACGGAGCCATAGAAGGACTGGATGATAATTTCGGCCGGATCATGGAATATCTGGACCGGGAGGGCCTGGAAGAAGATACGATTGTCGTACTGTCGGCGGATCACGGGGATTGTATGGGTTCCCATGGCCTGATGGGAAAGAACATCTGGTACGATGAGTCGATCCGGATCCCTCTCTATATCAGGGGGCCCCGGATAGCGGCCGGACGCACTGATGCCCTGATTGCCAGTCAGGACCATATGCCCACACTGTTAGAACTGCTGGATGCAGCGGTTCCCGACACGGTTCAGGGAAGAAGCTTTGCCTCCCTGGCCCGGGGGGAATCCATGGAGGAGGAACCGGAGCATGCCTTTCTCTGCATGATACCGGGCATGCCGGAACTGGTGGAAGAGTACCGGAAGCTGGGATTAAATAACAAGGCATTTGGCTGGCGGGGGATTAGGACGAAGGACAGTACCTATATTATTGACAATGGAACATCTCCATCTGCGACACAGAGACGGCTGTTTTACGATAATCAGAAAGATCCTCTCCAGTTAAATCCCATCGAACTGGATAAGGGGTCTGCCCTGGCCAATGCTTATGATGAGGTGATAGAATCCTATTTAAGGAAAACGAGAGATCCGTTTCTGATGTAAAAGAGGAACGGAGAGAGAGGAGACAGAATATGGCGCAGACGATGGAACGAATCCGTCAGTATCCGGGTACGGATGCGGCGATGAGGAAGAAATATATGGATGCGGCTGCGGAGATCATACGATCCAATCTGCCGGAATTTACTGAGTTTTTTGAGAGTTCCAACAGCGAGGGCGGCTTTTATCTGCCAACAGAAAATGTTGAATGGACGACCGGATTCTGGACCGGCGTGATCTGGCTGGCTTATGAATATACAGGAGAGGCATGTTTTAAAGAGGCGGCGGAATCACAGGTCGAAAGCTTTTTAAAACGGATCAGGGAAAAGATCGATGTAAATCACCATGACATGGGATTTCTCTACAGCCTTTCCTGCGTGGCAGCCTATAAGCTGACCGGCAGCAGTCATGCCAGAGAAGCAGCCCTTCTGGCAGCGGATCATCTGGCCGGCCGTTACCGGGAAAATGGCCGTTTTATCCAGGCATGGGGCAACGTCAATGAACCGTCGGAATACCGTCTGATCATCGACTGCCTGCTGAACCTGCCGCTGCTCTACTGGGCCAGCGAGGTTACCGGAAATCCTGATTACGCCGATAAGGCGGCAAACCACATTAGAACAGCGATGAAGTGTGTGATGAGACCGGACTGCTCCACCTACCACACCTATTTTATCAATACGGTGACCGGAGAACCGGACCACGGCGTCACCCATCAGGGAAACCGGGACGGTTCTGCCTGGGCAAGAGGCCAGGCGTGGGGCGTATACGGCATCGCCTTGAGCTACCGGTACCTAAAAAAGCCGGAATACCTTGAGTTATTCTGTAAGGTCACCGATTATTTTATCACCTATTTGCCGGAAGATCTGGTTCCGTACTGGGACTTCGATTTTGATACGGGAAGTACAGAGCCACGTGATTCCTCAGCTTCGGCCATCGCCATCTGCGGAATTCTGGAGATGAGCCGTTATCTGGACGAAGAGACGGCAGAAAAGTATCTGACAGCCGCCGATAAGATGCTCCGGGCTCTGCTGGATCACTGCGCCAACACGGATAAAACCCGCTCCAACGGCCTTTTGCTTCATGGAACGTATGCGCGGGATTCCGAGTATAATACATGCAGAAACAGGGGCGTTGATGAATGTAATACATGGGGTGACTATTTTTATATGGAAGCGCTGACCAGGAGAATGAAGGACTGGAATCCTTACTGGTAGAAGAGAACAGAACTTTATAAAGCTTTGATAAAGAAATGGGGAACCGTGGCCGAATGCCGCTGGTTCCCCATTTCTTTTCTGACGGCTGTCGTTGTTTTACCCGATGTTAAAGTGCCTGTATAACTGTTCCCGATAATCCTCATCTTTAATTGCGCGTTTTAAATCATCGGTTCGTTTCTGATCTAAGAGAAGTTCTGTGAGAGCAGCCATCCTTCGTTCGCCCTGTTCAATATTCTCCCTGTCTCTCTGCATCAATGTCATATATTCCGCCTCCATTTCTTTGTTCTGTTTTACCGCGGTTACTCTCTGATGGATCTTTTTGACCAGTGGACTTTTAGCCTGCCGGGCAAAGGTGTCGGTGGTGTTTTCTATGTAGGCCAGAAATTCTTTCATCTCATCATCTACGTCGTCAAGGGTTCCTCTTGTATTTAAAAACAGTTTCGTTGCCTCATCTCCCAGGAGAAGCCCGGGGCTTTCGAGACAGGTGTTCTGAAAGGTGTAGATATGCCGGCCTTCTGTAAAAGGGTCAAAGGTACAGATAAAAATAATGTAGCTTCGGCGCAGGCGGGTATAGGGTTCGCCTTTTGAAATAGCGTCCAGATCAATATTACCCTGGTAATAGCGGCTGCGCTTGGGAAGCGGTCCGCGCTTACCGCGCTGCATTTCACAGTTATAGATGGTTCCGATGTCATCATTCACATAGATATCGAGTCTCACGCCTTTGCTGTCCGGCAGTAAATCGATGGTTTTCTGCTGTTCGGGAAGGACGATTTTTCTGATAGATATATTCAAAATTTTCTCCAGTACACAGCGGCAGATCTCTTCGTCACACATAACTCTGGAAAAAAGGAAATCATCCTCCAGATTTAAGTCCTCCATTCGTTTTTCCATGGTATATTCTCCTTCTATTTTATCATAAACACTGAAATCATGAAAGACCAATATAACGGATCAGTTCAGACTGCCGGAAAAAAGCCGGTGTGGCCTGCGTCGTTGGAGGTTTCGCGGATTAGATTGTTGTCCTTTAGATAAGTGATAATACGGCTGGCAGCACGGGATGAGATCTGGAGTTTTTCACAGAGAAGGCGGTTAAGCCATTTACCGCCCAGCATCATATCGCTGTTTTTTCTGACGGAATACCAGGCTGCAATTTCTGTCAGGGCGCGGTCCGTCCAGAATTCCGGATTTTTTCGCTGGGGATCAATTTCGAAGAGGGTAAGCAGATCGCATTTGAAATGGCAGAATCGGGAAATATCCTGATAGTGGGAGGTGTGATCGTCGATGCAGAATAAGTGGATGTGCTTTCCTTTATAGGTGAGGCGGCTCATGATGGGAATCATATCACTGTCGGAGGTGAGGAAGACGAAGGTATCGATCTCGGGGGATCGGTAGTAGATTTCAAGGGCGTCCACGGAGAGCTCAATGTCGGAAGCATTCTTCCGGTATTCTTCTTCCAGACCGTTTCCATAGACATTCTTTATCTGTACCCGCATTTCCTGGAGATGCTTTAGGGATACACCTACCTGGTCGTAATCGGCGTACGCCCGCAGGGTACGGATCTTGTTGATGGAATAAATCCGCTCCATCAGCGAAAAGACGCAGTATTCAGGGGATTCGGGATTGACACCGTATTCCTTCAGACTGTAATAGATGTTGTCAAAGTCGACGAAAATGCCTACATTTTCAGACGCAGAGTTGCACTGCTGCATACATGTTTTTAAGATTGCTTCGTTCATGAGGATTCTCCTTCAGATGTGGTATTAGACCGTTTAAGAAAACGGAAGATAAATAGATATGCCAGAATATGGCTGATAGAATTAGAATACCAGAGGACGGAGACAATTGCAAGGATTTCTTTCATAAATCACAAAGCAAAATCATAAAGCAAAATTATAAAACCCCGCGGGTAACGGGCCCAGGAAAGACGGCCGGGCATTCCGTCATATAAACAGTACAGCAGCACAGTAAACGAGCAAAAGTGCCATAACCAGATTTACAGCCTTCGTATGTCTGGAGAAAAAATTACAGAATGCAGCCCCGAACAATGCCCACACGAAGGAACCGGAAGCACCGATCAGCGACAACAGTACGGCGAAGCCGGCCAATGCTCCTGGTGAATGGAAGACTGGAAGAATATAAAGAGATATTGTGGTTATTGCATAAATATATATCTTGGGATTGAAAAACTGCAGGATCATGCCGGAGAGAAAACCGGCTCCGTCTTTTTGTCCGGCATCTAAATCAGCCGTACTCTGTAAGACTTTCCATGCAAGATACAGCATATAGACTCCTCCTGCGATCTGCATGACAGGTTTTACCTTTGGCAGCAGGGAATAAAGCGCTGCACTGAAGATGGTACAGACGGCCATGACCACTGAGAAGCCTGCAAGGATGCCGAAATTAAAACGGATGCTTTTGCGGAAGCCGAGCCGTACGGCATTGCTCATAGACAATAGGTTATTAGCTCCAGGCGTATAGGCGGTGATAAAACAATAAATTAAAAAATCAGATAAATGAAACATATGGAGCCTCCTTATTCCCTGAAAAAGTTCCTTCCGCTTTACAAATCTCAGGAAGAACTATATAATGATATAAAATGATTAATATATTGTACTGTACGATATAATAATACAATATGTACGATATAATGTCAATAGAAGGAGGCATTTTTATGGACCCCATGAATACAATTGTTGCTAAAAATATAAAACGGCTGCGGGAAGAGAAGAAACTGAGCATGGAGGAACTTTCCAAACTGAGCAGTGTAAGTAAGAGTATGCTTGCACAGATTGAACGCGGGGAGGGGAATCCGACTCTGTCCACATTATGGAAGATTTCCAATGGCATGAAGGTTCCGTTTGACGCCCTCACCGTACGCCCTGAGCGCGTATATGAGATCGTGAAGACGTCGGAAGTTCAGCCTCTTTTGGAAGACAGCGGAAAGGTTAAAAACTATTCTATTTTTCCTGATGACGAGAATCGCAGATTTGCAGTGTATTATCTGGAACTGGAGGAAGGCAGTTATTGGGAATCAGAACCGCATCTGAAGGGGACAACAGAGTTTATTACCGTATTTGAGGGCGGGATCGTCATCCGGGTGGATGGGCAGACGTTTCCGGTTGAAAAAGGAGAGAGTATTCGGTTTCGGGCAGACAATCCCCATTCCTACCGGAATACAGGAGCTGGGAAAGCGGTTTTGCATATGATTCTTTATAATCCTTAAGCCGGTTTTTCTGTACAGGGAACAGAAGAAAAAACGGAGCAGGCATTTTCTGTCTGCTCCGTTTTCAAGTATGAAATATGATCGGTCTGATACAGGCGGGCAAGCCGCTCTTCCCGGCGAAAATGCCGGTTTTTTCGCTTTATTTCCCGTTCTTCTTCTCCAGCTCCTGCATCTTCATGGCGCGTACCTTTAACGGCAGGCCGAATAAGGTGATGAAGCCGTCAGCGTCGTGGTGATCGTATAAATCGCCGGTGGTGAAGGAAGCGAGGGACTCGCTGTATAAGGAGTATGGGCTTGTAGTGCCGGCCTTGATGATATTGCCTTTGTAAAGCTTGAACTTAACTTCGCCGGTTACATACTGCTGAGTAGATTCCACAAAAGCCTGGATTGCCTCACGGAGAGGGGTAAACCATTTTCCTTCATAGACGATCTGGGCGAATTTGTTGCCCATGTCTTTCTTGACTTCCATGGTGGCGCGGTCTAACACCAGCTCTTCTAACTGCTGGTGAGCCTCCATCAGGATGGTTCCGCCGGGAGTCTCATAGACGCCGCGGGACTTCATGCCTACGACACGGTTTTCAACGATATCAACGATGCCGATGCCGTGCCTGCCGCCCAGTTCATTTAATTTCCGGATGATATCGGAAACCTTCATTGCTTCGCCGTTTACGCTGACGGGAACGCCTTTTTCAAAGGTCATGGTAACGTATTCGCCTTCGTCCGGAGCCTTTTCAGGAGAAACGCCGAGAACCAGTAAATGATCGTAATTCGGTTCGTTGGCCGGATCCTCCAGTTCCAGACCTTCGTGGCTGATATGCCATAAGTTCCTGTCACGGCTGTAGCTGTTGTCTGCGGAGAACGGAAGGTTGATGCCGTGCTGTTTGCAGTATTCGATCTCGTCTTCGCGGGACTGCATGGTCCATACATCGGTCATACGCCATGGAGCGATAATCTTTAAATCAGGAGCCAGAGCCTTGATGCCCAGCTCAAAACGGATCTGGTCGTTCCCTTTTCCTGTGGCGCCGTGGCAGATGGCGGTAGCGCCTTCCTTGCGGGCGATTTCGACCAGCCTTTTAGCGATGGCCGGACGTGCCATGGAGGTGCCCAGTAAATATTTATTCTCATAGACGGAATTGGCCTGAACACATGGAACGATGTAGTTGTCGCAGAAATCATCGACTAAATCTTCTATGTATAATTTGGATGCGCCGGATAATTTGGCTCTCTCCTCGAGGCCATCCAGTTCATTGCCCTGACCGCAGTCGATGCAGCAGCAGACAACTTCATAATCAAAATTTTCTTTTAACCACGGAATAATAGCAGTTGTGTCGAGTCCGCCTGAATAGGCTAAAATAACTTTCTCTTTCATATTAAGAATCCTCCTGAATATAGATCGTGAACATTTCCCCAAAGCCTGTAAAACTCTGTTTCCTGGCTTCTTGAACTTTCATAAATATACACCATTATCAAGGAAAATGCAAGAGTAAAATAAAAATATTCAAAAAAAACTTGCATAATATGCATTTGCAATGTATAATTATGAACTATCATTACCGGAGAAAACATGGCTTCGGTAAAGCGGTATAAAAAAGAATACAGGAAAACCCCAAAAGGGACTTTTCTTTCAGAAGGAAAGTTACTATAATCAAGGCAGGACAGTAACAGGCACGGAGTATGAACTACGGTAATCCAATAGAAGAGGAGAATGATTATGATGAAAGCAGGAATCATGGGAGCAACCGGATATGCGGGCGGTGAGCTGGCAAGGCTGCTTTTGCAGAGAGATGATGTGGAAATTACATGGTACGGGTCCAAGAGCTACGTGGGCCAGAAGTACGCGTCGGTATTTAAAAACATGGTACAGTTTGCAGATGATGCATGTATGGATGATAATATGGAAGCGCTGGCAGAGCAGGTCGATGTCATATTCACGGCCACACCCCAGGGATTCTGTGCGTCTCTCATGAATGAGGCGGTTTTATCAAAGGCCAAGGTCATTGATTTAAGCGCTGACTACCGGATTAAGGACGTGGCAGTGTATGAGAAGTGGTATAAAATAGAACATAAGACACCGGAATATATTAAGGAAGCCGTATACGGACTGCCGGAAATCAACAGGGACAAGATCAGAGACGCCCGTCTGATCGCCAATCCGGGCTGTTATCCCACCTGCTCTTTCTTATCGGTCTATCCGCTGGTGAAGGAGGGACTCATCGACCCCAACACGGTGATCATCGACGCAAAGTCGGGAACATCAGGCGCGGGGCGCGGGGCCAAGATCGATAACCTGTACTGTGAGGTCAATGAGAGTATCAAGGCCTACGGCGTCGGCGTTCACCGCCATACACCGGAGATTGAGGAGCAGCTGTCCCTGGCGGCGGGAAAGCCTGTGACCATCAGCTTTACACCGCATCTCGTTCCCATGAACAGAGGCATTCTGGTGACGGCCTACGGAACTTTGCTTAAGAGCGTGACCTATGAAGACGTGAAGGCAGTCTACGATAAATATTACGAGAACGAGTATTTCGTGAGAGTGCTGGACCGGGATGAAGTACCTCAGACAAAATGGGTTGAGGGCAGCAACTTTGTAGATGTGAACTTTAAGATTGATCCGAGAACGAACCGGATCGTCATGATGGGAGCCATGGATAATCTGGTGAAGGGAGCCGCAGGGCAGGCGATCCAGAATATGAACATCATGTTCGGCCTTCCGGAGAATCAGGGACTGAAGCTGGTTCCAATGTTCCCGTAACGGAAGCAGGCATTTCTAAGCAGGAAGGAAAGCGTAAGGGAAGAGCGTATGACAATCAGGACAATGACGATAGACGACTACGACCAGGTCTGGCATTTATGGTCTGGAATCAAAGGATTTGGGATCAGAACCCTGGATGATTCCAGAGAAGGGGTAGAAAAGTTTTTAAAGAGAAATCCATCCACCAGCGTGGTGGCGGAGGAGGCTGGGACTGTGATCGGAGCGATTCTCTGCGGCCATGACGGGAGGAGGGGCTGTATGTACCATGTCTGTGTGGCTGAGAAGTACAGGAAACACGGAATCGGCCATCAGATGGCGCTGGCAGCCATGGATGCGCTGAAGGCGGAGGGGATTAACAAGGTGAGTCTGATTGCATTTAAGTCCAACACCATCGGAAATAAATTCTGGAGAAAAGTCGGCTGGACATTCCGGGATGATTTGAATTACTATGATTTTACACTGAATGAGGAAAATATCACAAGATTCATTGAATAACAGAGAGGAGCAGGTCAGGTATGAAGAAGACAGACGGCGGCGTAACTGCCGCGAAAGGATTTTTGGCCGCATCGACAGCTGCGGGCATCAAGTATAAAGACCGCATGGATATGGCGATGATATACAGTGAGAAGCCGTGTAAGGCGGCGGGAACCTTTACGACGAATATCGTGAAGGCGGCTCCTGTAAAATGGGATCAGGAGGTGGTATCTGCTTCCCCGTATGCCCAGGCTGTCGTGGTAAATGCAGGAATCGCCAACGCCTGTACCGGAGCGGAAGGGTACGGATACTGTCTGGATACGGCGAAGGCGGCCGCGGAAGCTTTACAGATTCCGGAGAGTGCAGTTCTCGTGGCTTCTACCGGTGTAATCGGCATGCAGCTTCCCATGGACCGGATTACGGCTGGAATCAAAGCCATGGCCCCCGGCCTTTCCGGTACGCTGGAGGGGGGAACCGCCGCGTCGAAGGCGATCATGACCACCGATACGGTGAATAAAGAGGTGGCGGCAACCTTTACGGCGGGAGGAAAGACCGTGACCATCGGCGGCATGTGCAAAGGCTCCGGTATGATTCATCCCAATATGTGCACCATGCTCAGCTTCGTCACCACGGATCTGGCCATATCAAAAGAACTTCTGACGGAAGCACTCCGCGAGGATATCAAAGATACATACAACATGATCTCTGTTGACGGAGACACTTCTACCAACGATACCGTTCTTCTGCTGGCCAACGGCATGGCGGGGAATCCTGAAATCACGGAGAAAAATGAAGATTACCAGGAATTCGTGAAAGCCCTGAACTTCATCAATGAGACGCTGGCAAAGAAGATGGCCGGTGACGGTGAAGGCTGCACAGCGCTGTTTGAAGTGAAAATAGTGGGGGCGGAGACGAAAGAGCAGGCGGTGACCCTGGCCAAATCGGTGATTACCTCCAGCCTGACAAAGGCCGCAATCTTCGGCCATGACGCAAACTGGGGCAGAATTCTCTGTGCCATGGGATACTCCGGCGCTGTGTTTGACCCGGAGAACGTGGATTTGTATTTTGAGAGTGCAGCGGGAAAACTCCAGATTATTGAAAATGGGGTTGCGCTTCCCTACAGCGAGGAGGAGGCCACGAAGATCCTCTCAGAGCCGGAGGTGACGGCCACTGCCGATATTAAGATGGGATCGTGTTCGGCGACGGCGTGGGGCTGTGACCTTACCTTTGATTATGTGAAAATCAATGCGGACTACCGTTCCTGACAGAAAACACGGTACCGGAATTTTGTGAGAAAAGAGAAGGAACGATGGCAGTAAAAGATGATTACATCATGCGGATGATAGAGGATATGGCGAGAGTTCTGGCCCGCCTGATTCTCGGAAAAGACGATATCAATTACGTTCTGCCGGAAGATGAGAAATTTACAGCGACCCACAGTCTATACAAGAAGCTGATCACCATGGCAGACGAAGGACAGATCAACGAGGCGGAGAATATCCTGCTCGATGAACTGGTGGATAAGAGTTCCGGGTATTTTGAAATGGCGGCGTCATTTTATCTTCATTTGAATGAATATGATGACGAATTTCTCGATTCGCATCAGTTTTCCAGGGAAGAGATTCAAGAGGGAATTGAGCATTTGGGTAAAGAATTTGGCGTAGATTTGCCATTCCACTAACAAGGAGGAGCAGAGAAATGGATTTAGATCAGAGCATTATGCAGAAGGCGGAAGTACTGATAGAAGCACTTCCATATATTCAGCGGTTTAACCGGAAAATTATCGTCGTAAAATACGGCGGCAGCGCCATGGTGGATGAAGAACTGAAAAAGCATGTGATTCAGGACGTCGTCCTGTTAAAGCTGGTAGGCTTTAAACCGATTATCGTCCACGGCGGCGGCAAGGAAATCAGCAAATGGGTCGGAAAAGTGGGCATGGAGCCGCAGTTTATCAACGGCCTGCGTGTGACAGACGAGCCGACCATGGAAATCGCCGAGATGGTGCTTAACCGGGTGAACAAGAGCCTGGTGCAGCTGGTCAATGAGCTGGGAGTGAAGGCGGTCGGCATCAGCGGCAAGGACGGCATGATGCTGCAGTGTAAAAAGAGATACGCGGACGGCGAGGATATCGGTTATGTGGGCGATATCACCGGAGTGGACCCGCAGATTATCTATGACCTGTTAGAAAAAGATTTTCTTCCTATCATTTGTCCGGTGGGATTTGACGAAGAGTTTAAGACGTACAACATTAACGCGGATGATGCAGCCTGTGCCATTGCTACGGCGATGGAGGCAGAGAAACTGGCATTTCTGACTGATGTGGAGGGGGTATACAGGGATTTTGAAGATAAGGAATCCCTGATTTCCGAAATGACCATCGACGAGGCCCAGGATTTTGTGAGCAGCGGGACACTGGGCGGGGGGATGCTTCCAAAGCTTCAGAACTGTATTGATGCCATGAAGCAGGGGGTTTCCAGAGTCCATATTATGGATGGACGGATTCCACACTGTCTGCTCCTGGAAATCTTTACGAATAAGGGGATTGGAACTGCCATATTTAAGACGGGAGATGAGAGGTATTACCATGCCGAATAAACAGGAATATATCCAAAAAGCGGAACAGGAATTTTATAAGACATACAACCGTTTTCCGGTCATATTTGATCATGGAGACGGCGTATTCCTCTATGATACGGAAGGCGAAGAGTATCTCGACTTCGGGGCGGGCATCGCGGTCATGGGCCTTGGTTATAATGACAAAGAGTACAACGAGGCTGTGAAGACACAGGTAGATAAGCTTCTTCATACCTCCAACTTATTTTACAATGTGCCTTCCATCGATGCGGGAGAGAAGCTTCTGGCGGCATCCGGCATGGATAAAGTGTTCTTTACCAACAGCGGGACCGAAGCCATTGAGGGCGCTCTGAAGATCGCCAGAAGGTACGCCTACAATAAGGCGGCCGGAGAGAAGCGGGGAGAAGGCTGCGTCCACGAGATCATTGCCATGCGCCATTCCTTCCACGGAAGAAGCATGGGAGCATTGTCGGTCACAGGTAATGACCATTACCAGGAGCCGTTTAAGCCGCTGATTCCGGGAATTAAATTCGCTGATTTTAATGATCTGGACAGTGTGAAGGCGCTGGTAAATGAGAATACATGCGCGGTTATCATGGAGACTGTTCAGGGCGAGGGAGGGATCTATCCTGCAGAAGAGGAATTCTTAAAGGGTGTCCGGGCGCTGTGTGATGAACACGGCATGCTGCTGATCCTCGATGAGATCCAGTGTGGTATGGGGCGTACCGGTTCCATGTTTGCGTGGCAGCAGTACGGCGTGAAGCCGGATGTCATGACGGTGGCCAAAGCGTTGGGAAACGGGGTGCCGGTGGGCGCATTCCTGGCCTCCGGGAAAGCGGCAGAGGCAATGGTTCCGGGAGATCACGGCACCACCTACGGCGGAAACCCGCTGGTGACAGCGGCGGCTGACACCGTGTTAAGTATATTTGAAAAGCGCGGGATTGTGGACCATGTGAATCAGATCGGCGGCTATCTGTGGAAAAAGCTTGATGAACTGGCTGACCAGTTTGACTGCATTACCGGCCACCGGGGCATGGGGCTGATGCAGGGGCTGGAGTTTCATATGCCGGTTGGACCCATTGTGCAGAAGGCGCTTCTCGAAGAAAAGCTGGTGTTAATCAGCGCGGGCAGCAGTATCATTCGATTTGTACCACCGCTCATTATAGAGAAGGAACACGTGGATGAGATGGTAAAGCGTCTGGCTAACGTGCTGAAGCAGACGGAAATCTGAACGTGAACGTAATATGGAAAAGACTGAGGCATTGCACTCCAGGGGGCAATGCCTCAGTCTTACTTATGTAAAATTGCTTTCTCCACGCTCCAGTAAAAATTCTCTTCGCCAATCATATCATAGATATCGGAGCGTTTCAGCATTGCCATCGTGCTGGTGGGGACTCCGCACAAAAGAATGCGTTTTCCTTCCGCCTGCAGATCAGACAGTACATGCATGAAAGCAATTGCTCCCGAGATATCCATATAGGAAACGCCGCGCATGGACAGCAGTACCGTATCATACTCCTTTGTACAGGTTTCCATTTCTTCGATTGCCTGAGTATTGGCAAAGATGACGGAGCCGGTCAGATAGGCAACGACTGCGTTGCCGAACTCCTTTGCCAGCGCCGCATCCGAGCTGCGGACACGGTCCATGTTTACCTTTTCATAATTAATTTCAATATTTGCCAGTCGGCTGACGAGAAGAACCAGAGCGGTGACGACGCCGATCAGGATTGCGGTTGTCAAGTCGAATACGATGGTGGCCGCCATGGTGATCAGATATTTGGCGGCGGCTCCCTTGAAATGATGGGAGAAGATATACCTGATTTCCTGCCAGTCATTCATACGGAACGCGGTAACCATCAGTACGCCCGCAAGAGCGGAGAGCGGGATTTTTGCCATTACAGGCCCCAGGATAAACATGAATGCCAGAAGTCCCAGCGCGTGGAAGATGCCGGTCAGCCTTGTCCGGGCGCCGGATTTCAAAGCGACGCTGGTACGTGCGATGGCGGCAGTGGCAGGGATTCCTCCGAAAAAGGGAAGGATAATATTGCCGATCCCCTGCGCCACCAGCTCCTGGTCGCTGTTTAGCCGTACATTTGCCATTTTTCCTGCGCTGGCACCGCATAACAGGCTTTCGATCATTCCCAGCATGGCGATGCTGACGGCAGGTCCGATCAATCCGCTGAGATGATCAGGTGTAATTGCGGATAAGTCTAACCGGGTGTCCAGAAAAAGTGTTTTCGGGATCGCTCCGACGGTCTGAATGTCAAGGTTCAGGATGACGGACAGTACCGTTGCAAAAATAATACTTAAAAAAGAAGCGGGAACGACTGCATTCCATTTTTTCGGAAAGAAAACCATAAACAGGACAACGAAGAGGCCCAGGGCAGCGGCCTGGATATTGACAGGGAATCCCAGCTGGCCATAGCTTAACAGTTTTAAAATGGCGCTGGAGCCCTCTGAGGTGACACCAAAGAAGTTGTCGATCTGTCCCAGTGCGATGATGACGGCGATTCCGGAGGTAAAGCCTGTGATAACGGGAGCGGGAATGAAGCCCGTCAGTCTGCCGATATGAAAAATGCCGCACAGAACCAGCAGAATTCCCGCAATCAGTGTGGCGGTGAATACACCCTGCATTCCATACCGTGCGATGATGGAAATTAAGATGGCGGCCATGGCTCCCGTGGGACCTGATATCTGGTAATATCCGCCGGAAAGCGTACCGATGACGAGGCCTGCGATAATCGCGGTAACGAGGCCGGCCGCAGCAGTAGAGCCGCTGCTCACGCCAAATGCAAGCGCCAGGGGCAGTGCCACTGCCGCAACCGTCAGCCCGGCCATGAGATCCTTCATGCAGTCGGCGCCGCTGTAGTTTCGAAATTCAGATTTTAGCTGTGTTACGTAATTCTTGATCATTGTAATCCTATCCCATTCTCTTTGTTTTTGTGGTTCCAATGCAAAGCTGCCTTAAACCGGGATGAGTATAGCAGAAGAAAGGCAGGAAATCAATGAGATGGAGGCAGGGATGGAAAAAAATACAGGAGCGCAGCAGGAAGAAGCTCTGCAATTCAGCAATTGCGGAACAGCGTCAGCCCTTTCCGGTCGTATATAATAAAACTGTCAGGAAGAAAACGAAAAAGGAAGTGAGAGTGTTGGGACAGAAAGAGATCCTTATGGAGTGTGCGTTATATATCCGCTCGCATGCGAAAGAGCCGCTGTCAGTTCAGGGGCTGTCGAACCGGTTTGGGTATTCGGCCTGCCATTTTTCCCGGATGTTCCGGGCGGAAATGGGGGTTACCTTAATGGACTATGTAAAGCAGCAGCGCCTGTTCGGTGCGGCCAGGGAAATACGGGAGGGACGAAAAATTCTGGATGCCGCGCTGGATTACGGCTATGAGACACACAGCGGCTTCACCAGAGCCTTCCGGGCTCAATTCGGATATTCTCCCGCACTCCTCCGGGCATTTCGTGTCGGAGAGGCTTTCGAGAAAGGAGACTGGGAGAATATGGGGATTTATCTGAGAAACACACCGGTTCATGCACAGCCAGAGGAATTATATGGGCTGCTGTTTGAGGTGCTGGGGGAAGCCGGAACAGCGTACGGGAGAGGAAACGTGGAGGCCGTTTACGAGCTGGCCGAAAGAGTTTACGAAGGAAAAAAACGCCGCTCGGGAGACGAGTACGTGACGCATCCCCTTAATACTGCGATTATTCTGGCAGATATGGGGGCTGATGAGGACACGGTCTGTGCCGGTCTGCTCCATGATGTGTGGGAAATGGCAGACGAGCCGGAAACGTATTTGTCAGATCCTGCCGTCACACCGGCTGTGAAAGAGATTTTAAACGAATACAGAGAATTTGATAAGTACGCAAGCTGTGATGAGCGGGTGGTTCTGGTTGCACTAGCCGACCGGCTCCACAATATGAGAACCATCGATTTCGTTGATCCGGCTACATGGGAGGAGCGGGCGAAAATGACACTGGAGGTATTTGGTCCCATGGCGGCGGAATGCGGAAAGGTAAAATGCCGGATGGAGTTTGACGATCTGGCAGAAAAGTATTTAAGTAAATACGGGCCTGCACTGTAATTGTATGGACAGAGAAAGGAACGAAAAAAATAGTCTTTCCCGAATTTTGTGATTATGGTATAATGGCGGCAGACGTAATACAGGCGCCGGTTTGCCGCCGTTTAAAGGAAGGCAGAACAGAAGCGAAACCGTACGCTTCCCGCGGAGGGAATATGGCCGGGGCACAGATTAACTGCAGGCATTTAGTGAGACGGATCAGGAGGGAACTATGATCAAAGAAATGGTGACAGAAGAATTTCTGGCGGAATTATCATCAAAGAAACCAACTCCCGGGGGCGGCGGTGCGGCGGCACTGGGCGGTGCAACGGGAGTATCTTTGGGGCAGATGGTGATCAATCTGACTCTCGGCAAGAAAAAGTATGCGGACGTGGAAGAGGAGATGAAGGACCTTAACGGGCAGCTGGAAGCTCTGAAAGCAGAATTTCTCCATCTGGCCGATGAGGATGCGCAGGTGTTTGCGCCTCTGGCTGCGGCCTACAGTCTGCCAGGCACTACGGATGAGGAAAAAGCGCATAAAGCTGCGGTGCTGGAAGGACATCTCCTGACGGCAAGTCTCGTTCCGATCCAGGTGATGGAGGCTGCAGGGAAGGCTCTGCATATCATGGATATTCTGGCGGATAAGGGAAGCCGGATGGCGGTCAGCGATGTGGGCGTGGGTGTTCAGTTTATCAGAACGGCTTTAACCGGTGCGGTCATGAACGTGTGGATCAATACGAAATCCATGAAAGACCGGGAGAAGGCCGAAGAATTGAATCGATATGCGGATCAGATGATGCAGAGTGGGACCGCAGCGGCCGACGCGGTCTATCAGAAGGTGGAACACGCACTGCGCTGAAGAGGAGAGGAATAAAAAGATGATCACATTAAAAGGTGCAGAAGTTTCTGCAAAGATAAAAGAGGAGACGGCGGAGCTGCTGAAGCAGTGCGGCGGCAGGATACCGAAGCTTGCCATTATCCGTGTGGGTGAAAATCCGGACGATTTGTCGTATGAGCGCGGGGCGGTGAAGAAGATGGCGGCCTTTGGCCTTACGGCCGAAGTCTATGCCTATCCTGCGGATATTAGGGATGAGGGATTTAAAACGGAATTTCAGAGGATCAATGGAGATCCGGAGATCGATGGAATTCTTCTGCTCCGTCCGCTGCCGAAGCAGATCTGTGAGAAGGACATTGAGCGCATGATTGATCCGAAAAAGGATTTGGACGGAATATCGCCGGAGAATATCGCAAAGGTGTTTGCAGGTGACAGCACAGGCTATGCGCCGTGTACCGCGGAGGCGGTGGTCGAGACGTTAAAAGCGTATGAAATCCCCATTAACGGAAAGCGGGCGGTGATTGTAGGACGCAGCATGGTAGTCGGTAAACCGCTGGCCATGCTTCTGTTAAAGGAGAATGCAACCGTCACCATCTGCCACACGCGGACTGTGAATTTAAAAGAAACCTGCCGGAATGCTGAGATTCTGATAGCGGCAGCGGGCCGGGCGAAGATGCTTGATAAAGAGAGCGTCGGAAAAGACGCAGTGGTGATCGATGTGGGGATCAATGTGGACGAGAACGGAAAACTCTGCGGCGACGTGGATTTTGAGACGCTGGAGGGAACCGCGTCCATGGCGACGCCGGTGCCGGGCGGAATCGGTGCAGTGACGACAGCAGTGCTTGCAAAGCATCTGGTGATGGCGGCTGTCCGGAACGAGTAAATGAAAAACGGATCATACCAGTTTTTAAATTCATTGCCCTGAAAGAGATAAGAAGCTTTCATGGAATTCAGTGTTTTACAGCACATGATTTTCCGTGGGAGCTTCTTTCTTTATTGTTCAGGCGGAAAACCGTAAGAAACTGTCTTATTTAGTAAAGCAGACAGATTTTAACTTTATAAGAACGTATTGTGTGGTATACTTAAATACAGGGAAGGAATATCAGAAATAGAACAGTGGGATTCAGGTCAGATTAAGGAGGCTCGTTGTGGGAAAAAATCGGGAGCTTTTAAAGACAAACGTACTGGTCAGTGTGATCTTGATTTTTGGTTTTGTGGTAACTGCATTTTTTAGCTATCAGGCTAATTATGAGGCGTCTCTTAATAATATCGAACAGGTGGCGTCATTGACGACAGAAGGGATTTATTATCAGCTTACGGCTCTGTTTACAAAGCCGATCAATATTTCCATTACCATGGCTCATGACAGTCTTCTGGTGGATCATCTGGAGAATGAGGCAGATAACCTGGAAGATGAAGCATACGCCTGGAAGATTAAGAATTATCTGAAGACGTATCGTGAAAAATACGACTTTGACTCGGTTTTTCTGGTATCTGCTCAGACAAACCGGTATTACAATTTTAATGGAGTTGACAGAGTGCTGACGGAGGATGAACCTGAAAATAACTGGTATTTCAGTATGCTTAAAAATGATTTGGAATACTCTGTAAATGTGGATAACGATGAGGTAAACGGTGCGGATAATGCGATAACTGTATTTGTGAACTGCAAGATATTCGGACCAGATGAAGACTTCCTGGGGGTTGTGGGAGTAGGAATGCGGGTCAGCTACCTGAAGGAATTTTTGAAAGAGTATGAGGAAAAATATCACTTAAATGCATGTCTGGTCGATGGAGACGGAAAGATTGAGATTTCTTCCGAGCATACAGGATATAATAAGACAGACTGGTTTGAGATCTGCGGACAGGAGGAGATTCGCGGCCGGGTTCTGGAATGGAAGGAGGACTCTTCCAACCTGGAATTGTGGACGAAAACGGGGGTGGGAGGTCAGGAGAGGAGTTATATTGTGTCCAGGTATATACCCGAATTGACCTGGCATTTGATTGTGGAACAGAATAACGGAATGATGGTCAGAGAGATAAAGGCGCGCCTGTATCAGACCGGATTCATTATTGCTGCGATTATTATTACGGTTTTGCTGGTAATAACGACGGTTCTCCGTAACTTTAACAGACAGATTACCCAGCTGATTGAAGAACGTCAGGATGCGTTTAAGAGAGCGACGGAGCAGTTATACGATAATATTTATGAGCTTAATATCACAAAAAACCGTTCTGCGAATAAATTGACGGAGCAGTACTTTGAGAGTCTGGGGGCCGGAAATCTGCCTTATGACCAGGGACTTAAAGTGATTGCAGAAAAACAGATTAAGGAAGAGTACCGGGCAGGGTATATCGCTGTGTTTACCCCCAAAAATGTAATCCGTGAATATGAAAAAGGAAACAGTCATTTAAGATATGACTTTATGATTACCCAGGATGGAAACGGATACTTCTGGATGCGGATTGATGCCTATATCTTCTTCTCACAGGAGGACGGCTGCCTCCACATGTTTACATACCGGAAAAACATAGAGTCAGAAAAGGAAAAAGAGATTCTGGCTTCCATTGATGAGATGACAGGATTCCTCACAAAGACAGAGACGGAACGGAAAATCGCCGCTTTGCTGTCTGCAAAAACAGATGGGATTTATGCGTTCTTTCTGTTTGACATTGATAATTTTAAGCAGGCAAACGATTCCTGCGGCCATGCATTTGGAGATTTCTGTATTAAGGAGTTTACGTCAATTATCAGAAAACATTTCCGGGCAGACGATGTGCTGGGGCGAATAGGGGGAGATGAATTTGCAGTATTTCTCTCAGCGCCGGATGGCGGCTGGATCGAAGGGAAGGCGAAAGAATTATCCCAGGCGCTGCAGGTAACGTGCGTGAAGGAAAACAAGAGCTGGAGTATGTCGGCCAGCATAGGAGTGTCCATCGCCCCCGGGGCAGGAGCGGATTTTGATACGCTGTATCAGAATGCGGACGAGGCGCTGTATCAGACGAAGCAGAGAGGGAAGAATGGGTATACGATTGTTTGAGGGGGCTTAGGGCTCTTGGAGGTAAGTAAAATCCAGCCGGAAGATTGTTATTGCTATTCCGGCTGGATTTTTTGATACTTGGTAGTAATTACTGCCGCTGTGGCGTCCGATCAGCCTTCTAAAGCTTCTGTCAGGGCCAGAATAGCCAGAGACTGGCCGTATGCCATTGGTTTAATCACAATATTTTTGTAGTGATCAGCATTCATACCAATGCCAGTTCCAGCTGATACGTTTAGTACGGTTCCGTCTGCAGCAATGTTATCACATACAGCGGAAATGGCCAGCTCTGCTGTGGGCAGATACGATGAATCCAGAATTCCGAGATGAATACCTTTTAAAATACCGGCGGCAATGGCGGAAGATCCGGATACTTCGCAGTAGCTGGCCGGATCGTCCAGCACTGTGTGCCACAGCCCGTTGTGATCCTGAAGGGAAACAAGTGTGTCCACCTGAGCTTTCCATGTGTTCACCAGGTAGCGGAAGATACCAGGACTGATGGAATCGTCTGAATCAGCAAGCAGACAGGGGATTCCATAGGTAAACCAGGCATTTCCGCGGCACCAGTATACGCCGCCAAAATTGTTGTTTCCATGAAAGGTCCAGCCATGGTGGATCAGGCTGTTTGAACGGTCAAACAGATATTTGATATGGGACAGATACTGGTAGAGTGCTTCCTGTGAATATTCAGGCCGTCCGAGTTTGCAGCCGGCCTGATTGAGAAACAGTACAGCCATGACCAGCGTATCCACCCAGATTTCCCCATCGTGAAGGTTCACCCCATTGCGGTCACCAAATGCTGAGGTCACATGCTGAAATACTTCGTATTTTGTACGGGGAAGTGTATTCATCAGCCATTCAGCCCGCTCCGTACACATCTGTCGGTAGATTTGATTACCTGTGAGCTCAGAGAGTGGAAGAAGAGCCAGATATGGAGCAGTGGTGTTAATATTTTTTGATGGAAGGCCGAGCGCAATATTCCGTTGAAACCAATGATCAAGAAATTCCATATAGCGGTTATGTTTTTTTCCCTGCAGACATTTAATCAAACCATATAATCCGAGACCCTGGGGCCAGTCCCATTCTTCAATTCCAAAATCCCGTTCGATCAATCCGGTAAAACGGTTGCCAGAATCCGCCATCTTGTCTTTGGCATAATCTGCTCCTCCCAAAGCCATAAGCCGATCTACAACCAGATCAATTTTTTGAGAAATCACTTCTCTGTCCATAGACGATCTCCATTCTTTATAGTATCATACACCCTCATTATGAAGGGTATTTTTGTAAATTGTGCCATCCTTCATAATAACGCGGAAGTTATTTTTATCTGTAAGCAAATCAACCTGCCTTACAGGATTTCCATCTACAATCAGAAGGTCTGCGAAGGAACCTTCTTCTAAGACTCCGATTTTGCCTTCCGGGTATGGATTCCGATATGTGGAAAGCTTAAAAAGGTCATGAGCACGTCCGGTAGCAGCCTGAAGTGTCTTGAAACTGCCGTAACGCCGTCCCCATGTGCCGAAGTCTTTAAGCTGATGCTCTTCACAGAAATATTTGTTAGTTGCCATATCCGTTCCAAAAACTACATTCAGGTGATACTTATCAATTAATTCCGTCTGCTGTTCCACTCCCTGTTTTACAATCCTGTATTTTTTCTGCATATCCTCCGTGGAGATGAAATCCATCATGGAATCTTCTGCGAATGCAGGGCAGGGGCAGACCCAGACGCCGTTATCACATATCATCCGGGCTGTTTCGTCATCCATCAGCTGAGTGTGCTCCAGACTCATGACTCCGGCCCTGACGGCTCTCTGCATTGATTCGCAGGTGTATAAATGAGCCATGACGTAAGTTCCGTAATCTTTGGCTGCCTGAACGGCTGCGCGAATTTCTTCCTCTGTATACTGGACCGTGTAGAGAGGATCAAAGACGGAAGCAATCCCACCGCCCAAAAACAGTTTGATTTGTGATGCACCTAAAAACAACTGGTCTCTGGCAGCCTTTAATACTTCATTTGCACCGTCTGCAAGAATCCAGATTTTATTGTCCATCACAGGAGACATATAGCCGGTAAGTGTGCGCATGGAAGCTGCTCCCGGGCGGTTGTCGCAGTGGCCGCTGGTCTGTCCGATGCCGGAGTGGCTGGGGAAAATCCTTGGGCCGATGGTATAGCCGGTATCTATACAGTGTTTAATTCCCCATACCAGTCCTCCGGCATCCCGGACGGTAGTAAAGCCGCGGTAAAGCATTTCTTCCGCGTTTTTCGCGCCTCTCACGGCGGTTTCGTCTGCCCGCATACACTCCATTTCAGAACCGCCTCCTGTTAAGGCTACGTGAACGTGACAATCCACCAGACCGGGAATAACGGTCCGCCCGCCGGCATCTATGATCTCGTCAAAATTTTCCGCTGAGACGTCGGAAGAGGAGATTTCAGTTACCAGGTTATCTTCTATTATGATGTGTGAGTGCAGTTTCAGCTGCTCATGGTTTCCATCGAATACATTACAGTTGGTAATAATTTGCCTTTTCATAGTGTCCTCTTTCTAAGTAAAATTGATATGATTACAAATATGAATAAAATGAATGGTACAAACGCAAAATGTTGCCTATATAAACGGATATTACCATTTGACATTGAAAAAGTCAACGAAAAATGCACTATTATAAATTAAAATAAAATATTTTGTTGTATATATTGACAATTAATAATATTAGTAATATGATTAATAAGAATATTACAAACGCAAGCAAGCGATACAAAATTATTATTTGAGGAGGTTACTTATGAAACGAAAAGGATTGGCATTTACTATGGCGGCAGTTATGGCCCTCAGCGTGGCGGGATGTTCTTCCAAACCTGATACCGCGGAAACTGAGAAACAGTCAGTCTCGAGCACACAAGAGGCTCAGGCAGATGCTTCCACAGAAGCTGTTTCTTCGGCGGCAGAGGGGGAACCGGTCACTTTAAAACTGTTCTGGTGGGGGAATCAGGTCAGGAATGATTTGACGCAGCAGGTGATTGATCTCTATATGAAGGATAATCCCAATGTTACGATTATGCCTGAGTTTACGGACTGGAACGGCTACTGGGACAAGCTGGCTACATCTACAGCAGGTGGTAATATGCCAGATATCATTCAGATGGATTACAGATACTTGGAAAAATATGTATCCAGCAATTCTCTGGCGAATCTTTCCGAATTTATCGATAATGGGACGATTAAGACGGATAAAATACCTGAAAGTGTAATTGAGAGTGGGAGCATTAACGGAACGTGTTATGCGATCTCTCTTGGCAGCAACGCACCAGCAATATATTATGATAAAGAGATTGTAGATAAGGCAGGTGTAACAATACCGGACCAAATGACGATCGAGGAACTGTATGAGATTGGACAGACGATTTACGAAAAAACCGGTGCGCTGACCTACTATGACGGAGGGTATGTGCTGATGGGTGAGATCGCGAGAAGCTATGGATCTCATTTATGGGACGAGCTGGAAGCGGGAGATGAGACTGCTGTTAAGAAGGATTTCGAGTATATAAAGAAATTCAGTGATGCGGAATTCAGTATATCTCAGGAACTTTTGGTTGAAAAAAATCCTAAGGTGGTTGAGACAAAGCCGATTATTGACGGTACGGTATGGAACGATTTCTCATTTTCGAATCAGTATTCGGCCATGGTCACCGCAGCAGGAAGAGATTTTGGAATGTCCATGTATCCTACAACCGAAGGGGCAACCCAGCAGCCGATCTATTTAAAGCCCAGTCAGTTTTTCTCTGTGGCCGAGACTTCTCAATATAAAGAGGAGGCCGCTAAATTTGTAGACTGGATTACAAATTCAGTGGAGGCCAACGAAATTCTTCAGGGTGAACGGGGCGTTCCGGTCAATACTGATGTACAGGAAGCGATTAAGGGAACGCTTGACAGCGCCAATGCCCAGGTATTCGATTTTGTAGCAAAAGTTGGAGAGGTTGCAACACCGGTCGATGCACCTGATCCGGAGGGGTCAAGTGATGTGACAACCAAACTCGATACATATGTAGAAAATATCAGGGATGGTTCCATGGACGTGGAGACTGCTGCAAAAGAATTTACAGAATACGCAAAAAAGACGTTAGAGGAAGCAAAGCAATAGAGCTTGATTACGGTTTGGAGGGATTGCCTTGAAAAAAACGCAGAAAACCCCGGGTACGAAGAAGACGTTGAAACAGATTTTAAACCAGGAGAAGGTTGCAGGATATGTATTTATCCTGCCCTTCATCATTGGTTTCATGGTATTCCTGTTTTATCCAATGGTAATGTCACTGGCGTACTCTTTCACCCGGTATAACATTTTGAAATCTCCGGTGTTTATCGGGCTGGACAACTATATCACCATGTTTACAGAGGATGATTTGTTCTGGAAAGTGTTAATGGTAACGGTTAAGTACGTGGTATTTGGAGTACCGCTCCGCCTCCTTATGGCATTGATCGTAGCCATGCTGCTGGTGAAGAATACAAAGCTTTCGGGCTTCTACCGGGCGGTTTACTATCTGCCGTCCATTATCGGTTCCAGTGTGGCAGTAGCAATTTTGTGGAAAAGGATTTGGGCCAGTGATGGTGTGATAAATGCACTTCTGGCGTTGATTGGTCTTCCTTCCAAAACTGTATGGCTGGGAAAAGAAGAGACGGCAATATGGGTTCTGATTATTCTGGCTGTCTGGCAGTTTGGTTCCTCCATGCTGATCTTTTTATCTGGTCTTAAGCAGGTTCCGGTCAGTCTTTATGAGGCGGCTACGGTAGATGGTGCCAGTGGGATCACAAAATTTTTTAAGATCACGCTGCCGATGCTGACTCCGACTATCTTCTTTAACCTGATTAATCAGCTGATCAGTGGGTTTATGGCATTTACCCAGAGTTATATCATCACAGAAGGAAAACCGAAAAATTCGACCCTTTTTTATGCGGTTTATATGTATCAGAATGCATTTACCAATGAAAAGCTGGGATACAGCTGCGCGATGGCGTGGTTTATGGTGGCGTTTATCGGACTGCTGACTTTTATCCTTTTTAAGTCGCAGAAGTACTGGGTTTATTATGAATCAGAAGGATAATGCGTATGAAAAATTATACTTTAAAACGAAATGCAATGAGAGTGATTTATCATCTGTTCACGTTTTCCTTTGCCTGCGTTATGATATATCCGCTGGTGTGGATGATTATGGGATCATTTAAAGACACGACAGAAATTTTCCGTCATGCGGAACATCTGCTGCCGCAGTCTTTTCATCTGGGAAATTACATAAAGGGCTGGAAGGGATTTGCCAATGTCTCTTTCACGGTATTTTTTAAAAATTCACTGATCATATCAGGTCTGGCCACTGTGGGAGCGGTATGCTCTTCTGCAATTATCGCTTATGGATTTGCCAGATGCAATTTTAAGGGAAAAGGAATATGGTTCAGCGCAATGCTTGTATCCATGATGCTGCCGTTCCAGATTATTATGATACCACAGTATATCCTGTTTAATCAGATGGGATGGGTGGGAACGTATCTGCCTTTGATTGTTCCGCACTTTTTTGGGCAGGGTTTTTTCATCTTTTTAAATATTCAGTTTATCAAAGGAATACCAAGGGATTTAGACGAGGTGGCAAAAATTGATGGCTGCAGCATCTACGGTATATTTACGAGAATTATTCTGCCGCTCATCAAGCCGTCCATTGTGACCAGCGCCATTTTCTCCTTTATGTGGAGATGGGATGATTTTATGTCGTCGCTGATCTTCTTAAATAATCCCCTTCAGTATCCAGTGGCTTACGCCCTGAAGCTGTTTGCAGATCCGACGGCAGGATCAGACTGGGGTGCAATGTTTGCCATGGCTACACTGTCACTGGTCCCCATATTTATTATTTTTCTGACAATGCAGAAATATTTGGTGGAGGGGATTGCATCCACTGGAATTAAGGGGTAAGAGGAGAAGATACAATGAAACGTTATGAAGAGTTATACGACGTCCTGAATAAGGAATTACAGCCTGCTCTGGGCTGCACAGAACCGGCGGCTGTTACATATGCCTGTGCGGTGGCAGCAAAAGCACTGGGTGTGCCTGCAGAAAAAGTGGAGATCGCAGCCAGTAAAAATATTCTCAAGAATGTTATGGGGGTGGGGATTCCCAATACGGACAGCTATGGAATCACTGCCGCGGCGGCTATGGGCGTACAGCTTACAGATATTGATAAAAAACTGATGATTTTAAATGATGCTACCCCCGATGTCTGTAAAAAGGCCGGGCTGATGATGAGGCAGAACCGGATTGAAGTCTGTGAAGCCAAACACAGCAGCAGAATTCATATCGAGGTAATCTGCCGTGGCGGAGGCCATGAATCTAAGGTTATCGTGGATGGACTGCATACAAACATTGTTTCTGTCATGAGAGATGGAGCGGAACTGAAGGTGCCCGGGCAGGAAAAAGGTTCTGCAGATGAATCGGTGAAGACAGATTTGAGAGGGTATACCATTCAGGATTTTTGTGAATTTGCCTCTGTGGCTGATGCCAGACGTCTGGCATCCACCAGGAAAGCAGTAGAACTGTCTAAGAAGCTCTCTGATGAAGGACTGAAGGGGAAGTATGGACTGGGTGTCGGGAAGGCTTTAAAAGAAATGGCGGTACAGGGAGAACACGGTCTTGTCAATGAGGTAAAATATATTACTGCAGCCGCAGCGGATGCCAGAATGGCGGGGTGTGAACTTCCCATGATGTCGCTCTGCGGAAGCGGTAACCAGTGTATCGAAGCGACGCTGCCGGTGGCCGCCGCGGCTGTAAGAAGTGGCGCTTCTGAGGAGAAGATGATTTGCGCAGCTGCACTGAGCCAGCTGATTACCGTGTATACCAAGCAGTATACCGGGCGTTTATCACCGATCTGCGGCTGTGGATTGGCGGCGGCTATTGGAGCGGCAGCCGGCATTACATGGATGAATCATGGAACTGTTCCGATGGTAGAAGCAGCTATAAAAAATGTGGCAGCAGATCTTTCCGGTATGATCTGTGATGGTGCAAAACCCGGTTGTTCTTTAAAACTGGCTACAGCTGCGGGGACTGCAGTTCAGTCGGCTATGCTGGCTCTTAAAGGAATATCTGCCACTGACCGGGATGGAATAGTGGAACAGTCGGCGGAAAAGACCATCCAAAATCTGGGGATTCTGGATAAAGACGGGATGAACTGTACCGATCAGGTGATTTTAGATCTGATGCTGGGACAGTATGCATAGGAGGTAAGGATGATTACATTATTTAAAAATGGAATGGTGTGGGAGGAAGACCATTTCTGCCGGAAAGATATAGCTGTGGAGGCGGAGCGGATTACCATGACAGGGACTGCACCGGAAGGCTTTGTGTGTGACAGAACCTTTGATGTAGAGGGAAAATACCTGGTCCCGGGGGTTATAGACTGCCACGCGCATGTTACAATGGTAGGCGGAGATCATCATATGGCGGTTTTCTTTCAGGAGAATACAGCGGAGCTGACAATGGAGGGAGTAATAAATTGTGAGCGGATGGTTTCTCATGGGATTACGACAGCCAGAGACTGCGGCGGAAAGTATATGGAAACACTGGCTATCCGGGATTTTATCAGGAAGGGAAAGATTAAGGGGCCAAGACTTTTGTGCAGTGGGACTCCGCTTAAAGTGGTAGGTGGCCATGAACCAGGCTTTGATATTACAGGACCTATAGAAGCAAGGAAGGCGGTGCGTCAGTTTCTGTTCGAAGGTGTTGATTTTATCAAGGCCATGGTAACCGGAGGTTTGGGAAAGGCTGGAGAAGATCCGGGGGCTGTGGAACTGGAGCTTAATGAACTGGCGGCCATGGTGTCTGAAGCCGCCAAACACGGAAAAAAAGTGGCCTGCCACTGTCACAGCAGGGCAGGAATGGAAATTCTGCTTAAGGCGGGTGCTGCCTCTATCGAGCATGCCACTTATTTAGATCCGGAGATTAATGAGCAGATTATCAGACAGGGCGTTTATGTAGTTCCAACGTTTACGCCCTATGAGATTGCTGCAGCCAGTGAAGTGGGATGTGGAATTGTTCCGGACGCTATCTTTGCTTCCCGCGCTATGATAGGCGATAAGAGGAAGCGTTTTAAAGAGGCGTATGATCAGGGGGTATTGATTGCATTTGGGCGTGACAGCGGCGGGTTCTTTATGGATCAGGGGGAGTTTGCCGACGAGATGCTCTATATGGAACATGCCGGCATGGCAAGAAAAGATATTATTAAAAGTGCTACGGAACATGCCGCCAGGCTTTTAGGAATATGGGGAGAGACAGGCAGCCTCGAAGAAGGCAAATGTGCTGATATTCTGTTCCTGAATTCTAACCCGCTGGAGAACCTGGCAGCATATCGAAACGACTTGCAAGAAGTTTGTGCGAATGGTACACTAATACTTAATAAATTAGGTTAGTTTTATTAATTAAGAACGGAAAAATGGCGGGATAAAGAAATAGATATTCGGAGGAAAATGGTTATGGCAGCTAAAAAAATGAGTTTAAAAGAACAGGTATATACGAAAATTTTTAATGATTTGGTTGTTGAGCGTTTTCCACCCGATGAGTTCCTCACAGAGAAGCAGTTTATAGAATTATATGGAGTAAGCAAGGCTCCAGTGCGGGAGGCCTTAATAGAACTCTGCAATGAGGGAATTTTGCGCAGCATTCCCCGCCTGGGATACCAGATTATCCCTGTGACCCAAAAGGATATTACGAATTCTACGGAACTGAGACTTTTAATCGAGATGAATGCATTCCGGAAGATGTCAGAGTCTTTTAATGAAGAAATGCTTGAAAAAATACGGACGCTGAATAAAAACTGGATGGAAGATGTGATTACGGGCAATATTGACGTACAGAAGCGTTGGATGCATAATACACTGTTTCACACTACAATGTGCTCTTTTGGCGGAAATGACCTTGCTGTGGACGTAATCGCCAAGCTGATTAAGCTGGAATGGCGTGCCTATGCCCACATGCTCAGTACGCCGGAAAAACAGGATAAATTTTTTAATAATTCTGAGAAGAAATATCATATCGAAATTGAGCATGCGCTGATGGAACGCAACTTTGAAAAAGCGGAACAGCTGCTGCACGATGACATTGCCACGATTGGGAAGGAGCTGTTTCTTTAACCGACGCCTTTGGAAAGGACAGGTTATGAACCGCAGAGAACGGATAACAGCAGTATTTAAGGGAGAAAAGCCAGACAGGACGCCGATGGGCTTCTGGATGCATTTTCCCACGGAGCAGCATCATGGGGAGGAGGCCCTTGCTGCACATTTAAAATATTTTGAAGAAACAAAAACTGATATTTGTAAGGTTATGAATGAAAATTTATACCCCGTCCAACACCCAATTATGGAGGCTGCGGACTGGGCTGATGTGAAAGCGTGTGGAAGAAACCATCCGTTTATCCGTTCTCAGGTGGAACTGGTTAAAAGGATCGTAGACAGTACCGCAGACGATACGCCTGTGATTGCCACGGTACACGGGATCGTGGCATCGGCTTCCCATGCGCTGATGCAGTGTTCCAGATATGATAAGGTGGGGCGTTACGCCCAGCTGTATCATCTGCGTACAAATCCCGACAGTGTATACAGTGCTTATCAGGCGATTGCCGAGTCTCTGACGATTCTGGCAGAAGAGTGTATTGCAGCGGGGGCTGACGGGATCTACTATGCCGCTCTGGGCGGAGAACGTGATGGATTTACCGCCGAAGAGCATGCACGTTATATAGCGCCCCTGGAAGAGCAGTTGATGAGAGAGATTGACCATGCGCCTATCGGTAATATTCTGCACATGTGCAAACCGCTTGTAGATTTAGAACGCTACGTGGATTATCCGTGTGAAGCGGTAAACTGGGGAATATTGGAGAGCGGTGTGAAGCTTTTTGAGGGAAGAAAGCTGTTTCCGGGGAAGGTGATCATGGGAGGCATGGATGACGGCAGCCAGATCCTGATTTCCGGAAGCCCGGAAGAACTGGAACGGGAAGTCCATAATATCCTGGCGGAAAATGATTATCCGGGTTTTATTCTGGCCAGTGACTGTACACTGCCCGGTAATCTGCCCTATGAGAGGATACGTATGATGGAAAAAGCCTGTGAGACGTATAGAGGAGGCAGTTATGAATTATGATGAGAAGCAGAATGCGGTTTCAGATCTTCAGATCGCATATATAGGAGGGGGCTCCAGAGGCTGGGCATGGACATTTATGACAGACCTGGCTATGGAAAAAAATATGTCCGGTACAATCCGGCTGTATGACATTGACATGGAAGCGGCCGGCCATAATGAAAGAATCGGCAATGATTTAAGTACAAGAGAGGACGCATCCGGCAAATGGAATTATGAGACATACAGCAGTCTGGAGTCTGCTCTTACGGGTGCTGACTTTGTAGTGATTTCTATTCTGCCGGGAACGTTCGATGAGATGGCTGTGGATGTACATACACCGGAACGTCTGGGAATCTGGCAGTCAGTGGGGGATACGGCAGGGCCGGGAGGAATTATGAGGTCTTTGAGAACCCTGCCGATGTTTGTTGAGATTGGTGAGGCAATTAAAAAATATTCTCCGGACGCATGGGTAATCAATTATACCAATCCAATGACGCTGTGTGTGAAGGTGCTTTATTGCGTATTTCCTGAAATTAAGGCCTTTGGATGCTGCCATGAAGTGTTTGGCACTCAGCGTGTCTTAAAGGGTATTACAGAACAGATGCTTGGCCTGAAGGATATTGAGAGAAGCGATATTCATGTCAACGTATTGGGGATCAATCATTTTACATGGTTTGACTATGCGTCATACAGAGGAATTGACTTATTTCCTGTATACAGAGATTATATTGACAGTCATTTTGAGGAAGGGTTCCAGGAAAAGGATAGAAGCTGGATGAATTCTGCGTTTCACTGCGCTCACCGGGTGAAATTTGACTTATTTAAGAAGTATGGTATGATAGCGGCCGCAGGTGACCGCCATCTGGCTGAGTTTATGCCTGGCGATCTCTATTTGAAGGATCCGGAGACGGTAAAGTCGTGGAAATTTGGCCTGACCACAGTGGACTGGAGAAAGAATGATTTAAAAGAACGACTGGAAAAGAGCCGGAAGCTGTTTGAACGGGAGGAGCAGGTGGAACTGAAACCGACAGGAGAAGAGGGAATTCTGCTGATCAAGGCGCTGTGCGGTTTGGGACGAATGGTCTCGAATGTTAATATACCCAATACAGACGGACAGATCAGTAATCTGCCGGTCGATGAGGTGGTGGAGACGAATGCCATTTTTGACAGGAACAGTATCCGGCCGATTATGGCGGGAAGTCTTCCTCAGCCGGTCTTAGACCTGATAATGCCTCACGTTCGTGTACATGATAAGACGATGAGAGCGGCTCTCAGCCCGGATTTAGAACTGGTTGTTGAGGCTTTTCTGGAAGATCCGAATGTGAAAGCGAAAAAGCCATCTGAAAAAGATGTGCGCTCGCTGGTGATCGATATGCTTAAGGGAACAAAGGCGTATCTGCCGAAAGAATGGGAACATTGGATTTAAAGATACATAAGAATGAAATACGCAGGAGGATGCAATATCTTTCTGCGTATTTTTTATTGCAGAAAAGGGCTCCTATAATATAAAAATTGCAGCATAACACCTAAAATAAAATCAAAAACCGAAGAAAACTATATAAATATGATATATTTTGGATTTAGTATCCCGATACCGTTGTATATAATAAATATAAAGGCGGCGGATATCAATGATTGGTTTGGATAAGAATATCCGCGCGGCCAAAGACGATATTCCGGAAACGTCGTCAGGAATCTGATTATGAAGCTGAAATTGAGTATGAGAGGTGGTTTTAACTGATATGAAGTATGGAATACATTTTGGACACTTGGGAAGCTGGTATGATGAACTGGGGGTGCGGGAGTGTTTAAAGCAGGCAAAGGAAGCCGGTTCTGATGTATTTGAATTTTTTCCTACGAAAGAGATGTTTGACATGGAAAAGGATAAAATTCGAGAACTTAAAATGTATATGGAAGAGATTGGGATTGAACCGGCCTTTACGTTCGGCTATCCTGCAGGCTGGGATATGGCTGGCGAAGATGAGGCGAACAGAGAAAAGGCAGTAGAGCATTTGAAACGGATTATTGAGAGTATGGGGGTGCTTGGAGCAACCGGGATTGGCGGAATTGTATATTCCAACTGGCCTGCCGATTATTCGTTACAGGTGATTGAGCCTGATGATAAAAAGAGGAGAAAGGACAACTGTATTGCCGGCTTAAGAAAGGTGATGAAGACGGCGGAAGATAACAATGTAACCGTAAATCTGGAAATTGTCAACCGGTTCGAGCATTATCTTATGAATACAGCGGCAGAAGGAATAGAGGTCTGTAAGGCAGTGGGAAGCCCAAACTGTAAGCTGCTGTTAGACTGCTTCCATATGAATATTGAGGAAGACAGTTTACCTGAAGCCATACGTAGCGCCAGGGGCTATCTTGGACATTTTCATGTGAGTGAGCCTAACAGGAAGGTTCCCTATCATACAGACAGAATTCCATGGAATGAGGTGGGACAGGCACTTCGGGACATTGGCTATGACAAAGCTGTAATTGTAGAGTCTTTTTATAAATTCGGCGGCGTTCAGGGACATAATATGAGGATGTGGCGTGATCTCGATCCGGATCTGTCACTGGAATCCCGTCTCAAGCTGGCCCGCCAGGGAATTGAATATATTCGCGGACAATTTGGAGGTTGAGAGAATGATTTTAGAAGAAATGAGGCTATGCGGTAAAACCGCTCTTGTGACAGGTGCGGCCCATGGAATCGGAAAGGCTTGTGCTCTCGCTTTAGCGGAGGCCGGCGCTGATGTTGCGGTCGTTGATTTAAAAGATGAGGTATTTCAGACTGCAGAAGAGATCAGGAAGACAGGGAAACATGCCCTGGCGTTTCAGGCAGATATTACGGCAGAGGAAGAGATTCTGGCTGTGGTTGAAAACGTGGCGGCTGAATGGGGAAAACTGGATATCTGCTTCTGTAATGCCGGTACGTTCCAGGATATTCCGGCAGAGGACATGCCGTTAAAAGAATTCAAACGGGTGATAGAGGTAAATCTGACAGGAGCCTTTATAACTGCAAGAGCAGCAGGACGCAGTATGATAGAAAATCATATTTCAGGTTCCATAATTCTGACTGCTTCCATGTCAGGGCATATCGCGAATATCCCACAGTGCCAATGCGCGTATAATTCTTCCAAGGCAGGGGTGATTATGCTGGGGAAGAGTCTGGCTGTGGAGTGGGCCAGACATGGAATACGGGTCAATACCGTAAGTCCCGGCTATATCAGGACGTGGAGTGATACACCGTTAAAGCCGGAGGAAGTGGGACAATCCAATTTCGAACAGTGGACACCTCTGCGCCGTTTCGGTCAGGCCGATGAACTTAAGGCTCTTATTGTATACTTGGCAGGAGATGCATCAGGTTTTGTAACCGGATCAGACTATGTAATTGATGGCGGATATACCGCGTTTTAAGGAGGAAACTTATGAGAAAAACAGGAAAAAAGGTATTGGGTATTGTTTTATGTGCAGCCATAGCCGGCAGTCTGCTTGCAGGATGTGGGAAAAAGCAGGGAACGGAAGCTGTCGGCGGTGGTCAGGAAACTACTGCAGCTGCCCGGGAACAATCGACAGAACAGGAAAAAACAGCCCAGAAAGGGAACGTTCCAACGATACGCCTGGTCAGCTGGCAGACACCTTCTGATCCAAAGACAAAACCGGTTTATGATGCCATAGACCAGTTTGCCAAAGAACATGCATCTGAATTTAAACTGGAGCACGAGAATATTCTGGGTGATGAATTAAAAGCTAAGATAAAGACTGACGTGGCCAGCAATACGGTACCGGATGTATTTCTTTACTGGGGAAGCGGCGGCAATTCCGCCATGCTTCTGGATGCAGACGTCATCATTCCCTTTGACGAGTATCTGGATGCATCCCAGAACATCAAGAGGGAACTCTTTCCGCAGGATTCCTTTGACAGAACGTCAGCCAATGGAACTCTGGCTACCATTACCCTTGGACTGGAGTACGGGGTATGGTTCTGCAATCAGGAGTTATTTGATCAATATGGTCTGGAACTGCCGAAAACGCTTGATGATATGATTGCAGTGGGAAAGGTATTTAATGAAAACGGTATTGTTCCTTTTGCCATGGGGTCTAAGGGCGGAAATCCTGCTCATGAGTTTGTTGCCGAAATATTAGGACAGATGCCTGACTGTCAGGAAGATTTCAGAAAGATAAATGAAGAGTATACTGTAGATACACCGAATATCAGAAAGACTCTTGAAATCATTGAGACTATGAGGGAGAATAAGCTGTTCCCGTCTGATACGATTTCCATTGGAGACTGGAACCAGCATTTTGCCATGTATAACGAAGGAAAAGCAGCCATGATCTATGCGTGGACATGGCAGTTGTCCAATATGTCTAAGGAGATGGCAGATAAGACTGTTATTATTCCGGCCCCGGGTATGCCGGGCGGAACAAGGGATACGTCGAATTTTGCACGGTCAGGAGGAGACATGGGGTATGTAATTTCCAGAAGTGCATGGGAGGATCCGGATAAAAAAGATGCGGTGATCGAACTGATGGATTATCTTTATTCACGCGAAATTCAGGAACTTACTCTCTACAGCGGCGGAGGTATCCCTTCCAGACTGGATATAGAAGTCGATGCGGATAAGGTTGAAAAACAGAAACTGGCTGAAGTGATTGAATTTGCAAGAGGAAAAGAATCCTGTCCCAACCTTCCGCAGGCGTGTCCAAAAACGGAGTGCTGGACTGACTTTGCTGATGGAATTGATGAATTAATGGCGGGAATCAGCACGCCGGATCAGGTGATTGAAAATATCAACAAGTCTCTGACAGCGGCAAAGGAAAATTAACAACTGAAAGATCCGGGAATCTTTGCATCCTGATTCCCGGATCTTCTGTGAAAGGGGGTTGCCATGGAACTTAGAATGAAGAAAAAAAATAATATAAAGAAGGGAAAATGGATTTTTTCTATCTGTTTCCATATTCCATCGTTTGTCTTATACACAATATTTTTAATTGTCCCCATGATTACATCGTTGTATTTTTCCCTTTTAAAATGGGATGGCGTTACTCAGTCAAAATTTATCGGGATGGCTAATTTTGTGGATCTGTTTACCAACGACAGATACTTTAAGAAAGTAATTTTCAATACTTTAAAAAGCATGGCGGCTGGTGTCTGCATTCAGCTTCCTCTGGCTCTGATTCTGGCATACCTTGTGTACCGCACAGTTCGTGGCTTCCATTTTTTCCAGTCCGTGTATTTTGTGCCTGTGGTTATCTCGGCTACCGTAATCGGTCTTATGTTTTCTCTGTTTTTTAACCCGGCCTTTGGCCCGGTAAATGCATTTTTTGAAGCGATGGGCTGGAAGGGTATGATTAAAAACTGGCTTACTGATCCAGGGGTGGTATTATTTTCCGTTATTATGCCTGGAATCTGGCAGTACATCGGTTACCATTTTATCATTCTTCTGGCTGGAATGCAGTCTGTTCCCAAAGAATTAATCGAGAGCGCTTACATAGACGGAGCCAATACCGTTGATATATTTTTCCGTATTATGATTCCCAATATTAAGGCAATGATCCAGGTATGTGTTGTTATCTGCCTGACAGGTTCCATTAAGACTTTTGATATTCCTTACCTTATGACCCAGGGAGGACCGGGGGCGGAGAGTACATTTCTCTCTATCTACATGTATAAGGAGGCTTTCGTGGATTCCTCGATCGGGAGGGGAACTGCGGTAGCTGTCTGCATGCTGATTCTGGCGCTGGCCGTTACAATGATTGTAAACCGTATCTTTGCATTCATAAACAGAAATGATTAGGAGGCCGGTTATGCATAAAAAATTAAATCCTTTTAGAATACTGCGATATGCAGTACTTGTCTTTATGACGTTTATCACACTCTATCCCCTGTTCTGGATTGGTTTATGTTCTCTTAAATCGAGCGAGGAAATCTATGGATCGCCCTTTGGGATACCGAGACAGCCAGAGTGGGAAAATTATGCGGAAGCCTGGCAGGTGGCAGATATTCCGGTTCATCTGTTAAACAGTATTTTATATGCCGCCGCTGCCGTGACCGTTGTAGTGATCTTAAGCGCCATGAGTGCGTACATTATTGCCAAGGTATGGAAGAACAGGGGACTGTATCATTATTATTCCCTGGGAATTATGATTCCGATTAATGCCATTATTATCCCTTTTATTCTGATCTTCCGCAGAGTAGGGATATTAAATACCAGAGTGGGTGTCATACTGGCGTTTATTGTCACGAATTTAGCTTTCAGCATCTTTATTCTGGTCCCGTTTATGATGGGGCTGCCGGATGAACTGGAGGATGCGGCGAGAATTGATGGCTGCAACAGACTGCAGACTTTTTTAAAGATTATGCTGCCGCTATCGAAAGCAGGGCTGGCCACAGTGGGAACCTTTGTACTCATTAATTGCTGGAATGATCTTTTTTTAAGCCTTCTTATCATATCCAGACAGAATCTGATTACTCTAAACCAGGTCTGTTATAATATGAGGTCTCAGTATGCGGCCGATTACGGGTTGATTACGGCTACGGTTATGATCATGGTGATTCCTGTCATCATCTGTTACGCCATGTTCCAGAAACAGATTGTAAAAGGAATGACGGCCGGTTCCATCAAGGGCTGAATGCAGCCTGACAGAAAAAGAAAAATAGAGGAGGATACTTATGCTGAAGTACAGCGAAGAATTAGCAAAGAGTGGTTTTTATGTAACCAGATACGAGGATCGTTTTTTCTGGGATACGCCGGAAAATCTGGCGGTTTACCCATATGGAACCAGTGATGGGTGGAGAAAATATGAGAAAAACCCGGTGCTGGGCGGAGAATATGGAACGTGTTTCGATTTATCGGTTCTTCACGAGGACGGAATTTACAGGATGTGGTTTTCCTGGCGCCCGCACGAGTGCATTGCCTATACGGAAAGTGAAGACGGGCTGAACTGGAAAGAACCGGTGGAAGTTTTAAGGCCGAATCCGGAATCACTGTGGGATGCGGATGAACTGAACCGGCCCAGTGTGATAAAAAGAGACGGCATTTATGAAATGTGGTATTCCGGACAGATGAAGCCATATACGAATGAAGGCCGTTCCTGTATCGGGTACGCCTCCAGCAGGGATGGAATTCACTGGGAACGGTTTAACACCCCGGTTCTTGTGCCGGATCAGCCATGGGAGCAGAAGGCAGTCATGTGTCCCCATGTGATATATGAGGAGGAGACGGGAGTATATAAGATGTGGTACAGCGGAGGCGGAAACCATGAACCGGACGCCGTTGGATATGCCTGGAGCCGTGATGGAAGAAACTGGGAGAAAGAGGTGTCAAATCCTGTTCTTCGTAAGGAAGAGAAGAATCCATGGGAAAGAGAGAAGGTAGCAGCCTGTCAGGTACTGAAATGGAAGGATTACTATTATATGTTCTATATCGGTTTTATCCATGTGGACCGGGCAGCCATCGGACTGGCCAGATCAAAGGACGGGATCAGCGGCTGGGAGCGGTATCCGGCCAATCCTATAATTGCTCCGGATGTGGATGGCTTTGATGAAAAAGCCGTCTATAAGCCGTATGTTCTTAAGGTGCAGAATGGGTGGATGATGTGGTATAATGGTGCAAAATATATTCCGGATAAAGAAAATCTGGTGATCGAACAGATTGGCGCAGCATTCCTGGACCGGGAAGAATTTTGGGTTGAACAAGAGGAATCATATACAGCAGCAGAATAGAAGATGACAGGAGGGCCGCTTTATGCAGAAAACAATCAGATCCGATATGATCCGTTCCAACGTGATATTGATACTGCTTGTTACAGTCTGTTTAAGCGGTCTTCATCTTTATCAGATCTACCGATATACGATCCTGCAGAATCAGGAAGAGATCATAAAAATGTCGGAACAGGCCAGGAACAGCTTAAATAATATGTTAAATCAGCTGGACGTGCTGCAGTACCAGATTGTGGACAGTCTGACCCAATCCGAGGAATATGATCGAATCCGTCCGGTCTGGACAAAAGAGGGGATTGACTTTTTCAAAAACACGGAGAACCAGTTTCAGACGTTTCGCAGGGCCGTTCCTTTTGTCACCAATATCTACTGGCTGGATAATTATGACCGGCTTTATACAACGGATTCTAATGTGAGCCGGGAACATTTCTATGGAAACAGCAGGATATCCCTTTTGGAAGAGAGCGGTGGTGATGACTGCTATGTGCCGCCCTCTGTACCGGAATACCAACTGGTTCCCGATTCGGATGAGGTATTTTCCTATCTGAAAAATGTCTACCGTCTGAGACAGGGAAAGGAGCGCAGAGGCGTTCTTCAGATTGATATGCGGGCATCTTATATGGAAGAAATATTAAAGATGATTAATTTAGACCGATACTGTCTGGCCTATGTGACGGCCGGAGACGAAACTATATTCTGGTTTCCGGACCGCTCTTTTATTGGAGAAAAAACGGACCGCATTGTTTATAAGAATTTTGGCTTTGGCGATATGGATTCCGGTTACCATCTGGTCTATCCGTTAAATAACGGCTGGAATCTCCAGGTCAGATACAGCAACGCGTTTGCCTTAAAAAGCTTAAAGGACAATCTGACCTCCTCCATCATTCTTTTGCTGATTATCATGCCGGTATCGGTTTGGAGTGTATATAAGTATGCAGGCTATTTAACCGGGCCGCTGCAGAAGCTGACGGGAAGAATGAAGCGGCTGGAATCAGGGGAACTGGTGGAGATTCACACCATCAGCCAGTTTGAAGAGATACGTATTCTGGAACAGGGATATAATTCCATGATCTCAAAAATGGATGATATGATGACAAAGATGACTGAGATCAGAACCGAAAACATCAATGCAAAACTCCTGGCGCTTCAGGCTCAGATTAATCCCCATTTTCTGGCTAATTCCTTTGAACTGATCCGGGGGCTTGCTATTCGGGAACATAATGGAGATATAGAAAGCATTGCGGAAGCCCTGGGGATGATGTACCGGTATATTTTAAGTGACGGTAAGGAGAAAGTGACGCTGGAGGAAGAACTGACCTATGTGAAAAACTACATCCGGATACAGGAATATCGTTTTCAGCGGTCTATTCAGGTGCTTTATAACATCGACCCGCGTTCCAGGGAATGCAGAATGGCCCGCCTGCTGATTCAGCCTCTGGTAGAAAACGCCTTTATCCATGGCCTTGAACTGAAAAATGGATTAAAATGGATTATGATTACCTGTTCGGTAAACGGCGAGACGCTTTACGTAGAAGTGAAGGACAACGGGCTGGGAATCGAGGCGGAACGGCTGAAAGAGCTTTCCGGGGATATCATGGATTTTGCCACGAAGGAAATTGGAACGGAGAAAAGTGGGAGGGGAAGTGGGAAAAGCATTGGTCTAAAGAATGTGAATAAGCGGCTTTTCTTAAGCTACGGAGCATCCGGCTGCTTACAAATCATAAGTGAACCGGGGAAAGGAACCAGTGTGTCTTTCCGCATTGAGATAGAAAAGGAGGAAGGAGATGGGGGATTTTAAAGCCGTACTCGTGGATGATGAGGAGAATGTCCGCTATTTGCTGGCAGATTTATTAGAATCGTTTCATCTGGGGATTGAAGTGACGGGGCAGGCAGGAGATGGGGAGGAAGCATTAAAGCTTTGCAGAAGTTTAAAACCTGATCTTGTTATATCGGATATCAAGATGCCCGGATTGGACGGGATTCATATGCTGGAGGCAGTAAAAAAGATCAGTCCCGAAATTATCTGTGTTTTTGTCAGTGCCTATACGGATTTTGAATACGCGAAGGCAGCCATTGCCAATGGAGCCAGAGGCTATATCTTAAAGCCTGTGGAACCGGAGGAGATGTATCAGCTTCTAAAGACGGTGAAGGCGGAATGGATGCAGAGCCAGAAGCATCGCAAAAAGGTACAGCTGATGGAGACGGAGATACGGAAGCTGAAGGCAGAGCACTTAACGGATGATATGCCTGTGGATTCTAACGGATGCAGCCGGGTGATCCGTAAGGCGCTCAATTACATGGAGGACCATTACCACGAGGATATTTCCTTAGAATCCATCAGTGAGGTGGTGTTTCTCAATAAAAACTATTTTTCAGAGCTGTTTAAGAAAGAGACTGGGAAATCATTTGTCCAGTATCTTACGGAATACCGTCTGGAAAAGGCGAAGCTTCTGCTGGCGATCAGTGGTTTTAAAGGGAGTGAAGTGGCAGATATGACGGGATTTCAGAATAACAGCTATTTTATTTCAGTGTTCAAGAAATATGTGGGCTGTACACCGAAGGAGTACAGCGAATCTCTGCATCAGGCAGAAAAGGAGGATAAATAGATGGACTGCATGATCAAATCACCCTTTTGGGACCGGTATTTAAAGCTTGTCAGGGAGCAGCTGATTCCCTACCAATGGGGGATTTTAACGGACCGGATCCCATGCGAAACGGAAAGTCACGCGGTGAGAAACTTTCAGATAGCTGCAGGCGTGAAAGAAGGGGAATTTTCCGGTTTTGTTTTTCAGGACAGTGATCTGTATAAATGGATTGAAGCGGTGGGAGATATCCTGCAGTACGGAAGAGATGAAGATCTGGAACAAAAGGCGGATGAAATTATTGGCTATATTGTATCGGCCCAGCAGGAAGACGGTTACTTAAATACCTATTATCAATTGAAGGAACCTGACCGGAAATGGACCAATCTGTTGGAGTGCCATGAACTTTACTGTGCAGGCCATCTCATAGAGGCCGCTGTGGCCTATCACAAAGGGACCGGTAAAGACGGTCTCCTCAAGGCGGCCTGCCGGCTGGCCGACTGTGTTGACAGGACATTTGGCCCGGAGGAGGGGAAACTCCACGGCTATCCGGGACATCAGGAGATCGAACTGGCGCTGTTAAAGCTGTACGATGTTACAGGCGAAGAACGGTATTTGAACTTGTCTTCCTATTTTCTGGAAGCGCGTGGAAACAACCGGTTTTTCGAGGAAGAGTTTGAGCGGAGGGGACGGATAAGCCACTGGACCAGAGGCCAGGTAGATGAACCTAACCGGGAATACAATCAGTATCCCTATGCGTATTATAATCAGTTCCATGCTCCGGTGCGGCAGCAGAAGAAAGCGGTTGGCCATGCCGTAAGAGCCGTTTATATGTATGCAGCCATGGCGCGCATGGCGGGCTGCTGCCGTGATGAGAAGCTTCTCGATACCTGCAGGGAACTCTGGAAAAATATAACCGGAACACAGATGTATATAACCGGAAGCATCGGTTCGACACCGTCCGGGGAAGCATTTACCAGGGCGTATGATCTGCCTAACGACACGAATTACAGTGAGACATGCGCCTCGGTGGGGCTGATTCGTTTTGCTATGGAGATGCTTCTTAACGAAGCGGATTCAAGTTATGCGGATGTGATTGAGAAGGCTCTTTATAATGCGGTGCTTTCAGGGATGTCACTGGATGGCAGACACTTTTTTTATGTCAACCCGTTGGAGGCCGTGCCAGAGGTCTGCGAAGCTAATCCTGAGCGGCATCATGTAAAAACCGTACGTCAGGCCTGGTATGCCTGTGCCTGCTGTCCGCCCAATATTGCCCGGACAATAGCGGATTTACAGAGCCTGATTTATTCTGTAGACGGAGAACGGTTTTATGTTCATCAATATATTGGAAGTAAACGGGAGGTGACGCTGCCATCCGGAACCTTCCGATTGATACAGGAGTCAGAACTCCCGTGGAAGGGCAGATCTGTTTTTCGATTTGAAAGCGAGAACCCGGTATCCGGAGAGCTTGCTTTGCGGATTCCGCAGTGGTGCGTCCGCTATTCTCTGACCATGAATCAGCATAGTGTGACGGACTTCTCTGTGGAGAGAGGATATCTGGTGGTAAAACGGGAATGGAAGGATGGGGATGTTCTGGAATGGATTCTGGAAATGGAGCCTTCTTTTTGTCAGGCAGATCGGCGGATATTCTATGATGCGGGCAAAGCAGCCTTAATCCGGGGACCTCTGGTTTACTGTCTGGAAGAGGCCGATAACGGACCGTATCTTCATGAATGCCGGGTGGATGTACAGGGAGAACCGGAACTTTACTGGGAAGAAACATTGGGCGGTTATTATGGAATAACAGTTCCTGGAGTGCGTTACAGCGGCAGAAGGCAGGAATGCTTATATGAGAAGGCTTTCGTGGAAAAACAGGCGGTGAAACTAAAGGCAGTTCCCTATTTTCTGTGGAATAACAGGGGGGAAGGAGAGATGATTACCTGGATCGACATCATGTAGAATAGCAGTCAGGGGCTGTACCAAGCGGTACAGCCCCTCCTTCCACTTATCTGATCGGCCCTGCTACGAACTGATCGCCTGCTTTTTTACCTGGGCAATTGCCTTTGCCACAGGCGGCAGGCTGAAGACGATAACAGTTGCGATTGCCTCCGGTACGATGTAGGTCGCATTATAACCGAGTGTGTAGAAAAACGGATTCATGCCTTCCGGTGCATAAGCGGCAAAGAATATGTAGCCGGATAACACATGACAGATATAACGGCCGAAGATGCCCACGAGGTAGCCGATAATCAGGCCGTGCTTTTTCGAACTGAAGAATCCGGCCAGTCCCAGTCCGGCGAATGCCAGCGGATAGTCGAGAAGCACCTGAAGCGGGGCGTAGATATACGGTTCTACGATGAACTGCAGGATGCCGTAGGCCAGGCCGGTGATCAGTCCGGTTCTGGCTCCATAGATGTAGCCGATCAGGCAGATGAACATCATGGAAAATAATGTGATGGAACCGCCGAAGGGCAGGGACGCCACTTTGATGAAGGAAGTCACGACTGCAAGAGCCATGGCGGCGGAACAGTAAACGAGCTGTTTCGTCTGCATCTGCTGCGTCTTAAGCGATGCTTTACCCAGTCTGTAGATGACAAACAGCAGCGCGGCCAGTAATACGATAAGCAGGCCATAACCGGCGGGCTTCAGTATATACTCTTCGCTGTCCGCCGCATAGGTTAAGAAAAATGACATAAAAAAATCCTCCTTTGTTTGCACACAGGAGGGGACTACTTTTCATGAAGTATGGATCATACTGCTTCCTTACGCCGGCATTATCCGGTTCAAGTAGTGAGGGTCATGTAAATAATACCATTCTCAGCCAAACGGCTCCCCTAGCGTGTCTTTTTCTGTTTTCTTTTCCGTGTGTGAGTATATCGCAAAAACAGTACGGTGTCAAGATGATATGTGGATGAATAGAAGTTCCAATTCTGCGCATGATAAGGGAAAGATTAGAAATGCATGACGGATTTGGAGGTTATTCTATGACAGGCTTTATCATAGCATTGATTTCAGGAGCGCTGATGAGCATCCAGGGAGTTTTGAATACTGGGGTTACGAAGCAGACCAGCATATGGGTATCTGCCGGCTGGGTGCAGCTTACTGCATTTATCACCTGTGTTGTCATCTGGTACTTTTCAGGAAGGGAAAATATTTCGGGGATTCTCCAGGTGGAGCCGAAATACATGCTTCTGGGCGGAATTATCGGCGCCTTTATCACATATACCGTAGTGCGCAGTATGGGGTCACTGGGGCCTGCGAAGGCGGCGCTTATCATCGTTATATCCCAGATCATCGTGGCATACGGAATCGAACTGTTTGGACTGTTCGGTGTGGAAAAAGCCGGATTTGAATGGAAAAAGCTGATTGGCGCGGTGGTAGCTGTGATCGGTATTATCATATTTAATTAACAAAGTTACGCAGAAAAACCGTCCGGCACCTCTGGCTGTCAGACGGTTTTTCTGCTGTCCGCGGGCTTCTGCTCAAAAAACTCCGATATGCCCGTCCCGCCCTCTGGCGTGTGCTACTGTCCCGTGCCTCTTCCTGCCCGGCGGAACCTTTCTCTTAAACTTGGAAATAGTGCTTGTATTTACTGGTATCTTTTTGTAGAATAGTATCATAGGCTGAAGATGGTATCCATTCCCTGAGAAAAGAGGAGGGATATCATGAAATATAGATATCAGGCAGTAAAAACGGCTGTCATACTCATATGCGTGTTGGCTGCATGCATATGCTGCAGCTGTGATGGACGACAGGGCGGATGGGAATCCGGAGAACTGTCGGTTTTGAGCGGCTCCGGTGACACAGAGATGAGCCGGGGAGAAGAGATGCCGGAGGAAAAAAGCGAGCCGGATGATAAAGGATCCGGTGAGGCATCAGAGACGTCAGAAGTATTACAGACTCCGGTTTCTGAAAGTACAACGGCAGCGGTCTGCTACGTACATATCTGCGGGGAAGTCCTTTTGCCGGGCGTCTATGAGATGGAAGAGGGAAGCAGAATTTTCCAGGTTGTGGAGCGGGCCGGCGGATTTACGGAACGCGCGGCACAGCAGTATTTGAACATGGCACAGATTGTCAGTGACGGCATGAAGATTGTGGTTCCGGATGGAGAATCCATGGAAGGGGCGGAACGCTACGGGATTGATTCCGTCAGCGGAAGCGGCAGCATGGGCGGCGGCGTTATGGTACCGGGCACGGCCGCAGCCGGATCCGGAAGTGAGCCGGGCGGCAGCGCGGCAAAAGAGAAAGTGAATTTGAATACGGCCACCAGGGAAGAACTGATGACCTTAAAGGGGATCGGAGAAGCAAAAGCCGATGATATCATCGCTTATCGGGAAAGCCATGGCGGGTTTCAGAAGATTGAGGATATCAAGAAGATATCCGGTATTAAGAATGCAGCATTTGAAAAGATTAAAGATGACATAACAGTGTGAGTGGAAGACAGAGGTGTGACATGGCTCGTATTTTAGTAGTGGATGATGAGAAACTGATTGTGAAGGGAATCCGGTTCAGTCTGGAGCAGGACAACATGGAGGTGGACTGCGCCTATGACGGAGAGGAAGCCATCAATTTAGCAAAGCAGAAGGAGTATGATGTGGTGCTTCTCGATGTGATGCTGCCGAAGTTTGACGGTTACGAGGTCTGCCAGGCCATACGGGAGTTTTCCGAGATGCCGATTATCATGCTGACGGCAAAGGGCAACGACATGGATAAGATTCTGGGGCTGGAATACGGCGCCGATGACTATATTACGAAACCGTTTAATATCCTGGAAGTTAAGGCCAGAATTAAGGCAATTATGCGTCGGAATACGAAGAAGAACAGGCGGGAGAGCCGGGCCGGGTCCAATGTGGTGACTTCCGGCGATTTAAAGCTGGACCGGGACAGCAGGCGTGTATTTATCGGCGAAAAAGAGATCAATTTAACAGCAAAGGAATTCGATCTGCTGGAGCTTCTGGCCTGTAATCCGAATAAGGTTTACAGCCGGGAACAGCTGCTTACGTATGTGTGGGGGAACAAGGCCATGGATTCCGGTGATGTCAGAACCGTGGATGTCCATGTCAGACGTCTTCGTGAGAAGATAGAGCCGAGCCCCAGCGATCCAAAATATGTTCATACGAAATGGGGGGTCGGATACTATTTCCGCGCCCAGTCATAGAGGAGACGATGGAAGAGGAGGATATCTGCGGGTCTGACGCCGCAGATTCCGCCTTTTCTTTTATCTGCCGGCAGTCGCCAAATGGACGCGCCAGCGCGTCCGGCTCGTTGCCAGCGGGAATAAAACAGTGATAAAAACGAATGATAAGAAGGGATCAGACAGATGGATTACACGATCAGAAACGTTAAAATAGAAGACTTAGATCAGGTGACAGAAGTGGAAGCGCTGTGTTTTCCGGCAGCGGAGGCAGCGGTGGAAGCGTCCTTTCGGCAGCGGATCGAGACATTTCCGGACAGCTTTTTTGTAGCAGAGGATGAGAACGGCAGAATCATCGGCTTTATTAACGGCTGTGTGACTGATGAGAGAACCATCCGGGATGAGATGTTCGAGGACAGCGGGCTCCACCGCCCGGAGGGGCTGTATCAGAGTGTTTTCGGACTCGATGTGATACCGGAGTTCCGGAGGCAGGGGGTCGCGGCGGATCTGATGAACCGCTTGATGCAGGAGGCGAAAGCGCAGGGGAAAAAGGGGATGATTCTGACCTGTAAGGACCGTCTGATCCATTACTATGAGAAATTCGGCTATCGGAATCTGGGGCTGTCGGCATCGGTTCACGGCGGGGCTGTCTGGTATGATATGCTCCTGGAATTTTAGGGAACGGAGCCGTTTTGCCTTTGAGGTTCAGGAGAGTGCGGCAGTTGGAAAGGATGGAGTTTTGCGATGAAGAAGAGTCCACAGGGGGAGAGATGGAGACGTCTTGACAATACGGCGAAAATATTTCCTGTCATTGCCAATGAGCATTTAAGTAATGTATACAGAATATCGGCAACACTAAAGGAAGAGGTGGTTCCGGGAACGCTTCAGCGGGCGCTGGAGGAGATACTGCCTCAGTTTGAAGGCTTTGCCGTGAGACTGAGACGCGGGTTTTTCTGGTATTATTTTGAGTCGAATAAACGGATGCCTGTTATTGAGCGGGAAACTGCGTATCCATGTAAATATATCGATCCGCGAACCAGTCCATACTATCTGTTCCGGGTCAGCTATTATGAGAAACGGATCAATCTGGAGGTATTTCATGCGGTAACGGATGGGCTGGGGGCAGTCAACTTTCTGAAAGCACTGGTTTACCGGTATCTGGATTTAACCCGCGACGGCAGGACCGGTCATCCGGCTCCGCAGAAGATATCCTCTGATGTATCCATGAACGTGGAAGACAGCTACGTACGCAATTATAAAGAGGTTGCCCGCAGAAAATACAGCACCAGGAAGGCGTTTCACATAAGCGGAGAACCGCTGCCCCTCGATGAGGAAAGCGTGCTGCACGGTTATGTAAATCTGGCAGAGTTAAAAAAGGTCGGAAAGTCTTACGGCGTAAGCATCACAAAATTTCTTGCCGCCGCCCTGATCTGGGCCATTTATCAGGAATATGAAGAAGCGGGGACCGGGGACCGGTCGATCGGGATCAGTCTGCCCATTAATCTGCGGGCATTTTTCGATTCCGAGACCATGGCCAACTTCTTTGCGGTTACGCTGCTGGAATTTCTGGCAGATGGGAAAGAGCATGAGTTTTCCGAAGCAGTGGAGGCAGTAAGCCGCCAGATGGATGAGAATATTACGAGGGAAAAGCTGGAGGAGACGATCTCCTATAATGTTTCCAATGAAAAGAAATGGTATTTGAGAATCGCTCCGCTCTTCATGAAATGGGGTGCCCTGAATGTGATTTTCCGCAGAAACGACCGGGCATATACCATGACGCTTTCCAATATTGGTCCGATTAAAGTAGAAGAAGAGTATGAGGCTGAGATTGAGCGGTTCCATCTCATGATCGGTGTCTCAAAGCGTCAGCCCATGAAGTGTGCCGTGTGCGCGTACGGCGAGCATGTGGTGGTTACCTTCACCTCGGTATTTCAGGATACGAGACTGCAGGACCGCTTTTTCGGCTTTTTAAAAGAACTGGGAGTCTCTGTGGAGACGGAGAGCAACGGTGTGCCGGATTCCCGTGACGACAAGGCAATGTACCCAAGGATCCAGTACGATCCGAAACGGTGGAAGGAAGTAGTCAACACCTTTTACGGCATCCTTTTTGCCGTGGCCGCCATACTGGGAGTGGTCAATTTTGCCACATACTCAGGATCCATGTGGTCAGTCATCGCCATCGGCTGTATCATCTATGTGGCGCTGACATTACGATACTCCATCATGCGGCATGCGAATCTGGCATCCAAAGTTGTGATACAGACCATTGCGGCGGAGGTGCTTCTGGTGATGATCGATCATGTGACGGGGTATACAGGCTGGTCAGTCAATTTCGGCATACCGAGTACCCTGCTGTTTGCAGACCTTGCGGTGGTATTTTTGATTATCGTAAACCGTTTGAACTGGCAGAGTTATTTTATGTATCAGATTGCCATCACGATCTTCAGCTTTATTCCCGTCATTCTGTGGGCGGCCGGGCTGGTGACACGTCCGCTGATGACACTCGTAACCGTGGTGGTCACGGTTCTGATTCTATTTGTCACCATTAAGTGGGGTGACAGAAGTGTGAAGACGGAATTGAAGCGGAGATTTCATCTGTAAAGCGGGATGGAATGACGGCAGGGCGCAGGCAGATGGAACAGAATGGCGGAGCCGCAGACGGCTGGAAAGAAAGGGAAAACAGATGAGAGATAAACGAGTGAGTGTCCGCGGTAATCTTGTGCGCGACATGATGCAGAACGTGATGGAGACTTCCTTAAAGCAGCCCATACAGAGCGGTGAACTGAGAAAAAATCCGGTGGAGCCGGCGTGGATCTGTCCGGCCGGTTATGAGTACGAAATTGTGGAAACGGAGCAGTTTCCGATGGAATACTTACGTCCGGAGGGGATCTTTACGGGACGTGTGATTCTGCAGCTGCATGGAGGCGGTTACATCGGCCCCATGAAGAATATTTACCGGAAATTCGCAGTCCGGTATTCCAAGCTGAGTTTTGGCGGAGATGTGCTCACGATTGATTACCGGGTGGCTCCGGAGTATCCGTATCCGGCGGCCCTGGAGGATGCAGTCTATGCGTATAAGTGGCTGATTCAGGAAAAGGAGTACGAGCCGGACCATATCATCATAGCGGGAGATTCCGCAGGCGGCGGGCTGGCTCTGGCTCTCGTCATGTATCTGCGGGATCACAGGCTTGCCATGCCGGGAGGTATTATTACCATGTCGCCCTGGACTGATTTGACCAACAGCGGCGCCAGCTACACGGATAATTATGAGACGGATCCCCTTTTCGGGAACTCCACCGACAACATGCTTTTTCATTCCTCCTATATCGGAGAGGCTGATCCGAAGGAGCCGTATCTGTCGCCGCTGTTTGGGGATTATCACGGGTTTCCGCCGGTGCTCATGCAGGTGGGAAGCTATGAGGTGCTGCTAAGCGATACCCTGGAGGTGGCGGAGAAACTGAAGCGGGCGGGAGTGCGCCGCCGTTTATCTGTCTACGAAGGGATGTTTCATGTCTTCCAGATGGGGATGGACTTAATTCCGGAGAGCCGGGAAGCCTGGGAGGAAGTAGAAGAATTTTTGCGGATTACCTGCGGAATCAGCCGGAAACCGGATGGAAAAGTGGTAAAAAGGGTCAAGACGCGGCGAAAGAAAACCGCAGCCCAGGTGGCAGGCCGGGTGCTGGAATCGATGAAGAAGAACCTGCCGGTAAGATAAGAGGAATTTACATGAAGATAACGCTCATAACCGTTGGAAAAATAAAAGAGAAATTTTACACTGCTGCGATTGAAGAATACAGCAAGCGGCTGAGCCGGTACTGTAAACTGGAGATTATCCAGGTGGCAGACGAAAAGACACCGGATCATGCCGGAGAGGCGCTGGAAACTCAGATCAGGGAGAAGGAGGGAGAACGGATTCTGGCCGGCATCAGGGAGGGCGCCTATGTGATCGCTCTGGCCATTGAGGGAAAGATGCTGGATTCCGTGGAACTGTCAGAAAAGATTGCCGCTCTGGGCGTGTCGGGCACGAGCCAGATTATCTTTATCATAGGAGGCTCCTTAGGGCTCTCAAAACAGGTCCTCGACCGGGCGGATTATCTGCTGAGTTTTTCCAGGATGACGTTTCCGCACCAGCTGATGCGGGTGATTCTGCTGGAACAGATCTACAGAGGGTACCGGATTATGAATGGGCAGGCGTACCATAAATAGCCAGGTTAAAATAGCGTGGAAAAAGAATACGTTTCACTTATAAAGACGGCGGAACTCATATGACATTGTGTCATAAGGGCTCCGCCGCTGCTGTTTAATTTGTGATGGTCAGAGGTAAATCTGCTGCAGGGACACTTTTTCTTTAGATCCGGCGCACGACATAATCGAGAACCTGTACCCAGACTCCCTTATTCTGCCTCCAGACCTCAGGAAACTCTGCGAATGGGACAGGGCAGGGCGTTTTCCCGACTTCCAGTGTTACTCCGGGGACTGCTCCGCTTCTGGACTGCATCCAGTCTTTGAAGCCACCTTTGCCGTCACTGTTATCCATCCGGTAACCGGTCATTACCGAGACTGCTTCCGCCAGCGTATTGGAAGCCAGCTCCGCCCCATTGCTGCTCGTAGTCCAGTAGATGACCTGGCCCTGGGAATGGTAGCTCACGGTGACGGCCCACGGATACTGGTCCACCAGTGTTCTCAGTGCCTGGCTTTCCGGTTCCGAGAAGGGAGCAGGGCCTTTATAGCTGGCAGAGGATGGCTCAGTCAGCTTCGTGGCCAGTTCATCCCAGCCATATGGAAAATTATAATTTAAGTCTACGCCGGCGGCATTCGCCTTCCACTTAGTCAGATAAGTTTCGAAGGAATCCGCGGTTCTTTTTAAAGTTACATCCCGTGTATAGCAGTCCCGGATACCCTGCTTTAAGCTGTCCGAGCGTATGGCATCAATTCCAAACTGGCTTAAGATTACGCCGTCTGGATTCGTCATGGGGACGAAATGGATGGCTACTTTCTTAAGCATATCCTTTACAGACTTGTAGTTATAGTGCCCGGTATCGTAAAAGGCCAGGGCATACTCCAGCTGGCTCATCATCACAAGAGGCGTCATATACTCCCTGGCATGGATGGCGCCCTGCATGAGGATCTGTGATTTCGCCTCCGGATTGCCAAGGATGATATCATAAATATTCCTTCCGTCCAGAGAAGTACCGATGACATTGACGGTAATCTTATCTCCGTAGGTATTCTTGAGAGACTGGATATCGGCTTCCATCTGCTCGTACGAGTACTTATCTGCCGGCTTTACAATGGGGTTCGGAACCTCCTGATCCAGAAAATCATTGAGGCCGACTGCAGCTTTAATACCAGGCCCTACGGCATTGGCCTCTGCATAGGTGGGGGCCCCGTAACTGACCATTTCCCCATAACCGGCATTTCCTAAAATTAGTATGCCGCTTAATACGGCACAAACCATTCGTTTCATATTCGTTCCTCTTTCTGCCTCCTGCTCAACAGTTGATTGTCCGGCTTTTAAATCCATATGCTTTTAATCTACTACAAATAACGGATTCATTCAAATAAAGTTTTCTTACGTTTTTATGCCGATTTTCTAACTGTGCAGGCCATTCCCGTTGGAAGCAGGCCGCTTATCATCAGGAACCATGTCCTTTTTCAGGCAGTCTGCTGATATAATCCATGAATTCCTCCAAAGGCAGAGGGCGGCAGTAATAATAGCCCTGATAGATGGAACAGCCAAGCTCTGAGAGAACATTGCGCAGTTCTGCGGTTTCCACAAACTCCGCTACGATCCGGCAGTTTAAATTCCGGGACATTTGAATGATACTGGAGACGATTTCGCGGGATCGTTTATTCGTGAGAAGCTGGGAGACCAGATTGCCGTCCAATTTTACTTCATCGAAGGCATCTTCCTGCAGCTGAAGAAGGGAATTGTGCCCCATTCCAAAGTCATCCAGACTGAATTCCACACCCTGGCTGCGAAGATGCTCCATTTCTATTTTTAAGTGATCCGATATCTCAAGTGCCGCCCGTTCTGTGATTTCGAATACGGGGTGGATATGCTCCGCGGGATACTGCTTAATCAGGGAAAGAGCCATATCGAAAAAACCATCGCTTTTTATCTGCATGGAGGAAACATTGACGGACAGATATGCGTCTTTCTTTAAAAGCCTCTCCATGGTCTGGGCGTCCAGGCAGGCGCGTCTGATCAGATAGCTGCCGAGTTCATCCAAAAATCCATGTTCATAGGCCAGACCTGCCAAAACCGGCGGCGCGATAAATCCTGTGACCGGATGCTTCCAGCGCATGAGGGCCTCCATGCCGTGCAAAGTTCCGTCATGGGATAACTGCGCCTGATAGTATAACTGTACCTGGCCGCGTTTGATGGCATTCTGTAAATCCATGGCGAGGGTTTTGGCGTAGTAATAGCATGGATATTCCGGGGTTAAAAAGCGGGGCGGATTTCCCTGCTTTTCGCCGGAGGCCATATCCGCCTCCATCTGTCGGATCGCCTGCGTAAATTTGCCGGCCTCCAGTTTTTCACTTCGCCGGATAAACGGGATATAGATCATCGTTCCGATGATGAGGTTAAACAGCTGCAGCAGGCTGCCGGCAATGGAACCGGTGGATTTATATCCGCTGAGCAGTACGGGGACAGTCCAATCTACAGACTGAGTCACCGCAGGCACCAGACCGAGGTGGATGGCCAGAGCACTGGTAACCGTCAGCACAACCGGGGTGATGATGAAGGGAACCGCCATAGTAAAGTTAAAGATAATCGGGAAACCGAAGACAGCGATTTCACTGATATTAAACAGTACCGAGGGGAGCGCCACGTGAGCGATCTTCCTGTTGTGACTCTGTCCTGAAGCGATGCAGAGCGCTATGACAAAGCTTAAGGCGGTGCCGCAGCCCCCCAGGAAGACGAAGGTGTCAAGAAACGTCTTCGAAAAGATCTCCGTGGGAAGACTGCCGGCCGTCATCAGGGCCTGATTGATCTCCACATTCTGTTCAAACAACTGTCTGGAAACGGCTTCCAGCGTGTTTGTTCCGTGAATCCCCAAGAACCACAGGACGTGCGTGATAACCACATAAAGCAGGATGCCGAATAAATTCCCGCTGATTCCGTTAAAGAGTTTCAGAAAGAGATAGGAGCCGAAATTCGTAATGTTGCTGTCACTCCAGGTGATGCGGACAAGATACCCTGTTATCGTAAAAAACAGAGTGATAACGATGACGGGGACCAGGCTCTGGATAGAGATATTAAACAGATAATCAGCCCCTGTCGTGTGAAGCCTCTCAAAGCGGCGGCCAAACCTTAAGAGCCGCTGAAACAGGACACAGGCCAGCATGGTAATGCACATGGCTGTAAAGACCCATTCTGCGCTGAAGATATATTCCGTCTGATCCTTAATGCCGCCGCAGAAGGCCAGATAGGAACAGACCGAAACCACAGGATAAAGCAGAAACTGGTCCGTCTCGGCCAGCTGTCCGTAGGAGATGCTGATGGTGACGGTAAGAACCAGGGCCAGAGATCCGAGGCTGATGGTGTAAATGGTATTTAAGAGCTGGGCAGCAGTGCCGTGAAGCCAGGATGTAAGAAAAACCTGATAACTGTCAATGGGAAAATTATTCAGAAGCAGAGAAAAGGATCCCATAATCAGGAATGGGATGGCAAGCGTCAGCCCGTGGCGTATGGAACGGGCAAAGATAGAAATCTGAAACCGTGATAGTATTTTTCGAAAACTCATGGTAACTCCTTAAAGCCGGAGGCGGTAATGGAATCCAATGGTTGTAGTTGCTGTTTCCTACATTATACACGAATCAGTTTGAGAAGTCATTCCAAAATTACGGCGGTTTTGATTAAAATAATCGGATGATGCAACTTTGATGCATACCCACTGTAGAATCGATACTGACACATTTCGACAAAACAGGGAAATGCAGCATAGAGAAAAGGGGATCATCGATGAAGAAACTATGGATCTATATGGCAATGCCAATGACACTTTTAAACGGCTGCCAGATTCACCCGGCAGAAGCAGTCCCCGCGGTGAATACGGTGGCAGAACGAAAATCAGAGCAGGGGCAGATGGTGCATTTAGAGCAGACCGTGCCGGGGTACCAGCCGGATACAGCTGTGCAAACCGTCAAAGAAGCCGTTTTTCATGGTTCCACCGTCACGATTGCCAAATCGCAGAAAGCAAAAGCGGCCGATCTTACGGAATCAGAAATCGAGGCTATGGTGAGGACGGCTGCATCCGATTTAAAAGACATTGTCAAAAACGGACAGACCGTGGTACTGAAGCCCAATCTGGTTCAGATGATTGTGGATTCCACAGGGGAACTGCTGGATCAGGAGGTCAATGGGGTTACGGCGGACTGGCGCGTTACAAAGGCTGTCTTAAAAATGGTAAGGGAGTTCAATCCGGATGGAAAGGTCTATATCATGGAGGGCTCGGCGACAGGGCCGACCCGAGAGGTTATGAATTATTTCCATTATACGCCGGATTATATGGAAGGTGTGGATTCGTTTATCTGCCTGGAGGAAGACTGCGGGGCATGGCAGGATTTTGATGCGCCGGAGGTAGTAAAGGTGGAACTTCCGGAGGGCCTGCTTCATAAATCCTATTACTTTAACCGGATTCTGTATGAGGCGGACGTTGTCATCAGTATTCCTGCGCTTAAGACTTCTTCGGGAGTGGTAGTGACGGGCGGAATCAAAAATGTGAGTATTGGTACTCCGCCGGGAAATCTGTACGGTATGGCGCCTGACAATCCCAGCAAGGCGGCTATGGTCTCCCACAAGATCACGGACGGTGAGCTGGACCGATGGATTTACGACTATTATATGGCCAGACCGGTGGACTATGTGATTGTGGATGGCCTTCAGGGCTTTCAGAGCGGTCCGGTCCCCATGTCTCACGAGCGGAAAGAGACCGATAAAATGAACATGGGCGTTATCATGGGAGGAAGCGATGCGGTGGCGGTCGATACCATCTGTTCTCTGGTAACCGGCTGGGATCCTGAGAGCGTCGGTTATCTGAATCTTCTGCGGGAACATACGGAAGCGGGGGAACTGGAAAATATCCGGGTAAAGGGAGCATACGTCGATGAACTGAGAAAGAAATTTACAATCAGGAAGCCGGAGCTGGGCGGTATACAGCTGGAAGCCGGAACTGGGCCGTCTCTGGAGGCCCGAGCGGAAAAGAACGGAGACCAGCTGGAGCTTCACTATAAGACAGGGGAAAATGCCTGCAAGGCAGAACTCTTTGTGGATGGGCTCTTTCAGTATTCCGAAGAAGCGGTCTCTGACGGCAGAATCCAGTTAAACATCCCCGGACTGTCTGCCGGAACACATGAGGTGCAGATCGTCGTTTACGACCGTTTCCTGAATAAGACATCGAAGGCGATGGAATTATAGGATCACGGCCTCAGCGAGGCTCAAAATGTATCAGATCAGTTCGTGAATCCGGCGGATCAGTTCCAAATCCTCTTTTTTCAGCTTCAGGTTGGAGTTCAGTACCGTTCCATCCGGAGCGGTCACGCGGATATCGATTACAGTGCCCTCGGTCAGAGCACGTCCACGGACTGCCTTTAAGAAGGCGGGGAATTTGGGGTGGCGTATTTTAAATGAAGTCCATTCTTCCTTCAACTGCATAAGTGCTGCGAAATTCATGGGAGTTTCAGTTCCTTTCTGATGTTGTCAGTAGCTTTGGCATAAATTTTACAGAGAAAATCCTAACACAGAAAAAAAGTTCGGTCAAGGAGAACTTTTGGTGAAACAAACCTTGTATTTATTTCCGTGATCGGTAATAATGATAGGAAATGGAACCGAAACTGATTCACACCGTCAGGAGGAAATGTATTTGTGAAGAAACCGGATTATGGAAAGGTTATGAAAATTGCCGCAGGCGCAGGCCTGGCTATGATTCTGGCAGAGCGTCTGGGATTGAATTACAGCGCGTCCGCCGGAGTTATCACACTTTTGAGCATTCAGGACACAAAGAAGGAGACCATCCGGGTAGTGGTCCGGCGGCTTCTGTCGTTTGTCCTGGCAATGGTTATTTCTGCGGCATGCTTTTCCGCTTTTGGCTACGGACCGGCAGCTGTCTCTGTCTTTCTGCTGATGTTTTCCACGGTCTGCATGGCGTTTGGGATGCAGGAGGGAATTTCTGTAAACACTGTTTTGATGACGCATTTTCTGGCAGAGCGTTCGATGAATGCGGTGAATATTGGGAACGAGCTGGGCCTTCTGGTTACAGGAGCCGGGATCGGAGTGCTGCTCAATCTCTATATTCCGGGAAAAGAGCGCGTGATCCGAATGAGCCAGCGCCAGATCGAGGGCCGTATGAAGGAGATTCTGTGGAATATGGCAAAACAGCTGACTGCTGCGGATCAGGAAAGGTCAAACATGCCTTCAGATCAGCCGCCGCTGACTTCCCGTCTGACGGAGCTTGATGAAACCCTGAAACAGGGGGAGAAAAGTGCATACGAGGATATGGAGAATAAGCTTCTCAGCGATACGAGGTATTATCTCCGTTATATGAACATGAGAAGAACCCAGGCGTTTGTACTGGGACGGATTGAGGCGGAGATGAGCCATCTGAAGGAACTGCCCTCCCAGGCGCGTCCCATTGCGGAATTGATGGAGCGGATCAGTGTAAGCTTTCATGAGTATAACAACGCGGTAGAACTGCTTGCCTCACTGGACCGTGTAACGTGCTCCATGCGGGAGCAGCCCCTTCCGGAGTCCCGGGAAGAATTTGAAAGCCGCGCGGTATTATTTCAGATTCTGCTGGAGCTGGAGCAGTTTCTGGAAATAAAGAAAAAATTTGTGGAGGAGCTGTCGGCAGAGGAGATAGGAAAATTTTGGAAGGAGAACGCCTGTTGACACCGGAATCAAATTTCTGTATACTCGACACAGCGGCCCGGTGTTAATGCCGGGCTTAAAGTTGTTTCTGCCGGAAACTTGAGGTTTTTTTCCAGCGCGCTTCAGAGTATACTGGAGAAGAAGACGGCACGGAAGCCGGCGCCGGGAGGTGGACAACATGGACCGATTGGAGAAGATGGCGGATTTCTTTACAGCCAGGATCGACAGCTATGACAATCATATGATCAATGAGGTGGAAGGGTGCAGAGAAGGCTATTTGAAAATGGCAGAACTCATACCGGATGAGACGGAGACGCTTCTCGATTTGGGGTGCGGAACCGGACTGGAGTTAGAGGCAATATGGACCAGAAAACCGGAGATTTCCGTTACCGGAATTGATCTGACTCCTGCGATGTTGGACAGACTGAAGAAAAAATATTCCAACCGGGACGTAACTTTGATTGAGGCTGACTACATGGCATATGAACTGGGAACGGAGCGGTATGACGCCGCTGTTTCTTTTCAGACCCTGCATCACTTTACCCATGAGGAGAAACTGGCTCTGTACAGGAAACTGCGTAAGGCATTGAAAGCCGGCGGCTGTTATATTGAGTGTGACTACATGGCAGAAACACAGGAGCAGGAGGACTATTTCTTTGCGGAGAAAGAGCGTCTGGAGAAAGAACAGAACCTTGTGAAAGGGGAGTATTACCACTTTGACACGCCGTGTACGATGGATCATCAGAAACGTCTGTTAAAGCAGGCTGGTTTTTCAAGTGTGGAAGTGGTATGGAGACAGGAGAACACAACCATCCTGTATGCAAAAAGATAGAGAGGAGGCCGGTTCTTTATGATGAAAGAGGTTAAGACTGCATAGCAACAGGTCTATGCAGTGAAAGAAAATATGAGTAATTGTATAGCCTTTGCTATTCCTGACAGTAAATTATGTTTAGGAGGCAGCGATGCGCTATCGGAAAGCAACGGAGATTCTGCCGGAGGAACTGGTGGAAGCAATCCAGAAATATATGGATGGTGGATACGTCTATATCCCCAGAAAAGAAGAGAATAAGAAAAAGTGGGGCGAGGAGACCTCCTTTCGGAGAGAACTCAAGACCCGCAACGAAGAGATTTATCGCAGATATCTGGATGGATTCGGTGTAAAGACGCTGGCGGAGGAGTACTTCCTTTCGGAAAAGAGCATTCAGAGAATTATCTTGTCAGAGAAAAATAAAATAAAATAATGATAGAAAAGCGATGTGCCGGATTATGGCATATCGTTTTTTTTGCGTCCTGTCTATATGCCGCATCCTTTCGGCAGAACCGTTGATGAGGTATGCCTTTGTCCACAACCATGCTAGTATTGCCTTGCATAAAGATTAGAGTGGTTTCTGGAGGCAATGTGATGCGAGACAATATTAAAAACATAAATAATTCAAACACAGGTTTAGAAACAATCAGAAAAGAACGCTGGAGAATTACTCCGGAGGCCGTTCCCACCGTAAGACGAAATTGTTCTAAATGCAAAGAAAAACGTGAATTTATAAACAGTATGAAATTCCGTGTAAATACAAATGGAAAGAATGTGGATGTATGGCTGATCTATCGCTGTGAAAAATGCAGTACTACCTGGAATATGAGTATATACGAACGGACTCCGGTGAGTTCGGTTTTGCAGGAAGAGTATGCCGGATTCCTTGAGAATGACCGCACGCTGGCAGAAGCTTACGGACGGAGAATGGATTTGTTTGTGAAGAACAGAGCGGAAGCTGTGATACCGGAGGGCGGATACCGGACAGAGGTGGAAGCGGACGGTAATGCGGATGAGAACAGTGAGGTGGTTAAGAACGGCTTCCGGCTGATTGAACTGGTGGTTCCGTTTCCTGTGACGCTTAGGCTGGACGGTCTGATCGCTGATCGTCTGGGCGTATCGAGAAGCATGGTGAAACGGTGGTGCAGTCAGGGAATTATGGTGAAACTGGATGAACATGAGATGGTATGGAAAAAAGAAGAGAAACTCTGCAGAGAAAAGGTCAGGAATGGAATGCGGATCGGAATCGGGACTGACCTGCCGGTTTCAGAGACAGGGGCTGTGCCGCAGGCGGTGAAAGATTCAATATGATAAAATATGGGGGAATAAAATTACCGTATTATATTAGATGAATTGACCATAAAAGGTAATTGTGGTATAATGGAGGAAACAAAACTGCGAAAGGAGAACAGCCATGATGGATCTGGAAAAGATGAAAAAGAGAAAGAAAGAGCTGGGAATAACAAATCAGGAACTTTCTGAGCGGTCCGGTGTGCCGCTGGGGACCGTGAATAAGATATTCAGCGGTGCCACGAAGTCGCCGCAGTACGATACGATTCTTGCTCTGGAGACAGTTTTGGGGATGACATTTTACCGCGATGAGGATGGCCCTTATGTCAGCAGCGTGCATGAGGAGGCCCTGGAGTATTCGGTTCATGGCCGATATACCCTGGAGGACTACTATGCGCTTCCGGATCATGTCAGAGCCGAGCTGATTGACGGAACGTTCTATTATATGTCATCTCCAGGCCTTGTTCATCAGAAGCTTATTGGAGAACTGTATTTTCAATTCAAAGAGTATATCAGGCGAAAGGCCGGACCCTGTGAGGTATTTCTGTCCCCGTTTGATGTGTTTCTGGACTCGGATGATAAGACTGTGGTGCAGCCGGATCTGATGATTATCTGCGACCAGACCCGTGTGGAATCGAAAGGTGTAGCCGGAGCCCCTGATTTCGTCATGGAAATCATATCCCAGAGCACGGGAAAAAAAGATTATTCTATCAAGTTAAATAAATACTGGTCCGCCGGAGTGCGTGAATACTGGATCGTTGATCCGTTAAAGGGACGCATCCTGACATACTGTTTTAACGATGGGGATATGGATATGAAGATATATGGGATGCACGATACGGTTCCGGTGGGAATTTATGAAGATTTGTCGATTGATTTTGGAGAATTTTCTTTTTTGGTGTAATTTGGTTTTAGGCGCGGCGGGAGATCCCCTGGGCCGGGTTCTGAAGGATACCGCCGCGCGGAGTGCGTGTGTGAACGCCTTCTAAAAAGAATGTTCATGTTTCCGAAACTCTGAGGGAGTGACACCTGTGTAGTCTTTAAAAAGTTTGCAGAAGTATTTTACGTTGGGTATCCCCACAGCTTCTGATATTTCGTACAGCTTCTGATTGGAATTCAACAGAAGCTGTTTCGATTTTTCAATCCGCACATTTTGAAGATAATTGATCAGATTCATGCCAGTCTTCTTTTTAAACAGAGAACTGAAATAGCTGCTGTTCATGGAGATGAGGTCGGAGATCATACTTAAGTCCAGATCCAGGTAATAATTTTGCTCCATATAGGCGATAGCCTGGTCCACCGGAGAGGAAGCCATGTGGGCGGCGGGGGCGGTTCCTTCTTTTTTCAGTTTCCAGTAATCCAACAGCCGGGCATAAAACATATCCGTTAAGTCTTCCAGGGAACTGCACACTGTCATGGACTCGGAAACGGAGAAGGCGATCCGGTAAGCGGTGTCCGGTTCGAGGCCGTCTTTGGCAGACTGAACGGCAAAGAATTCCTCCAGCCTGTCGAGACATTCGCAGACATAGCCGGGAGAGGAGTCCTCTATATGTGTAATGTGGTGGATAAAGCTGTAAAAGTTCTGGCGCAGATCAAACTGGCTGTTTCCAATGAAGTAGTGATACAGGGTTTCAATCATAGTCAGGGGAACTGCAGGAATTTTTGTCTCCGCAGCTCTCTGGCATTTCGGATCGAATATCACAGCTTCAGGCTGAAAGAGACGGCAGTGCAGCAGCATACAGGCTTCCTGATACAGATCGGGAAGTGCTTCCTCTGAGACTTGTGCGCGGCTGATGGAGAGACAGATCCGCAGTCCGTGTTTCTGTCCGTATTCCCGGATCTCTGTTTCTGCTTTCTTCCATATCTTCTGACTGTAACCGGGCTCCATGCGGGAAAAGTTTATAAGCAGACATTTATAAACAGATAAGATATCCGCCTGATAAACAGTGTAATACGGTGTAAACAGGGAGGCGATCCACATAAAATGGTTTTTATAGTCGATCGAGGGTTCGCCGGAAGAAACAGCAGACGTAATCCTGATGCAGAGAACTTCCATATATTCTTCCGGAAATACGATTGAGTAGTGGGAGAGATAACGTCCGATCTCTCCGGCCGGATAACGTCCGGACAGGATGTTTCCCAGCAGCAGTTCCTGGAAACGGTCCAGCTTTTTTTCATAGGTGTGAATCCGTTCCGTCAGCTCCAGACGGAGTGACTGCTGCTCTTTCAGCTGTTCCACTACCCGGGTGAGCACTTCTTTTATCTCATTTTTGGTACTGGGTTTTAATAAATAGTCTTTGACACCGTATTTCAGGGCCGTTCGGGCGTACTCAAAGTCGCTGTAGCCGCTCAGAATGATAAATTGCCCTTCCGGCAGCAGTTTCTGACTCTCACGGATAAACGTCAGGCCATCCATAAGAGGCATTTTAATATCTGTCATGATGATGTCGGGAGTGTATTCCCGGCAGAGACGCAGCCCCTCTTCTCCGTCGCCGGCTTCATAGATGTGTTCAAAATCCATCTCCAGCTTTCGCAGTGTGACGATCAGTCCTTTTCTTATGATATCTTCATCTTCTACGATTAATAGTGTCATAACATACTCCGTTCCTTAAGAAAATTTTCTTCCTGCTCCTTCGTCGGAATCGAGACGGGCAGGGAAATCGTGTTACAGGCACCGCCTAAGTCCGAAGCGGAAAAGGTGAAGGAATAGCGGTCCCTGTAAAGCAGAAACAGCCGCAGATTCACGTTGAGAAGGCCAATACTTTTTCCGGAACGGGAAGTCTCCCCTTCCCTGAATGGGTCCGGGGCCGGTCCGATCTCCAGTGTTTCCGTGGACTTTTTCATGGCGTCAGTGAGCGCCTGCTGCTGTTCCCCGCTGATTCCCATTCCGTTGTCCTCGATCTGAATGATGATGTTTGAGCCGTCCCTGTAGATGGAAACCTTTATGATCAGCTCATTCAGCTTATTTTCGAATCCGTGGACGAAGGAATTTTCAATAATGGGCTGAATAATAAAATTGGGAATTTCAAAGCGAAGCAGATCGTCAGGGACCGTTAAAAGCAGGGTGACGCGGTTGTTCAGCAGTAAATTCTGGATATTGATATAGTCGTGTATGATCTGCAGTTCGTGTTCCAGCGTGCATCGATAGCTGGCAGGGGAAATATTATAACGCATCAGATTGCCCAGGGCGGCAATGCTGTCGGAAAAATCGTCCAGGTCGTGGATGATGGCGATCATTTTGAACGTATCCAGGATATTGAATAAAAAATGAGGATTGATCTGAGCCTGGAGGGCAGACAGTTCCGTCTCCTTCTGGAGCATCCGGGCCTTGTATACACGGTTGATCAGTTCGTTTATCTTGTATGACATATAGTTAATGTCAGTAGCCAGCTGATCGATCTCATCTTCCCCGTTTACCGGGATGGAGACGTGGAAATCGCCTTCCTGAATCTTATGTACGGCGTCAATAATTGTGTTGATTTTCCGGATCAGCAGTGTGGATAAAAGGTAGGAGAGCAGTACGATGCCGATGGCCGCTGCTAAGATTACCAGTGCAAAAGACTGCTGCGCTTTTAAAACCGGCCCGACGATCTCAGCATTGGGAACAGCGCAGAGAATCCAGCTGTCCAGAGCATCGATTTTCCGAAGCGACAGCAGATACTCAGTCTGTTCCAGAGAGACGAGGACAGGGCTGTCGGCAGGGCCGGACAGATAGCCGCCTTCTGTAAGACTCTGTTCCAGAGCTTCGCGGAAAGCGGCGGTAACCGTTGACGGAAGGTCGGAGATAACTTTTCCATCTCTGTTGACGGCTGCCACAAAACCGGACTCCATGGCCGGTATGGCTTTCATGTCTTCGAAAAATACAGAGGGCTTTATGCAGACCTCAAGAAAGTTATTGGCAGTCAGAAGAGGGTAGAACAGGGAATAGACCATCTGATCTTCCACGCCGTATCCAAAACTGTAGCTGCGGTTTTGATGATATGGCTCCAGATAATAGCCCTTATCAAAAACAGACTGCTCCATCTCCTGCATCCACGGCTCTGAACGGTAATCATCATAGTGGTGGAGATACTGGGTATCCGGAATCGAAGGATTGTTCGTGAAAAAGTGGTAATAGGATACTTCCGGGCTGGAGGCCTCCAGCCATGAGAGCAGGGGAGAAATATCGTTGTTCAAAATCTCGATTAATTCCAGGTCACCGTAAAATTTGGGTACGAAAAACTTGTTGATGACCGTGTTGGTGGAGACTAAATAAGAGACATTTCTTATTTTTTCAATTTTGGAATTGATGGTACTCAGTTCCTGCTCCAGTCTCTGATCGATGGCGCTCACCGCATTTTCCCGGACTGGCTTAACGATAGATTGATACAGAAGGATAAGACAGAGGATAAGCGGGAAGGAGACAAGGACAAGATAACAGAGAATCAGCTTTGATTTATAATGCATTTTTTTGATTATTTCCATTTGTAAGACCTCCAGAGTACGGTTGGTGTGTGAAAACAACTATATTTATTGTACTATTTCCAAAAAACGTGTACTTATTTCATAAATTCCATGTGATATACTGTATTTGCAAACGGAAATGTTCCCAGTAATCAATTATATAGCGTTTTTTTAGTTTTGCAAAGGGAAAAACAACAGGTGGAGGAGGTTTGGTATGTGTCTATGAAAAAGTTACCGAAAAAAAAGAGATGGGGAAAGAGGCAGTTTCAGCTGCAGTTGATGGTGATACCTGCCATGATATTCTTTTTTATTTTTTCCTATATCCCTGTGATGGGACTGGGAAATGCCTTTTTGGATTATTCGCTGACCGATGGATTTTTCGGCCATGCATTTGCCGGAATGAAGTATTTTAAGGAACTGTTCTCCAGCGAGAGCTTTTATCTCGCCATGAAAAACACTCTGGGAATGAGCTTTTTAAAATTCTTCTTTACCTTTACATCGCCGCTTCTGCTGGCTCTCATTATCAATGAGGTACCGTTCAAGTGGCTGAAGAAGGCGACCCAGACAGGAAGCTATTTACCGCATTTTTTGTCCTATGTCATAGTAGCGACTCTCTGGATCGTGTTTCTGGACAGTAAGGGGCTGATCAATGATATTCTGATGAGACTGCATATCACAGATATGCCCATCGAATTTCTGGCAGATTCCAAGTATTTCTGGTGGATCGGCGTGTGGATCGACTGCTGGCAGGAGAGCGGCTGGAATGCGATTATTTATCTGGCGGCCATTGCGGGCATTAACCAGGATATTTATGAGGCGGCAGCTGTGGACGGCGCCGGCCGTTTGAAACGGATCACACAGATCACGCTGCCGTCTATCGCATGGACGGCAGGGGTCCTTTTCGTTATGAACTGCGGAAACTTACTGAGCGGCGGGCCGGTGGCTTCCAACTTCAACCAGTCGTATCTGCTGGGAAACGCCTTTAATTATTCGAAATCCTATGTAATACAGAAATTCATAGTCGATGAAGGTTTAAACCAGCTGAGATTTTCCTTTGCGGCAGCCGGGAATCTGATCCTTTCTGTGCTCTCGGTAACGCTTCTTCTGACCGCCAACAAAATATCAAAAAAAGTATTTGGAAAGAGCGTCTTTTAACGGGAGGGTGATGATATGCTACGTATGAAATTAGGAAGATCAAGAGAGGACAGAATCATTAATGTCGTTACCGCCGTATTATGTATTCTTGTTCTGATTGTGACGGTATATCCGGTTTATTACTGTCTGATCTATTCATTTAACGATGGCAGGGATGCGGCCAGGCAGGCGCTTTACTTCTGGCCCAGGAAGTTCTCTCTGGAAAATTACAAGATTGTTTTCCAGAATAAGGCGATCTATCCTGCCTTCCTTATGACAATGCTCAGGAGTATTGTAGGAACGGTTCTGGCTGTTTTTTGTATGGCGATGGCTGCTTACGGATTGTCAAAGGATCATTTAAAGGGGCGGAAGGTCTATATGATTATGGGTGTCATAACGCTGTACTTTTCAGCCGGAGTGGTGCAGTCCTATCTCCTTTACCGGGAGATGCATCTGCTGGATTCCTTCTGGGTCTATATCCTGCCTAATATTTTTCAGTTTTATTATATTATTCTGTTTATATCGTTTTTTAAGGAACTGCCGGCGGCTCTGGAAGAGTCCGCACAGATGGACGGAGCGGGATATTTTACGATTCTGTTTAAGATTATAATTCCGCTGTCAACGCCGGTTATCGCCACGGTATCGCTGTTCGTAGGGGTATGGCACTGGAATGATTGGTTCCACCCTGCATTCTTTATTCAGAATGAGAGCCTGATGACACTTCCGGCTGTTCTGATGCGTGCCATGTCTCTGGCTGAGGCACAGCAGACTTTGCAGAAGATGATCGCAGTGCCGTCGGAGAGCAGTACCACCATGGAATCGGTCCGTTACGCGATGCTGATCGTATCGATTCTGCCGGTAACCATTATTTATCCGTTTGTTCAGAAGTTCTTCCTGAAAGGAATGATGCTGGGAGCGGTGAAAGAATAAGCGTACCCATTCAGCAGCACGAAAACAAGAAGAAGCACGAAAACAAGAAGATGCGCGGCTGAAGAGCTGCGAATAAAAAAAGGAGAGAGGGAATATGAGAAAGTTCAGACGTGTATTATCATGCATGGTATGCTCCGCTATGATTGCGGGTATGCTGGGAGGCTGCGGGGGCGGCCAGAGTACGGTGAAGGAGACCACAGGGGAGACTGCTGCGGAAACAGAAAAGGCGGAATCAGAGCCGCAGACACAGGCGCCGGAGGCAGCCGTGTCAGATTTCCAGTCTGAGATGGACTGGGAAAGGATCGGCTGGCAGGCGGATCCGGAGGATCTGGAATGGAAGGAAGACACCTCGCCCATAGAATTAGGGTATTACGCCAACTTTTCCTGGTTTTCACTGGACTGGAATGATGCTACGGCAGAGCGTGTGACCGCCAAGACCGGTGTTGATTTAAACTTTATGAAACCGGTTGTAGACGACGGACAGAAGTTAAATATGATGATTGCCGGCAATCAGCTGCCTGATATTCTGACACTGGATAAAAATGATGCAGCTTTAAAGAAAATGGCCGAAGCGGGGATGCTGTGGTCACTCGACGAGCTGATTGATCAGTATGCGCCGAAAATGCGTGAAATTCTGCCAAAGGAGATCTTAAGCAATTATCAGATGGCGGATGGAAAGACGTATCAGTTTACGACATGGATTCAGGGTGAGGCATGGCAGAAGGCCGCAAGAGAGTACGATCAGATTGTGGGTACCAACCAGCCGGTCATGACGGTCAGAAAAGACTATTATGATGAGATTGGCCGTCCGGAGATTAAGAATATGGCCGACTTTATCGCTGCCGTTAAGCAGATGAAGGAAAACCACCCGGATAAAATAGGCTTTTATCCCGCTGACGGAAGTATGTCCGCCGATGAGTTCGGAAAGAGCGCGAAGCTTTCCCACTATGGTATCCAGATGGGATTGAGCACCGACTTTGCAGAGAAGGACGGGGGGATCCAGTGGGTGGTTCGTGACGACAAGTTTAAGGAACCGATGAAGTATTTAAACGAGATGTATCTCGAAGGTATTCTGACAAAAGATCCCTTTATTGACACAAAGGATGTGGGAAAAGCTAAAATTGAGCAGGGCGATGTGATCTCCTACTGCTGGACGATCTCCGACGGCGAGAAGGTACCTGGAGACAACCCGGAAACTACTTATGAGATTCTGCCTCCCTTCGAGACATACGGACAGATCAGAACGGGAGCCGGCTGGCTGGCGACCGTGATTCCGAAGACCTGCAAGAACCCTGAGAGAGCGATCCGTTTCCTGGAATATCTGGCCTCTGTAGAGGGACACAGCGATGTATCATGGGGAATTGAAGGCGATACCTATCAGGATCCGGTGGCAGGCGCGCAATGGCATATGGTAGACGGGAAACCGGTTCTGCTGGAAGAGTATGTGAAGGATAAAAATGCGGACTGGGGCGGCGTTGCCTCCAGAAACGGCCTGGGTGAGTACTGGATTGCCTGCAATGAGCTGTTGTGGAATCTGCCATGGTGGAACGATCAGGATGAGAGAATGAATAAATTCAACGAACAGTTCGGAAAGTATGTGGAATTCCGTCCGGAACTGGACATTCAGGATCCGTCTCCGGAATCGGAAGAGGGAATTATCAGACAGAAAGCATTCAGCCTCCTTCAGCAGTATTCTGTGAAGATGATTTTTACAGAGGACTTCGAGTCGGTTTATCAGGAATTTATTCAGAAGATCGATGAGCTTGGCATGAATAAGGTGGAAGCTTACTGGACAGAAGAATACAAGAATAAGACGAAATAAGAATAAGACAAAATAAGAGGGATTATGACAGAGAAAAAAATTTCGTACGGCGGAATCAGACCAATTGTTTACTGCGTCAGCAGAGAAGAGGGAGAGCCGTATCTGATACATAATTATGACGGTGCGGTGGAATTTCCGCCTGTTGCCCGGTGCTTTATCCTGCCCTTAAACGGGCAGGGGGAGTACCGGTCTTATGAGGCAGAAGCATCCGAGGCGTTTTTTATCCGCATAAGCGCAGATGAGACGGAGGTAACTGTTTCGGCGGGGGAAGGCGGCGCATTTTCTGAACCGGTATGGAAGGAATTTGACGGCCCGCCGCGCTGTGATGTCATGGGCAATACCATGGAGCTGGACTTTGAGAACGGAGGCATTTTCCTGGATACCTATTACCATTTCTACTGGGAAACACTTCTGCCCTCCGTGGTGGAACGGACGAGAGCAAAATCATATTCCGACAGCGACGGCTACGTGGTGAGTACGCTTCAGAAAGGCGCTTACGCGGGAACCTACCCGGATGTAGACCATGAGTTCCAGATTAAGGGACGCCTTGCCATGGCCGATGAACTGGATCTGGCAGTGGTAAAGCGGATGATGGAGCTGCAGCTTAAGATGATGGCGGAGGATCCGGAGCAGGCGTTTCGTGATCCCTGCGCCATCCAGCCGAACGGGGCCAGAGAGTATCATGTCAGGCGGAACAGCCTGGACAATTCGGAGAACGCGGAAATGTTCCTTGTAACCGGGAACATCGAAATTATTGAATCAGCTTTCTTTTATTACTCAGCCGTGAGAGACCGGGCCTGGCTTGGCGATCATATGGAGGGGCTGGAACAATCACTCTCTCTTGTGGAGAGCTGTATTGACCGTCAGGGAAGGCTGTGGTCCGACGTTTATTACGAGGATCAGGTGATCAAGGATGGCCGGGAATGCATGGCTCAGGCGCTGGCGGCCAGGTCCTTTGAACTCATGGCTCAGCTGGAGGAGGTCTTAAAGCGGGATCGGCAGGCGGAGCATTACCGGACGGTATCGAAGATACTCGGGAAGGCGCTTGTGGAATCGCTTCCGGCCGGTTTCTGGGATGCTTCGAAGAACCGGTTTGTCGACTGGGTAGACAGAAACTCAGTACCCCATGACCATATCCATCTTCTGGCTAATGAGCTTCCCTCGCTGTTCCATTATACGAAACCGGAACAGGAGGACGGCGTGGACCGTCTGATGGAGGAATGCTTCCTGGAGTTTCAGCGTTTTCCCAGCTTTGTATCCGCTCAAATTGCAGATTATACGGAGGCAGAGATCGGTTCGGGAGGACCGTATGATCTCTGTGCGGCGGGAAGATACTGGTGCTGGGATTTCGAATACTGGAGAGAGAAGGGAAGAAGCGATATTCTGGAACAGCAGCTGTTAGCGGTCTGCCGTCAGGCCAGGACAGACGAATACCGGATGGGGGAACGGTATGATATGAATTACGTTTACTATCTCAGTGAGAAGAACTGGCATGGCGCGGCCCATTATTATGAATATCCATGCGTGTTTATCTGGAATCTGATCGCCGGATACGCGGGAGTGCGGTTTGGCCTTCAGGCCGATCTGGAGATAGAACCGATGCTTGCCGGAGACGGAAGAGTGAGGCTTGAAAATCCACAGTACGCTATCGAATATGAAGTGGGAGAAAATACCATTTTCGTGAAAAATCTGCTTGCTCAGGAACGGCTGCTGCTGGTAAAATGGAGAGGTGAGGAACGGCTGGTGAAAATCAAGGAAAATGGAACCTGGTCATATACGTGCGGCGATGGGAACAATCCTGAATCATAGCAGTACTGCATCAGGTATAATAAAAGGATAGAAGGAAAGCTGTACAGATGTCTGTACGGCTTTTCTGAAATAAGGAGATCACATGGTAAGAGATATAAAAAGATATGGAAATCCGGCAGGCAGGGAGAGTGCCTTCATACAGGGACCGGACTATCGTTTCACCGTATTGACATCCTCTCTGATTCGTATGGAATACAACGAAAAGGGGAACTTTGAAGACCGGGCCACACAGATTGTAATGAACCGGGATTTTCAGGTCCCGGAATTTGATGTTATAAAGGAGAATGGTATCCTTACGATTACTACGGAATTTTTACAGGTGAAGTACCGGGGAGGGAAATTTGCTGAAGAGGGATTAAGTATTCGTACGATTTTAAATCAGGAGACGGGGGAAAACCGTTTATGGCGCTGGGGCGATGAGATTAAGGATCTGGGAGGAACCGCGCGCACTCTGGACGAGGTGGATGGCGCGATTTCGCTGGAACACGGAATGATTTCTAAAGACGGCTGTACTCTGATTGATGACAGCGCTTCCATGGTCATTACAGAGGACGGCTGGGTCACTCCGCGCGGGGGAGACGGACTGGATGTCTACTTCTTCGGATACGGCCGCCGTTACCAGGAATGTATCCGCGATTTTTACAGGCTGTGTGGAAATATGCCTCTGCTTCCGCGGTGGGCTCTTGGAAACTGGTGGAGCCGATACCATAAATATACAGAAGAAGAATATAAGAGACTGATGGTACGCTTTCAACGGGAGAGGATACCTTTTTCCGTGGCAGTCATCGATATGGACTGGCATCTGGTGGATATTCCGGCGAAATACGGTTCCGGGTGGACTGGATATACCTGGAATAAGGAGCTGTTCCCTGATCCGCCTGAATTTCTGGCGTGGCTCCATGAACAGGGACTTAAGGTAACGTTAAACGTCCATCCGGCGGATGGAGTGCGGGCTCATGAGGAGGCATATCCGAGAATGGCCGAAGCTCTGGGAATCGATCCGGACAGCGAAAAAACGGTGGAGTTCGATGTGACTGACCGCAGGTTTCTGGAGGCCTATTTCGATGTACTGCATCATCCAATGGAAGGGGAAGGCGTCGATTTCTGGTGGGTGGACTGGCAACAGGGAAAGAAAACCAGAATTCCCGGCCTGGATCCCCTATGGATGCTGAACCATTACCACTATCTGGACAGTACGCAGAAGGGAGGGGCCGGTCTTACATTTTCCCGGTATGCGGGAATTGGGAGTCACCGGTACCCGGTTGGTTTTTCGGGAGACACCATCATAAGCTGGGAAAGTCTTCGGTTTCAGCCGTATTTTACGGCCTCGGCAAGCAATGTGGGGTATGGCTGGTGGAGTCATGATATCGGAGGGCACATGATGGGGGCCAGGGACGATGAACTGGCAGTGCGCTGGGTACAGCTCGGTGTATTTTCACCAATTAACCGGCTTCACAGTACCTCCAATCCATTCAGCGGAAAGGAGCCCTGGAATTTCAATAAGAGGGCCGAGATGATTATGAAAGACTTTTTGCGGCTGCGCCATGAACTTATTCCCTATCTCCATACGGCGAACCGCCGGGCCAGTTTAGAGGGCTGTCCTCTGATTCGGCCTCTGTACTGGGAGGAGCCGGAACAGAAGGAGGCATATGAGTTTCCTAATGAATACTATTTTGGCTCGGAGCTGTTAGTCATCCCCATCACGGAGAGGCTGGATCGCGAGGCGGATTTAGCGGGAGCGAAGGCCTGGATTCCGGAGGGGCTCTGGTTTGATTACCAGAATTCACGGATCTATCAGGGTGGGAAACAGATGACTCTCTACCGTACCCTGGAACAGATGCCGGTGCTTGCAAAAGCCGGTGCCATCATCCCCAGAAGCCTTGACGGGAAGGGCAGTACAGAAAACCCGGACTGTATGGCGGTCGATATATTTCCGGGTGCAGACGGCTGTTTTACTATATGGGAGGATGACGGAAGGACAGACGGGGATACGGTTGAAAGATGGGTATCTACGCGTCTTGTTCTGGAGTGGGGCTCCTCTGTCCGTTTCGCAGTCAGCGGCGCCGAAGGAAATCGGAGCGCAATTCCACAACGGCGTTCATGGAAGCTGAATTTCCGCAATGTGGAATTTGCAGATTCAGGATTTGCCGTTCCGGCAGTGATAATCGGAGGATCGCGGACGGATGCGGCCCTGTCCTATGATGAGGCAAGCAAAATTCTGACGCTGGAGCTTTCAGAGATTCCAACTGAAAAAAACATAGAAGTGTGCTTTGAAACCGGCATGCGGGTCGCTGCTGCAGACCGGGGGGCTCAGGCCTATGAAATTTTAAACAGAGCACAGATTTCTTATGATAAGAAGGAAGCAATGTTCGAAGCAGTTAAGAAACAGAGAGGGGACGCGCTGCTGACAATTCTGAGTATGGAGGAAAATACGACGCTGACAGGGGCGCTGGCAGAAATTATGTCTGATCCGCTTCCGTGAGGAACCAGTGTCTCCAGGCTGAATGTGTTCTGTACAGATATGAAATAAGCGAACCGAAAGGAGAAGAAAAATGGAGCGTATTTTAAACTACGGTGAATATGAGGTGTTTTCAGAGGCGGCGGCTTCCTGTACCGCGTCGGTAATGGAAAAGGGAGAGGGACGGGCCGTCACGGAGTTTTGTTTCCGGTCGGATTGTGTTTCGGAAAAGGGGAGTGCCGTAGAAATCCGTTATTCCTTTCCAATTCTCGATATCTGCGGACGGTGGCATCCCAACTGCCGCGCCGACCGGGCGCTGAAGGCGGACTGGGAACTGCCGGCGGCGTCCATGACGGCCGTGTCTGCCCCGGTCGTATGTTTTTTCAATTCGGAAAGCAGGAACAGGCACACGATCGCAGCTTCGGAGCTGTGCCAGGAAGTGGATATAAATGCCGGAGTGCACGAGGAAGATGGACGGATGGCGGTTAAAATCCAGTTCGTACTGAGTGCGCAGAAGATGAGTGAGGGATATTCTTTCCGGCTGTGGGAGTCACAGGAAAATATTCCATACTGGGATACGCTGAATCAGGTGAGACAGTGGTGGGAAGATGGGATGCCCCCTGTCATGGAAGTGCCGGAAGAAGCCAGAGAGCCGGTGTACTCGTTCTGGTATTCCTGGCATCAGGATATTAACGCATCGGTTGTCGAGGAGGAAGCCGCGCGAGCGGCAGAAATGGGATTTGATACAATCATCGTGGACGACGGCTGGCAGACCGGGGATAATAACCGCGGATACGCATTCTGCGGGGACTGGGCTCCTGAGCCGGGAAAATTTCCGGATTTTCCGGAGCACATACGGCGGGTTCACGCTATGGGCATAAAGTACATGCTGTGGTTTTCCGTGCCGTTTGTGGGAAAGAACACTGGCTGCTGGGACCGCTTCTCCGATAAACTGCTCTGTTACGATGAGCGGCAGAGGGCCGGGGTACTGGATCTTCGTTATCAAGAGGTGCGGGAGTATTTACTGGCAGTCTATATAAAAGCTGTCCGGGAATGGGATTTGGATGGACTGAAACTGGATTTCATCGATGAGTTCTATATGAGAGAGGAAACTCCCGTGTGGCGGGCTGGTATGGACTACAGGGATATCCAGGAGGCGCTGGACGTGTTTATGACCGCTGTCAGGGAGACGCTGCGAAGGGAAAAGGAGAGTCTTCTGATTGAATTCCGGCAGCGTTATATCGGGCCGAACATGCGCCGGTATGGAAACATGTTCCGTGTGGCGGACTGTCCGTGTTCCCCGGTGACTAACCGGGTTGGCTGTGTGGATTTGCGGCTTCTGTGCGGAGACAGCGCAGTCCATTCGGATATGCTGATGTGGAACCGGGGAGAGCGGCCGGAGGAGGCCGCCATGCAGGTGTTAAGCTGTCTGTTCGGCGTTCCGCAGATATCGGTCCGCCTGGCGGATATAGATGACGGAATGGCAGAGATGCTCCGGTTCTGGCTGAATTTCATGAGACAGCACAGAACACTGCTCCAGATGACCGTGATCCGTGCGAAAGAGCCGGAAAACCTCTATCCGGAGGTGAGTGTGGAAAATGAGACGGAGGAGATTCTGGTTCACTATTCCGCGGGAAGGGTAATCCGGCCAGCAAAAGGAAAGAAAATCTGCAGCTGCGTAAACGCCCTGCACGCACAGGAACAGATCCTCATCCTGGATCCGGTCAGGCCGGTAACCATTACGGTTAAGGACTGCCGTGGGAATACAGTGGAGTCTATGGAACTGAATGGGACAGATAACAGGATACAGGATCTCATCCGCCTCTCCATGCCTGCCTGCGGCCTGTGTGAGCTGCGCTGGTAACTGGTGCAGCCGCCCTAACGGATGGGGATATAGAGATCGATCTGGGACTCTGGATGGTCGTATCCTAAAAAACGCTGATCGTACAATTCAAAATCTTCTCGTGCATCCAGCTTCTCGTTTGTTCCGAGAAACCAGGTTCCCCAGATATAAGAGTAGCTGTCCTGAAGGAGGGAGAGACTGCCGGTGTGAGTGAATACCGCGTAGCGCCCTCCTTTTATGATCTTTGGGATAAATTGATCAGGGAGGCCGTTAAAGCTGCTCACCTCGACAGCAGCAACCTCTGAAAAGAGGACATCTCCGTTCATATTGTAGAGTGTATTGCCCTCTTCACAGGCCTCGCAGATCCCGAACCCTCTCCCGCAGGGGAGCTGGTTGGGAATCTGAGGAGACAGTTCCATGAAGGCGGCCCAGAGGCCGGGTAGAACATTATCGTTCAGCGTGGTGCTGCCGCGCAGCCCTGCGGCCATAATATCAGGCAGTTCCACGATGGCGGGATGGACTGTCAGATTCTTTGTGATGTGCGTGAGGCGTTCCCCCTCCAGCTGCGGTTTGGAACCGATGAATAAATCGAGCCGGTTCTTCCGGTAGGAGGCCGGGCTGGTGAGATACAGCGTTTTGAAGGCCCGGCTGAAGCTTTCCGCAGACTCGAAACCGCAGTCCAGGGCGATATCAAGGATCCGCCTGTCCGTATAGAGCAGTTCCTTGGCAGCCTTGGCGATCCTCCGCTTCCTGATATAGCTGCCTACACTTTCGCCCAACAGAGCGTTAAACTGCCGGGTAAAGTGATAGTAGGAGTATCCGGCCGCGGCTGCCGCATCTTCGACTTTGATGTCTTCACCCAGATGATGTTCGATGTAGAGGATGGCGCGCTCCAGCGCTTTTAAATAGTCCATGGTCAGTCTCCTTATTTCTTTTATAGGATTCGGCCGGATCACCGGTCATTTCAGTTTCATGGGGCTATGCGAACGGATTTGGATCGAAACGAAACATGGTGGGAGCAGCGGGCTCACAGGTGATGGATACGTCGTGTTCCCTGGTGGGGAGCGGTTCGCTTATCCGATACGCATGCCACCCGTTTTCCGCCCGTCCGCCCCAGCATAAATCTATTATACCATCCACCGGATCAATGATCATGCTTTTTGTTGTACCAAAGAAATCTTTATAGCAGTGACAGCAGAGGCCATCCGGATAGGGAGACAGAAGCATGTCTTTTAACTGGTTTACAGTCAGGGTTTCCGAATGGTCTGCCACATTTTTTATGTACTCATACCGTTTCAGGGAGTGTACCATGGCCTCCGGCTCCCGGGAAGCCAGTTCCCGGATTACAGCGTGGTTGGTGGCATGGGTATAGGGAACCGGGGAGGTTTCATTAAGCATACGGACTGCCATGGATCCATCCAGTGTTTCGACGAGTGCGCCGTTACCGGAACGGTCCAGAAGGATCAGATTGATATTATAGGCGATGGGCATGCCCTTTAAAAAGAGGAGTGCTTCTCTGGTATCACGGCAGTTTTCCAGAATCGACCGGATGACAGCCCAATACTGGAGGCCTTTAAGCGCGGGCCGGCGCATACAGTGATCGGCTCCGACCGGAAATCCACAGGAGCTCATGGTGACTGCAAGGCCGTGCTCATTGAAGCCATCCTCGCGTCCAAAGCTTAAGACGCTGGTGCCCATGTGGGTATACCTTCCTTTTACACTGGTTCTGATCAGCTGGAAATCCTCCAGTTCGTCGTTAAATTCATAGTTGCGGGCAATGAGCGGGTGGCCGCCTGCGGTTTTGGAGGGCAGCAGGGCCAGATGGCTGCAGCTGGGCCTTAAGTATGTCATGGCATAGTAGACAACGGATTTCATGGGAACTGCCAGCTCTCCGGCAAAACCGGCGAGTTCCTCGTTCAGCCCCGGACACCACTCGTTAAACATTTTTTCGGCCTCCTGTACTTCATTTTCACCGAAGTTTTCGTATCCTGCAGTGTAGAACTTCTTCATCCTGGGATTTGAGGCGGCCATGCGTCCCAGTGCCTGTCCGATTTCGTAACTGGTGCCGCTGAGCTCCAGCGTTCGCGCCGTAATTGTTTTCATAAGAAAAATCCTCCTGTTGACTGTTTGATGAACTGCAATGCTATCTTAACGTAAAGAGGAAATTTAATCTTGACATTTTCTGCGGGAATCGATGCATGATCTTTTGACCTTTTTCCTGGTATATGGCATAATGGAAGCATCGTGCATTTGATCATGTATCAGAAAGGAAAAGGAACGTATGGCTGGAATAAAACTGGCAGAGCCGTGGCTGCCTGAAGTATATGAACTTGTAACGGGGGAGACGGAGCTTCTTCATCAGTGCAGGGAAGAGGACGAGCGGATTCAGAATGCATATTTAAAGAATATGGAGGCACAGGAGGAAGATTTTTCCGGACTCTGTTTTTCAAGGGTAAAGTTTGAAAACTGCAGTTTTGAGGGATGTAATTTTGAAAAGGCGGAATTCAGCGATGTGATGTTTGTCTCCTGTAACTTTTCCAACTGTCTGTTCCGCGACAGCTTTCTCAGACGGGTGTCATTTCAGCGGTCAAAGGGGACAGGGGCCAGGATGACAGAGAGCAGCTTAAAGGATGTGTCGATCATGGAATGCAGTATGCAGTATTTGAATTTAGACGACTCGAAGCTGGAATCTTTCCGGGTGGAAGACAGCGATTTAGAAAATGGTAATTTCGCGCAGTGCAGGTGCAAAGGCGTTACGTTCAGTCAGGTCAGTCTTCAGAATGCCAGCTTTTTTAAGACTCCGCTTAAGGGAATGGACTTTACCACCTGCGACATCAAGGGGCTGGTGCTTTCCGATGAGTGTTCTGAGGTGCGGGGCGCGGTCATGGATCTATATCAGGCGGCGGAACTGGCGAAGCGGCTGGGGATAGTCATTAAGTGACATAATCTGTACGCGAAATGAAAAGAAAGCGGCCGGTAAATTTGATAATATATGGAGTGACGGAGGTAATTATGAACAGCAGCAAAACATTCAATGACGTAATCCTGTATTTGGAAAAAATAATTCCTGATGGCTGTGAAATCGATTATCATGAAATATCCAGAATAGCCATGAGTCCGGCCGCATTGTTTCAGCGTATTTTCAATTTTATCTCGGGGATCAGCATTTCTGATTATGTAAGAAAACGTAGATTGACACTGGCCGGCTATGAGCTTAAAAATACGGATATTTCTGTTCTCGACGCAGCGGTAAAATACGGTTTTCAGTCTCATTCTTCTTTTTCCCGGGCCTTTAAGGAACATCACGGGATAACGCCTTCACAGGCCAGAATGAAAAATGCCCGGCTAAATGATTACCTTCCGATCAATTTTTCAGATATGAGATTTGTAGGAGGAAAACGTATTATGGCTGAAATGAAACGCATCATTTATAAGGATACACCCGAACGGCTCATGGCGGGGCTGCCCCGGGAAACCAGCTTTACCGACGCCGGCTTTGTGTGGCAGGAATTTTTTCAGGGAGATACCATTGAAAAACTGGACAGGCTGGAGGACGTCAAATGCTGTGATGACATAGACGAAAATGACGGAATTGGTTTCATGTACGACTTTAGTGACAGAATGAATTTTAAGATAGTGATAGGCGACTTTGTCCGGATGCAGACGGAAATACCGGAGGGACTGTTCGTAAAACACATACCCAAAGGCCGGGCGGCTTATGTTCAGATTGAGGGCAGCAATGTGGCGGAAATCCTTGATTCCGCTTACCTGCTGATTACGGAAGCGATTGAGAAAACAGGCGGAACCATAGACTTCGACAACTTTTACTGGTGTGAGATTTATACCCATGAGCGTTATTCGGAACCGTTTGCAAGGGGAGAAAAAGTCGTGATTGATTATATGATGCCGGTGAAGGCGGATGCGGAGACAACCGGGGAATGTCCGGAAGTGAAGTAAGGGGGATTGGGAAATAACTATCATATTTGATATAATTCGTATGGAAAGGAAGAACGGACGGCAATATGCAGCCCGCTCTTCCTTTCCTGTTTTTTCGTATATACCGAGTCAAAGTCTCTTTTTCAAATCCTGTCAATCTCAGGTTTTTAACTGCGAAATGCTTTTAACTGCTCCAGTCTTTTAGCTGCTTCTTATAAGTCTCGGGCGGCGTCGTGTTATAAGCCTGAAGGGAATAGAAGTAATCGAGAGCTGCCCGCCGGCAGGATTCCACATGTGTTTTCATCAGGGCCTGCGCTTTATCCACGTCTTTTTCCAACAGCGCATCGAGAATTCCCATGTGCTCCGCTCTGGCATCGTGTATCTGTACCCGGTTCTGTTTGCTGGCGATAATGACTCTCGTATTATCATCAAAGACCCTGTGCATCATATCGATAATATAACGGTTTCCGCAGTACTCAATGATAAATAAATGCATGGCAGTGTCCAGACGGAAGCTGTTGGGAATATCCTCAAAGTCCTCCAGAAACTTTCCGCGGAACTGGATCAGTTCGCTTTCCGGCAGATAGGGGGCGGCCATGCGGAGCGCAACCGGCTCAATCTCTATTCTGGTCTGAAAAATCTGAAGTACATCGCTCAGTAAGATATCTGATACGTAAATTCCCTTCTTCGGCATGATCTTTACAAATCCATCGGATTCCAGCCTGCTGATGGCTTCACGGACAGGAGTGCGGCTGAATCCGAGATCTTCAGCCAGGCGCGCCTCGTTAAGAAGTGTCCCCGGCTCGTAAGTACAGTCCAGTAACCGCTCCTTTATTGTTTCATAAGCTTTATTTTTTAAATCCCGATTGTTTGCTGCCATGGTTTTACGCTCCTATTCTTTGGGTGTAAAGTATACAATAAGTATATTATACAACGGTTAAGACAAAACAACAAGTATAATTTTTCGTTATGATTTTACCAATCGAACATAGGATTCCCATATTTTTACAATTCAATTTCGAAAATTATCCATTATAATAAAGTTATGGAACTGCGTAAAATGATAAAAAAATAGATTGGTAAAACAGATATATGTAAAAAGTGCACAAAAAAACAGACGGGATATCTCTGATTTGTTGATTGAAAATGAGATAATCTTGTTGTATACTATAGATACATATCAAGTATGCATTAATGCGGAAAACGCGGAGATATGAATTTGCAGCTCGTTGGAAACGAGAAAAGAAAGGGGGGACCAGCTGAAAATGATTAAGAGAGCGGAAGAATTAGTGACAGAACACAAGCCCAGCCCGTTTAACGGACCGGGAACCATTTCCTGTAAGGAGCTGCTGAAGGTACCGGAGGAAATGTACAATAAGGGCCGCTTCTTCGGGCATACCACGGTAATGCCTGGATCAGGAATTGGCTATCATGTCCACGAGAAGGAGTCAGAGACCTACTATATTTTAAAAGGAACAGGACGGTTTAATGACAACGGTACGATCCAGACCGTGAAGCCGGGAGATGTGACATTTACCGGCGCAGGAGAAGGACACGGTCTGGAGGCGGTGGGGGAAGAACCGCTGGAAGTGATTGCGCTTATTTTGTTTCAGTAAAGATACAGGAGGAGGATAAAAATGAATATTCCTACACTGCAGTCAGTTTTGGCTGAAGGTCAACTGATTGCTCCGGATACATTTGATGGAATTTCCACCCGGGCAGCAGAGTATATGGGCTGTAAGGGCGCTTTGCTCAGTGCATCGGCATTAACTCATACCGTACATGGGACGCCGGATGAGGGTACCTTAAGCACATCAGAAATGGTGTGGTCCCTGACTCGTTTTGTAGAAGACAACTGCAGTATTCCTCTGATTGTTGAGGTACGCAGCGGTTTCAGTGATAACCTTCGTATCATGCCCTATGATTTGGAACGTATTGTAAAGGCAGGAGCAGCGGCCATGCTGTTGGATGACCGCACTTTTGGCTGCGGAAGCGATTCCCCTGAGATTACTTTGGTAAGTCCTGAGGTATTTGCCAGGAAAGTTGCCATTGCTGTAGAGGCTGCTTCTAATACGGATTGCATGGTGCTGGCCCGCAGCTACGCTGCAGATCAGGCAGATGCCATTGCCAGGTGCAAAGCAGCGCAGGCTGCAGGGGCACAGATGGTAGGAGCCGTGTGTATGCATACGGAGGACGATGCCAGAGAGTTTGCCGGGGCGATTGCCGGTTCTAAGCTTTGGAGTGATTTAACCGTAAAAGATGGAAGCCCGGAGGTGTCGGCAGAGACACTGATGGAACTTGGGTATGGACTGGTTTTCATCACGTTTATGGAAAAAGCCTCATGGTTCGGCGATATAGATTTTGGAACCAAAAACTGGGCTAATAAGAATACCGTATATGCCGATCTACATGATTTTGATGGTTATCTGCTGGATGAGGAAGGAAATTTGAGAGACTATCATTATATATTCAGTTACTGGAAAAAATGGATGCCTCTTGAGAAAAAATTTGAAGATTTAAGTGAGCTGGGAAAAGAAGCGTTCCAGGAGGTGAAGAAATGAAAAAGAAAATAACCGGAATGGAGCTTTTTGAAAAAGGAGAGCAGGTATTTGCTCCCTGTGTATATGACTGTATGACTGCCATGGCTGCAGAGAGAAGCGGATATCCATGTATGATGTTAAGCGGCGGAGCCATTGCATACAGTATGGATGGCCAGCCCGATATGGCTTTTGGGACTTTGGATGAGGTTATCACAATTGTGGAAGCGATTACCAATTGTACTGATATACCATTACTGGTGGATTTTGATGATGGCTATGGAGAAAGTCCGGCAGTTATTTACCGGAATGTAAAAAGGCTGATTCGTGCGGGCGCCGCAGGCTTTACATTAGATGACAGTACAGGCCATCGTGGTTTTGAGCGTATGGAGTATTACAATGCCAATCCGGACGAAGTAAATCCTGCTTTATTGGATCCTTCCTACAAGACCATCAGAAGGGATCACTGGCTGTCTAAAATCAAAGCCGCAGTAGCTGCCTGTGAAGGGACTGGCTGTGTGTGTATCGCCCGTACAGAATCGGGACCATCCTACGGGATGGATGAGGCGATTACCCGCTGTGTTCTTGCTAAGAAACTGGGAGCACCTATGACTACCGTATGTGGCGGAATGAATGACCTGGCCATGGGAACCAGGGTTGCACAAAAGGATTTGGGCTGGAAAATGTGGCCTGACGTTATTGTGGTAAATGGTAAGCCGTGTGTTGAACTGGAAGATATTAAAAAGCTGGATTTCAATCTGGTGACCATGCATGTGTTTGAAAAAGCCGCGTTGTACGGCATGATTAAATACGGCATGGAGGATTTAAGAGAAAAAAACGTAGTATACAGCACCGGACACGCCATGGGAGGCCTGACAGATGACGAGCAAAAAAAGATTATTTCCATGCGCAGAATGTAAGAAAATTGTACTGGGTACATCAATTATAGTATCAGATAATAATACGAGGGAGGAAGCAAAATGAAAAAATTGATTGCAGTGGTGTTGGCAGTTACCATGAGCATGTCTTTGGCAGCATGTGGAAGCAAAAGTGCCAGTGAGACAATGGCTGGTGAGAGCAAGGCGAATGAAAGTGAGGTTACCACAAGTAAGGAAGCTGGGGAGGAAAGTACTGCGGCCCCTGCTGCAGAAAGCGGTGAACCTGTTTCTGGAGGAACGGTTAATATTCCTATTACAGATGATCCGACTACCCTGCAGGGCTGGATGCTGCGCAACTCGAATGAATCCGTTCTTGCACCTGCCATATATGAAACTTTGCTGCAATATGACGAAACCGGTAAACCGCAGCCATATCTGGTAGAATCCTTTGAAGGAGATCCGGAGGCACTGACCTACACAATGGTAGTAAAGGATGGAATTACCTTCCAGGATGGGACTCCGCTGGATGCGGAAGCGATAAAGTGGAATCTGGATTACTATAAGGAAAATGGTGTTTTGACAGGATCTTACTTTAATTATGTGGACAGTGTTGAAGTGGTTGACGAAAAAACAGTTGTAGTACATATGTCAAAATGGGATGCACTGTTTGATTACGGTCTGGCCCGTACCTGCTATATCTGCAGCCCTTCTGCAGTGGAATCCCTTGGGGTAGATGGGTTTAACGAGACACCTGTCGGAACCGGTGCATTTAAGGTGACGAAATGGGTGCATGGAGAAGGCATCTATACAGAAAGATATGATGGATATTGGCGTGGAACACCTTACTTAGACGGTGTCAACTTTAAGATTTATGCTTCCACAGCGACGCAGCAGGCGGCCTTGGAAGTAGGAGATCTCGATATTATGAATCTGTCAGGTGATGCGATCACAGCTGATGCATTAAAGGCTAAGGGATATTCACTGACCAATGCCGCTATTCCTTCTACTGGTTACACTCTTTGCTTTAACAGCCAGGCAGATGGTCCGTTAAAGGATCTGCGTGTACGTCAGGCGATTGCATATGCTGTAGATTCAGATGCAATCTGCGAATCTCTCCTGGGGAACGGTGCTTATGGAACAGCATCTACCCAGTGGGCCGTTTCCAGTTCAGCAGAATATAACAGTGAAGTTACAGGCTATGGATACGATGTGGAAAAGGCTAAGGCTCTTCTGAAAGAAGCAGGATATGATAATGGTTTTGAACTGACAATTAATTTCCAGGTAGGGGATTTTGCAAAGAGTGTCTGCCAGATTATTCAGGCGGAACTTCAACAGGTCGGCATAACTGTAACATTAAATCAGATTGAAGTTGCCAATTATGCAAACTATCTTGGAGAATGGGACGGCATTTTATTCCATCCCATGGGTCTGGGAAATGGTCAGTTCTCCCAGGTTGCAGCCAATATGATTCCAGGCGCCAGATTCGGCGGAGCTACATTCCTGCATGATGACAAATCGGTAAGCCTTATTAATGAAGCAATTGTATCTGATCAGGAAACTTTAAGCAAAAACTTAAAGGAAGCGGTCAAGATTCTGTTCCAGGATAATGTAGAGCTTTATACTGTATCAATAACCTATTCTACTGCAGTGACCAGTCCGAAACTTCATGGTGATTACGGAGCAGTTCAGCAGTATGTCGCTACATGGAATGAACTGTGGAAAGAGGCTGAATAATTTTTACTATTAGAAAATGGGCATGCGTTACCAGCCTGAGATGTGACGTATGCCCTGTTTTGTGCAGGAAAAGGTGGTGATTATTATGGGTCGATATATTTTAAAGAGATTAGGAATATCTGTTGCAGTCATATTTTTGGTCTCTGTAATTTCTTTTACATTGGTTCATATGCTTCCCGGAGATCCGGCTGTTCTGGCTCTCGGCTCGGAAGCATCAGAACAGGATATTGCAACCTTCCGCGAGAAATACTATCTGGATCGTCCCATAGTGGAACAGTATTTCATCTGGATTACAGATACACTCCGCGGAGATTTAGGCGATTCTATTACTTACAGCCGTCCGGTATTAACCTGTCTGGCTGAAAGACTGCCCCGTACCATATCCATAGGTCTGCCCGCTTTGATTCTTTCCAGTATCCTGGGGATCCTGTGTGGTATTATCAGTGCCATACGGCGTGGAAAATTTATTGATAACCTGATTACATTTGTCAGTACCATAGGACTCGGGGCGCCACAGTTCTGGCTTGGTATCGTGGGAATCTATATTTTCGGCATGAAGCTGGGCTGGCTGCCGCTGTCCGGATATGTATCGCCAGGTGAAAATTTCGGTCAATACATCTACTATGGAGTCATGCCGATTCTGATCCTTTCATTTAGTCTTCTGGCATCGGTCGCACGGCAGACACGGTCAAATATGCTGGAGGTCGTGAACCAGGATTATATCCGTACGGCACGTGCCAATGGGCTGGCTGAAAAAAGTGTTATTTACAAGCATGCGCTTAAAAATGCATTAATTCCTGTTATTACTACCATAGGCCTGCAGGTACGCGTTGTAGTAGGCGGTTCCCTGATGGTAGAGCAGGTGTTCAATATTGCCGGTATTGGTACTTTAATTGTAAGTGCGATTAACGGCAGAGACTATATGGTGGTACAGGGCTGTGTATTTGTGATTTCCGTGTTTACAGTTCTGGTTAACTTTTTGATTGATTTACTATATGGATTCGTGGACCCGCGTATCCGTAAGTCCTGGAGGTGAGCCGTATGTCAAAGAAAAATTCAAAACGTGCAGTTGGCATGAAACGCTTCTTCCGGATATTCTTCAGCCGGGGCTGGGTGACTAAGCTGTGTTTCGGTATCATCACAGCGTTTGTATTTATTGCTGTTTTTGCACCGGTTTTAACCCGGTATACTCCTTATGAACAGAATCTTCGCTATATTTTGGCCGGACCCAGCGGTGAGCATTTACTTGGCTGCGATAATATTGGACGGGATACTTTGACAAGACTTTTGTATGGTGCCAGAGTATCTCTGATTACAGGCCTGCTGTCCAGTATATGGGCGGCCATACTGGGAACCTCGATCGGTCTGATTGCCGGTTACGTAGGCGGATGGCTCAATACACTTGTGATGCGGATTACGGATGCAATGATTGCCATACCCCCTATTATATTTACGATGGTACTTTCAGCCATGGTAACAGGAAACCTGATAGGTATCAGCGTTGTCATTGGAGTTTCGATCATTCCCAGTTACATCCGTATGGTAAATGGTCTGGTAATCAGCCTGAGGGAAAATGATTACGTTACAGCTTCCAATCTGATCGGACAGAAGCCGCTTGTAATTATGTTCCGTCATCTGTTACCCAATTGTCTGGCTTCCCTGATTGTTACCTTTACCATGAACGTAGGAACGGCCATCATGCTGGAATCTACTCTCAGTTACTTAGGCGTGGGAATTATTCCTCCTACACCTGCCTGGGGGGTTATGGTTTCGGAAGGTTATAAGTATCTGTTTAATCAGCCGCTGGTAGCGATTCTTCCCGGTATCTGTATTATGCTGGTGGTGATTGCCTTTAACGTCGTAGGTGATGCACTCCGTGATGCCCTGGATCCAAGACTGAGGGGGAAAATATAATGGAAGAGAAAAAAGTATTATTAGATGTGAAAAATCTTCGTACCTCCTTTTTTACGGAGGCAGGGGAGGTAAAATCAGTTAATGATGTAAGCTTTCATGTAAATGAAAGAGAAGTTGTCGCGGTGGTTGGTGAGTCTGGAAGTGGAAAGTCTGTAACTCAGCTGTCTGTTCTGCAGCTTATACAGTCTCCTCCGGGAAAAATTCTTGGAGGCGAGGTCTGGTTTGAAGGTGAGAATCTGTTAACCTATTCCAAAAAGCAGATGTGCAATATCCGCGGAAATGGTATTTCCATGATATTTCAGGAGCCTATGACCAGCTTAAATCCGGTTTATACGATTGGAAACCAGCTGACAGAGGTCCTTCGGGCGCATCATAAGAATATGAGTAAACAGGAGGCATGGAAGAGAGGCGTTGAAGCTCTGGCTGCAGTAGGCATTCCAGACCCGGAAGCACGCATGAAAAACTATCCGTTTGAAATGAGTGGAGGGATGCGCCAGAGGGCCATGATTGCCATCTCTGTGGCATGTAATTCCAAGCTGATTATAGCGGATGAGCCGACCACAGCTTTGGATGTAACAACGCAGGCTCAGGTTATGGAGCTTCTCCTCTCTCTTGTGGAAGAGAAGGGGACTTCCATCATAGTAGTCACGCATAATCTGGGGCTGGTAACCCGTTACGCGGATCGTATTTATGTCATGTATGCCGGGCGCATTGTGGAGTCAGGTACTACAGAAGCTCTTTTGACCAATCCGAGACATCCCTATACTCTTGGACTCCTGGCTTCCGTACCCAAACTGGTTGACAATCGGAATGAGAAGTTAATTCCAATTGAGGGTGCTCCGCCTAACCTGGCAAACATCCCGGAATACTGTTCCTTCTACCCAAGATGTCCATATGCGTGCGATAAGTGCAGAAATGCAGCAGCACCTGAACTTCGGCCCATTGACGGGAACGGCCATTTTATGGCCTGCCATCTGGATGTGAGAGGGGGGAAAACAAGTGCCTGAAAAAGAAACACTGTTAAAAGTAGAAAATTTAAAAATGTATTTCCCCGCTGCCAAATCTGTCTTTGGAAAGACAACTTCCTGCGTGAAGGCAGTAGATGATGTTTCTTTTGAAGTGGAAAAAGGGAAAACCTTCGGTCTGGTAGGGGAATCAGGATGTGGAAAGACAACTACAGGAAAATGTATTTTGAGGATCAATACACCGACAGAGGGTCATATTTACTATAAGGGAATGGATCTCAGCAGAGCATCAAAAGATGAGATTAAATCGATTCGCAGGGAGATTCAGCTGATTTTCCAGGATCCCTATGGTTCTCTGGATCCCCGTCAGTCTGCATACTCGATTATTAAAGAGGCCGTGGTTACCGGCAGGGAAAAATATACGGAGGCCGCCGTGGCCGCCAGAGTGAAGGAACTGTTGGAGACCGTGGAATTATTACCGGAAATGGGAGACCGGTATCCACATGAAATGAGCGGTGGTCAAAGGCAGCGACTTGGGATTGCAAGAGCTCTGGCCTGTAATCCGGAACTGATTGTTTGCGACGAACCGGTCTCTGCCCTGGATGTATCCATACAGGCCCAGGTCATCAATTTGTTTCAATCGCTTCAGGAGCGTCTTGGGCTTACCTATGTATTTATTGCTCACGATCTGGCAGTGGTGCGTCATATTGCCGATGTAATCGGAGTCATGTATCTGGGACATATTGTTGAGATTATGGATGCAGCGGAAATCTATACCAATCCGATCCATCCCTATACGAAGGCACTGCTTTCCGCGGTTCCAATAACGGATTATTATGAGGAGAAGAAAAGAAACCGCATTCTTCTGGAGGGAGAGGTTCCGAGCCCGATTCATGCACCTTCTGGCTGTCCGTTCCATCCCCGGTGTGCTTATGCAACGGATGCCTGCAGGACAGAGGTTCCTTCCCTTAAGGATGCAGGGGGAGGCCATCTCGTAGCATGCCATCTTTCTAAAAAGAACTGATAGTAGGGCCCGAATGCTGCATGTTCAGCGTTTCGGGCCATTTTTAAGGACTGGAATATACAGAGGAGATTCTATGATACAAAATAAAAAAGCAACGTCCTATACCCTTGTGGCACTCTCCTTTTTGACGCTGGCTTCCAGTGCGGTAAGTCCGGTACTGGCCAGTGTGGGAGAAGCTTATCCGGATATCCCTTCCACCATGATTTCACTTCTTACCACCATCCCCTCACTTTTGGCGATTCCCATGACTCTGTTCTGCGGGCAGATAGCCGGAAAAAAAGTGTCTTACCGTGTGTTGACAGTCTGTGGTCTGACTTGTAATCTGATCAGTGGCGTTGCTCCGTTTTTTACTCATAATTTTTATCTGATTCTTTTGTGGAGAGCTCTGTTTGGCTGTGGAACGGGTATTCTGACTCCATTAATCATGCCTGTCATGATGTCTGTTTTCCGCGGGGCTGAGGTGCATCAGCAAGCCAGCTTAAATGCTGTTTCTACTAATATTGGAGCTGTAATGTTCCAGATGATGGGCGGTGTAGCGTGTGCCAGATGGGGCTGGCAGGCAACCTTTTTGATCTATGTTGTGGTACTTCCTGCATTGTTGATAGTTATAAGATTCATGCCGGAGCCTCCTGCCCTTACCGATGAGGAAAAAAATAAAAAAATTCCGCTTTCCATGTTTCGCCCTATATTGAAATGGTGTAATCTTTACTTTGTTCATATGATATTGTTCTATGTCTGCGTTACAGAAACTTCTGATGTAGTGATGAAGAGTGGATTTGGAAGTTCCATGACAGCTGCAGTAATTTTATCTCTGGTTACCCTGTCAGGAGTAGCCGGCGGCTGGCTTTATAAATTTATTAACAAATGGGAGATACGTGCTTTGGGAGGGGCATACCTATTCCTGTCGGTCGGTTATCTGCTGATGGCTTTGAGCTCTAATGCTGTTATTATGGGGGTGGGAGCAATGCTGGTTGGAATTGGGTTTGGCGTGAATATGCCTGCTCTTCAGGTATTTGTCGGACTGGAGATACCAGGTTATGCCCGAAGCAATGCAGCCTCTTTTCTGAATGTTTTCGGAAGCCTGGGCAGCTTTCTTTCCAAGTTTATTATGACTGCCATTGCAGGTATGTTTGGCTATGAGAACGGCCGCTTTAATTTTGTTGTCTGCGTTAACGCATATCTCGTTATGGCACTGTTCTGTTTTTTGACGGGACAAAAAAAGAGGCACTCTGACGTTGTTTTATGTAAATAAGATCGAAACGATTACAGGCTGCCTGATATGGGAATGAGGGGATTTTATGAAACCAGCTTCTGGAAACAAAGAAAATAAAATGGGAACTATGAAAATACCATATTTGCTGTTCAATATGGCGTGTCCGCTTACCGTCTCATTAATGGTACAGGCTATGTACAATATTATTGACAGCCTTTTTATATCACGCTTGGGTGAAAATGCTCTGGCCGCTATTTCTCTGGCAGTTACCGCACAAAACCTGATGAGTTCTACTGCAGCGGGCCTGGGAGTAGGAATTAATGCGCTGGTAACTTCCTGTCTTGGAAAAAAGGACCGGGATCAGGCTTCTGCAGCAGCTTTAAACGGGATTTTGATTGAATTTTTCTGTATGCTTATTTTTCTGATTTTTGGCTTATTTTTTACCGAAGCGTATTTTCTGCTGCAGACGGATAATAGGGAAATCATTTTTTATGGAGTGCAGTATTTGCAGCTTTGTATGATAGGTTCCTTCGGAATCTTCGGGGAAGTTACGTTTGAATGTCTGTTACAGGCTACGGGTAAGAATACATGTACGATGGTAACTCAGGGAACTGGGGCTGCAATTAATATACTTCTGGATGCAGTGTTTATTTTCGGCATGTTTGGATTTCCTGCTATGGGGATCCGGGGGGCCGCGCTGGCTACGGTATGCGGCCAGTGGATTGCCATGGGTCTGGCTGTCTGGTTAAACTTAAGAAAAAATACAGAACTGTCCTTTTCTCTGAAACGGTTTCGTCCGGATCGCCATATGATGGCTGCTGTTTTTCGCGTAGGAATTCCTACGACAGTCATGGCCTCTGTCACTTCTCTTATGTCGTTCCTGATGAACCGTCTTGTGGCAGCGTATTCTACGACGGCGGTGGCGGTATTTGGGATTTACAACCGCCTTCAGCATTTTGTCCAGACCCCAATGATCGGTATAAACAGCAGTATGGTTTCTATTGCAGCCTATAATTATGGAGCAAAAAATAAAAAGAGGATAATGGCTTCTGTGAAATGGGGACTGATCTATGGCTGTTTTATTATGGCCTTGGCTTCATCCTGTTTTGTTTTCTTTCCGGAAGCCTTGATGTCACCTTTTCAGCCTACGCGGGAGATGCTGCGGGTAGGTATTCCGATTTTTCGCATTGTTGGATTTACTTTTCTGCTTTCCCCGGTTTCTGTGATTTGCAGTTCGTTGTTTCAGGGGCTTGGCAATGGCCATTACAGCCTGATCGTAACTACGTCCAGGCAGTTGGTGATCAGGATTCCGCTGGCTTATTTTCTGGCTCAGTTTGGAGATATGGCTCTTATCTGGTTTTGCTGGCCGATTTCGGAAGTATGCTCTATTCTAATCAGCATATTCCTTTTTTTAAGGATATATAAAAGAAGAATCCTATTGCTGGAAACTGATTAGCACTGGCAGAATAGTCAGGACTGCACGGATTAGAGTGTATGATCCCTTCTTTAACATGATATGGGGATATGTTTGAACCGGCTATAATTAGGAAACCAGCTTGACTTCACGATATAATTTAGTATGATAGAAGATATGTGACAGGATTTTGTTGAAATAACATAGATTTATGATTGTTTTATGGCCATGAAGTCGGTAAATTTAAAGCCGCTCAATTGCTGCATTTACAAAAGATCATACGAAAAGGGAGAACAGTAAAATGATAGAACTGATACTCGCCCTGCTCTGCAGTGCTTCCATGGCGATTGCGCTGCGTCTGTCGGGGCGGCCAAACAGCAGCCGATACGGGCTTCTTGTGGGAAATTATTTAACCTGTGTGCTGATGGCCTGGCTTTCCCTGTCAGAAAAAACGGTATTACCCGTAAGCGGAGCCATGTGGACAGCTATGGCTGCCGGGGTATTCAACGGATTTATTTTTCTGGCGGATTTGCTGTTGTTTCAGTTGAATATCCGGAAAAATGGCGCAGTGCTGGCAACCACATTTTCAAAACTGGGGCTTTTGATTCCTGTAGGAGCTTCGATTCTTTTTCTGGGAGAGCGGCCGACGGCGCTTCAGATGGTGGGGATGCTTTTAGTACTGGCTGCGATTTTACTGATCCACTTTGAGAAAGGAGAGGCAAAAGCCTCATTTAAAACAGGGCTTCTTTTGCTGCTCCTTTTTTACGGGATTGGAGATGGTATGGCAAAGGTATTTGAACATATTGGAGAACGGCGTTATGACGGCCTTTTTCTGTTTTATACGTTTATAACCGCTCTGTTCTTAAGTTCATCCCTTTTCGCCGCAGAACTTAAACGGGAAAAGAAGAAACTGCAGGCGGCGGAGCTTCTTAGCGGAATTACGGTGGGGGTGCCGAACTATCTTTCCAGCCTTCTGCTGTTAAAGGCAGTGACGAAGCTGCCTGCCTATGTGGTATATCCGTGCTACAGCGTTGGCGCCGTGCTGGTGGTCTGTGTTGTAAGCATACTGTTTTTAAAGGACCGGATGACGAAGCACCAGGCGTTTGGGTGCGGTGTGATTCTGGCTGCGCTTGTATTGCTGAATGTATGAAATAGATACTTGAATTTTTTCTCATCCGTAGTATAATAAATTTTGTAATCGAAAACGGGGTGCTCGTGCAAAGCGGGCTGAGAGTAGGCTGTACTGCCTTAACCCATTAACCTGATTTGGATAATGCCAACGTAGGGAACATAGAAAAGCATGTGTTTTTATGCTGCAATGATACCTGTGGGGCCTCATTGCAGCTTTTTTTGTTTCTTAAAATGCAAGTTTTGCGGAACAAAATTTATCCGGCCTGCCGGATTCTTATGCTTTTAAATCCTTACCACAAAAAGGAGGATATCATGTTAAAGGAATGTCTGGAAAATGTCAGAAAGAAAGCGCCGCTGGTACACAACATCACGAATTACGTCACGGTTAACGACGTGGCCAACATTCTGCTGGCCTGCGGAGCCAGCCCGATTATGGCCGATGACAGAAATGATGTGGAGGACATCACCACAATCTGCAGCGGTTTAAACATTAATATCGGAACACTGAATCAAAACACCGTTCCGTCCATGCTTCTGGCGGGGAAAAGAGCCAACGAGCTGGGACATCAAGTACTGCTTGATCCAGTCGGTGCCGGTGCGGGTACCTTTCGTACTGAGACTGCACTAAACCTGATGAAAGAAGTTCGGTTCGATGTAATTCGCGGAAATATTTCCGAAATTAAGACGCTGGCCCGGGGTTTTGGCAGAACAAAGGGCGTCGATGCCGATGCGGCTGACGCTGTCACGGAGGAAACGCTTTCCTCTGCCATTACGTTTGTGAAGGAGATGGCTGCGGGCCTTGGCTGCATCATTGCCGTTACCGGTGCGATTGACCTGGTATCGGATGGAAGCAGGACCTTTGTGATTCGCAACGGACGGCCGGAAATGGGGCAGATCACCGGAACCGGCTGTCAGCTGTCCGGGCTTATGACCGCTTATCTGGCAGCGAATCCGGACAACCTGCTGGAGGCCGCAGCCGCATCTGTCTGCGCCATGGGACTGGCGGGTGAGATTGGCTGGAGCCATTTGGAAAGCTTCGAGGGCAATGCTACGTACAGGAACCGTATCATCGACGCAGTTTGCCAAATGGATGGTGATACTCTGGAGAAGGGGGCACGCTATGAAATTAGATAAAAAAAGCCTGCTGTTATATGCAGTGACAGACAGGAGCTGGCTTGGGGAAGAGACTCTGTACAGCCAGGTGGAGCGGGCGCTGAAGGGAGGCGCCACGATGATTCAGCTGAGAGAGAAAGAAATGACGGAGGAGTCTTTTATCGCCGAGGCACAGTCCATAAAAGAATTGTGCGGGCGATACGGTGTGCCTTTTATCATCAACGACAGCACCGCGGTCGCGGCGGCCGTGGATGCGGATGGTGTCCATGTGGGCCAGAGTGACATGGAAGCAGGTGATGTCCGCAGGAGGCTTGGAAAAAACAAGATTATCGGCGTATCTGCGCAGACGGTGGAGCAGGCGCTTCTGGCAGAAAAGCAGGGAGCCGACTATCTGGGAGTAGGAGCCGTGTTTCACACAGGAACGAAAAAGGATGCCAGCGACGTGAGCCTCCAGACACTGAAAGCCATCTGTGGGGCGGTACAGATTCCGGTTGTGGCAATCGGAGGAATTACAGCAGATAATATGAAACAACTCGCCGGAAGCGGCATCTGCGGTGTGGCAGTCGTGAGCGCCATTTTTGCAGAGGCAGATATCGAGGCAGCAGCCAGAAAATTAAAACGCGCCGCTGCCGAAACAGCCGATGCGGGAAATGAAGCGGACTGAGAAGAGAAGCAGAATACGAAGAAAAGCAGGCTGATAAAAGTGCCGTCAGAAAGGAAAAAAACGTGGAAGGAGCCATCTTTGATATAGACGGAACGCTCCTGGATTCCATGTCTATGTGGGATCATGCGGGAGAGTGGTATCTGGAACACTCAGGCAGAAAAGCCGAACCGGGACTGGGGAGAATTTTACTGCCCATGAGTATGGAGCAGGCCGCAAATTACATGAGAGAACAGTATGGTCTGGATCAGACCGAAGCGGAGATTGTAAAGGGCGTGGAGGAAACCGTAAGCCGTTATTACCGGGAGGAGGTTCTTCCAAAACCGGGAGTAAAGGAGTTTCTAACCCGGTTGGAAACCCACGGCTTTCAGATGGCGGCCGCGACCTCCAGCAGCCGGACGGAGGTGGAGGCGGCGCTTTCCCGATGCGGTCTTAAACCGTTTTTTAAGCAGATATTTACCTGTACGGAGACCGGGGCGGGCAAGGACCGGCCGGATATCTATTACGCGGCGCTGTCCTGTCTCGGTACGGAGAAAATTCGTACATGGGTGTTTGAGGATGCCCTGTATGCGGCGGAAACCGCGAAAACGGCAGGTTTTCCGGTCGCAGGCGTCTATGATGAAGCCAGTGAAAGAGACCAGGAAGAGCTAAAACGGATTTCAGATTATTATTTAAAGGATTTCAATGATTTTCCCGCCTTTTTCCGGATTGCTTCCGGAGGCGGCAAATGAAAATGAAATAGAGCAAGGCGGCGGCCGCTGTTAACAGATCGGGACAGCACCGCCTGCAGACCAGCGGCAGATTGGGGGCACCACCTTCTGTCGCTTAACAAAAGTGTAACGATCCAGCTGTGCATGCTCTTGGTTATCGTTACAGAAAAATTAATGCGAACAGGAGAAAGAAAGATGAAAACAGCATTAACAATCGCCGGGACAGATCCCAGCGGAGGCGCCGGAATTCAGGCAGATTTAAAGACAATGACTGCCCACAGAGTCTACGGGATGAGCGCAATCACGGCCGTCGTAGCCCAGAATACTACCGGCGTAACAGGTATCATGGAGGTAACTCCGGAATTTTTGGCGGAGCAGCTTGACGATGTATTTACGGATATTTTCCCGGATGCGGTGAAGATCGGTATGGTGTCGTCCAGTGCTCTGATCAGGGTGATAGCAGAAAAACTGAAGCAGTACCATGCGAAAAACATTGTTCTCGACCCCGTCATGGTAGCGACGGCCGGCTCGAAGCTGATCAGCGATGAAGCCATATCTACACTGAAAGAGATGTTGATTCCGCTGGCAGATGTCATCACACCCAATATTCCGGAGATGGAAGTGTTATCCGGTATGGCGATTCAGTCGGCACAGGATATGGAACGGGCCGCGAAGGAAACAGGAGATGCGTATCACTGTGCCGTTCTCTGTAAAGGCGGCCATCAGTTGAACGATGCCAATGATCTTTTATACGCGGATGGTGAATATCTCTGGTTCTACGGGAAACGGATTGCAACGGCCAATACCCACGGCACCGGCTGTACGCTGTCCAGCGCTATTGCTTCAAATCTGGCAAAGGGGCGCAGTCTTGCGGAGTCGGTGGGCAGGGCGAAAGCGTATTTATCCGGCGCGCTCGGTGATATGCTGGATCTGGGTAAGGGAAGCGGACCCATGAATCATGCGTTCGCCATTGCAGGAGAGTACGGAGAGAGCGAAGAAATGTCAGGATGGGAATGTGCCGGAAAGTCAGGCGTAAATGACGTGAGAACAGCCTGTGGAGGTACCGGTGATGAAAAATAAAGGAACGAGTACCTTAAGCAACGGTCTGATCTGGTTTGGAGCCGGTGTTTCGATCGCAGAGATCCTGACCGGAACGTACCTGGCACCGCTGGGATTTGAAAAGGGGCTGGCGGCCATTTTACTGGGACACTTTATTGGCTGCGCCATGCTGTTTTTTGCAGGCCTTATCGGAGGAATGAAACGGCTGAGCGCGATGGAGACGGTAAAACTCAGCTTCGGCGGCAAGGGCTGTCTCCTGTTTGCCGTGTTAAATGTCCTGCAGCTTGTGGGCTGGACCGCAATCATGATCTATGACGGTGCACTGGCGGCGAACAGCATATACAATACCGGCGCCTGGGTGTGGTGTCTTGTGATTGGAGCACTGATTATCGTCTGGATTCTCATTGGACTTAAAAATCTGGGCAGACTCAACACGGTGGCGATGGCGCTTTTGTTTCTTCTGACTCTGATACTTGGCAGGGTAATATTCTCCAGCCACGGCGGAAGCAGCTTTGTATCTGATGAGAGTATGAGCTTTGGCGCCGCGGTGGAGCTGTCTGTGGCCATGCCGCTGTCCTGGCTTCCATTAATCAGCGACTATACGCGGGAGGCGGAAAAACCGTTCCAGGCAACGCTGGCGAGTACTCTGGTCTACGGTGTGGTCAGCTGCTTTATGTATGTGATCGGCATGGGAGCGGCACTGTTTACAGGGACATACGATATCGCGGTCATTATGGTTAAGGCGGGACTGGGAATCGCCGGTCTGTTTATCATTGTCCTATCCACCGTTACGACTACATTTCTGGACGCGTTTTCCGCCGGTGTATCCAGCACGGTCATTTCCCATACAGTGAAGGAGAAATGGGCGGCCATCGCGGTTACGGTGATTGGTACGATCGCAGCCGTTGTCTATCCCATGGACAACATTACCGGTTTCCTTTATCTTATCGGTTCTGTGTTTGCACCGATGATTGCGATTCAGATTGCTGATACGTTTATATTTGCGGACAGCGGGGCAGACGGATACGCTGGGACGTTCGCCTGGAGGTTGCCGCGAAAGTCAAAAATAACGCCGCCAGCAAAAGGCGGTTTGACTTTAAATAATGATTTCAAAGCCGTGCAGTTTCATGTCCCGAATCTTTTGATCTGGGCATGCGGCTTTGTCCTCTACCGCATTCTGATGCGTGTGGATACTCCGGTGGGAAATACACTGCCGGATATGGCCGCTACGATTGGAATCTGTATCGTGTATCGTATGGTCAGCGGTGCTGTGGACAGTAAAAAAGAGAACAGGATTGAGCCGGAGAACGTGTAAGGAGTTTCTTTGGGGCAGATAAAGTGCAGGATGCCTGGCGGCCTGCTTAAAACCAGGCGGTGTTTCATTGCTGATAAAAAGTTTAAGGTGAAAATGTTATGGCGTTTTCACCTTAAACTTTTTATTTTTATAAATCTTTTCTTAAGTTTTCCCCGTTATATTATATGTAATTAAAACACTGCCGGAAGCGGCCGGACAGAGAACAGAAGGAAGGCGGTGACAGGGAGTGAATGAAAAAGAGATGGTCAGGAGGATTAAGCAGGGAGAAAAGGAACTGTTTGAACCACTGGCGAAGAAGTACTATCAGGAGATTTACCATTTCTGCTTTTATAAAACAGGAGATGCGGAGAGCGCCTTTGACTGCACCCAGGATACATTCCTCCATGTGATCCGGTTTCTGGACGGTTATGCGGAACGCGATCACTTTCGTGCCTGGATATTTGGAATTGCACGAAATGTGTGCAATGACTACTTTCGCAGCAGGAAGCACGTAACCATGGAAACGGGAGCTCTGGAAGGGGAACAGAGGGAAGAGGAAGGATACCGCCGTGCGGAGATGAAAAACAGTATACAGGCCGCTTTAGACCGGCTGCCCGAGATGCAGAAGGATGTGATCATCCTGAGATTCTACTACGACATGAAGTTTAAAGAGATCGCTGCAGTCGTAGGAGCGGGGATCCCCACAGTGAAATCCCGATTAAGGCAGGGAATGGAAAAGATGAAGCAGTTCCTGGGAAAGGAAGGTGATCTGCGGATATGAAAGAGAAATTTGAAGCTTCCGAAGAGGAGAAACGGTTGAGAAGTATGATGAAACAGTATGAAGCGCCGGATATGACGGCACTCCAGGAACAGAAGCTGTGGGTTCTCTTAAGGGAAGAGGCGGATAAAAAACGTTTGGCGCCGGATCGGAGCATGTGGCGCCATATGTGGCGGCTGGCGCAGTTTATCGCGCCGTCGGTATGGATGTTACAGGCGGTTTTTCTGCTTCTGGCTATTGGAATCTCGAACGGGCAGAACGAGGAGTGGTATCTCTGGAATGTATCGGCCATGATTCCATTTCTGGGAGTGATCTGTGTGCCGGAACTGACAAAGAGCTTCAGCCTTGGAATGTGGGAGCTGGAACAGAGCTGCTGCTTTCATTTAAGAAAGCTGATGGCTGCAAAAATGGCGGTCATGGGAATCGTGGACGGAGTGTTTCTGATTTTTCTGATGGCGGCTGTGGGGAACAGGGGAAGCGGCCTTTCGGGGGCTGTTCTGGCTGTTCTGGCGCCGTTCTTACTTTCCAATGCGGTTTATCTGTGGCTGTTTCGCGTGCTGAAGCGTCACTGCAGCGGGTATGTTCTGACAGCGGCGGGGATCTGTATGGCGGGAGGAATGCTTATGCTTAAGCAGTATCTTCCGGATCTGCCGTCTGCAGTATCTTCGGGGGCGGCAGCGGCAATCGGAACCGCGGGATTCGTTCTTCTGCTGGTGAGCGGATACGGGGTTTTAAAACAGATGGACAGAGAGGAGACAGTCGTATGGAACTGCGTGTAGACAGACTGACAAAACAGTACGGATCAAAAATTGCAGTGGATCGTATGGATTTTACCATGAAAGCGGGGGTGTACGGGCTTCTGGGAGCCAACGGGGCGGGGAAGACCACGCTGATGCGCATGATCTGTGATATCTTAAGACCGACTTCCGGGGAAGTCTTCTATGACGGACGGCCAATCTCGGAACAGGGGGATGCCTACCGGATGGTGCTGGGGTATCTGCCGCAGCAGTTTGGCTATTATCCGGAATTTACGGCGGATAAATTTATGATGTATATGGCGGCTTTAAAGGGGCTGGGAAAGAGTGCTTCCGCGGCAAGGACGGGGGAACTTTTAGAACTGGTGGGTCTGTCTGAGGTGAAAAACAAGAAGATCAAGACTTTTTCCGGCGGTATGAAGCAGAGGCTGGGGATCGCACAGGCCATGTTAAACGATCCGGAGGTTCTGGTTCTCGATGAGCCGACCGCAGGGCTGGACCCCAAGGAGCGGGTGCGGTTCCGGAATCTGATCAGTTCGTTTTCCAAGGATAAGATTGTACTGCTGTCCACCCACATTGTATCTGATATCGAATACATTGCCAATGAGATTCTTGTCATGAAATCGGGAAAACTGATCCATCAGGGAAAACCGGAGGCGGTGACGAAGGAAATCACGGGATACGTCTGGGAGTGCAGGGTTCCGGCCGGTGAGGCGGAACACTGGAATGAGAAATACACCATTGGAAATCTGAGAAATGACGGTGAGTATTCGGTTCTGCGGGTCATCTCAGAGAAACGTCCGGCCGGAAATGCCGTTCCGGTGAAACCGGTTCTGGAGGACTTATACCTGTACTACTTTGAGGAGGAGAATGACTGATGAAACAATTAATAAAATTCGAATTTTCAAAATTAATTAAAAAGAAGCTCGTATTGATTGCAATAGGAATCTTTGCGATCCTGTATGCCACCATGCTCTGGTCCTGGATCTTCGGAAATGAGTGGGCGGTGACACAGGATGGGGAACAGCTTTTCGGCGCGGAGGCCGAAGCGTACAATACAGAGATTACAAACCGGTTTGCCGGGCCTCTGACCGATGAGAAGGTGCAGGAGATTCTGGCTGCATTTCCGAGGACAGACGGGATGACGACGGGGGACGTATCCAACAACACGTACTATCCGGTTGCGAATCTGTTTGCGGAGCGGGATGGAACGTGGAACGGCAAAACGGTTCAGGAGGTATTTCCGGAATTTGATGAACCGCCGGTGCTCGGCATGTCCAGCCGGTGGGAATCGTTTCTTTACAGTATGATGTATCTTGTCCTGATGTCCGGAATCCTGGTGGTAATTATCGTCTCGCCTGTATTTTCAGATGAATATACCAGCGGGATGGATGCGTTGATTCTGACCTCCCGGTATGGTAAAAGGCGGTGTGTGCTGGCAAAGGTTTTCTCCGCATTCTGTTTCAGTATCACGATGGAAGCTGTGATTCTGCTCATCGGATTTATGATGTTCTGTGCCGGGCGGGGGCTGGCGGGCTGGGATACGGATATTCAGCTGAGTGAGATGATGGTATTTTCAAGAATCCGGCAGCCGCTTAAATGCTGTGAGGCAGCGCTTATGACAGCGTTTCTGGCTATGATGTCGACCATTACAGTGACCGGGCTTACCCTGCTGTTCTCGGTTCTCTGCCCGACCTCCTTTGTATCCATTATCCTGGCGGCTGTCACCTATCTGGCGCCCATGTTTATGAGTCCCGGGAGCGAGGCGGCAAGGCGCATACTGATACTGTTCCCGGCCAACAGCATCAGTATTTCCGGGGTCATGACGGCGGGCGGCATTCCGGCGGCGGGGCTTATGATTCCTCTTACGGTCATGGTCGGAGTCATTGCGGCAGTGGCGGCTGCAGCGGGGATCTGGGGCTCTAAATCCATCTTTTCAAGGCATCAGGTCTGCTGAAGCCGGTTGCCGTTTCTCCTCCTTTTGCTTGACCTTTTTCGGGTACTGCGGTATTCTTAACAGGAATTCGAATGAGACAAGCGGCTTCCGAAAAGGGTGATAGGACAAATGATAGAGACTGTGGCATCCGTAGGGCTCGCCATTGATGAGCGGCTTACGATCTATAAAAACAGAATACAGCCGGAGCAGATGACAGGTAATGAAAAAAGAATCTGTATCGTGACCGGCATACACGGGGATGAACTGGAAGGGCAGTATGTCTGCTATGAGCTGAACCGGGTTCTTAAGGAGCAGAAGGAGCATGTGAAGGGAATCGTGGATATCTATCCGGCCATGAATCCGCTGGGGGTGGATTCCATCACCAGAGGCGTCCCCGGATTTGACATCGATATGAACCGGATCTTTCCGGGGAGTGACGAGGGCGCGGTGACGGAGCATATGGCCGGACAGATTATGGGGGATATTGCGGGGGCGGATTTCTGTGTGGACATTCATGCCAGCAACATCTTTCTTCGTGAAATCCTGCAGGTGCGCATGAGTGAGGGGACAGCGGAACACCTTCTTCCCTATGCAAAGCTGCTGAATACGGACTTTATCTGGGTTCACGGGGCGGCTACCGTACTGGAATCCACACTGGCTCACGGCTTAAATGCCGGCGGTGTGCCAACGGTGGTGGTGGAAATGGGCGTGGGAATGAGGATTACCAGAAGTTACGGACTTCGGCTGACAGAGGGAATCCTGTGCCTGATGAAACAGCTGGGAATCTGGGACGGCAGGACAATTGTACCGAAGGAACCGCTGACATCGGACCACAGGACAATCGGTCTTGTCCATGCCAACACACCGGGAATTTTCATTCCATCGGCAGAGCATCAGGGGACGGTGAGGGCAGGAGAACGGATCGGAGAGATTTTAAATCCTCTTGATGGAACGGTGCTTGAGACGGTAACGTCTCCGGTATCAGGTATGGTCTTTACGCTCCGGGAATACCCCGTGGTTTCCGGCGGCTCTCTGATCGCCCGTGTACTGGGAGGTGAGGAAGAATGAGAAAGGAAGTCATTTACACCCAGAAAAATTTATACCGGGCGGATATGAATATCTATGGATATCATTTCGGAAAAGGCGAACAATCGGCCTGTATCGTGGGCGCCTGCCGCGGCAATGAAATCCAGCAGCTCTACATCTGTTCCCAGCTTGTGAAAAAGTTAAAGGAACTGGAAGAGCGGGGCGCAATCGTAAAAAATAATGAGATTCTGGTGATTCCCTCCGTCAATCCCTCCTCCATGAATATCAGTAAACGGTTCTGGCCGACGGATGATACGGACATTAACCGGATGTATCCGGGAGATTCGGGCGGAGAGACGACGAAACGGATCGCGGCGGGGGTCTTTGATGTGGCGAGGCAGTATCACTATGGGATTCAGTTTACGAGTTTCTATATTCCCGGCGATTTTGTACCGCACGTGCGGATGATGGACACGGGCTACCAGAACCCAAGCCTTGCAAACCTGTTCGGTCTGCCTTATGTGGTGGTCAGGAAGGTGAGTCCGTTTGATACGACGACATTGAACTATAACTGGCAGATGAATCAGACCAATGCGTTTTCCGTGTATTCAAGCGCTACCGACAAGATTGATGAAGAATCAGCAAAACGGGCGGTGGCCGCGGTGCTGCGTTTTCTGACCAGGATGGGGATGGTGCGTTACCAGAGTCACAGCGGTTATATCGCTACTGTGATTGAAGAGGGGGATTTGGCCAGCGTCAGGACCGACCGGGCAGGAATCTATAAACCGTTTTTCCGGCCCGGCGAAGAGGCGGCGCGGGGAGATGTTCTGGCGGAGATCATCGATCCCTATGAAGGCGAAGTGATCAGCAGGATTCTCTCACCGGCTGACGGAATTGTGTTTTTTGCCCACTCCCAGCCGCTTGTGATGGAGGGAACGATTATATTTAAGATTATTAAACGGCTGCATGAATGACGACGGTGACTATTTCCTTGTCCCGTCCGGATGGAAGGTCCGCTTCAGTGCTCTTTCAACAGGGAGGATGGAACCGATCAGCACCGCGCACTGAAGGAGGCAAAGAATGAGCCCAACCGTGCCAATGGTGTCATCACTGCTGTGGAGAAACGGAAACTGAACAATGGCGGAGGGGAAGAGCGTAATCCAGCCAGTTTTCCGCCATAAGGTTCCGCAGGTTTTATGAGCAAATTTCCAGGTGTCCTCATTCAGCATGGACATCCGGGTGCGGTATCCGAAGCTGCTGTTGATATCTTTGGGCGGATGTTCCCGCATGATCCATCCGAATACAATCATTGTGCATGGGATAAGCAGATTGCAGCAAAACATAAATAACCAGAACCACATGGCAGTCACCTCCGGGTCCGATGAAACGGACTGAAATGATAAAGATTCATTTATTTAGAGTAATTTATATAGATTATACAACAAAGTTCTGCAGATTGACAGCCACAGACGGAAAAGAGGGGACCGGATTTTCGCACATCCGGTGAAGGGGAACGGTTAGACACAAAAAAGGAGTCTGAATGGACAGAATTTCATTGACAGATTCCTTTTTCTGTGATAACTTAATAAAGATAGTTTATAAAGTGTATTTATAAAGTGCTTTTTTGAACTATCCTGAGAGGAGACATGTATGGGAGCAGATGCAAAGCTGATGAAGGAACTGAATAAGCGGCAGCTTCGCCGTGTTCTGCGGCAGTGCGGGGAAGCGACCAAACCCGAGCTGGCGGACCGGACCGGGCTGAGCGTAGTGACTATTAACAGTCTGCTGGAAGATTTTTTAAAGACCGGCGAGGCAGTGCAGTCGGGAATGGCCCCTTCGGGGGGAGGACGCCCCAGCGCGCTGTATCAATACCGGCCGGATTACCGTTATGCGGTGCTGCTGTACGGCCATCAGAGTGAGGGCAGAAATCTGATGCACCTTGCTGTAGTCAATCTGACAGGCGAATGTGTATGGCGCAAAGAGGAGTATTTTGACGAAATACGGGTAGAAAGCTTTGAATCCGTTCTCGATGATGTGATCGGGCGTTTCCCGGAGACCGGCCTGCTGGCCTTTGGGCTTCCGGGGGAGGTCGTGAATGATGTGGTGACGATTCATGATTATGAGGCGCTCATCGGACCGGATTTTATGGCTCATTATAAGGAACGCTACCATCTTCCGGTCGTCTTTGAGAATGATATTAATGCCATGACATACGGGGCCTGCCGCGATGATGAGATGGAAAGAGCCACGGTAGCGGGAATCTACCTTCCGAGAATTTACCCGCCGGGAGCCGGACTTGTGATACAGGGAAAAATTTATTACGGGACCTCGCACTGTGCCGGAGAGCTTGCGGGCCTGCCGGTACCGGTTTCGTGGGACAGTCTCGATTATGGGAGTGCAGAGGAGGTTCTGGAGAATCTAAAGCTGCTGACAGCAGTCTACGGCTTTACGACGGCACCGGAAACGTTAATATATTATGGAGATTTTTTTACAGAGGAGCTGCAGGAACAGTTGAGGACTTACAGTGAGAGGCTTCTGGAGGGAAAATTTCATATGAATCTGGTTTTTGAAGAGAATCTGGAACACGATTATGAAGAGGGAATGAAGAGACTGGCGCTGGAAGCGCTGTGGGAAGAAATGGAATGAAAGATGAGGAGGAATAAAACCATGAATCAGAGAGAACGGATGCTGAGCGAGCTGCCATATAAGGCATGGATGGACGGACTTGAGGAAGAGCGTAAGGAGAGCAGAAAACGGGTTTACCGTTATAATAATCTCCCGCCAGAGGCGGACAAAGAGAAGGATGCTTTAATCCGTGAGATTTTTGGAAAAACAGGAGAAACAATCTTTGTGGAAACGCCGTTTCGCTGTGACTACGGAACCAATATCGAGGCCGGCAATAATTTCTATGCCAATTTTAACTGTGTGATCCTGGATGTGGCGAAGGTGGTAATCGGAGAAAATGTGATGTTTGCCCCGAATGTGGCGGTTTACACGGCAGGTCATCCGGTCCATCCCGATTCGAGAAACAGTGGATATGAGTATGGCATCGGAGTCACCATCGGGGATAATGTCTGGGTGGGAGGAAATACCGTCATTAATCCGGGTGTTCATATCGGCAATAACGTTGTGATTGGATCCGGCAGCGTTGTGACAAAGGATATCCCGGACAATGCGATCGCAGTGGGCAATCCTTGCCGTGTGATCCGCTACATCACGGAGGAAGACCGGAAGTATTATTTCAAAGACCGGGAGTTTGACGTGGACGATTATAAATAGAACAGGCTGCTGCCTGAGGACCGGGACGGAACGGGAAAGGCAGTACCGTGTGAAAAGCACAGAGTGTGAAACTTCTGTGATCTTTCCTGGTGATTTATTTACAGTGGCCGGTTGTGAGAGTTTTACATACGAGAATCTGAAAGAGACTGCATTTGAAAGTCTCAGGATTTCGGAAAAATTCACGCCGATCATCTATCATGAGGAGAATGGGGCCTTTGCAGGCAAAAGCGTCAGCATGTTTTCGCCAGTGCTGAAATTCACACTGGAAGAGCGGTTTGACAGCGAGGTGCTGGAGGTCTCGGAGACGTTTGAGGTAAATGGAAAGAGAACGTTTGGATATGATCTTCCGTTGGAATATAGAAGAGTGTAGGAGACAACTAAGATTAGAAGGATTGAGATTAATCCGGGGACGGAGGCCCCCGGATTTTTTGTAACCTGCGGGAGCTTACATGAGAAAACGCCGGTGATAGAATCGGAAAATGAAGAAAAAACGGTTGGCTGTTGATTTTACCGTGAGATACGGTACAATAAAGAGTATAAAATCCAGAGCGTTTTATAATAAGAGGCTCCCAGGAGGCAAAATGATTCCCAGAAATGAAATTCTTAAGCGCCTTCGTGCGCAGATCAATGTAAATGGCCATATTATAGGCACGGTAGCAGGTTCGGGTATGACGGCCAGATACTCGGCCATGGGAGGTGCGGATTTGCTTCTGGCGCTGAGCGCCGGCAAATTCAGAATTATGGGCAGAAGTTCATTTTCCAGCTATCTGTGTTACGGTGACAGCAACACGATTGTCATGGATATGGGGTGCAACGAATTGCTGCCGATTATCAGGGATACGCCGGTTCTGTTTGGCCTGTTTGCCAGTGATCCGATGATTCATCTCTATGATTATCTGCAAAAGATCCGTGAAAACGGTTTTTCCGGTGTTGTTAATTATCCGACCCTGTCTCTGATCGACGGAATCTTCGGCGAAGCGCTGAGCGAGGAGGGGAATACGTATGAGAAAGAAGTGGAGGCCATTAAGCTTGCTCATTTTCTCGATTTATTTACCATTGCATTTGTCGTCAATGCAGAGCAGGCCAGGGCGATGACGCTGGCCGGAGCCGATGTGATCTGTGCTCACTTAGGGCTGACAAAAGGGGGATTTCTGGGAGCGAAGAAATATATATCCATCAATGACGCCAGAAAGATATCGGACGAAATTTTTAATGCCAGTGACGAAATTCGCAGCGATGTAATCAAGATGATATATGCGGGGCCTGCCAATACGCCCATTGATATGCAGTATCTGTACCAGAATACGAAATGCCAGGGATACATAGGCGGCTCCACCTTTGACCGGATTCCCACGGAGCGGGCCATTCTTAATACAACGAAGGCGTTCAAAAGCTATGGAAGCTTTGATGAAAAGGATCCCATGTCCAAGCTTCTCAACGGAAACTGGAATCCGGGTGACTATGTGGAATTTGTGAAAAAATATATAGAAGAGCATTATATGAAGGAAATACAGCTGCGTGATTTGGCGGTGGTTGCTCACGTATCTGGTTCCTATCTGAGTGTTAAATTCAAAAAAGAAGTGGGATGCAGCTTTACGGAATATCTGGTGAGGTTCCGCATGAACAAGGCAAAGGAGCTGTTTGAACAGAAAAAAATGTCCTGCAAGGAGGTCGCTGCCATGGTGGGATATGAGGACTACGCCCAGTTTTCAAGAATGTTTAAGAAGTATACGGGGATTCCGCCGGTAGAATATGCAGGAAAGTGTTGGAATGATGGAAATACGGTGGAAGATAAAAGGGAAGTGTGAAAAATAAAAGAACCAGAAGGAAGCCGATACCATACAGCGTTCGGGAGCGACAGACATGACACGGTTGGGAGGAAAAACATGAATTTTGATATAAAAGAAGTAAAGATAGAAATCTATATACCGGAGGAATACATCGAGGAAATACGGAATGCGCTGACTCTTGCAGGCGCATGCCGGGCCGGTAATTATGATCACGTTCTTTCTTACCAGAGCACGAAAGGATTTTGGAGACCATTGGAGAACAGTCACCCGTTTCACGGAGAAAAAGGAATGATCTGCTGCGGTACTGAAGCCAGGGTGGAAGTACGCTGTCCCATTGAGTTTCTGGAGGAGGCTGTCAAAACAGTCAGGAGAATACACCCTTATGAAGAACCGGTTATTAATGTCATTCCTCTGCTGGATGTTTAATGGAGGATAAACAGGATGGCACATGGAATTGCAGAGAATAACATTTTTCTTCTTTCCAGAATAGAATAAGCCCGGCTGTGTCTGCAGCCGGGCTTATTCTATTCTGCTTTATGAAATTTTGCAGTATTACGTAGCTTTGCTATTCACAATTAAGGCTTTTGTGTATTTTCTCATGGCGCCTGCGGTGTAGAACATGACCAGCAGCTCAGTGATCGGCATGGCAAACCAGAGAAAATCGGCCCCTGCGATAACAGGCAGAACCATGATCATAATTCCGCTGATGAAGAAACCACGGGATACAGATACGATAAAGGCCGCCATTGGTTTTAAAATAGCCTGAAAATAATAGGTAGAGAAAATATTCAGCGGGAGCAGCAGAAAGGACAGGGCATAGCTGCGGATAATTCCCGGAGCCATTTCTAAAATTTCCGCAGTTGGATTCATAAAAATACGTATATACAGATTCGGGAAGGCAAAGCTTAATGCAGTCCAAAACACGCTGAAAAAGGCAGTTGTATAAAGTGCATACCGGAGTGTTTCCTTAATCCGCATACCCTGGCCCGCCCCGTAGTTTGTGGAGATAATCGGCTGCGCCGCCTGTCCGACACTGTAAGCGCAGCATTGCACAAACGTACTCACGTTGATGATCGGGCCGTAAATGGCCAGTGCATTTGTTCCGAGGTATTTCATGATCTGACGGTTAAAAAGGATCGTCAGGATTCCCATCGCAACATCAATAAAGAAGGTTGAAAAACCGGTGACTGAGATTTCCTTAAGCTTGTTCCATATATTTGAGGGACGCACCAGCAGCAGGGTGTTTTTTCTGCTGAAAAAATGAGTCATCATGACAAGAAAGGAAATCGCACATCCGACAGCGGTTGCCAGACCTGCGCCGAAAATCCCCATGTCAAAGGCAAATACAAACATATAGTCGCCTGCTATGTTGAAAATACCGCCGCTCAGCACCGCAATGGTTGCCAATCCCGGATTTTTGTCATTTCTCAGAAATGCGGCCAGCATCTGATTGAATAAGAACAGAGGGAACACGAATTTGATTGGCAGCATATAACTCTGCGCAAGAGGAAGCAGCGTGCTGTCTGCCCCGAAAAACAACAGAACAGGCTGATCCAGAAACAGAAGCCCCATCCACGCCAACAGGGATAGGGCAATGGAGCCAAGGACTGAGACGGTGAAATATTCGTTTTCATTCCCTGACCTGCCGTTATCAAGCCCTCGCTTTGTACTGAAAATGACAGAGCCCCCGATTCCCATGAGAAGCCCAAGACTGTAAATAATATTCCACAGGGGCGCAACGACCGCCAGAGCCGCGGTACCGCTGGGACCCTGATACTGTCCTACCATGGCCGTATCCACGATAGAGTAAATGGAAGTGATCATAGCACTGCCGAACGCTGCCGACAGATACTTTAAGTAGATTGATTTAATAGTTCCGTTCAGAAAATCCATGATACATTCCTCCTTCTCACAAAAAAAAGCCGGATAAAGTGCAGACATTTCAGTCTGTGCCTTATCCGGCCAATTGTCTTTCTGAACAATCTGCCCTCCGACTACGCGGCTTATCATAGCAGGTTTCGGGCGGAATGTCAATCCCAAAATGAATCCGTCTGAACTGTTACGCTTACATTCAAAATCTAATATAAACACAAGGTTTGTTAATAAAAACAATATGATATAAAAAATATAAACACAAAAGAAGCTAATTTGACAACATTTCATCATGTGAGAGGGTAGAGTACAATATATTTGTAGCAGGGAAGTAAAAAAGGGGATAGATATACAGTGGAATTACGGCCGGATTCTGCTGGGAGAAGGAGAGGTTTACATGAAAACAATTGCAATCGCAGGAACCTTTGATACGAAAGGAAAGGAATATCTCTATGTAAAGGGACTGATCGAGGAACTGGGGATGCACGCATTTACCATACATACCGGCGTGTTTGAACCTGAATTTCCACCGGACGTATCCAATGCGGAGGTGGCAGCTGCGGCGGGATACGATATTCACGCCATTGTGGAACGAAAAGACCGCGCTGTGGCGACAGAGGCGCTGTCGAAGGGGATGGAGATTCTGGTACCGCAGCTTTACAGGGAAGGCAGATTTGACGGTATTCTGTCATTTGGAGGCTCCGGGGGGACATCTATGGTGACTCCGGCCATGCGGGCTCTGCCCATCGGAGTTCCCAAGGTTATGGTATCAACCATGGCTTCCGGCAACGTGGAACAGTATGTGGGTACCAGTGATCTTGTGATGATGCCATCCATTGTCGATGTGGCAGGGCTGAATTCCATATCGAAGGTTATTTTTAGGAATGCGGTTCTTGCTGTCGGCGGAATGGTAGGACTGAAGGAAGCATTAAAGCCGGATACAGGGGATCATAAACCGCTGGTTGCGGCGACCATGTTTGGTGTTACGACGCCCTGTGTCGGATATGCCAAGGAGTATCTGGAGTCGCAGGGGTATGAAGTCCTTGTCTTTCATGCCACCGGAACCGGAGGCAGAACGATGGAGGCGCTGACGGAAGCCGGATTCTTTAAAGGCGTGCTCGATCTGACCACGACAGAGTGGTGTGACGAGGTGGTTGGCGGAGTTCTGGCGGCAGGTCAGAGGCGCTGTGAGGCAGCGGCCCGCAGCAAAATCCCTCAGGTGGTTTCGGTAGGGGCTATGGATATGGTGAATTTTGGCCCATTTGACACGGTTCCGAAAAAATTTGCGGGAAGAAACCTTTATAAACATAACCCGACGGTCACTCTGATGAGGACCACGGCCGACGAAAACAGGGAAGTCGGAGAGAAGCTGGCCGAAAAACTGAATATGGCCTCCGGAAAGACCGTGCTGCTGCTGCCGCTGAAAGGAGTATCGGCTATCGACGCAGAGGGCCAGCCGTTTTACGGTCCCGAGGAGGATCAGGTGCTGTTCCAGACTCTGCGTGACGAGGTAAACCGGGATTCGGTTGAGATTATGGAACTGGATTACAACATCAATGATCAGGCGTTTGCCTTATGCGCGGCTGAAAAACTAATGGAACTTATGGAAAGATAATCAAAATAACAGCCAGTACTGTATGGTGCAATGCAGTACCAGAGCAAATAAAACAGGAGGGTTTAAACATGAACAGAATGACAAGAAGCGAGATTATGGAAAAATTCCACAGAGAGGTGGAAGAGGGAAGAATCCTGGTAGGCGTTGGCGCAGGAACCGGAATTACGGCGAAATGCAGTGAAAAGGGCGGAGCCGATATGCTGATTATCTATAATTCCGGTCGTTTCCGGATGGCAGGCCGGGGTTCTCTGTCAGGGCTGCTGGCTTACGGCGATGCCAATAAGATCGTACAGGAAATGGGAGCGGAGGTGCTTCCGGTTGTCAAGAACACTCCGGTACTGGCCGGTGTCTGCGGTACGGACCCGTTCCGTGTGATGGATCTCTTCTTAAAACAGCTGAAAGACCAGGGCTTTAACGGTGTGCAGAATTTCCCCACAGTCGGATTAATCGACGGTAAATTCAGGGCAAATCTGGAGGAAACGGGCATGGGATATGGACTGGAGGTTGATATGATCCGCGAGGCTCATAAACTGGATATGCTCACCTGTCCATATGTCTTTGATCCGGAGCAGGCAAAAGCCATGGCAGAAGCAGGCGCTGATATTCTGGTTGCGCATATGGGACTGACCACCAAGGGAAGTATTGGCGCGGAGACTGCGCTGACGCTCGATGACTGCTGCGTAAAGATCAGGGAGATTATCCGGGCAGGAAGAGAAGTACGCCAGGATATCATGGTTATCTGCCATGGCGGTCCGATCGCAGATCCGGAGGATGCTGCCTACGTGATTAAGCATGTGCCGGAAATAGACGGATTCTTCGGTGCCTCTTCCATTGAGCGTCTCGCATCAGAACGTGGAATGACTGCACAGACAGAAGCATTTAAAGCCATTGAAAAATAAAGACTCCTGTGCCCTGGGGCTGTTCTGCCGCAGGGCACAAGCCGAATCGAAATGGGGAAGGGGAAAACTATGGACAATCAGGGGATTACAGCAGATAAGAAGACTGCGTTTGATTTGAAATTTTTTATAAAATGGGGGATAGCCGTCGGCGTTCCCTGCATCCTTTACTTTGCAGTTCCACAGTCGGAAGCGGTCTCGCCGGAAATGAGAAAATTTTTCGTGTGTACCTCATGGGCGATTCTGACCTGGGCGATGAATCTGCTTCCGGTTTATATTTCCGGTCTGCTTTTAACGGTGGGCGCGATTCTCTGGGGAGTGGCGCCGGCCAATGTAGTGTTATCACCGTGGACCGGTTCGGTTGTATGGCTGTCTCTGGGCGGCCTGACGCTGTCCGTAATCTTTGAGAAAAGCGGACTGATGCAGCGGATCGCATACTTTTTTATTGTCAAATCGGGTGGCTCCTATAAGGGTATTATAACGGGAATCACGCTGTCAGGTATCGTGGTGGGGCTTCTGGTCCCCAACATGACCGGCCGTGTCGCACTCTATTGTGCCCTGTGTTTTGGAATCTATAACGCGTTAAAAATACCGAAAAACAGCAATACCGGGGCCGGCATCATGTTTGCCGGTTTCGTGGCGGCAATTGCACCATCCTGGCTGTATTTATCTGCAAGTGAAAATCTTCAGCTGGTCAACTCCTATTTAAAGGAAACCGGAAACAGTGTGAGCTGGATTCAGTATTTCATCAGCAATTTTCCTGTCATGCTTGTGTGGCTGATCGTTCTTTTGTTCATGGTGCGGATTCTGTTTAAACAGGATGCTTCAATCGATGGAAAAGAGTATTTTAAAGAAAAATACGAATCTCTCGGCAAAATGTCGAAAAAGGAAATCAAATTTTTAGTAATCCTGATTCTTCTCGTTATCGCAATGGTATTTTCCGGGATTGACGCCGGGTGGCTTTTCATTCTGGCAGTGATTGCCTGCTTTCTTCCGGGCGTGGAGGTCGCAGATATCGAAGACATGAAACAGGTAAATTTTCCAATGGTATTCTTTGTGGCGGCAACCATGGCGATCGGAAGCATGTCCAACGCGGTCGGCGTGGCAGGGCTTGTAAGCGAGCTGATGATGCCGATCCTCCAGAATGTGGGAAATTTTGGACTGATCGTATTTGCCTGGCTGACCGGTGTGATTACGGATATGATGATGACTCCGCTGGCTGGTATGGCGGCATTTTCACCTCTCTTTATCGATATCGCGGCGAAGCTGGGACTTAGTGTGATTGGAACTACATTCAGCTTTGTATGGGGCGTAGAACAGCTGTTTTTCCCGTATGAATGGGCCCTGTTCCTGATTTTGTTCAGCTATGACGTCTTCGACATGAAGAAGGCTATGAAATTCTGTACGGTCCGTACGATACTCAGCATTATCTTTCTAATGGTTCTGATTTATCCATACTGGATGATGACTGGATTTTTGAGATAGGAGAAGAATATGAAAATTTATGATGTGATCATAGCAGGCAGCGGGCCTGCCGGAATGACGGCCGCAATTTATGCAAAGAGAGCGAATCTCGACGTCCTTTTGCTGGATAAACTGGCACCGGGAGGGCAGATCATCAACACATATGAAATCCAGAACTACCCGGGGTTTGCCTCGGTCAACGGGGCGGATTTGGCGATGCAGGTATTTGAGCATACCCAGGCTCTTGGAATCGAATTCGATTACGCTACTGTGGAAAAAATAGAGATAGAGGACTGCGAAGAAGGCGGCGGTACCGTAAAGACATTGATATGCGGGGAAGGAAAATCGTACCGGGCTTTGGCTGTAATTCTGGCTACAGGGACGAAACCGCGCATGCTTCATGTGCCGAACGAACTGGATTTTGCGGGGAAATCCATCAGCTGGTGCGCTATCTGTGATGGAGCCAAATACAGAGATAAGTCTGTCATTGTAATCGGTGGCGGCAATTCCGCGGTGGAGGAATCCATCTATCTGGCGGAAATGGCGGAAAGAGTAACGGTAGTGACCATGCTTGATCTTACGGCGGATCCCATAGCCTGCGATAAACTGAAGGCGCTGCCTAATGTGGAGGTATACGAGTGGTTTGACATCAAAGAATTTCTGCCTGGAGAGGTATTTACCGGCCTGCGCGCGGTTTCCAGCAAAACGGGGGAGGAAATCACAGTCCGCGGAGATGGCGCATTTGAGTATATTGGTCTTCAGCCGGTAACGGAATCATTTGCCGGTCTTGGTATTCTGGAATCACACGGTTATATTGAGACGAACGAGCGGATGGAGACGACCGTGCCTGGAATTTTCGGAGCAGGGGATGCCAACAGTAAACTGCTCCGCCAGATCGTGACAGCCTGCTCGGATGGCGCGGTGGCCGCACAGTCAGCGGCGGCGTATAAGAAGAAATGCATGGGATAACTGGGAAGGAAGGGATAGCAGATGATTCGATATGAGAAGAAGAAAAGCCTGATTACACAGCAGGCGGAAGCGGAACAGAAATTTCTGGATATATTTGAGGCGGGAGAGTATACGGCAGCCAGCCCTCTGGTAGTAGGGAACCCCTATTTGATCTCTCCGCTGACGGCGATGATACTTTTTAAGACATCCGTGAAGCAGGAAGTCACGCTGACGGTAAAGGGAAAGGAGCCGGAAGGCGACATCAGCCATACCTTTCCGGAGGATACCGTTCATATTCTGCCGGTGTATGGCCTGTACGCGGACTATGATAATACGGTAGAGCTCGTGCTGTCAGGCGGAGAAAGGGAGAAAGTCATCATTACGACCGAGCCTTTGCCCCCTGAAGTACCAGTCCCCACATTCTGTAAGGGCAGCCGGGAACACATGGGAGATAACGTAATCTTCCTGACACAGACCTCCAAGGCGGATGCTTTGGCCTGCGACTACCGCGGTGATGTCAGATGGTATTTAACGGTAAACGTCTGCTTTGATTTAAAACGGCTTGCAAACGGCCGCCTTCTGGTGGGGACAGACCGGCTGATTAAGCTGCCGTATTACGTGAGCGGTGTGTATGAAATGGGAGTTCACGGAAAAATATACAGGGAATACCGGCTGCCGGGCGGTTACCACCATGATACCTTTGAGATGGAAGATGGTAATATCCTGATGCTGTCCCAGATTCCGGACCGGGATACCGTGGAAGATGTTCTGGTTCTCGTCGACCGTCAGACAGGAGAAATTGTGAGAACCTGGGACTACAGGGAGATTCTCCCTTACAACTGTCCGACGACGTATTCTGGATCTGCATCGGCCCATGACTGGTTCCATAACAATGCAGTGTGGTACGATAAAAAGACGGATTCCATCACACTTTCCGGCCGGCATCAGGATGCGGTGATTAATATTGACTTTCAAACAGGAGCCCTCAACTGGATTCTGGGGGATCCGGAAGGCTGGCCGAAAGAATATGTGGAAAACTATTTTTTCCGGCCTGTGGGGGATCCGTTTGAATGGTCCTATGAGCAGCACGGCGTGGTGGTATGCCCGGATGGAGACATTATGATGTTTGATAACGGTCATTACCGCTCCAAAAGAAAGGACAGCTACAGCAGGGCGAAAGACAGCTATTCCAGAGGCGTGCGCTACCATATAGACAGAGAAGAAAGGACGATCCGGCAGGTGTGGCAGTATGGAAAGGAACGCGGCACGGATTTCTTTTCTCCATATATCTGTAATGTGGAATATTATGACGAAGGCCGCTATATGGTCCATTCCGGAGGGATTGCCTATAAAAACGGAGAACCGCTGGAGGGGCTTGGGAGCATGGATGGAACAGGGGAAGGGTGTGAACTTAATTCTATCACCTGCGAACTGGTCGGGGACGAGGTGGTTTATGAACTGCATGTGCCTTCCAACGTATTTCGTGCTGAGAAACTTCCAATGTATTATGCCAATGAAACTGCAGAACTGGGAGTAGGGGAAACACTTGGTTCCATGAACAGGACGGGAGAATTTGAGACGGAGATTCCAGCCGTTTCCACGGGTGAACTGATACCGGAGCATTACAATGCCTCCGTTACGGAAGAGGAGGATCGCATCCTGTTTAATGCTACGTTCGAAAAGGGGGAACTTGCCATGCTCCTGTTGGAAGAGGAGAACGGCGTGGTACACCGGTATTATATCAATACGTCGGCGGCAAAGAATTTTGAAGCTATGTGTGTCGGAACATTTCTGAAGAATGATCCCAGAAATGTGGATGTTTACGTCAATAAATCCGGGTTGAGCGGTGAGGTGACAGTCCGCGTGCTGCTGGAAAATAGTATTTATGAGACAGGTGTCAGGATTCGGATGGAATAAGAGATGACGGCAGCCGGGGCCGCTGTGTTCGGAGCATGGAAGATGTGATGAACGCAGCGGCTTTTTGACGCATTATATAGGGATACAGGGGATCGGAGATTCTGCTTTGATATTTTGGCACCGGAAAGAGCCGTTTTTTTGCAGAAGAGAAAATGGAGGTTGCTTTTGATGGGGAAAATAGTAAAATGGAAGTATGGGAAATGGAAAAGACCGCGGTTTAGAGTTGGCTGAAGACCGCTTTTCCGTTTTCGGAGAGAGGCGCGGCGGCGATTGCGGTACAGCAGGCGCCCTTAGACAATGACTGCTGCGCCGCTAAAGTAACTGTATCATGAGTGCAGGTGTGAGAAAAGGAGAATCATCATATGAGTTTTAAAGAAGTGAAAATGGAAGAACTGAATTTCAATCCTTTTACAAAGATTGGTACGGAGTGGATGCTGATTACGGCAGGTGACGAGAAGAAATTTAACACGATGACAGCCAGTTGGGGCGGAGTGGGTATTATGTGGAATAAAAATGTCGTTACGACCTATATCCGGCCGCAGCGCTATACGAAAGAATTTGTGGATGCAAACGAGTATTTTACAGTGTCTTTTTATGACAAGGAGTACAAAAAAGCACTGAACATCTGCGGAACACGGTCCGGGCGTGACTGCGATAAGGCGGCGGAAGCTGGGCTGACCCCTTATTTTATTGATGGTACTACGGCCTTTGAAGAAGCAAATATGATTTTTGTCTGCCGGAAGCTATACTGTGATCCAATGCCCGGTGATAATTTCCTGGATAAGGAAAATGATGGGAAATGGTATCCGGATAAAGATTATCATACAATGTACATTTCGGAGATTGTGAAAGTGCTTGTGAAAGACTGAGAAGAAAATTAGCTGTGAGGAGTGGCTGCACGGGGCGGTAGCTGGTGCGAACCTTAAGTGAACATAGAATTACTGGGAGGTTCGCACTGGAAATTGGGGGGGAATTGGGGGAATATGGAGTTGATGATTGATTTTTAAAGGGATTGTTGTACAATATAGTTAAGGCTGTGAGGGGAGTTGGGGAGGGAGATTGGGAAAAATTGCTGAGTCATCTCCTGCGGGAGATGTGGATTGAAATGGAACTGTTTTTAAGGCATCCGGTGACGAATCCGGAGTCATCTCCTGCGGGAGATGTGGATTGAAATAAGGCATATAAGAAGCCGGCAGTAGATTTTCAGAGAGTCATCTCCTGCGGGAGATGTGGATTGAAATCATTATGATAATATCCTTTAACGCTGGCGCGAATGAGTCATCTCCTGCGGGAGATGTGGATTGAAATTGCAAACTCATAAGAAGTTCAGGAGGCGGATGATGAGTCATCTCCTGCGGGAGATGTGGATTGAAATTTAGGTATCTGCATTGAATGTCGTACCTGGAAGCGAGTCATCTCCTGCGGGTGATGTTGATTGAAACCATATGGAAAATCATACTAATGTCAACCAATCTGTAAAAAAATGTCCCACAAACACTGTGATTTCCACAAAAAAGAACCTTCAGATCACCATATCCGAAGGTCCTTTTTTTATCCAATTTCCTTTTTCTACCTAATCACCAAGATAATAAAATGCTGTAAAATACCCTTTCTCATTATAGTAAAGATCATTACCGTATACGGTATATTCAGCCGAAGCCTCCTCTTTGCCTTCTTCAACCGGTTCTCCGGCATATAGTTCCTTTTGAGTTTTTGATGCTTCCGCAAGGTTGGTATAGGTGCCTGTGACGGCGCCTTTGAGGATATAAATATTGCCCTCATAGACCGTTTTCATAATCGTATCGTCACTGTCCTCCCACAGGGTATACGTTCCGTTCTCTAAATCCGCGGTGATCGCCGCCTCATTGCCGTAAGTGGAGGGATCCATACCTTTGTCATACGTCAAATAGCCGTTTGAACCGCTGGGCCCGGCGTTGGGATTCAGGGATAACATCCTGCTTTTGCCAGTCAGTGCATTTAAAACGAGTTCGACTTCCCTTCCGTTTTGGACCTGGGAAAATTGCTCCTGTGTGATGGAAGCGGGAATGGAGATGGAACCGGGGACGCAGTAATATACGCCCATATCCTCAGCCTTTGATAAGTCGGCAGACAGCCCGGTTTCATGGCCTGGATGCAAATAAGAAAGATACGGTGCCACCGGAAGCCGGTCCCACTCATCGCCATATTGAATGCCGTCTATCGTGTTCCTTTCATTGTAAGGAATCTCTTCCAATTCCCGGATCAGCGTAATATTCTTCTTTTCAATGTCAGAGAGCACGGCATCTGAAAATGCGTTCGGTTCCAGAAGTCCGCGATACCACGCTTGAGCGGAAAAATACTGATTGAGGCTCTCCGTATCAAATTTCCGTCCATGGGCCGCATAAATTTCATTTCTGAGCAGCTTAAGGTCTTCGGTTGGGTATAGATACAGATCAGCTTTTCCCAGATAGCGGGTGAATTCATCCGGACGGCTGAAGGAATCCTGAAATGAATAGTACTCTCCTTCCAGACGGGGATCCCCCTGAACTGCAATATAAGGCACTGTTTCGTCTAAATGAAAGGTGATTTCACATGTCCCGTTTTTCTGATTCGTTCCAAAGAATTCCGGTATGAGCTTGTACGTTATTGTCCCGCTCTCTGTATTAATTACCGCGTCGGCGGTTCCGTTCCAACTGCTTTCATATTGACTATCCTGAGTCTGGAAATGACAGGTCAGACTGTCAGACTCTTTCCAATCCTGTGCCAGTGAAAAGGATATGGCAGTCCTTATGTCGCCGGCCTTGACATACCGGTTGGAGATCAGGCTGGGGTCAGCGTTTAAATGATTCAATGCTTTAACAGAAAAAGTATGGAAAGCGGTTTCTGCGTCTTTCGTTTCCTCAGTCCCGATGGAAACATGATCTGCCGCATCAGAGCTCTGATCTTTTGCAGCGGGTTTTTCCTCAGCCGGAGACACGGTTTCCGCCTGGCTCTCCTTCTGAAAGGACTCAGCAGGGGCGTCAAAACCGCTGTCTGTATGGCATGCGGAGGTTAAAAGGCCCAGGGCGATTATAAGGACGGGCAGCAGCTTATTCTTCATATATGTTCCTTTCCGCTGTGCTGAACCGAATCACTTCGGCTCAGTGACATCGATGGTTCCTGTTTACGGTATTCCATACAGCTATCATACCATATACCTCTGAAAAATGAAAATAATTCTCCGTCATAATTTGTCCCCCTTCACATATATTGAGGTAAGAGGAGGGATGAAGGTGGAGAAAAAAGACGAGCTCATAAAGATCTTTTCGAAGAATATAAGAGAGATTCTGACCCGGGTTGCCGTAAGCTTTGACGAAGTGCAGGAGATCCGCCTGCGGGTTGCGGCACCGCTTTTAATGGTTTACAAGAACGAGGAATACTACATAAGCCGCTTGGGCCAGCTGAGCCGGGACTGCCGGGACGCCTACTTAGTGAGCCGGAACGAGTTAAAGGAAACCATGGAATACATGAGCAATTATTCCCTGTATGCGTTTGAGGAAGAGATGAAACAGGGATTTCTTACCATCCAGGGAGGCCACCGTATCGGCGTGGCAGGAAAAACGATTCTGGATGAGTCGGGAATTAAGACGATGAAGTTTATATCCTTTATTAATGTAAGATTGTCCCACCAGGTGAAGGGCTGTGCTTCCCCGGTGCTGCCGTATCTCTACGACAGTGAAGAGATTCTGCACACCCTGATTATTTCCCCGCCCCGGTGCGGCAAAACGACGCTGCTTCGCGATCTGATCCGGCAGATTTCCAATGGGACGGAGGCTCATCCGGGCATGACGGTGGGGGTGGTGGACGAACGGTCGGAAATCGGCGCCTGTTATCAGGGGATGCCTCAGAATGAGCTGGGGATCCGCACCGACATTCTCGACTGCTGTCCAAAGGCCCGGGGCATGATGATGCTGATCCGGACCATGTCCCCCCGGGTCATTGCCGTTGACGAAATAGGCAGCAGGGAAGATTTGGAGGCCGTGGAATACGTTATGAACTGCGGATGCAAGCTGATTGCCACGGTGCACGGAAGCTCCATCGATGATCTGAAACAGAAGCCGGTGCTCAGAAGGCTGGTGGATGAGCGGATTTTCGAGCGGTATATCGTGCTGAATAATAAAGGAAAGATCGGAAATATCGATCAGATCTACGATTCCCGCGGGACCCAGCTCTATAAGGCAGAGGTTCACCGCATGGGAAAGAGATGGAACAGCGAGGAGTGCATGGCATATGGTTAATACGGGAATCAGACTGCTGGGAGCCGTTCTTGTCGTGGTTTCCTGCTCCGGTATGGGATTCTTCCTGGCGGGGCAGTGGGGAGAACGGCTAAAAACCATGGAACACTTGAGAAAAATGATCTTCCTGCTGAAGGGAGAGATCGTATACGCCCGCTCTGCACTCCCCGAAAGCTTCGAGCGGACGGGGAAGAAGGGCGGAGGCGAGATCGGCGATCTGTTTGTCCGGGTGGCTGGGCGGATGGAGGGACAGCGGGGGGAACCATTTTACGATATCTGGCAGGAGGAGATCGAGAAGCTTCCAAAAGCCTTCTGCCTCTCCAAAGAGGACAGGCAGAGCTTAAAAGGACTGGGGGAGCACCTGGGTTACTTAGACTTGGAAATGCAGGAGCGGACGATTCTTCTCTATCTGGAACAGCTGGATTTAACCATCGGATATTTAAGGGAGCATAAGCAGGAGCGAAGCCGTCTCTATACCAGCCTCGGTATTATGGGCGGAATCTTCTTAACGATTATGATGTATTAATACGCCGGACGGCGGAAGCGTATGCGGGCCGGCAGTCCGGACGCGGACGAAACAAGTGTGTATAAGGAGGATAGCATGGGGGTCAATCTGATATTCAAAATAGCGGCGGTTGGAATCCTGGTTTCCGTCATCTGCCAGGTACTTAAGCACAGCGGGCGGGAAGAACAGGCATTTTTAACGAGTCTCGCGGGTTTAATCCTGGTGCTGTTCTGGCTGGTGCCTTACATTTATCAGCTGTTTGAAACCATTAAAAATCTGTTTGCATTGTAGGGGTAGTGAGAATATGACGGTAGTGACCATAGCCGTAGTCGGAATCACAGCAGTCCTTCTGGCTGTTGCACTGAAGGGAATGAAGGGAGAGTACGGTATCTATCTGGTGATGGCAGCCGGATTTTTCATCTTTTTTTACGGAGTCGGAAAGCTGACTACAATTCTGGATACCATCAAACAGGTTCAGTCTTATATTAAGATCAACAGTGTGTACTTATCCACCCTGATTAAAATGATCGGGATCACCTATGTGGCAGAATTTGCCGCCGGAATCTGCAAAGATGCCGGGTACGGCGCTGTGGGAACACAGATCGAAATCTTTGGTAAACTGTCGGTGCTTGCCGTCAGCATGCCGATTCTTCTGGCCCTCATCGAGACACTGCAGGTATTTCTGTCATGAAGGGGCGTCTGTTAAAAACAGCTGTTTTACTGGTACTGGCACTCCTTCTGGCAGGAACCGGGGGTGTGTTCTCCGAAGGCAGACTGTGCGCTGGCTTCTTAAGCTTTGCGGCAGAGCATGGTGGACAATCTCCGGTCGATTCCGGGAAGACGGTGGATGAAGCGGAGACAAAAGAGGTCTCCATGGATCTGGAACAGTATGATTTGTCGGAAATCCAGGATTATATCAATGCACAGGGAACGAGCGGCTGGAACCTGTCATTTAAACAGATGATGAAGGACATCATGGCGGGCAGACTGGGAGATGTGATGGGGCAGATCGGTACGAGCATTCGTGACGCACTGTTTTCGGAAGTCAGAAACAACAGCCATATGATGGGGCAGATTATTATTCTTGGAATTATCGGCGCCGTGTTTAGCAATTTTTCCAATGTTTTTACAGGAAGCCAGATATCGGAGACAGGCTTTTTCGTCACCTATCTGCTGCTGTTTACCTATTTGGCAGCCAGTTTTTTTACGAGTATTACCATCGCAGGCAGTGTGGTGAATCAGATTCTGGGATTTATGAAGGCGCTGATGCCGGCGTATTTTCTGGCGGCGGCGTTTGCGGGGGGAAGCGTATCGGCAGTCGCTTCCTATGAATTTACGCTGTTTGCCATCACGGTGGCTCAGACCATTACCGCCTCGGTCCTTCTGCCCATGGTGAAGGTCTACGCGCTTCTCGTCATGGCAGGCCACATTGCAAAGGAGGACATCCTGTCGAAGCTGACGGATCTCTTAAATGATGTGATCACCTGGAGCCTAAAGACAATGGTCGGTATTGTTCTGGGATTTCACCTCATTCAGGGGCTGGTGCTCCCCTACGTGGATTCCATGAAAACGGGAGCCGTTCAGAAACTGATCGGAATCATACCGGGGGTGGGGCAGGGGGCCAGCGCCGTGACGCAGATGGTGATTGGTTCAGGCGTCCTTGTAAAGAATACCATGGGTGCCGCCGGGGTGGTGGTTCTGGTGATCATCACGCTGATTCCCATGCTGAAGCTGGTGATTCTCATGATTCTGTATCAGTGCGTGGCAGCTGTCCTGCAGCCGGTATGCGATAAACGGATTGTATCCTGCATCTCGGACATGGCCCGAGGGCATAAAATTCTGCTGTCCATTGCGGCCTCCGCCATTGTGCTGTTCGTAGTGACAGTCGCAGTGGTATGCGCCTCCACAAATGTAACGTATTACGCAGGGTGATTGACATGGAAGGTATCTATGAGTGGATCAGAAATATCACGTATTATCTGATCTTTATGACAGTGGTAACCAATCTTCTTCCCGATAAGAAGTATGAAAAATATTTCCGGCTGTTTGCGGGCATGGTGCTCATTCTGCTGGTCTTAAAACCGTTTACGGGGGGACTCCGGCTGGATGACAAACTGGCCTATTACTTCGAAGCCATCAGCTTTCAGAAAGAGGCGTCGGAGCTTTCGGCCCAGATCTCAGATATGGAAAGCGTTCGTTTAAAGAGTATGGTGAGCCAGTACGAGGAGGCGGTGGAGCATGACCTGCGTACCATGGCAGAATCGTCGGGATTTGTCTGTGTGAAGGCGAAGGCTCTCATTGACGGGGATGAAAAGAATGCGAGGTTCGGTCACGTGGTATCCGTCAGCCTCCGCCTTGCTCCGGACAGCCCAGGACAGACGGATCAGGGGAACAATACCAAAATCAGGCCGGTTGAATCAGTGGAACGGATCCGCGTGGAACTCGGCGGCGGGAGCACAGAGGTGTCGGAGACAGCCGGAGAAAGAAATCCGGCCGCAGCCGGTACAGAAACCGGAACGTCCGCCGGAGAGATAACGAAACCGGCCGGCGCATCGGCGGGGCAGCCGGATCACCGGCAGGAAGAAAATTCTGCTCTGGCAGGTTTAAGACGGCGCATTTCAGAATATTATGATTTGGAGGAACAGGACATTGAAATTCAACAGGAAATTGGGTAAGGATAAATGGCTGATTCTGCTGGCGGCAGGACTTCTGCTCCTGGTCCTCACGATTCCATCCGGTCCGGAGACGGAAAAGAAGATGATGAAAGACGCCGCATCGGGAACGGAAGCTGTCTTACAGGAAGGTCTGGTGACAGAGGCGGGAGAACCGGTGGCCGCGGCCGCAAATGCGGACCGTACCTATGAACAGCAGCTGGAGCAGCGGGTGAAGCAGATTTTAAAGACGGTGGATGGCGTCGGGACTGTTGATGTGATGATCGTGCTCAAATCTTCTGAGGAGAAGGTGCTGCGTGTAGATAAAAATACCAGCAGCTCCAGCACGGAGGAACAGGACAGCGGCGGCGGAACGAGGAAGAGCAGCAGCGCAGAACAGCAGGAAAGTACAATTTTGACCGGATCCGGGGAAAACACGGCGCCGATCGTGGAGAAAGAAATTCGCCCTGAAATAGAAGGAATCATCATCAGCGCCCAGGGCGGAGGCAGTCCAACTGTAAAAGCTGAAATTTCAGGCGCGATGGAAGCATTATTTGACTTGCCGCCACATAAAATAAAAGTATTAAAGAGGGTGGAATAAAAAAGGAGTGTTAGGAATGAGAAGCTTAAAAGATATCAGAGAATCTAAAGTCCCGGGAACCCCAAAGAAAATGAATATGAAAAAACTGTTCAGAAGAAATCAGATTATCATCACAACGCTGGCGGTCATGATCGCGGCTGCCGGATATCTAAACTACGCAGGAAAACAGGAAATGGCGTCGGGAACCGACGTGTATGAGGCCGGTGTGACAGATATATCCGATGAGGACATTCTGGCCGAGAACCAGGCGCTGACAGGCGATCCCGGCAATTACCAGGAGATTGCAAGCCTTGACAATGATCCGAGTGATGAAAGCCTGGCCGCTCAGGATACAGACGGCTCCGGCAGCGCAGCGGCCAGTAATCAGGAAGGCGTGGCGGGAGATGCAGCCGCGGACACGGCCAATGCAGCCGACAATTCGGCGGCAGAAGGCGGACAGCTGGCAGCGAATGACGCAGCGTCCAGTGACACGGAAACCGGTCTGGAAAATCCGGGGGAAGCAGTCTTAACCAGTGGTATGAATGTGTCAGATTACATAGCGAACGTTCAGCTGAGCAGAGAGCAGGTCCGTGCCAAGAACAAAGAGACCCTGATGAATCTGATCAACAATGAGAACATCGAAGAGGCAGCCAAACAGGAAGCGATTCAGGAAATGATCGACATGACTGCAATTTCCGAAAAAGAGAACGCCGCGGAGACTCTTCTGATGGCCAAGGGCTTCTCCGATCCGGTTGTCAGCATTACCAGCGGAAAGGTCGATGTCGTTATCAACGCCTCCAGCATTACCGATCCTCAGCGTGCCCAGATTGAGGACATCGTAAAGCGCAAAACAGAAGTGGGGGCGGAGAACATCGTGATTACCCTGATGAAGCTGGAAGAATAGAAGGGAATAAACGGAATGAGCAGACAGGGATGCGAAAAGCTGCAAATGGCTTTTTCGCATCCCTGCTCTTTATTTCCGGCGATTTCCATTACCGGAAATCGCCGTTTTTTCCTTCTGTTATTGAGAAAAGTTTGTGCATTTTATGGAGTTGCCCATGACTAACTCTCTGTGTTATGATAATCAGGCAGCGCGCGGTGTAAGAATCATAGTAGTCCAGTATGCATGTGATGGGATATCCTGCGTGTTGTATTTTTTTACTGTTTAGTTAGCTAACACTAACTAAAGCCTGTACATAGCTTGAGAGGAGGAACCTAAAATAAAACCAAAGACTCTAACCATCCTTCTGGCCGTATTACTGGCCGTGCTGTCGGTGGTATCACTGTTTCTGGGCGTTATGGAACTCAGCCCGGAAGGTGTGCTGCGGGGGGATTTTGAGCAGATGGAAATTCTGTTTATATCCCGGCTGCCCCGTCTTCTGGCAATTCTCTGTACCGGAGTCGGTATGAGTATTTCCGGTCTGATCATGCAGCAGCTCTGCATGAATAAATTCGTCTCCCCAACCACGGGCGCGACGATTTCGTCGGCGCAGTTCGGTATTTTACTGGCGCTGCTGTTTATGCCGTCATCTTCCCTGTGGGGACGGGCCGTCTTCGCTTTTGCTGCGGCCATCGCGGGGACATGGATCTTCGTCTGTTTCATTCAGAGAATCCAGTTTAAGGACGTGGTCATGGTTCCGCTGGTGGGAATCATGTTCGGCAACGTGATCGGAGGCGTGACCAGCTATCTGGCCTACAAATACGACATGACCCAGGCTCTTTCGTCCTGGCTGGTGGGACATTTTTCCCTGGTGATCAGAGGGCGCTACGAACTGGTGTATTTAACGCTTCCGCTGGTGCTTCTGGCATTTTTGTTTGCCAATCATTTCAATATTGTGGGAATGGGGAAGAATTTCTCAAAAAATCTGGGTGTCAACTACAATGTCGTGCTTTTCCTGGGACTGAGCATCGCCGCCATGATTACGGCCAGCATCGTGGTCGTTGTCGGCAGCGTCTCTTACATCGGACTGATCGTTCCCAACCTGGTGGCCATGTTTAAAGGCGACCGGATACGGGGAACTCTGCTGGATACCGCCCTGTTTGGAGCGCTGTTTGTCCTGGTCTGCGACATGATCGGCCGGACCGTGATCGCGCCCTATGAGCTGCCCATTGAATTAATCATCGGCGTCATCGGAAGCGCAGTTTTTGTGGGTATGCTGATCTACCGCTTAAACCACGGACGGAAAAGCATTTCCCTTCCCTTCGGGAAAAAGAGAGCCGCGGCAGTACCCTCGCCGCAGACTGGAGGAACAGAAGCATGAAACAGGAGACAGGAAGCAGGAGGAAAAAGACAGGAAGCATTAACGGAAAGAAGCTGGTGATGCTTTCACTGCTGGCAGCAGCGGCCTCCGTACTCTATCTCTTTCTGAATGTGAATATGAAATATTTCAGCTACGCCATGAGCCTGCGGATTCCAAAGCTGGCGGTCATGCTGATTACGGCGTTCTGCATCGGAGGGGCTTCCGTCATCTTCCAGTCGGTGATCAACAATACCATTGTGACACCGTGCCTTCTGGGGATGAACTCCCTCTATACGCTGATTCATACGGCGGTGGTGTTTTTCTTCGGATCCACCAGTCTGCTGGCCCGCAATACCAATCTTTCGTTTGCGGTGGATCTGGTGCTTATGGCGATCATCGCCACCGTCATTTACAGTTACTTATTTAAGAAGACAAGCCATAACGTACTGTATGTTCTGCTGGCCGGAACGGTGTTGTCCACCTTTTTTACCAGTATGCAGACGACGCTGACGCGCATCATGGACCCCAACGAGTACGACAGCCTTCTGGCATCGCTGGTCGCCAGCTTCACCAATGTAAATACGGAAATCATTTTCTTTTCCCTGATTCTGATCGCAGTTCTGCTCCTTGCCCTCCGCCGGGAACTGGCGCTGTTGGATGTCATTACACTGGGAAAGGCGCAGGCGATTAATCTGGGGGTGGACTATGACCGCACCGTGCGCAGACTGCTTCTGGGGGTGACTCTGTTTATCGCCATAGCGACGGCCATGGTCGGGCCGATCTCATTCCTGGGCCTGATTATCGCCAATTTGTCAAGGCAGCTGTTTAAAACGTTCCGCCACAGCTATTTGATAGCCGGATCAGCGCTGATCGGAATGGTGATACTGGCAGGCGGCCAGCTGATTACAGAGCAGATATTTACTTACAGCGTTCCTGTCAGTGTGTTTATTACTGTGGGAGGCGGAATTTACTTTCTCTATCTGCTGCTGCGAACGAGCCGTTCTGCGTAGGCGTGGATAACCATCATAAGGAGGTGACAACGATGTTTGTCAAAGAACTTTTGAAAAAATACAATGGAAAAACCGTGGTGGATGGCGTTTCCTTCGAACTGCCGGCGGGAAAGGTGATCTCGCTGATCGGTCCCAACGGAGCCGGAAAATCAACGGTCATGGGAATGATCTCCAGACTGATCGCCCAGGATGACGGCTCGGTGGATTTCGAGGGAAAGGATATTTCCAGGTGGAAGAGCCGGGATCTGGCGAAGCGTCTGGCTATTCTGACCCAGAGCAGCCACGTCCAGATGAAGCTGACGGTCCGGGAGCTGGTGGCATTTGGCCGTTTTCCATACAGCGGCAGCCGGATTACGGCGGAGGATGAAGAAATCATCGATAAGGCCATTGCTTATATGGAACTGGAGGAATTTGAGGACCGGTTTATCGACGAACTGTCCGGCGGCCAGCGCCAGCGCGCTTACATTGCCATGGTCATTGCGCAGGACACGGAATACATCCTGCTTGACGAGCCGACTAACAACCTGGATATTTACCACGCCACCAATATGATGAAAATCGTCCGCAGACTGTGTGATGAGTTGGGAAAAACCGTGATTCTCGTCCTGCACGAGATCAATTACGCAGCATTTTACTCCGACTATATCTGCGCATTTGTGGATGGAAAAATCTCAAAATTCGGGACGGTGGAGGAAGTGATGACAAAGGAAAATCTTTCCGAAATATACCGCGTAGATTTTGAGATTCTGCAAATCGAAGGGAAACCGTTATCGATCTATTACTAGTGTACTGACACGAAACTGCGTCAGCAACGGATGCTGATTCACCATGATGATTATAAATAATTCAGATGAAAAAGGAGATACTGATTATGAAAAAAATGACTTTACTGACACTTGCAATGGCAGCAGCCCTTTCTATGACAGCCTGCGGGCAGGGGACCGGACAGTCAAAAACAACAGACGGACAGTCCGGCGAAGCGACAGTTTCCGCTGAAGCCGAATCTGCCCTGGCTGAGAGCCGGAATGAAAACGCTCAGGCTTCGGAAACACCGGAATCCGTCACCGTAACGACCCTGAATGGAAACGGAGAGAAGGTGGAACTGGAGGTTCCTTATAATCCGGAGCGCGTTGCCATTCTGGACATGGCGGTGCTTGACATGATGGACAACTGGGGACTGGGCAGTCAGATTGTGGGAATGCCGAAATCCTCCAAAATCGATTATCTGATGGAGTATAACAACAACGACGCCATTGTAAATCTCGGTACTTTAAAGGAAGTGGATATGGAGGCGCTCATGGCCAGTGAACCGGATGTGATCTTTATCGGCGGCCGCTTAAGCGCGCAGTATGACGAACTGTCTAAAATTGCTCCCGTCGTTTACACGGCTGTGGACTATGAGGAGGGCGTGATTCAGAGTGTGAAAAACAACGCGTCCATGATTGCGTCCATCTTCGGGGAGGAAGAAAAGGCGGCTGAGGAACTGGCCGGAATCGACGCCCGTGTGGAGACGCTTCGTCAGGCGGCAGAGGGAAAGACCGCAGTGATCGGAATGGTGACCAGCAGCAATTTCAACACGCTTGGTGACGGAAGCCGCTGCTCCCTGATCGGCAATGAAGTTGGATTCACCAATCTGGCCAATGATGTGGACTCCACACACGGCAATGAATCCTCCTTCGAACTTCTCGTTTCCTTAAACCCGGATTATATCTTTGTCCTGGACCGTGATTCCGCAATCAACACGGAAGGCGCGAAGCTGGCGGGAGAAGTGATGGATAACGAACTGGTAAAGAAAACAGATGCATACAAAAACGGCCGTATTGTCTACCTGACGCCAACCGTATGGTATCTGGCGGAAGGCGGCATCACCGCTGCCGATGTGATGTTAAGTGACTTAGAAGCGGGGATTCTGGGACAGGAATAGAAAAATGTTTTGCAAACTGTGGCTGTCTTTGCTATAATAGTCTATAATCCAGGTAGTGGAAAGAATTGAAAACAGGAGGGAATCATTGTGGCAGAGACAGAGAACAGAAATACTCATAAAGTATATGAAAAAGATAAAATCGGCGAAGTACAGATTGCAGATGAAGTGGTAGCCATCATTGCCGGCCTTGCGGCGACGGAAGTAGACGGTGTGGATTCGATGGCAGGCAACATTACCAACGAACTGGTTGGGAAGCTGGGGATGAAGAATTTATCCAAGGGCGTAAAGGTCGAAGTAACGGAAGAGCACGTATCTGTAGACTTATCTTTAAACATCAAGTACGGCTTCAGCATTCCGGAAGTCTGTGAAAAGGTACAGGACAAGGTAAAGAGTGCGATTGAGAACATGACGGGACTTACCGTGCTGGATGTGAACATCAAGATCGCCGGCGTGTCGATGGAAGAAAACCGGTAAGAACGTAATAAAGAGAGACGAAGCTGCGCAGAGAGAATTCTGCACAGCTTCTTTTTTCGTTAAAACGGTTTACGTGGATAAGTATTTCCAGAGAGTCCGGCTGCAGCGTGAGAGTTTTTTTGGAGACTGGCAGGCCAGGACGACATTGGCTGCGACGGGCTCCTGTAACGGTATCACTACGACATTTTCATGGCGGAATACATCTAAATTGCTGTAAGGAAGCAGGCTCACCGCCTCTCCGGCGGCGACGGCGCTGACAATGGATTCTATCTTGGCTGTCCGGGTGACAGCGGGCTGGAATCCTTTTTTTTGACATGCCGTGAGACACAGCCGGTGGATGCTGCTGTCGGGATGCATCAGAATAAACGATTCTCCGGACAGTTCTTCCAGAGGAACGGCTGCCCTGCCCGCCAGCGGATGGTCTGTGGGGGTCAGAAGCACCAGCCGGTCGTGAGCCAGCAGATGGCATGTGCTCTGAATGCCGGTAAGCAGCTCCGGACGGCCGATGACCAGATCGTAGCTGCCATGGCGGAAGCCCTGCCGCAGCGGTTCATCCTCCACTTCGTCAATCAAGAGGGAAATCTCCGGATGAGACTCGGTAAACTGCTTTAAAATGGGATTTAAGCGGTACTGATGCAGAATAGGAAGGACTCCTAAATGTATGATGGATTTCCGGCTGTCCTGATATGGAGCAAGATGCTGCTTCATTCCCTGAATACCCTTCAAAAGCTTAACCGCATCTGGATAGAGGGCGCGTCCGGCCTCCGTTAAAGATGCGTGGCGGCGGCTTCTGTCAAACAGCTGGACATCCAGCTCCAGTTCCAGATTCCGTATCTGTTTGGACAGGGTGGACTGAGCGATATGAAGGCTTTCCGCCGCGTCAAAAAAAGTGGAGCTTTCCACGACCGCCACAAAGTACTGCAGTTGATCAAATGTCATATTCCGCCTCCGTTCATTCATTCGGTTATGGAAACAATGATACCACAAAAGGAATTGATTGTACAGGCGGTTTCCGGTACAGTTGAGGGGAAACGAAGCGCCGTTCCGGCCAGCGGCGGCCGGAACGGAAGGCTGAACTGTTACGGAAAAGCCAAGAGGCTGGCGGGCTTCTATACGACAACAGGAACGGCAAAAAGGAGGAGTTTTCATGGATCTGATCATCGGTGTAACCGGGGCCAGCGGAACGATATACGCAGTAAAGCTTCTGGAGGCCTTAAAGGAGAGGAAAGAAGTTGTAACCCATGTAATATTCAGTGATTACGCCTGGATCAATCTGGAGATTGAAACAGAGTATACGAAAGAGGAGATTCTTTCTCTGGCGGACCACTGCTACGATAACCGCGACTTGGCGGCCTGTATCTCCAGCGGCTCCTATCCGGTGGATGGCGTGGTTGTCCTGCCGTGCAGCATGAAGACGCTGTCGGGAATTGCGAATGGATACGCGGACAATTTGATCACCCGTGTCTGTGATGTCGCCCTGAAGGAGCGGCGCCGTCTGGTGGTCTGTCCCCGGGAGACGCCGCTTAACACCATTCATTTAAAACATCTGTATGAACTTTCGCAGATGGGCGCTGTCATAGTGCCTCCCATGCCGGCATTTTACAACCACCCGGAGACCGTGGAGGACATTGTTAATCACCAGATTATGAAGATTCTGGACCAGTTCCGGATTCCATGGGAAGGTGCAAAACGATGGGGAGAGAAGGTGCGGGACCATGTTTGAGGAACTGATGGATTTTACCATGACAGGCCACGGTGTCTCTGTGCAGTTTCGGGTGCTCCGGATGGGAACCGACTGTCTGGTGCTGGCAGCAGGCGGAGATACGGGCCATATTGGAGCCATTGCCTTCGGTGACAGAGATGAATGCCTGTCAAATGCCAGAGAAGGCCACAGGGAAGGCGTGGTGACTGAACTCATTTACCGGGAACTGGAATCCGTGGTTCCCGGGGGGCTGGCCGTACTGGCCGGCATCCATGTGGACGGAATAACGAAGGAACAGATCATCGGCGTCATTGCGCTGTGCGAAGAAGGCGCTCACCGGATTGCCGCCGGTTTGAGGCAGGATCAGCAGGATCAGAAGGAAGAAAAAGGAGGAAATCAGAATGGTTGAAGATTTACGGAGTGCGGTGGAGGAACTGAAAAAGTATGAAAATCAGATCGCCTGTACAGATACAGAGGTAGATTCCTACGCAGAAGTTGCGGGAATTTACCGCTATGTCGGTGCGGGCGGTACGGTAAAGCGGCCGACGAAGGAGGGACCGGCGCTTCTTTTCCGCAATATCAAAGGATTTCCGGACAAACAGGTGCTGATCGGCCTGCTGGCTTCCAGGAAACGGGTGGGGTATCTGCTGGACTGCCCGCCGGATAAGCTGGGCTTTCTTTTAAAGGACGCGGCCGCGAACCCCGTCATGCCGGAATTTACGGAGAGCGGAGATGTGCCGTGCCAGGAGGAGATTCATTATGCGTCGGATGAGGGCTTCGATATCAGAAAGATTCTTCCGGCGCCTCAGAACACGGAGGAGGATGCAGGCCCATACATTACCATGGGCATGTGCTACGCCTCCGATCCCGTTACGGGAGATGGGGACGTGACGATTCACCGTCTCTGCCTGCAGTCGGCGGACGAGATGACTATGTTTTTCACTCCGGGAGTACGTCATCTGGACGCATTTCGGGAAAAGGCGGAGCGGGAAGGCGTGAATCTGCCCATCAGCATCAGCATTGGTGTGGATCCGGCCATCGAGATCGCCTCCTGCTTTGAACCACCCACTACTCCGCTGGGCTTCAATGAGTTATCCATCGCAGGCGCGCTCCGCAAAAAGCCGGTTCGTATGGCAAAATGCCGGACCATCGACGAATACGCCATCGCCAACGCAGAATTTGTCATTGAGGGGGAGCTGGTGGCCGGTAAGCGGATGCGGGAAGATATCAATACTAATACGGGAAAGGCCATGCCGGAGTTTCCGGGATATACCGGCCACGTGTCAGGGGAACTTCCGGTCATAAAGATCAAAGCGGTTACCCATCGGAAAAATCCAATGATCCAGACCTGTATCGGGCCCAGCGAGGAACACGTGAGCATGGCGGGAATCCCAACGGAGGCCAGTATCCTGACCATGGAAGAGAAAGCGCTTGCCGGGCGCGTGAAAAACGTTTATGCCCACCGCTCCGGAGGAGGCAAATACATGGCGGTCATACAGTTCGCCAAACAGGTTCCCAGTGATGAGGGAAGGCAGCGTCAGGCGGCGCTTATCGCCCTCACCGCATTTCCCGAGCTGAAGCATGTGATTGTGGTGGATGAGGATGTGGATATCTTCGATTCGGACGATGTTTTATGGGCGCTTAACACCCGATATCAGGGCGATGTGGATACTATTACCATTCCAGGAGTCCGCTGCCATCCGCTGGACCCAACAGAGGGACCGGAATATAATCCTATGCTGAAAGACCGGGGAATCAGCTGCAAGACCATTTTCGACTGCACTGTTCCATATGGCCTGAAGGACCGGTTCCAGAGATCGAAATTTAAAGAAGTGAATATGGAAGACTACGAGATCCGGCCATTGGTATAAAGGAGGTTCTTTCCCGGCTTTGGGTGTGGGGCCGCGCCGATGGGCTTGATATCCCGTGTCCGCCTGGCTTCCTACTCGCCACAAAAATGAACGTGACTGTCGGACACAAAGCCCATGTGTTCGCCAGTCACGTTCATTTTTGCGGTTCGTATCCAGATGGCGGCACACTGGGATATCAAGCCCATCGGCACGGCCCCACACCCAAAGCCGAGAAAGAACCTAAAGGATCCGGAAAAAGTAAATCCGTGCGGTCTGATGCAGCTGCCGGGTATCATACCGATTTCCTGAAACCTGCGGAAAAGCATGAAACGGTGGACAATTCCTGCTTTTAAGTATAACATGGTGTTAGAAACATAAAGGAGGATAACCCATGAAAGCGAGGCGAATTTACCCATCAGCACTGGTCCTGTCCCTTTTATTCCTGTCGGGCTGTTACAGAGGCCCTGTTCAGGAGGAGGAGACGCTGCATCTGATACAGGAAAATGCTGCCTCCCTTCCGGGAGGAGAGAGCGCGGACTTATGGCAGGACGAGCATAATACGTATGACAGCTACAGATTATCAGATGGAACAAGTCTTTTGACGGTCTATAAGACCGTTGGACCGGACAACTATTACGTAGCCGGGACCGTGAGTTTTAATGATTTAAATGAATCTGCCCGTAAGGCCATAGATGGTTATTACGAGGAACAGGGACTGCTCTACGACACGGAGACAGAGCTTCAGAAGGCCTATGAGGATTACCTGTCCTGCCGGCAGAACGGAACGGTGTATCAGGAACGCCGTGTCCGTCAGGAGATTACGCCTTCCGCAGCTAATGATACAATGGTATGCTTTATCACAATCGCTGCAATTCCGGTAAGCGGCCAGGAATCAGAGGAGATTCGGCTGGGGGCCGTGTTTAACAGGGAAACAGGGGCGGTATACAGCAACTGGGATTTGTTCAGCCTGCCGGAAGAAGAGGCAAGACAGTGGCTCTTAGATGCTTCGGACGCTGTCAGCCCGGAACTGCGCGGGGAGATGGAAGCAGCCCTGCGGCCGGAGTATATTCTCCTTTTTCCAACCCACTTAGAGATCACCTATCCCCGTGGAACTCTCCCCAGCCAGGAATACAGCACCGGTATTGGCTTGAATTATGATGACAGACTTCTTTCAGTACTGGAACCGTGGGCGGTTCCTGATGGAACTCAGAGTGCGCAGGCCGATCGTTGATTAATAAAATTGAATATATATAATAAGCATGGAAAGCCAACTGTTATTTCCTGATTACAGTTGGCTTTCCATGCTGTACGATCTCCTGCGGCTTCTCATGCCTGTCTGCCGCAATTCCCTGCTCTTTTAGTATGCCTGGCATAATAAACAAGATCCATCCCGTCCTTAATCTTTTCCATCCGCCCAGTCTTTGTATACCCCATTTTCTCATACAGGTGGCAGAGCTTTGCCTCCTGGCTGATTGTATCAAGCTCCCATCTTTGGATCTCCGGATACAGTGCCTCAGCCAGTAAAATAGCCTGCTGCGCATATCCGTGTCCCTGGAATTCAGGAAGAATGAATAACTGCTTGAGCCTGCATAAAGTTTCGAAGTGGCTGATGCGGACCGCACCGATATGCTTTCCGGATAAGCAGATAAAATAGTAATCCGTAAACGGGTCTTTCAGTCTCTGAAGCGTACGGTCCTTCGTCTCCGCGCCTGGATTGGAATCATAATCCTGGTATTTTTCCAGAAGCTGGTGGAAAGAAATGGTCTGTAATTGGTAAAGTTCCTCGCAGTTTGAGAGCCCGGCCTTTGCCAATGTGATCTCCTTACTCATATCTGTCTCCTTACATCATCATTCCATAATCATATATTTTGTAATTTTTATCCAGTGCTTTTCTGCCTACCAGGAAGTTCCGGCCGCATTCTCCGGAGCCCCACTGCGGTGCACGGGCCTCTGCCTTATCTGACCATTTCTGATAGAATTCCACAGGTACAACCACATAATCCTTCAGATTCTCCTGCCGGGCTTTGTGTTCCGCGCCGGGATAGGAAAATGCCCTGTTGTCTCCGATATACTGTTCACGATCCAGGGTGGTGATGGAACGGATGAGATACGTTTCCATGGATTCCCCCTTCAGGAATGCTTCTTTCTCATTTTTCAGCGTAATCCTGTCTGCTTCCGTATTGGGAAGAAGGTTTTTCATTTCATTAAAATCCCCCGTTATCTGGTTTAAGAAGTAACGGGCCACAATGATCTCGGCTGCCGTTTCAGGCCGGTCTTCATATCGGATGCTGCGGGTGCCGACGGTCGTATCTGCAGGTACCGGATAGCTGCGCGGTGCCAACAGGCAGAATGCCGCCAGAAAGGCCGCGGCTCCCAGTACGGATGCAGTCCAGACGGTTTTCTTTTTCATAGGCTCTCCTCCTTATTATGGATGATTCTACCATTGAAGCGGAAAAAAGACTTTAAGGATTTATGAAAATTCTGTTACGATTCCCATAGGAACTACAAAATTGACCATCCATTTTTTGGAGATGGCGCCTGATGGAAACTGTTATAATAAAACTGTGAAAATTGAACGAAAAAAGGCAAAACGAAAGGAGGACTGATTTCCTTATGGTACAGAATTACATAATGGCAAAGGAGGCAAAAGAGGTACCTGCACTGCTTGCCCAATATGAGGGACGCGGAAGGATTATAGCAGGCGGTACCGATCTGGTGCTGGATTTGCAGAGCGGAAAGTATCAGGCGGACTGTCTCGTGGATATCACGGGAATTCCAGAGCTGACCGGGATCAGGCGGGACGGCGGGATTCTGGAGATCGGTGCGGCAGTCACCCATAATCAGGCGGCAGCGAGTTCCATGATCAGGCAGTACGCATATGCGCTGGCAAAGGCGTCCCATTCCGTTGGCTCCAATCAGATTCGCAACTGCAGTACCATCGGCGGCAATCTTGTAAACGGCCAGCCGGCGGCGGACAGTGCGGTGGCACTGGCAGCACTGGGCGCATCGGTGGAGGTGGTAAATGGAACCGGAACAGAAGTGCTTTCCATGGATCGTCTTTACGCCGGATTTGGAAAGAGTACGGTTGACAGCACGAAGAGTCTGGTTACGAGGCTTCTGGTTCCGGCGGCAGGACCCGGTGAGGGAAGCGGTTACGCCAGACTGGAACAGAGAAAGGCTCTGGCGCTGCCCATGGTCTGTGTGGCGGCATTTCTGGCAGTCAGGGATGGCGTGGTGGAACGGTGCCGTATTGCCATGGCTCCGGTAGGTGTGGGACCGGTGCGCGCAGAGGCGGCGGAGACGTTTCTGACCGGAAGAACAGCTTCGAAGGAGCTGTTTCAGGAGGCGGGAAGACTGGCGTTAGAAAATGCGAATCCCAGGGACAGCCTGATCCGCGGTTCGAAGCATTACAGGGAGGAAGTCCTTCCGGTGATGGTGGAACGGGCGCTGCTGGAAGCATTTTCCGATGCCGGAAACGGGAAAAAGGAGGTGGAGCAGGAATGAAGCTGTCCTTTATATTAAATGATGTACCGACCCGGGTGGAGATCGAGCCGTTTGACTTACTGGCGGATGTTCTGCGGGACCGGCTGGGGCTCACCGGAACGAAGAAAGGCTGCGGACAGGGGGAATGCGGTGCGTGTACCGTGATTGTGGACGGAAAAGCGGTCAATTCCTGTATGGTTCCGGCGGCGCGTGTGGAAGGCTGCCGCGTTGTCACCATAGAGGGCTTAAAGACAGCAGGAAAACCCCATCCCATCCAGCAGGCGTTTATCGACGCAGGGGCTGTTCAATGCGGCTTCTGTACGCCGGGAATGATTCTGTCGGCCAAGGCGCTCCTCGATGAGAAGCCCCATCCGACGAGAGAGGAGATCCGAACCGCGCTGGCAGGTAATCTGTGCCGCTGTACCGGATACGTGAAAATAGAACAGGCCGTGGAGCTTGCAGCCCGCGCGCTGGCCCTTATGGAAGGAGGCGAAACGGATGAAGGCGGAAGGTGAAGTAGGAAAACCATTGCCAAGAATTGACGCTCTGGAAAAGGCGACCGGACTGGCAGCGTTTACCACGGATTTAAAGCTTCCCGGGATGCTGCATGCAAAAGTACTGCGAAGCCCGTATCCACATGCCAGAATCGTGTATATCGATACGGCGGAGGCGGAAAAACTGCCCGGAGTACGTGCCGTAGCTACCTATAAAAATACAACGGAATGCCATTTTAACAGCTCCTGCAGCGAGGCGAACCCGCCTGCGGTTCCTGTGGAGGATGAGCAGGTCTTTAATCAGGAACTGCGTTATGTGGGCGATGAGGTGGCAGCGGTCGCCGCGGATACGGAGGAGACGGCAAAGCAGGCTCTTAAGCTGATTCGGGTGGAATACGAGGAGCTGCCTGCGGTCTTTGATCCTCTGGAGGCCATGAAACCAGATGCGCCGCCCGTTCATCCATGTTTTATCGGAAATAACATTGCCGGCATGGCAAAACTTCCCATGGGAGATCTGGAGAAGGGGTTTGGGGAGAGCGATCTTATCCTGGAAGAACGGTTTAAACTTCCCGTGGTAAAGCACTGCCAGCTGGAGACGCAGGCCGCGGTGGCGGATTACTCTGCATCGGGTCATTTGACGGTGTGGTCCACGACCCAGAGTCCCCATCCCTTAAAGAATCTTCTGGCGAAGCTGTTCGGGATGCCGGCCAGCCGGGTCCGTGTACTGAATCCCCCCTATATCGGAGGCGCGTTTGGTTCCCATGTGGGAATGAGCGGAAAAGCGGAACCCATAGCTGCTGCACTGGCGATCCTTGCGGGAAAGCCGGTACGGTTTGTCTATGACAGAAAAGAAGATTTTATCGCTTCGACCACCAGGCACTCCGGTTACATAACGGTGAAGCTTGGAGCGAAGCGGGACGGAAGCTTCCAGGCCCTGTATCTGAACGCCGTTTTAAACACAGGAGGTTACGCTAATGCGGGACCCGACGTGACAGCGGTTCTGGGCGTGACAAATATAAGCATTTATCAGATTCCCAACGTATTGTACGACGGTCTCTGCATCTATACAAACACAACTACAGCAGGTGCCATGAGAGGCTTTGGCAATCCGCAGGGAAACTTTGCGGTGGAGTCCACGGTCGATATGATGGCCGAACGGCTCGGCATGGATCCGATGGAGCTTCGTCTGAAAAATGTTATGACTCCATACGCCCCCTGGCTTCCACCGTATCCCTGCGCTACATGCGGCCTTGCGGAGTGTATGGAAAAGGGAGCGGAGAAGATCGGCTGGACTGACAGAGACAGGCTCAAAAAGACCACGGACAGCAAAAAAGTGCGGGGCATCGGAATGGCGGCTGGAACTCATTTAAGCAACTCCTGGCCTTTTGCGGTGGAGTTTGACAACGCCTATCTGACCGTTATGGAGGACGGTTCCGCCAATTTAGCGGTGGGTGTTCCTGATATGGGACAGGGAATCGCCACCACGCTGTCGCAGGTAGCGGCCTCCTCCCTGGGAATTCCCATGGATCAGGTGAGCATCGTCTTTGGAGACACGGCCAGCACCCCTTACGACATCGGAAGCCATGCCAGCAGAACGCTTTATTCGGCGGGAACTGCGGTAGAGGCGGCGGGACGGGATGCAAAACAGAAGATCCTGGAGTTTACCGCAGAGCAGCTGAAGGCGGATCTGAAAACTCTGACGCTGGAGAATGGGATGATTTCCGTAAATGGAGAACCTTGCATGACCATCGGGGAAGCGGCCCATCTGATTCACAGGTCCAACCGGCAGATCATCGGAATCGGCCAGACCGTACCGTTTAATGCGCCTCCGTGGCACGCTCATTTTGCAGAGGTTGAAGTGGATCTGGAGACGGGGCAGACTGAGGTCCTTCGTCTTGCGGCGGCTCACGATGTGGGCCGGGCCATCAATCCGGATATTGTGGAAGGACAGATTCACGGTTCTGTGCTGCAGGGAATCGGCTATGCCTTAAGCGAACAGATTGTCTATGACAAAAAGGGAAGGCAGGCCCAGGACAGCTTCCATAAATATTACCTTCCAACGATTCTGGAGACACCGGATATCGATGTAATTCTGGTGGAAACCAACGAGCCGAGCGGTCCCTTCGGAGCGAAGGGCGTCGGAGAATGCGGCCTGGTGCCGACTGCTGCAGCCATCGCCAATGCAGTTTACCATGCGACGGGAATCCGGTTCCATGAGATTCCCATAACAGAAGAAAAGATGTTAGAAGCAATAAAAAAGGAAAAGGAGTGATTTATCATGAAGAAAATGTTTCCAAAGCTGTTTGAACCGGGGCAGATCGGTACCCTGAGAGTAAAGAACCGTCTGGTAAAGGCGCCTCAGACGACGGGACTCAGCAACAAGGATGGCACCGTGACTCAGAGACTGGTCGATCACTACACCCATCTGGCCGACGGCGGAGCCGGTCTGGTAATTGTGGAATACGCCTATATTGACGACATTGCCAGCAAGTCCTGCCACTGCCAGGTTGGCATCAGCAGCCATGAGCACATTGCGGGGCTGGGCTGGCTGGCGGACAGCATCAAGAACCATGGAGCAAAAGCCGGAATTCAGATCGAACACTGCGGCCGCCAGAGATTCCTGGGACCGCCTATGAAATCAGCTTCCGCGATTCCGTGGCCCATGCTTTACGACCAGTTTCACGCGATCCCGGAGGAATTGACCATCGACGAAATCCAGGTTCTCATCGAGGCCTTTGGAGATGCGGCGAAACGTGCCGTGGATGCCGGCTTTGATCTGGTGGAAATCCACGCGGCTCACGGCTATTTAATCACGAACTTTCTTTCTCCTTTTACGAATAAGAGAGGCGACTGGTACGGCGGATCGAGAGAGAACCGCTTCCGTTTCCTGGGACAGGTGGTGGAAAACTGCCGCAGGAAGGTGGGACCTGATTTCCCGTTAACCGTCCGCTTATCCGGAACGGATTATGAACCGGATGGAATGACCATCGAAGATACCATTTACTATGCGAAAGAGCTGGAGAAACTGGGAATCGATGCCTTCCACATTTCGGGCGGAGATCACCACACCATGATTCACCAGGTAAGCCCCATGGCAATGCCGGTCTGTTACAATGTATGGGCGGCGGAGGCCGTGAAAAAAGAGGTGCACGTTCCTGTTATGGCCTCCGGTTCCATTACGCTTCCTCAGTACGCGGAAGATATTCTGGAGCAGGGAAAGGCAGATTTCATCACGCTGGGACGTCCGATGTGGGCGGACAACGAGTGGGTGAAGAAGGCGATGGAAGACCGTCCGGAGGACATCCGCCCGTGTATCCGCTGCAACGAAGGCTGTCTGCAGAGAAGCTCCTTCCTGGGGCGTACTGTCATGTGTGCAGTGAATCCGGTGCTGGGCTTCGAAGAGGATCTGGCTGTTAAACCGGCGGAAACGAAGAAAAAAGTTGTCATTGCCGGCGGCGGTCCGGCAGGGATGGAAGCTGCCCGCGTTTTAAAGCTGAAAGGCCATGATGTCACCATCTACGAGATGAGAAAACTGGGCGGCTATCTCCACGAGGCGTCGGCCCCTGAATTTAAGGAAGATATCCGGCATCTGATCGATTATCAGATTCACCAGATTGAAAAGCTGGAGATTCCGGTTGTCAGCGAAGAACTGACTCCGGAGATGGTGAAGGCCGGGGGATACGATGTGGTGATATCTGCGGTTGGAGCGGAACCTGTGATTCCGGCGGTTCCGGGTATCGATGGGAAGAATGTGATCAACGCGCTTGCCATTCTGGACCGTCATCCGGAGATCGGTAAAAAGGTGGTGGTCGTTGGAGGAGGAATGATCGGTACGGAGACGGCCATCGATCTCGCTGAAAAAGGCCACGAAGTAACGATTGTGGAGATGAAGGATGCCATTATGGCAGACTGTGCCGTGACGGATGTTATTGCCTATTATGAGAAGATTGGAAGAAACCGCATCGCGGTCATTCCGGGGCTGCGGGTGACGGAGGTGACAGAACAGGGCGTGCGCGGAGTAAATGACCGGACCGGACGCAGAACAGAGCTTCCGGCGGACAGTGTCGTTATCGCGGTAGGATTAAAGCCGCGTCATGCGTTCTACGACACGCTGGCGGGAGAACCAGATCTGGAGGTCTATGAAATCGGCGACTGCGTGAAGGCAGGCAAGATTCTGGATGCGTTCCATACCGCATATAAAACGGCAGTGCGCATTTAATTAATAAGATAAACCTATGAGGCCCTGCAGAAGAGACTGTCTCTTCTGCAGGGCCTCATAAGTATATACTGGCTGCGTATGAGGAATCATACAGGAATCCGGATCCAGAATTTCTCCATATACCTGGCGGCGGTTGGGGAATCCAGTTCCAGCTTTTCCATCAGTTTTTTGAGGGTATCATCATATGAAAGACCGGTTTCCTGATAAGAGGAAATCAGGGCACGGGCCCCTTTTTCAATCCCCTTCTCGATTCCCTTCTCGATCCCCTTCTCGATTCCTTTCTCAACTCCTTTTTCAAACCCATCATTCACCAGCATCTGACCTAATGGTGTCATGAACAGCACCTCCTTTATTTGAGTTAACTCCTGGTTTGACAAAAATTTGTTAGCAAGTGTATACAGGACAGCCTGCATCTTTACGATTTCTCCCTGTGACAGGGCGCCGGATTCCGTAATCAGGCGGTTTGCCAGAATAATGCGGTCTTTTTGATCCGTGGTACCTGACATCAGTGTGGTGAGCAGCAGAGGCACAAGATCTGCCCGGTTCAGCACTTCACCGTTTTTCTGCTTTTCAAACAGTTCATCCGCGTTATTGTTCTTCAGCCGGACAGGGATGATTCTGTAGGTATTATGACCTGTTTTTAATTCATTACGGATTTCCTTTACTGTTGATGAGCAGATCACATAAGTGGTAATATCGACGCGGCAGATATAGGAGGTGACCGCTTCGTAACTGCGAAAACGGCGGAGATCCTCCTCCTTAATACTGTCGCTTTCAAATTCCAGATGAATCCAGCTCCGGTCCGGCTTGATGAAGTTAAAATCTTCATATAACTGCTTTGCCGTCAAATAGACAAATTCTGTCGGACCAACAGTTACGGGTTCCGCCGTAATTCCAAGGTACGACAGAAGTTCATCCCCGAAAAACTGCATGGAACTTTTTAGAACCAGGTCTTCCGCCGGAAAATTGTCAGGAATGTCTTTTGCGGCGTCTGCATCGTTTGTATTGCTCATATAGCCTCCGTTCCAGCTATATAAGAACCTATCTCCATTATAATAGTTTTCAGTAAAACAGACAATAGCCCTGCTTGTTTTATTCGTTTTTGTGGTAATCATGAAATTAATTCCGGTAAGGTGGATTTCTTAAGTCCGAACGGACAGAGAATGCCAGACAGAACAGGCAGATGGAATGCCGGCAGAAGCCGGTTTCCGGCGGCGATAGCTTCTTATAAAGGCTGTCGTCTGTTTTGTATATAGAAGTATAGCATAAGCTGCCTGTTTCAGGCAACCTCATTTATGAAGTTTCCTGCAGTAACGGAGGTGCAGCGAGCTGTCTTTTCCGACGGATTTATGGTAAGATAACAGTAATAAACCAGACTTTTGAAAAGGAGTACCTGCCAATGGAAAAAGAGTCAATTACCTGTTTTCAGTACAAACTGCGTAACCTGGCGTGTGATGGGGAAATTCTTAAGCTGTTAAAGGCGCTTCATGAGCGCTGCGGAGGCCAGTGGGTCTACAGCGTTCATCAGAATTACGAAGTTTACCCGGATACTCCGGAACTCAGTGAAGCGTTTTTCTATCCGGAGTGGTGGAAACGCAGAGTGGTAAGGCCTGCCTTTCCAGGCATTCAGGAGTTTGGCTGGGAGGAAGGGCGGTCATTTCATTTTATTCACAGTTCCCAGACCGTGAACGGGGAGGTGCGCCATCTGCTGCAGATTCGCGGTGAGGAAGAATTTACGGAGGAGGATCATGTGCTGTTGGATTATGCCTGTATTCTGACCGGATATATGAAGGCGCTTCCTGCGGCATCGGAGGGGATCAGTACTCTTATGGGAAATGCGTACAGGGGAATTCGTCCGGAGACAATTCCCGAAGGGGTATTCCCGGAGAATGGGTATGGTATTGTTGTGCTGGAGCGGGGAGACAAAGGTATTTTAAAGCAGCAGGGATACTTGGGATACAGACTCCACCGCAGCTTCCGGAAATGCCTGCGGTATTGTTTCCTGGACGAGACGCATTTGCTGCTGTTTGTCTCTGCTGACAATGTTATGAAGGTGACAGAGCAGCTGGAAGAGATCATTGGATTTGGCGATGATGATATGATTATGGGGATCAGCGGACTTTACAGTGCAGCGGAAATGGACCAGGCTCTGGGAGAGGCACGCCATTCCGTGGAAGTGGGAAATTTAACGGATATGGATCGTACGGTATTTTTTCACTGTGAACTGGGGATATTCCGGATTCTGGATTATCCGAAGCCGGGAAGTCCCGTGAACCGTCTTTTGGATCAGATGACGGAAAAGCTGATGGAATACCCGAAAGAAAAACGGGATGCGTTGTCCGATACCATGTGCTGCTTTGTCAAGAATCATTATAACTACCAGAAGACGGCGGACGCCATGTATGCTCACGTCAACACCATCCGTTACCGTATCAGTCTGCTGGAGAATTTATGGAGCTGCGACCTGCAGAGAGAAGAAGACCGTCTTCTGTTTGAGGTGGTCAGCCGCCTGCTTCCGCTTTGGGTTAAGGAAACCGGATATGAATAACCGGAAGCAGTGTGACGATGGAACGTAACTGTTGACGATTGATACCGCTGCATCATTGGAATTTGATGATTTTGCAGCGGTATTTTTGTTGATGGAAAAAATGAAGGCAACTGCGTTGTAAGAACGATATAAAAATCCAGTACCAGATACTGACCCGACGCCAGACCCCGAATCCGGACCATAATTCCGGTCATAAATCTTCTGGTGGAGGTTCCTCCTGGGCGGTAACCAGTGGAGTACAGGGCTCCTGGAAACAGGATTCCCGCGGCTGGCAGCTCCTGAATGGAGTCTGGTATTACTTAAAGCCGGACGGAGCAATGCTTACAGGCTGGTTATCATCCGGAGATAAGTGGTATTACTTAAATGCAGACGGCTCCATGGCGACAGGCTGGGTTAAGCTGTCCGGGAAATGGTACTACTTAAATCAGAATGGAGATATGGAAACGGCTTCTAAGGAGATCGAAGGAAAGGTATACTCTTTTGATGAAAATGGAGCGTGTGTGAATCCATAAAACAGGTAAAAAGAGAGAAACACCGGTTAACCATACAGATTAACCGGTGTTTCTTTCTTTTTTGTATTCCGTGTTTAAAAGGAATGGTTTTTACTGCCACGCAGCCGCATCGGGAATGATGAGCAGCTGTCCCGGATAAATCCTGTCTGGATTCTTTATTTTGTCACTATTTCGATGCAGGATAAACTGCCAGTTCTCAGAGGAGCCGTAATACTGTATGGCAATCTTCCATAAACTGTCGCCTGCCTTTACTGTGTACGCTTCCCGGTCGGTAGGAATAAGATAGTAGCAGTCAGGCTCCTTTTTATCCAGGTTTGTCACGAATGTGATCTGTGATTCCCAGCTTTCCGTTCTGCCACTCGTCAGGGAACGAACGGTGAGAACCGACGATACCATCAGCGTCTTCTCATCATGGCCGCGCCAGTTATAATCCTGGGGGAGGTCGGGCACCACCGGTATATCTTTCACCTCATTTTTTATGTATCCATACTGTTCCCCCGGGCTTTTTACTTCGGCTGCAGCCTCTGCTCTGTAAAATGTCTCTATGGTTCCGCCGGGAACGGTTGTTTCTGGCCCGGTTTCGTCACTCTCCCCTTTGATCTTATATTCATAAGACAATTCATATCCTTCCGGCATATCCATGTAGAGTTTACCGCTTTTCAAGCTCTGGTATCCAGGACCGTACGGACTTTCCCGGTATTTTGCTCCATGTTCCGATAATATCACATTCTTATAGTGAGTCTCGTATTGTTTCTGGTCTCCTCCGGTCTTTTCGCTTCCGGTCTCTTCTCCCGGGAGCGTGATTACACGGGAATAGTTAAATTGCTCCTGCTGACAGATTTCCATAAATTCCGGCAGCGTTAACGGACTGTCTTTTGCATACGCGGCGAAGGGGGATTCTGCCATCAATCCTGCTGCCAGTAAGAATGTTAGCAGATACGTTTTTCTCATCATGTTTACCTCCGTACTCCATTTTTATTTCATTATAACCCATTTTCGATTATAACAGGCAGTTTTATCCAAAATGTTGCGCCGCCGCCTTCCGTTTCGCCCACCGAGATCCGGCCGCCGTGAAGCACGGCCAGTTCTTTGGCGATGGAGAGTCCCAGGCCGAAATGGCGTTTATCCGTTCTGGAGGAGTCGCCCCGATAGAAACGGTCAAAAATATGCGCCCTGGCTTCAGGAGGAATTCCGCAGCCCTGGTCTGCTACGGAAATGGTCAGCTCCTTCCCGTTTGCGGCAGCGCTTATGGTAATCCCTCTATCTTCAGGGGTATAGGACACAGCGTTGTCTAAAAGGATTGTGAGCAGCTGTTTTAAACGGAAGGAGTCGCCGGTTACATGGGGCAGCGTCTCTTCCGGCAGATCCAGGAACAGCCGGATCCCGCTGCTCCTGCATACCGGTTCATAGAGCTCGTAGGTTTCAATGAGAAGCGTATCCATATCCACGGTTTCCCGTTTGACAGACCAGCTGCCGGCATCCGTGGAAGCGAGAAGCAGCATATCCCCTACAAGTGCGGCCATGCGGCTGCATTCCGCACGTATGTTTTTTAAGTACTGCGTCTGCTTTTCCATACATTCTGCCGATCGCGGGGCAGCAGAACTTTCTTCTGCCGCGGCAATGGCGGTGACACTGGATTCGATGACTGCCAGCGGGGAGCGAAGCTCGTGGGAGGCGGCAGCAATGAATTCGTTCTGGCGCTTCCTGCTCACTTCCACTGGTTCCAGGGATTTCCCTACGAAATACCAGCTGACGAGAAAGAGGGCTGCGATTCCCAGAAGATCGAACAGCAGGAAGCGGGGGCCCTGATCCTTCAACAGGACGATGCCAGGCGTGCGGTATCCCAGGAGAGTCAGGCTCTGGTAACTCCTGGCGGTGGGAAAGACAAGGATTGTGCCATAGTAGGAGTCTTTCTGCTCCCCGGTCACCGTGAAGACCGAACTCTGGATTACCGAGGAGGAGACGGGGCGAACTGCCGGATTGACTTTTTCCTTCAGAGCTTCTTCCCGTGCCAAATCGATGAGCGTCTGCCTGTCTGTGGCCGGGACCCAGGAGCCGGAATAAAGGAAGGGTTCCCGGTTCTCCTCAATATGTATAATCAGCTTTTCAGATGCCTCAGTCTGAGCCAGCCAGCTTCCGGAAATGGTGGAGCCGTACTGCATCCGTGATGCGACGGCCACGATCTGATTCTGGAAGGTCTGCAGGGCGTCTTTTTCTGATACGCGAAGGTTATAGAAAAGAAGTCCGGCGACAACCAGGGTCAGGATGGTCCCTGTGGTTACTGTGTACAAAAGGGTCAGCTTTTTGCGGAGCTCTTTAATCATGGAATTCCTCCAGCCGGTAGCCGACTCCATGGACTGTCTGGATCTTTGCATTTCCATGAAGCGATTTTAAGCGCCGGCGTAAAAAATAGATGTAGTTGTCCAGATTGCCGGCCTCCACCTCGGAATCCGGCCCCCACACATAGGAGAGGATGGCGTTTCGCGGAAGTGTCCGGCCCGCATTTCTCATCAGATATTCCAGGAGCGACGATTCCCGGCCGGATAGCGTGACCGTCTCGGATTCGGCGCCGTTTCTGGTGAGCTCATGCTTGACCGCGTCCAGGCTTAAGTTTCCGACGGCCAGACTGGCCGTGTCTGCGGTCCGTCCGGGCCTGCGGGTGACTGCCCGGATCCTTGCCAGGAGTTCCTCCACCGCAAATGGCTTGACCAGGTAGTCATCCGCGCCTGCGTCCAGCCCGTCGATTCGGTCGCCCAGTCCGTCGAGAGCAGTGGTGATGATGACCGGGGTCATAATGGATTTCTGACGGATCGCCTGCAGCAGGCTTAAACCGTCCAGGCTCGGGAGCATCCGGTCCAAAATCATCACATCGTAGGGATATTCCGTCGCATAGTAGAGGGCGTCGTCCCCCCGGCAGCACTGATCCACCTGATACCCCGCCTGTTCTAACTGCATTGCCACTGTGCTGCACAGCACCTTATCATCTTCTACCAGTAAGATTCTCATCTCAGTAATTCCTGCTTTCTTTCTTATTTTAAATCCGTTGTTTCTTCCATTATACCAGAGAAATCTCTAAAAAATCTAAAAACCAGCTGTTTCCAGTTTTTTTAGAGATTTCTCTGGTATGATTACTTTAAAGGGAAATCCGGAACAGGAGAAAGGAATAAAAATATGAAAAACAGTTGTTTAATTACCTCACTGACTCATACGCAAAGCGTGCGTGTGATTGTACAGAAAACAGCGGCGGTGGCTCTGGCAGCGGTCATGGCGGTCATGACTGCCGGATGCGGGGTGAAGGGCCAGCCGGCCAGCGATGCAACCGGCACGAAGGATGGCACAAAGCAGACCACCGGTGCCAATCCGGGGACGGCGGATACGGCTAAAGGGCGTTATGTGGAACAGGCGGTCGCATTTCCGTTCGAAGATGGAACGGAAGGGGTTCTGGATATTATTCAGGATCAGAACGGGGAGATGGTCCTGTTTACCTTAGTTGGCCAGGAGATGGAAGGAAAAAAGAAAGCCTACCGTTATGACGGATCCACCTGGAAGGAAGATACGGCTTCCCCGGTAAAGGAGCTTCCTGACTCCTACTATCTGGCTTATTCCGCCTACGGCCCGGATGGAACGCTGTATGCGGTGTGTTCGGATTCGGATTATAAGGCACACCTCATAAAACTTGCAGACGGACAGCCCATGCAGGAAATGTCCGTCGGGATTGAAGACGCCATGGTACTGCTGAACGGAATCTATGTCAGCGATGACAGCACCATCCTGATTCCCTCCAATGATCAGGTTATCGTCGTGAGTCCGGATGGCACTGTGGAGAAAAAGCTTCCACAAAAGTCTTCTTTCAGTAATTTCTGTGACAGCCATACTTTGACGGCCCATACCTTTTTGACGACAGGCGACAGGGGATTTCTCCGGTACGATTTAAAATCACTGGCGGAGAAGGAAGTAATCCCGTTCCAGACCGATGAAACCGATCTGTATGGAAGCCTGGCCGGCGGAGACGGGGATGACTTCTACCTTGCCAATGCCAAAGGAATCCATCACATGGCAGATCAGGGAACCATGTGGGAGACCGTCGTGGATGGCTCCCTGAATTCCATGGGCATGCCCAGTGTGTACATAAAACGTCTCCTCATTGGAAGTGATCATGATTTTTACTTATGGTATACAGAGAGTGAAGAACAGAAGCTGGCCCGCTATACGTATGATGCAGAGATGCCTGCCGTTCCGTCTAAAACCCTGACGGTATACGGTCTGAACCTTTCGGAAAATCAGACCGTGAAGCAGGCGGCCTCCCTTTTCCAGATGGAGCATCCCGATGTCCGGGTTGAGCTGATTGACGGAAACAGTGAATCGGGAAGTACCTTAAAATCCGATACGATCCGTTCCTTAAACGCGGAGCTGCTTAACGGCAGCGGCGCCGATGTGCTGGTGCTGGATGGGCTTCCGGTAGAATCCTATATAGAAAAAGGTGTTCTGGAGGATCTGGGCGATATGATTACCCCCATGGCAGAATCAGGAGAGCTCTATCCTAACATAGCGGAGAATTTTACCGGTTCTGACGGCAGTGTCTATCAGTTTCCGGTCCGTGTTGGCATTCCGGTTATCTATGGAAACGAAGCGGTCATAAAGGAAATGGGAACCATCGGCTCCCTCCGGGCGTGGCAGGAAGCAAATCCGGATCAGGCAGTATTTTTTAAGACTGTCTATGAAAATATCCTGCGGCAGATGATCTATCTCTATTATCCGGAGCTGGCAGGAACAGATGCCGGGCAGCTGGATACGGATAAAGTCAGAAACCTTCTGGAGACTGCCAAAATAACGGGAGATGCCGGCGGGAGCAAGGTAGTCTTTGATGAATCGGAGGACGGAGGCCGCGGCCAGGTTTATAACAGCACCGATACGAGAGGTTTTACCGGTCTGGGTGATTACGGGCTGCTGACAAAGACCACAGAAGTCTCTCTGATGGAGCTTGCCAGTATGATGGACGTTATGTCACCGTCCGCCATGATTGATAAGTACGGATATCATCTGGAACAGTTCAATGATATTTACTATCCGAAGGGGCTTTTGGGAGTCACGTCCTTTGGAAAAGAAAAGGAGACGGCGAGAGAGTTTGTCAAATTTGCCCTGTCCCCGAAGGTGCAGGAAGGGGATTTGAGGGATGGATTTACCGTGAGCAGGACGGCCTCCGACGCCTGGAAAAAACGGACTTCCAACATGAGCATCAGTTTCAGCTTTAACGATACCGGAGAGATGCTCAGTGCAGAATACCCGAATGATAAGAAGAAGGAAGAGATCATGGGAATGCTGGATAAGCTCCATACCCCCATTTCTGTGGACGATATACTGCTGGAGATGATAGTCAGTGAAACAAAAGGATATTTTGAAGGAAAACAGACCGCGGCCGAAGCGGCGGGGTTATTTGAAAATAAGGCGAAGCTGTACTATGCGGAATAGCACACAGTCTGGCCGCCTGGCGCGGAAGGCGTACCTGTTTCTGCTGCCGAGTCTGGCGGGGACGGCCGTGTTTGTCCTGCTTCCGTATGTGGATGTAATCCGCAGGTCATTTTTTGAGGCTGCAGGAGGCCGGTTTGTCGCAATGCAGAACTATTTGACCGTCATGGGCAACCGTGCGTTCCGTCTGGCATCGTTTAATACACTCCGTTTTCTGGTGATCTGCGTACCGCTTCTGGTGGTGGTGTCACTGTTTTGCTCCATGATGATTGCGGGATTAAAGGAGGGGGGGACCGTCTTTAAGACGAGTCTCCTCATTCCGCTTGCGATTCCGGTGGCCTCCATCGTCCTTCTGTGGAAGCTGTTTTTCCATCCGCAGGGGCTGGTTAATCAGATTACCGCGCTGTTTGGCATGCCGGGAATGAACTGGATTGACGGAGATACCGCCTTTGGTGTGCTTGTCTTTACTTATGTGTGGAAGAACCTTGGATACGACGTGGTCCTGTGGGTAGCAGGTCTGGCGGCCATACCGGATGAACTCTATGAGGCCGCCAGGGTAGACGGCGCCGGTATTCTGGCCCGCTTTTTATACGTAACGCTGCCGGGCCTGTCGAAGACGGCGGTTCTGGTGGTATCACTTTCTGTATTCAACTCCTTTAAGGTATTCCGGGAAGCGTATTTAATCGCGGGGGAGTATCCGGATGAGAGTATTTACATGCTGCAGCATCTGTTTAACCACTGGTTTGTAACGCTGGATATTCAGAAAATGAGTGCTGCTTCCGTGCTCCTTTTGCTGGCGGTGCTTCTGCCGGTCATTCTGAAAGGACTGATTCCAGGGAGGAAGGAAGCGTGACGGGGATAACGGCAATGATATGGCAGGAAGGAGGAATAAAGCATGAGATGGTTGAGAGAACGGCTGCCGGAGAAGAAGATTCTTCCGCTCGTCAGAAGGCTGATCCTGTCGGCAATCTGCCTGTTTATCTGGCTGCCCCTCCTGATGATGGCAGGGAATTCCTTCCTTTCCAGGGGGGAGATGCTCTCCCGGTTTGGGCCGGTGTTAAACGGAGGGACTAAAACTGTGAAGGTCACTCTGTTTCCGGACTTTCCCACCTTAAGTCCCTTTGTGGAACTGCTTCTGGATTCGCCGGGGTTTTTCGTGATGTTCTGGAACTCCTGTCTGCAGACGGGAGCCGTGCTGTTCGGTCAGATGGTGGTGGCCGTTCCTGCGGCATGGGCGTTTGCCATGTATTCATTTCCGGGAAAAAAGCTTATGTTTATGGGATATATCATACTGATGATACTTCCGTTTCAGGTGCTGATGACGCCGGATTACTTTGTATTAAACCGGCTGCATCTGTTAGATACCCATCTGGCGGTCATTCTGCCGGGGATTTTTTCTACGTTTCCGGTATTTATCATGACACAGTTCTTTTCATCGATTCCTCTGTCGCTGCTGGAAGCGGCGCGTCTGGATGGGGCGGGAGAAGGGGCTGTGTTCATTCGGATCGGTATACCGATGGGATTTCCGGGAATCATGTCTGCCGGAATCCTGGGATTTTTAGAGAGCTGGAATGCGATCGAGGCGCCGATGGCATTTTTGAAGGACCGGACACTCTGGCCGCTCTCCCTGTATCTGCCGGATATTACGGCGGATAAGGTCAGCGTTGCATGGGTAGCGTCCGTGGCGGCTATGGCGCCCCCGCTCTTTCTGTTTCTGGCCGGACAGAGTTTTTTGGAGCAGGGAATTATGGTATCGGGGATAAAGGAGTAGGGAGATGGAGAGAAGAAAAATACGTAAATGGTGCAGAGACGGTTTCCTGGTGTTTCTGGGGGCCATGGCGGTCTTTACCGTTCTTTCCAGAAGCCTGGATTCCCTGACGGTGCCGCAGGTTGGAACCTCCTATGGTAAGATGGGAAACGTAACTTATGAGATGAATGGGGAAGGGAAATTTACAGCATCAGGAATCACGTATCTGAATCCGGAGGAAGGGCTGAAGGTTCAGTCTGTTGAGAAAACAGCCGGGCAGAAGGTGGAGGCGGGAGAGGTGCTTTTTACCTATCAGATGGAGGGGATTCAGAAGAAGAGGGAAGAACTGGCTCTTTCTGTCGAAAAGATGAAGCTGGAGCTCGATCAGTCTGCGGTGCGTTCCAAACAGATTCCGGGCATATCCGAGGAGACGCTTGCCGTGCAGTCACTGGAAGCGGCAAAGCGGGCTCTCGACTTCGGGTATCAGGATCTGGAGGAAATAAAGCGGGACAGTGAGGAAAAGCTTGCGGATCTTAAACGGGATTACAATCAGAGCATGACCCGGTCTGAGGAGGAGATGGAGGAGGAGACCAGGAGACAGTACCGCACTGCCGAAAGGGCCTATGATGCTGCCGTAGCCAGGAAGGAAAGCGCCGTCAGGAAAGCAGAGCGGGAGGTGGCCGACTGCGAGGAGAAGCTGGCCCGCCTGGAAGAGGAGGGCGCCTCAGACGAAGAGACAGAGAAAGCCCGAAAGGCTCTGGACCGTGCAAATGAGGATCTGGAAGAAGTGCGGGAAGAGCAGTCGTTAAACGTGGCTGAGGCAAAAGCGGCTTTAAACAGTGCGGAGGAAGACTACGGCGATGTCAGTGCCGGAAGGAGAACAGCCGCGGAAGCCTTAAAGAGCAGCTACGAAGCTTCCGTCCAGGCGGTAGAGGCACAGATCAAGGCCGGAGAAAAGGCTGTGAGGGACTTGGAGGAAGCACTCAGCCAGGCGGAACTGGCGGTAACCAATGCGCGGGCCAGGGACGCGGTGACAGCGGCGGAAAATGGGAAGGAGCAGACAGCAGCCAGCCTGGACCGTCAGGGAAAGCAGCTGGATATCACAAAGGCGGAAACGCAGCTAAAAGAACTGGAAGCACTGGAAGCAGCCGGCGGCGCAGTGACGGCTCCCGTGGCAGGTGTGGTGACAGAGCTATCCGTCGTTCCGGGAAAGACCGTGACGGGGGAGGCGCTTGTGGCAATCGGAGACGGGAAGCTGAAATTTGAGGGAACGGTGGATAAGAAACTGGGGGAACTGATTACTGCAGGTACAAAGATCAGCTTACAGTACGGGGAGTCCAGGAGAGCCTGTGAAGCGGTGGTGGAGAGCGTGGACTTTTTATCGGAGGAGGAACAGGCCCGTTTTACCGCATCAGCCCGGGAAGATGTGGGAGTTCTGGGTGCGACGGCCGCATTTTCAATCAATCTGGCATCCCGGCAGTATAATCAGGTCATTCCCATCGCAGGGCTCAGACAGGAATCGGATGGGTACTATGTTCTGGTGGTAAAACCGCAGAAGACGATTCTCGGCGAAGAGCTGACGGCGGAAAAGGTTCCTGTGGAATTACTGGAAAAAAGCAGCAGCCAGGCGGCTGTAGAGGGTGCATTTGGCAATACGGACCGGCTGATCGTATCCAGCAGCAGGATCATTGAGGCAGGCGACCGTGTCAGATTATCCGGAGAGTGAGAGAACAATGAACAGGCTTAAAAGATGGAGCAAAACGTGCAGAGCCGCCAGAGTCAAAACCGTATGTCTGGCAATGCTTCTGCCGGCTGCCCTGTGGGGGATTTCCCTGTGGCAGGGAGAGAAGACAGCACCCTACGCCGGAGATATCCAGATTCGCTACCATGGTCAGGGAATATCCAGGCAGACACTGGAGCAAATAACGGAAGCCGGGCTTAAGCAGGAGAACAAAACATTTCCGGAGACTGCGGCGTGGAGCGTGGAATACGATGTGGAGGCCAGAAATCCGGTGCTTAATTTTAAACAGGATGTAACCTGTATCATGGTCAGGGGAGAGATGGATCAGATTGTAAAGGACCGGCTGGCGGCCGGCACCTATGGCTTTGGAGATGATGATGAGGGCTGCGTCGTAAGCAGTAAGACAGCATGGGAACTGTTCGGTTCCACCAATGTGACGGGCAGTTGGATTACCGTAAAGGGCCAACGCTTTGTCATACGGGGAGTGACGGCTGCTTCCTATCCGATGGTGATTCTTCCGGCAAAGCGGCTGGAGACCGGATTCTTTTCCAACATCTCCTTTTCTTACTCTGGTCAGGAGGGGCTGGAAGGGCAGGCGGAGGAAATGATCATGCGGTTTGGGCTGCCGGGGCATGGAATCAGGATAAACGGGAGCATGTATTATGCGGTCGTCAGGTTTTTCTATACGCTGCCCGGCTGGGCCCTGCTCCTTAGCTTCGGACTTTTTGCCCGGCGGGTAAAGATGGGCAAAAAGCGGCTGTGGAACGTCTTTTCATTTGCAGTGACTGCCGGAATCGCGGCAGTTCTGCTCTGGTATGGCTGCCGGTTCCCGGGAGATTTTATTCCGTCCCGGTGGTCGGATTTTTCTTTTTATGCCGAAAAATTCAGGCAGGTGAGAGAGAACCTGTTTGACATAGCCACGCTGCCGAAGACCCGGTGGGATGTGGAGATGATACGCGCATTTAAGGCCTCCGTATTCTGTTCGGCCGGCGCGGCGCTGTCAATCATAACGGGAAATCTTTTGGTTTCTATCGATAACCATACGTTTTCGCATGTCTTTTTAAAAAGTAAAGACAAAGTATAAATCCGCCCGCCTCTGCAGCCGGAACGGCCAGCCAGACTCCGTCAAGCCCCATGATCAGGGGAAGGAACAGCAGGCATAAGACGATCAGGCAGAGCGTGCGCACAAAGGAAATAACAGCGGATACTTTTCCGTTCGATAAAGCGGTAAACAGAGCCGATGAAAAGATATTGACGCCGGAAAATAAGTAGCCGAACGCGAATACCATGAATCCGTGGCGTGCCAGATCGTATACAGCCGTGCCGGGGTGTGCAAAAATCGTTACGATGATTCCTCCGCCCAGCTGTGCAGTTAAAAATACAAGGATTGAAGTCACACCGGTGAAGAGGAAGGAAGTATTAAATACCTGTTTTAACTGTTTCGTGTTGCGGCTTCCGTAATTGTAGCTGATTACAGGTGAGACTCCCTGCGAAAATCCCATGTACAGCGCGTTTAAAAGGAACTGGGAGTACTGGATAATGGTAATGGCCGCCACGCCGTCTTCTCCCGCATAGTGCATCATCAGAAGGTTGAACAGGAACGTGATAATGCCGGAGGATAAATTGGTCACCATCTCCGAGGAACCGTTTATCAGTGTTTCTTTTAATTCTGCCGCTGTTAGACGGGGGCTTACCAGCCACAGTGCCCTGCGGGAAACGGCAAAGTAGATCAGGCCGAACACCGCGGGAATCATATAGCCGGTCACGGTAGCGATGGCTGCGCCCGCCACGCCCAGCTTAAGCGGTACGATGAGGACATAATCCAGGACCGCATTGCTGATGCCGGCCAGTACCGTGAGGAAGAGACCCAGTCCGGGCCGTCCCTCCGTGATGAAGTACATCTGGAACAGAATCTGCAGCATCAGCGCCGGAGCGAAGGCCATCTGCCATCTCATATACGTCATGCAGTCGCTCATCAGTAAGTCGCTGGCTCCCAGAAGACGTACCAGTGGTTCTGCAAAGAGATTGCCGAGGATCGCCGTTACGGCTCCGACAAGGATATTCAAATATACAATGGAGGTAAACGCAGCCCGTGCATTCCCGGGCTTTCCTTCGCCCATCTTTTTGGCAACGATGGCGCAGCTGCCGGTGGAAAACATGACTGCAATACCGAGCACAATGTTGATGGCCGGGTAAACGATATTAATGGATGAAAGCGCATTGGTTCCGACGAAACGCGATACAAAGACCCCGTCTATAATCGTATAGAGGGAGGTAAATATCATCATGACGGTCGTCGGCAGTGCAAACATCATGAGGGATCCGAATGTAAATTTTTTTGCCAGTGAATAATTCATATAATTTCTCCTGAGTTTCTTGTAAATTTCAGCCGCATGGACTATCATATGGTATAGGGCAGGCCGATAGTCAAGAGGAGAAAATGAGAAAGGAATCACAAGATGGAAAAACAGTCGGAGCTGTATTTTACGACAGGGGAGTTTGCAAAAATTTTGGGAGTCAAGAAGCACACGCTGTTTCATTATGATGAAATCGGATTGTTTTCACCGGCGGTGAAGGATGAGGAGAACCATTACCGGTATTATTTTGTATGGCAGATGGATACATTTGAGGTGATACGGGCGCTGCAGAAGCTGGGGATGCCTCTTGGCGAGATCAGGGAATATATGGAGACGCGGTCGCCGGAGCATTTTCTGGCGCTGGTGGATCAGAAGGAGGTTGAAATTGACCAGGAGATTGAACGGCTGAAGAATATGAAGCGTTTTATGGAGTGGGAGCGAGCGACCATCAGGGAGGCGCTGGAGGCCGAGGTGGATAAGCCGATGCTGGCGGAAAGAGGACAGGAATATCTGTTTTCTTCCGAGGTAAATCTCACGGGAGAGAGGAAGCTGGCGGAGGAGATTGCCCACCATGTCAGGGTCTGTGAGCAGTATCATATCAGTATGAACGCGGTGGGGGCAGTCTGTCTGGGGAAAGATTTAGAGGCGGGAAAATATGACCGCTATCGAAGCGTCTACACGCGGCTGGATAAACGCATTCCGGCGCTGAAGCCGTATGTGAAGCCGGCGGGAACCTATGTGGAGCTGTATTACCGCGGTTACGATGGTGATATGGGAAAGGCGTATCCGGTTATCAGAGCGTTTGCCGAGGAGCAGGGAATCAGCCTGGACGAGATGTGGTATGAAGATCTTCTTCTGGATGAATTGACGGTCAGAGATACCGCGGATTACGTTGTAAAGGTGGCCGTACGTGTAAAATCAACATTTGCCTTTTGAATCCGGTATGTTATAATGCTGATAATGTGAAATATGGGATCAGGAAGCCCTGCGGCCCAAACCAGGGCCCTCTCCCGGGAGCAGGAACGTATCCGGCATACATTGCCTGCAACTTATACTGCCGGGATGAGTCCCCCTTCACTGCTCTCCCCGGAGAATGGCTAGACTGCCGCTTCCCCAAAATCACCCAGGATGGATGCGACGGTTCTGAAACACAGGGCTTCATAGCCAACCTGCGGGATGGCGCGGCCGCCGGCTTTGAATATTTCTCCTGCTATGGCATAAAACAGGTGACCGTAACCACCCGGGGCTTGGGAAGCGGAGTGATCGAACTCCTGACAGCCTGGGATGGAAAGCCTGTCGGAGAAATTCCGGTTACAAGCTCCAACGAATGGAAAAACCACAAAGGCGATCTTACAATTCCGGATGGAGTACACGCCCTTTATTTCAGATACAGGGGCAAACGAAACATTAGCTTTCATTCATTTACGTTAAAGGGCAGCTCCCCCTTGACAAAACATGCTGCTTTATCGTATACTGCGGATAGCACCACATAAAATATAAAAACAGGAAAGAAGGTTCTGTCGGAAGATGATGACAAAATAATGACGAAGAAAAGGCTGAGAAACACTGAGTTAAAGGGCATGCTCCACTGGAAAGATGCGGAGACGGTGCCTGGTATTCTATGCCATTTCGTCCGGTCATCAGGGAAAATTCCGTACAGACATGAGTTTGTGCAGATTTTGTTCTGCGCGTGTTTCCTCATACGTATAGAATCTTGTATCCCTTCCGGACGATTGGCCGGGAGGGATATTTTATGTTACAGATGTTACAGATAAAACAACTGACGATAACACATAAAAAGGATTTGAGGGTAATTGTAAAGGATTTCAGCTTGGTCTTAAATCCCGGAGACAAAGCGGTTTTGATCGGGGAAGAGGGAAATGGAAAGAGTACGCTTCTAAAATGGATTTATAATCCTGAACTGATTGAGGGGTATACGGAGACGCAGGGCGAACGAATCTGTACAGGGGAACACCCGGGCTATCTGCCCCAGGAGCTGCCGGCAGAGGAAAAGGAAAAAACCGTATATGAATATTTTTGCGGGGAGGACGCCTTTGGCCTGCAGACGCCCAGGGAACTGACCCATTTAGCCGGGCAGCTGAAGCTTCCGCCTGATTTTTTCTACCGGGATCAGAAGATGGACACGCTTTCCGGCGGAGAAAAGGTGAAGGCGCAGATGGCGCGGCTTCTCATGGCCCGGCCCACCATCCTGCTGCTGGATGAGCCCTCTAATGACATTGACATCGAAACGCTGGAATGGCTGGAAAAGCTGATTATGGAAGCGCTCCAGCCGGTATTATTTATCTCTCACGATGAGATGTTGATCGAGCGGACCGCCAATATGGTAATCCATATCGAACAGCTGAAGCGAAAAACGGAAAGCCGCTGCAGTATAGCGAAAACCGGCTACCGCCAGTACGCAAAAAATCGTGCGGAGCAGCTTGCAAGTCAGGAACAGCGGGCGTTAGGTGAGCGCAGGGAAGAGAAAAAACGGCAGGAGAAATTCCGCAGGATTGAGCAGGCGGTGAACCATGATTTGAACAGCATGACCCGTCAGAATCCCCACGGCGGTTACTTGTTGAAAAAGAAGATGAAAGCGGTAAAATCTCTGGAAAAGAGATATGAACGGGAAGCTTTAGACAGGACGGAGATCCCGGAGACAGAGGATGCCATATTTTTTAAGCTGGGAGAAGCGGTAAAAATGCCCGCCGGAAAAACCGTTCTGGAATTTTCCCTGGACCGTCTCCTGACACCGGTCTCGGGGGAAGAGGAGCCGCGTCTTCTGGCGGAGCATCTGTTCCTGCGGATAAAGGGAGGAGAACGGGTCTGCATCACCGGAAAAAACGGTGCAGGCAAGACGACACTGCTGAAACAGATGGCAGAGCAGCTTTTAAGCCGGACCGATGTCCGGGCCTGCTATATGCCACAGAATTATGAGGATCTTCTGGAGCCTGACCGGACGCCGGTGGACTTTCTGTCCGAGACCGGAGACAAGGAAGAGACGACACGGATTCGGACGTATCTGGGTTCTATGAAATATACCGTTGATGAAATGAACGCTCCGATGTCGGAGCTGTCCGGCGGCCAGAAAGCAAAGGTGCTTCTGCTGAAAATGAGCCTGTCGGGGGCGGATGTCCTGATTCTGGATGAACCGACCCGCAACTTTTCCCCGCTGTCGGGGCCGGTGATCCGAGCGATCCTGCGCCAGTACCGGGGAGCCATTTTGAGCATTTCCCATGACCGGAAATATATCGAAGAGGTCTGTACTGCCGTTTACCAGCTGACGCCTGGGGGACTGGTCAGAATGGAGACAGAGAAACAGCAGTGTGACCGGAACGGGCAGGATTGATTCGGAACATTGGCACTGACAGCGGGGAAAAGAGAGGTTCCTTGAACTGGAATTTCGTGGTATACTAGGCAGGTATGGAGACCGGCCGCGATGGGAAACCGTGGCCGATTCTTCGATTGAATGAAAATCAGGTGACCGCAGCAGCAGGCGGCCGAAGGGAGTTAATCATGAGCAGGTTGAAACTTGGAATCCTGGGCAGTGGGTATCTGGGAGGAATTATAGCGGACGCGTGGAAAAACGGGTATTTGGATGAGTACGAGCTGGTGGGAATCGCGGGCCGCAGTGAGGAGAAGACAAAGGCTCTGGCGGAAAGAGCGGGATGCAGGCCGTGCGCGGATGTGGACGAGCTTCTGGCACTGAAACCAGATTACATAGCGGAGGCAGCCTCCGTTGCCGCGGTAAAAGGAATGGCCGTCAAGGCCCTTTCTGCGGGAACCAGCATCATTGTGCTGTCAATCGGTGCATTTGCGGATCAGGATTTTTATGAGGAAGTGAAGCGGACAGCCATGAAACATGGGACAAAGGTACATATTGCGTCCGGCGCGGTGGGCGGCTTTGATGTACTGCGTACGGTTTCGCTGATGGGAGACGCGGTTTCCGGGATCGAGACGAGGAAGGGGCCGAAATCACTGATGAATACGCCTCTGTTTGAAGAACATCTCATGACGGACACGGAGGAAACCCGGGTATTCACAGGCAATGCGAAGGAAGCGATTGCGCTTCTGCCGACCAAGGTTAATGTGGCAGTGGCGGCCTCTCTGGCTACAACGGGGCCGGAGCAGACAAAGGTAACGATTCACAGCATTCCCGGATTTGTGGGAGATGACCATAAGATTACGGCGGAGATTCCGGGGGTAAAGGCGGTCGTGGATATCTACTCCGCCGACAGTGCGATTGCGGGCTGGAGCGTCGTGGCGGTTCTTCGCAATCTGGTGTCGCCGATTGTATTTTAGGGAGGATGAGAACATGTTTAAAAAACTGGTGGCCATAGAGCCGGTGAGCCTGGTGGAAGAGGCGGAAAAGGAACTGCGTCAGTACGCAGAGGAAGTCGTCATGTACGGTGACGTGCCGGCAGATGATGATGAGATTATCCAGAGAATCGGGGATGCAGACGGCGTTCTGCTCAGTTATACCTCAAAAATTAACAGCTGTGTCTTTGAACACTGTCCTGGCATCCGATATGTGGGTATGTGCTGCAGCCTGTATTCCAAAGAGAGTGCGAACGTGGATATCGCCTGGGCGGAGGAACACGGCGTTACCGTGAAAGGCATCCGGGACTATGGCGACAGGGGGGTGGTGGAATACGTGATCTGTGAACTGGTGCGTTTCCTTCACGGGTATGACAGACCCATGTGGAAGGAGATGCCGGTGGAGATTACGGGGCTTAAGGTCGGCATGGCAGGAATGGGCGTTTCCGGCGGAATGATCGCTGAAGCCATGAAGTTTATGGGCGCAGAAGTCTCTTATTTCAGCAGGAGCCGAAAGCCGGACTATGAGGCAAAAGGCATGGTATACCGTCCGCTCACCGAACTGCTGGAGCAGTCGGAGGTCGTATTTGCCTGCTTAAACAAAAATGTAATTCTCATGCACGAGGAGGAATTTAAGGCGCTGGGCAATGGAAAGATCCTGTTTAACACCTCCATTGGGCCTGCCTTTGAAGCGGAAGATTTAAAGAACTGGCTGGATGGGGGAAATAATTACTTTGCCTGTGATACAGCCGGAGCCATCGGCGATCCGACGGGAGAGCTTTTAAACCACCCGAGAGTGTTCTGCACGAATTATTCGGCTGGAAGGACGAAGCAGGCGTTTGGACTTCTGAGTGAGAAGGTGCTTTATAATATCAGGGAGTATTTGGGGAATGCAAATGCATAGTCCCGGATAAAGCCGGACAAACAGACATATCCCAATCAGGCGGCGGACCGGGCAGGAAGTAAACGGCAATTGATTGGCAGGATTGTGATATAAAAGGGCAGAAACGGGATAGTGCTTTGCGGGGAAACAGATTATAATGATACTTACAGAGACGAAGCGGAGATGAACAGAAGTTCGTTTTTTCAGGACGAAGGACCGGTTTTTGTAAATAATTCATAATAAAAAGGGGCGAATACTTCTGTGTTTGCCCCTAAACCCCATTTGAGAATGTGTCAGAAAAATGCAGCAGGCTTAACGCCTGTTTTTTTTGTGTAAGCGGAGAAACCTGCCTGTAATAATCTTTATGCATTTTTTCTGTATAATTTTTCTGATAAAAACTGAGAATGGAAGTAATTGCCGGAAAAATGAACAGGATCAGGATTACTCCGGGGATAAAATCCCCGAAAAGTATTGTGGAAAAATGCGCATTAAGGTATAATGAACCCAATACGCAAAGGAATGAATTCCTGCTCTGAGCAGGTATTGTGAACTTTGAACGTGGAAGCAAAGTGAAAAATAATGATCGAATTATGATACAGGAGGACCATAACCCATGACCAGGAGTAAACTGCGTGAACACTGCTTTAAGATGCTTTTCTGTGCCGATTTCTATCCGGCAGAGGAAAAAGAGGAGCAGATAGAACGGTATTTTGATGAGCCGAAGGAAGATGAGACGACTCCGGAAGGGGTGGAAGAGATTCTTCATGATGTGGAGATGAGTCCGGAAGAGGAAAGCTATTTAAAGACCAAGACGGAAGCTGTTATGCGGAAGATTCCGGAGCTGGATGAGAAGATCGATGCGGTGGCCGAAGGATGGAAGACGAAGAGAATGGGAAAGGCGGAGCTTACGATTCTGCGCCTTGCGTTATATGAGATTTTATACGATGAGGAAGTGCCGGAAAAGGTAGCGATCAACGAGGCGGTGGAGCTGGCGAAGCGGTTCGGCGGGAATGAAGCTCCGGCGTTTATCAACGGAGTTCTGGCAAAGCTGGTGTAACGGCCTATGGCGAGTGTATATTCCGTATCACAGGTCAATGCTTATATTAAGAATATGTTTGCCCAGGATTTCGCATTGAACCGTATATCAATTAAGGGCGAGGTGTCGAACTGCAAGTATCATACCTCCGGCCATATCTATTTTACCTTAAAGGACAGAGGTGCCGCGATCGCGTGTGTCATGTTTGCCGGTCAGCGGAAGGGGCTTTCGTTTAAGCTGGAGGAAGGCCAGAAGGTGGTGGCCAAAGGCAGTGTCGAGGTCTATGAGCGGGATGGCCGTTATCAGCTGTATGCTCAGGAGATCACGAAAGAAGGCGTCGGTGATTTATTCGAACGGTTCCAGAAGCTGAGGGACGAGCTTGAGGAGATGGGGATGTTTTCCCCGGAGTACAAGCAGCCCATCCCGCGCTACGCCGGGAAGGTGGGGATTGTAACCGCCCAGACGGGGGCGGCGATCCGGGACATCATGAATATTTCCGCCCGCAGGAATCCGTATGTACAGCTCTATCTCTATCCGGCCCTTGTTCAGGGCGAGAACGCAAAATACAGCATTGTAAAAGGAATCGAGACGCTGGACCGCCTGGGACTGGATGTTCTGATCGTGGGAAGAGGCGGAGGTTCCATTGAGGACTTATGGGCATTTAATGAGGAAATCGTGGCCCGTGCCATCTTTGCCTGCAGGACGCCTGTGATCTCGGCAGTAGGACATGAAACCGATGTGACGATCGCGGATTATGTAGCGGATATGAGGGCGCCGACTCCGTCTGCGGCGGCGGAGCTGGCCGTGTTTGACTACAGCCAGTTTGAAGGTCAGGTGGAATTGTACCGGGATGCCCTGGGGAAATCCATGGCCAGAAAATTAGAACGTTACCGCTATCAGACGGAGCAGTTCAGGCTCCGTTTTCAGCTTTTTGACCCACGCCGTCAGGTGAGGGAACAGAGGCAGCGGGCGGTGGATCTGGAAGAGAAGCTGAAAAACATGATGGCTTCCCGGATTGTGACAGATAAGAACCGGGCTGCAGAAGCGGAAAGCCGTTTGAGGCAGCTTATCGAAAAGCAGGCGGTACGGGACAGGCATCGTCTGGAGCTGATAAGCAGCAGGCTGGATGGTTTGTCTCCGCTCAAGAAGATCGGAGGAGGCTACGGCTTTCTGACTGATGGGAAGAACCGGCGGATCGAGTCGGTGGATCAGGTGAAACAGGGAGATCCGATTAAGGTGAGAATTCGTGACGGGCGGATCGATGCCGTGGTTTCTGATACAGCGGCGGCGGATTTAAAACAGTAAGGAGGCAGACAACAAAATGGCTGCAAAAAAAGTGAAAAGTGTAGAAGAGACCTTTCAGGAGCTGGAGGAGATTATCCGTAAGCTGGAGAGCGGCGAAAGCTCCCTGGAGGAATCCTTTCAATATTATGAGGCGGGAATGAAGCTTGTAAAATCCTGCAATGAAAAAATAGACAAAGTAGAAAAACAGATCATTGTCCTGGAGGAAGATGGTGAAAGTCATGAACTTTAATGAGATGCTGGAAACCAGAACGAGGGAAGTGGAGGCGGTGGTGGAGCGTTATCTGCCGGCGGCAGACGGGTATCAGAAGACCGTTCTCGACGCCATGAATTACAGCGTGCGTGCCGGCGGAAAAAGGCTGCGTCCCATGCTGATGGAGGAGACATACCGGTTGTTTGGCGGCAGTGGGACGGTGGTAGAACCGTTTATGGCCGCGATTGAGATGATTCATACCTCTTCCTTAATTCACGACGACCTTCCCTGTATGGATAACGATGAGCTCCGCAGAGGGCTTCCAACCACGTGGGTAAAGTATGGGTATGACATGGCGGTTCTTGCCGGAGACAGCCTGCTCATCTACGCGGTGGAGACGGCGGCAAAGGCGTTTGCCCTGACGGAGGATGCTGCGGTCGTGGGCCGCTGTATCGGAATTTTGGCACAGAAAACCGGAATCTATGGCATGATAGGTGGGCAGACTGTGGATGTGGAGCTGACCAATAAGCCTGTTCCGCATGAAAAGCTGGATTTCATCTATCATTTGAAGACGGGAGCGCTTTTGGAGTCCTCCATGATGATCGGCGCGCTTCTCGCCGGTGCAGACGAGGAGGAGACCCGGCGGGTGGAACAGATGGCCGCAGCCATCGGCCTTGCATTTCAGATTCAGGACGATATCCTGGATGTGACCAGCAGCATGGAAGTGCTGGGAAAGCCGGTACTCAGCGATGAAAAGAACAATAAAACCACTTATGTGACCCTGGAGGGGCTTGAGAAGGCAAAACAGGACGTGGCCCGGATTTCCGACGACGCTGTCCGAATCCTTCATGAACTGCCGGGGGAAAATGAATTCCTGGAGGCATTGATCCACATGCTGGTGAGCCGGGAAAAGTAAAAGGATCTGGTAAAATATGATACTGGAATTAATCAATGGCCCGGAGGATATAAAAAAACTGACGGGGAAAGAACTGGATATACTGAGACAGGAGATACGGGACTTTCTGATCGGAAAGATCAGCAGGACCGGCGGGCACCTGGCTTCCAATCTGGGAGTTGTGGAGCTCACCATGGCTATTTATCTCGTGTTTGATCTGCCGAAGGATAAGATCATCTGGGATGTGGGACATCAGTCGTATACTCATAAGATCTTAAGCGGCAGAAAGGGTGAGTTTGACGATTTGCGGCAGTACGGCGGGATGAGCGGCTTCCCGAAACGGAAGGAAAGCCCCTGCGACGCTTTCGATACGGGTCACAGTTCCACCTCTATTTCGGCAGGACTTGGTCTTGCGCAGGCCAGGGATGTTTCCGGAGAAGACCATTTTGTCGTATCTGTGATCGGCGACGGTGCATTAACCGGCGGAATGGCTTATGAGGCGCTGAATAACGCCGCCCGCATTAAGAAGAACTTCATCATTATATTAAATGACAACAACATGTCCATTTCCGAAAATGTCGGAGGAATGTCGAGATATTTAAACGGCATCCGGACCGGAGACGGATATCTGGATTTAAAGAAATATGTGACTAATGTCCTTTCCAGGATACCGGTGATTGGTGATGAACTGATCGATAAGATCAGCCGTACGAAGAACGGCATTAAGCAGCTTCTGATTCCCGGAATGCTGTTTGAGAACATGGGAATCACGTATTTGGGACCGGTGGACGGCCATGACGTCAAGGCTTTATCGAGGGCGCTCAAAGAGGCGAAGAAGCTGGACCATGCGGTTTTAGTCCATGTTATCACGAAAAAAGGCAAAGGCTATGAGCCGGCGGAAAAGAATCCGGCCAGATTCCACGGTGTGGAACCGTTTGATGTGGTGACAGGAGAATCGAAAAAAGAAAAAAAATATCCCAGCTACACGGACGTATTTTCCAGAACGATCTGCCAGCTGGCGGAAAAAGATCCGAAGATCACGGCGGTGACGGCAGCGATGCCGGATGGGACGGGACTCAAGCGTTTCAGCCGCCTCTATCCGGACCGGTTCTTTGATGTCGGAATTGCGGAGGAGCATGCTGTGACTTCCGCGGCGGGGATGGCGGCCGGCGGTTTGAAGCCGGTGGTGGCGGTCTATTCGTCGTTTTTACAGAGGGGCTTTGATCAGATTCTGCATGATGTCTGTATCCAGAATCTGCCGGTGGTCTTTGCCGTGGACCGGGCAGGACTGGTCGGCAGCGACGGGGAGACCCATCAGGGGATCTTTGACTTATCTTTTTTATCGGCGATTCCGAACATGAGCATTTTTGCGCCCAAGAACATGTGGGAGCTGAAGGCGGGACTGGAGTTTGCCGTGTCCTTCGGAGGGCCGTTTGCCATTCGCTATCCAAGAGGTGAGGCCTACAGAGGCTTAAAGGAATTTCACGCGCCTGTCGAATACGGCAGAGGCGAGATGCTGTACGAGGAGAAGGATATTGCCCTTCTGGCCGTGGGAAGCATGGTCAGTACGGGAGAACACGTGCGGGAGAAACTGAAGGTGGAGGGCTGGAACTGTACGCTGGCCAACGGCCGGTTTGTGAAGCCGTTTGACGAGGAACTGGTGGACCGCCTTGCGAAAAACCACTGGCTCGTTGTCACCATGGAGGAGAACGTGCTTCAGGGCGGTTACGGCCTCATGGTCACCCGCTATATCCACGAACACTATCCTCATGTGAAGGTGATGAATATCGCCATACCGGACGGATATGTGGAGCACGGCAATGTGTCGCTGCTGAGAAAAGGACTGGGCATCGACAGTGACTCCGTGATCTGGAGGATGAAGAAGGAATATCTCGATACCGAGCGTCAGAATATGGAATGGAAGACTATCAATACAGAGGAAAAGAAGGCATGAAAGAACGATTAGATGTGCTTTTAGTGAAACGGAATTTAGCGGAATCCAGAGAGAAGGCGAAGGCGGTGATCATGTCCGGCATCGTCTATGTGGAGGGCCAGAAGGAAGACAAGGCCGGGACCACCTTCGACGAGTCCGTGAACATTGAAGTGAGGGGCCATACGTTAAAATATGTGAGCCGCGGCGGACTTAAGCTGGAGAAGGCCATGAGCCATTTCGGCGTTATGCTGGAGGGAAAGACGTGCATGGATGTGGGGTCATCCACCGGCGGCTTTACCGACTGCATGCTTCAAAACGGCGCCGTAAAGGTTTATGCCGTGGATGTGGGACACGGTCAGCTGGCCTGGAAGCTTCGGAACGACGAGCGGGTAGTCTGTATGGAAAAGACGAATATCCGATATGTGACGCCGGATGAGATTCCGGAAAAGATCGATTTCTCATCCATCGACGTGTCCTTCATCTCTCTGACTAAGGTGCTGGAGCCGGTGAAAAGGCTTTTAAAGGAGGAGGGCGAGATCGTCTGCCTCATCAAACCCCAGTTTGAGGCCGGCCGTGAGAAGGTCGGGAAAAAAGGGGTGGTACGGGAAAAAAGTGTGCATCTGGAAGTGATTGAAATGGTGATTGCCTATGCGGTCTCCATTGGCTTTGAGGTGCTGAATTTAGAGTATTCTCCGATCAAGGGGCCTGAGGGGAATATCGAATATCTCCTTTATTTGAAGAACCATCCGGAAGGGGAGCTGATTCCGGACGTGCCGGTGGCGCCGAAGGACATTGTGGAAGCCGCGCATCAGGAGCTGAGCGAGGGAAAATAAGGAGAGGTTATGAAAGAGTTCTTTATTATCATGAATCCCGAAAAACAGGGGGCAAAGGAGACTGCGCAGGTGATCCGCGATTACTTAACCAGTCATGGCGCCTCCTGCCTGATCGGAAAAGGGGACGGCAGACGGGGCGGAGATTACCACTATACGGACGCCTCCATGGTGCCGCCGGAGACGGAATGCATCATCACGCTCGGTGGAGACGGAACCCTGATTCAGGCGGCCAGGGACTTGGCGGGCAGAAATATTCCCATGCTGGGAATCAACCGCGGGACCCTGGGGTACTTAACACAGATTTCCAGGACAGAGGAGATCGACACGGCCCTGGACGCGCTTCTGGCGGATCAGTATCAGCTGGAAGAGCGGATGATGCTAAACGGCCGGGCATACAGCAGCACAGGCCGTCTGTATGAAGACATAGCACTGAATGAGATAGTAATCACGAGAAATGAACGGCTGAAAATGCTTCATTTCCGGGTTTATGTAAATCATGAGTTTTTAAATGAGTACCGGGCGGATGGGCTGATTGCAGCCACTCCCACGGGATCTACCGCATATAATCTGTCAGCGGGGGGACCGATCATTGTTCCGGATTCCACCCTGATGGTGTTAACACCCATCTGTTCCCATGCATTAAACGCCAGGAGCATTGTCATGTCCGGAGACGCACGGATACGGATTGAAATACTGGGTGACCCGGGCACGAGCCAGGCTGCCGTCTACGACGGGGACACGGCCGCGGAGCTGCATTCCGGGGATTACATCGAGATACACCGGTCGGAGACAAAGACCGTTCTGATAAAACTAAAAGATGTATCATTTCTTGACAACCTGCGCAATAAAATGGCTGGCATATAGGAGGGCACATTATGAAACTGGAAAGACACAGCAAAATTGTGGAACTCATCGGTAAGTACGAGATTGAGACCCAGGAGGAACTGGCGGATTACTTAAACCAGGCCGGATTTGCCGTGACTCAGGCGACGGTATCCAGAGATATCAGAGAGCTGAAGCTAACAAAGGTTCAGTCGGAGTCGGGAAAACAGCGGTACATGGTGCTTCAGAATCAGAGCTCCTTTTCTGACAAGTACATCAGAATTCTGCGTGACGGGTACATGTCTATGGACATGGCGCAGAATATTCTCGTCATCAAGACTGTTTCGGGCATGGCCATGGCCGTGGCGGCTGCCCTGGACGCTCTTCATTTTAATGAAATCGTAGGCTGCATTGCCGGGGATGATACGATCATGTGCGCAGTGCGCAGCGCGGACGATACCATTCTGGTGATGGACAAACTGAAGAAACTCATCGCAGGATAAAGGAGGCGTGCCATGCTTTCAGAATTACATGTGAAGAACCTGGCCCTGATCGAAAAAGTGGACATTGAATTCGGGGAGGGGCTTAACATTTTAACGGGTGAGACAGGAGCCGGAAAATCGATTATCATCGGCTCGGTCACCATGGCGCTGGGCGGCAAGGTGCAGAAGGATATGATCCGACGCGGCACGGAGTACGCCTATGTGGAACTTTTATTTACCGTTACGGAACCGGACAAGCTGCGTGCATTAAAGGAGATGGATGTCTGCCCGGACGAGGGCGGAATCGTTATCATTTCCCGGAAAATCATGCCCGCGCGCAGCCTCTGCAAGATCAACGATGAAACGGTAACCGTTGGAAAGCTTAAGACAATTACCGGACTTCTAATCGATATTCATGGTCAGCATGAACATCAGTCTCTGCTGTACAAGCACAAGCATCTGGAAATTCTGGATAAATACCACGAGCGAACATCACACGACGTAAAACAGAATATTGCCGGTCTGTACCGGACCTATACCGGGCTTAAGGAGAGGCTGGCCTCGTTTCAGCTGGACGAGGAATCGCGTCTGCGGGAGATGGATTTTCTGCGGTTTGAGATTGATGAGATCGAAGGGGCAAACGTAAAGGACGGGGAGGAAGAGGAGCTGACGGCCCGTTACCGCCTGTTTACCAATGCCAGGAGGATAACCGAAAGCCTGTCGGCCGCTTACTCGGCGGTGAATACCGACACACTGGATTACGCCTTAAAAGAGGTGGAGCACGTGGCTTCTTTCGACGAGAAGCTGGGAGCGATCCGGGATCAGCTGTTTGATGCAGATGCGATTTTGAGCGATATCAGCCACGAGATATCTTCGTACATGGAAGACATGTCCTTTGACGAGGAGGAATACCGGGAGCTGGAGGAGCGGCTGGATGTGATCCATAATCTGGAGGCCAAGTACGGAAAGACAGCGGAACAGATTCAGGAAAATCTGGAGAATAAAAGGAAGCGTCTGGAAGAGCTGGAAGATTACGATTCCTTAAAGCAGAAGACGGAGAGGGAACTGAGGGAGACGGAGAACAGGCTGGAAGCGCTCTGCGGCCAGCTGTCCGGGATGAGAAAGGCTGCGGCCAAAGAACTGACGGCGAAGATCAAAGCCGGGCTCACAGACTTAAATTTCATCGATGTGGAGTTTTCCATGGAATTTACCCGTCTGAACCATTTCACGGCAAATGGATATGATGAAGCGGAATTTATGATTTCCACGAATCCGGGGGAGAGCGTAAAGCCGTTGGGCACAGTGGCATCCGGCGGCGAGCTGTCCAGGATTATGCTGGCGATCAAGACGGTTCTGGCGGACAGCGATGATATTCCCACTTTGATTTTCGATGAGATCGACACGGGAATCAGCGGCAGAACGGCGCAGATGGTGTCGGAGAAGCTTTCCTATATTGCGAAGAGCCATCAGGTGATCTGCATCACCCATTTACCGCAGATTGCGGCCATGGCGGATTCCCATTACGAGATCGCGAAGACGGCCGCGGACGGACGAACCACCACGACGATCCGGCCGCTGGCGGAGGCTGAGATGGTGGAAGAACTGGCAAGGCTGCTGGGAGGCGCGAAGATTACCGATGCGGTGAGAGAGAATGCCAGGGAGATGAAGAGGCTGGCAGGGGAGAGGAAGCGGCCGTGAGTGCGGACGGCTTCCGTGAAAAGTAAAATACGAACAGAATCACAGGTTTCAGGGGCAGTCTTAGTGACTGCCCCTGATCTGCTGAATAAGGATAACATATGGGAGAATTTCTCACTCTGTCCTTTTATCCATGGTATCCCAGCTGATAAGAGATATCCTGAACAGTCTCCAGTATCGTCCGGAAGCTTGAATTAATAAATTCGTCCGTCATCCGGCCAAGAGGGCCTGTAACACTCAATGCAGCAATAATTTTTCCGCTGTAATCTCTTAACGGAAAGGCGATACACCGAGCGCCCAGTTCGCACTCTTCGTTGTCGTAGGCGTAGCCTCTTTTCCGGATCAGCTGCAGTTCGCCAAGAAGCATCTCCCTGGTTACCAGTGTGTTGTCGGTGTAGCGGGTGAGACCTTTCATCCGGATCATCTCGTCGATCTTAGACTCCGGAAATTCCGAAAGAATCACTTTGCCGACTCCCGTACAGTGCATGGGGGCCTGGCTGCCGATCCGCTGAGTGGTCCGGAGCATCTGGCCGGGGCCATCGGCAACGTGGACGTATACCACGGTATAATCCTGTTCCACAGCCAGGCATACACATTCTCCGAGACTGGTGGAAAGCTGCTTCATGGGAAGCGACGCGATCTCCACGATGCCGGTGCGGTTGCTGATATAGCTGGCGAGACCGCACAGCTTGTAGGTCATCTGATATTTTAATGTTTCACGGTCCTTGTAGACGTATCCGTTGCGTTCCAACGAATTCAAAAAACGCAGTGTGGTACTGGTGTTGTAATGAAGCTGATTTGCAATATCAATAAGTCTCATGGGTTCTTTGCTGTAGGAAAGTAATTCTATAATGGCCAGTACTTTGTCAGTCGACTGGTTGTCCTTTGCAAAACGGTTAGTCTGTTCTGTTTCTTCCATGATTCGCCTCCGTTTCTATTATTGAAAATAAGTATATCATAATTTGAATGAATATGGGTATATCATAGCGGATTTTTAAGATGAATGTCAATGGATTTTAAGAAAAATATTTCAATAAATAAAATATAATTTTAAAAAATGATATATAAAACAAAATTATATTGACATATTTTGTAAAACGATATATAATTTTGATTAACGAAAGAGATGGAAGAGAATCTGCAAATTCCGACTATCTTTGTCCACACTGTAACCCTATAAAATAATTGGAGGAAGAAAAATGAATATCAGTTTACTGGAGCCTATCGGCGTACCGGAAGAGATGATTGAGAGTCTGGCAGAAGGCTTAAAAAAACAAGGGCACGTGTTTACTTATTATGATACTAAGACAACCGATGTAGAAGAATTAAAGAGAAGGTCGGCCGGACAGGAGATCGTGATGATTGCCAATAATCCATATCCGGACGAGGTAGTCCGTTCCTGTGACAGCTTAAAAGCTATTGCGGTGGCGTTTACGGGAATCGACCATGTAGGCCTTGCAGCCTGCAGGGAAAAGAAGATCGATATTTTAAACTGCGCAGGATATTCTAACCAGTCGGTAGCTGAATTATCTGTGGGAATGGCCATTGCGGTTATGCGGAAGATTCAGGAGGGAGATTTTGCCGTAAGGAACGGAAAAACCTCTGCCGGTCTTGTTGGTACGGAGATATGCGGAAGAACGGTTGGTATCGTAGGCTGTGGACAGATTGGTTTTAAGACAGCCAGATTGTTTCATGCGTTTGGAGCAGAGGTACTGGCATATGCCCGTCATGAAAAGGAAGAGTGGAAGGAGGCAGGGATTCGCTATGCAGACATGGACACCCTGTTAAAGGAAAGTGACATTGTATCACTACATCTTCCACTTAATGAGGGAACGAAGGGATTTTTTGACGGTACAATGATTGGAAAAATGAAAAAAGATGCGATTCTTATCAACTGTGCCAGAGGACCTATCGTTGATAATGCAGCTTTGGCGGAAGCACTGAATGAAGACAAGATTGCCGGAGCTGCCATCGATGTGTTTGATATGGAACCGCCGATCCCTGCCGATTATCCGCTCTGTCACGCAAAGAATATCCTGCTGACACCTCATGTCGCATTTGCCACAAAAGAAGCGATGGTGCGGAGAGCAAAGATTGAATTTGATAATGTCTATGCGTATCTGAATGGCAAACCGGAGAATTTATGTAAAATATGATTCGGTGTTTCCAAATGCTTAAGCTGGAACTGCTATAAATAAAATTATGGAAAGCTGCTGTGCGGCAGTTCTCCGGTGAACATCATTTTTCACCGGTGGAACTGCTTCGCAGCAGCTTTCTGTATTCTGTGGGAGTACAGCGCTTTTTCTCTTTAAAAATACGATTGAAGGTTGCCAGACTTGTAAATCCGGATTGAAGAGCAGCCTCTGTGATGGTGGTTGCCGCAGAGGCAAGCAGGCTCTGCGCATGGGCCAGACGGCAGCCCGTTACATAGTCATGAAAGGTGCAGCCGACGAATTCCTTGAAAAGCCGGCAGAAATGAAATTTGCTGAAGCCGGTATAGGAAGCGATATCCTCCAGCCGGAGCGGTTCCGTACAGTGCAGATTGATGTAATAGCTGATATCTGCAAATTTTTCGGCATACTGAAGCTTTTGCTCCGGTTTATAGCGGTCCGTCTGCAGATTATTGATATCCTGTCTTCCCAGAGTTACGAAAAAGCTTGTGAACAGGCTGTGGATCGAAGCATCGCAGAATAAATCCTTTTTGTTATACTCCTCTTCAATCAGCAGCAGATAGTTTCTTAATGTCCGGGAAAGCTCAGGATTCTCCTCTTTTCTGATAATGCGGTAAGGAGACAGGCTGTTAATCAGGGATCCAACTCCTCTTAAATTCATATAAGGGGTAAAGTCCACGTCGACGATGAGGCGGGCTCCCGTGGGCGGAGTGTAAATCGTGTGCATCTCCCCGGGCGGTATGATAATGATTTCATCTTCTTCGATGGAATTGAGCTCCCCCGACAGGCCGACCCTGACGCCGTAAGAATTGGATAAGGGCATGATAATCTCTGCTTCTTTATGCCAGTGAGGGGGAAAACTGTCCGTCTTAATATTGTGGTAGAGACGTACTCCATCCACCCACTTGTAATTGACGGTTTCATGGTGCTTATTCAATGTTTCGATCATAGATGGATACTCCTGACAAATTGCTTTTTCTTACCATGCATATAATTCGTTTTTAAAGTGTAATTGGGCAATAAGTATATTATTTGTAATTTTAAAAGCGTTAGTAAGTCATATTCTATACTAAAAAAGTCCATAAGTAAAGAATAAGTCGAAAATAAGAGCAAATTTATAGCAAGAAATGATGTATTGATGAGCAAAATGTGAAAAGCGGTCTTCATAGAAAACGATTATACTGGCATTACAAACGAAAAGGGGATTTCAGATGAAGGAGACAAGCGAGAAAGAGACAGCCCTGGACAGACAGCGAAGGGAGAAGGCGGAGTATCTGGTTAAGCAAATGACGCTGGAGGAAAAGGTGTTCCAGACGATGAATCAGGCACCTGCCATAGAGCGGCTGGGAATTAAGGCGTATAACTGGTGGAATGAAGGGCTGCATGGAGTGGCAAGAGCCGGTGTGGCAACGATTTTTCCCCAGGCGATCGGTCTGGCGGCAACGTTTGATGAGGACCTGATTGAAACGGTAGGTGAAGCCGTTTCTACCGAAGCGAGGGCCAAGTACCATATGCAGCAGAGGTACGGCGATACCGACATTTATAAAGGGCTTACCCTGTGGGCGCCCAATATCAACATATTCCGCGATCCCAGATGGGGGAGAGGACACGAGACATACGGGGAGGATCCATGGCTTACTTCGCGGCTTGGAATACGATACATAAGAGGTCTTCAGGGAAGCCATGAGAAGTATTTGAAGACAGCGGCCTGTGTGAAGCATTTTGCAGTTCACAGCGGACCCGAGGAACTGCGCCACAGCTTTGATGCAGAAGTCTCAGAAAAGGATTTGCGGGAGACATACCTGCCTGCGTTTGAGGCCTGTGTGAAAGATGGAGATGTGGAGGCTGTCATGGGAGCCTATAACCGGGTAAACGGAGTTCCATGCTGCGGCAATGAATACCTTCTGGAAACCATCCTGAGAAAAGAGTGGGGATTTCATGGCCATGTAGTGTCAGACTGCTGGGCGATTAAGGATTTTCATGAAGGCCATGGCGTGACAGACTCACCAGTTGAATCGGTCTCCATGGCGATGAATCACGGCTGTGATTTAAACTGCGGAAATTTATTCACCTATCTGATCCAGGCGGTAAAAGAAGGAAAGGTGAAGGAAGAGCGGCTCGATGAAGCGGTTATACGGCTCTTCACGACGCGATTGAAGCTTGGTGCATTAGGGAAAACGGAAGAGGACGATCCCTATGCCGGTATTTCTTACCTTGAAGTTGATTCGCCTGCAATGAAGAAGTTAAACCGCAGCGCGGCAGGCAAGAGCGTAGTCCTGCTGAAGAATGCGGAGGGGCTCCTTCCGATTGATACAAAGCGTTATAAGACTATTGGCGTTATCGGACCCAATGCGGACAGCCGGAGAGCGCTTGTGGGAAATTATGAGGGCACCGCCTCTGAATATGTTACGGTGCTGGAGGGAATCCGGGAAGCAGCGGAGCCGGAGGCTCGGGTACTTTACTCGGAAGGCTGTCATCTTTATAAAAGCAATGTTTCCGGACTGGGTGCCAGGAATGACCGGCTGTCGGAGGTGAAAGGGATCTGCAGGGAGAGCGATATCGTGATCGCCTGCATGGGACTTGATTCGACACTGGAGGGAGAGCAGGGAGACACCGGTAATATTTACGCGGGTGGTGATAAGCCTGATTTAATGCTTCCCGGTCTTCAGCAGAAGATTCTCGAAACTGCTTATGACAGCGGTAAGCCGGTGGTACTGGTGCTTCTGGCGGGCAGTGCCATGGCAGTAACCTGGGCGGATGAACATCTGCCGGCCATATTAACGGCCTGGTACCCGGGAGCGGAAGGCGGCCGTGGGGTGGCGGATGTACTGTTTGGAACGGTCAATCCGGAAGGAAGGCTTCCGGTAACCTTTTACCGGACAACAGAGGAACTGCCGGACTTTACGGATTACTCCATGGAGGGAAGAACGTATCGCTTTATGAAACAGAAGGCACTGTATCCCTTTGGCTTTGGACTGTCCTATACCGAGTTTTCCTGTTCCGGGCTGGAGGTATCAGAGCGGGATTCCGTTGATAATGGAGTGGAGGTAAAACTCCGCGCGGCTAACTGTGGAGAGCGATGGGGAAGAGAAACCATTCAGGTTTACGTTGGAAGAAAAGAAGATCATGACAGGAATCCCCAATTGAAGGCTGCTGTTAAAGTGGGACTGGAGTCGGGAGAAGAGAAGACGATTTCCATCCACCTGCCGGCTGACGCATTTGCTGTATATGATGAAAATGGAAAACGATATATTGATGCATGTACTTATCAGATATTTGCAGGCGGATCGCAGCCGGATCAGAGAAGCGCTGAGCTGAAGAAACAGCGGGTGTTGTGTGCGGAGGTGAGATCAGTCAGAAAGTACTGTATTGATGAGACCATATAAAAATAAGGGGGAACACCAATGGAAAAAAAGAAAAGCATCTGGTATTACCTGTACAGGGATAAATGGCTTTATCTCATGCTTGTACCGGTTATTCTCTATTACTTTATATTCAAGTATCTCCCCATGGGCGGTATCGCCATGGCTTTCCAGGACTTTAATATGTTCAAAGGGATATTTGGAAGCAAATTTGCCGGATTATCTGTGTTTAAGAAGATATTTGCCCAGCCTCAGTTCTGGAATTCAGTGAAAAATACACTGATTTTAAACCTGCTGACGCTGGTTGTCAGCTTTCCGTTCACGATTATTCTGTCTTTAATCCTGAATGAAATCCGGTGTACATGGTTTAAACGGCTTTCCCAGTCTCTGCTGTATCTTCCGCACTTTATATCCTGGGTGGTTGTTGCGGGAATTGCGGTAAATCTGTTCTCTTTAAACGGCGGAACCGTCAACAATGTTCTGAATGTGATGGGAATAAAATCCATTCCGTTCTTAAGCGACAAATACTGGTGGATATTCACTTACGTTATCTGCAGTGTCTGGAAGGAGATCGGCTGGGGAACCATTATCTATCTGGCGGCTTTAACCGGGGTAGATGAGAGCCTTTATGAGGCGGCTTATTTAGACGGAGCGACAAGAATGCAGAGAATCATCTATGTAACGCTTCCCATGGTTAAGCCTGTGATTGTCACCATGCTGATTCTTTCGGTCAGCAAGATGATGACAATCGGACTGGATGCTCCGCTGCTTCTGGGCAATTCCAAGGTCATGGAGGTATCTGAGGTATTGAGCACTTATGTATACCGACTTGGTATTGAGAAGGCACAGTACTCTCCGGCAACGGCGGTGGGACTGTTCCAGTCAGTGGTAAATATTGCGATCCTGTTTATGGCAGACCGTTTTGCCAAGGCGATCGGTGAAGAAGGAATATTATAGGAGGGGCGGAAATGAAGAAAAAGAAAATAGCGTTTGCGGATGTAATGCTGTACCTGATTCTGACAGTGGTAGTTCTGGTCTGCCTCTATCCGTTTCTGAATGTGGTGGCGTATTCCTTAAGCGGAAATACGGCAGTGCTTTCGGGGAAAGTCACCTTTTATCCGATAGACTTCCAGCTGTCAGCCTATAAGGAGATCCTGCTGAAGCAGACGCAGATCTGGACAGCCATGGGGATTTCCGTCACGGTGACGGTTCTGGGAACTCTGTTGGGGCTTGTGCTCACGGTTGCAGCGGCGTATGCGCTGTCGAAGGAAAAGTTAAAAGGCCGGGGGATTTTAAGCGGATTCATCCTCTTTACGATGTATTTCAGCGGAGGTATTATCCCTACGTTCCTGGTTGTAAAAGGCGTTGGTCTTTATGATTCCATCAACGCCCTGGTAATTCCTTCAGCTATGAACGTCTTTAACTTCATAGTGATGAGAACATTTTTTAAGGAACTGCCGCTGGAACTTGAGGAGGCGGCCAGGATTGACGGTGCGAACGATATGAAGATTCTGTTCAAAATTGTGCTTCCGCTGTCCATGCCGATTATTGCAACGATTGGCCTGTTCTATGCGGTTTCCTACTGGAACGATTACTTCAGCGCACTGCTGTATATTCAGACACCGGAGAAGTTTTCTTTACAGCTTCGGCTGCGTCAGCTGCTGTTTGCAGGTCAGATCAACCAGGTTTCCATGGAAAACCTGGGAACACAGGTGATGTCGGAATCACTGAAGATGGCGAGCATCGTGATATCGACGATCCCGATTATTCTTGTTTATCCATGGCTGCAGAAATACTTTGTAAAAGGTGTTATGCTGGGGTCGGTAAAAGGTTAACTAAAATTTATTAGAGGAGGACTATTAAAATGGGGAAAAAGAGAAGAGCAGCGGCCGTTCTGACGGCGGCAATGGCAATGGCATTTGTGGTATCCGGCTGTGGCGCCAGGGAAGAGGCAGCACCGAAAGGTGAGTCAGGGCAGACGAAAGAGGCTGGAGATACAAAGACGGAGGCGGCGGGAAACCAGACCACTTACGGATCAAAGCAGTTTGACAATGTGACTCTTACTGTCGAACTCTTCGACCGCAGCAACGCTCCGCAGGGAACAACAGTTACCGATAACCGTTGGGTAAAGTATGCAAAAGAAGAGATGGCTAAGGTGGGAATTAATCTGGAGTTCGTAGCGGTTCCGCGTTCGGAGGAGGTCACGAAAATTCAGACGATGATGGCGGCTGGAACAGCTCCTGATATTGCGCTGACCTATACGAGAAGCATCGCAGAGGACTATTTTAACCAGGGCGGAACGTATGATTTGAGCAGCTATGTGGATGGCGAAGGCCAGGCGGAAAATTTAAAAGCGTATCTGGGGGAAGACGTTCTCAATGTGGCGCGTGACGGAGACGGCCAGTTATGGGCCATTGCGGCAAGACGTGCGACGGCGGCAAAGGACAACCTCTTTATCCGTAAGGACTGGCTGGATAAGCTGGGGATGGAGATTCCAACTACCACAGATGAGCTCTATCAGGTGCTGAAGGCATTTAAAGAAAATAATCCGGATGGAAGAACCGATGTGATTCCCTTCTTCTCCGTAGCCATTGGTGATGAGACTGCGGACAGGGCTGACGTTATGGCCATGCCGTTTATGACAACGCTTCCGGATGAACATGAGTTTAATATAAAATCGGTATTTCCGGTGTACGGCGATGAGGGATATGCGGATTATTTAAGGTTTTTAAACAAGCTGTATAATGAAGAACTGCTGGATCAGGAGTACTATACCAGCAATGACCTCTCAGCTACGCTGGCGGAGTATGTGGTAAACGGGCAGGCGGGCTGCTTCGTGACCAATGTAAATGGTAATGTGGATAACTTAAGAGGCGGACTGCTTCAGCATTTGAAGGTAAATAACCCGGATGCAGATATCGTTTCACTTCCTCCGCTGAAGAACAATCATGACGGAGAGATCTACAACATTGAGTATGCACAGAATGGGGCTTACTGTATCGTACCAAAGACCTGCAAGAATCCGGAAGCAGCGGTCACCTATATGGACTGGATGGCGACTCAGGAAGGCGGATTTACTTTATTCCATGGATTTGAGGATGAACACTATAAGCTGGAAGACGGAGTTCCGGTGGTGATCGACGCAGATTTTAATGCAGTAGATAAGGACTGGATTCGTCATGATATGTTTATTATCGGAAACCAGGGATACTTCTTCAGCGAGGATGACTTCGTAAAATCAGCTTCCAAGGAAATTCCGGGCTTTGAGGACTATGTTGTCTCCAATTATGAAAATGCCACGACAGGAATTATCAGACATATGTCAGCCTACAGCGCGCCGACACAGTCTGCCAACGTATCAGAAATCCAGCTGGCTGCAGATGAATATCTGGTTAAATGTATTACCTGCAAGCCGGAAGAGTTCGACTCCATGCTGGAAGCATATAAATCCGCTCTTGGAAACGCGGGTATGGAAGCTGTTATCAGGGAACGCACCGAGTATTATGACGCTTTAGATAAATAAAATCAAAATGTGGAGGAAATAAGTATGCTGAAAGTAGCAGTAATTGGTTGTGGTAATATTTCAGGATCTCATATAAAAGCGTATCTGGAATTTCCGGAGTTATGCCAGATAACGGCGCTCTGTGATATCTATCCGGAGAAGGCGGAAAAGAGAAAGGCGGAGTTCGGATTGGCAGAAGCCCGGATATATGCTTCCCATGAAGAACTGCTGGCCAGCGAATCTGTGGATGTAATCAGTGTATGCACGCCTCCTTATGTCCACAGTGAAATTGCAGTTCATGGAATGGAAGCGGGCAGTAATGTCCTTGTAGAGAAGCCCATGGCGGCTTCTCTCGAGGAGTGCGACCAGATGCTGGAGGCAGAAAAACGGACAGGAAAGACTCTGGGAGTCATTGCCCAGAACCGTTTCAGAACACCGTTTATGAATCTGAAGAAGGTTCTGGATTCCGGGCTCATCGGAAAGGTGCTGCACACGGAGATTGATTCCTTCTGGTGGCGTGGCCACTGCTATTACGATCTCTGGTGGCGCGGCTCCTGGGAGAAGGAAGGCGGCGGCTGTACGTTGAATCATGCGGTGCACCATATAGACATGCTGGGCTGGATGATGGGAAGACCGGATAAGGTTACTGCTGTGGTGAGTAATGCTGCGCACGATAATGCGGAGGTCGAAGATATCTCCATAGCCATTATGAAGTATCCGGAAGGCCGGCTGGCTCAGGTAACCAGCTCGGTTATCCACTATGGGGAGCAGCAGGCCGTGAAATTCCAGGGAGAGTATGCGGCGGTTTCCGTGCCGTGGGAAGTTCATGCTTCTGTTGCCAAAGGAAATGGTTTTCCGGATCCGAATCCGGAGCTGGAACAGAAAATTCAGGAGTATTACGATTCCCTGCCGGAATTACAGTACGAGAAGCATCCGGGAGAAATACAGAATTTTCTGGAAGCCGTCGAGCGTGGTGAACGGCCATTTATCACAGGTGAGGATGGAAGACTGACGATCGAGCTGATCACTGCGATCTATGAAGCTGGTTTTACGGAGAAAACGGTTGAGCTTCCGTTAAAGAAGGATGATCCATTCTATACGGCGGAAGGAATCTTAAAGAATGTTAGGCATTTTCATGAGAAAAATGCTTCCGTAGAGAATTTCACTGATGAAGCAATTTCGCTGGGCCGTGAGGTTTAAACGAGAATAAGAAAGAAGGTATCGTGGTATGAACGCGTTAGACGGAATGAACTATGCACCAAAGGGAAAGCCGGAGCCGGTGGTGAAAGAGGGGGAATTTTACTTTGCAGCCATGTATCTGGATCACGGTCACATCAACGGCATGTGCAATGGCCTGACGGAGGCGGGAGCTTCACTTAAGTATGTTTATGACACTGACCGGGCACGGGCAGAAGCATTTGCAGCAAAATATCCGGGAGCGGTAGTTGCAGACAGAGAAGAAACCGTACTGAATGATCCGTCGGTGAAACTGGTAGCTGCGGCAGCTATTACCTCGAAGCGGTGCGAGGTTGGTCTGCGGTGTATGGACGCGGGCAAGGATTACTTTACGGACAAGGCCCCTTTTACTACCATGGAGCAGCTGGAGCTGGCAGAGGCAAAGGTGAAGGAGACCGGAAAAAAGTATATGGTTTACTATTCAGAACGCCTTCATGTGGAAAGCGCAGTATATGCCGGAAATTTAATTAAACAGGGAGCAATCGGCAGAGTATTGAATGTGATGGGACTGGGACCGCACCGCATTGGCAGCCCGGAGAATCGGCCGGCCTGGTTTTTTGAAAAAGAATCTTACGGCGGAATTCTCTGCGATATCGGTTCCCATCAGATTGAACAGTATCTTTATTTTGCAGATGTAAAATCAGCAAAAGTAGAATACAGCCGGGTAGCCAATTATAATCACCCGGATTATCCGGGACTGGAGGATTTCGGAGACGCCATGCTGACAGGCGATAACGGGGCGACCAACTATTTCCGTGTGGACTGGTTTACACCGGACGGTCTGTCTTCCTGGGGAGACGGAAGAACGGTTATCCTTGGAACGGATGGATATATAGAACTCCGCAAATACGTTAACATCGGGGTGGAGGACAACAGTGGTGACAATCTGATTCTGGTTGACAAAACGGGAGAACATTTTATCAAGTGCAGGGATACGGTGGGATATCCGTTCTTTGGAGAACTGATTCTGGACTGTATCAACAGGACAGAGCATGCAATGACACAGGAACATGCCTTCCTGGCCGCCAGACTTTGTCTGGAATGTGAGGCCGGGGCAGAACGGATTGGGTAGTCAGGCAGAGAGCGTCCGGGCTGGTTAAGAAGCGCAGTGTCAGATAAGAGGAATCGACGGACAGGAACAGGAGGCGGTGATACGATGGAGCAGAAGAGCAGTAAGGAGCGAAAGCTGTGGGCGCAGTTTGACGCACTGCAGTTGGGAAGCGGCTGGACCGAGGAAGATCTGGTAAAGCCACAGATTCTGATTGAAGACGCTTACGGAGAATCTCATCCCGGAAGTGTACATTTAAACCAGCTCACCGATCAGGTGAGGTGGGGCGTCTTAGAGAAGGGCGGTTTTGGTGCCAAATACCATGTGACAGATATCTGTGATGGCTGTGCTCAGGGACACGATGGGATGAATCTGGTGCTGGCGTCCAGGGAGGCGATCTGTGATATGCTGGAGGTACATGCCGGATTTGTTCCGTGGGATGGTATGGTTTTGTCAAGTTCCTGCGATAAATCCATACCGGCTCACCTGAAAGCCGCCGCCCGTGTGGGGATTCCCACGGTTTTTCTGCCGGGCGGCAGTATGCGGCCCGGACCGGATATGACTACGTCTCTGGCTGCGGGAAAGCTGTCTCTGCGCATGAAATCAGATGAACGGGTGGAGGCATGGGAAGTACGCGATTACAAGCTTACCGGCTGTCCTTCTGCCGGCGCCTGTTCCTTTATGGGAACAGCCTCCACCATGCAGTGTATGGCGGAAGCGCTGGGAATGGCTTTGCCGGGAAGCGCACTGGTTCCGGCCACAATGACGGATATCTTAAAGTATGGAAGAAGAGCAGGTCAGGCAGTGATGGAGCTTGCCAGAAAGGGAATTACCCCTGTGCAGATCATGACACCGGCCGCATTTAAGAATGCTCTGGTTGTTCACAGTGCCATAGGCGGCTCGACCAATGCCACGCTTCATCTGCCGTCAATAGCGAAAGAACTGGGATTGACACTCCCTATGAGCTGGTTCGATGAAATCAATCACCGGATTCCTCATATTGCCAATATTGATCCTTCCGGAAGCCAGCTTACGGAAAGTTTCTGGTTTGCAGGCGGAGTCCCTATGGTTCAGTTCCTGTTAAGGGAATATCTGGACTTAAACGTCATGACGGTAACGGGAAGGACGCTGGGAGAAAATTTAGAGCAGCTTGAAAAGGATCATTTCTATGAACGTTATATCGGATATCTTCATAATTATGGCCTGAGCAGAGAGGATGTGATCTGTGATCCGGAACAGGCTGCCGAGACCGGTTCTGTGGCTGTGTTAAAGGGAAATCTGGCCCCGGAGGGAGCTGTTATCAAATATTCTGCATGCAGGCCGGAGATGAGAAAACATAAGGGTACGGCACGAGTATTCGACTGTGAAGAGGACGCTCACGATGCTGTGATAAAGAAGAAAATACGTCCGGGTGATATTCTGGTTATCAGGTATGAGGGGCCGAGAGGCAGCGGGATGCCGGAACTGCTCATGACAACAGAAGCAATTGTCTGCGATCCATCCCTGAATGGGACGGTGTCCCTGATTACAGACGGCAGATTTTCAGGGGCAACACGGGGAGCCGCAATCGGCCATGTATCTCCGGAGGCCGCCAGAGGAGGCCCGATCGCTCTCGTGGAGGAGGGGGATATTATCGCCTATGATGTGGAAAAAAGGAGTGTGAATATCGTCGGCACGGCTGACGGGGAGTGTACACCAGCCGATATGGAAAAAATTCTGGAGATCAGAAATTCTGTTTTTTTCAAGCCTGAAAACAGAAAAGCAGGCTGTGAAGAACGGGGCTTCTCCAAACGGCCGATTAGAGAAAAGCACGGTTTGTTTAAGCGGTATACAGAAGGTGCAGATTCGGCTATGGAGGGGGCAGGCTACTAAAGGCTGTTGTCTGGAAACTGCCGTACCCGGTAAAACGGGGAGCAGGGAGCAGTACGAAACATCACTACGATATACAGGAGGAGTGTCATGCAAGCAGATTATATTACGCCGGCCGTCACAATCTTTGATGATCAGGGTCATGTGGATATAGAGGCTAATAAAAAGTTATATGAACATCTGATTTCAAATGGGATAAAAGGAATCCTGATTCTTGGAAGTATCGGAGAATTTTATGGTATTCCTCTGGAAGAGAAGAAGCAGCTGATACGTGAGGCCATATCCTGCATCGGCTCCAGGGCGAATGTCTATGTTGGAACAGGAGGCACGGTCTTTGAAGAATGTGTCTGGCTGTCGAACTATGCAGCTGATTGCGGAGCTTATGGGATGGCGGTCATATCACCGTATTATTTTTATCTGTCCGATGAGGAAGCGTATGATTTCTATGCGGAGCTTGCAAAGCAGGTAAAGGGAAATATTCTTTTGTATAACTTCCCGGCCAGAACGGGATACCAGCTGTCCGCAGATACCGTTCTTAAGCTGGCTATGAAATATCCGAATATTATCGGTATTAAGGATACAGTAGGTGAGATGGGCCATACGCGGGAGCTGATTCGGAAGGTGAAAGGCAGGAGGCCGGATTTCCTGGTCTACTCTGGCTTCGATGAGTTCTTTTTTCACAATATTTTATCGGGAGGCGATGGCTGCATTGCCGGTCTGTCCAATATTTTCCCCGAAACTGCCGCCGCTATGGTGAGAGCGGCAGAAGAGGACCGCATGGAAGATGTGAGCAGATATCAAAAGAAATTAGACCGGCTCATGGCTATCTACGGTATTCAGGATCAGTTTGTACCAGTTATCAAGACTGCGGTTCAAATGAGAGGTGTTCCCATTAACCCGGCGTGTCTGTTTCCGATGAAAGCTGTCACAGGGGCCGACAGGGAGAAAATAAGGCAAATTATGGAATACGAGGAGTAACCGGGGCGCAGAGTATGAATAATAAAAAAATACGGGCAGCTATTATCGGCTGCGGAAACATAGCCAGAGTGCATGCAGGCTGTCTGGAAAAAAACAGGGGCGTACAATTGGCCGCGGTATGTGATGTGGCTGGTGATAGGGCGAAGAGTCTGGCCGGTGACCACGGCGCAAACTGGTATACTTCTTATGAAGACATGCTGGATCAGGTGGCCATCGATGTAGTGCATATCTGTACCCCTCATTACCTCCATGTGCCCATGACCATTGATTGCCTGAAAAGAGGAAAAAATGTATTTTTGGAGAAACCGCCGGTGATTTCCAAAAGCCAGCTTGATGAACTGGAGTCGGCTCCTCACATTGAACGTGCGGGAATCTGTTTTCAAAACCGTTATAACCCGGGGCTGATAAGAGTAAAGACGATGCTTCAATCGGGAGAGACCGGGAAAATTCTGGGAGCCAGAGGAATCGTCACATGGTTCCGCGATGAGGAGTACTATACGCAGAGCGGGTGGCGCGGGCGCCTGGAAACAGAGGGTGGAGGCGTGCTGATTAATCAGTCCATCCATACGCTTGACTTACTGGTTTATCTTTTGGGCAGGCCCGACGCCGTATGCGCGGGGATGGCGAATCATCACCTGAAAGAAATTATTGAGGTGGAAGATACCATGGAAGCATATATTGAATTTGAAAATGGAAAAGCTGTTTTCTATGCAACTACCGCTTACTGCGAAAATCTTCCGCCATTGATAGAGGTTTCCTGTGAGAATATGGTGATCAGACTGGAGGAACCCCAGATTACGGTTTTTCACAGGGATGGCCGCACGGAAAGAATAACTGCTTCTGCAGATGAGGCGCTGGGCAAGAAGTATTGGGGAAGCGGCCATGAGGCGTGTATCCGGGATTATTACAGTGCTGTAGCGGAAGGCAGAAAGCTTCCGATTACTCTGGCAGAGGTAAAGGACTCGGTGAGACTGATGACTGCAATGTATGAAGCTGCCGGGAGCGGCAGAAGGATTGAATTGAATTCTCAATCGCATGGGTTTGCATTAGCCTGAAACATTAAAAACATTAAAATGAAAGAAAACGGTAATACTATTAAAACAGTATTCTCAGATTTTGAAGTATGTATGCAAATTATGACAAGTTCGATTTTACGTAAAATCAATTCTGGTTTAAAAAGAAATTAGTTACAACTAAAATATGACAGAGTGTTTTCACCGATTTCTCACATACTATGAAAGGAGCAGAAAATTGTCTCCTTTCATTTTTTTATATAAGGAGGTATGTGAGATGATGGGAAAAAAATTCCACAGATATGTGGTGACCGCGTTTTGGGTAAGCCTGGTGTTTTGCATCGGCTTCTCTTATTTCTATATGAAGTGGGTGATACCGGACAAGCTTAATGTCGTGGCCGAGGAAGAAGAGCAGTTTCATTTCTCCATGCCTTTTGGAGTGACGCTGTCTTCAGACAGTGAGGAAGTGGTTTTGGGCAATGGTTCCAATATCCCTTCAGATCAGATCCACCTTTCCGTCAATCAGCCGTTTTCCGTTTATTCAGAAAATCAGGGCAGCTACAAGATCGGCTTAAAACTGTTTGGCTGGCTGCAGCTGAAGGATATCCAGGTTAACGTGGTGGACACGAAATACGCGGTTCCATGCGGAACGCCGGTGGGAATTTACTTAAAATCTGATGGGATTATGGTAATTGGTACGGGGGATATTACGAAGAGTGACGGTATGATTGTGGAGCCGGCCTTCGGGGTGCTTCAGTCGGGGGACTATATTGAGGCTTTTAACGGTACGCCGTTAAAGGATAAGGAAGCGCTTGTTACCGAGTTGAACAAAAATGGTACCAGCGAGGCGGTTTTAGCAGTACGGCGCGGGGATCAGGAGATTGAAGTGAAGATGACCCCTGTGGAGGGAGACGATGGAAACCCCAAATTAGGCGTCTGGGTCCGGGACGATACTCAGGGTATCGGCACCATGACATATATTGACATGAATGGAAATTTCGGTGCGCTGGGACACGGGATCAGCGACAGTGACACAGGCGGAGTGGTTCAGATTGAAAACGGCGCGCTTTATGAAACCTCTATATTAGGAATTGAAAAGGGAACATTCGGTAAGCCGGGTGTGATGAGCGGAGTCATCTATTACGGACCGGGATCGGTACTCGGAACGATTGAATCCAATACGGATGAAGGAATATTCGGTACGGTCAATGAGCGGTTTAAGCAGACGGTAAAAGCGGATGCAATTCCGATCGGTTACAGGCAGGATGTGAAGAAAGGAACGGCTTATATCAGGAGCGATGTGTCTGGGGTAGTGAAGGATTACGAGATTGAGATCCAGAAGGTGGATTACGCGACGACACATAAGAATAAGGGAATGGTAATTAAGGTGACCGATCCGGAGCTGCTGGCGATTACCGGGGGAATTGTACAGGGTATGAGCGGCAGCCCGATTATACAGGATGGGAAGCTGATTGGGGCGGTGACTCATGTGTTTATACAGGACAGTACCAGAGGGTATGGGATATTTATTGAAAATATGCTGGAGCATTGAGTCCGGGCAGGAAAAGCCAGGGAAGGAAGTTTTGTAAGCTTGCTTACATAAGCTGCCTTTACTGGCTTTTGCTATGTGGCGATAACGAAAAAAAGGCGGATATTGAGAATTCAACAAAATCGCCTCTTTTTACCGTAAATATAATAAGACTTTTTTCAATCCACGAATAGTGCTACTCGACGTGTTTATTATAAACGAGAATAAGAGAATATGTCAATGATTTAATATAGTACATGATATATAATATTTAAGTCATATTAAATTTAAAAATAATATTGTAAAGCAATAGAAAATATGATATTATTTTATTAAAATATACCAATAATATATTAAAAAATAATTATAATTAAGCAGATTTAATAATACGTGGAGCTTTCTGTATAATTTAGTTTCTGAAGAAACTTCTTGTAAGCAGTTATGAAAGATACCGTAAATTAGGAGACTCGAATATCAGCATTATCAGGAACAAGGATGGCGCTGGTTCGGGATAAGTATCTCAATCCTAAAGAAGAAATATATGGAGAGTGTGGTGCTTTTGTTAGGGCGTTTGCTGAATCTTGCAGATTACCTCCATGAGAATTATTGCATTATTGAGCGTAATGATGAAACACCAGAAAATTATTTCAAACCCATCCCAAAACAGCTGATGGAGCCTCGGTCTTTCATACTGCGCTTCAAAGACCTGCTGAGGCTTTGGAGAGACTATCTTTAAAAATGCAGATTTATGTGGAATGGGAAATGATTGCTCCGAGTAACAGGAACGGATGGATTTAATATGTGATGAAAGAGACGTTGAAGGGGGTGAAGTGGTTGGAGGAAAGTTTCCAGAAAAGCCAACTCTAGACGAAAGGGTAGAGATTATTATCGGATATAGAAACTAAATGCCGCGTAAAAAACGGTTACAGGTGAAAACGCTGCAGATAAATCCGGCGATCAACAGGAGGTAGAAATATGATGTAGATAGAACTGCACAGAGGGACAGGATTGCTTTGGATCGAAACTGTAAACTCAACCGTGAATGGAAATCCAGATCAGGACGGTGAAGCAAGACAACGCGGTGATGAAAGGGGAGAGATTTCTCTGGTTTCCTTTAAACATTAAATAGGTGAACTGATTGCATATAAAGAAGGACCAGTCTGGAAAGATATCAGTTCGAATTTAGGGATAAGCCCTGAGGAGATAGGGCATTACGGTATTCTGGAACGGATAGAGACAAAATGGACAGAAGTTAAAATTTTCAAGAAAAAAGCACTTGCTTATACAAGAGGAGAATATGGAAACTTATATTGCACACAAGATTAAAGAAACGAATCAAATCCAGACGGTAGAAGAGCATTGTGAAAGTACCGCCCGATTGATGAAGGAAAAATGTCCTCTGGAGGAATTGATTCCGATTGCCTGGCTAACTGGTTTTTTACATGACAGGGGGAAAGTCAGTGATCAGTTTCAGAAGTATATTTTAGCGGCTGTCGAGGGAAGTATGGAGGTACATAGAGGGGAGGTCAACCATTCGTCGGCAGGAGGACGTATTATTGAAGCTATGCTGCCCAAAACGCTTGCTTCAAAGATAATTCAGGAAGCAATATATTCTCATCATGGACTAAGAGACTGCCTGTCACCAAGAGATGGCCGCCTTATATTTGAATGGTCCGATGATAAGGCAGAGATCAAACAGGCCGTTGAGCGTTTTTTCAATAGATATGACAAAGTGAAATTAGAAAAACAGTGTAAAGAGGCGGTTGATGCGGTTGCAGAAATTAAAAATAAAATAGTTGAATTTGACAGGGCAGCAGGTGGTCATTCAATCTATGGAAGCAGAGAATATTTTCTGGGAATGTATGAGCGTCTTCTGATATCGTTATTAGTAGAAGGTGACAGAACAGATACGGCCTCTTTCATGCAGGAAAAGAACATCGAAAATATCCCGGATAATAATGAGATGAAGCTTTTGTGGGATGAATGCGTACTTCATCTGGAGGAGCATTTAAGCGGTCTGAAGGTTATAAATAAAGTGGACGAGGCCAGAAGAGCAATTTCGGAACAATGTCTTGAAGCAGCAGCAAAGCCATCTGTACTTTACCGCCTTACGGTTCCCACTGGGGGCGGAAAAACGTTCAGCAGTCTGCGGTTTGCTCTGCAGTACGCAAGGCGGTACAAAAAGCGGCATATTATTTACGTCGCACCCTACAATTCTGTCCTAGAGCAAAATGCTGAAGATATTAAAATGGCGTTGGGAAGGAACGATATTGTTCTGGAGCATCACAGCAATGTGATTTATGAGGAGAAAGCAGATGAGGAGAGATACACACTGCTGACCGAAAACTGGGAGTCTCCGGTTGTTTGTACCACAGCCGTACAGTTTCTTAACACACTGTTTTCTTCGGGACTCAGAAATATAAGACGCATGTATAGTATCTGCAACAGTGTTATCCTGTTTGATGAAATTCAGGCGCTGCCTGTTAAGACAATCGAATTATTTAATCAGGCAATCAATTTTCTTACAGTGTTTGGGAAGTCGGCGGTTGTTCTGTGCTCAGCGACGCAGCCCCTTCTTGACTGCTTGGGAGTAAACTGCCTTTGTCCTCCGACGAATATGATTGAGGAACAGTTGTCAGAAACGTATGCAGGGGTATTTAGGCGGACTACGTTGATTGACTGTACAGATACATCTGGTGCAGGATTTGATGCAGAAGCATTAAGTGATTTTGCGGGACAGATATTTGAAAAGGAAAGGCAGATTTTAATTATTGTAAATACGAAAAATTGTGCCCGCACAGCATATGAGAGGCTAAAGGAACGGTATGGAAGCAGATGCCAGGTGGTTCATCTGAGTACCAATATGTGTGCGGAGAACCGGAATATTATACTGAAAAAGGTGAAAAATGCGTTAAATGAGGGGCAGGAAATTATTTGTGTCAGTACACAGTTAATTGAAGCTGGAGTCAATATTTCTTTCAAAGCAGTAATTCGGTCATTGGCTGGGCTGGACAGCGTCATTCAGGCTGCAGGACGCTGCAACCGTCATGGAGAAACTGATAATGGGAATGTTTATATCGTTAAAATGTCTTCCGAAGTAGAAAATATTTCAAGGCTGACGGATATTAAGGAAGCGCAGGCGGCCATGCAGGAGGTATTGTTTCAGTACAGAAAGAACCCTGAGAGTATAGGGGGGAGTCTTACCTCAAAACAGGCTATGGAGCTATATTACCAGCGCTATTTTTACCAGAGAAAAGGGGAGATGAAATATAATGTAAACGTGGACGGAATTGGGACTGGGGAGGAAGGCGCTGATTTGGTGAATCTGCTTTCTGTAAATCGGATTGGGATGGTGGAATACCACAAGAACTCCGGCAGACAGCTGCAAAATCGGTTAATGAATCAGGCATTTAAAACTGCGGGGGATTTATTTGAAGTGATACCCGAGGATGGGAAAATAGATGTTGTGGTGGAATATTACGAGGAGGCCAGACGGATTATAGACAGCCTGAATAATCCGTATTTGACTGTTACAGAGCAAAAAATATTATTTAGAAAGTTACAGCGTTTTACTGTGGGGATTTCTGAAACGATGAGAAGAAAAATAGGAAATGCCATTTATCCGGCCTGCAATGGAAAAATATTTGTACTGAACCGGGATTATTACAGTAAAGAAACCGGCGTATCGGACACACCTTGCAGTATGATAGATATGATATTTTAGGTGATATTAGAAAATATTTTGGGTAGAGTACATTGGTGCGAATGCCAAGTGAACATGAAATACTGGGGGGGATTCGCACCGGATTTTTAAGCTGATTATAAGAAAAAAAGGAAGAAATAGAACTACAGATTGTTTAATATATGAAAAAGTTGTATAATATGTCTAGAATATATCTGATTATTAATGAGAAAAATGGATATATTTGCGGTCGCCTTCCGCTAGGAAGGTGGGGATTGAAATCTTACAATCGCTCGAATGATCAGAAGAAACGGCCGTCGCCTTCCGCTAGGAAGGTGGGGATTGAAATATGCCATCCAGCATGGAAAGCGAAATGGACCGACGTCGCCTTCCGCTAGGAAGGTGGGGATTGAAATGGGCAGGCGACAAGAAACCGTTTTGAGCAGCTTGTCGCCTTCCGCTAGGAAGGTGGGGATTGAAATACCTCGGATACAGAAAAAAACGGATGGAATAAGTTGTCGCCTTCCGCTAGGAAGGTGGGGATTGAAATGATGGTATATCGTTCAGACACATCACGGCATAACGGTCGCCTTCCGCTAGGAAGGTGGGGATTGAAATATTGCACCTCTATGAGACGAACGTGCGTAAAGAGTCGCCTTCCGCTAGGAAGGTGGGGATTGAAATCTTAAGTCAATAGGTTTCTGGTAATTCTGTGGTTGTCGCCTTCCGCTAGGAAGGTGGGGATTGAAATAGATGCTTATATTAAAAACAAGCCGACTTCCATGGTCGCCTTCCGCTAGGAAGGTGGGGATTGAAATAAAATCTATTAATGATCTGCCATCTAAATACACTGTCGCCTTCCGCTAGGAAGGTGGGGATTGAAATACCATCACCCACACGACCGCCACTCCAATCAGCACGTCGCCTTCCGCTAGGAAGGTGGGGATTGAAATCCACTTGTTGGAGGAAAAGATCACAAGCGGCACGTCGCCTTCCGCTAGGAAGGTGGGGATTGAAATAGTTGCATAGTACTTCTTTCCAATTAAGCTGTTCAGTCGCCTTCCGCTAGGAAGGTGGGGATTGAAATAACATCATAAAGTATGGAACTGTAGATTATCTTCGTCGCCTTCCGCTAGGAAGGTGGGGATTGAAATGTTGAGTTGGAATTCCGCAGCGGCGTATTCCGCTGTCGCCTTCCGCTAGGAAGGTGGGGATTGAAATAACATAACGCTCTCTCCTAAATTAACTGCAAGTTGTCGCCTTCCGCTAGGAAGGTGGGGATTGAAATTAAAGTCAAGTCGCAACGGCCACATCAATGAGAATGTCGCCTTCCGCTAGGAAGGTGGGGATTGAAATTCCTATGAACGCTTGTAAATATAATATGACTTATTGTCGCCTTCCGCTAGGAAGGTGGGGATTGAAATTATAGCTGAGTTGGATCACACGTTGCAGAAAATAAGTCGCCTTCCGCTAGGAAGGTGGGGATTGAAATTCTTTCTCTGGCGCACGGATCGAAACAGCAATTATGTCGCCTTCCGCTAGGAAGGTGGGGATTGAAATGACAGAGCATTATAAGTGGGTGCTGAATATTGAGAGGTCGCCTTCCGCAAGGAAGGTGTGGATTGAAATATCAGGACCGGAGCGGAAATATCTTTATGAAATCGTCGCCTTCCGCAAGGAAGGTGTGGATTGAAATACTCCATTATTGGTACACTCAAACAGCTTTTCCCGTCGCCTTCCGCAAGGAAGGTGTGGATTGAAATTCTCGTCCAGGACTCTCTCGGTGTGGCTGTAGGCCGTCGCCTTCCGCAAGGAAGGTGTGGATTGAAATTCGGTTGGTATGCGGATTATGTGGGTGGATATGCAGGTCGCCTTCCGCAAGGAAGGTGTGGATTGAAATAAGAGTGCCACAGCCTATCTGTCACAGTCTGCCGGTCGCCTTCCGCAAGGAAGGTGTGGATTGAAATATGCAGTATACCGGCTATGATACAGCGAGTGATAAGTCGCCTTCCGCAAGGAAGGTGTGGATTGAAATACAGCTAACACAGGCCCTCGGCTCGGGAGTGCTGCGTCGCCTTCCGCAAGGAAGGTGTGGATTGAAATGTAGTTAATAATTGGGACTATATATATCCGATTTGTCGCCTTCCGCAAGGAAGGTGTGGATTGAAATCCATGCACCAGATCCCAGGATGCGGACTTAATCCGTCGCCTTCCGCAAGGAAGGTGTGGATTGAAATAGATCAGGCGATTGACATGGCGACAAAGGAGTTGTCGCCTTCCGCAAGGAAGGTGTGGATTGAAATAGGAGGTGGCACGAGTGCTATGCAACATGAAATGGTCGCCTTCCGCAAGGAAGGTGTGGATTGAAATAGCCATTCCCCTTAGCGCACTCATGATGATTGGGGTCGCCTTCCGCAAGGAAGGTGTGGATTGAAATGTCTGCATAGACGTTCCAGGATTGCGTAAACTGGTCGCCTTCCGCAAGGAAGGTGTGGATTGAAATACGACTGCCGGAGCGGTAAAGACCGGTGAAGTCGGTCGCCTTCCGCAAGGAAGGTGTGGATTGAAATATTTCTACAAATACCGATGGTGTGACAAGGGTACGTCGCCTTCCGCAAGGAAGGTGTGGATTGAAATACGCAGATTAACGACACCATTACCCACATACGTGATGTCGCCTTCCGCAAGGAAGGTGTGGATTGAAATGTTGAGTTGGAAGTCCGCAGCCGCGTATTCTGCCGTCGCCTTCCGCAAGGAAGGTGTGGATTGAAATTTCAAACGTTTGGCAGATATCGGCTGAGGGGTCTTGTCGCCTTCCGCAAGGAAGGTGTGGATTGAAATATTAACTATGGCTACAGTAATATGTCAGGCCATAGTCGCCTTCCGCAAGGAAGGTGTGGATTGAAATAGCAATCTGCGCATTCAGGATGTCAAGGGTGGTCGTCGCCTTCCGCAAGGAAGGTGTGGATTGAAATACCCCCTCCCCCCCCTCCCGGATACCGATACGTCAGGTCGCCTTCCGCAAGGAAGGTGTGGATTGAAATATCTTCGGGGATAACCCGCTGATGCGCTGGTACAGTCGCCTTCCGCAAGGAAGGTGTGGATTGAAATAAGAAAGGAGACGAGTATGCATTTAAAACCTTTTGTCGCCTTCCGCAAGGAAGGTGTGGATTGAAATGGCAATGGTTGTCAAGACTTACCTGGAAGACCTTAGTCGCCTTCCGCAAGGAAGGTGTGGATTGAAATTTTCATAACCTTGTCATTATCCCATCCCCCTCGCTCGTCGCCTTCCGCAAGGAAGGTGTGGATTGAAATAAGTCCTGATAAAGCAAAATTAATTGCTGATTAGTCGCCTTCCGCAAGGAAGGTGTGGATTGAAATGCCATAATATCATTCCTTTCGTGTTGTAGTTGTGGTCGCCTTCCGCAAGGAAGGTGTGGATTGAAATTTAAAAGAATAATTAAGGCGGCCCACTACGGAGTCGCCTTCCGCAAGGAAGGTGTGGATTGAAATAACGATTACTGCAGGCGGCACACCCCCCACGGTTGTCGCCTTCCGCAAGGAAGGTGTGGATTGAAATGTGCTTATGTTTCCATTGCTATCCAGGTATTCTTGTCGCCTTCCGCAAGGAAGGTGTGGATTGAAATGAAACTTATTCGTATGATTTAGTTAGATGTTTTTCGTCGCCTTCCGCAAGGAAGGTGTGGATTGAAATAATTCGGGGATTGTTGCAAAGAACATCGGCGATGGTCGCCTTCCGCAAGGAAGGTGTGGATTGAAATATCTGTCCTTGAGAAAGTTCTCTCATGTGGCTCTTGTCGCCTTCCGCAAGGAAGGTGTGGATTGAAATAAGTCGATCACAGAGCCCGGGGCCAGTTCGATTGGTCGCCTTCCGCAAGGAAGGTGTGGATTGAAATGCCATCACCTCACCTTCCTATCTGGCTGGTATTATCGTCGCCTTCCGCAAGGAAGGTGTGGATTGAAATAACCAAAGTACTTTGCGGCATTAAGCATTAATTCGTCGCCTTCCGCAAGGAAGGTGTGGATTGAAATATCCTTTCCTCTTCGCTTTTTCTCGTGGTTGCACCAGTCGCCTTCCGCAAGGAAGGTGTGGATTGAAATCGCTGAAAAACCAGCAGGCCACAGGTGCAACGGTGTCGCCTTCCGCAAGGAAGGTGTGGATTGAAATGACCGAGAGTCCTGCTGCCGGCACATCCCCATCAGGTCGCCTTCCGCAAGGAAGGTGTGGATTGAAATGCACCTGCTGCCATGAACATCTCAGTTTTGTAGGTCGCCTTCCGCAAGGAAGGTGTGGATTGAAATGCTATTGCCATACTCCAATATCTCGGCCATTTCATGTCGCCTTCCGCAAGGAAGGTGTGGATTGAAATGTCTGTAATATCAGCTCCTGCACCTGCCCCCTGTAAGTCGCCTTCCGCAAGGAAGGTGTGGATTGAAATACAAAAAAGCAGAACCAGTGATCCCAATCGACATTGGTCGCCTTCCGCAAGGAAGGTGTGGATTGAAATTCTTCTGCCCGAAAGAGAGGTGATACAGTTGTTAAGTCGCCTTCCGCAAGGAAGGTGTGGATTGAAATTGTATATTCACCGGCTGACTCAAAATTGTTATAGTCGCCTTCCGCAAGGAAGGTGTGGATTGAAATTGATCTATAGAAATCACTTAATGTCCGATACACATGTCGCCTTCCGCAAGGAAGGTGTGGATTGAAATGCATAATGTCGAGAAGGCAGTGGCATAGATGATTGTCGCCTTCCGCAAGGAAGGTGTGGATTGAAATTTCTGTATCTCTTTCAGCTTTTCAATCAACGATGTCGCCTTCCGCAAGGAAGGTGTGGATTGAAATATACCCAAAAAGTTGTGATATCACAACTACAACAGTCGCCTTCCGCAAGGAAGGTGTGGATTGAAATGTGTGATATACCAACCCATGATAAAACTGTTCCGTCGCCTTCCGCAAGGAAGGTGTGGATTGAAATTCAATCATCATAGTGAGGACATGATTCATATGATGTCGCCTTCCGCAAGGAAGGTGTGGATTGAAATTGACTCTTTCTTTTCTGGCTCTTCTATACCTGTCATGTCGCCTTCCGCAAGGAAGGTGTGGATTGAAATTAACCTCCGGAAAGCTTAATTCTCATGAGTATAGTCGCCTTCCGCAAGGAAGGTGTGGATTGAAATAACAGGTATATTGCCTTCCCGCTTAAACTCTACAGTCGCCTTCCGCAAGGAAGGTGTGGATTGAAATATCTTCACAGTCTCATTGCAGGCCGGACACTCAAGTCGCCTTCCGCAAGGAAGGTGTGGATTGAAATCCAGCATCTACTGGATTAGGTGTAAGCGTTACGGTCGCCTTCCGCAAGGAAGGTGTGGATTGAAATGCAGTATTTTTCTTGCCTGCTGGCGCTACGTTATAGTCGCCTTCCGCAAGGAAGGTGTGGATTGAAATCGTAATATAATCCCAGGCTAATCATTGCCATCTCCGTCGCCTTCCGCAAGGAAGGTGTGGATTGAAATATTAATGTTCTGGGTGAGGCAGTGGCCGGAGCTCTGGTCGCCTTCCGCAAGGAAGGTGTGGATTGAAATAGTTATAAATATTTCCCATTAGAAAGATTCAAGCGTCGCCTTCCGCAAGGAAGGTGTGGATTGAAATAGGACAAAGTCACAGGCACGCGAGGGTGGCGGAAAGGTCGCCTTCCGCAAGGAAGGTGTGGATTGAAATCCAAATTCCGAGATGAATGCCTCCCGGCTTCCAGTCGCCTTCCGCAAGGAAGGTGTGGATTGAAATGGATCCTTAACGAACGTCTTAGCCTGCTCCCTGGTGTCGCCTTCCGCAAGGAAGGTGTGGATTGAAATGCATTAGGATGTATCACAGAATGTCCGAGTTCATGTCGCCTTCCGCAAGGAAGGTGTGGATTGAAATCCGTTCTATATCAGCTTCGGTATTACTACAGCCGTCGCCTTCCGCAAGGAAGGTGAGGATTAAAATATTAACGTATTTCTCGAGGCATTTTACATCTCCTTCACTCAATATTCCCTGTTGACAACGAACCTCCTTGTCTCAGGGAATCTAATAGGTGCCTAAATGTTGAGAAAGGCGTTTAAAACAGCTGTCTGGAGCAATCGTTTACATGATACCCCACTCATTCTCAACAAGTTTTCCCTGTATAAACGGAGAGTTTCCCTGTATAGCCTGTTAAAAATCTTTCAAAAATCTATTACTCATCGGTATGCATTATTGTATTTATAATTGGCGTTATATCATTTCCTTTCTTTAAACAGCTGCAATAATACCATCTTACCATACACAGCCTGTGCCTGCTTCTGCACTGCTGCCTATCCCCTCATCAGAAAAAAACAATTATTTAACACAGAACGGCAAAGGTTCCCGAATTACTGAACCTTTGCCGTTTTAATGTCAGAAATAAACCTCATATCCTTTCAAAAAGCACCATAATATGGTAAAATATTCCGATAATCACGCCCGGAGTTTTTTCCCGACACCGAGCCACAAAATTCAACATTTACATAAAAATGAAGTCTGTCGGATTTTGTGACCAGGCCTGGATTTGGATCGAAGGGGGATTTTTCCGCTTCGGGGGCCATCGGAGGAAAATGTGGGAAAAACGCCCGCCTTTTGTCGAAAAATGCGACAGAATTCCATTGCGGCAATTCGGGGGCAAGTCTATAATGGCTTTACACTAATCATTCAATCAACAAGAAAGGGAGAGTAGGAAGATGTCGGAAATCAGTATTGCAATCGCGGACGATAACCTGCAGACACTGAGTCTGCTAAACGATATATTGGAGGGAGAGGAGGATTTCCATGTCGTCGGAAAGGCGGATAATGGGGAAGATGCTTACAACATGATTGTAAAAACAAGCCCTGATGTTGTCTTATTGGATGTCATTATGCCGAGAATGGACGGAATCACGGTGATGGAACGGGTGCGCAGCAATGCCGCAGTGACTAAGATGCCGTCGTTTATTATGGTAACAGCGGCCGGAAGTGAGAATATTACCGAAGACGCGTTCCGCATGGGTGCCAATTATTACATCATGAAGCCTTTCAACAAAGATATTGTTGTCGATAAAGTCAGAAGAGTCGGACACAGGAAATCAAAAACTACGGGACTTTCCGGCATGAAGAAAGTCAAGCCATATGTGAACAAAAATGAGTACATGGAACAGAATCTGGAAAATGACGTGACTCAAATGCTTCATGAAATCGGCATCCCGGCTCATATCAAAGGATATCAGTACTTACGGGATGCCATTGTTATCTCTGTGCAGGACCAGGAAATGCTGACCAGTGTTACCAAGATTCTCTATCCGTCTATTGCCAAGAAGCATCAGACGACTCCGAGCCGTGTAGAGCGTGCGATCCGCCATGCCATCGAGGTTGCGTGGAGCAGAGGCAAGATGGATACGATCAATGATCTGTTTGGATATACCGTAAGCACGGGAAAGGGCAAGCCTACAAACTCCGAATTTATTGCACTGATTGCTGATAAAATAAGACTGGACTACAAAAAACTTTAGAAAATCTATCACAAATATACTTCCTTATTTAAGTAAAATGCAGTATACTATAAGACAAAGAGTGGCGCCCTCAGGGGTGACTGTAAATGAGGGAGGTTTTTTGATGAAGAAGATTTTGTTCGTTGCATCGGAGGCAGTACCTTTTATTAAGACCGGCGGACTTGCTGACGTAGTAGGGTCCCTTCCCAAATGTTTTGATAAGGAATATTTTGATGTCAGGGTAATGATTCCCAAGTATCTGTGTATGAAGGAGTCGTGGAGAAACGACATGGAGTATGTAAACCATTTTTATATGGATTACATGGGTCAGAGCAGGTACGTTGGAATTCTTCAATACGTATATGAGGGAATTACTTTTTACTTTATTGATAATGAAGGCTATTTTAACGGACCAAAGCCATACGGCGACTGGTACTGTGATTTGGAAAAATTCTGCTTTTTCTCAAGGGCGGCTTTGTCGGCGCTTCCGGTGATCGGATTTCAGCCTGACGTCGTGCACTGCCATGACTGGCAGACGGCACTGATTCCCGTCCTGTTAAAAGACCGGTTCCATGACGGAGAGTTCTTCCGCAACATGAAGTCGGTTATCACCATCCACAACTTGAAGTTCCAGGGAGTGTGGGATGTCATGACGATCAAGAGGCTGACAGGCCTCCCGGATTACTACTTTACACCAGATAAGCTTGAAGCATACAAGGATGGCAACCTATTAAAGGGCGGCATTGTATACGCCGACGCCATTACCACCGTAAGTGAGACGTATGCGGAAGAGATTAAGATGCCATTTTACGGCGAAGGACTGGATGGCCTGATGAGGGCGCGCGCGAACAGCCTGCGCGGCATTGTGAACGGCATTGATTACGATGATTTCAATCCGGAGACGGATCCTTACATTGTCCAGAAGTACAATGCTAAGAATTTCCGTAAGGAGAAGATAAAGAACAAACGGGCTCTGCAGGAAGAACTGGGACTGCCGCAGGATGACAGGAAGTTTATGGTTGGTATTGTTTCCAGGCTGACTGACCAGAAGGGCCTCGATTTGATCCAGTGTGTCCTGGACGAGATGTGCCAGGACGATATCCAGCTGGTTGTGCTGGGAACCGGAGAAGAGCGGTACGAGAATATGTTCCGCCATTACGACTGGAAGTATAATGACAAGGTTTCTGCGAATATTTATTATTCAGAGCCGATGTCCCATAAGATTTATGCGGCCTGCGATGCATTTTTGATGCCGTCCTTATTTGAACCGTGCGGTTTAAGCCAGCTGATGTCGCTCCGCTACGGAACCGTTCCGATTGTCCGCGAAACCGGCGGGTTAAAGGACACGGTGGAACCGTATAACGAGTTTGAGAGCAGGGGAACCGGATTTTCATTCCAGAATTATAATGCTCATGAGATGCTGGGGGTTATTCGCTACGCAGAGCGGATATACTATGATAAGAAGCGTGAGTGGAACAAGATCATCGACCGGGCGATGGCGATGGATTATTCCTGGCATACGTCAGCCGGCAAGTATCAGGAATTGTATGACTGGCTGATCGGCTATTGAGTTCAGAGAAAAAAGGAAGCGGACATTGCATGAATAAAAAGTGTTTTACTCGGGAAGAAAAGAAGGAAGTGCTCCGCTGGGCGGAGGATCCTTCCTGGATCAATCAGGAGCGGTATGACGAGGATGAGGAATATCTTGCCTGCGTGGCGGATATTCTGGAAAATCCTGTATTTCAATCCATGGATCGTTTTATGCAGCATGGGGATACTACCTGTAAGGCGCACTGCATCAAGGTATCCTATTTCAGTTACCGGATCTGCCGCCGTCTGGGCTGGGATTATGTACAGACCGCAAGGGCGGGGCTTCTGCATGATTTATTCTTATATGACTGGCATACCCATGCGAAGGAGACGGGAGAACACTTTCACGGATTTACCCATCCGCGCAGGGCGCTGGCCAACGCAGAAAAGTACTTTGACTTAACGGATAAGGAGAAGGACATGATTCTGCGCCATATGTGGCCCCTCACCCCTGTTCCGCCAAAGAGCAGGGAAGGAATGGCTATTATATACGCGGATAAGTTCTGCGGCCTGGCAGAGACGGCCGCCAGAGTAAAAAGGTGGATTTTATACAGCCTCAGAGCGGGAAGAACCGCTTAGTGTTATCATGGCCGGAAGAATCCGCTGATACAAAAAGCAGGAGAAAACCATGACATTTTGGGACGAATTACTGGCAAATCAGGTTTTGATGAGTGCTGTCACCGGCTGGACGGTGGCTCAGGTACTGAAGACAATCATCGACCTTGCCCTGAATAAAAGTTTTAATCCGGAGCGGCTGGTGGGATCGGGCGGTATGCCCAGCTCCCACTCCGCGACGGTATGTGGAATGACGATCGCCGCCGCCATGCATTATGGCGTCGGTTCTTTTGAGTTTGCGGTATGCTTTATCCTTTCTATGGTAGTCATGTATGACGCCATGGGAGTGCGCAGAGAGACGGGGAAGCAGGCGAAGCTCTTAAACAGTATCCTGCTGGAAAACCCACTCAAGCTGAGCGGAGAAGTTTTGCAGGAGAAGCTGAAGGAATACGTTGGACATACGCCGCTTCAGGTGGCGGCCGGTGCTATTCTTGGCATTGCTCTCGCCGTGTTTATGGCGCAGTACTATTAACGGCGGTGCTTCATGGTCAAAGCGTGGGGCAGCCGCAAAAAAGTCGGAATATTTCCGTTAATCGTAAGAAAATAATTCTTGATTTCTTAAGATTTCCATATTATACTTTAACAAGTTAAAAAACTGTTAAAGTTGGAGGTACAATGGATATGACGATTTACCATACGATTAACTGGTTTTTCGCATTTAGTTTCATCGGTTACCTTCTGGAATGTACCGTGCTCAGCTATGAGAACCGCAGCCCGGTGTTGAACCGGGGATTTGGACATGGCCCGTTTTGCGTCATTTATGGTTTTGGTGCGCTGGGAGCCAGCCTGATTCTTGAGCCGTTGGCAGGACAGCCTGTGGAGCTGTATTTCGCTTCCATGGTGATGGCAACTTCCATGGAACTTGTGACAGCACACATTATGATTAAGCTGTTCGGAGCATTCTGGTGGGATTACAGCCAGAAGCCATTTAATTACAAGGGCATTATCTGTCTGGAAAGCAGTATTGCCTGGGGATTTCTGGGACTGTTTTTCTTTAAATTTTTAAATGGTTTTGTAAGCCAGCTGGTGGATGTCGTTCCCATCGGTCTGGAACGCCTGGTGGCCTTAGGGCTCTTATCCTTTTATGTAGCAGATTTTACATACACCATGCGGTATCAGCTTAAGGCTGCGGAGATGGAAGAAGAGGACGGCGTATCAGTCGTAGGGCGTCTGAAAGTATATTGATGGTTGGCGGGATTCGTAAAGGGTCCCGCTTATTTCATTCCCTGGGAGTATGGGAGCGGACGTTTTTGGATTTTGACAGGACAGGAGGTAAATGGTTTGACTGAGGAGAGAGTGATTGTTCTGGCATCGGCGTCACCGCGTCGCCGGGAACTGCTGGGACAGATAGGAATCATACCGGAGATTATTCCCAGCACGCTGGAAGAGAAGATAACAACCGACAGACCGGAGGAAGTGGTGAAGGAACTGTCGCTGCAGAAGGCGGCTGATGTGGCGGCGCGGTGTATGGAAGGCACCATTGTGATAGGGGCCGATACGGTGGTGGCCGCGGAAGGCCGGATTCTGGGTAAGCCAGGGTCCCACGAGGAGGCCGAACGCATGATTGCGCTTCTGGCAGGAAAGACCCACCAGGTCTATACGGGAGTAACTCTGATTGTCTGCGGCCGGGAAGGCGGGATACGAAAGACATTTGCAGAGAAAACAGATGTGCATGTGTATCCCATGACAGAGGAGGAGATCCATGCGTACGCCTTTTCAGAGGAACCCATGGACAAGGCCGGGGCTTACGGAATTCAGGGAAAATTCGCTTCTTATATCAAAGGGATTGACGGGGATTATAATAATGTAGTAGGATTGCCTGTAGGACGTGTTTATCAGGAAATGAAGGGGCTATGCAGCTCATTGAACGCGTAAGCGGACACAGAAGGTCCGCTGGATGCTCATAACCAGGAGGGATAAGAGATGATTAAACTGATCGTATCAGATATTGACGGCACACTGGTGCCGGACGGAAGCCATGAGATGAATCCGGAGCTTCTCGACGTGATCATGAAGATTCGGGAAAAAGGGGTACAGTTTGCGGCTGCCAGCGGGCGTCAGTGGGCCAGCATTGAATCGATCTTCGGCCCTATCAAAGAAAAGGTATTTTACTTATCCGACAACGGAGCCTACGTGGGCTGCCATGGCCGGAATTTATTTTTAAATCCCATCGACCGGGAAACGGTGATGGACATGGTGCGCGATGTGCGGCGGATGGAGGGACTCGAGGTGATGCTCAGCGGTCCGGACGTGGTTTATTTGGAGACGGAAAATCAGGATTTTATCGACTGGCTGGTGGAGGGATACCAGTTCCGTGTGGAACAGGTGCCGGATCTGACAAAAGTGGATTCCCAGTTCATCAAGATATCTGTATACCGTGAGACTGACGTGGAAGCGCATACCAGAGAATTGAGAGAGAAATACAGTGACCGGATGAAGATTACCATCGCAGGCGATATGTGGATGGACTGTATGAAACCGGGGATCAACAAAGGACAGGCGGTAAAGCTTTTGCAGGACAGCCTGGAGATCAAACCGGAGGAGACGATGGCTTTCGGCGACCAGTTAAACGATATCGAGATGCTGGAACAGGCTTACTACAGCTTTGCGGTAGGAAACGCCAGACCGGAGGTGAAAGCCACAGCCAGATTTCAGACGGATACCAATGTGAATGACGGTGTGTTAAAGATACTGAAGCTTCTGCTGTAGAGGACTGCCGGTACAGCAGGAAACTGACAAAGCTGTACTGGAGACGTATTAGACGAAAGGAACGAGGATGAGATTTATTCATACATCAGACCTCCATATCGGAAAGACCGTAGGCGGATTCTCCATGCTGGAGGAACAGGATGCGGCATTGAAACAGATAACGGATTATGTAAAAGAACGGCAGGCAGATGCCGTTCTTTTGAGTGGTGATTTATATGACCGTTCCGTGCCGCCGGCCGCGGCCGTGACGATGTTTGACCTGTTTTTGACCGGGCTTTCTGAACTGGGAGTGACGATTCTGGCTATTGCCGGGAATCATGACTGCGGGGAGCGGATTGGTTTTGCCAACCGGATTCTGGAGAAAAGAGGGCTGTATCTGGAAGGGAAACTGGAAGATCCGGTGCGGTTTGTGGATATTCCCGACCAGTGGGGAGCCGTGCGTGTGCATCTGGCGCCGTTTGCCAGGCCGGCGGAGGTGAAATCCCTCTATCGGTGCGGGAGCAGTATGAAGACGTTCGAGGAAAGCTTCGAGGAAATTCTGCGCCATGTGACATACAGTCCCGGCGGAAGGGATATTCTGATGGCCCATCAGTTTGTGGTGAACCAGGGGCTGCTGCCGGAGCTCTCCGATTCGGAGACGCGGGTGTCTGTGGGCGGAACGGATCAGGTGGAGGCCGCGCTGTTTCAGCCGTTCTGTTATACGGCTCTGGGCCATATCCACGGATGCCAGCAGATCGGAAAACAGCTGGTCTATTACAGCGGTTCACCGGTAAAATACTCATTTTCAGAATGCAGCCACCAGAAATCTGTGCTGTACGGTGAGGTGGGGAAGGATGGAAAGGTCAGTCTGGAACGCCTTCCACTGACGCCGGTCCATGATATGCGAAAGATCAGAGGCCGTCTTTCTGACTTGATTCTCCCGGAGGTCGTCAGTGCGGCGGATCCGGAAGACTATATTCTGGCTGTCTTAACGGATGAGACGGAGCTTCTGGATCCAATCGGAACGCTTAGAAGCGTCTACCCCAATATCATGCAGTTAAAATGGGAAAAGCGGGCACTGGAGCAGGATGGATCCGTGATTCATGAGGATATCATGAAAGAAAAGGGGCCGTATGAACTCTTTGCCGATTTTTATGAACTTGTTACCGGAAAGGCCATGACGAAAGAGCAGGAGGCCGTTATGCGGGAGACCGCCGAGCAGGCAGAGGAGGAGAGGTCATGAAGCCGACATCGCTTGTTTTAAGTGGCTGGGGGCCCTACAGAGGCGTGGAGCAGGCGGATTTTGAGACCATGCAGCAGGGACTGTTTCTGGTCTCTGGACCGACAGGCTCCGGGAAAACCACGATATTTGATGGAATTACCTTTGCCCTTTACGGGGAGGTCAGCGGAAGCATCCGGGAGAAGGACAGTCTCCGAAGTGACTTTGCGGACGCGTCCACTCCTACTTTTGTAACTCTGAACTTCACCCACAGAGGAAAACAGTACCGGGTCACCCGAAATCCAAAGTATGACAGACCAAAGCTCAAAGGTGAGGGGATGACCACAGAGCCGGAGGGCGGCGAACTCTATGAGGGAGAGACGCTTCTGGCCTCGGGAAGCAGCCAGGTGACCGAGCGGGTGAACGGGCTGCTTGGTCTGGACTACCGCCAGTTCCGCCAGATATCCATGATTGCCCAGGGGGAATTTCAGCAGCTTCTCGTGTCCAGCTCCAAAGAGAGAACTCAGATATTCCGGGATATTTTCCAGACGCGGATCTACGATACGATGACGGCGCTTCTGTCGGCCAGAGTGAAGGCGTTAAACGGCCGGATTGATGAGGTAAAGCACCGGGCGGACGAGATCACCGGAACGTTCCGGATTGAGAACGGGGACTGGGAAGAGCTGAAGTCGAAGAAAAACCGGAATTATCGTAAAATTCTGGATTTTATAGAACAGGAAGACGACCGGCTGGAGAGCAGGGAGAGAGAACTGGCTTCCCGCCTTGGGGAACTGGACCGGTCCTATAAGGAACAGGTCAGAGCCATTGAGGAACTGCGAAGCGGCAATCAGGCGGTCAGAAAGTATGAGAATGACAGAAAGACTCTGGAAAAGCTGGAGGAAGAACGGGACAGCTTAAAAGAACAGAAGAGAGAGCTGGCAAAGGCATACGGCCGTATCCCCGTCCGCAGAGAACGGCTGGAAGGGAAAAAGTCGGAACTGCGCGTACTGGAGGAGCAGAAAAAGGGGCTTGCCTCATGGCAGGCCGCCTGCCGGCAGCTGACAGAACGGCAGGAAACGTATTTGAAGCTCGATGGTGAGGCAAAGGAAAAGAAACGGATTTACGAATATCAGGACGACTGTTTTAAGAAGGCGGCTGCGGGGATCATCGCAAGAGATTTAACGGAGGGAATTCCGTGTCCGGTCTGCGGCTCCACAGTCCATCCGGCGCCTGCATCCATGGAGGGGGAGGTGCCGGATGAGAAAGAGATCCGCAGGCTGAAAGCGGACTATGAGGCCGCTTCGGAAAAGGCATCGGCGGCCGCAGGCGCCGCCGCGGCTCTGGTGGGCGCTGTAAAAAACATGGAAGAAAACCTCGGCGTCATGGATTTATCCGACGGAGGAGAGAAGGCTTTACTGGAAATCGGGGAAAAGCTAAAGCTTCTGGAAAAAGAGACGAAGCAGGAAGAAAAAGAGATCAGGGACTGTGAAAAGGAGTACCAGGACTGCTCGGTGAAGCTGGAAAAACAGAAGGCGGCTTATTCCCAGCTAAAAGCGTCCATCCGGGTTCCGAAGCAGACGGAGCTGGTGGATTTGTCCGGCTTTGAGGCAGCACTTTCGGAATGTGAGAGGGATCGGAAGCAGACGGCAAAGGAAAAGGAACGGACGGGTGCGGCTCTGGCTTTGAACAGACAGTCACTGTCCACCCTGAAAGGCCATCTGGAGGTCAAGGAAAAGCTGGAGACGGAGTACGGCGTGGTCCGTGAGCTGGAACGGGCGGCCGGAGGGTATAACGGCCGGAACCTGGTATTTGAGCAGTACGTCTTATCCGTGTACTTTGAGGACATTCTCCGGGCGGCGAACCGGCGTCTTTTAAAGATGAGCGGGGAGCGGTATGAGCTGCACCGGCTGGAGCGGGCGAGAGACAGGAGAAGCAGGGAGAGTATGGAGATGGAGGTGCTTGACCAGTACACGGGGAAGCGCCGTTCCGTGAAGAGCTTATCGGGCGGAGAGGCGTTTAACGCGGCCCTGGCGCTGGCGCTTGGAACCTCGGATGTGATACAGAGCTATGCGGGGGGAATCCAGGTGGAAGCCCTCTTTGTGGACGAGGGATTTGGCTCTCTGGATGCGGAAGCGCTGGAGCAGGCAGTGGCGATTCTGACCTCACTAAGCGGCGGATCCAGCATGGTTGGAATCATTTCCCATGTGGAAGAATTGAAAGAACAGATCGGCAGCCATATTCTGGTAGAAAAAACGAATCAGGGAAGTAGAATCGTGACAGAAAGTATGGTATAATACTATTCGCATAACACACAGGAGAGTTTTTCATTCATACAGGAGTTGTCCATGAATTTTAAATATAGAAAAAAAGTGAAACAAACGCTGGCCGCCGTTCTGGCCGCCATGCTTCTTACCGGCTGTACCAGGGGGCTTCCCATGGTCTCAGAGGTAAATGAAACGAAGGCATACACACTTCCGCAGTCCATGATCATTGTGGCGACGGAGCGCAACCGTTACCAGCAGGCCTATACCGGCCAGATCTGGAGCGTGGAGCTGCCGGACGGAGAGACCTTTGAGACGTATCTGCTGGGACAGGCCCGGGAATTTCTCCAGGAGATGAAATTGATGAACCTTCTGGCAAAGGATCAGGAGATTATCATCACGAGCACGGAGAAGGAGGAGATCCGGAAGCTGTCGGAGGAATATTATGAGTCTCTGACCGAGGACGACATCGCGTACATGGGAGTGAAGGAGGACGATGTACGGACGATGTACGAGGAATACTTTCTGTCCAACAAGGTGGTCAGTGAGCTGACAAAGGATATGAATCTGGAGATCAGCGACAGCGAGGCCAAGGTCATAACCATTGACCAGATCGTTCTCTCGGATGGCAATACGGCTCAGGACGTGCTGGAACAGGTGAAGGAAGACGGGGCGGACTTCGAAGCCATAGCACGGGAGTATTCAGAGAGCAACGAGATTCGGAAGCAGCTGGGGCGGGGAGAAGCGAAAAAAGCAGTGGAAGATGCGGCATTTTCCCTGACTGCGGGAGAGATCAGTCCGGTGGTGGAGGACAACGGTACGTTTTATATCTTCCGATGTGTCAGCGATTACGATGAGGACGCTACACAGGCGAGGAAAGATAACCTGTACCAGCAAAGGAAAAAGGACGCGTTCGGACAGATTTACAATCAGTTTAAAGCGGAGAATCCGGTTACATTCAGCAACGATATCTGGGATGGTATCAAGTTTTCCATTGACGATAAGACGACTACCACGAATTTTTTTGACTTGTACAGAAAACATTTTCCCAATCAATAATGGGGAAGGAAAGCAGAGGGGCATTCCATGGCAGAAGGGGGAAGGAGCAGCCGGGGCAGGAGCCGGAAGCGCAAAAGTAAAAGGGGGAAGGCAGTTTTTGCCGCGGTACTTAAGATTATTCTGATTCTTTTTGTGGCGGCAGGACTTTTATTTACCAGTACGTATGTGTACCGCTACTGGGAAGGAAGCCGCACATCGACCGCACCGCTGGAGACCGGCAGAGAGATTGTGCCGGAGACGATGAAGAGTTACGAATAACGGGTGGCCGAAGCGCAGAGGGACAGAAGGCGGAAAAAGAAGAGGCAATATAACAGAGAAAAAAGAAAGGAGCTCCATGTTGTGCGGAGACTCCTTTCTTCTTTTCCTCTGTTGGATTCGGCTATTACAGCTGGCTTTATGCACATAGAACTTTAAGCGTTAAAATACGCGGTCACCAGATCGACGAGAGCTTTCTGGTCGGCGGTGCCCATGACCTCTCTGGCAGAATGCATGGCCAGCATGGGGATTCCCGCATCCACGGTGCGCATCGTTAAATAGCTGGAGGAGATGCTTCCGAGCGTGGAGCCGCCCTTCATATCGGATCGGTTGGAAAATTTCCTGTATGGAATTTTTGCATTTCTGCAGATGCTTTCAATCATTCCCGTGCTGGTCGCGTCGGTCGCATAGGACTGGCTGGCCGACAGCTTGATGGCGACGCCGTCTCCCATGTGGATCTGGTTCTTAATATCGCATTTTTCACCGTGGTTGGGATGGATTGCATGTGCGACGTCGAGGGACAGCATAAAGCCGTCAAATAGGGCATTTAAGTAGGTTTCCCTGGAGCAGCCCAGGGACAGGAACAGTTTTTCCAGCACTCGGTCCATGAGCAGTGAAGCGGCACCCTGTTTCGTGCTGCTTCCGATCTCCTCATTGTCATAAAGTGCGATCACATGAATCTCATTTCCTGCGGTGCTGTTCATGATGCCGCTTAAACAGGCCTGTACGGAGGTCAGGTTGTCGAGACGCGGAGCGGAATAGAATTCGCCGTCCAGTCCGCACAGAGTGCCGCTCTCCGTATTGTAGATGTAGATCTCGTAGTCCAGGATATCTTCCTGCTCCACGCCGGCTGAAGCGGCCAGCGCCTTTAAGAAGAAATCCTCCTTTTCCAGATCGTTTTTAATTAAGGTCAGGAGCGGAAGCATATCAATCTGCGGATTGACGGCAACCCCCTGATTGGCTTCCCGGTTCATGTGGATCGCCAGATTGGGAATTGTGAGCACCGGGCGCCGGAAGTCAACGAAGACGGTTTTCGTTCCGCCGGGAGCATCACCGGTTACACAGACTTTGCCTGCCATGGACAGCGGCCTGTCGAACCAGGTATGCAGAAGCGGTCCGCCGTAGACTTCTGTGTTGAGCTTTCCATACCGTCCTGAAGTTACCTCCGGAGACGGCTTTAATTTTAAGCAGGGCCAGTCTGTATGGGAAGCGGCCAGTTTAAGCTTCAGAGCCTGATCCGTCAGCTCGCCGATGGTAAATGCGATCAGCGTGGAATCATAAGCTTTTATATAGTAGGAGTGTCCCTGTTCCAGCTTCCAGGAGCCGGAAAGGGGAAGTTCTGTAAATCCGGCGGCGTCTAAATCAGCGGCCGCCGTCATGATGCAGTGATACGGGGATACGGAAGCGGAGATCAGCCGCTCCAGCTGTTTCATATCATTCATAGGATTAGCCTCTTTTCTGTGTAATTACAGCTCTTAGTATATCACAAAGTGGAAGCGGTGGGAATTGGTTTTAAGAAAGAATGGCATCCCCGCACCTTCTATGGTAAAATAGTTCCAATGAGACTGCGCGGGTCTTTGACACCCTAATCATAGAAAATTAGCCACTAAGCCGCTACTGGCTTATATTTTTTTGTCAAATATTTTGTTTTAA